>Ga0209181_10000114_pt1 | contig 135905 bp, 104 predicted proteins | sample MAT05_FD_187208 | JGI IMG/M metagenome (GOLD analysis project Ga0209181, IMG submission 187208) | Freshwater microbial communities from Lake Fryxell liftoff mats and glacier meltwater in Antarctica - MAT-05 (SPAdes) (version 2) | ecosystem: Environmental > Aquatic > Freshwater > Ice > Liftoff...
GAGCGCCCCCTCATACACACCGTGCGCGGCGCTGGCTACGTGCTCGAGGACAAGCCCCGCTGACCCCTACGCCCCGAACCCGCGACCCGTTCACGGTGTCCGTATGAGCCTCTCGGTCGCTCGCCAAGTCGCGTTCAGCGGCGCCTTGATCCTCGTCGGCGCCCTTGTCGTGGTCGGCGTCGGTACGGGAATCGTCCTGCACACGCGCGCCATCGGCTCCCTCGACCAGGCCCTCCTCGCTGCAGCGCTCGGCCGCGCCCACCCCGAGGTCGAGGCCGCCGTCCAGGTCGAGCACGCGCGCTCGCCGATTGAGGCCTGGCTCGCGCGCGCCAAAGACCCGCGCATCCCGAGTGACGCGATGCGCCGCGCCCTCGCCAGCGAGCGGCCGCTCTTCATCGACGACAGCTCTGAACAGCATGATGATCGTATGGTGCTGCTCGCCTTCGAGGTCGACGGACCCAGCGGTGAGTCCCACGGCGTCGCCGTCGCGGCCGCACCACGCGTGACATTGAGCGAGAGCGTCGGTCCATTCGCGCTCGTCTACACACTCATCGCCGCTTTGGCGGCCGGCTTCGCGATGATCCTCCAGCGGCGGTCGGTGCGGCGCGCCTTCCGCCCGCTCGAGCTGGCCCGCTATGAGGCGGCCGCGGTGCTCGGTCACGGCGATGGCAAGCGGCTGACCGAGGCCGGGCCCGTCGAGGTGCGCGCCCTGGTCGCGGCGATGAACGCGCTGCTCGATCGGCTCGAAGCGTCACACGACGCCCAGGCCCGCTTCACCGCCCTCGCGGCGCACGAGCTGCGGACGCCCGTCACGGCGATGCTCGGCGAGCTCGACGTCGCGTTGCGCAACCCGCGTGACGCTTCCGAATATCGCCTCACGCTCGAGTCGACGCGCGAAGAGGTGACGCGGCTTCGCTACCTCGTCGCGGGCCTCACCGCGCTGGCGCGCATCGACGCGGGTCAGGTCGATCGCGGTCGCGAGCGCCTCCGCGCCACCGAGCTCGCCGTCGCCGCCTTGCAGCAAGAAGACAAGACTCTGGCACAGGCCGGCTGCCCAACCCGCATCGAGGTCTCCGACGACTCGGAGCTCGATGGCCATCGGGCCCTGCTGGAGGTCGCGCTGTCCAATCTCCTCCGCAATGCCGCGCGCCATGCGCCTGGCCACGAGGTCATCTTGCGCGTCGTGCGCAGGGACGGGCGGGTCGCCTTCATCGTCGACGACGCCGGTCCAGGCGTGCCCGAGGCCGAGCGCGAGGCCCTCTTCGAGCGCTTCACCCGAGGTGCCCAGGCCCGTCAGCGCGATCGCTCCGGTCTCGGGCTCGGCTTGCCGCTCGCGCGCGAGGTCGCACGTCGCCACGGCGGAGATTGCGTGCTCGGGGCCTCGCCGCTCGGCGGCCTGCGCGCCACGCTCTCCGTGCTGGCGCTGGCGCGTAGCGACGAAGCGGGGCATGAGCCCGACCTCACGCCATGACCTCGAGCCGCGCGCCATCCGCATTATCAGAGGTCTAAGTCGCCCCTAATCAGCCTCCAATGTTCGGGCCCTACAGTGGCTTTGCAAAACACGGAGGTCCCTCTTGAATCGTCCAATCGCGCTCGCCTACGGAATCACCGGCCTCGCCGTCGCGGCCGCCCTCGTCGCCATCATCGGCTCCACTGCCGGTCTCTTCGGATCCCGCTCTGACGCCAATGTGGACGTGGTCTCATCGCAGGCTTCCAGCCTCTCAGTCGCGCCCAAGACAACCCCGGTCGAGGTAGTGACCAACGTCGCGTCCAACACACCCATGGCTGCGGCGCCGATCGCCGAGGCCGCTGTCCCGCCGCCTTCGTCCGCGGCCGAAGAGATCGTCTACGTCGATGTCCCCGCGCCGACTCGCCGATCCGACGACGACGAACACCACGGCGAGCGCCAGCACCACGAGCGGGACGACGACGATGACTGAGCCCAAAAATGAACGCGCTCGCCTCGTGGACCTGTCGGTCGTCGCGATGTCAGCGCTGGTCCTGGGTGGCGCCATGCTGGTCGTGGCCGACGTCGATGCCTCGCGCCCAACCTCGGCCATCGTACAGGCAACTGACCTCGACGCTGGCTCGATCACAGGGCTCCGAGGCGCACCATCGGCCCCCCCATCCATCCCGACGTCGCGGCCCGCCACGGTCGCGACCGCGGCGCCCGCGGGCCTGGTGCCAGCGCCTCGCGCGACGCGCAGGGTCGTCGTCGTTCGCCGCTCGAGGCCCTCATGATCGCCACGACCTTCCATGCGATGGGCACCGCCTGGTGGATAAGGACCAACCGGCCGGCTCGCTCGACCCGCCCACACGACGACGCGGGTCCGCAGCGCCACCTGGCCCAGGCTGAGGCGCTGGTCCGCGACCTCGAGGCGAAGCTCTCACGCTTCCGCCCGCGCTCCTCCCTCTCGCTGCTCAACGCCACGCGGGATGTCACCTGCCCCACGCTCGCGGCGGTCACAAAAATTGCGCTCGAGATCCAAGCCGCGACCGACGGCGCCTTCGACCCGACGCTCGGTGCCGAGCTCGTGGCCCTTGGCTACGACAGGACCTTCGAAGCGATCCGGCGCCGCCCACGGCGCGGACCTCTCCCTGTCGTGGCCCGGTCTGCGACCGTCGTCAGCGTGGACGGCGAGCGCGTGCGCCTCGAAGGCCCCGGCTCCCTCGATCTCGGCGGCATCGCCAAAGGCTACGCCGTCGACCGTGTGCTCGAATTCCTGCTCGAGCGTGGCGCCACATCTGTCCTCATCGACGGCGGCGGCGACCTCCGCGGCGCCGGCCCTTCAGTCCCGGTTGGCATCGGCGACGACCTCGTCATCGAGACCCGCCATGGCGCCATCGCGACCTCGTCGACCCTCGAGCGCCGCTGGCTGGACCCGCGGGAAAAAAGTGACCCTCGCGGCCAATACTTCCATCACATCATCGACCCTGCCACGGGTCTCTCCTCCGACTCGCCCATCGTCATCGCCACTGTGGTCGCGGCCGACACGGCGAGCGCTGACGCCCTCGCCACGGCTCTCCTCGTCGCCCCCGAGGTTGTCATCGCCCAGCTCGCGGCCCGCTTCGCGCACGCCCTCGTCCGCGACCGTGACGGCCGCTGGTGGACGAGCCCTGGAGCGCCCTTTGTCGCGCCGCAAGATGCCCCGAGAACATCGCCCCCGCCGACGTCGCAGCCACTCCGATCGGCTCGTCCCGCGAGGGACTCGCGCCTCGACCCCCGCACACATCACTCAAATCAGACCCGCAGCCGGAGGGCGCCATGAACCAAGCCTTTCCCGCGGCGCTCCGCCTCTTCCTCCTCCTCTCGGGTGGCGCGCTCGTCGTGACGCTCTTGCCCCCGCTCTTTGGCGTCATCGTATCGCCTTCGGCTGCCGATGCTGGCGCCGCGCCGGGCGTTCCCATCATGTGGTGGGCCGCGCGCGCCATGGGCCTCCTCGCTCTGGTCGCCCTCTGGTTGTCGGTCCTCTTTGGCATCTTCATCGCTGGCAAGGGCGCTGGCGGCCTCCTGCCCAAGCCGAGCGTCGCGCTGCTGCACAATCGCTGGGCCCTCGCAGCCCAGGTCGCGACCGCGCTGCATGTCCTGCTCGTCAGCGGCGTCGCAGTGTTCGCGGCAGACGCATACGCGGACACCATCGAGGACACGGCAAACGTCGCGATAACGAGCATGCTCGCCGAGAGGATCCCGAGGAGCCTCTCGACCGAGTCTTCGTTGACGTGCGGCACGACGTCGTTGAGGCCCATGCCGTCGGTGAGCTCCGCGAGGAAGACCAACGCGATCGAGAACAAGGCCATCAAGAGGGGCTTCACCCAGAGCCGCTCGCGCAGCCGATTCAGGTGGAACTTCAAACGGTCGAACATGGGACTTCGCTGAGCTTAGAGACGGAGCAGTTGTCCCCCTGAGCGAAGCGCTAGTTTATCTGGGCTATTGGGTGCCAGCGATCTCAGCGCAGCGCGAAGCACCGAAGCGCCGCCAGCTTCGAGGCGGCGTGTATGGCGGGCAACTGTACGCGCTATCGACGCGCGTGAGGCTCTGCCGTAGGCGGCGAATGCGAGCCTCAATCTGGGGATTGCTCTCGGCGCAGCGTCGGCGTATCTGTCTGAAATCGTCCCCAAATCCCACCGAAAGGCACGGCGATGCACGGAATCCAAGAAGGCAGCACCCAGCGATCCAACGCAAAAGGAGACGTTCAGCGCGCTCCCTCTGGCGCGACGTCGCCAAGCCGTGCGATCCAGCTGAAGTCATCGCTGCGCGGGCAGCAATTTGCCGATCAGGAGCGCATGCTCGCGCCGAGTGAAGGCCCGCCGGTGCAGCTCAAGGCGAGCACGGCTGCGGCCGCCGTGCAGATGGACAAGGACAAGGATAAGGCGGAGTCGCAGGAGCTGGCCGATGGTGGGCACTCGCTCCTGCGCCACGGTCCCGAGGTCACCGATAGCGCGCTCGAGCGGCGCCTGAAGACCGGCATGACCGCCAAGATCGGCGATCCGAGCGCCGAGACCTTCTCTCCGGCGCCGGGCTTGGCGACCCGCTTCAAGAGCTACCCGCTCGTCAATCAGACGCGGCAAGCGGCCACCGATGCCTGTGCCGCGGAGCTCCAGACGAGCATCGATGGTGTCAAGACGCCGTGCGATGCCTACGACCTGGCGCTGATGAACCTGAACGACGCCAAGACGGCCCTCGATAAAGCCAAGTTGGGCACGGACAAGGTCGCTATCGGCAAAGCCGGCGGAGACTTCGGTAAGGCGCGCGGCCCGGTCAGCAAGGCCGAGGGCGACGTTCGCACCAAAGCTCGCTCGTACGACCCGGCGACTATCAAGGGCGTGCCACTGTCGGTCGGTTCCGGCGCGGCTTCGGGCTCTGAGCTCTTGACTGTCAAGCCGAGCTACAAGGTCGTGATCAAGCACGGCGCCGCGATCGGCGAGGGCTTCCGCGGTGTCGACAAGAAGGTCGGCAATGCGCTCGGCAAGGATGGCGCCGACGCCGATGTCTTCGACGACATCTCTGCCAAGATCGACGTCGACCAGACCCAGACTGCGATGGCGACGGGCAGCGCCGGCCTGAAGGGGCTCGACCCCAAGACCGACTGCGCGAGTTGGACGGCCGGCCAGCACTACCCGACCGACGGCGAAACGCCGGGGATCTCTTGAGTTGAGCGGCATCGACGCGGCGCGCGCATCGGCGGAAGAGATGTTGGCGCAAGGGCGGACGCGGGCGGCGTATCAGGCGCTGGTGGCAGTCCTCGTCACTGCGGCGCCCGAGGACGCGGGCTGGGACCACGCACTCCAACTGCTCGTTCGCGCGAGCGAGGGGTGGGCAGCGCCCATGCCTCTCCAAGCGCTGCGGCTCGCGGCTGAGACGCCGCGCGATGCGCACGCGGTCCAGGGCTTGGGTGCGGCGTTGCTCGACCGGGCAAACAAGCAGGCGTCTCTGCCCGAATTGGCGGCGGCGGTGCTGGGACGTGCGCACGCGCTGGACCCACAGGACGAAGGCGTGCTCGCTGAGGCGGTCGCGGCGCGCGAGCTCCTGGGTGACTACAGTGGCGCGCTGCGGTTGCTGCGGTCGGCCCCGCGGAGCGCGAGCCCAGGCTTCTTGCGCCACTATCTCGAGGCATTCGCTTGTGTGATGACTGGCGATGTTGTCGCAGCTCGCGAACAGGCACGCGACCTGGTGCCGACTGACGACAGTGATCGCTTCATGCGTCAGCGACTCGAGGCCATGTTCGCGCGGCACGAGGCCGTGAAGGACGTGACCGCGCTTGACGAGCACGATCTCCGCGGCTGGCACTTCGTGTTGAGCGGGTCGCTGCTGCTGCATCTGGCGCCCGACGGGGAGAGCACCACGGGGACCGGCGTCGGTGGGCGCTACGCGCATCTCAAAGACGGGCCCGCGCTGCAGCTCGAGGTGTTGCAGCGGCTCGAGACGGTGCTTGCGGCCCTCGATCGTGATGGCATGCGTGTCTGGTCGATGGACCAACACGAGAGCCGGGTGCTCGGGCGCGCCGCGGCGCTGCGCTCGGGCATGGCGTCGCAGCCGACGCTGACGACCAGCGAGCCTGGCCTCATCCTCGCGTACGATTTCGAGGCCATGATTCCGGACGTGCGCGCGCACTATCGCTCGCATCGACCCAACCAGATTGCGTTTGCGCATAGCCTGCATTTTCGACGCGAGCAGCGCTTCGTGCCCGATCTCGTCGGCAGCCTCTACGCGACGCGCGAAGGTCCTTGGGACCCTAGCGAGCGCGATGAAGCAGCCTTGGCTGAGCGCATCGTCGATGCGTCCATGCGCGACGGAGCGCTCGACGATCTCGGCGACCTGGTCGCGCTCGCGGTCGTGGCCGAAGCTTCGGGCGTGCTCGCTGCGTTGAGCGAGGCCGGCCCGCGCGAGCCGTTTTGGATCGGCGGGCCGGTAGCGCTGCCATCGTAGCGGCAGCGCGTGAGCTGTCCTTGGCCTCTTGAAGCCGACAGCGTATCGACCATAACCTCACCTCCGGGTTTCTTGCGCGCTCGGTCGAGGCGCTTCACCCTCGCGAACTGCACCATCGAATTGGGTCTCGGCCGGAGTAGGCAGCCGTGAGCGCGCTGCGCAGGGTCCTTGGGTTCCTGCAGCACGGAGCTACCCCGATGCTCACCGTGTTGCGCTGTGCGTGCTGCTATGACAACGCCCCCGCGCCGCACGCCCACACCTCTGACTGATCCCCGGCGGCTTGAAGTGAGCTCTCCCTTGTCCAGCGGCCCGAGCACCTCATCCCGTCGGGTCGTCACGGCCGACCTCTTCGAGCCGCTCGGCGCGCCAGCGTGCGTTCGCTCGGTGCGCGTCGCGAGCGGCCGCGAGCTCGGCGTCTTTTGGTCCCTCGCCGGCGCGTGGGTGCTCGTCATGGCTGGTCATGGCTGCCGCGGTCTTGACAGCGCCGGGCGCGGTCAGCGCCTCCGAGAGTCCGCTCGCTCTCGGCGCGCTGCTTGTCTACCTCTTCGCTATGCTGGTGAAGATCGGGCTCCGCTCGATCCGCACGCGGCTCATGCGCCGCCCCGTCCCCCTCGAGCCCGCCGCCAGCCTACGCGTCGCGATGTGCGTCACCACCGTGCCGTCGCGCGAGCCGCTCGCCATCGTCGAGGCCACGGTTCGCGCCATGCTCGCCGTGCGCTACCCCCACGACAGCTACGTCCTCGCCGAAGAGGACGACCCAGCGCAGCGCGAGCTCTGACGTACGCTCGGTGCCATCCACGTGTCGCGCCGCCACCGCCCGACTACCAGCAGGCGAGCGGCCCGTTCCGAGCCCGCCAGAAGGCCGGCAACCTCAACGCGTGGCTCGACGCCCACGGCCACGGCGGCTACGACGTCGTCACCTTCCTCGCTGCAGCGCTCGGCCGCGCCCACCCCGAGGTCGAGGCCGCCGTCCAGGTCGAGCACGCGCGCTCGCCGATTGAGGCCTGGCTCGCGCGCGCCAAAGACCCGCGCATCCCGAGTGACGCGATGCGCCGCGCCCTCGCCAGCGAGCGGCCGCTCTTCATCGACGACAGCTCTGAACAGCATGATGATCGTATGGTGCTGCTCGCCTTCGAGGTCGACGGACCCAGCGGTGAGTCCCACGGCGTCGCCGTCGCGGCCGCACCACGCGTGACATTGAGCGAGAGCGTCGGTCCATTCGCGCTCGTCTACACACTCATCGCCGCTTTGGCGGCCGGCTTCGCGATGATCCTCCAGCGGCGGTCGGTGCGGCGCGCCTTCCGCCCGCTCGAGCTGGCCCGCTATGAGGCGGCCGCGGTGCTCGGTCACGGCGATGGCAAGCGGCTGACCGAGGCCGGGCCCGTCGAGGTGCGCGCCCTGGTCGCGGCGATGAACGCGCTGCTCGATCGGCTCGAAGCGTCACACGACGCCCAGGCCCGCTTCACCGCCCTCGCGGCGCACGAGCTGCGGACGCCCGTCACGGCGATGCTCGGCGAGCTCGACGTCGCGTTGCGCAACCCGCGTGACGCTTCCGAATATCGCCTCACGCTCGAGTCGACGCGCGAAGAGGTGACGCGGCTTCGCTACCTCGTCGCGGGCCTCACCGCGCTGGCGCGCATCGACGCGGGTCAGGTCGATCGCGGTCGCGAGCGCCTCCGCGCCACCGAGCTCGCCGTCGCCGCCTTGCAGCAAGAAGACAAGACTCTGGCACAGGCCGGCTGCCCAACCCGCATCGAGGTCTCCGACGACTCGGAGCTCGATGGCCATCGGGCCCTGCTGGAGGTCGCGCTGTCCAATCTCCTCCGCAATGCCGCGCGCCATGCGCCTGGCCACGAGGTCATCTTGCGCGTCGTGCGCAGGGACGGGCGGGTCGCCTTCATCGTCGACGACGCCGGTCCAGGCGTGCCCGAGGCCGAGCGCGAGGCCCTCTTCGAGCGCTTCACCCGAGGTGCCCAGGCCCGTCAGCGCGATCGCTCCGGTCTCGGGCTCGGCTTGCCGCTCGCGCGCGAGGTCGCACGTCGCCACGGCGGAGATTGCGTGCTCGGGGCCTCGCCGCTCGGCGGCCTGCGCGCCACGCTCTCCGTGCTGGCGCTGGCGCGTAGCGACGAAGCGGGGCATGAGCCCGACCTCACGCCATGACCTCGAGCCGCGCGCCATCCGCATTATCAGAGGTCTAAGTCGCCCCTAATCAGCCTCCAATGTTCGGGCCCTACAGTGGCTTTGCAAAACACGGAGGTCCCTCTTGAATCGTCCAATCGCGCTCGCCTACGGAATCACCGGCCTCGCCGTCGCGGCCGCCCTCGTCGCCATCATCGGCTCCACTGCCGGTCTCTTCGGATCCCGCTCTGACGCCAATGTGGACGTGGTCTCATCGCAGGCTTCCAGCCTCTCAGTCGCGCCCAAGACAACCCCGGTCGAGGTAGTGACCAACGTCGCGTCCAACACACCCATGGCTGCGGCGCCGATCGCCGAGGCCGCTGTCCCGCCGCCTTCGTCCGCGGCCGAAGAGATCGTCTACGTCGATGTCCCCGCGCCGACTCGCCGATCCGACGACGACGAACACCACGGCGAGCGCCAGCACCACGAGCGGGACGACGACGATGACTGAGCCCAAAAATGAACGCGCTCGCCTCGTGGACCTGTCGGTCGTCGCGATGTCAGCGCTGGTCCTGGGTGGCGCCATGCTGGTCGTGGCCGACGTCGATGCCTCGCGCCCAACCTCGGCCATCGTACAGGCAACTGACCTCGACGCTGGCTCGATCACAGGGCTCCGAGGCGCACCATCGGCCCCCCCATCCATCCCGACGTCGCGGCCCGCCACGGTCGCGACCGCGGCGCCCGCGGGCCTGGTGCCAGCGCCTCGCGCGACGCGCAGGGTCGTCGTCGTTCGCCGCTCGAGGCCCTCATGATCGCCACGACCTTCCATGCGATGGGCACCGCCTGGTGGATAAGGACCAACCGGCCGGCTCGCTCGACCCGCCCACACGACGACGCGGGTCCGCAGCGCCACCTGGCCCAGGCTGAGGCGCTGGTCCGCGACCTCGAGGCGAAGCTCTCACGCTTCCGCCCGCGCTCCTCCCTCTCGCTGCTCAACGCCACGCGGGATGTCACCTGCCCCACGCTCGCGGCGGTCACAAAAATTGCGCTCGAGATCCAAGCCGCGACCGACGGCGCCTTCGACCCGACGCTCGGTGCCGAGCTCGTGGCCCTTGGCTACGACAGGACCTTCGAAGCGATCCGGCGCCGCCCACGGCGCGGACCTCTCCCTGTCGTGGCCCGGTCTGCGACCGTCGTCAGCGTGGACGGCGAGCGCGTGCGCCTCGAAGGCCCCGGCTCCCTCGATCTCGGCGGCATCGCCAAAGGCTACGCCGTCGACCGTGTGCTCGAATTCCTGCTCGAGCGTGGCGCCACATCTGTCCTCATCGACGGCGGCGGCGACCTCCGCGGCGCCGGCCCTTCAGTCCCGGTTGGCATCGGCGACGACCTCGTCATCGAGACCCGCCATGGCGCCATCGCGACCTCGTCGACCCTCGAGCGCCGCTGGCTGGACCCGCGGGAAAAAAGTGACCCTCGCGGCCAATACTTCCATCACATCATCGACCCTGCCACGGGTCTCTCCTCCGACTCGCCCATCGTCATCGCCACTGTGGTCGCGGCCGACACGGCGAGCGCTGACGCCCTCGCCACGGCTCTCCTCGTCGCCCCCGAGGTTGTCATCGCCCAGCTCGCGGCCCGCTTCGCGCACGCCCTCGTCCGCGACCGTGACGGCCGCTGGTGGACGAGCCCTGGAGCGCCCTTTGTCGCGCCGCAAGATGCCCCGAGAACATCGCCCCCGCCGACGTCGCAGCCACTCCGATCGGCTCGTCCCGCGAGGGACTCGCGCCTCGACCCCCGCACACATCACTCAAATCAGACCCGCAGCCGGAGGGCGCCATGAACCAAGCCTTTCCCGCGGCGCTCCGCCTCTTCCTCCTCCTCTCGGGTGGCGCGCTCGTCGTGACGCTCTTGCCCCCGCTCTTTGGCGTCATCGTATCGCCTTCGGCTGCCGATGCTGGCGCCGCGCCGGGCGTTCCCATCATGTGGTGGGCCGCGCGCGCCATGGGCCTCCTCGCTCTGGTCGCCCTCTGGTTGTCGGTCCTCTTTGGCATCTTCATCGCTGGCAAGGGCGCTGGCGGCCTCCTGCCCAAGCCGAGCGTCGCGCTGCTGCACAATCGCTGGGCCCTCGCAGCCCAGGTCGCGACCGCGCTGCATGTCCTGCTCGTGATCGCCGATCCTGTCTCGGGGGTGACCCCGCTCGCCGCCGTGCTGCCGCTCACCTCGGCGACCCTCACCGGCCCCATCGCGTTGGGTACCTTCGCCCTCTGGGGGCTTGCTGTCCTGCTCATCACCACCGCGCTCACACGCAAGCTCTCGAAGGTCGCCTGGCGCGCGGTCCACGCCTCGGCGTTTGGCTCTTTCCTGCTCGCCACGGTGCATGGCGCGACCGCAGGAACCGACACCACCGCCCCCGCGGTGCGCATCCTCTATGCGCTCACATCGGGCCTCATCATCGCCGCCATCATCCAGCGCCTCCTACTCGCGCGCGCTGCCAGCAGAACCTCGCCCCAAGGAACATCATGAATCGACAGCTCGTCTGGGACCTACCGGTCCGCCTCTTCCATGGGCTCCTGGCGCTCACGTTCGTCGGAGCGTTCACCATCGCCAACGTCGTCGATGACGACAGCGCGCTCTTCTCGGCGCACATGTTGCTCGGCCTGGTCATGACCTTCATGGTGGCATTGCGCATCATCTGGGGCCTCGTCGGCACCAAGCATGCGCGCTTTGCGGACTTCGCGTACGGCCCCAAGTCGGTCTGGGCCTATCTCCGCGACGTCTTCCGCGGCAAGCCCACCCACCACGCAGGCCACAACCCTGGCTCCAGCGTCGCCATCTTCCTCATGCTCCTCTTCGTCCTCGGGCTCGGCGTGACCGGTGTGCTGATGGCGAGTGGCAATGACGCCCTCGAAGACGTACACGGCGTCTTGTCGTGGGCGCTCCTGGTGACGGTCGTCGGCCACATCGCCGGCATCATCCTGCACACCGTCAAGCAGCGCGACAACATCACCCTCACGATGATCGACGGGCACAAAGCGGTCGCGCCCAGCGAAGGCATCAAGTCCGCGCGGCCCATCGTCGGCCTCGTCTTCCTGGTGCTCGTAGCACTCCTGGGTTGGCGCCTCGTCGCTGGCTTCGACCCCGTGACGCGCACCCTCACGGTGCCGCTCATTGGGGGCACCCTTCAGCTCGGCGAGGTCGACAACGGCAGCCAAGAAGGCGGGATCGAGACACCCGACGACGACTGACAAACGACTGACAAACGACTGACCAACAACTAATAGACAACCAACAAACGACTGACGACGCCCTCGCCCGGCCCGGGCGCATCCCGCGGCCACCCGAACCTGCGCGCCAACGCGCCACCATGCTCACCGACGTCGCGATCACTCGCGGCGAAGGCCCGAAGTTTGTCCCGCACGCCCCAAAAACACTCCACCCCGGATCGTCGCAAGGGCGCTGCCCGTAGCTCAGTAATAGGAGTCCAAAATGTCATTTCTCCGCTTTACTCTCGGTGTCATGAGTGTCCTCGCTTTGTCCGGTCTCAGCCGGGCCGAGGCCCCGACCGCACCCGCGGCCTCAACCCTCGACAACCTCCAGGCCGCCTTCGACGGCGAGTCCAACGCCAACGCCCGCTACGTCGCTTTCGCCAAGAAGGCCGACGACGAGGGCTATCACCAGGTGGCGAGCCTCTTTCGGGCCGCGGCCACGGCCGAGAAGATCCACGCCAACAACCACGCCAAGGTGATAATCGCGCTCGGCGCCAAGCCCGTCGCCAACGTCCTCGTACCCGAGGTGAAGTCGACTCGCGAAAACCTCACCGCCGCGCTGGCGGGCGAGTCCTACGAGCGCGACTCCATGTACCCTGGCTTCATCGCCAAGGCCGACGCCGAGGGCCTCTCCAAGGCGGTCCGCACGTTCAAGTTCGCGGCTGCTGCCGAGGCGAGCCACGCCAAGTTCTACGCCGACGCCCTCGCCAACCTGGAGACCTGGCGCGACGGCACCCGCAGCTTCTACGTCTGCTCGGTCTGCGGCGAGACTTTGGCGGCCCTGCCCGATGCGCGCTGCCCGGTCTGCAAGGCGGGCAAGGACAAGTTCGAGACCGTGACCTGAGGTCCTGACGTCAGGACTCGAAGCGGCATGCGCGCGACGTTCGGCTCAAGTGCGTTGTCCGCCAGGGGTGGGTGGCTCGTGTTCGCCTCAGGTCAGGAAGACCGGCTCGAGGTCAGCCGGCATGCTGGCGAGCTCGACATCGGTCAGGCGGGCGTAGACCTCGGTGTGGTTGCCGTCCGGGTCTTCAAGCCACAGCTCGTGCAGCGGGGTGCCGCGCCAGATCGTGTGCGGCGGCTTCGTGACAGTGACATTGGCACTTCGAGCCAAGTGGAAGGTCGCTATCACCGCGTCCTTGTCCGCGACCGCGATGCCGAGGTGAGCGAGCTTATCGTGATGCAGTTCCTTGCCATCCGAGACGAGATCACGAAGTTCGTCCGCAGCGCGCTGTGCACGAAGGTCGCATAGCGGTGCGTCCACTCCTTTGGGCTGGATCCCGAGGAGCCACGAGTAGAAGCGTGCGCTCCGCGCGAGATCAGTCACGCGCATGCTGACATGAAACTCGGCGGGGCGCGGCGCTTCGGCAATGTCCAGCACCGCCTCGAGCACTGCGAGCCGTGCGGAGATCTGCTCGCGCGCGGTCCGAAAGCGCGCGCGCAGATCGTTGGGCGAGAGTGCCGCGTCCCTGCTCGCCGGGTCCACGATCGGCCAGTTTAGGCGGGTTGCGCCGCCGAGGAACACCGGGCAGACCTCCTCCGCGCAGAGCGTGATGACCATGTCGACCGAGCTCGGGTCGATGCTCATCACCGACTTCGAGTGCTGTGCGCTCAGGTCGATGCCGAGCTCGGCCATGACCTCGATCGCGTACGGGTTCACCTGCGATGGCTCGCTTCCGGCGCTCTGCACCTGGATTCGTGCGCCGAAGCGGGCGCGCGCGAGCCCCTCGGCCAGCTGGCTCCGGGCGGAGTTGGCGACGCACAGAAAGAGGATATTTCCAGGGCTTGGGATCGTCATCCGGACCTCATGCTTTCGGGCCGATGACACACGCGGCCGCTCGTGGCGGAGTTCATGATCGGGGCTACCCGCGGCGGAGGCAAGGCGAGGCGCGAGCCCCGCAAGGGCCTACGCGTCGATCGCGATGTCGCTGCGCGCATGCGCCTGACACGCGAGGATGAAGCCCTTCGCCTTGTCGCCCGGGCTCAGCGCGTCCTCGACCGCCATCGTGACGCTGCCTTTCAGGAGGCGCGTCTTGCACTGCCCACAGATGCCGGCGCGGCACTCGAACGGCACGAGCTCATCGACTCTTCATCGCGTGACCCGCTCTTCAGGGTGTACGTGAACGCGGCCGCGACGGCCGACGAGCCGGGTGGCTCAGCGCCGAAGCCGAGCCCCTCCATCATGCCTTGCGGTGGTGATCGGGGTCGATGCCCGCGGCGCTCAGCCAGCGGTAGAGCGTACGCCTGCTGACGCCATAGCCGAGCGCCATGGCGCGCACGTTGCCGCCCAGGCGCCGCACCCGGTCGAGCAGCTCCTCGGCGGTTGGCACCGGCGTGCGAGCGCCCTCGGGCGGCTCCGGCTCCGGCTGCTTCGCTTCGTCCGCTGCGCCGGCCGCCGAGGGTTTGTCCGGCTGCGGACCCGTGAGGCTCGCCTCGAGCCACGGCTGCACGTCGACCGGCCGCTCGCCGCGCGCGTGCACGATGAGCCGCTCGACCACCGCGCGCAGCTCGCGCACGTTGCCAGGCCAGGTGTGCTGCATGAGGCGCTCGACCAGGCGCGCGGTGAGCTGCGCGGCGCCTGTGCCGGGGTCGAGCTCGAGCGCGAAGCGCTGCGCGAGCACGGGGATGTCCATCTTGCGCTGGCGCAGCGGCGGCACCCGGACCACCCAGCGCGCAAGGCGCGTCCAGAGGTCGAGGCGCATACGCTGATCGGCCACCATCGCCTCGACGCTGGGCTGCGCCGCCACCACCACGCGCACGTCGGCCTGCCGCTCGCGGTCATCGCCGAGCGGGCGGTACGTGCCCGACTCGAGCAGTCGGAGCAGCGCACCTTGCAGCCGCGGGCTCGCGTCGCCGAGCTCGTCGATGAACAGCGTGCCGCCGCGCGCCGCCTCGACGAGCCCCGCGCGCCGCTGTGACGCGCCGGTGTACGCGCCGGGACCGTGGCCGAAGAGCTCGCTGCCGAGCAGGCTGTCCGATAGCCCCGTACAGTCGACCGGCACGAGCGGGCCCGGGCGGCCGCTGCGCTGGTGGATCGCGTGCGCCACGAGCTCCTTGCCGGTGCCGGTCTCGCCGAGCACGAGCGCAGTCGTGCCGCGCGGCGCGACGAGCTCGATGTCGTCGATGAGCTCGCGTATCTCCGGCGAGATCCCCTTCAGGTGCGGATCGGCCGGCGCGCTGGTGCGCCGCGGCGCGTGATGGAAGTAGAGCAGCACCGCGCCGACGCGCACGAGATCCCCATCGTGCAGTGGCGCGCGCGTGACACGCACGCCGTTCAACCACGAGCCGTTCTTGCTGTCGGCGTCCAGGATGACGACCTCGTGCCCTGCGCGCTCGACCCGCGCGTGGCTGCGCGATACGCCCGACGTGTCGAGCGCCTCGTTGAACGACGAGCGTGGGTCGCGCCCGAGCGCGAGGCCCCCCGTGCGCGGCACGACGCGGCCGATCCCGACCTTCTCCACGTCGGGGTGCTGCACGATGGTCAGCGTGGCGACGCGCTCGTCGCCTCGAAAGGCCTGTGCGCCGTGGCTCGGGGTCGTGGTCTTCGCCATCGTGGCCATGCTAGCATCGCGGCCGCCATGTTGACCAAACGTTGCCCGACGTGTTTGCGCACGTTCGCCGCGACCCAGCGTTACTGTCCGGCGGACGGGGCCGGGCTGAACGAGAGCTGGGCCGGCGACCCGCGCGTCGGGCAGACCGTGCTCGGGCGCTATCGCATCGAAGCGCGCATCGGTCAGGGCGGCATGGGCGTCGTCTATCGCGCCGAGCAGGAGTCAGTCGGGCGCGACGTGGCGGTGAAGCTCGTGCGCTCCGATCGGATCGGCGACGTGTCGGCGGTGCGCCGCTTCCTGCGCGAGGTGCACACCATGACGCGCCTGCAGAGCCCGCACACGGTGCGACTCATCGACGCCGGCACGACTGACGAGGGCGAGCCGTGCCTCGTGATGGAGCTCCTCGCGGGCGAGACGCTGCGCGCGCGCCTCGAGCGCGGGCCGCTGCCTTGGCGCGAGGCCGCTGCGGTGCTCGAGGGCGTCACGCGCGCCATCGCCGAGGCGCACGGGCTCGGGCTCCTCCACCGCGACATCAAGCCGTCGAACGTGTTCCTCGTACAGACGCCGGGCTATCGCGCGTTTCCGATGGTGCTCGACTTCGGGATCGCGGCCTCGCGCGCGGATGTCGGTGGACTCACCGGCTCCGACGAGGTGCCCGGCACGCCCGCCTACCTCGCACCTGAGCGCATCACTGGCGATGGCGACGGCCCCGCCGCCGATGTGTACGCGCTCGGCGTGCTCGGCTGGGAGCTGTGCGCGGGGCGGCCACCGTTCCTCGACGAGCACCCCCACGAGCTCCTCGTCGCGCACCTCGAGCACGACCCGCCGCCGCTGACGGACTTCGCGCCGGACGTGCCGCCCGCGTTCGAGGGGATCCTCCGCGCGTGCCTCGCGAAGTCCCCAGCAGAGCGCCCCGCGAACGCCGAAGCGCTGCTCGCGCGCCTGGCGGCGCTCACCCATGGCGAGGCGGTGCTGCCCGTCGTGCACGCCACCGCGACCGACGCGCTCGGCGGCTTCCGACGCGAGCCTGCGCCGCCGCCCGAGGCCACCGAGACGACCCTCACGCGGCGCGCTGGCTTGCGCGTTCCGTGGTCCGCCGCGATCGCGCTGGCCGTCGGCGTGGGGGGCGTGATCGGCGTGCAAGCACTCACGGCGCCGACCGCGCCGCCTCCGGTCGCACCGATCTCCGCGCGCGCCGTCGCCGCCTTGTCTGCGCTCCCGCCCGCGCCCGACTTCACGCCGCCCGGCGCGGAGCCCACGCCCAGCCCCACCACACCCGAGCCGACGCCGACGCGGCCCACGCTCCAGCCGGCGCGCGTGCGGCCGACGCCGGCCGCGGTCACGCCCCCGCCCGCGCCCGGCCCGAAGCCCGGCGACGGCCTGGTCGACAAGCTGCTCGGCGATTGAACCTCAGAAGGACAAGCTCAGCGCCGCACCAGGGCCGCCCGACAGCGGTGTCACGCGCGCCTCGCCCGGGGCCGCGGTGACCCACAACAACGCCGCGGCCACCAGTGCGCCGGCGGCGACGCCGTAGCCGACCCACGACGTCGTCTCGCGCGCGTCGAGCCGTCGCCGCACTCGCCGATCCTCGGCCACGAGCGCCTCGGTCGGCGTCGTGCGCTGTAGCTCCTCCAGGCGCCCGGCGTCGTCGAGCGCGAGCCCGGTGAAGACCCCGCCGCCGATCAGCGCGGCCACGCCGACCGCGCCGACGACCCACGCGGCGGTGCGATCGGGCGGCGTGGCGACGATCGGCGCAGGCTCGATGATGACGGCCGGCTCGGGCTCGAGCGCGGTCTGGATCGTCTGGCGCATGCCCGCCGCGACGTTCACGACCGTCTCGAACGCGACGTGGGCTTCCGCCGCGAGCACCACCCGGTAGGTGCCCGGCGTCACGAACGCGGTCCACGGCGCGGGCCCCTCGTACACCACCTCGTCGGCGCCGCGCGTCACCCGCGCGCGCGCTTCGGTCGGGCTGGCCGCCGCCACGAGGCGCGCGTGCGTCGCGAGGATCTGGTCCTCGAGCGCCGCGACCACACGCACGACCTCGGCCCGGCGCGCGATCCACTCGGGGTCGCGCGACGCCACCGACGCCGTCAGGAACGCCTCAAAGCGCGCGTGCGCCATGAGCCGCTCGCCGCTCTGCTGGTGCGCGAGCGCCCTTGCGAGGCCTATCCGCCAGCGCTCCGCGTCCTCGTACGCGAGCTCCGCGCACGCCTCGATCGCGGGCACCACCGCCACGCCCTCGCTCCGGCGCAGCCGCTCGCGCACGTCCTCGAAGCACGCCGCGAACGTCGTCTCGTCGGAGGTAGGCACTTCGCTCGCCGCGGCGCGCCGCTTGGTCGGCAACAGCGCCGCCACGACGAGCGAAGCAATCATTCCCCGGCTCGTTGCCCAGCGCATGAACAGAGTGTCGACAGAGGGCGGCCTGCTGGTCAAGCGCCGTCACCGCGATGTGCATCCATCGCCACGGCCGGCGCGCCGCGGGTATCGCCTACTACGAGCGATTCCACTCCTCCAACACCTCACTGGGCCAGTACTCGCGCCCAGTTGGGTTCGAGCGGAAGGGCACGTTGCCGAGATAGACGGAGGTGCCGAAGGCGCCCCGCTCGAGGCGCAGCTCGCCGAACATTGAACCGGTGATCGTGTAAGCCTTCTTCATCGCGACACTCCAGATGCGATTGATCGGAAGAAAGCGCATGGCGAACACCGTGAAGTCCGAGTAGTTATCCCAGTTGTTGTCGAGCTCGGGCCGATCCATGCCGCGGTCAAGAAGCAACGGCTGCGCGCCCGGAGCGCTCACATGATAGCGGCTCGGGAACGCCTGAGTAACCAAGCGGATCCCCCCATAGCCCTTCAGCGCGAACGCGAGCTCCTCTCCGACCTCGAACTCGAATTCGGTGCGCTTTCCAACGCTCTTGATCCCTCGGCGCGTCAGCTCCTTAGCCATCGCCGAGCCCGGCTTCACACGCAGCACGGCCGAGCCGTCCTCGGTTCTCTTGGTGTACTGGGGAGTCCACGCCATTTTGCCAAAATTCATGCTATCGACCTCTTTGTGGAACCCCTCGAACGCGATGTAGACCGTCGAGGGCCTGATTATCATCGAGTTGATCCCCGCGAGCACCTCCGGGTCCTTGCGGAGGAACGTGAGCAGCGAGCTCGCCTGGGTCCCCTCCGTGATGGCGTCCTTGCCGGTCGCGTTGGCCGCGCCGAGCATGCCTTCGAGGTGGCTCAGCGGCGGGGTGATCTTGCGGGAGCTGGCGTTGGCGTCTGCCGCCAAGTTCGCGATCTCGTCGGCCTGAGCCGCCAGCGCCGTGCCGCCCGCCATGCGGCGCACCGCCTGCATCGACTTAAGGCCGGCCGTGCGGAGTTTGCCGGTCACGGTCACGAGCTGGTTGGTCACGTCGCCGATCTCCGCCTTGTACATCGCCTCGACGATGACTCCGCTGAGCGCCTCGAGCTTGGTGTCGCTTTTTTGGAGCGCGTCGTACATCGCCGTGTCCGGCGTCGCGAACATCGCCACCGCGCCAGGCACACCGCCGGCCGCATCCTTGCCGCCGCCGGCGCCCTTCTCCACCCAGTCGGTCGTGGTGCGCGTCGTCTTGGAGGTGATCAGCGCCGTCAGCGCCGTGATCCCTTTTGCGAGATCGACCGCGCCTCCCGCGATGGCGATTCCCTTCTCCAAGGCCGAGGCCTTCTCCCACTCTGACTTCTTTTCTTCTTCGAGCTGCGACGCTCCCGCGCCCACCGCCTTTTCGGCCTCGTTCTGGCTCGCCCGGATAGTCGCCATCGAGCCTGCGAGCAGCGCCAGCTTGCGCTCGGCGATGCCCGTCTCATTGTGGGCTAAGAGCAGGCTTCCTATCGCGTCTTCGTAGTGCTCGCGCGCCGATTTGAAGTCCTCCGAGCTCAGCGTCGGCGTCGCCGCCTCGGGGGCGGCGGGTCCGGCGGGCGCCGCGGCGCTATCGCCAGCGTCGCTGGGCGCCGTCGTTGCGTCGTCTCCGCCGGCGACCGCGGGCTTGGCGTCGTCCGTGGGCTTGGCGTCATCCGTGGGCTTGGCCTCGGCCTTGTCGCCCTTGCTCTTGTCGCCCTTGCTCTTGTCACCCTTGCCCTTGCCCTTGCCCTTATCACCCTTGCCCTTCATCTGCAGCGGCGCGAGGGCCTTTTCTTGCGCGGCGAAGTCCATGCCGCGCAGGGCGCCCTTCATCGCGCCGCCGGTTGTGCGGCCGACGTCACCCTCGCGCTGCGGGGCGCCGATCGGGCCGTTGGAGACATTCGAGAGAGGGGCCTGGGCGGGGGCGGGCTCGGACATGCGGGGCTCCTGGGCGTGTGACGACGCGGGGGTTGGCCGCGTACACGCTCCCTGTGCCAGTCCCATGCCGCCAACGCGGCCCTGCGATTCCGAGGGCTTGCGACGAGTCCCCGAGCTGTGCACTGGGCGCGCCCATGTGCGCCCATGTGCGCCCTATGCGCATGCCCATTGGCCGTGGCGCCGGGGCGCTGCTAGGCTCGCGTGCATGTGTGCGAGGCCGACAGCGCTGGCGCTCTTCGTGGGCGCCCTCTTGCCCGTCGCGGGCTGCATCGCGCTGCCCCCGCCGCTCGAGCTCGCGCTGGACACGCCCCAAGCGGCCGACGCGCGCGAGGCGCCCGACGCGAGCGAAACAGCCGAGGGAAACGACGGGCTCGAGGTCGGCGCCGACGCCAGCGAGGCCGACACGCCGTACGCGCGGCACATCGTGGCCGGCGAACGCCATGCCTGCGCCGTGACGGGCGCGGGCGAGGTCAGGTGCTTCGGCGCGCTGGATCTGGGCGCGATCGGGATCGGGATCTTGCGCCAGGACGTGGTCGGGCTCGCGCTGGTCGGGCTCGCGCCTGCCGCAGCCGTCGCCACCGGGCGCGGCCATAGCTGCGCCGTGTCTGGCGATGCGGTCTTTTGCTGGGGCGACAACCGCGCCAATCAGGTCGAGCCGACCATCACGCCTTCACACTGGGACTTCCACGCGAGCCCGGTGCGCGTGCCAGGCGTGAGCGGCGCGACGGCGGTGGCGCTCGGTGACGCCTCGACCTGCGCGCTCGTCGGCGCCGCGCCCGAGCGGCGCGTCGTGTGCTGGGGCCGACGCCTCGCCCCGGCGGGCGTCTTGCCTCCAAACACCGAGCCGGTCCAGGTCGGAGGGCTCGACGACCTCGATCCGGCGGCGCTCGTGCTCGGCGCCGCCCATGCCTGCGCCGCGTCCGCCGACGGCGCCGACGTGCGCTGCTGGGGGCGCGCCGAGGCGGGCCAGCTTGGTGACGGCGCGCTCGCGTCGGGTGAAGCCGCGCGCCCGGTGCACGCCGCGCTGCCACGCCCAATCGGTGTGCTTGCGGCGGCCGCCGACTACACCTGCGCGCTCGTGGAGAGCGGGGCGCGCGTCGCGTGCTGGGGCGACACCCCGCTCGGCACGCGGCTGGTGCCGACGCTGCTCGACGCACGCTTCGAGCCGCCGCTGGTCGCCCTCGCGACGGGGCGCGGGCTCGCGTGCGGCGTCGACGAGGCCGGTGATGCGCACTGCTGGGGCGACGACGACGCCGATCGGCTGCCGGTCGCGGGCCTCATCGCGGCCGCCGAGCCAGTGCGCCTGACGGGGCTGCCGCCGCTGTCCGCGATCGCCATCGGCGGACGCCTCGTGTGCGCCGTGACGCGCGCGGGCGCGCTCTGGTGTTGGGGTGACGGCGCGCCATCGGCGGCGCCGGGCGAGCTGCGCCCGGACCCGGCCGAGCGCGCAAGCTGCGCCGAGCCGCGCGCGCCGTGCACCACCTGCGCCGACGGCCTCGTCGCCGGCTGCGCGTTCGGCTGCGTCGGGGAGCGCTGCCGCGAGGCCGTCCAGGTGCACGTCGGCAACAGCTACGAGTGCTTTCGCTTTGACGACGGCGCGGTGTGGTGCGGCGGGGTCGGGCGCGAGAGCGGGACCCTGGGTCTTGGCCCTGTCGTCCCGTTCCAGCTGCGCCGGCATGAGGCGGTGGCGCTGCCAGGGCCGGCCAGCGCGCTCGCCGGAGGCTCGGAGCACACCTGCGCTCTGGTCGCCGGCGTTCCGCACTGCTGGGGCAGAAACCAGTACGGCGAGCTGGGCCTGGGCGACGTCGCGCCGCGGGACGTGCCAACGGCGCTACCGCTCGCAGGCGTGCGTCTTTTGGCGGGCCACACCGGCACGACCTGCGCCAGCGACGGCGCGAGCGTGTGGTGCTGGGGGCGCGCGCTGCACGCACAAGGCGGGACGCGGGCGCCGCTCACGAGCCCCACGCCAGTGGCCATGCCGTTGGCGGCGGTCGGCGAGATTACGCGGCTCGCCGTCGGCGAGGGCTTCGCTTGCGCCGTCGTGCATGACGGGCGCGACGTGTTGTGGTGCTGGGGCAACAACCTCTACGAGCAGGTCACGCCCGGCGCGAGCGTGGTGGCCGAGCCTACCGTAAGGGCCAGCGGCCAGTTCAACGCGCTGTCGCTCGGGCGCGGCGTCGGCTGCGTGGTCGACCCATCCGGCGCCGGCCCCACGCTCTGGTGCTGGGGCAGCGCGTTCGACGCAATCGTGGCGGCCGACACGAGTACGCTGGTCGACATCAGCGCGCACTTCCCCGCGGCCGTCGCCGGTGTCGACTTGTTCCGCGGCTTCGCCTGCGCCCTGCTCGTCGACGGACGCGTGGCCTGCTGGGGGCGCGGGGGACAGGGCCAGCTGTTCGCGCTCGGCGGCGACGCGCCCGGGCTCGGCGAGGTGGTGGTGGCTCCGACGCTCGCTGGCGTGCGCACGGTCGACGTCGGCGCGAGCACCGCCTGCGCCGTCGACGCGCGCGGCCTCGTGCGCTGCTGGGGCGCGGGGATCTGCGGCGAGGCGGCATGGCGCCCGAACCCGAACGAGTGCGCGATCCCGCAGCTCGTCGGCGACCTCGATCCATGGCCGTGAGCCCAATTGGGCCGCGGGCGCTGCTCGCCGTGGCGGCGATGCTCGCGCTTGCCGCGGGCGCGCTCGTCGCATGCATCGTCGTGCCGCCGCCGCTCGCCCTGGCGGACACCGCGGCCGACGAGGAAGACGAGGAAGACGAGGAAGACGATGGCCGCGACGGGCAAGGCGACGTGCGCCCCGAGACCACAACACCCAAACCGCTCATCGCCGAGCTCGCGTGCGGCGAGCGGCACTGCTGCGTGCGGACGCACGACGGGCGCGTCGCGTGCTGGGGCGATCGGCAGCGCGCGCAGCTCGGCGACGAGGCGGCAAGCGGCGCCGGGGTCGCGCAGCTCGTGCCGGGCAGGTACACGCACCTTGCGCTCGGGGCGCGCCACGCCTGCGCGCTCGATGCGGCCGGCGACATGACCTGCTGGGGCGACAACGAAGGCCAGCAGGCCGCCAACGACTTCGGCGTGCTCACGGTTGCGCCGCCGCGCGTCTACGACTTCACCCGCACCGCGCCTGGCGCGCGCACACTCGCGTCGCTGGCGCCGGGGCGTGGCCGGAGCCAGTGCGGAGTCGTCGCGACGCCAGCCGCCGCCGCCGGCGACCTGGTGTGCTGGGGCGTGCGCCTGTCGACCGCGGCGACGCCCATCGACGCGAACGCGGGGCTGCTCGCGCGCGGCCCCGCCGAGACGACCTGGTCCGCAGCGGACGTAGGCGCGGCCGACGCTGCGTGCCTCGGCGAGTCGCACGCCTGCCTGCGCCTCGACACCACGGGCAGCGGGCTCGTCTTGTGCTGGGGCCACGGCGACGACGGCCAGCTCGGCCACGGCCAGGTCGGAGGCTGGAGCGCGCCGACGCTGGTGGCAGGGCTCGGCGACGTGGTGGTCACCGAGCTCGCCTGCGGCCTCCGCCATACGTGCGTGCGCGGCCAGCTCCGCGCCGATGGGGCGCCGGTCGTGCGCTGCTTTGGCGCCAATGCCGCCGGTCAGGCGGGCCGGGCCCCGCCCGCCGACGTGCTCGCTCCCAACGACGTGGTGCTACCGGCCGCCGCCACGGCGCTGTCGGCGGGGCGCGCGCACACCTGCGCGTTGGCCGGCGAGCGCCTCTACTGTTGGGGCGATGACACGCACGGTCAGCTCGGCCCCGACGCCCCCGGCGGGCGTTGGCTGCCGGCCGAGGTGCCGCTCGCCTTCATCCCGCGCCTGCTGGCAGTCGGCGATGACGTCACCTGCACGAGCGACGGCGCAGCGGTGTGGTGCTTTGGCAGCGACGCTTGGGGCCAGCTCGGCACGGGCACCTACGGCGTGCCCGAGCGCTCGACGCCAAGCCTGATCGAGCTGCCGCTCTAAAGGGCACATTGGTGCGTTCGACGGCTGATAGCCACGTCGCTGGCGGCCCAGCGGGCCTGCGATTCACGCGCCAGCCCGCACACTCGAATGGTGGATCAGTCCGCGACCTTCAGGACCAGCTTGCCGAAGTTCTCGCCCCGAAACAGCTTGAGCAGGGTCTCGGGGAAGGTCTCGACGCCCGCCACGACGTCCTCGCGCGCCTTGATGCTGCCGTCGGCGAGCCAGCCGGCGATCGCTTTGACACCCTCGGCGTAGCGCGGGGCGTAGTCGAAGACGACGAAGCCCTCCATGCGCGCGCGATTCAAGAGCAAAGACAGGTAGTTCTTCGGGCCTTGAATCGGCGTCGTGTTGTTGTACTGCGAGATCGCACCGCAGATCGCGATGCGGGCGTGGCGCGCGAGCTGGGCCAGGACGATGTCGAGCAGGTCACCACCGACGTTGTCGAAGTAGACGTCGACCCCCTTCGGGGCGAGGCCGCGCAAGGTCTTGAAGACGTCTCCGGCCTTGTAATCGATGGCCGCGTCGAAGCCGAGTTCCTCGGTGAGGTAGCGGCACTTGTCGGGGCCACCCGCGATGCCGATGACGCGACATCCCTCGAGCTTGGCGATCTGCCCGACGAGGCCTCCGACCGCACCGGCCGCGCCCGAGACGACCACGGTGTCGCCGGACTTGGGCGCGCATACCTCGAGGAAGCCGAAGTAGGCGGTCATGCCGGGGGCGCCGAGCGCGCCGAGGAAGCGGGGTAGCGGTGCCAACGCCGGGTCGACGCGGCTCAAGGACTTCGCCTTGACGACCGCGTAGTCCTGGATGCCGAGGAGGCCGGTGACGGTGTCGCCGACCGCGAGCGACGGGTCTGCCGAAGTCACCACTTTGCCGATGCCACCCGCCCGCATCACCTCGCCGATGGCGACCGGCGGCATGTACGAGCGAGCGTCGTTCATCCAGCCGCGCATCGCCGGATCGAGCGACAGGTACTGCACCTGCACGAGCACCTCACCTTCGGCCGGCTCGGCGACCTCGCCTGTGACGAAGTCGAAGTTGCTTGCCTGGACCATGCCCACCGGGCGCGAACGAAGGCGGAATTGTCTGTTCTTTTGCGAGCTCATGGGACCTCTGGGATGAGTGCACAACCGCAATGCAAACCAACTACAATGACTCCAGCCGCCACGTTGGTGGCGCAAGATGCCACAAGCGCCGAGGCTTGGCCCCGAGGTTCGCATGTTGCTGCCTCCAGTACTCGTCGATGAGCGCGAGCGGCTCTCGCGCTCTTGGCGTCGGCGCCACCTTACGAACGGCTCGTGAGGGCCATAGCGCCAGGTGACCGCCGAGGCATCCGAGTCGTCGGTCGGGTGCTGGGACGCGACGTTGGGGTCGAAGCGCGGCTTCGGCTCGTCAGCAAGCGACGTGATCGCCTCGTGGAAGACCGGACCACGTAGATCGACCGCCGGGCCAAGGGTGTGGGCGCCGTCACCGAACACGCCGAAGTAGCGGGTGTGATTTGAGACGAGGGCTGTTCCTGGCGGTGGGCGATAAGCCAATCTGAGAGGACGCCAGGCGGCTTGCCAGCGACCGCGCGCGACCCCATCATGCGCGCCATGTCGATACCACGCTTCCTATTGCACTATGCCCCGCGCTCACGCGCTGGCCGCGCGCTGTGGCTCCTCGAAGAGAGCGGCGCACCCTACGAGCTGATCGTGCACGACTTCGCGCGCAGCACTCACAAAGAGCCGGAGTACCTCGCGGTCAACCCCGACGGAAAGCTCCCGGCGCTGGTCGATCGTGGACCTGGCATCGGCGCCCCGGACTGGCCAGTAGTCGTCACCGAGAGCTCGGCGGTGTGCGCATACATCGCCGACCTCGTGCCCGAGGCGAAGCTCGCACCGCCGCTCGGCTCACCCGACCGCGCCGCCTACCTGACCTGGCTCGCGTATGTGCCGGCCGCCATCGAGCCGGCCTTCGCCGATCTGGTCTTCGCGCGTGAGAAACCCGCACCTGCCGGCGCCATGGGCTGGCCGCCGTTCGCGGTCGTCATCCAGCGCATCGCGAGCGCGCTCGATCCCCGTGACGACGACGCGCCCTACCTGCTCGGGGCCCAGTTCACCGCGGCCGATCTGATGGTCGGTGGCATGCTCCAGTGGCTCAAGGCGTGGGGCAAGCTGCCGGAGCACGCGTCGATCGACCGCTACCTCGCCACCCTCGAGAAGCGCCCCGCATTGCATCGAGCGCGCGCCAAAGAGGCGGAGGTCCTGGCGAGCCAGGGCAAGACTTAGAACACACCGGGGCCGGGCGGGCGGTGATAGACCTTGTTGCCGCGCGTGTCGGTCCAGCTTCCAAACCAGCCGGGCGCCCAGCCATCCTTCGAACGACCACTGGACCATGAGCTGCCGGGGCTGGGTGCATGGGCTTGTTGCGGCGGCACGATGAAGACGGTCTGCTTCAGCGTGTCGCAGCCTTCGACCTCCCAGCGCGCGAGCTGCGAGACGTCGTAGGCCTTGCGATCGAAGAGGTACTCCTTGGTGATGAGGAGGCAGGCGCGCATGTCGCCGGGCACCTCGCACTCGAGGAGGTGCTTGCACGTGTGCACCATCTGGCGAATCTGCTGGTGCACCGGCTCGGCCTCGGTGATGCGCTCGCAGGTCCAGGTCGCGTAGTCGACCAGCACGTCGTCGCGATAGGCGGCCATCGTGATGTCGGCGACGCATTGATCGCGGTCGGCGCTCTGACCGCACGACGCGCGGCGGTCACAGGCCTTCGCGGCGAGGACCGCGTTGCGATAGGTCGGCTCGTCCTTCTGCACATCCGCGCAGCTCTCGCGCACATACGCAGCGACCGCCCAGCTCGGATAGGCGGCTGCTATCGTCGCGCACTCGGCCTCGCAGTCGCCGCCCGTCAGGTCGCAGCTCGCGCGGTGCTCACACACCGAACGACAGTCGTCGTTGCCAGGTGTCGGAGCAGCCGCGAGGTTGGTGGCGACGCTCGGATCGGCAGTGGGGATCATCGTCGGTTGCCGGTCGCCCTCGTCGCTTGGATCGGCAGCGGGTTCAGCCGGCACCTCAGCGGTCGGTTCGATGCCCGGATTGTCGGTCGGATCGACGACCGGCTCATCGCCATCGAGCGTCGGATGGGGCTCCTTCTGTGAGGCCGGCAGGCCATTGGTCGCCGCCACCGACGCGACATTCTGGGCGACCGCGGGCGGGCCCGAGGGCTTGGAAGAGCAGCCGAACGCGAGCGCACCGGAGGCGATCGCAAGGCACGAGATGGCACTTCGCAGACGAGACAGAAACATAGGACCTCCGGCGGCATTGCCGCGTGTAATTCCGAGTGCGAAAGGCAGCGTTTCGAGCTGGCGACGTTCGGTTAGTCGAAGACGAACCAACTCGTCTGCTTGCACGCTGGCTGCACGAGACCATCAATTGTCAGGCGAGTCGCAGCGCGTCGAACAGCACCAGACCAAGCACCACCGCGACCAAACCACGAGCGATGCTCAGCCGCTCCCAGCGCAACGAGCGCGCGCGCCACACCGCGGGGTCGATGACCGTTTGCTCGTCGATCACCAGCTTCATCAGCTCGGGCACGAAGAACACCGCGGTCGCGGCCAAGATCACCAGATAGCCGACAAGCGTGATCAGGATCCGGGTCGCGACCGGCTCCACGCTCCAGTTGAGCACGAACGACAGCACCAGCAGCAACACGACGACCGGATGCAGCGGTATCCACAGCCGCTCTGCCCGCACCCGATGTGGGCCGCGCCACATCGTCAGCGACTCCGGCGGACACTTCGCCCAGACCGGCACGATCGCCAAGTGCTCATAGATGATGGCGCCGCACAGCACGCCCCAGCCAAGCACCGCGAGCTCCAACAACACGACGGCCGCGCTCACTTGCGTTTCTTCGTCGTCGACTTCGGCGGCTTCGGCGGCTTCACGGGCTCGATCCCCGGCGACGAACCGAGGGCCGCGATCAAAGTGCGCATCGCCCACGCCGCACCACGCGCTGCTTCCGCCGAGTCGAGCCCCCACGTATCGCGTAGCCACCGCCAGGCGACCGGGGTCGACAGCAGCATGATCGCGCCCGCCGCCGCCTCGAGGTCGGCCTGCGACCACTCCGGCGCGGCCGGCCGCAAGAGCGAAGCGCCGAGCTGCGCCCGCCCGCTCATGCTGCTGGTCCGCACCTGATTCCACGAGCGCGAGTCCATCAGCGGCTCGAGCACGTCCTTGTTCTCTTCGAAGCGCGGGAAGTTCTCCTCTGGCAGTGCCGCGATCGTGTCGGGCGTCAGCTGCGTCATCGCTTCGTGGGTCATGCCGACACGCGGCCGCAGCCACGCGAGGAACGCGCGCAACAGGTCGTCGAGCGTCGCGAAGTGCCGATACACGGTCGGCACCGAGACCTCCGCCTCGGCCGCCAGCTTCGGCAGCGTCAGCGCGTCGAGCCCGCCCGCCGCCAGGATGGCGTGGGTCGTCTGCAGCAACAGCTCACGCATCTGGGCCGTCCGAGCCTCTCGGACCTCACTCCTGTACGTTCGCGCCATGGGAGCCTTGTCGCATATCGCGTTATTCGATTCAAGAGAATATCATAACACCAAATTACCGACCGCGGTCCGGCGGACGGGCGGACCATCGGACCAGGCAGCCTGACCAGCCGGGAGGCGCCCGGCTTCAGCTCGTCTCGGTTCGTCTGGGATAGTGGTTCGCGGAAAGCAGATACATGGCAGAATGGGACCATGACATCTGACTTCAGCACCCTCTCCTTCCATGGCGGCGCCGGCACTGTGACCGGCTCCAAGTACCTCCTCGCGACGAAGGGCTCGCGCGTCCTCCTCGACTGCGGGCTCTTCCAAGGCCAGAAGGAGCTGCGCTTGCGCAACTGGGCGGTGCCCCCGGTCGAGCCGCGGAGCCTTGACGCGATCGTGCTCTCGCACGGGCACCTCGACCACTCGGGCGCGCTGCCACTGTTCGTGAAGCACGGGTTCAAGGGCCCGATCCACTGCACCGCCGCGACCGCCGACCTCGTTGCCATCGTGCTCGCCGACTCGGCCTACCTCATGGAGGAGGACGCGGCGCGCGCCAATCGCTACGGCTATTCGCGCCACAATCCGGCGCTGCCGCTCTACACGAAGGCCGACGTCGATCGCACGATGCGCCTCATCAAGCGCCAGCCGTGGCACGACCCAATCGAGGTCACGCCCGAGGTGACGGTTCGCTTCCTGCGCGCGGGGCACATCCTCGGCGCGGCCATCCTCGACATCGCCGTCGGCGGACCACGACCGCTGCGCCTCGTCTTCTCGGGCGACCTCGGGCGCTGGGACCGCCCGATCATGCCAGACCCCGAGCTTGTTCAGCACGCCGACGTATTGATGGTCGAGTCGACATACGGAGATCGCGTCCACGGCAGCGACAGCGAGGAGCGCCTCGCGGCGACGGTACGCGAGACGGTGGAGCGCGGCGGCATGTTGATGGTGCCGGCCTTCGCGATCGGCCGCACCCAGGAGCTCTTGTGGACCCTGAGCAAGCTCAAGCGGGAGGGTCGGATCCCCGACGTCCCGATGTTCCTCGACAGCCCGATGGCCATCGCGGTGAGCGAGGTCTACGAGCGCAACCCGGCCGACCGCGGCAACGAGCCGATGGCGATCAGCGGTAAGGACTTCACGCCGCTCGCCACGCCGGACGAGTCGAAGCACCTCAACACGTTGACGCGCCCATTCGTCGTCGTGGCGGGCAGCGGCATGGCCACGGGCGGCCGCATCCTCCATCACATGATGGAGCACTTGCCGGACATGAAGAACACGGTCCTGCTGCCCGGGTTCCAGGCGGCCGGCACGCGCGGACGGGCGCTCCATGATGGGGTAAAGACCCTGCGCATGTACGGCACGGACATCGATGTGCGGGCGCAGGTCGTCACGCTCGACGGCTTCTCGGCGCACGCCGACAAGAACGAGCTGATGCGCTGGCTCCGCGGCTTTCGCGCGCCGCCGCGGCAGACCTGGGTGGTGCATGGTGAACCGGTCGCGGCCGAGGCGCTCGCGCTAGCGATCCGCAGCGAACTCCACTGGACCGCCGACGTGGCGCGCAGCGGCGAGACGGTGCGGCTCGCGTGAAGCGGCGCGCTGTGACCGCGACGCGTGCTGCTTCACGCGGCCTATCCTTTTTCAACACGGCCGGGCGGGCCCGTCTGACACCCATGCGATATGCGTTTTTCCTGTTGGGTCTCGCGTTGGCAGCGGTCGGCTTGGGTGCGTGCGACACGGACGGCGCCTGGGTGCTGCCCGAGGCGGAGGCGAAGACGATCGTGCGCGACGAGATGAGCGCGCGCGGGATCGAGGCGGGCGACACGACGCGCCAGATCGACGGCATTGAAATATGCCTCGCAGCAGACACATGCCGCCCGGTCACGGTCGCGCTCGATGGCTGGGACGCCGAGGAACGGGTGGGCTTTGCCTACATCAGCGCGTCCGATCGCGCCGGCCAGCCACAATCGAGCGTGACCGAGCGCGATGAGGCGGACGCGATCCAGGCCCAGCTCGATGCGCGGGCCGAGAGCGACGGGGTCGTGCTGGTCTTTCGGGAGTGGGCGCACGAGACCGCCGACCTCGCGCGCGACCAGTTCAGGAGTGCCGTACGCCGCGCGCTCGACGAGCACGGACTCGTCGAGTGAGCGCCACGCGCACGTCCATGCGTTCGCTGGATGTAAGTCCACACCAGAGTTCCCATGCGCGCATGCACGGCTGGTCCGTCGTCTTCCTGCTCATGGCCGCGTGCTCGCGTGCGCCCGACGTGAAGCTGTCGCCGCGCTTCGCCGCGCTAGCGGAGATCCCTTCTGCTTCCGCGGGCGACGCGATCCTCCGCGAGGCCGACGCGCTCCTCGCGCCGTATGCCTCCGAGACGCTCTCGCTGCTGCGGGATCGAAGCGACGACGAGCCGCTCCTGCGCCGCGCGAACGACGATGTCGCGCGCGCGATCGGCATGACGCTCGACGCCCACGACGCGGGCGAGGAGTTACCTGCGGGCGCTTGCGCCGATAGCGTCATGGGGCTCCACGACCTCGGTCAGGTCCTCGTAATGAGCGCCCCGGTCGGGGACACGGCTCAGCTCGAGGCTGCGCTGTGGCTCGCAGCGGAGCGGGTGAGGAAGAGCCGCTCGCTCGTCGGGGTGACGGTCGGCCTGTCGCTCGCCAAGGACGCTGTCGAGCGGCTGCGCCAGGACGGCGGCGCTCCGACGCCCGGCATGCAGCGACAGCGCCTCCCCGAGGACCTCGCGAAGACCACGTTCGCCCGCGAAGCGCTCTGCAACGAACAGATCATGTTCAAGATCATGCTCGGCAGCGGCGATCGAGACGCGCTCGGGATAGACCTCATCAAGGGCGAGCGTGCCGAGCTGACGCGCTTCCTCGAGGAGCTCATGAGCGCGATAGACAAAGCCCGCGGCCCTGGCGCTACGGTGTCGGCGCTCTCCAAGGGCTTCGCGCGTGCGGCCGAGTCGGACAGCCGGCTCATGCAGCAGCTCACCTGGTCCGGCTCGGCCTGGGAAGACCTCGAGCGCGCTCGCTCCACCGTCGAGAAGTACCTCGCGCTCGACGCGCGACGCGCCGAGGTGAAGCAGCCGCGACGCGTCGTGCCCGACGAGCTCGGCGCACTCGCGGATGCCAGCGATCAACTCTCGTTGGTCGCCGGCAAGACGGGCGTGCGTGTGCTCGACCTCGCCAAGGACCACGCTTGGCGCAGGCTCGCGCTCGAAAACGGCGACGTGCTCATGAGCCTCGACGGACACAAGCTCTTCGAGACCACCGTGCGCGACAGCCTGCGCAGCCTCGACGAGGGCACCCATCGCCTCGTCGTCGGGCGGCGTGGCCACGAGCTGACGCTGAACTTGATCGTCGGCGACGCCAGCGCCTACGTGGCCGATGGGCCCGAAGCGAAGCCGGAACCCCAAGAGGCAGAGCCCGCGCCGGTCGAGCGCGTCATCGCCAAGAATGACCCGGTGCGCGTCTTCCGCCACGCCCGCGTCGCGGACGCGCGCGCGTTGCGGCTCGAGCTCGAGGGCTCGGGCGCGCGCTTCACCTGGAGCGCCGAGACCTCCTCGTTCATCGTGAGCGATGTGCGCCCCGACACGTTCATCGCCGACCTCGGCTTCGCGCCCGACGACGCGCTCGTCATGGTCGGTGACCGTGCGGCGGCCGAGGCGCAGCGCGAAGGCCAGAGCGGCGTCGGCTTCCTCGTCGACGGCCTCGTCGGCGACGAGGTGAAGGCGATGGTCAAGCGCAATCACGAGCTCGTCGTCATGCGCTGGCAGTTCCAATAGGCCGACGGCGAGTCACGGACTCGATGTCCTCGTCGGTCGCAGGGCGAGCTACGTCGGTCGTGCGCGCGCGGAGCGGACGCGCGGTCGCCGCGTGGTGAACATCACGTCGGGCGTGGGCTCCTCCGGCGGCACGGGTGCATGGTGAACGACGGACGCGAGCCCTCGCCCAAGGCAACCTCCTGCTTGCTGCCGTCCTCCAGCATGTAGATGACCATTTCGCGTAGAAAGTCGCAGTTTCAAAGCATCAATGGCTTCAATTTCGGCTAGATATTGTCAGTTTGCGCGCGTTCCCCCTCACACCATTGATGCAGGGCGATGCACGGTCGTGACGGCGCGGTCATCAGCTTCGACAGCATCGGACGACATTCGCGGCCTTGGCCGCAGATGGCAAAAGCACTTGTTCATGAGCACACCCTGCACCCTCGCGAACTGACGGGCGCTCGGCTCAGAAGCAGACCCAGTTGGTCCAGCAGTAGCCGTAGAAGTCGCAGTAGGTCTGCCAGTAGCAGTACGCCTGCACGTCGCCTCCCTGGCCACTGCCATCTACCGTCGAGTCAACCGTCGCGGCCTCGACCTGCTGGTCGTGCGCCTCACCGGCCATCGCCACGCCCGTCGGAACCACCAACATCGCCGCCACCACCACTGCCTTCATCGCGTTCATCGTCGTGCTCCTGCTTGTTTCGGTCACTGCGACCTGCTGTCTCTGAAGAGCAGCCGCGACTCCGACCTGACACGGGACCACGCATTTTCTGTTTGCTCTCGCCTCGCCGTCGGGCGGCTCCGCGTCGCGAATTGGACGGTCTGGCCATCGGAGCGACTGCAAAGAGAGCTGCGGCCTCTGATGCTCCGAGCCGGCCCGAGCTCGGCGCGAAGATCGTCGCCCGACTCGGGGTTGTGAGGAGCACCGGCAGGACCGCGCCGGCCACCACGCCGAGACCTGTGAGCCAGAAGTTGCCATCGCCGAACGTTCGGGGATGCATGAAAGCTCCTGACACGACTCGCCGGGTGTGTCGCGTCCGTCTACGGCCGCCGCGTACTTCGAAGAGCTCGACCTATACCCCGGACTCTGTTTGCCAGTCCGGATGACGCGCGCTGGTCGTCCATCGGTCAATCGCGCTGGCCGACGACGAAGCAGACCCGATCCAGGTGACAATAGTCGGCGAATGGGCGAGGGCAGGTCATGGCTCAACCGATCCCCGTCAGCGTGCAGTATTTCTCGGACGTGCTGTGTGTCTGGGCCTACATCGGGCAGGTCCGGCTCGATGAGCTCGAGGCCGCGTTCGGCGCCGAGATCGCGACCGACGTGCACTTCATCAATGTGTTTGGCGACGCCCGCGACAAGCTCGCCCGACGCTGGGCCGACAAGGGCGGTCTGGCGGCCTACGCAGCCCACGTGCGCGCCGCGGTTGCGCGCTTCGAGCATCTCGACGTACACAGCGACGTCTGGGAGAAGGTCCAGCCGACCTCATCGCTCGGCTGCCACATCTTTCTCGCCGCCGTGAAGCTGGTCGACGCGGGGCGCTTCCGGGCCGCAGCCTGGGCGCTGCGGCAGGCCTTCTTCCGCGATGCCATCGATATCTCCGAGCGTCGGGCCCAGCTCGCCGTGGCCGAGCAGCTCGGCCTCGATCTCCCTACGATCGAGGGTCACCTGTCCTCCGGCCGCGCGCACGCCGAGCTGTCGCGAGGGATCGACCTGGCGCGCGTCCACGGCGTCGATCTCAGCCCGACCTTCCTCTTCGACGAGGGGCGACAGCGCCTGGCCGGCAACGTCGGCTACCGCGTCATCGAGGCCAACGTGCGCGAACTCCTGCGCGCCCCCCAGGCGGGACGCTCGTGGTGCTGAAGCGGCGCTAGCGACCGCGGCCTACCACTGCGCGTCAGGTGCAGCCTCGATGACCACGTCGCCGTGGGTCGCGAAGGTGCCGTTGCTCAGGTCCACCACCGCAAAGGCGAGGTCCGACGGACGGTGCGGCCCAGTCGTGGCCGATGAACCAGGCCTGACCATACGCGAGGTCTTCAGCGACGATGTCCTGCGTCTCGAGTCGGAACAAGTCGCTGGCAGTCGCGCGGGCGCCGGTCGCGGGGTCCAAGGCGGTGAGCGTGTGACGAAAGTCCGACATCACATAGGCGCGTGTGCGGCTGACGATCGGCGTTGCCGAGGACTGTCGTGGCGCCTGCGAGACGATGGTGCCTTTGTCGAGGTCCACCACGATGACTTTGGCCTGGTTCGGCGCGCCAATGGCGACGAGCGGCAAGAACCGTGGGAGGTCACCGCTGGCGCTCACGACCGGCTCGAGCCACATGCCTGGCAGAGCCACGTGCCAGACCTCTGCGCCGGTGCGGCTGTCGATGCGGACCAGCGCGTGGGTGTCGGGCTCGATGATCGTCACGATGATGTCGTCAGCGCGGGCACCACACGCGCTCGAGTCGACCCGGGCGCGGAGCTTCAGGGTTCGGTCGACCGAGCCATCGCGCGGCACGAGGATGACGGTGTCGCGAGCGAGCGCCACCAGCCCGAGCGGGCTGTCACAGCCGATGCGACCCGTGTCCAAGCTGCGCAGCGTCGCGCCAGTCGCTCCGTCGAGCTCGACGATCGTCCCGGCCATCACCGCCATCAGCCGGCCGGGTGCACGCACCGCGGCATACGACTGCGAGCGTGCAGAGCTCCACAGGATGCGTCCGTCCAGCGCGAGGGCGGTGATCGCGTCGGCGCTCTGGTCGCCAGCGACGCGGTCGTGGAACGCATAGATGCGCTCGTCGTCGACGAGTAGGTGGCGCCCGATAAAGCTCTGGTCCCCATCAGCGACTCGGGTCTCCCACTCGAGCTCGCCCGTCGCGCGCGCCAAGGACCGCACGAAGCGTCCTGCATCGCTGTCGCCGATGAGGTAGACATGCTGTGCGTTCGCCGCGACACCGGTATGGCCGAGCGACTCTTCGGTCTCGAATGGCGTTGTCTCGCTGCTCCAGACGAGGGTGCCATCGGCCTTCGAGAGCTGGACCCACGAGCGCGACGTGTTGTCGTTGCGCCGGGTCAGCAGCACGGCTTCGTCGGGGCCGATGGGCATGACGCCATAGGCGAACCTGCCAGCGGGTCGGCTCAGGAGGATGACCGCGACGACGATGGCAACGGCGACCACGAGGCCGGTGATGAGGCGTGCACGCTTGGACATTATCCAAACCTACCACTGCGCGGCGGGAAGGTCGCGCTGAACGTCAGCGGATAGGCCACACGTAGAGCACGCCGAGAGTCCACGTCGCATGCGCCAATAGCGGCGCCAGCAGCCGACCGCGATGCCACGTCATCACCCACAGGGTTCCCCAGACAACCCCCAACGCCAGCGCCGCGACGGCGGGCAGCGTGCGCCCAAAGCCGAGCTGACAGACCGCATACAGGAGGGCCGTCAGCGGCACCGCGATCCCATCGGGCACCCACGCACGCATGGCCGTCAGCGCGAGCCCACGCCAGATGAGCTCCTCACCGACGATGACGAGGCACGTCAGCGCGACGTCGATCGCCAGCGCGCGCCCGCTGCCGGCGACCTCATAGCTGTAGAGCGCGCGGAAGTCCTCGGCCCAGGCCGGCACCGCGGCAAGTACGGACGGCGCCAGCGCGTGCGTCGCCGCCAACGTGGCCAGGCCGACGCCGAGGCCGAGCGCGACCACGTCCCAGCGCGGCGGCCAGCGCAAGAACGGCGTGCGCATGACCAGCGTCACGACGATGGCGAGCGCTGATGCGACCGCGAGCCACGAGATGGCCGTCCCCGTCGGCGCCAGCGCCAACACCGCGAGCCAGCCCGCGGAGATACCCAGGGCCAGCGCTAGCTGTCTCTGGCGGGCGTCAGGCGCTTTGCGATCCACTCGATGATCCTCGCGCCCTGGGGCGGTCTCTCTTCCGCAAGCGCGCGGGCTATCGCCTGATCCAGCGTGACCTTCGGCTTGGGCAGCACATCCCACACGACCTGCCCGGTCGCGACGATGTCGGACCTGAGGCCCTCGACCAGCTCGCGCGCGACGTCCAGCCGCGCCCGCGTCACGAGCCCGAGCCAGTGCGACGACAAGGACGGCGTCAGGAACGGCACGCGGATCATGCGCGGCTTGCGTCCCATCGCGGCGGCGACCCGCACGAGCAGGTCGCGATAGCGCAAGGTCTCGGGCCCGGGCACGTCCCACACCCCGGGCGCGAGGCGCCCTTCGATCGCCGCGGCGAGCACGTCGACCGCGTCGCTCACGTCGATGGGACAGGTGCGATTGTTGAGCCACTTCGGGACGATCATCGCCGGCAATCGCCCCGCGAGGTCGCGCATGATGGTCCAGCCGTCCGAGCCCGCGCCCATGACGACGCTCGCGCGCAGCTCGACGACGGGCACGCCACTCGCGGTCAGGGCCTTGCCGGTCGCGATGCGGCTCGCCAGGTGAGGCGACACGGCGCCCGTTGGACGCAGCCCACCGAGGTACACGATGCGCTTGACGCCCGCCGCCTTGGCCGCGGCTGAAAAGGCCTGCGCCTCCTTCACCTCGCGCTCCGCGTAGCCGTGTCCGTCCGCCATCTCGTGCACGAGCCACACGACCACGGCGACGCCGTCGAGCGCCGCCCCGTAGGTCGCTGGCTTGCGCACGTCGAGCATCACCCACCCCGGTCCGCGCGCGCTCCTGCTGGCGCGGACGAGCTCGAGGTCTTTGACGTCGGCGAGCCGCTTGGCGAGGTGGCGCCCGATGAAGCCGGTCGCGCCGGTGAGCAATACGCGTGAGGTCGTGGGGGTCATGGGGTCTCCAGAGCGGGCTCGTCGGTCGCCCGACGAGCACCTTTACACCGATCGCTCGCGGACTACTCGCTGATGCGTACGTACTCCGAGTTGGGATCGTTGCCGAACGTCTGCACACGCGCCCGCACGAACCACACGCGCTTCGGGTCCAGGCCGGCGGGCACGATGAACTGCCCGTCGATGGTCTTGGTCTCGCCCGCGGCCAGCTCGAACGCGCTGCCGACCGCCAGCTCGTGCACCGGATCGGTGTCGCGCGTGACGAGCTCGCGCGCCTTCTCGACGAGGTTCTCGTCGGCGTCGTCCTGGCCCATCAGGTCCACGAACACGCCCTTCGCCGACACCGCGTTGCCGGTCGAGGTCACGGTCACCTTGGTGGTGATGACCTCAGCCGCGGCGAACTTGCCCTGGGTCGCGAGCGCGACGGTCGCGGCGTGTCCAGTCACCGAGTCGGTGACCTCTTTGATCTTGCCTTTGACGGTATCGAGAAAGCCCATGTGTGTTGCTCCTGGCGTGTTACCCGAGTTGTTCGCGGACAAAGTAGCATGCTGGCAATGCGAGGTGGCGAGCGCTCAGGCATCGATCGCCCCGAAGCAAGCAGCGCCGTGAGAGAACCAGCGATTGGGGGGCCGAGCAAGCGTCTTCACCCGCCTACCCGCTCGCCCCCGGCCCAGCGGCCATACCGTGGGAGTGTATTAGCGCCCTATTCAGCGACGGGCGGGGTGGCACTCACGTACTCGAGCTGCTTGCCGAGGCCGCGCTGGACGAAGATGCCGCCGCTGCTGTCGTCGTTGTCGAACAACGCGAAGACACGAACCGCGCCACCGCTGGCGCGCAGCACGTATGCCATGTTCGCGCGGGCGGGGTCGCCGATTTCGAACTGCGCGCCTTCCTACCAGCCGCGCATCGGTGATTGGCAGGTCCCGTCTTCGATGCCGGCGAACGGCTTGCCGTTGGTGAAGCCGCCGACGATGGCGCTTGCGCAGCCCTTGATGTCGTCGGCGACCACGGTCGCATCGCCCTGCGGCTTGTCTTCTTGGAATCGGCGCCAGGAGACGGAGCCGACCTTGGTGAGCTTGGTGTCGAGGCGCTGGACCTCGAGCAAGGCAACGTCTCGTTCAAAGTCGTAGCGCCACGTGCCGAGCGCTGCGCCACCCCCTCGCAGGCCGACCACGTTCTTGATGTACGAGGTCGACTGGAAGCCGACATTGTCGCCGTCGATGCGGCCAGTCTCGACGCCGTCGGCCGAGAAAGCGGCCACCGTGCGGCCAATTGGGTCGCTGGTCCCAGCACACGAAGAAGCTGCCGTCCTCGAGGTTCGCGACCGTCTCTTGATAGACATCGACGGCCACCGTGGTCACGCGGGTCTGCCCGACCTGGCATTGGTCGCAGCCATCGAGTGGCTCGAAGTTGCCGTCATCGCTGGCTTCGTCGGCCGTCAGGACGCCATCGCAGCCGATCTGGCAGGCATTACCAACGCCTCGGCCGTTAAGGATTCATCGAGCTTCGGCTGCGACTGCCGTTGACGCCTAAGACTCTCGAATGCATCACGTCGTTGACGCCGACCTTCAAGCCGTTCCTTGAGAGACACGACCACGGCTTGGGGCTCAGTTTCGCCGCTGAGCTGGGCGACTCGTTTGGCGAGCTGTCGGGCTTCCTCCTGTATCAGATCGGGAGCGGTAGACATCTGCGACCTCATCGACAGTCTGGTGAACAAGGTCGTGCTCGCCAAGTGTGACGCGCACTATGTTGTCCAATGTTGTCCGAGGGCTCGCCGGCTCGGCCTACACCCTGTCGACGACCAGTGAGCGCGCTCGGCGGGCACCTTCATGGATGGGCGCTCGGCGGGCACCTTCATGGATGGGCGCTCGGCGGGCACCTTCATGGATGGGCGCTCGGCGCGGCGGGCACGTTCGTGGAGGGCGCTCGACCGGCACCTTCGTGGAGGGCGCTTGATTTGGCGCACGCTTCCCGCTTCGAGGCCCGCTGCGCCAGCGCTTGGACTCATCAGAGCGCGTGACGTAAGGACGCGGCGGCAAGATGCGTGCTACCAGTGGCGGTCCATCGCCCACGAGGCTCTTCCGCCGGAGAGCATTGCGGGTCGCCCGTCCTAGATGCTTGTGCAATCCGTCGCGACGACGCAACAGCGCCGGTCGGCGTCGGCTTGACGCCGACGCCAACCTCTCGAAATGCGCGCGACTACAACGGGCTGGCAGCGGCACTTCGCGCCACGCCAGCCCTGTCCAATCGCCTGCTATACGCAGGGCCAGACAACAAGCGACTCGATCTGATGAAGCCTGATCGAGGGCCTGCGGCCAGCGATTGATCGGTTTCGGAGCTCAGTCGCCAAACGTTGTCTTACCTGTGCAGTCAGACCTGTCGGCTCTCGCGACTAGTTGCGCTGCCTCGTGTACGACGCATCCGGGCCAATCCTCGAACCATCCTTGCATCCGGCACCCGACAACCTACTGCAGGTAGACTGCACCGACATCGAAGCCCTCTTCAGGAGTTCCGAAGAAAGTCCCGTTCGCAAAGAAGCTTGGCTCATATTTTTCGCTGCTATACGCGTAAAAGGCGACGCTCCACCGGTCCGTAGCGAAGTGCCGAATGCGGCACAGATTCATTGGGAGGTCCGACTCGGCGGTGACAGCGGATATGTAGCAGAGCGCTCCGCGAAATCGGATATCAAGTCGCCGGTACTTGCCAGCGTAGCAACGTTCGCCGTGCGCTCGGAGCCGACGTTCTGCCTCGGCCTTCGCCGAAGGTGTAAGCGGTACTCCACCAGTGTGGGGATTCATCACCCATCGATAGGTTGTCTTATCTGTCTTTCCGCGGCCTGGCATTGCAAATGCTCCTTCGAGAACCATCCACCGCGAGCCGTCGCTAAACGACGTGTAACGGTCGTCATGCATGGGGCCTTCATTGCCCACAACACCGCTTGTACTTCTTGCCCGATCCGCAAGGGCAGGCCGCATTGCGACCCGGCTGAGGCGCCGCGGCTGCAAGTCGCGCTGGCGCTCGAGGCAGCGATTTGGCGCCGGGTCTTGCTCGTGCTGCCGCGAGCCGGTTCAACTCTATGCCACGTTGTAACGTAAGCTCCCGAAGCTCGGACAGCCTGTCCTCGGCCGGGACATTGCGTCGACGCCACTCGGAGTAGATGCGGACGAAGGTCCCAAGCTGCCGGGGGGGACCGTCGAAACCTACGGGATTCATGGTCTCAAGCGGTAGAAGCGCGGAGCCTATCATCTCGAGGCGCCGCCCGTTTTCGGTCAGCGCGAGCACTGCCAGGCGCGCCTCGGTGCAGCTGCAGCCCTCAGCTACGCAGAACAGCGTGTCCACCTGGTACACCGTGTTGTTGACGAGGTAGCGATCGGGCCGCTCCTCGGGAAAGACGATAAACGTCGAGAGCAGCGTGCCTGGTTCCCAGAGGTCGGATGCCTGCGCTTTCCAGTCGATTCCTGATGGCCCGCGGTGCGCGCGCCAGTGAGCCCAGAGCTGATCGAGCACCCAGTAGGGCAGAGGCTCCTCGAAGAACCTCGCCACCATTGCGGGCAGCTTCCCGCCTCCCCGCTCCACAACCACGCCCGTGGTGAAGTCGACCTTGAGCACGACTGCGCACTCCGGACGCGCGGGTCCGTTCGAGGTCGGGCGCCAGCTGACGCGCAGCCTGTCTCCCTCGCAGAGAGCCCGCTCGGCGCGATCGTCGATAATGTGCGCCTGGAGGGTCGCTATTGTGCATGAGCAGGCGGGGTTGCCGCATACGTCGATCTTGGCAAGCAAGCCCTGCGCGCTCGCGTCGCGTCCACCGCCGCGTGGCAGCCATAGGACGAGCAACTCGTCGCCGATCTGGTACGGCCGGCTGGGATCGAGCGACGCCACATGCCGGGCCTCCTCGACGACTGCTCGCGCTACATCATCGCGTTAGCGCACCACACCAAGCGCGAGGCGCTTTCTGCAAGTGCCCGCCCATCCTGAATCGCACGCGCCAAACACGAGGAAGACAAGGCACGCGCGTCGCAACATGGAGTTTCGGACCTTCTTGCTACTACGCTTCATGTTGGAGCCCGCACAGTTCCTGTGCTCGGGCCGCAGGCTCATCTATCGCATCCTCGCCTGGCGCCCGGAGCGGCCGTTCCTCTTCCGCACCCTGGACGCGTTGTAGCTACGCTCGCTCCCTACGAAGCACGGTGCGCGGCCAGGGAGCCCCAAACCATCGAACCAAAGACACGAGGTAGAACTGCCTGCCACCAACAACTCAGACATGTCCAGCCGCACGACGCAACGGCGAGTCGTGTCTTGCGACCGACAGCCAATCGACACGGCCGGCTCCTGCTCGGGTATCGCTTGATTGAGGACTAATAACTAATCCCCGCTATTGCCAATTACAAGGATGCGGTCGGACGCGTCGCTGGTCACGAACAGCTGGCCTTCGTGACCGACGCGGATCCCGACGGGGCGATGGGGCCAGCCGTTGGCGTCCTGGCCGGCGTACTCGAAGAAAGACTCCGGGGCGCTTGGGTGGCCGCTGGCGTCGATGTCGACGTGCACGACTTTGTAGCCGGTCGGTTGGTCGCGATTCCAACTGCCGTGGAACGTGATGAACAGGTCGCCGCGGTACGACTCGGGGAACGAGGTGCCATTGTAGAACTCGAGGTCGAGCGGTGCGGAGTGAGCCTGCATGGCGAGCTCGGGCGGATCGACATTGGCCGGATTCTGACACCAGGCGTCGCTGTGGGTGCCGTCTTTCATCGTCGATTCGTGCGCCCACATCGTGCCCGGTCCTTTGCCGACATTGGCTGGCAAGCTGTATTCGGTCCAACAATAGGGGTAGCCGTGGAAGGCGCCGGCGGTGTCGAAGCGCGACAAGATCTCGGCCGGGTTGTCCTCGTGGATGTCGCCGCCGAGGTCGTCGCGGTTGATGAGGTCGATGCCGTTTTGGACGCCCCAGACCTTGTCGTTCCCGTCGACCGTGAGGCCGACCTCGTTGCGGAGGCCATCGGCGAAGACCTCGCCGCTGTCGAACGCGATGCCGCCACTGGGTACAGTGCCGAGGTCGAAGCGGCGGATGCGCGCGCGGGCCGAGTTGGCATCGACGTTGCTGGCCGAGCCGCAGCTCACGTAGAGGCGGCCGGCCGCGTCGAACACCAGGGTGCGGGTGGTGTGACCACCGCTGCCCGGCATGCCTTTGACGACGACTTCGGCGTTGCCGAGATCGGTGCGCGTGCCGGGGGCGTAGGCCCAGCGGAAGACCGTGCTCGAGCTCGACGCATAGAGGAAGCCACCATGGACCGAGACGCCATGGTTCAGGCCGCTCGCTTTGACGATGGGCGCGCGTTCGCCAGTGCCCGAGAGCCCGTCGCGGTCGGCGTCCCAGAGCGCCGTCACCTGGCCGAGGCCGCGCTCGACCACGAGCACGTCGCCGTCAGCGGCCACGAAGAGGCCGCGGGGATTGTCGAGGTTCTGCGCCCACACCGAGGCACAGAATCCTGCTGGCAGCTTGGCGTCGGCGACCGCCGCGCTGCTCGGCGCGGTGCAGGTGTTGCTACGACCGATGGTCACGTCGTTCGCGGTATCGGGGGTGGCGACCTCGGGCTCGCGAGTATCCGGTGAGGTCACGTCGGGCGCGCTGGTGTCCGGCATGGGCACGTCGGGCGAGGTCGAGTCCGGCGTGGTCGTGTCGGAGGCTTCGACGGCGACGTCGGTCGCGTCGCTGCCCGGGCTCGCATCATCGCCACAGGCGGCGAGGCTGAGCGCGAATAGAGTGGATATTGTGGTCTGGCGCATGGGTCCCCCTGTCTGAGACAGGCACTCTCTGCACCAGCGACCGTTCTTGCAAGCGTCGTGGTGTTCCGGTGCTCAATAGCAGACCCAGTTGGTCCAGCAGTAGCCGTAGACGTTGCAGTAGGTCTCGTACCAGCAGTAGGCCTGGACGCCGTTCTCCTGGCCGCTGCCGTCGACTTCGCCGGCATTGGTGTGGGCGGTCGCGCTGCTCGCGTCGGTCGCGGCGGGGGCCGCCGTGAGATCAGCGTCGGCCGCGAAGGCACCGTCCGTCATCGCAACTGCCGAGCCCATCACCACCAGCGCCAAAGCCATCGTCTTGGTCGTCATCGTCGTTCTCCTCACTTGCGGACGGTCACTGCGACCGTCTGCAGGTGAAGAGCGGGCGCGAACTGAACCTGTATTTGCCGTGCGTGCTACGTGGCATTTTCAGCGGCGCGCCTCGCCGAAGGTCCGCTGCACGCCGAGCCAACCCGACCAGGTCTCGCTCCCGACGAAGCCCCCGGCAATTGCCCAACAGTCGTTTACGGCGACACTGAAATCGAAGCGTACCCCTGGCCACAATGACATATCGTCGATGCCGAACATGAGCCCTTTGTCCCTCAGCAAGAGCGGGCGCCCGTAACCTCCGAAGCCGAGCCGCAAGGAGAAGTCATCGCTGCGACCGGCCAGGTGCAGCCCGACCATTTCCCCGTCGAAGTAGCCATCGTGGGGTCCTATCGCGAGCTCGCCCCAGACATGATCGATGGCGCCGAACTTCAACGTGCCGGTCGGCGCGGCGATGACCTCGCCGCCCGCGAGCATCAGGCTCGCGCCGAGGTCGAAGCCGACCAGCTTCGCGTCGTACGAGAGAAAACCGCTCGCCGAGCCGAACATGTGGGGTGGAGCCGTGACGTTGTTGCCATCGATCGTTGCCGCGACGACCTCGCCGCGACCGATGTTGATGCCGCCGCCGCCGCCGACACCCGACTTACCGTCATGGTCGACCGTCAGCGAGCCACCGACGAGGTCGTGCGACTCGGCCGAGAGGAGCTCGCCTTCGCAGCCGCGCGCGATGTCCTCGGACCTGCCGGCGTGCGCGGCGCCGGTCATGACGGTGCGGTCGCCGCTTCGCGGAATGTGCGCGCAACGCGGGCCGACGAAGAGGACGAGGACGAGCAGCATCGGGAGGTTCTGGCGTTTCATGCGTGGCCTTTGTGCACATTGGGTGCCACGAATCGCGGCCAGGCGCCCGCCTCTTGAAGTCCTCCAGTCCGGGTTCGCCATCTTTGCGAAGGCCATCACAGCCGCCACGCACGCACGCTGCAGCCCGGCTACCCATCTGCGCACCAACGGTGGCGTGGAGCCTCCTTCATCCCACGCGGAAGACTTCTACTCCTGGGCGCCGATGCCGCCGAGGAGCACCCGCAGAAGCGAATCGACGAGCAGCTCGCCTTGCGGCGCCAGCGCGCCGAATGGGCTGTTGGCTCCGAGCACGCGCAAGATCACCTGCGGTGCCAGGCCGAGCACGCCGGTTGCTATCACCATCAGCGGCAATGGCACGTCGCTCGCGAGCACACCCTCGGCCCGCCCCTCGGTCATGACGCGCATGAGCAGCGCGATGTGCCCTTGCTTGAAGCGCACGACCAGCCGCGCGAGTCGCTCCGACGAGACCAGCACCTCGCGCACGATGAGCCGCATCACGTCGCTCTCGTCCGGGGTGAGCCGCGCGACACGGGCGTAGAGCGCATGCACACGCGCGTGAAAGCCAGCGTCCTGGGCGAGCGCTTGCTCGAGGTCGGCCATCACCACGCCGTAGATCTCCTCGACCACCCCGAAGAACAGGTCGTCCTTGCTAGGGAAATAGTAGTAAATCATGCCGATATTTGTGTCGGCGTCCCGTGCGATGGCGCGCAGCGAGGCGCCGTCGACGCCGTCGAGCAGGAAGCGGGCGCGGGCGGCATGCAGGATGCGCGGCTGGATGTCGGTGCGCGGTCGCGCCATCAGGCGAGCTTCTTACGGAACCGGAGGGACGCCAGCAACACCAGCACGCCGAGGATCACCGCCATCTGCAGCGCTTCGCCGGCGACGTCGGCGAAGCCCGCCCCGCGCAGCGTGATGCCGCGCACGACGCGCAGGAAGTGGGTCAGCGGCAGGGCTTGGGCTATCCACTGCGCCGGCTCGGGCATCGCCTCGAACGGAAACATGAATCCCGACAGGAGGATGTTCGGCAGCAGGAAGAAGAACGACATCTGCATCGCCTGCTGCTGCGTCGCAGCCAGCGTCGAGAAGAACAGGCCGAGCGCCAGATTGGCCGCGATGAACACCAGCGCGAGCGCGTAGAGCAGGCCCAGTGAGCCGACGATCGGCACATCGAAGACGTAGCGGCCGAGCAGGAAGACGAGGCTCATCTGGAGGTAGCCGATGACGATGAACGGCAGGATCTTGCCGATCATCAGCTCGATGCTCTTGATGGGCGAGACGATGAGCTGCTCGAGTGTGCCGCGCTCACGCTCACGGGCTATCGCCATCGAGGTCAACATCACCATCGTCATGGTCAGGATCACACCGACCAGACCCGGCACGATGTAGATCGATGTGCGCAGGTCGGGGTTGTACCAGACGCTCGGCTCGAGGGTTATTGGCGGCGCGGGCGGCAGGCCAGCGATGAACAAGCGCTGCACGACCAGCGCCCCGGAGCGCGCGGCGACGAGCGAAGCGGCGGTGTTGGTCGCGGAGGCCACGGTCTGCGGGTCCGACCCATCGAGCACGAGCCGCACGGTCACAGGCGTGCGCCGCACGATGTCGCGCTCATAGCCGACGGGGACTATCAACGCGACCTTGGCGAGCGAGCTGCGCAAAGCCAGGTCGACCTCGGAGTAGTCGCGGGCGGCGCCGATGACGTCGTAGAAGCCGGTGCCCGAGAGGCTCGACGCGAGGTCGCGCGAGCTGGCGCTCTGGTCCTGGTCGTAGATGATCGTCGGGATGTGGCGCACGTCGTTGTTGATCGCGTAGCCGAACAACAAGAGCTGCATCACCGGCAAGGCGACCATCATGCCGAGCGTGAGGCGGTCACGACGGAGCTGGAGCAGCTCCTTCTTGGCGATGGCAAGCGGACGGGTGAGGTTCATGGGGCGCGCCTTCGGCTCATGCGGCCACCTGCGGAGCCGGCACGGCATCATCGCGAACCATGCTGACGAAGGCGTCTTCGACCGTCGTGCGCGCGGGTCGGCTCGTGTCGATGGTGATGCCGGCGGCACCCAGCACGCTGGCGGCGAGCGCCTCGGGGTCGGCCCCGCCCTTGGTCGCGACGCGCAGGAGGTGGCCGTAGTGGGCGACCTCGTCGACCTCGGGGCGGGCCCGCAGGGCGGCCGCGGCGCGCACCGCATCGGGGCCGGTCGGGACCGCGAGCTCGGCGATGCGGAGGTTTCTGCGGGCGACGATCTCGTCGGGCGTGCCGACGTCGAGCAGCGTGCCGCGGAAGATGAACGCGAGGCGATGGCAGCGCTCGGCCTCGTCCATGTAGTGGGTCGTCACGAGGATGGTGGTGCCGCCCGCGGCGAGGTTGTGGATCTGCTCCCAGAACTCTCGCCGTGAGACCGGGTCGACGCCCGCGGTCGGCTCGTCGAGGAAGAGCAGCGGCGGCTCGTGGATGGTCGCCGAGGCGAGCGCGACGCGCTGCTTCCAGCCGCCGGACAAGGTGCCGGCGAGCTGCTTGCGGCGCTGTTGAAGCCCTGTTTTTTCGAGCACTTCGGCGACCCGGCGCTTGCGCGTCTTGCGCGCCACGCCGTAGATGCTGGCGTAGAAGTCGAGGTTCTCTTGGACCGTGAGGTCCTCGTAGAGACTGAAGCGCTGGGTCATGTAGCCGATGCGCTGCTTGATGCTCTCGGCCTCTTTGCGGATGTCGAAGCCGACCACCGTGCCGTCGCCGCCGGTCGGATCGAGGATGCCGCACAACATCCGGATGGTCGTCGACTTGCCTGCGCCATTGGGCCCGAGCACGCCGAAGATCTCGCCGCGCGTGATCGAGAGGCTGACGTCCTTGACGGCGACGAGGTGGCCGAAGGTGCGCGCGAGGTGGTGCGTCTCGATGACGACCTCGTCGCTCATGGCGTGACCGGCGCGGCGGGCAGCGGGATGGAGGCAACGCCAGGGGCATTGGCGAAGACCGCGAAGGCGGGCAAGCCGGGATGTAAGTAATGACTTGGATCTTCGATGCGCAGACGGACGCGCACGACCAGGTGTTGGCGTTCATCGCGGCTGAACACGAAGCGCGGCGTGAACTCGGTGGTGGTCGCGATGTGCTCGATGGTCGCGGCGCTCGGCGCGATGCCGTCGACCAGCACCTGGGCGCGCTGCCCGACCGCGAGCGGGCCCAGCGCCGCGGTCGCGACGAAGACGTCGACGTAGGGATGGTCCTCGTCGCCGACCACGACGACGGGCGTGCCCGCACCGACCACCTCGCCCGGGTCCGCGATCACGTCGAGCACGGTGCCAGCGACGGGCGCGACCAGCGTCAACAAGGCCGCGCGCCGGTCTTCCAGGTCGAGCGCCGCGGTCGCGGCCGCGATGCGCGCTCGTGCCGCGTCGAGCTCGGGCGTGCGTGCCCCCGACTTCACGCCCGCGAGCTGGTGTTGCAGCGCCTCGCGCTGGGCTTTGGCGGCGCTGAGCTTGCCGCTGAGATCGTCGAGCGTCGCGGCCGGCGCAGCGTGGTCGGCGACGAGCTGCTTTTCGCGGCCGAGGTTGACTGCGATCGTGCGTTCGCTCGCCTGCAGCGAGCGCACCTGGGCTTGCAGGGCGGCGATGTCCTCGGGCTTGGCCCCACCTTCGAGCAGCGCGAGCTGCGCCTTGGCCGCCTCGAGGTCGGCCGCGCGCGCCGCGCGAGTCGCCGGCAAGAGCGGTCCATCGATCGTCGCGATGCGCTGCCCGACGACGATCTTCTGGCCGCGCACGACCTCGACCGTGAGCAGACGACCATTGGTCTCGAACGCGACGGTGCGCTGGTCGAGCTCGATGATGCCCTGGTGCGGAGAAGGCACGGACGACTGCGGACCTTCGCACGCAGTGAGCGTGACCAGCGCTAGCATCCAAGCGGTGGTGGCATTTTTTATCATACGACTGACAATGCATCGAACCGGTTGAAGATGCCAGCGTTTGGTCGCAGAAAATCGGCTGAGCAGCTCGGCCGCGACAAAGCCAAGGCAGCGAAGGACGGCTATGGGTCGAGGCGGGCGATCCCGAAGCCGGGTGCGTCGCCCGGCACGAGGACCCCGCGCCTCAACGTGAGGCAGCGCCCGGCGGTGATGTCGCCGAGCACCTCGAAGTGTCCGTCGAGGTCGACCGCGGTCACGTTGCGCTGCGCCAACGCGAAGGCGAGCGAGCCCGCGATGGCGAGCTCGCACTCGTCCATGCAGCCAACCATCGACTCGATGCCGGCGGCGCGCGCGACGGCGTCGACCTGCATCGCGTCCTCGATGCCGCCGACCTTCATCAGCTTGATGTTGATCATATCGACAAGGCTCTGCGATCCGTCGGCCTCGAGCTTCTGGCCGAGCCAGAAGCAGTCGCTGGCGCTCATCACGCTCTCGTCGGCCATCACCATCATACCGGTCGCGGCCGCGACATCGCCGAGCGACTCGAGCGCGTCGCGCGACACGGGCTGTTCATAGATCGAAATTCCGACGTTTGCCGCCTCGGCCGCGAAGTGCAGCGCCTCGGCGCTGGTGTAGCCACAGTTCGCGTCGAAGCGCAGCTCGAGCTGCGGAAAGCGCTTTCGAACCGCATGCATGCGCATGATGTCGAGGTCGACGTCGACGCCGCCCTTCACCTTGACGATCTCGAAGCCTTCTGCGACCCGCCGGGCGACCATCGCGAGCGTCTCGGCGAGCGGCAGGATCCCAACCGTGATGCTGGTCGCGACGCGCGCGCGATAGCCGCCCAGCATGCGCCACGCGGGCACCCCGAATGCCTTCGCGTGCAGGTCGACCAGCGCGAGATCCAACGCCGCACGCACCGATGGCGAGAACGGCAGCGCGTCGCGCACCGCCTCGACCAGGCGCAGTCGACAAGCCGCGTCTTCGCCGCGCACGCTTGGCTCGACCACGTCGCGCAGCGCCTGCTCGGTCGCTGCGACCGACTCGCCCGTGACCTCGAGGTCGGGTGCCGCTACGCCAAGACCGACCAGGCCGCCGACCGTGTGCAGCTCGACCAGGAGATTGTCGAAGCGATCGATGTGCTGGTACGCGATCGCGTAGGGCTCGCTCAGCGTCATCGACAGCCGCCTGACCGTCATGCCGCTGATCCGGAGGTTGCTCACCGCGACTTCGCCGTATCGCCTGCGACTGCCTTTGCCGACTTCATCTGCGCGACGATCGCGTCCACCACACGCCCGACGCCATTGACCAATGGGTCCTCGGCCGGCAGCCCGGTCACCTGCTCGAGCTCGTGGCACGCGGCGGCGATCGCCTCCTTCGTGTCGAGTCCCTCGTGGTTGACGGTGATCGCGACCACCGGCTTGTCCGACAAGATCTCGATCGCCTCGATCTGACGCCCGATGTCGTGCAGCACATAGCCCGGAAAGCCATCGTACTCGCGCCGCGCCGGCGCGTGCTGCATCACGACTACGTGCGGTCGGCCCGCGGCCAGGATCTCGAAGCCACCCGGGTAGGCCGGATTCATCAGGCTGCCCTGCCCTTCGATCACCATCACGGCCGGGTGCAGGTCCTCCCAGCAGGACACGATTGCGTTCTCGAGCTCGCCCGACACGAAGTCGTTGATCAATGAATCCAGGATGATGCCGTGCTTGGCGCCCTGCAGCCACGCGGTCTGGCCGGTGCCGATGAGCTCTGCGCTGATGCCGCGGCGACGGCACTCGTCGACGACCAGCCACGCGGTCGTGCGCTTGCCGACCGCTGAGTCGGTCCCGAGCAACGCCACGCGGAACGCGCCGACCTCTTCGATGCGACCCGAGAACGCGTGCAGCGCCTCGCGGCCGGGGGTCTTGCGCACGTCGCGAATCGCGCCCCCCCGCTCTTCGGCGATGGCTACCAATGATGCGTCGTCACTCAGGAAATCGTGCAGGCCCGAGTCGACGTTCAGCCCTGCGTTCAGTGCCTGGCGCACGACCTCGCGCGCCTCATTCGGCAAGCGACCACCATCAGGTGCGAGGCCGATCACGAAGTGGGTCGGCGTCCTACCGCGCGACTTGGCGTCGGCGATCGCGGCAGCGAAGTCGGCGACGACCGGGATCCCGGTCGCCTTGCCATCGAGCACCTCGCGCGCATCCTGCCCCGCGTGCGCCCGGTCGATCACCGACAGCACCCGGTAGCGGCGCGTATGCCGCACGAGCCCGTGCGCGGTCTTGCCCGACGGGGTGTTGAAGAAGCCGTCGCAATATACGATGGCGTCCCCGTCGATGGGGGCCGTCTGGTTGTCGCTCATCGTCTTTGCTCCGCTCACGTTCAAGGGGCGCGCCCCGTCAGCACGACCACGTATCGGTCCGGCGGCAAGGGCTCTTTGGCGTGCCGCTGCAGCAACGCTATGAGCCCCGCGGTCGAGGCCGGCAACACATGGAGGCCTTGCGACTCGCGCAAGACCTTCGCCATCGCCTTCATCGCCTTGTCGGAGGCGTCGTCGGCCCAGCCGTTCGTCTCGCGAATCGCGCGCAACGCGTGGTCGCCATCGATCGCGTGCCAGTTGATGAGCGGCTCGTTGGTCTCGGTCTCGCGAATGCTGGCCGCCGGTAGGTCGACCGCCCGCGGCAGCTTGTGCTGGTACGCCTCGACGATGGGATTCATGTTGTACGCCGAGCCCGCCACGATACGCGGCATGCGTGAGGTCTTGCCGCGCCGGAACAAGCTCGCGAAGCCGCGATGGATGCCGGACAGCGTGGTGCCATTCGAGACCGGCACCGCGACGACCGCGGGCGCATCGCGCAGCTGGTCGTAAATTTCGTAAGCGATCTCGCGATATGCATCGAGCTGGATGAGCACGTTGTCGCCGCCGGGGTTGGCGTCATACAGCTCGCGTTCGCGCGCAAACTCCTTCGACCAGGCGACCGCGCTCTCGTAGTCCTCGCCCTCGCGCAAGACCTCGGCGCCGTACGCCTGCATCTCGGCGATGCGGCGCGTGTGGTAGTCGCACGGCACGACGATGGTGCAGTCGAGGCCACAAAGGTCGGTCGCGAACGCCATCGCCGCGCCGTAGTTACCGCAGCTCGCGAGCGTCACGCCGGTGTACCCGCGGCGCAATGCGTCGCGTGCCTGAGCGAACGCGATGCGATCCTTCTGCGAGCCGGTCGGGTTGTCGCCGTCGAACTTCAAGTAGATCTGACGCAGGCCCGATTGTCGTTCGATGTTGCGCGCGCGCACCAGCAGCGTGTCGCCGACATCGCTCTCGGCCAGGTCTTCCAAGGCATCGAGGCGCGCCTGCAGGGGCGCTGTCACGTCCGCCGCGACCTTGCGCACCGACGCCAGCTCGCCATCGAACCACGCGTTCTCGGCGGCCTCGGCGAACTCGACTAGCGGGTTCCTGCGCAGACCCGCCGCCGTATTGCCGACCGCGGGCTCTGCGGTTCCGTCGTTATCGGAACTCACGACTCGCTGCCGTTGGTCTTTGCTCCATCCTCGTCACACGCGACTAACACCGACGGGGCGGCAAGGCCGGAGAGCGCGAGCAGGCGAAGCGACGATCGAAAGCGCGACACGTTTTTTCCTCCGAGGGCACTCACGGTGCGAGGCAGCCGCTATCACGAAGCCACGCAGCCGCACAAGCTGGAGGGGCCCAGCGAGACGGCCCGGGCGTTCCAGCGTAAGAACGCAGACCAGTAGGAGGACCCCCATGAGCATCACTGCAACCGAGCTGGCAGAGATCGACGCGTTCTTGCGCGCCTGGAAGGACGTGACCCTCGCGACCGCGGACGCCCACGGCAAACCGCAGGCGGCGACCATCGGGATCGCGGTCAGCGACCTGCGCGAGATCGTCTTCGACACGCTGGCATCGACCCGCAAGCATTCGAACTTGCTTGCAAATCAGTGCGTGTCACTGGTTGTCGGCTGGGACGATCACAAGACCCTCCAGCTCGACGGCATCGCCGACGCGCTCACCCCGGGCAGCCCCGACTACGAGCGACTCCAGGCGGTCTACCTCGCGCGCTTCCCAGAAGGGCGCGAGCGCCTCGGCTGGGATGGCATCACCTACTTCCGGGTGCGCCCGACCTGGCTGCGCTACAGCGACTACAGCGCCGCGCCACGCATCTTCGAGCTCGCTGCGGACGCGCTGCGGCGTTGACCCGAAAGCTCCTCATCCTCGCGACTTTGGTCGGCTGTGGTGACGCCGATCGCGCGCGCGAAATCACCCTGGCATCGATCCCAGCGCCGCGTGGTTGCTGGCCCCTGGGGTGTCGCTGGTTTGCGGACCCCAGCGGGCTAGCGTAGGCTGCCGCAGGCTCCATCGCGCACGAGGCACAGAGCATCCATGCAGCCCCAGAAGGCCTTCCTCCCGTTACCGCCGGCTGCTCCGATCGACCTCGACGGCGACGACACCGTAAGCGATCTCACTGCCGAATCATTGAGGATTGGCGCGGCCCACACCGTGGCCGCGGACGAGCGCGTCACGATGACGACGCCTCCCGAGGACGGCGACGAGACGACCTCGCTCGCGGTCACGTTCGAGCAGCCCGGCCGCTATGGCGGACCACGCCGCGGCGGGCGCGTGCAGGAAGGTCCGATCGAGCTCGGTCGCGGCGGCATCGGTCGCGTCCTCATCGCCCACGACGCTCACCTCGGGCGCGAGGTCGCGGTCAAAGAGCTGCTTCAACGCAGCGACGGGCCCATCGGCTCACGCGCCTCGACCAACCCGCGCGAGTCGCTCGCGGTCTCCCGCTTCCTGCGCGAAGCCCGCCTCACTGGCCAGCTCGAGCATCCCAACATCGTCCCTGTCTACGAGCTCGGCACGCGCGCCGACGGCACCCTCTACTATACGATGAAGGTCGTGCGCGGACGCAACCTCGCCTCCGCGCTCGCCTCAGTGGAAGGCGATGGCCTCCGCGCCCGCATGAAGTTCCTGAACCATTACGCTGACCTGTGCGACGCCATCGCGTACGCTCACAGCCGCGGGGTGATCCATCGGGACATCAAGCCCGAGAACGTCATGGTCGGCGAGTTCGGCGAGACGGTCGTGCTCGACTGGGGTCTCGCCAAGCCGAAGAACGCGAAAGACCTGCGCGGTGACGAGGCCGCGGTCGCCGACAGCGAGGCCCCGACCGTCGACATCCACGGGGTCACGCAAGCCGCGACGACCGCGCAGCCGAGCTCCAAGTCGGTTGCCGAACGCACGACCGATCCCGGCAAGGGCCTCGCCGCGACCGACGACGGCACGCTGCTCGGCACGCCGATGTATATGAGCCCGGAGCAGGCTCAGGGCGACCTGACCGCGATCGACGAACGCTCGGACGTGTGGGCGTTGGGCGTCGTGCTCTACGAGATCTTGACGGGCGAGACTCCGTTCCTCGCGAAGACCGCCATCGAACTGCTGCTCAAGATCGTGAACGGCACCTTCGACAAGGTCGTCTCGAAGGTCCCCGAAGCCCCGCCCGAGCTCGCCGCGATCGCCGAGAAGGCGCTCTCGCGTGACCCCGCCGATCGCTACCCGGATGCGCGCGCGATGGCCGAGGAGGTGCGCACGTTCCTCACCGGCGGGCGCGTCCAGGCCTACAACTATCGACCATGGATCCTGGTCAAGCGCTGGGCCGCCAAGCACAAGGGTGCGCTGGTTGTGGCCGCGCTGGCCGTGGTCGCGTTGATTGCGCTCGGCATCGTGTCCTACATCCAGATCGCCGACGAGCGTGACCGCGCGATGCAGGCCGAGACCGAAGCGGTGCAGTCGATGCACGCCGCGACCGCGGCGCTCGCGCGGGCCGAGGTCGCCGAAGGGGAAGCACGCCGCTCACGCGATAGCGCCGAGACGCTCGTGCGCTACATGGTCTCCGATCTCAAGGACCGCCTCGAGCCGCTCGGACAGCTCGCCCTGCTCGGTAGCATCGCGAGCGCCATCGACCGTCACTACGACGATACGGCCGGCGTCCTCACCGCCGATGGCCCCAACGCCCACGCGCTGGAAGACCCGGCGCGCGTACGCAACCGCGCCGCCGTTACCGCTCTGATGGGCGACGTTGCACGCACCCGCGGCGATCTCGCCCAAGCCGCAGCGGCCTACGACAAAGCCGAGATGTTGCGCATCGCGCTGCTCGCCAAGAGCGACCTGCCTGAACATCGTGCCGACCGCGCCGAGAGCTATCGTCAGCGTGGTCTCTTGTTGCGTTCCCAGGGCGACCTCCCGGGCGCCCAAGCCGAGCTCGGCCGAGCCCGGACGATCCGCACCGAGCTGTTCGCGGCTCAACCCGAGTCGCTGCCTGGCCGCCGTGCGCTTGTGCAGAGCGAGCTCGACCGCGGCGATCTCGCGGCCCTGCTCGGCGACCTACGCCAGTCCGAGACCGCCTTCGTGTCCGCGGTCGAGCTCGCGCGCGGCCTCGTGAAGCTCGCGACCGAGCCCGACTTGAACGAGCGGGCGCGCTTCGATCTGTCGGTCGCGCTCGATGGCGTGGGCACCGCCCACCTCGACATGAACCAGCTCGTGCCAGCACGTAAGGCCTTCGAAGAGGCGCTCGAGCTGCGCAAGGCGCTCCTCGAAAAACGCCCCTCGAACCTCGACTGGCGGCATCGCATGGCGGTGTCGCATGCGCGCCTCGGCGAGATCGACGAGCAGGAAAACAAGCTCGACGACGCCCAGAAACACTGGCAGCGCGCCGCCTCGACGATGGAGCGGCTCGTCAAGCAAGATGGCGAAAATGCCCGCTGGGCCCGCGACCTCGTGATCGACCTCAACCACCTCGGGGACCTCCAGTTGCGGGGCAACGCCAACGACCTCGCACTCGCCTCCTTCGCCAAGGCGCTCGATCAGATCCAGACGCTCGCCGCCAAGGACACGAGCAACGTCGAAGTCCAGCGCGACGTCGAGGTCGGCGAGAACCGCGTGGGCGACGCATCGCTCGCTTTGGGCAAGCTCGCCGATGCACTCGCGAGCTACGAGCGCGGCCTCGCCGTGGCCGAGCGCCTCGCCGCGAAGGACCCGAGCAACACCCGCTGGCAATACGACCTCGCCCACAGTTCGAGCACCGTCGCGCTCGCCCGTGCCCGCATCGGCGACCTCGTCAACGCCCGTCCTCAGGCCGTGCGCGCGGTCTCCATCCTCGAAGCGCTGTCCGTCCGCGACACGACCAATGCCGGCTGGCAACGCGACCTCGGCGCGGCCCGCACATTGGTCGCACGCATCGACGCCGGCGGTCCGTTCGACGGCCTGGGTCCGAGCGCGGCCCAGACGCAGCGCCCAGAAGGCTTGCGCTCGCAAGACCAGCGCCCGGCCGCCGAGAACTCCAAGGAGGTCATGCGACCGCAGCCCCAGCGCCCGGCCGCTGAAAGCTCCAAGGACGTCATGCTACCGCAGCCCCAGCGCCCCGCCGCCTCAGCCCCCATGCCCGCGCCGAATGCACCGGAACAGGTCCCCGCGAAAGAGCCCCCGCCCACGACGCCGTAAGCCCTTCCTTCGAAGCGGGCCGACCACCAAGGCGAGGCGCAAGCCTCACCCACAAAGCTAAGGCCGCACGATAACTCAGCGAAGGCAGCCCGGATCACTCAGCGAAGGCCGCCCAGGTCGGAATGCCGCTCCGACCTGGAGCCCGCCCAGATGCCCCATCCTCTCCTCAGCCGCTCGCGCGACCGCGAGGAGCGCTGCCCGACCAAGGCGGCCAGAACGGTGCAGACCGAGGCGGCCGGAGCGACGCATAACGACGCGGCCGGAGCGACGCATAACAACGCGCAGCAGACGGCAAATCAGCTTAGAAATGAATGAGATACACCCCGCCCGCAGCGGAGTAGAGGTTCATCTTCTTGAGCATGTCGGCCAGCCACTTGATCAGGAGACCGTGCTCAACGTGGCGCGCGATCTGATAGAAGACCGACACCGCAGCCTTCTCGACCCCATCGATGAGGGCCGCCTCGGCAGCCGGCTTGTCCGCCTCCGCGGCCGACTCCCAGGCGGTCACCAGGTCCTGCAGGTGGAGCTGCGAGTACACCAGGAACTTCATCGCCGACTGCTGCGTGAGCGTGCGCAGCGTGTACGTGAGGATGTCCTTCTCCTCGATCGGCATGCGATGAAACCACGTGTGGAGACTGTAGTTCTTGAAGAACCCGTCGATACGCGCCTTCACCGCGGGCACGCTACGTAGCCGGTCGCGGCGCTGCTTGTACTCGCGAAAGACCTCGTGGGTGGTCATCGGCACCGGCTCGCTCATCGCCTTCTCGGCCTGACGGTCGTGCTCCTCGGGATCATCGGACTGTGGCAGCAGGTCGGGCAGCTTGCTGTAGCCGGTGATGACACTCTGGGTCAGCGTGTTCCACAGTGGCCGCATGATGCCCTTGGTCTTCGGCCGCACGATGGCGCGCACAATCATCAGGACCAGCGAGGCAGGTGTCTCGAGTTCGGCGTAGCGCTTGATGATCTCGTGGCGCACCTGCGGCTTCGCGAGCAGCTCCATCTCGCGCTTCACGATGGCGGTGTCGGGATCGGTGTTCGTCTTCGCGAGCACTTCGGTCGTGCGCTTGGAAAACCACAACATGAGGAACTGCCGCTGGTCCCAGGTCAGCGACTCGTCGCGCAGGACGTCCATGACGTAGTCGCGCACCTCCGTGAAGAGCCGGAAGAACGGGCGTCGATCACGCGGATCCATGCCGTCCTGGAGGACCTTGCGGTGCACGCGCGAGAAGTCGATCGGCTCGAGGTCGCAGCCGTCATCCGGCAGGATGATTTGCCGCGTGACCTCGGGACACGAGCCGGTCGCGCTGAGCTCCATCGTATCGCCAACGTACTTGAGCTTGCGCGGATAGAAGGCGCACACGTGCGGCAGCGCCTCGTAGCCGAAGGTGCCGTGGAGATCGCACCAGCCGTCGCGAAAGAGGCTGCAGCCACCGCCCTCGTTCTGCTTCAAGAGGTAGCGCTCGGATTCGGACTTCTTCTTCTTCGGCAGGATGATGAAGGTCGAGCTGAAGCGGCGCGCGATGGGCTTGGCCGAGAACGCCGCCATCGCCATGAGCTTCTCGTAGTGCTCCTTATCGACGTCGATGCGCCAGCCGTCGAGACAGCAGTTCTCCTCGCATGCGGGCCCGATGCACCCGAAGCGATTCATGTATTTCATCGTCAGGTTGGGCTCGCCCTCGCCGTACATCGGTCCTCCTCGCTGGCCGCCCATGGGGTTGGGGGGCTGGGCAGGCTGGAGCATAGCCCTCGTGGCGCGCACAATCCAACTCCGCTCCGGAGGCCCACGTGAGCGCCACTCGACCACTCGGACAAAGCGCGTCTCGGCGGCCTGCGGCGCGGCTACTCAACCAGCGGCCAAAAAAATTCCGGGGAGGGGGTTCTATTCCTTCCCTTTCGCGCTCGTTTCTTGGAAATATCCGCGCCACGCTACGCGGCGTAGGAGGTTTGCCCTTGAGGAACACGATTCTGGCGGCTGCGACAGTGGTGGGTTTCCTGGCGACGCTCGGTGCCTGCGGCGACGGCGGCGGTATCGGTGGTGGTCAGATCGCGAAGATCGAAGTCACCGAAGGCCCACGCGCTGTGACCATGAACGGCACCGTGACTGCCCGCGCCGACCTGCCTGCGCGCATCCAGATCGGCAACACCGGCGAAGGTGTCTTGCAGATCAACCAGATCATCGTCGAGAGCACGCCGGCGGGCGCCTTCTCGATTATCTCGCTGCCGAGCCCGTCCGCCGCGACGCCGATCGAAATCTTCAAGGACTCGCTCTCGCACCAGTTCTCGGTCGAGTACAACCCGGCCGCAGTCACGGATGGCTCGCGCGCCAAGGCGACCGTTCGCATCCGCACGAACCTCACGATCAACAACGGCACCGAGTTCACGTTCTACGTGGCACCCGAGGTGTCGATCGCACGCCTCGTGGTGAGCCCCTCGATCCTCGACTTCGCGGTCGTGCAGGCCAACGCCACCTCGACCAAGACCGCCAACCTCCTCAACACCGGCGGAGCCGCGCTCTCGATCAACCGCATCATCTTCGCCGGCCACCTCGGCTACACCGCGAGCATCGCGGGCGTGACCTACAACGTCACGGCCGAGAGCGCCTCGAACGGCATCGTCCTGAACCCGCCGCTCGCGGTCCCCTCGGGCAGCGCGCAGAAGGTCGACGTCACCTACGCCGCGACCGGTGCCGAGGCCGCCCAGGGCTCGATGATCTTCTTTACCGACGACGCGACCAACACCGCCGGGTCGGAGCTCAAGCTCTACGCGAACCTCCAGGGCCCGTGCATCAAGGTCAACCCGTCGCGCGTCGCCTTCGGTGGCAAGCTGGTCGGGGCGAGCTCGGAGATCGCAGTCGAGATCGAGTCCTGCGGTGACGTGGACCTCATCATCAGCGACATCGAGATGCTCGAGGACGGCAACGGCGTCTTCGGCGTGAACGAGTCGGCGGTCGGCCCGTACCCGCTGACCATCCCGGCCGGCGGCAAGGTGAGCGTGCCGGTGACCTACTTCCCCTCGGCCATCGCGGCCCTCGGTAGCGATGGTCAGTTTGTGCTCGACGCGGGCAAGCTCCGCATCAGCTCGAACGCCTACCTCGCCCAGCTGGACGTCCCGATTGATGGCTTCGGCACCGACGGCTCGTGCCCCATCGCCAAGATCAACATCGCCGAAGGTGATGAGGTCCTGCCGCAGACCAAGCTCCACCTCAGCGGCATCGGCTCGACCGCCTCGGTCGGCAGCGTCGTCGGCTACTCCTGGTCGGTCGTGCAGCCGGGCGGCTCGGTCTCGAACTTCGCGCCCAGCGCGTACGTCGTCGACCCGACCTTCGAGACGAACATCGTCGGCGAGTACATCTTCCGCCTCACTGTCACCGACAGCCTCGGCGTGCAGAGCTGCTCGCCGGCCGAAGTCTCGGTCGCCGTCACGTCGGATGACGCGATCCACGTCGAGCTCCTCTGGCGCACGCCTGGCGACATCAACGAGTCGGACTCCGGTGGTGACCAGGTCTATTTCTCGGTGGGCTCGGACGTCGATCTGCACTTCCTTCACCCGAAGGCCTACGGCAAATACTTCGACTGGTCGTACGACTGCTACTGGGACAACATCGTGCCGGAGTGGGGCATCTTCAGCCCGTCGGACAATCCGCGCCTCGACCGTGACGACACCGACGGTGCCGGCCCCGAGAACCTGAACGTCGCCGTACCGGAGCAGGGCGTGCGCTACCAGGTCGGCGTGCACTACTGGAACGACTGGGGCTACGGCAACGCGTTCAACACGGTGCGCGTCTACATCTATGGCGTGCTCCGCGATCAGTGGGACAACGTCGAGCTGCGCAACGACGACATGTGGGACAGCCACTACATCGACTGGCCCTCGGGCACCGTGACGCGCATCGGGAACTCGCCGCGCATCACGCCGAACTACCGCGGGTCGGGCTTCTTCCCCTGACCCGGTAGTCGATGACAGGACTTGAAACGGGCGGCCGAGGAAACTCGACCGCCCGTTTGCTTTCAGAGGTGGTAGCCCTGTCTGCTCTTGCAGTGGGGCGGGTTCTTGGCAACCATCCCGCCACGAACGGGCGTAGGAGGTCTGGCTTGAGGAACGTGATCCTGACAGCAACAGTCGGAGCCTTGGTGGCACTGACGGCTTGTGGTGGTGGCGGCGGGATCAACCCCAAGGGGATCCCGACCATCGAAGTAAAGGAGGGGCAGCAGGCGCTCGCACCGGGCGCCACGGTGAGCACGCGCGCGGACCTGCCGGCGCGCGTCACGGTGGGCAACCTCGGGACCGAAGCGCTGGTCATCAAGACGATCACGGTCGAGAGCACGCCGGTCGGTGCGTTCACCATCGCGTCGCTGCCGATGCCGTCGGGGGCCGCGCCGATCGAGATCTTCCCGGAGTCGCTCTCGCATCAGTTCCAGATCGAGTACCACCCCGACGTCGTGACCGGTGCGGCCAAGGCGACCGGCGTCGTGCGCATCATCACCAACGAGACCCTCAACAGCGGCAGCGAGTTCACGTTCAACGTGACGCCTGAGGTGACGTTCGCGCGCCTCGTGGTGGCGCCGCCGATCCTCGACTTCGCGACCGTCGCGGCCGGCGCCAGCTCGACCAAGCCGGCCAACCTCCTGAACACCGGTGGTGCCGCGCTCTCGCTCCAGCGCATCGTGTTTAGCGGGCATGCGGGCTACACGGTCACCATCGCGGGCAAGAGCTACAACGTCACGCCCGAGAGCGCGGCGGCGGGTATCGTGCTTACCCCGCCGGTCTCGGTGCCGCCCGGCAACGCGCTGCCGCTCGACGTAACCTACGCCGCGGTCGATGAAGAAGGCGCCAAGGCGACCCTCGTGTTCTTCACCGATGACGTGACCAGCAACGAGGGCTCCGAGCTCAAGCTCTACGCCAACCTCGATGGCCCTTGCATCAAGGCCTATCCGGCCCGCGTCGCGTTCGGCCCCAAGCTGGTCGGGCAGTCGTCCGAGATCCAGCTCGAGCTGCAGTCGTGCGGCGGGATCGAGCTCAAGATCAGTGAGATCTCGATGCTCGACGATGGTGGAGGCGTGTTCGGCGTGCGCAAGGACGCGCTCGGCACCTACCCCGTGACCCTCCCCGCGGGCGCCTCGGCCGGCCTGCCTGTGACCTATTTCCCGAGTAATATCGCGACACTTGGGGTCGATGGCCAGTACGTGCTCGACCAGGGCAAGATCCAGATCAAGTCGGACGGCTACCTCGCGCAGCTCGAGGTCCCGATCGATGGCTTCGGCACCGACGGCAAGTGCCCGACCGCGGTCATCACTGTGGCCGAAGGTGACGAGGTGCTCCCCCAGACCTCACTGCACCTGTCGGGACGTAGCTCGACTGCGCAGGAAGGCGCCTCGATCCGCGACTTCGAGTGGTCGGTGGTGCAGCCGACCGGCTCGGTCTCGACCTTCATCCCGAGCGATGTCGCGCCCGACACGCTGTTCGAGACGAACATCGTCGGCACCTACATCTTCCGCCTGTCGGTGACCGACTCGCTCGGCGTCAAGAGCTGCTCGCCGACCGAGTACACCGTCACCACGACCTCGGACGACGCGATCCACGTCGAGCTCTTGTGGCGCACCCCGGGCGACCAGGACGAGACCGACACCGGCGGCGACACCAGCACGTTCTCGGCGGGCTCCGACATGGACCTGCACTTCCTCCACAAGCTCGCGTTCGGCCGCTACTTCGACAAGCCCTACGACTGCTACTGGGACGAGCGCAACCCTGAGTGGGGCACCTTCGGATCGACTGACAACCCGCGTCTCGACCGTGACGACACCGACGGTGGCGGACCCGAGAACCTCAACATGGCCGTGCCCGAGCTGAACATCCGCTACCAGGCGGGCGTGCACTACTGGAACGACTGGGGCTACAAGAACGCCTTCGCGACCGTGCGCGTGTACGTCTTCGGCGTCCTGCGCGACCAGTGGAGTGATGTCGAGCTCAAGACCGACGACATGTGGGACACCCACTACATCGATTGGCCCAGCGGCAACGTGACCCGCATCGGCAGCGGCACGCCGCGCATCACACCCAACTACCGCGACCAGCAGTAAGCATAGGACACGCAATGCGCATCGGGATCCTCGGGACAGGAATGGTAGGGCAGACGATCGCGACCAAGCTCGCGTCGCTGCAGCACGACGTGTTCATGGGCGCGCGTGAGGCCGGCAACGAGCGCGCCCAGGGCTGGGCTGGCCAAAGAATCGGAAAGTCCGGTGGCACGGCGCAGGCCGGCACGTTCGCGCAGGCCGCTGACTACGGCGAAGTGATCTTCAACTGCACGTTGGGCGATGGGTCCCTCGTGGCGCTGACGGCGGCGACGGCCGAGCACCTCGCGGGCAAGGTGCTGATCGATGTCTCGAACCCGCTCGACTTCAGCCGCGGCATGCCGCCGCGCTTGAGCGTGAGCAATGACGACTCGCTTGGCGAGCAGCTCCAGCGCGCGTTCCCTGGCGTGCGCGTTGTGAAGACACTCAACACCGTGACCGCGAGCGTGATGGTCGACCCAGCGCGGGTCGGCGATGGTGATCACGCGGTCTTTGTGTCGGGCAACGACCACGAGGCCAAGCTCATCGCGACCGGGATCCTGCAGAGCTTCGGCTGGAAGCAGATCATCGACCTCGGAGATATCGCGACCGCCCGCGGCACCGAACAGTACCTGCCGCTCTGGGTGCGCCTGTGGGGGTCACTCGGGACGGCCGAGTTCAACATAAAGATCGTGCGCTGACGAGCCTCCATGGGGCGCCGTTGTTCGGCCCGAGACAATCGTCTGCATGCATGTGCGAAGACGCTGCCTGTCCCTTTTCTTTCGTCGCGAATTGCTGGAAGGATGCGCGCCACGCGAGGCGGCGTACCGGAGGATGACACTTGAGGTATTTGATCCTTACTGCGGCGGTTGGAGTGTTGGCGGCGATCGGCGCCTGCGGTGATGCCATCAAAGGCAACACTATCGCCAAGATGGAAGTGACCGAGGGCCAGCGTGCGGTCGTCGCGAACGGCACCGTCACGACGCGGGCAGATCTGCCGGCGCGGGTCCAGATCGGCAACTCCGGCAACGGCGTACTCCAGGTGAAGTCGATCATCATCGAAAGCTCGCCCGCCGGCGCCTTCTCGATCGTGTCGCTGCCGATCCCGACCGATGCAGCTCCGGTCGAGGTTTGGCCCGAGGCGCTCTCGCACTCGTTTACGATCGCCTACAACCCGACCGCCGTGACCGACGGCTCGCGTGCCACCGGCACGGTCCGCATCCGCACCAACATGACCCTCGCAGGCGACGAGTTCACGTTCTACGTGGCGCCTGAAGTGGCGATCGCACGCCTGGTGGTCAGCCCGACGATCCTCGACTTCGCGAACGTCTCGGCGAACCAGTCCGCGACGTTGAGCTCGAACCTGCTCAACACCGGCAGCGCGCCGCTGTCGATCGACCGCGTCATCTTCGCTGGTCACCCCGGCTATGTCGCGACCATCGGTGGCGTCGAGTACCACGTGAGCGATGTCAGCGCCGCCAGCGGCATCGTGCTCAACCCGCCGCTGACGGTCGCCGGCGGCAGCGCCGAGAAGGTCAGCGTCACCTACACCGCGTCGGGCGCCGAAGCAGCGCAGGGCACGATGGTCTTCTATACTGGTGCCGCCGACACCTCCGGTTCGGAGCTCAAGCTCTTCGCCAATCTGGCTGGTCCTTGCATCAAGACCAACCCGAGCCACATCGCGTTCGGCAACAAGCTCATCAACCAGACCTCGGAGATCGCACTCGAGATCGAGTCGTGCGGCGACGTCGCCCTGGTCATCAATGACATCGAGATGATCGAAGATGCCGACGGCGTCTTCGGCGTGAACGAGGCGACCCTCGGTGCCTTCCCGCTGACCATCCCAGCCGGCCAGCGCGTCAGCGTGCCGGTGACCTACTTCCCGACCGTCCCCGCGACGCTGGGTGCCGATGGTCAGTTCGAGCTCGACCAGGGCAAGCTGCGCATCAAGTCGAACGCCTACCTCGCCGAGCTCGATGTGCCCGTCGATGGCTTGGCCACGAGTGGTACCTGCCCGATCGCGAACATCGTCGTGTCCGAGGGCGATGAGGTGGTACCGCAGACGATGCTGCACCTGTCGGGCCTCGGCTCGACCGCCACGGGCGGCGGCACGATCAACGGCTATGAGTGGACGGTCGTGCAGCCCAGCGGCTCAGCCTCGTCGTTCGCCCCGAGCCCGTACGCGGCGCAGACCAAGTTCGAGGCGAACGTCGTCGGCGAGTACATCTTCCGCCTGAACGTCACCGACTCGTTCGGTGTCACGAGCTGCGTTGCCGCCGAGAAGCGCGTCGCCGTCACGTCGGACGAGGCGATCCACGTCGAGCTGCTGTGGCATACCCCGGGCGACGCCAACGAATTCGATGTCAGCGACCCGTTCGACTTCATCTCGGCCGGCTCGGACGTGGACCTCCACTTCCTTCACCCGAAGGCCAACGGCATCTACTTCACCGACGACGACTGCTACTGGCGCAACACCAACCCGACCTGGGGCATCCAGGGCAGCCCGTCGGACGACCCGAGCCTCGACCGTGACGACACCGACGGCGCCGGCCCGGAGAACCTGAACCTCGACGTGCCCGAGCAGAACACCCGCTACCAGGTGGGCGTGCACTACTACGACGACTGGGGCTACGGGTACTCGGAGGTCACGGTCCGCATCTACATCTACGGCGTGCTCCGCAACGAGTGGGCCAACGTTCGTATGAACAGGGACGAGATGTGGGACAGCCACTACATCGACTGGCCGAGTGGCAACGTGAACCGCATCGGCGTTACCCCGCAGATCACACCGGACTACCTCGGGTTCTGATAGCGCGCGGCGTCGGCCGCGAGTGACGACAGCCAAACGGCCGGGGATCTCCTCGGCCGTTTGGCTTTTGGGTCATTGATGCCCTCGCGCGGAGCGATATACTTTGACCTCAAAGCATTGGACATCGCTCGCGCCTCGACGCATGAGGATTGGAGCTTATGGCTCTGGCCCCGCGCGTGTCCGTGGGACTGGAGCACGCATGATCCCACTGTCGATCCTCGACCTCACCCCTGTCAGCTCGGGCGGCACCAGTGGCCAAGCGCTGGCAAACAGCGTCGCGTTGGCTCGCATGGCGGACGCCGAAGGCTTCGCGCGGGTCTGGTACGCTGAGCACCACAGCATGCCCGGCATCGCATCGACCGCGCCCGACCTGCTGATCGCGCACATCGCACCGCATACGACGCGCATCCGGCTCGGGGCAGGCGGCGTGATGTTGCCCAACCACGCACCGCTTCGCATCGCCGAGGCTTATCGACTGCTCGAGGCGATGCACCCGGGGCGCATCGACCTCGGGCTCGGGCGCGCACCGGGGACCGATCAACGCACCGCCCTGGCGCTGCGCGGAAGTCGTGAGGCGCTCGTGCGTGACGACTTCCAGGACCAGCTCGACGAGCTGGTCGCATGGTGCGAAGGCCTGCCGCCCGGGCACGCGTTCCGGGCCGTCAGCGCGCAACCGGACGACGTGCCGCTGCCCCCGATCTGGCTCCTCGGGTCGAGCGACTACAGCGCCAACCTGGCGGCCGCGCGCGGCTATCCGTTCGCGTTCGCGGCGCACTTCAGCCCGGCGCCGCCGGATGCGCCGATGCTTGCGTATCGCGCGCGCTTTACGCCGGGCGTGCGCAAGACGCCGTACGCGATCCTGGCGCTGTCGGTGTTCGCGGCCGAGACGGCCGAAGCGGCCGAGGCGTTGGCGCTGCCGACGATGCTCGCGTTCGTGTGGCTCCGCACCGGGCGACCGGGGCGACTGCCGACGCTGGCCGAGGCACGCGCTTATGAGATGAACCCGACCGAGAAGCAGGTCGCGGCGCAGGTGCGCGCGACGCAGATCATCGGCACGCCGGCCGAGGTCGTCGCACGTATGGGCGACCTGGCCGAGCGCACGCGCGCGGACGAGATCATGCTGACCACCCACGCGTCCGACAACGTCGGGCGCCTCGCCTCGTTCGAGCGGGTCGCCAAGGCCTGGGGCGCGCGCGTCGGCTGAGGCTCGTCGACAGGTTGCGACACTGCATGAGCTGTGATTCCAGTAGCGCCCATGCAGACGCTCATCCTCACTCGCAAAGACGTCGAGTCGCTCACCGATATGGGCGACGTGGTCACCGCGGTCGCCGCCGCGTTCGTCGCGCACGCGACCGGAAAGGCGCGAATGCCGCCCAAGGTGTACCTGGATCTTCCCGAATACCATGGGGATTTCCGCGCGATGCCGTCGTTCATGGCGGGCGCCGCGGGCGTCAAGTGGGTCAACTCGCATCCTCAGAACCCGAAGCGGCATGGGCTGCCAGCGGTGATGGGTCTCTACCTGTTGTCCGATCCGGAGACGGCACTGCCGCTCGCGGTGATGGACGCGACCTGGCTCACGGCCGTGCGCACCGGGGCCGCGGCGGCGATCGCATCGCGCGCCTTGGGGCGGGCCGATGCACGAACGTTGGGCTTCGTCGGCTCGGGCGTGCAGGCAAAGACGATGGCGATGGCGCATCGAGTGACCCATCCAGAGGTGGTCGACCTGGTGTTCGCTGATGTGCGACCGGGTGCCGCCGAGGCGCTCGTGGCCCAGTTCGGAGGCCGCGTCGGCACGGTCGAAGAGGCGGCCGCGTGCGATCTGGTGTGCACCTCGACCCCGGGTGCGACGCCGGTCGTCACGCGCGCGATGGTGCGGCCGGGCACGCACATCAACGCGATGGGCGCTGACGCCGAGGGCAAGCAGGAGCTCGAGAGCGCGCTCACCGCGAGCGCGAAAGTGTTCGTCGACGACCCCGCTCAAGCCTTGCACTCGGGCGAGGTCAACGTGCCGATCCACGAAGGCGCGCTCGCTGCCGAGGCGATCGTCGGTGGCCTCGGCGACGTGCTCGCGGGACGCATCCTCGGCCGCACCAGCGCCGCTGACATCACGTTGTTCGACTCGACCGGGCTCGCGGTGCAGGACCTCGCGGTCGCGCGCATTGTGGTCGCGCGGGCGAACGCGCTGGGTGTCGGAGTAGCGCTGGCGTTGGTGAGCTAAGGCTTCTGAATCGCGGGAGAATTCGTGCTTGCGAGGCTCGGCCGAGCATGCTCGGCCGCTACGATAAGTTTGTAGCGGCCGAGTGTTGGTCCCACGAAACGTCAGGCGGCCGGCCCGCGGCGCAGGTGAAGCAGCAACCGGTCGAGCAGGTCGACCTGAGCCGGGTTGAGCTTTCTACGGGCCGCCTCGAGCGAGACGAAGGCGACCTGGTCGACCTCATCGAAGGCGAGTTCGCGCATCGAGCCCTTGGGCCACTCGAGCCGCACTTGCGGCGGGCGATGGCTCTTGGGTGGCTCGCCGTCGGCCTGCATCACGAACGCATGCACGACCTTTCCGCTCTTCTGCTTGACGCTGCCGAGTGACGTTATCGGCGTCTCGGGTGCCATGCCGGTCTCTTCGAGCAGCTCGCGCAAGGCGGTCTCGCGCAGCGCGTCGTCGTTGATTATCGCGTCTTCGCACTCGCCCTTGGGGATCGACCAGGCGCCATCATCCTTGTTTGCGAAGAATGGGCCGCCTGGATGGACGATCAGGACCTGCAGGGCAGCACCGCTGCTGCTCGGTACCCGGCGCCACACCAGGACACCCGCTGAAATGGCGGAGGTGCGAGCCATCAGGCACCTCCTGGCGAGTCTGCTGGGACAACGGGTGTTATCGGCACGATCACATCCGCAGCGGCCAGGACCTCGGCGACGGCCGTTGCGACTTCGGTCGCGAGCGCCGTGCAGAACGCGTGACGCTCGGGCGAGCGGAAGATCGGAAAGACACCAGTGAGGGTGTTGCAGATGATCGCGTCGCCCGGTGCCACACCGCGATCGACACGCGCGCGCCAACGCGCTTCGTAGCGCTCCATGCCGTCACGCAGAGGGGCCGTGACGGGGCCGGCCGGGTCGGGATCGCCCAGGATCTCGCCCAACAGCAAGCGCCCCGCGACGATGGCGCCGCACTCACCCAGGCCGGTGATGCCGCCACGTCGCAAAGCTTGATAGGCCGCCGTCGGCCGTCCGAACGTCTCAGCCAGCGCGATGCCGCACGAGCGGTGCGGCACCACGACCCCTTCGTACAACGTATGTGCTTTGGCGCGCGCGGCCGCTATGAAGGCGGCCGCGCGACTGTCCGACTCGGGGGAAAGCTCCGCAGGCTCGCCCATGTCACTTGCCGCCGAAACCGCTCCCACCGTCCTGCGCAGGCGCGGGCACGGGCGCAGGGGCGGGCGTCGGGGCAGGTGCGGGGGTCGGGGTGCCAAAGCCACTGTCGCCCGCGGCGGGCGCAGGAGCGGGAGCCGGGGTCGGCGTACCGAAGCCGCTGCCACCGGTGTTGCCAGCGGGCGCGGGAGCCGTCGCGCCACCGAGCTTGCCGTTCGGGGTCGGCATCGGCTGACCCGGCTGCATCGGCTGGCCCGGCTGCGGAGGCCCGAGCTTGCTGCCGACCGGACGGTTGGCGGTGTTGGCGGCCTGCGGGTTGAGGCCGGACTCGAACTTCTCCATGCGGTAGTTGAGGTCGGCGACGGCGCGTGCGCCCTCTTCGCCGGGCTTGGCCTTGGCGATCTCGAGCTCGGCCGCGAACTCGGTCTTCTTCTTCTCGATGTCGGCCTTGAACTGCGGCTGCTTGGTTGCGAGCAGGTCGAGCTTGTCGCTGATGGTCTTGTAGCGTGAGACCTGCGACTCGAGGGTCGGGGCGCCGCAGCCGCTGCTGAACGCGACCATGAGGCACACGGTCAGGACTGAGAGCGCGCTTGAGAGGAGGGATATCCGGGACCCTTTCATGTCATTCCTTGCGTGGGTTGGTGGTTGGCAGGCGGGCGTCAGAGCACGTCGGTGTAGGCGCCATAGGTCTGTTGTTCGAGGTCGTCGGCCGACTTGGCCACCCAGAACAGGGTCTTGCCGACCTCGGTGAGGTCGCTGGTGCGGTCCAGCAGCGAGTGCAGGATGACGATGTCGTTGCCCTTCAAGGCGACGCGCCCATAGCTCAGCTGCATGTTGAGCCGAAGGAGCGCCCACGGGTCGTTTTTCGCTTGTGCATCCGCGCACTTGGACCATATGAACGCGCACGGGTCGCGGTCACCGTCGGTTGCCATCGTGACGTTGACGACTTGCGAGCGGCCCGCCTGGGTCACGATCTCGATGCGCAGATCGCCGTTGCCTTCGCGGCGGGACGGCCAACCCTTCATCGCGGCGGCCTGGGTAGCGAGGTTCAGGATGTTCATCGACGAATCCCCTTGTCCGGCGAGCGAAGCTGTGGCGAGACGGTAGCTCCCAATGAGCGGAGCCGGGACAAGGTAGCCGACCCCCGCCAGAGCGCAAGGGGTCGGGCAGCATCTGCCTCAACAGGTTGCCGGACGGCTCAGCGCAGCCTGATGGCGCCGCGCTGCTCGACCACGAGGTGGACGTTGGCCTTGACGTCACCGAGCACCTGCACCTCGCCATCGGGCCAGCGGATCTGGACGTCGTGCGCGCCCGAGTCGGCGCCGAGCCCTACGTGCAGCTCACGCGTCTGCTGGGAGTTGTAGTGACCAGTGCCGCCGACCAGCTCGCGCACGTGCTTGCCGACGCTGGTCGAGAGCGTCATGCGCGCGCCGGTCGCGTCGCGCGGGGACTTCGGAGACTGGCCGAACAGCTCGACGACCAGGTAGTTGGCGGTCGCGGCGACATTCTCGAAGAGCTGGCCGGTCGGGCCCTTGGGCATGAAGAAGTCGAGGTCGCCATCGCCATCGACGTCGAGCCACACGGTCGGCCCAGGCATGACGATATCGACGCCGCTACCGACCTGGTCCTGCATCTCGAATTTCTTGAGGTTTCCGGTGCGCTCCTGCAGGTAGACCTCCCACTTCGAGCCGCCGCGGAGGCGCGAGACCGCGAGGTCGAGGCGGCCATCCATGTCGACGTCGACCAACACCGGATGGAGCTCGTCCTCGTAATACTGCAGGCCGCGCTCGTTGCTCTCCTCACCGAAGACGCGGTCGCTGCCGGGGGCGCCACCGGGGTTCACATGGAGCAGCAGGCGATCGGTCTGCGGGTAGTCGGGGTGGGCTATCTGGCCGACGACCAGGTCGAGGTCGCCGTCGTTGTCGAAGTCGCCCCACGAGCAGCCAAAGCCGTTGCCGCCGATCGGCCCGGGATAGGTCACACCACCGAAGACGACCGGGGTCTCCTCCTGGATGGCGTTGATGCCGCGCACCGTCGCATGCACCTTCGAAGGCACCGCGACATCGACGAAGGCCATGCTGCCGTCGTTGCGCCAGAGCAGGTTCCAGTCCCAGTAGAGCGGCGGATCGTCGGCCGCCGGGCGGCCAGCGCCGTAGTTGTTGACGAACAGGTCGAGGTCGCCGTCGTCGTCGTAGTCGGCTGGGCACAGGCCATAGCCGCGCCGTGGCACGCCCGCGAGGCCCGGGTCCATCTGCGAGGTGAGCGGGTTGTGCTGGTCGGGTAGCGCGAACTGCGCGAACTGGCCGTGGCCATCGCCCTTGTAAAGCTCGTCGTCGGTCGGCACGCCGAGCGTGCCGTTGAGCATGCCGACGTTCCACATCGTGACGTACAGGTCGAGGTTGCCGTCGCGGTCGAGGTCGGCCAGCGTGGCGGCCGCCATCTCTTTATAGAACTGGCCGGACTGCTTGCGCGGCGCGAGCCCGTTGGTGCCGCTGTAGGTGAAGTGGCCGGCACCGTCGTTCAACCAGATCCCGTGCTTGCCGTCCGCGCCCGAACGAAACGAGGTGCCCGAGAACGCATCGGCGTCGCCGTCGTTGTCGAGGTCGCCGAAGACGAGCAACACCATCGGCGCGACCATACCGGCCTGCGCGGTGAAGTCCTCGAAGTGCCAGGCGCCGCCGGGAGTCGTGGCATTTCTCAAGAAAGTCGGGGCCATGCCGTTGGTGGTGCCGAGCACGACCAGGTCTTCGCGGCCGTCGTGATCGAAGTCGACGACCATCGCGCGGCCTTCCGGCAAGACGACCTCTGCCGGGATGGCGAGCGCCTGCGCGGCGAACAGGGGCAGCTTGGCGGTCGTGTCGCGGGCGGCGTCGACGGTGATCGGGCCGACGTGGCGCCATGGCTCGATCGGTGTGACCTCGACCTCGACCTCAACCTCTTTGGCGAGGTCGGGGAGCGTCGTATCGAGGCTATCCTCCGCGCTCGTGTCTAGCGTGGTCTCGCTCGCATCGACATCCGAACCTTGCTTGGAATCGTTGCTGCACGCGAACGAGCCGATGACGAACACGAGCGGCGCTACGAGCTTACGCATGGTCTCTCCGTTACGAGGGCGCGGACCATACCGAATGAGTGCCGACGTTCAAATCGAAAACGAGCGTCGCTCACACGCCAGGTCAATCGCCGAATGGGGCGATGAGCGCGAAGTTCGCGTCTGCGGTGAGCAGCGTCAGGGTAGCCTGGAATGCGGCCTTGGGCACCAGCACTTCGACCGGCAGCCACGGCCCCATGAAGCGCAGCAGCGCGCGCATACGCACGCCGCGCAGGGTCGCGGCGATGCCGGCCTCGCCGAGCAGCGCGAGCCAACGCCCGGCGAGATCCACGTCGCTGGTCGACGCGACTCGCACGAGCGGCCCTCGGCGTAGCCACATGGCGAGCTCGCCGAAGACATCGGTGAGCAGCAACGGCAGCGTAACGATCGACACGAACCACGAGAGGTCGGCATCGCCTGCGAGCCCCGCGTGCGCGACCACGATCAGGAGCAACAGACCGACCCCCGCGAAGGTCGCTGGGAGCAGCGCGCGTAGGCCTATCGGCCGGGCGATGAGCCACGACAGGAGCACCCCGAGCACGGCCAGCAACGCCAACGCCAGGACCGGAGTGAGACTCACGTCGGGCAGTCGCCAGCCGAGTAACGGCCCGAACACGAGCGAGAGCCCGATCAGCGTCGCCCCCAGATCGAGCGGCACCAGGCCCGCGAGCGGCAGGCGGCGCGTGCCCGATCCCGCTCGGACGCGCAGGCACGAGAGCAAGCAGGCAAGCCCCGCGAGCATCAGCAGAGCCGCCGCGAGCGGGCTCGGCAGGGGCTCCTCCTGCGACGCGAGCGATGAAGCCACGAGCGCCAACGACAGCGCCACGAAGCCATTGCCGACCCCGAAGCGGGTGATCGCCGCGGCGATCACCCACAGCACCAACACACCGCCCGCTAGCATCAGCGCGACCAGCCCGAGGGTTGCGCCCGACGTGTCGAACTCGGGATAGACCGAAAGCATACGTGCGAGCACGAGCCCCTGCAGCGTCGCGAGCGCGAACGTGACGAGCACTGTCACTGGCAGCAGCGCACGCCGGGCCGTGAGACCACCACCCCGGAAGCGGCGCAGTGCCGGGACCAGCGAGACGACCAGCGCGACCAGCAGGTGCGCGAGGAAGATCGACGGCAGCCCGAGCGAGGTCAGCGTGAAGGCCTCGGCCGGATCTGCGAGCCGCGACACGATGCCGTCGCCGAGCATGCTCGCTTCGGGCAGCGGCAGCGGGATCTTCGCGAGCAGCACCAGCGACCCACCGAGCGCGGCGGTCGCTAAAAAGCGCAACCCGGAACCAAGCTCAACCCTTATGGGCTCGGCCCCATAGAAGCTCGCGGGCGCGAACTCCGGCCGCAGCCAGCGGCGGCCAAGGATGATCAGCAACAAGGCCAACGCCATCGCGAGCACGACCGTGACGACCTGTGCCGCGAGCACCGCACCCGGGTCCGCACCCAGCAGCTGGCGCCACTGCCAGGTCGTTCCCGGCGGTAGCTGCAGCCCTGGCAGAAGCTGCGCGACCAGCGCGTGCGCTTCGCTCAGCGTGTCCGCGGCCGACCCACGGCCGATCGGTATCTCGACGTGGCCACCGGTGATGACACCGCGGATCGTCGGCGCCATCAGGACCTTGTCGCCGACCGCGATGGCGAGCCGCTTGTCGAGGTGGGCTTCGGTCAGCGCGGCAAAGCGGGTCGCCCCCTCGGCGGTCATCGTCACCAGCACGATCGGCTCGTTGCGGTCGTTGTACGAGGCGAACGCAGTCTCGAGCAGGTGTTGATCGAAGACCGGCGGCGCACGCGACACCAGCAGCGCCTTCCAGCGTTCTGCCTCACCATACTCGGGCCGAGCGTCGTCGTGCTCGATGAGCACCGCCTCGTCGCTCGCCAGCGCACAGCCAGCGCAAGAGGCTGCCGCCTTCAAGCCAGCGCGCAACGACGCTTCGCTCTGAGCGACGAGCAACGCGCCCTCGGGTGCGTCTACGCCAAGCTCGGAGTGGTCGCGCGCGAGCTGACGGAACGCGTCGATGCGCTTGCCCTCGTCGATGATTGGCACGATCTCGAACTGCCCCTGCGTGCCCGCGAGCATGCGCTCGAGCTCCGCTCGGTAGGCAGGGTCTGGCGACCACGGCAGGATCAGGAGGTGACCCTTCGCGACCTCTTGCACCTGCCCGATGCTCTGAACGGCTCTGACCAGCGTGGCGACGACCTCGGACCGCGCCGCGCCCTTCGTGCCCTCCGGCAACATCACCTCGAGCGCGTCGCTCGGCGTGAGCGGCGTGCCGCTCTCGAAGCCCGGATCGAACAGGCCTATCAAAGCGTGTGGCGGCGCGACGTCGACCAACCACCAGGCCGTCCCCAGCCCCGCGACCAGCAGCGTCGCCAGCCGCACCGCCAGCCAGCGGGTCATACGCGATTCCAGAGTAGGTGTCGGAGCGTGCTCATCGCCGACACGCTAGCCCTTCTTGTCCGTTCGAGCGACCGACCGCGGTTGCACCCGCCTTCGCGGGCGCTTGACCGAAAGTCCAAACCGACCGCATGGTTGCCACATGGCTCCCCATTCAGACGGCGGTGCGCTTCGGGCGCCACGCCTCGACGCCGTCGCGAACGCGCTCGCGGCGACCCGCGTCGGCGTCTGGTCGTGGGAGGTCGCGAGTGGCGCCGTGCGTTGGAGTCCGGAGGTCGAGGCGATGTTCGGGCTGCCACCGGGCGGCTTCGGCGACACGTTCGACGGCTACCTCGCCCGAGTTCTGCCCGATGACCTCGAGCGGCTCAACCACTTCATGCATGAGCGCATCGTGCTGGCCGAAGCCGCACCCGACGACGAGACGCGTCGCACGTTCGTGATGGAGCACCGCATCCGCAAGGTCGACGACAGCCTCGCGTGGCTCGAAGCACGTGGCCACATCGACCTCGACACAGACACCCACTGCCGCGGGCTCGCCGGCATCATCGTCGATGTCACCGCACGCAAGCTCGCCGACGAGGCGCTGCGCCTGCAGGCCGAGGAGTACCGCCTCTTCACCGAGCTCGCGTCCGACTACGTCTACTCCGCCGAGTTCGTGCCCGACGGTCCACCGCGCACGCACATCGTCGCGGGCTCGTTCGAGCGCACAACCGGCCACACCTTCGAAGGCATCGAACGCCAGGGCGGCTGGGCGGCCATCCTTCATCCCGACGATCGGCCCGCAATCCTGGCCCTCGGTGAGCGCTTGCTGGCGGGCGAGTCGCTCGTCAACGAGTACCGCGTGCTCGACCCGGCTGGCGACGTGCGCTGGCTACGCGACCACGTGCGGCCCGTGAAGGACGGAAGCGGCAAGGTCGTGCGCTTCGTCGGCGGCGTGACCGACATCACCCAGCGCAAGCGCCTCGAGGCCGAGCTCGTGCAGGCTCGCAAGCTCGAGGCGATCGGCCGCCTGGCTGGCGCGGTCGCGCACGACTTCAACAACCTCCTGACCGTCGTCTTGAACAGCTCCGAGCTGCTCGTCCGCGACTACCCCGAGCTGGCCGACAACCAGGACATCAAGGCGATCAGCGAAGCGTCAGAGCGCGGCGGCGAGCTCACCCGATCGCTGCTCACGATCGCTCGCCGTCAGGTCGACGTCGCGACGCCGATCAGCGTCGGCGACATGTTGCTCGGCTCGCAGCCGATCATCAGCCGCGCCCTGGGTGACCGGATAGCGCTCGCTATCGGCGTGCCCGACGTCGCGCTCAGCATCAGCGTCGACCGCGGACAGGCGCACATCCTGCTCTTGAATCTGGCGATGAACGCGCGCGACGCGATGCCCGCCGGCGGCACCTTCAAGCTCGCCGTGACGCGCCTCATGCCTGGCGCCGGCCCGCGTCCCGCCGAGCTCGGCCCGGGCGAATACGTCGTCATCAACGCGAGCGACGACGGCGTCGGTATCGCCCCCGAGACCGTGCCCTACCTGTTCGAGCCGTTCTTCACGACCAAGGCCGATGGGAAAGGCACGGGCCTTGGCCTGGCGACCTGCCACGGGATCGCGCGGGCCGCTGGCGGCACCATCACCGTCGAATCGCAGCTCGGTCGCGGCGCCACCTTCCGCGTCTACCTGCCCGCGACCGCGCTCGTCGCGAGCCCAGCGCGCGCGCCGATCGTCAGCGAGCGAGGCGGGCGCGAGACGGTGCTCATCGTCGAAGACGGCACGGCCCTGCGCACCCTCATCGCACGCGACCTGCGCGGCCGGGGCTACACCGTCCTGGCTGCCGCCTCGGCCGAAGAAGCGCGCCCGCTGTTCAGCGAGTCCGCGCGCATCGACCTGGCGCTCCTCGACATCGGCCTGCCCGGCATGTCGGGGGCGGAGCTCGCGCTCCTCATGCGCAAGGAGCAGCCGACGACCCACGTCATCTTGATGTCCGGCAACCCGGGCGACGACGAGACGCACACGCTGGTGCAGGCGGGCGTGCCGTTCCTGCAAAAACCTTTTAGTACCCGCGTGTTGGGCGAGCTCTTGCGGCGCGTGCTCGACGAGCCGCTTCAGCGCAGCAGGTAGAACACCCAGAGCACCAGGCTCACGCTGGTGATGCCGACGATGTTGAGCCAGAAGCCGGTGCGCACCATGAAGCCTATCGGGATCTTGCCGCTGCCGTAGACGACCGCGTTGGGTGGCGTCGCGACCGGCAGCATGAAGCCGCACGACGCGGCCAGCGCGGCCGGCAGCATGATCACCTCGGGTCCCAGGCCCGACGCCTTCGCGAACGGCGCGAGGATCGGCATCAGCAACGTCGCGGCCGCGGTGTTCGAAGCGACCTCGCTCAAGAACGCAACCGACAACGTCAGCAGCAACATCATCACGATCACCGGCAGCCCCTGCAGCCCGCCGAGCGCGACCGCGATCTCGTCCGAGAGGCCCGAGACCTCGAACGCCTTTGCCAGCGCGAGCCCACCACCGAACAAAATCACCAGCTCCCACGGGATCTTCTTGGCCGTCTCCCAGTCGAGCAGGCGCTCGCCCTTGTGCTGCGACGGCCACACGAACAGGAGCGTCGCCCCGAGCACCGCGACCGTGCCGTCGTCGACCATCTTCTCGAGTCCCAGGAGCGGCGCCCAGCCCACCGAGGTTCCGCTCCCGAGATCGAACTGGCGCGTGACCCACAAGACGACCATCAGCCCGAAGATCGCCGCGACCCGCACCTCATCGCCGGAGATCGGCCCCAGCGCCGCCTTTTCGCGAGCGAGCACTGCGTGACCTGCCCCCGACACATCGTGCGGCAGGCGCGCCACGCGCACGAAGTAGAAGTAGAGGAACAAGGTCATGATGACCACGATCGGCAGCGCGAAGGACATCCACTCCAGGAAGCCTGGCGCCTTGCCGAACTCCTTCGCGACCGCGCCGAGGTAGATCATGTTGGGCGGCGTACCGAGCGGCGTGCCCATGCCGCCGATCGACGCGGCATAGCCGATCGCCAGCAGCAAGGCTGCCGAGAAGCGTGCGAACGCGGTCTTGTCGGGCATCTCCGGCTCGAGTCGCGCGAGCAGCGCCAGGCCTATCGGCAACATGATGAGCGTCGCCGCTGTGTTCGCGATCCACATCGAGATGAACCCGGTCGCGACCAACATGCCGAGCACCAACCGCCGCGGCGACGCACCGATCCGGAACAGCACCGCCAGCGCGATGCGTCGATGCAGGCCCGATCGTTCGATCGCCAGCGCGGCCATGAAGCCCGCCATCATCAAGAGGATGAAGCGATCCATGTAAGTGCCCGCGACCACGCTCGCCGGCATCACACCGGCTATCGGCAGCAGCAGCACCGGCAGGAGCGACGTCGCCGCCAGCGGCATGCACTCCGCAATCCACCAGAGCGCCACCCACGTCGTCACACCGAGCGTCGCGAAGCCCGGCGCCGACAAGCCGAAGGGCATCGCGCCGGCCCGCGCAAGACCGATCGCGGTCAGCCCGATGGCGGGCCCCAGCCAGAGTGCAACATGGCGCGCGGGTGTGAGTGGTTCAGTCATCGGGCCGCGACCCTAATGCGAATGCGGCGTTTGTGGAATGCGTGCGCGCATGCATGAGGGGCGGTATAGCCATCGCATGGGTGGCATCGAAAGCTCGGTCGGTCGGCCGGTGCGCGGCATCAACTTCTTCGATCGCGAGGACGAGCGGCGCATCCTGTGGCAGCACCTGCGCCAGAGCCACGTGCTGTTGCTGGCGCCGCGCCGGGTCGGCAAGACCTCGCTCTTGATGCGCCTTGCCGACGAGGCACCTGACCACGGCCATCACGCGGTCTATGTGTCAGTCGCCGACGCGCGCAGTGAAGACGACGTGACGCGCAAGCTGATCGCGGCGCTGGCCGCGCATCCGGCCTCGGATCCGATCTGGCGCCGCCTCCAGAAGGGGCCCTACAAGCGCTTCTTCTCGCGCTTGAAGGCGAAGGTCGCGGCGGGTCCACTATCGCTGGAGCTGGCGGCCGATGAAGGTCGTTGGGCGACCCTGGCCGAGGTGACCGCCGAGGCGATCGAGCGGCTCGGCGAGCCGTGGCTCATCCTCGTCGACGAGCTGCCGATCTTCGTGCTGACGCTCATTCGGGAAGACCAGGCCGGAAAGCCTGCGGGCGCCTCGGGAGACCTGCTGCGAACGCGAAATTTCCTTAACTGGTTCAGGCAGTTGCGCAGCGCACCAACCCAGTCCGAGGCGCCGCTGCGCTGGGTCGTCGCGGGCTCGATAGGCCTCGACGCGGTGGTCGCGCGCGCGCGCCTCGGCGACACGATCAACGACCTGCGCGTCTTCCCGCTCGGGCCGTTCTCGCCGGTGACCGCCGACGCGTTCCTTGCGGCGCTCGGTGATTCGTACGGCCTCTCTCTTGATGTGCCGACGCGTGAGCGGCTCATGCAGCGGGCGGGCTGGCTTATCCCGTTCTATCTCCAGATCTTGTTCTCGCGCCTGCACGACCTCGCGGCGGAGCAGGCCCTGAAGCCGACCCCGGCGCTGGTCGATCGGGTCGTCGCCGAGCTGCTCACGCCCGCCTATCGCGCCTACTTCGACTACTGGCGGCAGCGCCTCACCGAAGAGCTCGGGCGTCCCGACGATCAACGCGCCTTGCTGTTGCTAGCGGGTGTCGCCGCGGCACCCGAAGGCCTCACCAAGAAGGCGCTCGATCACCTCTTGTCGGAGCACATGCCCGAGCCTGCGACGCGCGACGAGAGCCTGCGCTTTCTACTGGAAGTGCTCGAGAACGACGGCTACCTCGCCCGCGATGACGACCGTTTCAGGTTTAGATCCGAGCTCTTGCGCGAGTATTGGGTCAAGCGCGTAATCGCTTGATGGTGTGGCCTATCTACAACCCGGCGCTCTTGCCGCCCGAGCGCGTGGCGCTGTCGCACTCACTGCGCCGCCCGTTGGCCGAGCGCTTGTTGGCATTGCTGCGTCGCATCGGTCACGCCGGCGCACCGCAGCACCAACTTGTTCTCGGCGGTCCCGGCTCGGGCAAGACGATGCTCTTGCGCGCCGTGCAGTCCGCCATCGGCAGCGATCCCGAGCTGTCGCAGCGATGGCTGCCGCTGACCTTCGCCGAAGCGCAATGGGATGTCGCGCGCCCCGCCGACTTCTGGGTCAACTCCCTCGACTACCTGGTGATAGCGCTGCAGCGCGCGGGCAACAACGACCACGCTAGCGCCATCGAAGGGAAGATCGCGGCCCTGCCCAGCGACGAGGACGCGCGCACCAACGCCGCGCTGGCCATCCTGACGAACGCCTCGGAAGACCTCGGCAAGCGCTTCGTGCTGCTGGTCGACACGCTCGATGTCGTGCTCGAGCGCTTGAAACGCGACGAGTGGCACGTGCGCGAGGTGCTCGCGACCGAGCCGCACCTGCTGGTCATCGGGACCTCGGCGCGCGCCATCGAGGCGACCTTTCGCTACGATGCGGCCTTCTACGACTTCTTCCAGCTGCACGAGCTGCGGCCGCTGCCGCGTGACACACTCGTCGCCGCGTTGACGGGGGCGCATCTGGAAGACCCGCTGCAGCACGTACGGACCTTCGCCGAACGTGAGGCGGCGTTGTTCGCGGCGATGTTGGACCTGCTCGGCACCCAGCCGCGCGTGCTCGCGATCCTCGGCCTGGTGTTGGAGCAGAACCCCAAGCAGCGCGGCCCCGAGCTCACGCTGGCGGTGTTGGACCAGCTCACGCCGATGATGCGCGCCCGCATCGAGTCGCTGGCGCCGCAATCGCAGCAGGTCGTGCACGCGCTCGCGGCCGCCTGGCATCCGACGCGACCACACGAACTCGCGCACAAGACGCGGCTCACGGCGAACACGGTCTCGGCGCAGCTGCACCGCCTCGTTATCGATGGCCTGGTCGACAAGACGCCGTTGCCGCCCGGGCCGCGTCACGGCTTTCTGTTGGTCGATCGGCTGCTGCAGGTGTGGCTCCTCATGCGCATGGGCCAGCCGCATCGACGTCGCCTCTACCAAGCGATCGAGCTGCTCACGCGCGCCCACGCCTCACCGACCGAGGCGCTCCCGAGTGACCTCTTCGGCGACGCCGACCTGACCTCACCGGATGCACCGCTGCGCTTCGCGCCCGAGCTGCGCGTCCTGGTAGAGCGACTCGCGTCTGTTTGACTCGGCCATTGCACCGCGCGACAAGCACACCGATCGCATGCGAAGCTGACACCCTCGCTGTCGCTCGTTTGCCAAGGAGATCCCATGCGTCTGTTCGCCGTATCGCCTTCGCGTGCCGGGTTCGCGGCTGTGCTGTCGTTGCTGGTCGCTTGCTCGAAGGCTCCCGCACCGGGTGTCGCAGCCGCGGGCGACGCTGCCGGTGCGCCGTCAGCGAAGCCCGCCACCAAAGCCGAGGCCAAGCCGTTCCTCTTGCGTATCGAGCGCAATGACGCACGCTTCGACGTCAGCGGCGAAGTCCCCGACGGTGAGCTGCCCGCTTCGCTGCTCGAGCGCACCAAGTACTACCCGGGTCGCACGATCAAGCTCCAGACCCTGGCCGACCCAAGGGAGGCCGACCGCAAAGCGCTCGACCGCATCGCCGAAGCGACGCCGCTAATCGCCAGCGGCTCGATCGATGTCAGCGCGACCAAAGTCTATTCGGACGCCAAGGTCCGCACCGAACAAGAGAAGGCCGCGCTCGTTACGAAGCTCGACGAGGTCGCAAAGCTGCTCGGCCGCGAGCTCGATCAAGACATCGCGGTTGACGCCGAGATCCTGGCGCCCGACGAAGGCTTCCTGAAGCGCCCGGATGGCGCCTCGATTGTCCCCTTGAAGCTCGCGCTCGAGCCGCTCGCGGGCGGCGCGGCGATCACCCCGGACAGCGTCGGGCGCGTGCCCGCGGGTATCTACAAAGTGAAGCTCGGCGGCAACGAACGGTACCTCGCGGTCGCCGAGTACCAGACAACATGGCTGCCCTCCGAGCAGCAGAAGAGCCTCGGTGTGTTGATCGGCGGCAAGCGCTTCGCGCTCGACCTCGACGTGCCGTTGGTCACGCCTGGGGATCCGGGCGCGCTCGACATCACGCTGGCGAAGTCACCCGATGAGATGCCGATGTACGGTCTGCGCTACCTCGCCCCGGGCAAGCCACTAAAGGTCGAAGACGTATTGAGCCAGCGCGACCAGCTCGCGCAGGTCATCCTCCACAGCGACAACGCCGCCGACGCGGCCGACGCGTTCAAGACCGACTTCGTGGCGAACTCGCTGTCGACTCACTTCCTGATCGACTGGGACGGCACCATCTACCAGCTCCTCGATGTCGGCGAATGCGCCTATCACGCGGGCGAGGCGAACCAGCGCGGCATCGGCGTCCACCTCGACAACCTCGCCGCCAACCTCCTCGACAAGCCCAAAGCGTCGGCGTACCCGAAGAAGCATCCGCGCCTGGCCGACATGCAGTCGCCTGCCTTTGAGCGCAAGCTCGGCCCGGTCGAGACGATCAACAGCGCGAAGGTCCAGAGCTACGGCTACACCGAAGCGCAATATCGCTCGCTCGGCAGCCTCTTGCGCCTGCTCGCGAGTGTCTTCCCGCAGATCAATCGCGGCGAGCCGGTCGACAACCAGGGCAAGACGCGCTGGAATGTGCTCGACGATCCCGCCCAGTTCGGCGGCGTGCTCGCGCACTGGCACTGGGAAGCACAGCGCTGGGATCCCGGTCCGTCCTTCGACTGGGCCCGCCTCGGCCTGCGCGACACGCCGCGCTGACGGACTCCAGACTTCCTTACGGAATGGGTACCTGAGGCGACTACTTGCGCTCACACACGACGTTTTTCTGGACGTCGCGCCCCCATGTGAGAGCTAGCAGGACAAATACCGTGAGCCTCAACTACCGACGCTGGACCTGACGTGAACGCCGCCTACCTGCCACCAACCGACTCACGCCTCGACGCCCTCGCGCGCGAGAACGCCAAGCTCCGTATGGAGGTCGAGCGTCTTCGTTCGCTCGCGCTCTCGGACGGGCTGACCGGTCTGCCCAATCGGCGCTACCTCGATGAGCGCCTCGCGGGCGAGGTGGTGCGCGCAGCGCGCTATCACCAGCCGCTGTCGGTGTTCGTCATCGACGTCGACGACTTCAAGATCGTGAACGACACATGGGGTCACCACAAGGGCGACGAAGTCCTCGCATGGGTCGCGAGCTTCCTGAAGTCGCAGCTCCGCACCTGCGACGTCGCCTGCCGCACGGGCGGCGACGAGTTCGTCGTGCTGCTGCCCGGCACCTGCCGCGACGGCGCCGAGGTCCTCGCCGACCGCATCCGCACGACGCTCGCGACGCTGCGCCGCGGCACGGGACACGGCGACCACCCCGTCAAGATGAGCATCGGCCAGGCCTCGCTCGGCCCCGGCACGGGCGACGCGGCAAGCCTGCTCGCCGCCGCCGACCGCGCGATGTACCAGGTCAAGGCGCGTGGCAAGAGCGGCCGCAAGTCAGTGCGCTCGGCCTGACAATCAGGTTGCACGCGCACGAGCGTCGTGGCTAAGGTCCACGGCCATGCGCGCTAACCCCAACGCCCTCTTCCGCACCGTCCTCTCGCTCGTGGCGCTTGCGTTCATCGCCGTGCCAGCGTGCGACGACGCGACCTCGCCGCCCGACTCCGGCACGGTGGTCCTCACCCATGACGACGGCGTCGACTTCGTCAACGGCAACCTCGAAGACCCCGGCAACTTCGCGAACTCCGACCTCTACGCGACGACCAACGGTGACTCGGGCATGAAGCTCGCGACCGGCGGCGCGACGGTCATCGACAACCGCCCCATCACCTGGTTCAAGAACGGCGGTGGCATCTCGATCGAGTTCCCCGACCTCGCCAGCGTGCCTGCCTCGCCCGCCCCCACCACGTTCACGGCGATGTTGAACGCGAAGACAGGCTACGGCTTCCTGCTCGTCGCGAAGAACGGCGACCTCGTGCGCGGCTGGGTCGAAGAAGCCTCCAAGTCGAGCGTCCGGCTGCAGTGGGCTCGCGTGACCGGCGAGTGACAGCCAGGTGACCTCGCCACGCGGCTGAAGCGCTACGTGGCTTCCATAACGGTGGCTCGGACCGCTACCAAAACGTGGCATCGGCGACCGGGAATTCTGCTATCGTCCGGCCATGATTTGTCGCGCCACGATTATTCCATCTGTTCTCGCGCTGTTCGCAGCGGCTCTGACCCTCTCGTGTAGCGACGAGGAAAAGGGCACGGGGGGCGGCGACTCGGACACCGTCAACAACGCCGACAGCGGTGACGGTGGTCCGCTCGGCGACGGCGGCGACGGGACCAGCGGTGACTCGATCATCCTGCCCGACACCATCATCACGACCGACACCGTCGAAGAGACGCGGGCCGAGGTCGAGGTCACGCCGGGCGGCTTCGGCTCGCCCTGCAACGAGAACGGCAACTGCGAGAGCGGCTACTGCGTCGACGGGCCCAAGGGCTACGTCTGCACCCGCACCTGCGACACCACCTGCCCGGTCGGCTACGAATGCAAGGCGGTCTCGGGCGGCACCGACACCGTGTTCCTGTGCCTGCCGCAGCTCCAGGACAACTGCACCCCGTGCGCCGACAACTTCCAGTGCCAGGGCGGCCTGTGCATGACGATCGACGGCGAGAAGCACTGCGCCTACGAGTGCGGCAAAGAAGGCGAGTGCCCGGTCGGCTTCAAGTGCGACGAGACCGACCAGGCGGCCGGCCTCTTCTGCCAGCCCGAGACCGGTAGCTGCACCTGCTTTGCGGAAAACGATGGCGGCCTGCGCTCGTGCACCACGCCGAGCGATCTGGGCGTCTGCGTGGGCGTCTCCGAGTGCGACACCGAGACCGGCTGGTCCGCCTGCAGCGCGGTCGAGGCGGTGCCCGAGGTGTGCAACGGCATGGACGACGACTGCAACGGCGTGTGGGACGACAAGCTCGAAGGCGCGGGCGGTCCGTGCGTGAACGCGGTCGCAGGCGTCGGCGAGTGCAAGGGCACCAAGGTGTGCCTCGGCGTCGCGGGCTGGCTGTGCGTCGGCCCGACCCCGCTGGCCGAGGTCTGCAACGGCTTGGACGACAACTGCGATGGCGTCGCGGACGACCCGTTCAAGGTCAATGGCATCTACTCGGGCGACAACAACTGCGGCGGCTGCGGCATCGTGTGCGAGGGCAAGGTCGTCAACGCGACCGCGTTCTGCTCGACCGCCGGTGGTGGCACGCCGCGCTGCGAAGTGCTCGAGTGCGCGCCCGGCTACTACAAGGCCGGCCCCCTGACGTGCCTGCCGATCGAGGACTTCAGCTGCGTGCCCTGCCTCACCGACGCGCACTGCACGACGCCCGGCGATCGTTGCCTGCAGATCGACGGCGGCAACTTCTGCGGCCGCGACTGCGCCGCCGGCAACGCCCATCAGTCGCCCGCGGGCTCGTGCCCAGCGGGCTATAGCTGCGAAGATCTCGCCGCCAGCGAAGGCCCGGGCGTGCGCCAGTGCGTGCCCAACAGCGGCTCGTGCACCTGCCTTGGCGGCGACGCCGGTGAGCAGCGCCCGTGCAGCCGCGTGTCAGCCGGCGCGACCTGCTTTGGTGCCCAGACTTGCAACCCCGGCACCGGCTGGTCGGCCTGCGACGCGAAGACACCCGTGGCCGAGGTGTGCAACGCCTTCGACGACAACTGCAACGCGGTCATCGACGACGTGGCCGGCCGCTTCGAGACCTGCAACGTAACGAACTCATTCGGCACCTGCCCGGGCGCGTTCGACTGCCGGCCCGGCTCGACCTCGCTGACCTGCGTCGGTCAGGTACCCGCCACCGAGATATGCAATGGCCGCGACGATGATTGCAACGGCCAGACCGACAACGTGGTGCCGCCGCTGTGCCCGAAGCAGACCGGTGTCTGCGCCGGCTCGCGTCAGATCTGCGCGGGCAGCGCGGGCTTCCTCGGGTGCAACATCGGTAGCTACGGCGGCGCCTTCGAAGTCAACGAGACCAAGTGCGACGGCATCGACAACGACTGCGACGGCCGCGTCGACGAGGTCGACATCGACGGCGACGGACATCGCCCCATCGCCTGCGGTGGCGACGACTGCGACGACACCGATCGCCTGAGCTACCCGGGCGCCTCCGAGCTGTGTGGCGACTTCGCCGACAACGACTGCAACGGCGTCGCTGACGACCGCGACTTCGACCAGGACGGCTGGATTGCGGTCCAGTGCGGCGGCGAGGACTGCAACGACAACTCCCCCCTCGCCAGCCCGACCGGCGCCGAGGTCTGCGGTGACCGCGTCGACAACGACTGCGACGGCTCGGTCGACAACAAGGACGCCGACGGCGACGGCTTCATCGACAAGCTCTGCGGTGGCGGCGACTGCAACGACGCGCGCAACGACATCAAGCCCGGCGCGCCCGAGCAGTGCGATGGCCTCGACAACGACTGCAACGGCATCAAGGACGAGAAGGACCTCGACGCCGACGGTTACGTCGACATCGCCTGCGGCGGCGACGACTGCGACGACACGCGCCCTATTATCAACCCCGGTGGTATCGAGGTCTGCGGCAACACCTACGACGAAGACTGCTCGGGCATCCTGAATGACCGCGACGTCGACAACGACGGCGCCAAGTCGACCTTGTGCGGCGGCACCGACTGCGACGACTTCGACCCGCAGACCTACGTCGGCGCACCCGAGGTATGGGACACCAAGGACAACGACTGCGACGGCATCTACGATGAGGGTGTTGTCCCGCCTGGTTCGGTCATCATCAGCGAGATCATGATCGCACCGACAATTACCGCGGCCGAGTGGTTCGAGGTAACCAACATCGCCGCGTACCCGATCAGCATGCGCGGCTGGCGCATCACTTCGCTCGGTGTAGCGGCCCAGAACGCCGGCTTCACGATCGCGTTGAACCAGATTTTGCAACCAGGTGAGGCCATTGTTCTGTGCAACATTGGGGCATTCGATCAGAACGGCGGCGTCGAATGCGACTACGAGTACTCGGGCGGCATCAACCTATCGAACACCTCGCCGGACTCGATCACGATCACCGTCGATGCCACCGTCATGGACGAGACCCTCTTCACCGGCTCGACCCCGGGGCGCGCGCGTAGCCTCAAGACCGAGGCCTACAACGCTACTTCGAACAACGCCGCGGGTAACTGGTGTGCACTGCCCGCCAGCGGCTACGACTTTAACGGCGCTGTGGACGGCACCGACCAGGGCACTCCAGGCGTGCTCAATCCGGCCGACTGCTCAGCAACCCCGCCGCCCGGCGTTTCACTGGTCACCCCGTTCACCGGCCTCGCGACCGGTGGTGAGCTGGTCACGATCTTCGGCAGCGGCTTCGTGTCCGGCAAGACCTCGGTCTCGATCGGCGGCAGCGCGTGCGGGTCGGTCGGCTTCGTATCGGCGAACATCGTGACCTGCATCACCACGGCCCACGCCGTGGGTCCGGTGAGCGTCATCGTGTCGGTCGGCGACACCCCGGTCGCGAGCCAGCCGCTGCTCGCGGGCTACACCTATACCGATGCCGGCAACGGCCCGTTCACCAGCGCGACCCTCGTCAACGCCAACCCGTACACCGTCGCCGCTGGCCTGCCTGGCCCGCTCATCACGGTCAGCGTCGCCCCTGGCGCGGTGCCCGGCGCGCGTGCCGAGCTCGGCTATGGCCCGACCGGCAGCGACCCGACGACGACCGTGGGCTGGCGTTGGATCCCCGCCATCCGAACGGCCAGCGCCGGCACCGACATATTCGTGCGCGCGCTCGCCATCACGACCGCCGGCACGTTCCCGTACGCGTTCCGGGTCAGCGCCGATGGCGCGACGTGGCTCTACACCCCGACCCGCACCGCGACGATCACGCCCTAAACCGGAGACACCACTTCGAATCCCAGCTGCCGAGCCGCGGCAGCCTGGGCCCGGTCGTTGGTGAAGATCCGGCTGAGCTTCAGTTGCTGCATGATCGCGAGGTGTAAGCGATCCGCGGAACGACAGTGAGGTGCCACGCCCAGCGGCAGGATCTGCGCAGCAGCCTGGCCCGCAACGTCACCGGAAGTCGACACGAGCTCATAGGGCGCGCTCGCCAGCAGCGCTTCGAGCCGACTGGCGAGCCCGGTTGCGGCCCGCCGCGTCAACCGGCCACCCTCGAAGAGCGCCTGGAATTGCACGACCGCCTCCAGCCGAGCGAGCGAGGACACAACGACGCGTGTCTCGGCAGCGAGCGTCGTCGCGACTCGCATGCTCTCCGGCTCGAGCAGGAACAGCTTCAAGAGACAGCTCGTATCCAGGTAGAGCGCCATCAATCGGCCCGATCGATCGCGAGCAGCTCTTCGGAGGACGGCATCGTCGAATCCGCTTTGCCCTTCCAGAACTTGGCGAGCCAGGCGAGGTGGCTTCTAGCGTCGAACTGCTCGCGATCGGGCGCCGCGGGTTCCTCATACGCCACGATCCTCGCGACGGGTCTGCCGTCCCGAGTCACGACGATCTCGTCGCCCTCGTTGAGGGTTCGCTCTGCCTCCGGCCAGCGAAGGCGGATATCCCGGATGGTCATGCGCTTCATGGGGCCCTGTGTAACATGTTACACGGGTGCCCCCAAGCAGGAGACTACTCGCAGCTCACGGTGGTCGTGAACACCTGGTGGATCTGGTTGACCTTGGCCAACCAGAACACCACGAACTGGGTGCCATCCCAGAACACGTGCGCGTCCTTCACGTCGTTGCCGCCCGCGACCAATCCGGGAGGCAATGCTTCGCTGCCATCTTGGTTGCGCACGAACAGGTAGAGGTTGCTCGTGCCCTCGCTCATGAGCACCCCGACCCGCGCAGGATCTCCATTGGCTGCTGGCGCATAGGCCGTGTCGATCGGGTCGAGCAAGGTCGTCGTGATCGCCGCCGTCGACTCGATGAAGCCGTTGGGGAAGAAGCGCTCGTAGTGCACACCTGTCGCGTCGCGCACCGCCCAGATCAGCAGATTGCCGTCCCACCCGAGGCGCCCCACGATCGCACTGGCGCTGTGATCGCCTTGGAGCACCACGCTCACGACGTTGGCCACGTTGGCGGGGTCGAGCTTGTAGACCGTGTTGCGCGACGCCAGCACGTTGAGCCGCCCGCCGCCCACGACAATGTTCGCGGTCTCGGCGTGGTTGAGGCCGGTCGCCGTCACGCCACCCGCCTCCGAGACGGCGTACCATGTGCTGCACGCGCTGAAGCTCGGGATCAAGAACGTGTTGTTCAGCCAGGCCATCGACGTGCGTGGGCATGCGAATCCGACCTCGATAGGGCTCGTGAGCTCGAGGTCGCCGTCGGGCTCGACGAAGTTCAGCTCGAGCCAGTTGTCCGGCTGCCGCTGGTACATGAGGCCGAACGCGTTACGGACCGGGCTGTAGACGGAGTGCGAGAGGTCCGCGATCTTGCCGGGCACCGTTCTGATCGCCCCGTTCAGCGCACCCGTCGCCGTGATCCGGGCGTATTCGATGACATGGGCCGTCTCGGGCGTGCCGGTCCACGACGCGAGATAACCACTGCTGCCTTGCGAAACGTCGAACGCCATCTTCAATGAGAACGTATCGGTCACCTTCTTTGCGGGCCTCAACGTCGGCTTGTGCACGCCATTGCAGTTGCGGTCGCCGCCGCCACACACCTCGAGCGCGCCCGGGTGGATGTCGTCGTCGTCGTCGTTGCAGTCCGAGCCGCCACACGCTTCGTCGGCGTAGCCGTCGCGGTCCTTGTCGGGACAGCAGCCGTTGAACTTGATGCACTTCTGGTTGACTGGGCAGAGCGCATCACTTGGCTGATACGCGCACGTTCCGTCTACGCAGCTATTGGTCGTGCACGCCTGCTCGTCGTCGCAGTCGGCGTTGTTCTGGCAGACCGACACGACGCAGTCGACGAGGCACGACTCGAGGTTGCCGGGCGGCGTGACCTTCGGCGACTCGGCGCCGTCCTCGCACACGCCATTGCCGCAGAAGCCACAGTCGGCCGGGCAGTTGTCGCGGTCTTCGGCACCATCACACACATGATTGCCGCAGGTCGCGAGGCAGTCGAGCGCGCACGTGCCTGGTCGTTCGTCGCCATTGCAGCTCCCGTCGCCGCACTCCGGCGGGCAGTCGATCGAGCAGGTCCCGAAGTCCTCGCCGACACCGCACAAGCCATTGCCGCACACCTCGCGGCAATCTCCCGCGCAGCTCGTCTCGTCCTCGCCACTCTCGCAGGCGCCGTTGCCACACTGGCCGGGCACCGCGCAGGCGCCTTTGGCGCAGATCTGCTCGAAGGTGCCGCAGTCGACATCCTCGAACGCCACGCCATTGGCGGTACACACGCGCAACAAGTCCCCCAGGCACTCGCGCGAGTTCGGCGTGCAGACGCCGCAGTCCTGTGGGCACGTCTCGAGCTCGCTCGCCTCGCAGACGCCGTTGCCGCAGGTCGTGCAGTCCGCGGGGCAGGTGTTCTCCTCGAACAGCTCGCAGGTGTCGTTGCCGCAGATCGGGCAGTCACGCCGGCACAGGATCTGCTCCTCGCCTTCGCACACATTGTTGCCGCACACCGCGCAGTCGAGGGGACAGCTCGCGACATTCTCGCCCACATCGCAGCGCTCGTTGCCGCACACGACCTCGCAGTCCTGCGCGCAGCTCGCGACGTCCTCGCCCGCTTCGCACACGAAGTTGCCACATTGATTGGGTGTCCGGCAGGCACCCTCGCCGCACACCTGACCGAGCGCGCCACAGTCGACACGCGACTCGCTGGCGCCGTCGGCCGAACAACTCAGCAGCGTCTGCGCTTCGCAGCGAACCTGATTGGGTTGGCACAAGCCTGCGCAGTCCTGCGGGCACGTGCCCGGCGTCTCGCTGGTGTCGCACACCTCGTTGCCGCAGGCGCCGCTCGGCACGCACTGAGCGTTGCTCGGCTGGCACACGAAGCCGCTGTCGCTGCAGTCGATGCTGACCGAGCTGCGACCATCGGCCGAGCACTTTCGCAGGATATTGCCAATACACTCCTGCGCATTGGGCACACACTCCTGAGCGCAGTCCTGGGGACAGACTGTTGGATTCTCGTTGCCGGTGCAGTCACCGTCGCCGCACGAAGGTCCAGCGCAGTCCTCGATGCACGGCTGACAACCTTGTTGTCCGGGCTCGCAGCTCGGCCGCTCGGTGCCTTCACAGCGCGAGTCGCCGCAGCTCTGGGCTGGGCACACGGAGCAGACGATCGACTCCTTGGTGATGGTCGAGACACCGCAGCTGCATGGCACTTCGAACTGGCAGAGGATTTGGCAGCTACCTGCCGAAGTACACTGACCGCTGGCCGATCCACCTTCTTCGATGAGGTTCCCACTGAACTCGCCGCCGCACGCGCCGGTCGCTTCCGCGTCGAGCGTGGGGTTGCTACCAACCGGGCAAGCCGAGATGAAGTCGGCCTGCACGCACTGGGTCGCGACCTCGGTCGCGTCGGGGCAGCCGAGCAGGGTCGTGGCCAGAATGAAGATAGAAATCCGCGAACCTGGCGCTGCGCCGAGCTGATGCATCACGAATCCTCATGTTTGATGATTGGTGGCGCGCTGCGCTGCTGCAACGCGGCTCGCCAAGACGAGGTTGGAGTCTTGACCACGGTGATGCACCGCGATCGCCAACCATGCAAATCCTCATCGTTCTGCGGCAGGACTCGGTTCAGAGGTCGATGCCGACCCGTTCGATGTGCTCGCGCAACGCAGCGCTGCGAATGGCCGACAGCGCGTGCACATCAAAGCGATAAGGCAGCGGCAACGCCTCCAGCTCACTCGCGATGGCCTCCGCTCGAAGCGGATCGTCGACGCCTTCGAGCGCGAGATCGATGTCCAAGCTCGGGCTTGCGGTGCCCTTCGCCCGCGAGCCGAACAGGACCACGCGACTCACCTCGGGGTGGGCAGCCAACACCTTCCGGATGAGCTCCAGCGCGCGAGCGTCGAGACCGGTTGTCACGTCGCTCACGCGGGCGCCTCGCTCGAAAGCCAGGCCCGAAGCGCATCGAAGGCCGCCAGGTAGTGGTCGCGGATCGCGACGACGGCACGATCGACCTGGCTCGCATCGTAGGTGTGCGCGAGCAGGTTGCGATGGTCGAGCATGTCGATCCACACCTGCCCGTCACTCAGGATCCCCGCCTTGAACGCTTCCTTGATGACATTGCGTGGAGTCACGGGCTGAAGCGTTTGCCTCTGTTGCTCGAGGTAGTCCTTCAACGTCTTCCAGCCGTGCTCGACGGCGACTTCGAAGCGTTGGATTGTGCCTTCGCGCTCGAGCGCGGACAGCCGCGCGATGTCGCCGGCGAACGGCTCATGCAACAGCGTCACGGCGCGTTCGAGGTTCTGAAAACGTTGGAGCCAGCGGACATCGAGGTTCACTCGCTCAGCATACGCTGGCAGCCCCGGGCTGGGAATGCGCGAGCCTCGGCACGCCTCGGCGCGGCAGCCCGAGGTGATACGAGAACCTCGGAGGGATGGTCGCCCTCGACCCCGGCGGCCCGCCATGGTAGCCCCTCTGGGCCATGTCTGAGCCCGATCGAGCCTCCACTCCTATCGACGTCGCCCACATCGCGCGCCTCGCGCGCCTGTCGCTCTCGCCCGCCGAACAGGTGAGCATGGCTGGGGATCTGCAGAAGATCCTCGGCTACATCGACGAGCTGCGCGTCGTCGACGTGACCGACGTCGCGCCGATGTCGCACCCGCTGCCGTTCGTGCGCGCCTATCGCGCCGATGTCGCGGGCGCTGCCCTGCCGCAGGCCGTCGCCATCGCGGGCGCGCCAGCCGCCGACGGCGAGGCGTTCATCGTCCCGAAGGTGGTGTGATGAGCGACCCGACCACGCTGTCTCTCGTCGCCCAGGCACGCGCCATCAAGGACGGTGACATCAGCGCCGAGGCGCTCGTGCAGGCCCACCTCGGTCGCATCGACGCGCACGACGGCGCGCTCGGCGCCTTCCTCGCCGTCGACCGGGAAGCAGCGCTCAGCGCGGCCCGTGAGGTCGACCTGAGCCGCAGCGAGCCGACCTCGCTCGGCCGCCTGGCCGGTGTGCCGATCGCCGTGAAAGACCAGATCGTCACGCGCAACCTGGTCACGACCGCGGGCTCGAAGATCCTCGCCGGCTGGGTCCCGCCCTACGACGCGACGGCCATCGCGCGCCTACGCGCCGCGGGTGCCATCATCCTCGGCAAGACCAACCAGGACGAGTTCGGGATGGGCAGCTCCACCGAGAACTCGGCCTTCGGCGTCACGAAAAACCCCTGGAATATCAACCATGTACCGGGTGGCAGCTCGGGCGGATCGGCCGCCGCGGTCGCCGCGCACTTGTCCGCGGCCGCATTGGGCACCGACACGGGCGGCTCCATTCGCCAGCCCGCGAGCTTCTGCGGTCTGGTCGGTGTGAAGCCCACCTATGGGCGCGTGTCGCGCTATGGTGCTATCGCCTACGCATCGTCGCTCGACCAGATTGGCCCGCTGACGCGCAACGTCGCCGACGCGGCGTTGCTATTGAAGACCATCGCGGGCCAGGACGAGCGCGACCAGACGAGCCTGCCGATGCCGGCGCCCGACCTGTTGGCGATTGGCCCCCACTTCGACTTCGGCGGGCTGCGCATCGGCGTACCCGAGGAGTACCTCGGCGAAGGTGTCGCCGACGACGTGCGAGCACGCGTGCGGGTCGCGCTCGATCGCCTGAAGGAAGAAGGCGCGGAGATCGTGCCGGTGTCGCTGCCGCACACGCGCTATGCGGTCGCGACCTACTACCTCATCGCGACAGCCGAGGCCTCGTCGAACCTCGCGCGCTTCGATGGCATCCGCTACGGCTACCGTACGCCGGCGTATGGTGACCTCGACGAGCTCTACGCGCGCTCGCGTGCCGAAGGCTTCGGGACCGAGGTGAAGCGGCGCATCATGCTCGGCACCTTCGCGCTGTCGAGCGGCTACTACGACGCCTACTACCTGCAGGCGCAGAAAGTTCGCACGCTGATCCGCCAGGACTTCGAAGCGGCGTTTATGAAGTGCGACCTAATCGCGGGCCCGACCTCGCCGGTCACCGCGTGGGCCCTGGGCGAGCGTGCGACCGATCCACTCGCGATGTACCTCATGGATATCTTTACGATTCCCGCGTCGCTGGCAGGGCTGCCGGCGGTGTCGCTACCGGTCGGTCGTGACGCCCAGGGTCTGCCAGTCGGCCTCCAGCTGCTCGCGCCGCCTTTGCAAGAGCTGCGCATGTTGCAGGTCGCGCACGGGCTCGAGGCGATGATGCCGCCGGCTGTCTGTCCTTATGGGCTCTCGCCCGACGCGGCCTATCCCGATGGGCTCGCGCCGCATGGGGAGGTGCACTCATGAGTATCGTGCACGAAGGCTGGGAGGCGGTCATCGGGCTCGAGGTGCATGCCCAGCTCAAGACCCACTCGAAGCTGTTCTCGAGCTGTCCGGTGGCGGGCGGATCGACCTCGGACCTGTCGCCCAACACGTTCACCGATGAGGTGATCCTCGCCCTGCCCGGCACGCTGCCGGTCCCCAACGCCGAGGCGATTCGACTGGCCGTGCGCCTCGGCCTGGCACTCGGCTGCGGCATCGATCGCCGCTCGCAGTTCTCGCGCAAGCACTACTTCTATCCCGACCTCCCGAAGGGCTATCAGATAAGCCAATACGCCGATCCGATCTGCGTCGGCGGCACGGTCCCGGTCAGCGACACGATGAGCGTGCAGTTGACCCGCATCCACCTGGAAGAGGACGCGGGCAAGACCATCCACGATGGCCGCCGCGGCGAGTCGCGCGTCGACCTGAACCGCGCTGGCGTGGCCCTGGTCGAGATCGTGTCCGAGCCGGTGATGCGCTCGGCCGACGAGGCCGTCGCCTACCTGAAGGCCTTGCACCGCCTGGTCGTCTGGCTCGACGTCAGCGACGGCGACATGGAGGCCGGCAACTTCCGCTGCGACGCGAACGTGTCGGTGCGCCGGCCCGGTGCCGGCCTCGGGACCCGCACCGAGGTCAAGAACGTCAACTCGTTCCGCTTCGTAGGCCTCGCCATCGAAGGCGAGATCGCTCGTCAGATCCAGGTCATCGAGCGCGGCGGTACGATCGTGCAAGAGACTCGCGGCTGGGACGAAAACACGGGCCAGACCAGGTCGCTGCGCACCAAAGAGGACGCGCACGACTATCGCTACTTTCCCGACCCCGACCTGCTCGTGCTCGATGTGCCCGCGGCCCTCTACGACGCCGAGAAGGCATCCCTGCCCGAGCTGCCGAATGTGCGCGAAGCCCGCTTCGCAACGAGCCTCGGCCTGTCCGCCTACGACGCCGATGTGCTCACCCAGAACCGTGCGCGGGCGGACTACTTCGAAGCTGTCGCATCAACCGTCGACCCCAAGCTCGCAGCCAACTGGCTCATCAATGACCTCCTTGGGGCCCTCTCGAAAGACGGCCTCGACCTCGCCCAGAGCCCGATCACCCCGGCCGCCCTGGCTGCCCTGCTCGGCCACTTCGCGAGCGGCAAGCTGTCGTCGCGCATGGCGAAAGACGCCCTCGCGGCGATGCTGAAGGGCGCCGACGGTGAGGCCTGGGTGCGCGCCAACGGCGGTCAGGTGTCGGACTCGGCGGCGCTCATCGCGGCGATTGATCCGATCCTCGACGCCAGTGCCAACCAGGTCACCGACTTCCTGTCCGGCAAGGACAAGGTCTTCGGCTTCTTCGTCGGCCAGGCGATGAAGGCGCTCAAAGGCAAGGCCAACCCCGAAGAGCTGCAGCGCATCTTGCGCGAGCGCATCGAAGCGAGACGATCATGACCCAGTCGGCCTCGAGACCCACCGAAGTCACGCCGATCTACCGCGATGGCAACATCGTACACGTGCTCGACCAGCGCCTCCTGCCTTTTGAAGAGGTCTGGATCGCGTGCACCAGCGCGGCCGACGTGTGGCTCACGATCCGCGACATGGCGATCCGCGGCGCGCCTGCGATCGGCGTCGCGGCCGCCTATGGTCTGGCCCTTGGCGCCCACGCGATCCCGGCAGAGGGCTTCGCGGCCGGCTTCCAGGCGCTCGCAGTCTACATGGCCGAGGCGCGACCGACGGCGGTCAACCTGTTCTGGGCGATTGACCGGATGCGGCGGCGTGCCGCCGAGGTGCTCGCCGATCCGCACCAGGACCACGCGACCCGCCTGGCCGCACTCGACGTCGAGGCCCAGGCGATCCGCGACGAAGACCTCGCGATGAACCACGCGATCGGCGACCACGGCGCGGGCCTCGTGCCGTTCTTCGGCGACCGCGCGACCCGCATCCTGACCCACTGCAACACCGGCAGCCTCGCGACGGCGGGCTGGGGCACAGCGCTCGGCGTCATCCGATCGGCGCACGCAAAAGGTCGCATCGCGGTCTTCGCCGACGAGACCCGGCCCTACCTGCAGGGCGCTCGGCTGACCGCCTGGGAGCTGATCAAGGACGGCATCGACGCGACCTTGATCTCCGACAGCGCGGCCGGTCACCTGATGTCCCGCGGCGAGGTCGACCTCGTGGTCGTCGGCGCCGATCGCATCGCCGAAAATGGCGATACTGCCAACAAGATCGGGACGTTCAGCCTCGCTGTCCTGTGCCGCCACCACGGCATCCCGTTCTACATCGCGGCCCCGACCACGACCATCGACCTCGCGACCGCACACGGCCGCGACATCCCGATCGAGGAGCGTCCCGCCAAGGAAGTCCTCGAGGTCTTCGGTCGCCCGATCGCCCCACCCGCGATCAAGGTGCGCAATCCGAGCTTCGACGTGACCCCGGGCGCGCTCATCAGCGCCATCATCACCGAGCGCGGCATCGCCCGCGCCCCATATAATGAGAGCCTGCGCGCCATGGTCGAGCCCGCCCGCCGATGATCTCGAGTCGATATCTCACGGGGTTCTAGCGACCTTGAAGACCCATTGCTTTCACCTTGACAGTCCCGAGTCGGGCCTCTAGGTTCCCGCTCCCTTACGCGGGCCACCCGAACAACGGCCGCCCAGATCAATGTCGAGAGGTCCCACGATGTATGCCGTGATCAAGACCGGCGGAAAGCAGTACCGGGTCGAGCAGGGTGATACCCTCGCGCTCGAGCGCCTGGACGGCGATACCGGTGCCCAGCTGACCTTCGACGAGGTTCTCCTCGTCGGTAACGATGACGCGACCACTATCGGGCGTCCGCTTGTCCAGGGCGCCAGCGTCAAGGCGACCATTATCGAGCAGGGCCGGGCCAAGAAGATCATCGTCTTCAAGTTCCGCCGCCGTAAGAACTACAAGCGCAAGAAGGGGCATCGCCAGTACTTCACGCGCGTGCGCATCGACGCGATCGCAGCCTAAGCACACAAGGGGTTAGTCATGGCTCATAAGAAAGGACAGGGCAGCTCCCGCAACGGTCGTGATTCCAATGGCCAGCGCCGCGGGGTCAAGATCTACGGTGGCCAGGTCGTCAAGGCCGGCAACATCATCACGCGCCAGTGCGGCACGGTCATCCACCCCGGCCCGAACGTGGGCTGCGGGCGTGACTTCACGCTCTTCGCGCTGGTCGATGGCACGCTCAAGTACGACTTCGATCGCCGTGGCCGCAAGCGCGCCTCGGTCGTCGGCGCCGTCGCCGCGAGCTGAGACGCCGATCAGCGTGGCAGCCTGACTCCGTCAGGCCTTCGCTGATGGACCGCAACTCCGCGGTCCGAATGAGATAACGACGGCTACACGATCGTGCAGTCAGTCGCATGGGGCGCGATAGTTCGCGCCTTTTCCTGTTTCTGAGGTCGAGCCCTGCGCTCGACGACGTGAGGCGAGACCGTGCAGTTCGTCGACGAAGCGGTCATCGAGGTGACCGGCGGCCATGGAGGCAAGGGGTGTATCTCCTTCCGCCGCGAGGCCCACGTGCCGCTCGGCGGACCCGATGGTGGTGATGGTGGCAAGGGCGGCGACGTTATCGCGTACGCGACGACCGGCGCCCAGACGCTGCTCGATCACCGCTACCGGCGCATCTATCGCGCCGACAACGGCGATCATGGCGAAGGCGCGCGCAAGGCCGGCGCGGACGCGATCGATATCCGCATCCCGGTGCCCGTCGGGACGCAGGTCATGGACAACAAGACCGGCGAGGTCGTGTACGATCTCGACGAGCCCGACAAGGAAGCGGTCCTCGCCAAGGGCGGCCGTGGTGGTCGCGGCAACACGCACTACATCACGTCGACCCGTCAGGCCCCGCGCATCTCCCAGCCCGGTGAAGAGGGCGAGCACAAGACGCTGCGCCTGAACCTCAAGCTGGTCGCCGATGTCGGCGTGATCGGCCTCCCCAACGCCGGCAAGAGCACGCTCTTGCGCGCCTTGACGAACAGCCAGGCCAAGGTCGGCGACTACCCGTTCACGACCCTCGTGCCAAACCTCGGCGTCTATCGCTACTACGAGCGCGACATCGTGCTGGCCGACATCCCCGGCCTCATCGAGGGCGCGCACGAAGGTCACGGGCTCGGCGATCGCTTCTTGAAGCACGTCGAGCGGACCAAGGTGCTGGTCCACCTGATCTCGCTCTCGCCCGAGGCGACCGACCCGTTGAAGGCTTATCGCATCGTGCTCGACGAGCTCGCGGCCTGGTCGGCTGAGCTCGCGACGTACCCGCAGATCGTGGTCCTCAACAAGATCGACCTCGTCTCCGAGCGGGACGAGCTCGACTTGTGGAGGGACGAGTTCGCCAAGATCGGCGTGACCAAGCTGCACTACATCTCGGGTCTTTCGCGCGAAGGCGTGCACGCGATCATGGGCGAGGTTGCCCAGTACCTCGAAGATCCCGTGCTTGTGCCCGAGACCAATGGCGTACGCGATCCGTGGTCCCCGATTTGAATTCGCTCGCGGGACGCGCGGGCCCTTCGTCGCTCGCTCGTCGGCGGCCGATGAGGCCTGCCTCCTCGCGGCTCCTCGGTCGCGCGCGCCCCACTTCGCGAATTGGTGAACGGCGGCGGCGGGGCACCGGCCGCTGTGCTGCCGTGAAAACGAATCGGTGCCACACAAGCTGACACCGGCGCTTCACCGCTGACATCTTTCTTCTATGGATGGGTTGCGGTAGAACACCAAGGCTTTGGCGCCCGCGATGGTGGCCGGGCTTCGTTCCAACGAGGGCAATCCGATGCAGTGGCGCGCGCTTTCCATCCCGGTCGGACTCCTCACGGCATTGCTCGTCGGAACGCTCGCGTTCGCGGCCGCACCCGACCTGCCGCCAGGACCACCGGCGCCGGGTGGAGGCCCGCTCGGACCAGGCCTTGGCGACACGCCGCCCGCCCCGCCCAACAACGGCGACGCGGTGCACGACTACAAGCTGCGCGAGCTCGAGGAGAAGGTCGTCAACCTGAAGGAGAAGGTCTTCCGCTCGAAGACGCGCCTCCTGCTCCTGAAAGAGCGGCTCTTGAATGACGTGATCGCCGAAGCCAAGGTCGTGATCTACCACGAGAATGACATGGGCTCGAGCTTCAAGCCGGTGCAGGTGCTCTATCACCTCGACGGCGAAAAGATCTATTTCCAGGACGACAGCTCGAAGATCCTCGAGGAGAAAGACAGCCTCGAGATCTTCAACCAGAACATGGTGCCGGGCAATCACGTGCTCGCGGTCGAGATGGTCTATCGCGGCGACTCGACAGTCTTCGCGTACCTCAAGGACTACCTGTTCAAGCTGCGGTCGAGCTACACGTTCTACGCGACCAAGGGCAAGATCACGACGGTCCGCGCGATCGGCTACCAGAAGGGCGACATCACCTACGACCTGCGTGAGCGGCCCTCGATCACCTTCGACGTGAAGCAGATCAGCTACACCGCCGAGCAGAACAAGCCTGGTCAGGCACCGACCACACCGGCCACGCCCGAGCTCGGTCCGGCACCCGCACCCGCCCCGGCACCCGAGCTGGCGCCGACGCCCGACGAGGGCGCCCCGAAATGAGGTTGTCGCGCCGCTTCATGGTCCTGGTCGCCTCCGCCACGCTCACGTGGGTGAGCGGCGCGCGCGCCGACGACGGCGACCACGGTTCTCGTAAGTTTGCGACGCAGCTCGGCAATATCGAAACCCAGGTCGACTCATTGGTGCGGCAATATGCCAATCCGACGGCACTCATCCGCAAGTTTCCAAACCAGAAGCGGCTCATCGACGCGCGCGTCTTCTACGAGCTCAAGCAGTACGAGAACGCGGCCATGCTGCTGTTCGACCTGCTCGAGCGACCCGACTTCAAGGACGACCTCGAGTACGAGGCGACGCAGCTGTTGCTGGGCGATTGCCTGCTCGAGATGGACAATCCGCAGGCCGCGCGTGACTTGTTCTTGAGAGTTGCCAACGGGCGTGACCCGGCGCTGGCCGAGGAGGCGCGCCTGTTCCTGCTCGAGCTCGCGCTGGGCAATCCGGCCTCGACCGAGGAGATCCTGCGGCGTGCGGTAAACGACCTCGGCGGCGACGCGAGCTCGGACCGGACCCGCTATGGGCTTGGCAAGGCGGAGCTGCGCCTTGGCAATGCCGACAAGGCGATCGACTGGCTGCAGACCATCGGGACCGGCAGCGCGCTCTACAACCGCTCGCGCTTCTATCTCGGCGCAGCCTATGTCTCGAAGGGCCAGGTCGATCTCGCGCTCGAGATCTTCCGCCAGCTCACGACGGTCGAGATCAAGGACAAGACCACGGTCGAGCTACGCGACCAGGCGTGGCTCGCGGTCGGGCGCTTGCTCGTGCAGCGCGGCAACTACGACCTGGGCCTCACGAGCTATCAGAACATCGACCGCAACAGTCCCCACTACGAGGAGGCGGTCTACGAGATGTCCTGGGCCTACATCAACCAGGACAAGTACGACAAAGCCCTGCAGACCGTCGAGGTGCTGCTGCTCACGGTGAAGAACGACCAGAACGAGATCGACGCGCACGTGCTGCGGGGTCAGTTGAACGTGATGCAGCAGAACTACGACGAGGCGCTGGCGAGCTACCAGACGATCGTCGACCGGTTCGCCCCTGTGCGCAACGAGCTGGCCAATTTCACTAAGAATCCCGCTGACGTACAACGCTACTTCAAGTGGCTCCTGGAGCGTCGCAAGGGTCTCGGTCAGCTGAAGAGCCCGCTGTCGGAAAAGACGGTGGCCTGGCTCGAGTCGAACTCGGACTTCTCGCGCGTCACGGCGGTCTTCGATCGCATCGCCGGTGAGCGCGAGGACATCGAGAAGGCGCGCGAGGCGGGCGACGAGCTCGGCAAGATGCTCGGCGCGAAGAACCGGGTCGAGATGTTCCCCGAGCTGCGCCAGGGTTGGACTCAGGCGCTGGTGCTCGAGAACCAATTGGTGTTGGTCGCGACCCACCTGCTCGATCGCCAGAACGACCAGATCAAAGATCGGCTCGACCCGAAGGCCAAGGGCGAGCTGGCCGAGATCGTCGCGTGGCGGCGCAAGCTGGAGGAGCAGGCCGCGCGCCTGCCGACCACGTTCGAGGCGTACGAGGCGCGTCAGGACGAGGTGACGCGGCAATATCGCGAGCTCGAGCGGAAGAACTTCTTCGTCGAGGAGAGCATCGACGAGGTGCAGCGGCAGCTGATCGGTGTCGAGCGCTTCTTGAACAACAAGCAGTACGCCGACAGCGGCAAGAAGATGACGGCCGCGCAGGAGGAGAGCCTGCGCGCCGACATCGACTCGGAGAAGAACGAGCTGCAGTCGATGTACGAGGAGCTCATCGCGCTGAAGAAGGAGATCTCGCTCGAGACGATGTCGGTCGGCACCGGTGACGACGCAACCCAGGGCGAGGACAGCTTGAAGGCGTCGCTGCTCGATGCGTTGGAGCGCGAGGGCGCGTTCTACGACCAGGCCGGCACGCGCGTGGGCGGTAGCTACGACCGGGACTTCAAGACGTACGCGGGCCTTCGTGGGCGCCTGCTCGGCACCATCGGGCGGCTCGATAAGGTGATCGCGGCGATCGACAAGGAGGTCGGCGACAAGACGACCGACCTCATCGCGTTAGTGCGCACCGAGGTCGAGAACCTCGAGGGCTACAAGGGCGAGGTCACGGGCCTCGACGACGAAGGCCGCCAGATCGCGCGCGCGATGGGCGAGGACTTCTTCGCCAGGGCTTTGGCGCGCATGGACCAGGTCGTGCTCGAAGCCGATGTCGGCGTGCTCGACGTGATGTGGGCGCGCAAGACCGAGAAGACGGTAGAACTACAAGCTCTGAGCGAAGAGCGTGGTCGCCGCCTGAAGCAGCTGCAGTCCGACCTCGAGTCGATCAAGTCCGGCGCCGCCGACGAGGCCGCCGAGCGCAACGAGCCGCCGCCCGAGCCCGATGCACCGCCGGCCCCCGCGCGCGAAACCCAACCCGATGAAGCAGCGCCTGAAGGAGGCACGCCGTGAGCGTCTTCCGTATGCGCGCTTCACGCCTCCTGGTCGGCCTCGCGTTGATGACGAGCCCGGTGTCCGCGGCCGATCCGAAGCCACCGGCGCCCACCCCGGGAGGCCCGCCCGCCCCCACGCCCACGCCCGCCCCCACGCCCACGCCCACGCCGGCACCCACGCCCGCGCCCACGCCCGCGCCCGCCCCCACGACCCCGCCCACCAAAGACCCGAAGATCGCGCCCGAGACGAAGGACGGCCCGAAGACCCCTACGCCGACGACCTCGCCCGACGCGGCCCGGTTGGCGGCGGCAAGAGCGCGCGTGGCGGCCATCCCGGAGATCGGACAGTGCAAGCGTGAGCCGCTCGGCGGGACCTCTGCGCTCGATATCCTCAACCGCGACAAGCCGAAGATCGACGAGGCCAAGCTCGGCGTCGAGCGCGCCGATTACGAGCGCACCGTGCTGCACTTCGGTGAGGTCGCCGACGAGTATCGACAAGAGGTCGAGAGCCTCCTCGAGAACACCTTCCAGGAGCGCATCGACGGCGTCATCAGCCGCTACAACCGCCAGGAAGGCGATATCGAGGTCAGCGAGCGCGAGCGTCGCAACGACGCCATCGTGCAGTTCGAGCGCTTCATCGACAAGTACCCGAAGGAGCCGCGCTACACGCCCGACGCGATGTTCCGCCTGGCCGAACTCTACTACGAGCGGTCCGCGGTCGACTACGACGAGCAGCTCACGCAGTACAACCAGCAGAAGGCGCTCTACGATCGCGGCAAGGTGCCCGAGGCCCCCAAGCCGCCCAAGCGCAGCTTCGACGACGTCACCGCCACCTACAAGAAGCTGATCGCGCGCTTTGGCGACAGCTATCGCTACGCCGACGCGGTCTACTACCTGATGGGCTACGTGATGCAGGAAGCCGAGGACGACGCGGGCTCACGCGCGGCCTGGGACGACCTCGTCAAAAAGCACCCGAAGAGCGAGTACGCGCCCGAGGTGTTCCTGCGCATCGGCGAGAACCACTTCGATTACGGCGAGTTCGAGAAGGCGGCCGAGGCCTATCAGAAGGCGATGGCCTATCCCGACAGCCGCTTCTACGACAAGGCGCTCTACAAGCTCGCGTGGACCTACTTCCAGATCTACGACTATGACAAGGCGATCAAGACGTTCAAGGACCTCATAGCCTGGTACGAGGAGCACAAGGAAGGCGGCAAGACCGCGAGCGCGTTGCGCGACGAGGCGATCGACTACCTCGCGAAGTCGCTGGCCGAGGACGACTGGAACAACGACGGGCTCGACGATCCCAAGCGCGGTATCGACCGCGCGCTGGGCTATCTGCAGGGCGGCACCCCGTGGGAGCGTGAGATCATCGCGCGCTACGCCGAGGCGCTCTACGACCTGCACGACACGCGCAAGTACGCGGAGTCGATCGCGGTCTACAAGCGCCTCATCGAGATGGACCCGTCCGCGCTGCCGGCTGTGCAATACCAGACCAAGATCATCCAGGTGTACGACGTGCTGCGTGACGTCGACGCGGCCACGCGTGAGCGGCAGGCGCTGGCCGACATGTTCGCGAGCGACAGCCCGTGGGCGCAGGCCAACAAGGAGGAAGCCAATCGCGTCGCGAACTCGAGCGACACGGTTGAGGCCGAGATGCGGCGCCGCGCATTGACGCTGCATCAGCGTGCACAAGAGCTGAAGACGCAGGCCAAGGAAGACAACAAGCCCGAGCTGCTGGCGCAGTCGGAGGAGAACTACAAGAACGCGGCGAAGGCCTATCAGGAGTATCTCGCTCGCTTCCCGAGCGAGCCGACAAGCTACGAGATGCGCTTCTATCTGGCTGAATCGCTTTACTATTCGACCCAGTTCAGAGAAGCCGCGGCGGCCTACCTCGAGGTCGCCGCCGATCCGTATCAGTCGAAGTTCCGCGAGTCCGCGGCGTGGTCGTCGGTGAAGTCGTACGAGAAGATCCTGCAGGAGTCGGTGGCCGCCGGGCAGATCCCCGAGAAGTCGAATCCGAGCGCCGCGTGGAAGGCCGAGAAGGTCGACGAGGACGGCAACGAGATAAAGAAGGTCGAGGCCGAGCCCTATCCGCAGGAGGTCACCGACTGGCTCGCGGCCGCGGATTTCTATGTGCTGCGCGACATCCAGCGCGAAGGCAGCAGGAAGCCCCAGGTCGCCTTCGCGTACCAGGCCGCGACCGTCGCCTATCGCTTCCGCGACCTCGAGGACTCGCGCCGTCGCTTCAAGCAGCTGGTCGCGTGTTACCCCGATGACGACCTTGCGGCCGACGCGATGGCGAACATCCTGAACAGCTATCGCGACGAGAACGACCTCCAGAACCTCGAGCGCTGGGCGACCATCGCCGACCGACTGCAGCTCGGCAACCCCGAGGTAACGGCCGAAATCCAGAAGAAGATCAAAGTTTTCAAGCTGGGTGCCCAGTTCCAGAACGCCGAGACGTTGCTCGCCGATGGCAAGCAGCTCGAGGCGGCCCGCGAGTTCGAGAAGCTGGCCGAGCAAAACCCCGAGGCGGCCTTCCTCGACAAGGCCCTCTACAACTCGGCGATGGCGTACAAGACGGTCAAATATTACGACTCCGCGGCGCGCATCTTCGAGAAGCTCGTGAACGAGCCGCGCTTCGCCAAGAGCGAGTTCAAGACCGAGTCGGTGTTCGAGCTGGCCGAGAACTACAAGCTGTTCTTCTCGTTCGAGAAGGCGACGACGACCTACCTCACGTATCTGCAGCGGACGGAAGGCAGCGAGGACGCGAACCGGCCGTACGCGCTCTTCACGGCGGCGCGCCTGCAGGAGTACGCGGGCAACCTGAAGGTCGCGGCGCAAACGTATGAGCGTTACGCGGAGGTCTTCAAGAAGCGCGACGACTCGGCGACGGCGCTGTTTCGCGCGTCCGAGCTGTACGACAAGCTGCAGGATCGCGACCCGCAGCGACGCGTGCTCAACACGTTCATCACGCGCTTTTCGAACACGCAGGGCATGGGTGCCAAGGTGCTCGAGGCGATGTTGCAGCTCGGTGACCTGGCGACGGCGCAAGGCAAGCCGAAGGACGCGCTGAAGTACTACTCCGACGTGGTGAAAGAGTACCAGGTGCGTGGCTTCACGCCGGGCACGGCCGCGGCGGTGGCGGCGGCCAAGGCGCGCTTCATGATGATTGAGCGCGACTTCGAGGACTACGCGCGCATCAAGCTGACGGGCACGAGCCAGCGCAAGATGGGCGCCGACCTCGCACGCAAGAAGAAGGTCCTGGACGAGCTCGAGATCGCCTACGGCGAGGTGCTGCCATACAAGTCGCTCGACTGGACGATCGCCGCGTTCTTCCGGCTCGGCGACATATACCGCGAGTTTGCCAATACACTCTATAAAGCGCCGGAGCCGACGGGATTGTCGGACGAGGAGCTCGAGGTCTACACGAACCTCATCGAGGACGAGGGCGTGAAGTACGAGAACGTCGCGGTCGAGCGCTTCGGGCGCACGGTGAACGAGTCGCGCCGCCTGAAGGTCACGACCGAGTGGGCGGAGAAGGCGCTCGAGGCGATCAACGGCTACAAGCCGGAGGAGTACCCGCTCTATAAAGAGCCCAAGCGCGGCATGACGTTCACGCCACGCTTCAGGGTCGACGGGCGCGTCGAGCAGCGCGATGCGGTGACGCCATGATTGGATCCTGCAACGACAGCCGAAGGCGATACGTCGGCTTGATGCGCATTGTGCTCTTCATGGCGGCCGCGGGTCTCGGCAACGTGGCCTTCGCGAGCCGCGCCGACGACCTCGTCGAAGAGGCCCGCGAGCTGTCACGCGGAGGCGACATCGGCGGCGCCGAGAGCAAGCTCAAGTCGGCTCTGGAGGCGGACCGCAACAACGTCGCTGCGAACGTCGAGATGGGCATATTGAAGCTCATGCGCAACGACCTGGTGACGGCGCTGCAGTTCGTGAACGTGGCGTTGGCGAAGGACCGGAGGTCGGCCGCGGCGTTGATCCTGTACGTGCGCATCAACGCGTTCCAGGGCGTGCCGGACGTCGGCCTGAAGAAGGTCGAGGAGGTCGCCAATGGGTTGCCGCAGGATGCCGGCGCGCAGCTCGCCTACACGGAGGCGTTGGTCGCGTCCAAGAAGTACGACCTGGCGCTGCTGGCGGTGACGCGGGTGCTCAAGCTACAGGAGACGTCGGTGCCGGCGATGAAGCTCCTGGCGCGCACCTACCTCGGGCTCGAGCGGCCGGTGACGGCGGAGTCGATTCTTCTGCGCGCGTTGGACATCGAGCGGGACGCCGAGGCGCTGACTTTGCTGGCGGGGATCCGCTACGACGAAAAGAACTACATCGAGGCGCGCGTGCTGCTCGAGGAGGCGGTCGAGAAGGACGGCGGCTACGTCGAGGCGCTGAACTCGCTGGGCGCCTTGTACGTGGTCGTGCGCAGCTTCGAGGCGGCCAACGACACGCTGCAGAAGGCGTTGGCGCTGTCGCCGTCGCTGGCCGAAGCGTGGCTGAACCTCGGCAGCGCACAGCGTGGCGAGGGCGAGTTCGAGAAGGCCGAGGCGAGCTGGAAGCGCACGCTGACGTTGGCGCCGAAGATGAACGATGCCTGGTACAACCTCGGGATCCTGTATCTGGAGAACCCGCTCGGCAAGCGCGACAAGATCCAGCAGTTGACCGACGCGGTGAACGCGCTCAACGCTTACAAGCGCGGCAGTGGCGTCACCGACCCCAACGCCGACAAGTTCATCGAAGAGGCGCGGCTGCTCATGAAGCAGGAGCAGGACCGCCGCACCGAGCAACTCAAGGGTCCCCAGACCAAACTAGAGTAGGAGATGAGACGATGAAACGACTCCTCGCAGCGCTGGTCGGGATGGCATTCCTCGGTGGGGTCGCGTTCGCGGCGGACCCTCCGGAGAAGAAGGCGCGGGCCCCCAAGGTGATCGAGCTAGAGGCGATGGTCATCGAGGGTAAGGTCGCGAAACCACAGGTATTCTACGTGCTCGGCCGGAGCCGTGTGCAGTACGAGAACCTGAAGTTGCAGCGCGTCTTCGTGGATCGGATCGTCGAGGGCGCGAAGAAGAACCCCTTCTGAACTCGGCCGAGCCGGCTCGGCCGCTACGATTTCTGCACCGAGCGATTGGCTGGTTGACGGCTAATTTCTGTTTTCTCTCGCCTCGCCACGGCTTCGCCTGCTCGGCGAATTCACGACGACGTCGGCCCAGATGCCATAGTGGTCCGAGGCGAGGACACCGTCGTGATGTTGGTCGAAGGCGCGGCCGGCGTCGGCGAGCGTGAGACCACGCGAGACGAGGACGTGGTCGGGGCACTGCGGGATCGAGTCGAGCCAGGCCATGAGCTGGAGGAAGGGAGGCTTGTCCTCGCCGTCGGGCCAGCGGTGGGCGACGTCGAAGGCGATGTTGTCGTTGCCGCCGGGGTCCCAGGTGAGCATGCCCGGTGCGAGCGTCGGCAGCGCATTGGTGAAGCCGGTCGTGGTGAGGAAGTCGGCGACCTGGGGTGTCTCGGGGTCGAGGTTGAAGTCGGCGCCGACCAACACTGGGGCCTGGTGCTTTTCCTGGAGCTGGGCCAGCCAGCGGGCGAGGCGCTGGAGCTCTTTGTCGCGCACCTCGTCGTTGTCCTTGGCCATGCGCACGAGCCACTTGGGAGGCTCGCGGTGCTTTACGACGGCGCGGTTATGGAGCTCAGCCCAGCCGATGCGGAACGACTCCTTGCTCGGAAACGAGTAGCTCACGTGCGTCGTCACGACGAGGCAGGGACGCTCATTCACGGTGATCAGGGCGGCCAGAGCCCAGCGCAGCGGACCGATTTGGAAGGCACACCAGTTGGTGACGACACCCGAGCCAGAGAGGCGCTTGGTACCGACCTGGCGCAGGCCGAGCCCACGCTTCGCCAGGATCGCGAGGCCTTCGCCGCGCCCGACGCCGGTCGGCAGGCCGAGCCGCATCACACGCATGCCGCTGTTGCCGACGCGCCAGAGCAGGTCGTAGTCGAGGGCCGCGGCGATCCGCAGCGCGTAGCCGGGCAGCGGCATGCACTCTTGCAGCGTGATGACGTCGGGCGAGCGAGCGCGCAGCTCGTTGAGCATGGCCGCGATGCGGCGGTCTTTGTGGCCCGGAGGCTCGATGCCGACGACCTTGAAGAGCGTGCGCGGCAGACAGCCGATCCAGGTGTTGAGGTTGACGATGCGGATGACGCTGGCGGCTTCGTGGCCGAACTGCGGCGCGATGCGCTCAGTGCGCGGGCTCGGTTCTGCGAGGTCGTTGTCGCCGGGCACGACGTCGAGCCCTACGCTGCGCTCCGATTCGACGTCGTTAGACAAGCGGTCCTGGCTCATTCCAGCGCGCCACGATCGTGGCCGTAGTGCCAGCGGATCTGCGCGTCGCTGTAGCGCAGCGACGTGCCCTCGGGGCAGGCGTCACGGACCGCCAGCCAGTCACGCCAGCGCTCGCGGAGGACGCCGTGGTCGACCTCGCTGGTCGACTTGTCGGCCATCGCCCTGTTCAGGGCTGCGACGCACGGCTGGCCGACACAACGACGGCAGACCGGGTCGGGGGTCGGTGCCTCGATGCCGTTGATATCAATGGTGATAGCGGCGCGCAGGGCAAACCAGGGGCCGAGCAGCGGATTGACGGCGAGGCCGGCCGGACCGCGGTAGGCGAGGCCGGTCGCCTCGGCCAGGTGCAGCGCGGAGAAAGCGCGCACGCCGCCCTCGAACACGAAGCGCACGTCGAACCCGTAGTGCGGTCCGACGACCGCGACGACGACGCGGGTGATGACCTCGGAGGTCCAGCGGTCGAACGGGTGTGGGTCGCTGCGGCGAGCGGGCTGCGCATCGAGGGTGGCCATGAAGTGCGGCCACGCGGCGCGCGTGTTGCCGATGAGGAAGACCACGCGGCTCGGGCGCGAGCCGTCGGGGTTGGGCGTGAGCGTGCGATGCGAGGGATAATCGGGCAGGCGAAACGCGTCGCCGTCGCCACTCAAGCCGAGAACGCGGTGATACGCGGCGACGGTCGTGTGCGTGACGAGGTCGAAGCCGTAGCTGCCGGATTCCTCGGCGAGCTCGTGCTGCAGCATGTCGATGTCGGGGCCGTCGGTGTCGCTCACACGCGAATCTTTCCCCGCCCGGGCTCGCGTGGCAAGCTCGCCCGCGATGACCACTGCTTTTCCTGAGCCTCGTCCCGCGCCGGCACCGTCCCGCCCTGGACCTCTTTCGCTGCTCTTGCGTCTCGTGCTCGGACTGCTGGCGCTCGCTATCCCGCTGTTCGCGGTGTGGATCGTGACGTCGTTGTTCCTCGCGTTAGGGGCGCCGCTGGCGCTCGCGCTGCCGCTCGGGGTCGCGGTGCCGCTGGCGCTGCCTGTCGTGTGGGACTTCTGGGCCGAGGCACGCTTTCGGCGCTTGCAGAACCCGCCTGCGCGCATCCTGGCGCGGGCCGACCGGATCAGGCTGCGGATCCTGGGGACCTGTCTGCTCGTCATCGGCGTGACGGTGTTGGGTTTCGGAAGGGTGTCGGGCTCGGCGCTGGCCATTCACGGCAACTGGATCATGTTCGGATCACAGAGCCCGTTCGCGCATGACGTGCAGGCAGGCATCGAGGGCCTCGCGGGCAAGCTCGCGGGGATAACCGGCGCCACCATTGAACGGACCGCGGTGGTCGTGCCGCCGGCGAGCCCAGCTCCGCTGCAGCCGCTGCCTCCGGGGAGCGAGCCGACCCCGACGCGGCCGCTGCCGCCGGGCCCGACGGCGGGTCCGACGCCGAGCCCGGGCACCATCCCGCAGTGGCCGTTGCCGGCCGAGCCGCACCCCGTCATCCGCGCGATGACCGACAGCGACGCGAGCAGCCTCGACACCGTCGCCGAGCGGATCCGCACACGCGAGATCGATCCGTTCCTGCGCGTGAAGGCGATCCACGACTTCGTCGTGCGCTGGGTCAACTACGACAGTGATGCGCTGCGCAAGGACTACGCGATCCCGCCGCAAGATGCGGAGGCGACGTTCGCACGCAAGACCGGCACCTGCGACGGCTACGTGCAAATGATGATCGCGCTCGGCGACAAGCTCGGCATCAGCATGACCCGCATCGTAGGCCGCTCACGCGCATCCGGTGCGGGCATCGGCGGGTTCTATCACAGCTGGATCGGGGTCGAGATCGGGGGCCAGCCCTACCTCGTCGACCCGACCTGGGACGCAGGCTCGTTGTTCGGACGCGAGTATCGACCGCGCTACTCGACGAGCTACCTGTTCACGCCGCCCGAGGTCTTCGCGTACGACCACCTCCCGAACGACCCGGCCTGGTCGCTGACCGAGCCGCCGCTGACCGAGGCGATGTTCGTCGACCGCCCTGCCCTGTCGGCCCACTTCTTCGCGTGGGGCCTCGCCCTGGAAGGGGTCGCGCAGTCGGTCACCGAGACGACCAAGGGGCGCTTCGACTTCCGCATCCGGAACCCGCGCGGCGCGTGGGTGCTGGTGCTGGCGCAGCCCATTGATCCCGCGACCCACCTGGCGATCCCATCGACGGACAGCCAGAAGGCGTTCAACTGCGTCGTGCCGTCGCAGGCCAACCCGATCGAAGCCGGCTGCGTCCTGAGCCCGGGCTCGTGGCAGCTCGAGCTGTATGCGAACAACGCGGCCGGGGGTCGGTTCCCGGCGATCGGGTTCCTGCGGGTCGAGTCCAGGTGACAGCAGGTCCTCAGGTCAGTTGTCGCCGACGAAGGTGAGGTGCGCGGTCGCCTCCGCGGGCAGGACCTCGTCCAGGAAGGTATCGCTTCCAAAGGGGAAAACGCCGCGCCCAAGGGCCTTGGCCTCGTCCCAGCCGGCGATGAAGTCGAGGTCCATCCAGCCGAGGTTCTGGACCTTGAAGTCGACCTGGCTGGCAGGCGACCAATACGTCGCGGGAGAAAATCCGGTGGGCACGACCGGGATCTGGATCGTGGTGTCGGCGTCCCACGGGCGCCAGGCGATGCGCATCTCGAGCGAGTCGCACTGGTAGGGATTGCAGCTGCCGCCTTGGGTGCAGTTGGCGCTGGTGGTGCACGCGTTGCCGCTGTCGGAGCACTGGCTCAGGCAGTTGTGCGTGCCCTTGAAGGTCGCGGTCGCGATGTCGGCGCGCTCGAGCGAGCCGAGGGCGAACCAGCCGTAGCGCGGTCGGCTCGTGTCGCTGCCGATGGCGACGAGCGGGTTGGGACTGATGAGCGGGAGCAGATCGGTGCGCAGGTTGCGCGTGCCGAAGCTGGCGGGCGGCACACCGATGCCTTGATTTATCTCGTAGCTGAGGGCGCTCATGCCTTCCTTGCCGGGGCTCTGTTGGAAGGCTGCAAACAGCACGCGCCACGGACCGAGTTCGCTGATGAAGGGCAACGTCGCGACCTGGGTGTCGTTGGGCAGCAGGTACATCGCGGCGCCGAAGCCGTCGCTGGCCGGCGCGAGCTGCGAGATCGAGAACTCGTCGGGGCGCGCGCCGCGGATGTTCTGGCTCTGCAGGATGCCGGTCACGGTCGCCTCGGTGTCGTTGTGGATCGTCAGCGTCGAGGTGGTCAGCGTCGTGCCAAACGAGCCGGCGCCGAGCCATGTACCGATGTTCAGAGTGCCGCCCTGGGCCGCGAGCAGGACGCCTGGGCGGAAGGCATACGCGACGACCTCGAAGGCACCGACCGGCGAGGTCGGATCGACGCGCAAGGCGGTCGCGAGCACGTCGACGGGCTGACCGGCGACGGCGCAATCTTGTGAGAAACGCAGGACAATCGGCGTGAGGTCGGACGCTTGGTCGCGTACGTTGCAGGTGCTCTGCACGATGAAGAGCGTGGCACTCGCTGGCGGCGACGCGAGCGTGACCTGCAGCTCGGTCGTGACCTCGTTGGCGATGTTGGGCGGAGGCGGCGTGAAGTCGACCGGGATGTTGTCGCCGGGCATCAGGTCGAGCCACGTATCGAGGAGGCGCGTCGTCGACGAGGACTCGCTACGCGCGGTGCCGACCGTGACACCCATGCCGGCGAAGATGCGGCGCTGGAACTGGCCGCTGGCGTTGGTCTGGGCGTTGATGAAGATCGTACCGTCGGGCAACAGGAGGCCGACCGGGCTGTTCGCGACCGGGACGTTGGCGTTCGTGACAACCAGGTCGACCGGACCGACAACGCTCTTGTCGATGCTAGCCGGGCTGACGTTGCCGGCCACATCAGTCGCGCGCAGCGACAGGCGTCGCACGCCGGCCGTGGACGAGCTGACCGCGACCGCCTTTCCCTCGAAGCGACCGGCCGCGTTCGCCGTCGCGCTGCCGTTGGCGACGCCATCAATGAAGAAAGCGACCTTGGCGTTGGGCTCGCTGTCGCCAGCGATCGTGAGGTCGACGCGATCGATGGTGGTCGCGTCGAGCACCGTCCAGTTCGAGCCACGCACGCGCACTGCGACCGGAGGGGCCGGCGCGACGCCATCATAGGTGTAGTTGTAGAGCGGCGTGCAGTCACCACGATTGCGGGCCGCGTCGATCGGCCGCACGTACCAGGTCGCAGCGCCAGTCACGGCGAGCGTGAAGCGCTGCTCCTCGGTGCCCGGCAGTCCGGCACACGCCGTCGATGCCGGGACGACACTCGCAGTTGCGGTAGCGCCCGTGCACGTCGAGGTGAGCCACGCGCTGACGGTCGTACCGGTGTCGCTGCAGAACCTGACGACCGGCGCAGCGATGTTCGAGGGGCTCGGCACGGTCGCGATCTGGGCGGCGACCATGCTCGGGGCGCGCGGCACGATGTCGTCATGGACCCAGGTCGCGAGCGCGACGCAGGCCGAGGGATTGCCGGCCTCGTCGGTCGCGATGGCGTGGAAGCGGGTCTGGGTGTTCAGGCCTTCGAGCGAGCCGACGATGGTCCAGGTGCCGTTGGCATCGACGTTGGTAATACCGATGGTCACACCGCCAACGCAGCCCTGGCCCCGATACAGCGTGACGGTCGAGCCGGCGTCGGCCGTGCCGCTGATGGCCGGCGTGGTCATCGACGCGGGTGACGGTGGGGTAATCGCGCTGAGCGCAGGCGCGGCGGGAGCAACGCTGTCGAAGACGAACGTACCGAGCGTGGCGCAGGCGGAGCGTGCACCGGCGGCGTTGCTGGTCTGGGCATAGAAGGTAGTGGTCGAGCTGGGCTTGGGCACGGTCACCTCGCCGCTGAAGGCGAAGCCGCTCGCGCAGAGGTGGTCGTCGATCAGCGCACGCAAGGTCGTCACGGGTGTGCCGCTGCAACCATCGCTCGTGAAGATCGCGACCGTCGCGGCCTCTTGGGCGCAGCCGCGCACGAACGGTTTTTCGTCGCTGCGCGACGGTGACGCGGGCGTGAACGAGGTCGTCGGATGGGCGCTGGGAACGGCGGGCGTGGTGCCATCGTGGACATATGCGGTGAGCAACACGCAGTTCGAGGTGTTGCCGGTGAGATCGGTCGCGCGTGCGAAGATCGCTGTACGGGCGTTCTCGACGACGGTCGCGATGATGATGAAGGTGCCGTCGCGGCCGGCGAAGCTGCTGCCGATGTCGTCTTCGCAGGCCGGGCCGTCGTAGAGCGTGACGGCGACCTCGGGCTCGGCGTTTCCGATGATGCTCGGAGTGGCAAGCGACGAAGGCGAGCTCGGGTTGACGCTGCCGAATGTCGGTGCGCTCGGCGCGATGCTGTCGTGCAGATATTCGCCGAGCGGCACGCACGCCGAGATGCGACCGGCACCGTTGCGCACCTGCCCGTAGAAGGTCGTGGTCGCGTTTGGAGTGGCCGCGACCAGCCCGAAGAAGGCGGAGCTGGTGGCGCATTGCTCGTCTTCGGAGTCGGCGACCATGGTCGCCTCGAGGGCGCCGAGGCAGCCCGGCTGGCTGTAGACTTCGACGCTCACGCCGTCCTCGGCACAGCCGCGCAAGAGTGGGTTGGGCTCGCTGGCAGAGGGCGAGGTGGGCGTGAATGGAGTGGCGTGTGGGGTCGGCGGGTCGGGCCGCTCGCCATCGTGCACGTAGGTCGTCAGCGTGGCGCAGGTCGAGCGGTTGCCGGCCTTGTCGAGCGCGGCTGCGTGCACGACGGTGCTCGCGTTGTTGGCGACGTAGATGGCGATCGAGAAGATGCCGCTCGGGTCTGCGGTGCCCGCGCCGAGCGGCACACCAATGCAGTCCGCGCTGGCATGTAGCTCGACCCTGGCATCGGCTTCGGCTCTGCCCGCGACGCGCGGCGAGTCGACAGTCGAGGGCGACGTGGGCGCGATCGATGCGAAGGTCGGCGCGCCCGGTGCGGTGTCGTCGTGCACGTATCGGAAGGCTGACGGGATGCAGGCGGACATCAGCCCTGCGCTGTTCTTGGCCCGCACGGCGAAGCGCGTCTCGCTGTTCGGCGTGGCCTCGACCTCGATCGCGAAGGCACCGACATCGTCGCTGAGCGCCGAGGCGATCATACTGCCATCGCAGCCAGTGCCGACGAAGACCTCGACCAGGGTGTTTGCGTCGCCCCCGCCGACAAGCGTTGGGGTCGCGTCGGTCGCGGGCGAGGCCGGGTCGATCGCGCTGACGATGGGCGGTGCTGGCTGGTCGCAGGCATCGCCCGCGCCGTCGCCGTCGCTGTCGTGCTGATCGTCGGAGACGAGCGGACACAGGTCGCTCGTGTCGGCGACCTCGTCACCATCGTCGTCGTCGTCGACGCAGTCGGCGGGGCCATCGCCGTCGAGGTCAGAGGCCTGCTCGTCGGTCGCACCATCGCAGTCGTTGTCGAGCCCATCGCAGCTGGTCTCATCGCTCTCGAAGCCAGGCACGGCCGCGTAGTCGCAGCGCGCCACGCGCTTGTCGCCGCCCGCGTCGCAGACGACCTCGAGGCTCGCGACGTTCGCACCGCAGACACCGGCCTTTTTGCAGACGACGTCGACGAGGCCCGCGAGCTCGGAGTCGGGGACTGTGTTCTGGGCGTCGAACTGGTTGGGGATGCAGTCGTTGTCCTCGTCGAGCGTCGCGCTCTCGAGCACGTCGGGGATCCCGTCCCTGTCGATGTCGAGCGCCGCGAAGCCCGTGTCGAGCTCGTCGCGATCGCGCACGCCGTCGTTGTCGCTATCGGCGCTGACCGGGTTGGTGCCGAGCTTCAGCTCGAGGTCGTTCTGCAGGCCATCGCGGTCGTCATCCGCGAGCGGGTCGATGCAGATCCCGCCGCCGCAGACGCCCCGTTCACACTCGCTGTCGCTCGCGCAGTTGGCGCCGAGCCGGCGCTTCGCTTCGTCGCCACAGGCGCCCGCGAGGACCACTGAGGAGGCGACCAACACGCGCAAGAAGTAGCAGTTCATGGCGGTGGGCTAGCAGGTGCGACGCGTCGTTACAAGCCGGGGAAATTCGCCGAGCAGGCGATCTCGTGGCGAGACGAGCAACCAGAATTGCGCCAGCGAGGAGCAGAAACCGATACGCCGAATTCGCGAAGTGGGGCGCGCGCGACCAAGGAGCCCCGACCGAGGCAGGCCTCATAGGCCGCCGAGGGAGGAGCGACGAAGGGCCCGCGCGTCCCCACTTCGCGAATTACCTGACGACGAGCACCGGCGAGTGGGTGTTGCGCACGATCGAGTAGGCGACCGAGCCCATCAAGAGCCGACCGACCGCGCCCGTGCGACCATGCGACCCGATGATGGTCAGGCTCGGCGCCATGCTGTTGGCGAAGTCGACGATCTCGTGCGAGGGCGAGCCGACGCGCACATGCACGTGCATGCCAGAGTGCTCGAGCTTGTGACCGTCGAGCTCGCGGTCCAAGCGAGTCCGCACCAGCTCGACCTGGGCCTGCTCATCGGCCGCGCTCTGCAAGCCCGCGGCCCACGCCAGCCCGCTCGCGACCGGGGTCACATGCAGCAGGTGAATGCGCTTGAATGGGGCGATCGACAGCGCTGTGTGGATGGCCTTGAAGCAGAGCTCCGAGAAGTCGATCGGCACGAGCACGCGCTCGAGGTTGTTCAAATCCATGGTGCAGCTGCCCGTTTTGCCAAGCCGTGATGTCATCATGAAGCCCTCGCCGACGCAAGGCGAGCGCACCGTGCACCCACTTGCCGGCCTTGACCATCGCGGCCCATCGGGCTACCCGGAAAAAGTCTCGAACCGCATGTCAGGAGAGGTTGCCATGGCCGTCACCGTCGACTCCCCGCCGCTCTCGGTGTTGGCCTGATGCACCTCGTCGCTTCCGCGCGCACGCGCATCGAGGTCGACGGGTTGGTCGCCGAGGTCAGCGGTCCCGAGACCGGTATGCCGGTCCTGTTCGGGCACAGCCTGCTCTTCGACCGCCGCATCTTCGCTGCCCAGGTGGCTGACCTCGAACGTGATTTCCGATGTATAAACCTGGACTTCCGCGGCCAGGGCGAGAGCGCGCCGGCGCCTCGCGGCTTCGCCATCAGCGACCAGGCCGAGGACTATGGCAAGGTGTTGGATCACCTCGGGCTGGTGTCCGCGGCGATCGTCGGCCTGTCGATGGGCGGCATGGCCGGCATGCACTTCGCGCTCGCACATCCCAGTCGCGTGCGTGGCCTCGTGCTCATGAACACCAGCGCCGACAGCGAGCCCGCCGCCGTGCGCGCTAAAGAGATGGCGCTGGCCGTGACCGCGCGCCTCTTCGGCGTGCGCCCGTTCATCCAGAAGCAGGTCGCGCCCCTGATGTTCGGCGAGCGCTTCCGCGCCGAGCAACCCGGCATCGTCGACACCTGGCTGAAGAGCATGGAGCCGCTCGACCGCAGCGGCCTCTATCGCGCCGTGAAGATGGTCCTGAGCCGCCCCGCCGTGCCGCGGCTTGGCGACATCCGCGTGCCGACCTTCGTCATCGCGGGCGACCAGGACGTCGCCGCGCCCGTGCACCTCGGCAAGCGCATCGCCGACACCATCCCGGGCGCCGAGCTACGCATCCTCCCCCGCACCGGCCACATCTCGACAGTGGAAGAGCCGGTCGTCACGACCAAGCTCATCCGCACCTGGCTCGAGAAGATTCGCGGCGCATAGCCCGCATTCGTAGCGGGCCGAGCTCTAAAGCCAGAACCTAGAAGTTCCGCGCGGCAGCCGTGCCCGCGGTGCCCGTCTGACCCGCGTTGCCACCTGCGCCGGTGCCGCCGCCCGGACCGCCGACACCTCCGGCTCCGTCGGGGAAGAAGCTGTTGTCCGAGGTCCAGCTCCCGAGCGAGCCGCCGTTGGCATAGAGGGCATACGCCACGCCGCCGCTTCCGCCCGCGCCGCCGCCACCTGGACCACCGTCACCACCTTCGCCTCCCTTGGCGCCGGCTTGCGCGCACCATGCATTGCCGCTCGGCGCTGCGGCGCCGCCGAGCCCACCGTTGCCGCCATTGCCCGCCGTGCCGCCTTCCCCACCGCGACCACCCTGCCCGCCAAAGCCGACGTGCAGCTGGTTCGACGCGATGAGCGGCAGGTTCGTCCCGAGCCCGCTGGTCTGTACATAGAAGATCCCGAAGGCGCCGCCACCGGCCTTGCCGCCGCCACCGCCCGTGCCACCGCATCCGCCGGCCCCGCCACCACCACCGGTGCCGCCGAAGTCGCTGCTGCCGTAGCCACCGGCCGACGCGGACTCGACGCCGCCACCCGCCCCACCGCCACCACCGCCCGCGCCGTTGCCGCCGACACTGCCGCCACCGCCATCGAACCCGGACCACTCGTCGGCACCGACTTGACCCATATTCGATCCGGCAGCCGTGCCCTTCGACCCGGGTCCACCTTCGTTTCCGTTGCCGCCCGCCGCCGCGAACTCGCCAAGCGGGCAGTTGGCGATGGTGCCGGGCACGAAGCACGAGCCGGTCGTGCGGATCTGCTGGTCACAGCCACCAATGCCGGCACTTCCGCCGCCCGTTCCCGAGCCGGCCACACCGCCCGACGTGTTCGTTTGGAGCGCGGTCGATGACGAGGTGTCGTTGCAGTAGTTGTTGCCGTCGCGCCAGTCAGGGCAGCTCGAGCTGCCGCCGCTGCCACCCGCAGTGCCGCCACCGCAGGTCGCGTTGGTGCCGCCCGTGCCGCCAGGGCTCGGCGAGCTCGAGCAGGTCTGGAAGCAGTAGGTGGTCGGCGTGATGTCCTTGGCGACATTGCCGGGCGAGCCGCTGCCGCCGTTTCCGCCATCGACGCCGCGCGTACCATGGGCGCCGGGGCCGCCCGTGCCCGGCCAAATCGTGTTGTTGGTGAGGTGCAGCTTGCTCGACGAGTTGCGCACCCAGATCGCGTAGCTGTTCTGGCCAACGCCGTTTGCGACCTGGCCGTAGACCGCGAAGCCATCGAAGGTCGTGGTGGTCACAGTGATAGCGTCAGCGACGACGGTCTTGCGATGCCCCGTCGCCTGCACGCCGAAGATCGCGGTCAGGTTGGCATCGGTGTTTCGCTGCCAGGTGATCGGGTTGTAGCCGCCATAGACGCTGATGCCATCGACCAGCGTCAGGTTCTCGTTGTAGGCGCCGCCCGCGACATACACGCGCGTCTTGCCCGAGCCACCCGCCGCGGCCTTGCCGATCGCGTAGCTAATCGTCGCGCACGGGAAGCGACCACCCCCGGTTTGGGTCGGGCCTGCGCCGCATGCCGTGGTGTCGGCCGCGCCCGCGTCCGACTCGCTCACGTAGACCGCGGTCGGCTCGAGCTTGAACTCGCAGCCGTCGTCGGGAACTTCATTGAGGTTGTAGTAGCCCGCGGCGCACAAGAGCGCGCAGGTCGGCGTGGCGCTCGCGTCGCAGACGCCGCTGGCATTGGGCTTGTTGAAGATGGCGGTGCAGTCGGTGAAGCAGTTGCCGCACGCCTTGTCGCCGTCGTACTTGCCGGCCGCGTTCTTGAACCCGTTGTCGGTGGTGCCATCGCAGTCGTTGTCGAGGAGGTCGCAGAGCTCGCCGGCCGGAGCCGTCGCGACCGCATTGCACAAGGTCCCGGTGCCATTGGCGGCGCAGACTTTGGTGCCCGCCGCGCGGCACGCGCCGACGCCGTCGAAGCACGCCTCGCCCAGGTCGGTGAACGTCTCGTCGGTCGCGCCATCGCAATCGTTGTCGATGCGGTCGCACGTCTCGCTACCCAACTGCCCCGCGACCGCGTTGCACTGCGTGGCCGAGCCGTCGGCCTTGCACTCGACGAAGCCATAGCGCTGGCACTGGCCCTGCCCACTCGAGCAGCTCAGGTAGAGGCCGTTGTAGCCCTCGTCGGTCTGGCCATCGCAGTCGTCGTCCTCGTAGTTGCACTTCTCGGCGGTCGGCGTCTGGCCGACGCACTCGAGCGCGGTGCCGCTGCCGCAGTCTTTTACGCCTGAGCACGTGCCAGCCGCGTTGGTGATGGCGCACGCGTCGCCGCGTCCGAGCACGTCGTCGACCGCCGAGCTGCAGTCGTCGTCGATCCCGTTGCACACCTCTTCGCCCGGCGTGCGGGCACTGCAGCCGGTCCAACCTGCGCTCGCATCGCACGTCTCCTGCCCGTAGCAAGTGCCCGAGACGCTGCTGCGAACGCAGGTCCGGATCTGTCCGTCGGTCGTCGGGTTGCACAAGCACGAGTTGCTCGTCGGGACGCAGCGCTGCTCACCCGCGACGTCCTTGCAGGTGTAGCCATCCTGGCAACTGCCGCTGTCACCGCAGGGCACGACGCAGACCTGCTGCCCGTCGAGCGGGATGCAGCTGCCATCGTAGCACTCGGACTCGCTGGTGCACGGCAGGCACGACACGTCAGGCGGGAGGGCGCACTGGAAGCGGTTGAGCTCGACGTAGTCGGGGTCGCACGCGGCCACCACGCAGACCGGCGACGCGCCTTCGACGACCTCGCAGGTGCCGGTGCCGTTGGCGATCTTCTCGGAGCAATCGCTGTTGCAGGTGCCGCAGTGCTCGGGCAGCGTGAACTGGCCGTTGGCATCCTTGAAGTCCTCGTCGATCTCGCCATCGCAATCGTTGTCGCGGAAGTCGCAGCTCTCGACCTCGGGCGTGAGCGCCGTGCACACGAGGCCCTGCGTACCTACGCACACGTTGACGCCGCGGCAGGTGCCGACACCGGCCACGGTGTTCTCGCACGGGGTGTTGGTCTCGACGCCGTCGTCGACCAGCGCGTCGCAGTCGTTGTCGCGCCCATCGCAGATCTCGGCGATCGCGGTCGGCGCGCTGCAGCCCACCCAGCCGGCCGCCGCGTCGCACGTCTCGACGCCATAGCAGGTGCCGAAGTTGTTCTCGTTGGTGCAGGTGCGGACCGCGCCCGCAAGGTCGGGGGTGCAGTCGCAGCTGCCCGACTTCGGCACGCAGAACTTGCCTGCGTGCGTCGTGGCAGGGTCACCGGTGCACTCGTAACCACCCGGGCAGTCGCCGTTGTCCTCGCAACCGAAGCTGCACTGACCGCTACCGGCCAGCTCGAGGCAGGCGCCGTTGGGGCACTGGTAGTCGGCCTTGCACGGCACGCACACGCGAGCGACACGCGGCAGGCACAGAAACACGGTGTCGGCGCTGCCCGACTGGACGCCGCGGCAGTCGTAGCCGTTGGGGCACTCAATCTCGCAACCCTTCGTGCACACAAAGCCCTCGGGACCCTCGACGCAGAAGCCGTCGACACAGTCGACGTTGCCCTGGCACGGAGCCCCAAACTGGCCGGCGATGATCTCCGCGTCGGGATCGATGTCGACCTGCGGCGTGGTGTCTGGCAGCGCGGTGTCGAAGCCGACCGTCTCGCTGTCCGCCGTGCCACTACTCGTGTCGGTCGGCGCCGTCGCATCGGGCCCGATGGTGGCATCAGGCACGGGAGTCGCGGCTTTGTCGTCACCACAGGACAAGGCGACGAGTGACGCGAGGGCGATGAGGCAGGCGTTGCTGAGCTTCATGGTGAATGGATAGCACAGTCTCCGGGACCGTTTCGAGCCGGTCTGGCGCTTCAGACGCGAATCCGTTCGCGGACCCGTATTTTGTGCTTTGCCTGCGATCAGACAGTTGCGGTTGCTTGACGAGATGAAATACGATGAAATACCGGACTGCTTGAGGCTCAACTTGTGATCAACTATGATCTTGCGACGCGGATGGCGTGGATCGCCAAGGAGTCGCGCCATGCAGACCTACCTCGACCTCTTGCAGAAGGTCCTCGACCACGGCGAGCGGCGCACCGATCGCACCGGCACCGGTACCCTGTCGCTCTTCGGGATGCAGGCGCGCTACGACCTGCGCGAGGGCTTCCCGCTCGTCACGACCAAGAAGGTCTTGTTCGACTCGGTAAAGAAGGAGCTGCTCTGGTTCCTGCGCGGCGAATCGAACACGAAGACGCTGGGCTGCGGCATCTGGGACGCGTGGGCCAAACCCGATGGCGACCTCGGCCCGGTCTACGGCCACCAGTGGCGACGCTGGGGCGCCCCGGCGACGGCAGCCGAAAGCGATACGGCGGACTCTGCGAATGCCGACAACGAGATGCCCGGCATCGACCAGATCGCCGGCGTGGTCGATCAGATCCGCACCAACCCGAGCTCACGCCGCCTCGTCGTGTCGGCCTGGAACGTAGCCGACCTGCCCGCGATGGCGCTCGCACCATGCCATGCACTGTTCCAGTTCTACGCCGCCGACAATGGCCGGCTCGACCTCCTGCTCTATCAGCGCTCGGCCGACATGGCGCTGGGCGTGCCGTTCAACATCGCCAGCTACGCGCTCTTGTTGCAGCTCGTCGCGGCCGCCACCGATCGCACCGCGGGCTACTTCGTGCACACGCTCGGCGATGCCCACATCTATCTCAACCACGTCGATGGCATCCGCGAGCAGCTCACGCGCACGCCACTGCCGTTGCCGCGCGTGCACATCGCGAAGGTCCCGGACTTCTCGTCGCCGGCCGCGTTCGACCTGACGCCCGATGACATCACGCTCGAGGGCTATCGGCACGGCGCGTTCATCAAGTTCCCGATCGCGGTCTGAGATGGCGACCCACCCGCCGATCACCTGCATCGTCGCCGCCGACAACAACAACGGCATCGCGCGCGCAACTGTCCTGCCCTGGAACCTGCCGGTCGACCTCGCGCGCTTCAAGCGCCTGACCATCGGCGACGGCAACTGCGCCGTGCTCATGGGCCGCGCGACCTGGGATACGTTACCTGCGAACTGCCAGCCGTTGCCGCGCCGCAAGAACATCGTGTTGTCCCGCAGCGACCTCACGTTCAGGCGCTCGACCCGCGTCGCGAGCTGGCCGGAAGCACTCGCCGCGGCCGCTGGTAGCGAGCATCTGTGGGTCGTCGGTGGTGCCCAGGTCTACGCGATCGCCCTGGCCGAACCCGAGACGACCGCCATCGAGCTGACCCGCATCGACCACGACTTCGATTGTGATGTGCACTGGCCAGGGGTACCCGCCGACTTCACGCTGGTCGCGCGCGAGCCGCTCGTCTCGGAGGACGGCATCGCCTACGCGTTCGAGCGCTGGGAGCGAACGGCGAAGTAGCCGCGCTCACTTCACCAGGTTCTGCAGGAACACCATCGCGACCTGCTGCATCGGGTGCGGCGGCGACTTGCCGAGCATCACCACCATCTCGGCGACCTTGCCCGCGAAGGCCGGCCGCTGGCGCAGCTTACGCAGCCGCAGGAGCGCCTGGTGGTAGGCCGCGAAGTCGTTCGGATCGAGGTGCACGAGCTGCGCCTCGGCATCCCCGAGCTGCGTGTCGATGTCGGCACCGCGCACCGGCGTGAAGGCCTTCGACAGGTCGAGAGCGCTCACCAGCAGCGTCTCGACGCGCTCGTCGCGCAGCGCCAGACCGACGACCGAAGGCAGCAGGATCACGTGCTTGACGTGCGCGAGCCCGGGCGAGTCGTCGTTGTAGAGCTCGATCACCTCGTTCCGGATCGCGTTGACGAGGTCGTAGTCCGGCGCCAGTGCACCGACGAACCCCTGCGCCGCGAGCAGGTTCTGGTTCATGATAGCGAACCCCGGGTGGCTCTCGACGCGATGCTGCTGCACGGTGTTGAGGAACTTCGACAGCAGCGTGCCGAGCGGCAGCCCCTGCGTGCTCGAGCCACCACCGACCTGCGAGTTGATGGTGCCGACCAGAATGTCGAGGTCGGCGATGAGATCCTTGCGCTTCTCCGACGTGAGCCGTGGCGGCGTCGGCGCCATCGAGATCAGCGAGCGAGCGACGCCCTCGGCATCGCCGCCCGCGGTCGACAACAGACCCGCCGCCAACCTCAGTCGATCGACCGCGATGATGCGCGAGCACAACCCGAAGTCGAGCAGGATCACCGCGTCTTCCGAGAAGTAGACGTTGCCCGCGTGCAGGTCACCGTGGGTGACCTCCTGTCGCAATGACGCCCACACCGCCGCCTCGATCACGATCTCGCCGTGCGGTCGATAGCGCGCGATCACCGCGTCACGCTCGGCACTCTGCGGCTCACGCGCCTGGGCCAGCACCTTGGTCGCCGCGACGCCGCTGATCCAGTCGACGATGAGGATGTCGCGCGACATGAAGTAGACCTCGGGGATCCGGATCTTCAGCGCCGAGTTGCGCGCGGCGAGCCGTGTGTTGAACGGCGGCGCGAACTCATCGAACATCAGCTTCCAGTTGCCGCCCTCTTCGCGAAGGTCGAGCTGCGCATAGTAGCTGTCGGCGATCTTGCGCAATTGAGTCGGCAGGTTCATGCGCCGGAACGCGGGCACGATGCTCATGACGACAGCCGTGCCGCGCAACAGCGCCCGGTCCATCGTGTACTCGATACGCGCCGTCCGCAGCGTCACCTTGATCGCGACCGGCACGACCTCGCCCGAGTCCTTGCGCCAGGTCGACTTGTAGACCGCGCCGCAGCTCGCCGCCGCGACCGATGGGCCGGTCGACGACAGGTCGAGGCGGCTCATGTCGATGCCCGACTTCTTCAGGCTGCGATCGAGGATCCGACGCGCACGAGGACGCCCGCGGTCCTGCAGATGGCTCAGCGCGTCAGCGGCCGCGCGCCCGATGAGCTGCGGCTGCTGCGCGAGCACCTGCGCGAGCTTCTGGAACGCCCCGCCCAGCGTCGACAACGCGAACTTCAAGAGCCAGGCGCGCGGCTTGCCCGGCAACAGCAGGATCGGCAGCACGAGGACGATCGCGAACAGGAAGACCGAGCGGGAAGGAGACGAACCAAGGCGGCGGAGCGGAAATGGCGGCGGGGTCTGACATCGACGGGATTGTCGCTCAGGCCGCGCCCGCCGTCGACTCGTTATGTGCCTACAGGCACGGGCCCAATGGCCGTTCTTGGACTATGCCGCCTCGAGCAACCCGAACTGACGCGCCAGCGCACGCACGCACGTCGTCAGCCGCCCGCGATTCACGCGCACATAGGGCAGTCCACAGGCCTTTGTCTCGCGCCCGAGAGTCGCGTCGATCGAATGCCCCTGAAAGCCCGTCGCCGACATCACGAGGTCGTAGCTCATGCGCCGCACCGATTCGATGCGCGACTGGATGCGCCGCGGGTCGATCTCGGCCCACTCGATCTGCACCCCGAGCTCCCGCTCGAGCCGCTCCTTCAGCATCGGGTCGGCCCGGTTCGACACGAACAGCGCCGACTTGCCTTCGATGCGCTCGCGCACGCGCGCCAACAAGCGCCGGAACGCGAGGTCGCCCTCGTCGGGCTCGAGCGTCGTCACCTCACCCTCGAGTGCGGCGTCGGACGGCGCATCGGACGGCGCATCGCCGCGCTGGCGGCGCTCGATCTCGTCCTGCAGCAGCTTCAGGCGGCGACGATACTTGCGGTCCTTATCGACCGTCTCGTCGTTGGGCAGCGCGAGCACAATCGGGCTCCACTCGGTGATTCGCTCCGCAATCTCGACCGTGGCGAACCCGTCGCCGAGGTCGAAGGCCTCGCCCAGCCAGCGACTCACGGCCTCCGGCGTGGCCTTGTCGCCCTCGGGCTTCTTCTGCAGGAGGGCCTTGCGCAGCTTCTTCTTCGCCTTCGCGATCGGGTCTTCACCGAGCTCGTGCGCCCACGGCTTGCTCGGCCGGTACTCCTCCTGCAGCACCATATCGATCATCGGCCGGTGGTCGCGCGGCAGCCGCGTCACGGCCCAGCGCAAGCGGCCGATCGCCTGCCCCCAGCGCACCCGGTCTTCGACATGCGGCCTGAGCCAGCGCAGCTCCTTCGCCCACTTCACGAGCTCGATCGTGAACTTGTCGGCATTGTGCTGGAGTTCGCGATCGGTGTCCGACGGCGACTTCGCATCCAGCCGACCGAAGTGCTTCTCCATCGCGTTGCGCAGCACCTCGAGCCGCGCCTCGGGATCGTTGGGCGCCGGATAGCAGCGCTCGAGATCGCCCCAGCCCGCGTCATCGAGCCCGCGTTTGTCGAGGGTCAGCCGCTTCTCCTCGATGAGTCGCTCCGCCGATTCGGCCGCCTCCGCCCAGTCGTGGAGGCGCCCACCGTCCGGCAGATCCATGTCCGCGCCCGCCTGCAGCGGGGTCGCCCGCAGCTGCAGCGCGCGCACCGAGCCCGGCCAGAACTGCTCGGCCAGCTCGCCGAGCCGCCCCGCGATGCGACGCACAATCGTCTCGACCCGCGGGTCCGCCGTGCGCTGCGAGATGTGCCGCGCCCGCGCGATGAACGCGATGAAGCCGAGTCGCTGCAGGTCGCGCGAGAAGCCTGCCAGCTCCGGCAGGAGTGCACGCAGCCGCTCGTCCAGCACCTCGAGCTCGGCCACGTCGTCGTCGGAGCGTCGGATCGCGACCGGCGGCGGGCCCGGGAAGCGCTTGAGGCGCGACTCGCTGACCACCGCGACCGAAGTCGGCAACGCCGCGCTGGTGTTTGCGATGATAGATGCAGAGGGCGCGACGGCCGCCACGACGGCGATCTGCTCAGCGACGGCTCCGACCAGAGGGCTCGGCTCCCCAGCCGGCATGCTCGTATGTGCGGCGATGAGCGGTGCGCTCTTGACCTCGGCCGCAGGGAACGCGACGGACGCAGCCAGCCCTGGATTTGGCGCGAGCACGCGCGGCCGCGCGACCAGTTGGCGTGCCAACGCCGACGGCAACATCTGCCGCGCCGCATCCTGCAGCGCCGCCGCCGCAGTCACACCGTTTCCCAGCCACCGCTCCCGGTCATTGCTGACCAGACACTCGAACCACCCACTCTCGCGCACCGACCAAATATAGCCATGGTTTGCTAGTAGTGCCTGTAGCTCAGCTTCCGACCACGCCCAATCCCCAATTGCGTCGCCACCTTGTGCTGACGTTCTGGTGTCCATGCGGCCTCCTGGGTTGTCAAACCGAGAGCGCAATCCGCTCCGGAAATGTGAACCACCCGCGGAGCATCCGGGGGATGGCCACGATGACAAGAAGCCACAAATCTACGCGATGTGCCAGGGCCAGGCCCCGCAATTCTCGTGACTTGTGCACCATCCGTAGCGCCGCTTGGCGCACCCCATCAGTCGACGTGGAAGCAAACACGTCGGGGGCGCAGCGCCTCAGAGGAGGTCGCCCTGTTCGGCTACGGGAACGTGATGCCGGTGATCTGGACGAAGCGCTGGCGCATCTTCAGCGGCACGCTGCCGGCCATCTCTTTCAAGAGCGCCTCAGGTTTCTTCTTGATCGCCGCGAAGAAGTCGTCGCTCCGGTCGGCCTGGTAGGCCGCGTCGAAGAGCTTGTAGATCCCGACGACGTCATCGGTCTTCAGCACCAGCCGGATGAGCGCGTCCCACGCGGCGCCTTGCGCGTCGTACCTCACCGCGTTGCCGGCGAGCTCGCGCTCACCGTCGGGATCGGCCGCGAAGCGCGCCGCGAGCCGACGTCCGACGTCGTCCGAGAACCGGTGCGAGGTCGAGAGCCCGAGACTCTGCCGGAGGTTCGGATCCGGCGGGTCTTCGGTCAGGTAGAGGTCGGCGACCGCGTCCGAGACGCCTTGCGGAATGCCGACGACGTTCCAGAACGCCAGCGCATAGCGCCGCTCGTCCGAGGTGCCCTCGAATACGAGCGCCCACGCGACCTCGTGGCTCCTCGCGCGGCCGACGTCGTCGGCGTTGTTGAAATTGTCGACCCACTGCTGGGGCCCGAACGACTGGGTCTTGTTCTCGTACCCGCGCTCGAGCTCGACCAGCGCCGAGCGTGCCTCATCGATTGTCATGTCGGCTCACATCGAGACATTGCGTTTGACCACGCAGCTGCCGAACGGGGTTGGTGCGACGACCACCTCCGGCGTGCCGCCGCTGGTGACGCCGTAGCACTGGTTGGCGTCGTCGACGCCGGCGAACTGGTCGAACTGGAGGCCGTCCCACATCGTCGGGCGGCGCACGGTGTCCGCCGTGGCCGGGTCGCCGGTCGGCAGCTCCACGATGCAGAAGCCGTCGTTGTACTCGGGTGACTCCTCGATGGCGCAGCGCTTGATCACATCCGCGCCGTCGACCTTTTCGTCGCAAACCGCGGTCATCGTGGAGCTGAACATCCAGTACGCGCCCGACTTGCCGCGGCCTTCGATCGAGTAGGCGGTGACGTGAGTCGATGGATTGAACATACCCCCGGCTTTCTTCCAGGCGCGGAACGCGGCGGGCGCGTCCTTCGACTGGTCGAACGCCGGAGGCGCGGCCGGCGCCGCACCCGCGGTCGGCGCCGCGCCCGCGGCCGGCGGCGGGTTGAGCGCGTCCTTCAGGTCTTGGAGGAATGCCGCCGAGAGAGTCCCATATTGGACCATGGTGACATGGGCGATCGCCTTCAGCACCGGGACCTTTTTGAAACCGGGCGCTGCCTTGGCGAGCTTGCCCTTGAGGATCCAGTTGCCCTTCACCGCCTGCATGCCGGCCCACGCGTCCATGCCGCCTTGCACCATGTTCGCGATGTCGCGGATCGATTGGTTCTTGTGATCCGGGTTCTCGAAGCCCTGCTCGGTGATGAGCCGCCGCATGCGCTCGCCGGCCGGCCCTTGCGAGAGCTTCTCGAGCTCGCCGCCGACCTTTAGCAGGTCATCGGGGTTCGCGGCGCCCAGCGCCGCCATCACCGTGTGGTTGTTCTTGACGGCCTCCGAATTGCGCCACGTGCGCCAGCGGTTCATAGCGTCCTCGTCGGTCAGCAGCGTCGTGACCTCGCCCGCCGTCACGCCGAGCAGGTCGCCGCGCTCGTCGGGGGTAATCTCGCGGAATTTCTGCCGCTCTGCGTCGCCGGCGAGCGACTTGTAGAGCCCGAAGTGCGGCGCGGTCGAGAGCATCACCGTGATCGCGGTGCGGTGCTTCCAGCCTTCGCCAGCATAGACTCTGTCGAAGCCGAGGTACGTCGAGCGCATCCGCCCGCTCATCTCGGCGTTCGAGTACGTCCGCATCTCGACCGGGTTGAGCTTCTTGAAGCCCTCGCGATCCTCGGTCGAGGTGAGCAGCAGCGCCGCCGGTTTCACCTGCCCATCGAGCGTGTCACAGTACGTCCGCCACGCCTCCTCGGGCGTCGGAGTCGGGGTCGGGGTCGGGGTCGGGGTCGGCGTAGGTGCCGGGGGTGTCGGTGCAATCATCTGCACCGGCTCGGACGACATCATCAACTGGATGGCCTTCTTCTGGGTGGCACCGCCGCCACCACCGCCGCCCGTCATCTCGTTCAGGATCGGCTCGGCCGATTTGCCGCTGACGACCGCGTCCGCGACCTTGTCAGCGTGGTTTTCGTAAGCGTCGCCGACCTTGCCGACGCCACCCGAGAGCGACACGCCGTGCTCCTGCTGGATGACGTGGGCCGCTTCGTGAGCCGCTGTGTGCAGGTCGGGCGACTGCCCGAAGGCGATGTGGTTGCCGGTCGCGTACGCCTCGGCGCCCATCGCCTGGTTCGCTTCCTTGGCAGCGCCTCCGGTGTGCGCCTGGATCCCGGACACGTCGTGCGCGCCGAACGCCTGCTGGATAGCACCTCCATGTGGCATCGCGCCGCCGCCCGAAGCGATGCCGTGCGCAGCCGCCTGGTGCACCTGGTCGCCACCGCCACCGCCGGACTTCTGGATCGCCGCATCGGGCGCCAGCAGCGCCGCTTGCGCGTCGTAGCCCATCATCTGCACGCCGCGCTTCAGCTGCACGCGCGATGCGGAAAGACCACCGCTAGACGGTGCCTGGGTCGGCGCCGAAGTCGGGGTCGGGGTCTGCAGTCTGGTCGTGGGGACGGTCTCTTGCTCGGCCATCGGGGGCTCCTTGGGCGCACATGCAAAGCGCCGCAGGCGATACGGCGGCTGCCGGCGATTCTAGCCCTGCGGCATGACACTGAAGGTCATTACGCAAGGCTCACGCGGGACCCGACCCACTCGTTCAACTGGGGAAAGCTAGCACCTGACATCCACCGCCGCAAGCTCCAGGGCGGTCCGCCCTGCGCCACCCATGCCTACGGTGCACGGCGAATGCTTCAGCCCTTCCCCGCCTGCGCGCTTTCGGGCATGGTGCGCCCGGTTCGCAGCGGCCGAGCGGCCGCCACGAGCGCGTTTCCCTTTGCGTGCGGCCTTGTTACAAGGCCTTTCGCAACCGTTCCCGACCGGGAAGGAGCCCCCGATGTCCGAAGAAGACCAGCCCCTCATCCTGACCCCGACCGACGATCCCGAAGTGCTCGAGGAGTCGCTCCACGAGGCGCGTCAGATCCTCGAGGACGTGCTCGATCAGGTCGCCGAGGCCGCCTACACGATCGGCGTGGTGCGCGGGCTCCTGCCGACCACGCCCGAGGGCGACGTCGAGTTCGACGAAGAGGACCTGAAGAAGACCAACCACCCGTCGCTGCTCGCGATCGCCAAGATCGCCGAAGCGATCTACGCGGCCCTAGAGACCCTGCCGGAAGGCGAGGAAGACGAGGAAGGCGACGAAGAGGAGTGATCCTCTCGGACCGCCGCGGCTCCGGCCGTCGTTTCGTCTAGGTGCCAATGCAAAGGCCGCGTCGAAGCGACCCGCGAGCAGCTCGTGGGTCGCCTCTGCGCGGCCTTCGCTCTTCAGCGCTGGAGTCTACTCGACCTTGTAGTCGACCCGGTCGTACACGTGCCCGTTCGCGTCGACCACCTCAACCGTCCAGTCGCCCGCGTCCTTCTTGGTGATCCGCTTCTCGGCCCAGGTGCGCCAGTTCTTGCCGCTGCCGACGCTCGTCGGAAAGCGCCAGTTGACGGTGCCGTTCTTCTTCCAGACCAGCTCGAGGTCCACCGCCGAGCCCGGATTCTTGAACTCGAACCAGCCGATGAGCTTCTGGTCCTCGCCGATCTTCCACGCGCTCTTCCGCTCGGACGGCATGCGATCGACGATCGCATCGGTCACCGCCTTGTCGGTCACCAGGAGGTCGGGCACCAGCACCTCGGCCCTCCCCCCTCCCGCCGGCTTCGCTTCGGGCTCGGGTTCCTTCGCTTCGACCACCGGCTCCGCCGGCTTCGCCTCGGGCTCGGGCTTGGCCTCGACCACGGGTTCCGGCGGCTTCGCTTCGGGGGCCTTCGCCTCGACCACCGGCTCCGCCGCCTTTGGCTCCGGCGCCACAACCGGCTTTATCTCCGGCGGCAGCGCCTGCGCGGCTTTCGCTTCGGGCGCCTTCTCGATCACCGCTGCCGTGCGAGCAGGCGGATCGGCTACCGGCTTCTTGTCACATGCGAGCACACCCACGAGCGCCAACGGCGCGAGCCAACGAACGTTCATTGCAGAGATCTCCCTCGGGTCCTCTCGGGACTGACAACTCGCCTAACGAACAGCGAGCCAGTGTTACAACGGCCGACCCCGCAAGGTCCATCCGCCCTCTGCCGGCGACCCGCACGGATTCTCGCGATGTGGCGGACTTCGTGGGACGGTGCACGTCCGTCGCCGTGCGGGCGAAGTAGCATCAAGGCCGCAGGTCCGTTACTGTCGTCGTGTAGCTGTCACAGGGGTCTTCGAGATCGAGCCTTGCCGGTGCGTGAGCCACGGCTGTTGGGGGAACTTACATGCGTCAGGACGAGTCAGAATCGCCATCGGTATCGCCTTCTGATAGCCGAGTTGGTCCGACAAGCTACGCCTTGTTACGCGGTTGCGGCATTCTCGAAGCGCTGGTGATAGTCTCGCTCGCCGCCTTCAGCGCCTGCGGCCAAGACGACAAGTCCGGCCCCGACGTGCACCCCGACGCCGAGGAGCAGGCTGGCTTCGGTCGCCCCTGCACCTCCGACGGCCAGTGCGAGGCCAACGCCTGCGTGCCGCACATCGGCAACACCGTCTGCAGCCAGCATTGCGACCCCGACAGCCCCTGCCCCGACAACTGGACCTGCTGGACTCCGCCGGCCACCACGTTCGAAGACGGCCGCTCGATCTGTGTGTCGCCCTATTGGTCCTTGTGCCGCCCCTGCAGCGCCGACGCCGATTGCTCGTCGCTGGCCGACGACGATCCCGGCAACTGCATCAACTACAACGGCAGCGGCACCTTCTGCGGCACCGACTGCGCCGCCGACAGCGACTGCCCGGATGGCTTCGCGTGCAGTGACGTCCAGACCCGCTCGGGCAAGGAAGTCCGCCAGTGCGTCAACACCTCGGGCATGTGCGAGTGCAATCCCTACGTCGCCGGCCTCGGCGAGGCGACCCGCTGCGCGACCGAGAACGATTGGGGTCGCTGCCTCGGTGAGCGCACCTGCGACTCGAAGCTCTGGAGTCGTTGCGACGCCAAGATCCCGGGCCCCGATGCGCCCAATCAGATCGACGACGACTGCGACGGCCTCACCGACGAGCTTGTTTGCCTGTGCGGCGATCAGATCTGCGACGGCGCCTGCGGCGAGACGCTCGCGAACTGCCCCTGCGACTGCGCCGCCGAAGGTGACGGCGTGTGCTCGCCGTGTGGCGAGAGCCCGATCTCGAGCCCGGTCGACTGCTGCCGTGGTCCCGGCGGAACCGCTGGATGTGGTGACGGATTCTGCATCGGCTTTGGCTGCGGCGAGAACCCCGCGACCTGCCCGCAGGACTGCTCGACCCCCTGCGGCAACAACCTGTGCGAGCCGGGCGAGAACCCGTTCAACTGCGCCGAGGACTGCAAGCACGAGGTCTGCGGCAACCACATCTGCGAGTCGAGCGACGGCGGTCCCGAGGCCTGCCCCCAGGACTGCGATGCCTACTGCGGCGACTGCGAGTGCGAGGTCGTGCGCGACGAGTCGGTCTTCAACTGCGCCATCGACTGCGGCTACTGCGGCGACGGCTCGTGCTCGACCTGCGCGCTCTTGAACGAGAGTCCGACGACCTGCGCCGTCGACTGCTGCACCCCTTCGCAAGAGGCCTGCAACGGCGTCGACGACGACTGCGACGGCGAGACCGACGAGGCGGATGCGATCGGCTGCCGCATCTTCTACCGCGATGACGACGGCGACGACCTCGGCCGCTGGGATGACGCGAAGTGCCTGTGCGCCGCGACGGGCGCCTGGGGCGCGGCGGTGCTCGGCGACTGCGACGACAGCACCACTACGATCGGTCTTGGCGACGAAGAGTCCTGCAACGACGAAGACGACGACTGCAACGGCATGACCGACGAGGGCTTCGACCTCGGAACCGCGTGCGACGCGCCGGGTGGCGCCTGCGTCAGCGGCCTCGTCGCCTGTGACGGTCCCGATCGCACGACCTGCGTGAACGGTCCGCCGATCAAGAAGGGCTCGATCTGCCGCGACCTCACCTGCCGCGATGGCATCATCCAACCGCCGTCCTTGTGCGATGGCGGCGGCACTTGCGTGGCCTTGCCGGTCGTCCACTGCGACGGCTACATGTGCGACGACACCGGACGTTGCGATGACCACTGCGACTCGGACGCCGAGTGCCGCGATGGTTACGCCTGCGGCGTCACCGGCAACTGCGAGTTGGTCGATAGCCCGTGCAGCGCCGACAGCGAGTGCATCGACGAGAACTGGGCGACCACCGACTTCTGCGTGATCGTCTGTGGCCACGGCGACCGCGAAGGCGCCTTACCGACCGGCGACATCGACGGCGACGGCGTCGCCAACGGCAGCGACCTCTGCCCCGAGACGGCCGACCCCGAGCAGCACGATCGCGACGGCGACGGCCGCGGTGACCTCTGCGACAAGTGCGAAGGCGCGGGCTCGGCCGAGACCTGCAACGGCAAGGACGACGACTGCGATGGCCAGACCGACGATGGCTTCGGCGTCGGCGTATCGTGCGCCGCCGATGGTGCCGTCTGCCGTCTCGGCGTGCGCGTCTGCAACGCCCAGGGCACGACCAGCTGCCCCGCCACCAGCGACGCTCCGACCGGCCTCTTGTGCGGCGATGCAGCCTGTGTCGGCGACGACCTGAGGCTCGCGTCGCGCTGCAACGGCGCTGGCGCCTGCACCCCCGGCACGGTCCTTCCCTGCCAGGGCTTTGCCTGCGAGCCGCGCACCCCCGCGACTGGCGGGCCTGCCTGTGCCGACGACTGCACCCTCGATGGCGATTGCGCGGCCGGCTACCACTGCGCCGAGACCCCCAGTGGCGGCGCGTGCGCGCCCGACCTCGCCAACGGCGAGCAGTGCGGCAGCGACAGCCAGTGTGCCAGCGACATGTGCATCGACAGCGCGTGCTGTGCGACCGACTGCACCGGCGGCTGCTTTACCTGCAACTCGCCGAGCCGCCCCGGCCAGTGCGTGCCGGTCGCCACCAACACCGATCCGAAGTCCGCCTGCGGCCCGTGCGCGCTGTGCAACGCCGCTGGCGCCTGCACCAACGTCGCGGCCGGCCCGAGCCCGAAGAGCGCGTGCTTGCCCGAGCCTCCGTGCGGCATGAATGGCCTGTGCGACGCTGGCGGTCAGTGCCGCGTCGCGGCCGTCGGCACCTCGTGCAGCGGCGCGGCGTGCTTCAACGGCTCGCTCACCTCCGGCACCACCTGCGACGGTCTCGGCGATTGTCGCGACGCCACGACCAGCGTCTGCGCCGGCGATCTCTTGTGCGCCGACGCGACCTCCTGCCTTGCAAAGTGCACGACCGATCGCGACTGCAAGGTCGGCAACTTCTGTGACCCGTCTGGCGCCTGCCTCGACCTGCGCGCGCGCGGCCAGACGTGCACCGCCGATCGCATGTGCGTGAGCGGCATCTGCGCTGACGGCCTGTGCTGCGACGGCCGCTGCACGGCGCTGTGCGAGTCATGCGCGACCGCCGCAGCGCCCGGCACCTGCACCCCCTACCCCACGGGCCAGGACCCCGAAGAAGACTGCGGCGAATGCGGCACCTGCGGCGCCGGAGCGTGTGTGCCACATGCGGCCGGCACCGACCCCGACGACGACTGCGTCGTGCGCGCGCCCTGCGCCCAGACCGGCATGTGCGATGGCAATTTCGGCTGCGCCCCCGCGAGCAATACGACCACCTGCGGCGACGCGGCCTGCGTCGGCACCGCACTGGTGGCGCCGCGTCTGTGTGACGGCGCGGGCAGCTGCAACAACCCCGTCATCACCGCGTGCGTCGCCTATCGCTGCGATGATGGCGGCGCCGCCTGCCGCACGGCGTGCTCGAACGACGACCACTGCCAGGGCGGCTTCTACTGCAACGGCACCCAGTGCCAGCCGAAGCTCCCCAAGGGCTCGACGTGCGAGGCCGCCGGCGAGTGCACGAGCGGCTTCTGCAGCGACAGCAAGTGCTGCGAGAGCTCGTGCTCGGACATCTGCGAGACCTGCGCCGGTGCGGGAACAGCCGGCATCTGCACCGTTCTCGACAACGTCTCCGACGGCGCCTGCAGCGGCGAGTTGATCTGCAAATCCGGCGCTTGCAGACACAGCAATGGCTCGGCCTGCGGCTCGGGTCCCGAGTGCGCAAGCGGCTTCTGCGTCGACAGTCACTGCTGCCCGACCGCCTGCAATGGCACTTGCCAGACGTGCGAGACGGGGGCCTGTCTGCCCATCGTCAGCGAACTCTACCCCAGCGAATGCACGTTGCCCACTCAGTGGTGCGGTGCCGCCCAGACCTGCGTGCCAATCATCGGCGCGACCTGCACTGCGACCCCCGGCTGCCCCGACGGCTTCATCTGCAAGGAAAGCCAATGCGCCTTGCCTGCGCCGCTCGGCACGCTCTGCGTCAACGATCCCGAATGTGCCAGCGGCCAGTGCACCGATGGGGTCTGCTGCGAGTCGGATTGCCTGGGTACTTGTCGCAAGTGCAAGGCCAACGGCCGCTGCGAGAACATGCCCGCGCTCACCGAAGACACGAGCGGCTGCCTGGCCGTGCCCGCCCAGAGCGACACCTGCGACTGCTCCGCGCAGAGCGACACCTGCGGACCGGATGGCGCCTGCAAGACGGCGACAGGTGAGATTTGCAATATCAACAGCGACTGCGCAAACTCGCGCTGCGTCGACAAGCGCTGCTGCCCCGAACTCTGCAACGGTGAATGCGAGACGTGCGAGTCTGGCACCTGCCTCGGGATCACCAGCAGCCTTGGGGACCTGGCCGCCTGCCTCCCGCCGGCATCGATCTGCGCCGGTCGCGGCAACTGCGTGACCACCACCGGCGGGGCCTGTGCGATCGACGGCGACTGCCTCTCGAACGAGTGCATCACGCTGTCGCCGACGCTCGGTTTCTGCTGCAACGCCCCGTGCGCAGGGCCGTGCAAGTCGTGCGTCAAGAGCGGGCTCGGCACCTGCACCGACATCGTGTCGGCCGAGAATCCCGGCCTCTGCGACGGCACCCAGTGGTGCAACGCGAGCAAGGCCTGTGTCACGAAGATCGGCATGAGCTGCTCTGGGAATGCGCAATGCGCCCCTGGGACGTGGTGCAACGCGGGCGCCTGCGGGCCGCTCCTCGCCGTCGGCCAGACGTGCGATCTTGGCGCGGGCTCGTGCGCGAACGGACTGCCCTGCGTCGACGGTCGCTGCTGCGAGAACAGCTGCGCCGGCGAATGCGAGAGCTGCAATCAGGTTGGCGCGCTCGGTCGCTGCGAACCGCTCGCAAACTTCGCGACGGATTCGATGTGCGTCGCCGGCGAGGTCTGCTCACGCGCCGCGGGGGGCTGCGCCTTCGCCCAGGGACATGCATGCAGCTCCGATCCGGAATGTGCCAGCGGCTATTGCATCGACAGCTTCTGCTGCAATCGTTCCTGCCGTAGCACGTGCGAGACGTGCGCCGGCACGATCGACGGCACCTGCGAGCTCGTCACCAATGCCGTGGCCCCGCGCTGCGAACAAGACTTCGCCTGCAACGCGGCCGGCACCTGCTCGCTCGCGGCGGGACGCCCTTGCCTCGACGGCAGCGACTGCGCCTCGGGCTCGTGCGGCCCGGGCGGGGTCTGCTGCGCGCTTGGCTGCGATGGGCTCTGCGACCGCTGCGAAGTCGATGGAAGCTGTACCGAAAATCTGAACCAGCTCGAGAACTTCGATCGTTGCGACGAAACCCAGTGGTGTGTCACGGGCGCCTGCATCGCAAAGGGCAATGCCTGCCCCAACGGCGATGGTGACTGCGCAGCGGACTACTACTGCGAGGGCGGCACCTGCAAGCCCGACAAGGCGCTCGGCGCGTTCTGCACGGGCGACGGCGCCGACAATGCCGACAGCGAATGCGAGAGTGGCTGGTGCGCCGGCGGCTTCTGCTGCCAGAGCGAGTGCCACGGCGTGTGCGAGACGTGCCGCTTTGCGGATTTCCCCGGAAACTGCCTGACCGCGCCGCCAGGCGAGGACCCGGGCGACCTGTGCGGCCCCGGCATGACCTGCAACGGCCCGCTTATCAATGGCGACTGCGGTCGCGACGACACCGCGGTCTGCGCCAATGACTTCGAATGCGCCTCCGGCATCTGCGACGATGGCAATTGTTGTCACAAGGCCTGCGACGGGATCTGCGAGCGCTGCACCGCGGACGGCGCCAACTGCGAGCCGGTGCCCGACACCCTGGACGACAATTCCACTTGCCCCGCCCCGCGCGCGTGCTTTGGCGGCACCTGCAAGAAAGGCCTCGGCGAGTCCTGCACGCTCCCGGACGGCACCCAATGTGCCAGTGGCTTCTGCGGCGACACCACCGTCACGAGCGGCTTCCTCGGCGTGTGCTGCAACGAGGCCTGCAACGGTCCGTGCGAGTCGTGCAACCCCGTGACCGGCAACTGCGAGCGGCTCATCCTGCAGGACGACAACGAACGCTGCACGCCCGACAACTCGACGTGGTGCGACAAGAACGGCGCTTGCCGGCTCGAGGTCGGCTCGGCATGTGGCAACGACTCGCAGTGCCACGCGGGCGACTTCTGTTCGTCGTTTTCGCTCTGCGAAAAGAAGAAGGTCGGGGGCAACAGCTGCAACTCCGCCAACGAATGTGACACTGGCTTCTGCGCCAACACCAACACACCGGGGACCAAGGTCTGCTGCCAGGCCCCCTGCGGCGCCCCGTGCGACTTCTGTGATCCAGGTGGCGTGTGCCGCATGACCGCAGTCATGGCCCAGGGCGAGTGCACCTCCGAGCTGCGCTGCAATATCGCCGGCGATTGCAAACATCCGACGGGCGATACCTGTGTGAATCCGATCGACTGCGCGACCGGCTTCTGCGTCGCGTCCCCCGCGCTGGGCGGCACCAAAGTCTGCAGCGAGAGTCTCTGCAATGGCCTGTGCGAAGCTCCGAGCGCCAGCGGAATCTGCCAACCCGTCAACTCGGGTCCGGACGAAGCCTGCAACGCGCCCTTCGAATGTGCCGGCCGCAACAAGTGCCTGCTCCAGACGGCACAAGCCTGCGGCCAGAACGCCTCGTGCGCGTCTGGCATCTGCGAAGACAACATGTGCTGCAGCCAGATCTGCGCGACTGGCTCGCATTGCCAGGGCGGCTTCTGCGCCCTCGACCAGACAGCGGGCACCGTCTGCACCGAACCATCGCAATGTGGCACTGGCCTCTGCGAGAACGGGGTCTGTTGCAAGATCTCTTGCAATGCCTGTCAATTGTGCGGCGGCGACTCCGACACGTGTGTTCCGCAGTTCAATACCTCGACAGCCGATTGCAATGGCGGCCAGACCTGCAACGGCTCCGCCCAATGCGTCCCGGTGGCCCGGACCGAGATCAAGAACGGCACCGCTGGCAACTCGAGCCAAGCACTCGGAAGCCCCGCCAACATCGACCAGGTCGGCCAG
>Ga0209181_10000117_pt1 | contig 135266 bp, 103 predicted proteins | sample MAT05_FD_187208 | JGI IMG/M metagenome (GOLD analysis project Ga0209181, IMG submission 187208) | Freshwater microbial communities from Lake Fryxell liftoff mats and glacier meltwater in Antarctica - MAT-05 (SPAdes) (version 2) | ecosystem: Environmental > Aquatic > Freshwater > Ice > Liftoff...
TCACGGAGTGTTCAGAGAAGAAGGAGGCTCGAAGAATCGTTAAGTTGTCTTTTTGAAGCTTTATTAGAATCCCAATCACTCCCAATTTTTGATATGGCCGCTAACTTGTTTATACCCCCCACAAAATCTCTTATAGCAGTTAAAATATGGAAGCTATGCGAACAATCTTATCAGGGATATTATTGACAAATATATAACTAATTTTTAAAAATTGGATTAAGATTGATACACTTTGTTTGGCCATGTTTAAGGCTTGCCGAAACCAAAGGATTTCTTTTTCAAAAATATATAACAGTAGAAATTGGGGTGTTTTTTAGCAGATCCTGCTTAAACGCTGCATTTTTTTCTATTACAAAATCTTTTTTGAAAATTTCCTTGTCGCTTTTGATATTAATTTATACCTAATGATTCGTTTGTTAGCTGTCGCGTGAAGGATTGAAGTGAAAATCCTTTTTGTGAGGTACGAATAAAAAGATTGTAACGGAAAGCCTGACCTGAAAGGACACGCCCAAAATAAACTCTTCAAAACGATTTGTCCTGGCAAATGAATTTATTTTAGTAAGCGTTTAAAATTTACGTTCTTTGCCGAATACTATTACAATTGCGGTCTATTCTCTATTTTTATCCTGCAGCAGCCAGTTTTGTAAGCAAAGATTTGCAAATTTTAGAATCTGAATACCGGGTTCGAACTTTTTTGTTTGCTCAAACTTCCCATAAGAAAACATTTTTTGGTTTTTTTAAACAATTCTTCTTTTTGTTGCGATATATACCTACTCCAATTATCGTGATTCAGTTTGGGGGATATCATTCATTTTTACCGTGTTTGTTTGGATATTTATTTAACAAAAAAACTGTTTTAATTCTTGGAGGCACCGACTGTGCTAGTTTTCCTGAATTTAATTATGGCAATTATCGAAAAAAAGTTTTGGGCTTTTGTACCCGAAAATCGATTGAATGGGCAAAAATCATTGTACCGGTACACAAAGCTATGGTAGATTACCCATACACGTATTTTGAGGCGAAATATCCGAGACAAGGTTTTAAAAATTTTACAGGAAAAGTAAGGGGTAAAATTGAGGTAGCCGAATATGGTTTTGAGCCGTCAAAGCAAGTAAACTTAACACAGCGCGAAATTGGTTTTGTTTGTATTGCCGGTTTTAATCGTGAAAATATTTACTATTTAAAAGGTTTGGATTTGATTTGCAAAATTGCACCACATTTTCCGCAATATCCGTTTAGCATTATTGGTGCCAAAGGAAAGTACGTTAATTATCCGGTTCCCGAAAACGTAAATATCTTACCATTTATTCATGAAGATGAGAAAATTGCCATTTTAAATAAATACACCTTCTACTTTCAATTGTCGTTGAGTGAAGGCTTTCCAAATGCCTTGTGCGAAGCTATGGTAAATGGCATGATAGCCATTGTTTCAGATGTTTGTTCTATGCCTGACATTGTGAATGGGGCAGGTTTTGTTTTAAAACATCGCGATGAGAAGGAACTAATTGCCTTAATAGAAAAAACTATGTTGGAAGACTTGGAAGTGCTTTCCGTAAAAAACATAGAAAAAATTAAAACACATTACCAACCGGAGAACCGAAAAAAACGTTTGCTGGAGATAATAAATTCTTAAATAATAAGTCTTTTATTGGGGTTTATGGATTGACCTTATTTCGATTAAACTAAATATTTAGTTTTATTTTCTGACCAGTGAACTAATATTTTGTCATATTGGTATTTACCATTAATAAATTTAATAAAAAACCCAAAGCTATTTATTAAACACAATTGGTATTACTTTCCATAATAGGCAAAAGGTGCCCAGTAGTATGGATGTTCGAAACCCTTCATTTTACTTAAATCTATTTGTGCTTTATGGGTTGCTTCAACTTTATTCATGGTTTTTAGATTATTGTAAAATTCACGAATCAGGATGCTTGTAGCCTTGTCGTCAACTTGCCAAAGCGAAGCAATAACAGTTTCGACCCCAGCTTTTAGAAAAGCCGATGCCGTAGTTTGAGGGTATCCTTCGACTAAATCGTTTTTAACTGCTGTTTCACAGGCTGATAGAACAACCATATTGTATTCGTCGATGCGATTTAGTTCTCCAATATCATTTAGGGTAAAATGCCCATCATCGCCAGCTTTTTTGTCGGGAGCCATTACTAGGTAAGAGCTATCGAAATTGCTATAATCCAAAATACCATGGGTTGCAAAGTGTAGAACATTGTAGTTACCCGACTGACTAATCAATTGAGCTTTTGTAGCATTATCGCCAATTAAGATGAGTGCTTGTGGGTATTGTGCTTTAATATCGTTTACCTCAACTTCTGAAAAAGGTAAACTTTTATCGGCATTTCCAATGGCTAATGGTCTAAAATCGTCCATATCCACCGTTTGAGAACTACCTAAAAATTTGAGACGATTGCTGTAAAAAACTGTAAACTCATCCATAAGATAAGTGATTTTTTTATCTTCTTGCTTCGCAATTAAGGCATGGAACGGCAGGTAATACAAATCGCCGTTGGGAATAATTGCCAATCTGGTTTTGCTGCCAATTTCCTTTTTCACAACTTCTATAAGAATATTGTATAATTCTTGGCTGGTTTCGCTTAATACCTTTTCGGGATTGTCTACTTTGGGTGTATTTACAGTTCTGGAACCTCGGCGGGTGGTTGGTAAAAACGAAGGATTGCGCACGAGATTATACATCATCATAATTTTTTTACTTAGGTCGGCGCTGCTAATTGGCACCACTTTTGCGAAAACTGAATCGCGAGTTGCACAAAAAATATAAAGATTCTTTTCGGTGGTCATGTAGAGAAGAACAGCCATATCTGGAGATACATTTTTGCGTTCGGCCTTAAAGTCTTCAGGATTTACGCTATTGCTTAGATACAACTGAACTTTTTTGTTGTTCTTAACTAAGTCGGTAAAAAACTTATTGTACTCTTTTTGGCTAACTTGTTGGTATTCTTCCAGTTTCTTAATAAGTTCTGTTTTTTGTTGATCGGCCGGTTTAGATTTTTCCTTAACAATTTCTGCGTTTAGTTTTTCAAGAGCCTTTTGTTTTTCTTCGGCGGCAGAAAGCACTTTTTGAGTTTCGCTGTCACCGTCGCGATTCTCACCTTGCAATTGTTTGAATTTGGCATTTAGTGCTTCATTATTGCTTTTTTCGAGATAAGAAATGGCTTCTTCAATTTTGCCTTGCTCCAAAAGCCATTCAACAATTTTTTCGTATAATTTTTGTTGAAAATCACCAGAGGTAAACATTTTTTGAGCTTCTGCACCACCTGAAATCTGACTGCTTATTTTTTCCATAACAGCAATGGCTCGTTTTAAGTGACGAAGGGCCGTATCTTTTTGGCCAATTTCAAAGTTGCTTAATGCGCTAAAGTAATAGGCCGCATATAAAAATTTGAGAAATCCGATAGGTTCTGATTTTTGAATAGTTTTATTACACCAAACTATCGAAGCTTTGTAATCTTTGAGTTCATATTTAAGGCGGCCAATTTGATTGTAGATATCGGTAGTATTTTCAATTTCACCAGAGTCACCGCTTAATTCGTAGGCTTTAAAAGCCTGGAATTCTGCTTCCTTAAAATTCTGTCTATCAATATTAAACTTGGCCAAAATTCTGTAGGCAATTGCTTTATTTCTTTTATCCTCACGTTTTAAAGAGTTTTCTAGACCTAATTTAAGCCATTTCTCTCCTTCGACATAATTTTTTTGTTCAACAAAAACTTCACCCATATTGATGGTAACGAGGTTATAAAAATCACCTTCGGGTTCGTATTTGGTTAAAATTTCGAGAGCTGGTCTGAAATAGGCTAAGGAGCTATCCCAATTTCCCTGATGATAAAATAAGGCTCCGGTATTATTGAGGGGTGTTGCTCGAAGATATTCACTATTTAAGCTTTTATAAATGCTATCAGCCCGAAGGTAACAACTAACAGATAAGGTATATTTTGATTGTTCGCTGTAAAGGTTTCCCATTTCTATCGTATTGGAGGCTGTTCCCCAAGGATTGTCTGATTTAGTATTGATTTCTATACTTTTAGCTAAATAATCGATGGACTTTTGGAACTGGCCTGTAACTCTTCCAATAGAGCCTAATGCACCATAAGCATTAGCGATAGCGCTATTATTTTTAATTTGTTCGGCAACCTCAAGTGCCTTCATGAAGCTGTTTTCGGCTTCCTTAAAATTACCGATACCAGAGTAATAATAACCGATATTTACCAAAGCATAAGATTCTTGGAGCCTGTCTTTTATATCTACATAAATTTGATAACTGCTGTCGTAATAGGGTTTTGCCTTGGAGTATTCGCCCATAATGGAGTATAATCCACCAATAGAATTTTGGCAAACTGCAATATTGTAAGGACTCGCAGTTCGTTTGGCAATGGAAAGTGCTTGTTTATAAATTTCCATGCACTTTATATTGTCTTTATATATAATTTCTGTTAAAACGCCTTTGTAATTTAAACTGAAAAGTTGACCTGATAAATCGCCAGTTTCAAATTGCACAACCGAAGCTGAATCTAAATAGGCAATAGCAGATTTTAGTCGGTTTAATTTGGAGTAGGTTGTGGCAATATTGTAATAACTGTTACCGACTTCAATTTTATCGCTTACTTCTTTATATAATTGTAAAGCTAGGTTAAAATATTCAAGTGCTTTAATATTATCTGATATTTTTTGTTCAAGAAACCCTCGTTTTGTGGCTAGGTATGCAAGATTAGTTTTATCGTTAAGTTTGGTATAAATCGCATACGACCTATCTAAAAAGCTAATTGCTTTGATAAACTCACCATTCTCTTGATATAAAAATCCAATTTGTTTAAGAGAATAAGCAACGCCACTTTGATCGTTAGCCCTGCCTCTGAAATCAACTGCGGTATCGTGTGCAGCTATGGCCAAATCGTATTTACCTAAATTATACAATGCTTGACCAACGCATGATTTAGAATAGCCGGCCCCGGAAGTATCGCCCCAACTTTTTTTCATCTTATAGGCTCTATTATAATACTCGGTAGATTTTACATAGTCGTTGAGACTAAATAAAACATCCGCTAAATCATCATAGGTTGAGGCCACATTTTTTTGATCACCAAGTTGGCTATATCTTTTTTGCTGCGCTTCGTAGGCGTTAAATGCTTCGAGATATTTTCCCTGTTTTTTTAAAATTTTGGCAATATTTTTATATGTATTAAGTGAGCGAGCGCGTGCATCAACGGTGTTTGCTTTATTAAAATAATACGCCGACTTTCTATACGTTGCCAATGCGGTATCAAAGTTGTTGAGGGCATAAAAAGCATCCGCCATACCTTGAAGGGCAATTGCCAAACCTTTGTGATATTCGGATGAATCGCTTGTTTTAATTTTTAGTTTTAGGTAAAAGCTTTTTTTATAGTTTTCGAGAGACTTATTATAATTAGAAAGTTCATAGTACTTGGCAGCTAGGTTGCCAATGCAGTAACTTTCACCTTTGATATCCTTGCTTTTCTTGAAAAAAGAAATTCCTTTTGTGTAGGCATCCACAACAGAGTCAGACTCATTGCGAGTATCGTGCATTCGGGCTTTAAAAAAGTAGCTCCAGCCAATTTGATCGGGCAGGTTCATAAATTGGGCAACTTTTCGTTGTCGCCGATTCATTTCAAAGGCTCTTGGGGCTTGATCATTATCAACCATCGATTCTCCATCATTTCCCATATAGGTAAAAAAGTCGCGTTTAATGACTTCATCTTTATACAAATCTGCAATTTGTTTTAGTTCAGCGTCAGATTGGGCATTCTCAACAGCATCAAAAAACTCACCATAGCTTACAGGACAATTGTCTAATATCCAGTCGGTATATTGAACAACGAATGAGATTCTACCATAATAAGATGCGGCAAAAAATGTGGAGTAATGCAAAAAATCATGGATATCTTTTTTTGAAGAAAGTCGGATGGCTTCAATTAACGTTTTTCCAATAAATCGGCCGGAAGTACATTTTTGTTGAAGTACACCCAAATCAGAATCCTTAAATTTTAAGTATGCTTGTTGAATATCAAATTCCATAGCGTTCACGATATCATCGAAAGTAGAGTCGCTTCCATGCATGTACCATTGCCTGTAATCATAAAAATCATACCCTTTAATATCATAAAATGTGGTACTATACATTAAAGATTGAGTTACTAAATCATGAAATCTTTTTGGAAATTGAATTGGCAATTTCACCATATCGTCAATGTAAATGAGATGAAGGGAGTCGGTTCCTTCAAAATCGAATATTTTTAATATGGCTTGACTTTCAGCAATGTCAACCACTTCACAATTACCAAGGGATTTGTTGTTATGACCGCTTACAAGTTCGTTTTTAACACCCCTTACTGTTCCAATTGCCCCTAGGCCGATACCATCGTAAGTGCCAAAATTTATTTTAACCTTAATGGTGTCCGGTTTATACTCAAAAATATTTGTTATCGAGAAATAGAATTCTCGGCGTTCTGTTTTGTCAAAAACCGGAAGGTCAAATGTGGAATTTTCCAGTCGTGTTTCGCGATAACAATACCCTAAATAAGGAATTGCTTTATTTATATATTCGCGATCACGAGGTCGTTTTGTGTATTTGAGCATTCTTTCGAAGGCTTGCATTCCCCATCGGTATTCGCCCCATTTCATATCAATGTATCCAATCATAAACTCTGATTGAATGATGGTCGGGGTATCAGGATGCTCTGTCTTTTTTTCACTGCTCACTAAATCTAAATAGATATCGAGCGCCTGTTTTCGAAAAGTATCTCCGAGAGAACGCAAATACATCGCAGCGAAAGTGTCAGCCTTTTCAATTAATTTGGCATTTTCAGGTTTATAATTTTGAGCACACGATTTTTTCGGAACAATTCCTAAGGCTATAAAAAACACAACACAAGCACACAGTTTCACTTTCATATTTGTATTTTAATTTTTGTCAAATATCATAAAATGACACCTAAAAGACAAGAAACAGAACATTGAATTCATCCTATTTATTCTCTTCTTTTTTTTAACTTTCATTTTTATTATCAATTTTAAAAATTTGGATTCTAGAACCTTTCAAAGAATCAAAGGTATCGTTAACTTTATGGAAGCAAATTTTGAAAAACAATGATTTTTTTAAAAATTGACCTTCTAATCCTTTGTTTCTATAATAATTACTATCAATCTCAGGGAAATTTTGTGGATTCTGAATTTGTAATACTTGTTTTCTAAACATTTTAAGCGAGTATATATTTTTGTTTTATTAACCCAATCAGTAAGGATATGTTTAAAAAAAATCACCAAATTTTATGGTTAGTGTTTCTATAGTACTAAAAGGTAAATGAACAAATAAAAAATATTTGGATGTAATGTCTTTATTGTTTTTGGCGTCAAATAGAATTCAAGGGTAGTAATATTCTTTATACCAAAAAATATTTTTTAAAAGATACTATTGTAATATTAATGTTATTATTATTATAATTGTAGCCCAGAAATGTTATTAAAAAGCCTGATTTTGTTAAATAAAAATTTAAAAAAGTCCCAGAAAAGAACTATTATCGCCGCTTGGCCCAAAAATTACCTATCAATAAAAATACTAACTAACTATTAATCAAACATTACTGTAATTATCAAGATTAGAATTACAGCTTAAACCACGAGAATCGCATCCTATGTTTAAAGAATCAAAGTTCAACTTCCACGCACCACTTCTAAATATTTTCACACCCATTCTATTTCTTGTTTTTAGTTCAGGGTTAAAAGCACAAAACAGTATTGACCAAATTATGGAACGTACAGATTTGAAAATAGATAGTATTGAATACCTAGCTAACCAATATTTTAACAAAGTTGGTACCGGCAAAGGAACAGGTTACAAGCAATATCAGAGATGGCTGTATGAACACAAATTCCATATTGACAACAAAGGATATTTTATTGCGCCGATTGTTGAAGAAAAAAATTATCAAAGTTTCGCTAGTAAACAAAAAAAGTATAAAGCCGGCGCTATAACTTGGTCAGAATTAGGACCTAAATCTTGGAGTTATACTACTGGCTGGAATCCAGGAGTTGGGCGAATAACAAGTTTAGCCATTCATCCATCAGATACCACAAAAATTTACGTAAGCTCTCCTGGAGGAGGTATTTGGAAAAGCACCAATAGTGGAGGGACTTGGACACCTTTAATGGATAATATTAGTTCATCATGGATGGATGTTTACCATATATGTATAGACCCTTCAAACCAAAGTATTATTTATGCGGGAACAAGTTCAGGAGGGGTAATTAAATCAACAAATGCAGGTTCAACTTGGTCTGCTGCGGGTAGTGGATCTTCTCCTACTAAAAAAATTCTTGTTCATCCTTCCAATTCTAATATTGTTTTTGCCACCGGCGGCAATGGTATCTATCGTTCAACAAATGGAGGAACTTCTTGGACTAGGGTATGCACAATAGGAATGGAAGACATTGAGTTTAACCCTACTAATTCAAATCTTATGTATGCATCTGGCAGTAGTTCTTCGGGAAGTGTTTGGAGATCAACGAACAATGGGGTAAACTGGTCAGCAGTGTCTTCTTCCAGCGGAATTACAGTCAATGGTCAACGAACTCTTTTAGCTGTTTCCCCTAATAATTCGGCAGTTGTTTATGCCTTGCAAGCCAATGGTAGCATATTTGGCAAATTTTACAAATCAACAGATTCTGGTGCAACTTATAGTACCTTAATTACAGGAAGTGCAACAGCGGGAACAAATTTTTTCGGATACGAATCTAACGGAACAGGCACTACAGGTCAAGCTTGGTACGATATGGCCATTTGTGTTAATAGATCAAATGTTAACGAAGTGCATATTGCCGGAATTATTTGTTGGGTTTCTACTAATGGTGGTTCATCGTTCACAGCTGAAACCGAATGGTATTATCCAAACTCAAGAGGATATAACCATGCGGACGTTCATGCATTGGAATGGATAAACGGGACTATTTATTCAGGGAGTGATGGAGGAATTTTTAAAAGCGTTGATCGTGGTGATAATTGGATAAATATATCAACAGGATTAGGTATTCGCCAAATTTACAGAATTGCTTGTTCCAAAACAAATGCTAATGTGATTGTATTTGGTTCTCAAGATAATGGCACAGCCTTTAGGCAATCAAGTGGAACTTGGAAAGACTGGCTTGGAGCCGATGGTATGGACTGCGTAATTAGTCCGACAAATGCTGCCAATGCAATTGGTACAAGTCAATATGGTGATATATACCGAACAACTACTTCAGGAACCAGCATATCTTACCTAAGCAAACCGGCAACCGGCAATTGGGTTACACCGCTTGTGATACATCCAACTTCTGAAGACACTGTGTTTGGAGGTTGGGCTGGTGTATGGAAATCTACCAACAAAGGCGTTAACTGGACCAGTATTTCCTCTAGTAGTTTTAGCACTAGTTTAGATGCTTTAGCTCTTGCCTCATCTGATACAAAACATATTTATGCTTATGTTGGTGGAAGCACCAACCTTTTATATCGAACTAGTAATGGAGGTTCGTCCTGGACTTCGGTTACCCCTCCCGCTTCTATTACTTCTATTTGTGTGAGCCCGAGTGATCCAAAGAAAATCTGGATTTCTTGCAATAATTCTACCAAAAGAATTTATGTTTCCACAAATATGGGAACCAGTTTCACCGATTTATCAACTGGCTTGCCAAGCTTGTCGGCACGTTCTGTTATTGTAGATGATAATTCATGGGAAGGGGTTTATGTGGGCATGAATATTGGCGTTTATTACCGAGACAATACCAATACCACTTGGGTATTACATGGTAGCAGTTTACCATTAGTGGCTATTAATGAAGTAGAAATTCAAAAATCAAGCGGTAAATTGCGAGTTGCAACTTACGGACGAGGTGTTTGGGAAAGTGATTTACAGAGTGGAAACACTTGTTCGTCCCCATCGAATCTCTCTGCTACAAATATTTCCCCTAGCGCTGCAACCTTAAGCTGGTCAGCAGTTACAGGCGCTGTTAATTATGTATTTGAATATAAACTGGCTTCTTCTTCTACTTGGACTGGCAAGACCACAACTACCTCAACGTCCATAAATTTATCTTCACTTTCATCGGCCACAGCTTACGATTGGCATGTGCTTACCTTGTGTTCTGCAGATACTAGTGCTTTCGTAGCATCAACCTTTTCAACAACTTCATCATGCCCTGCACCTAGCGGATTAGCAGTTGCCAGTATTACAACAAGTGGTGCTGCTTTGAGTTGGTCAGCCGTTACTGGAGCTAACAATTACACGGTCGAGTACAAACTTTCTACTTCATCTGCTTGGGCAAATACTGCAACTTCCTCAACTACCTCTCGAACTCTAACAGGTCTTTTACTCGGATCTGTGTACGATTGGCAGGTTAGAAGTACTTGTTCATCCGGAAACAGCGTTTATTCTCAATCTAATTTTGCAACTAGTTGTCCTACTCCTACTAATGCTTCTGTTACAAATCTCACTCCAGCAAGTGCAAGAGTTAGTTGGAATTCAATTTCAGGTGCAACATTATACAGCGTTGAATATAAGCTTTTAAGCTCCTCTACTTGGTTAGGAGCTGACACCACTTCAACAAACTTTTTAAACATTTCAGGGCTAAGCACTGGTTTTACCTATAATTGGAGGGTTCAAACCTCTTGTTCTCCAACTGGTAGTGGTTTTTTACAAGGCAGCTTTACCACACCATGTTCTGATCCAAGCAATTTAAGTGTTGCAAGCGTTTCTGCCAATGGTGCATCGTTGGCCTGGACAATTAACACAACGGTTGTTGGATATACATTTGAATACAAAGCAGCCACATCGTCTACTTGGATTGGCACAACGAATACGTCAAATAAGTTTTTTAATTTAAGTGGACTAAGCTCAGGTGTTACTTATGACTGGCGTGTTCGATCTCGCTGTACCGCCAATAACAGTAATTATATTCCGTCTAGTTTTACAACCACATCAAGTTGTGCCGCTCCGGATACTCTTAAAAGCAGCAACCTTTCTGCGAGTGGTGCTACAATTATCTGGACTTCAGTTTCAGGAGCTTCTTCTTATACTTATGAGTATAAGCTTTCAAGTTCTTCTACTTGGACCGGTACCACAACATCTTCGGGGAATTCAGCAACAATTAGTTCCTTAACATCAGCTTCTGGATATGATTGGCGTGTTCAAAGTAATTGTTCTGGAGGAAGTAGTGCATTTGCTCAAGCCTCCTTTTCAACGAGCTGTCCTGCCCCAACTAATTTAACTAGTAGCAGTGTCTCCTCCGGTGGCGCAACAGTAAGCTGGACAGCAGCATCAGGAGCTACAAATTACACGGTTCAATACAAACTTGCCTCATCATCTACTTGGACTTCTGCTGCGCCTACCACAAGCACATCTTTAATACTAACTTCTCTATCAGCTGGACAAACATACAACTGGCAGGTTCAAACCAATTGTTCAAGTGGAAGCAGTTCTTCCGTTCAATCCTCCTTTATCACTATTTGCCCTACCGCAGCAGGACTTTCAGCAGGAAATATTTCTACAAGTAGTGCATTATTAAGTTGGACAGCTGCTTCAGGTGCCATAAATTACTCAGTTGATTACAAATTATCTACGGCTTCTACTTGGATTTTTGCGAATTCAACCACAAGTTTATCCTTGACCATATCAGGCCTAAATCCGGGCAAAGCGTATGATTGGCAGATTAGAACAAATTGCAATAGCGATAGCAGTTCATTTGCACAATCTCAGTTTTCAACCACTTGCGGTGTTCCAACAAATCTAACCTCTTCAACTATTACTGCTACCAATGTCACCTTAAATTGGGCTAGCGTTTCTGGTGCTACAGGCTACAGTGTTGAATACAAATTGGCGTCATCATCAACTTGGGGCGGTACAAGCAATACCACTAGCACCTCAATAACGTTATCGTCTCTAAATTCAGGTGTTGTTTATGATTGGAGAGTAAAAACCAATTGTACATCCAATGGAAGTTCATTCTCCCAAGCCGGTTTCACAACTTTATGCGCTAATCCAAGCGGTTTAGCGAGTAATAATATAACAACAAATAGCGCAACAATTAGCTGGGCTAGTGTTTCAGGTGCATCAACTTATACTTCAGAATACAAACTTTCTTCAGATACAGTTTGGATTGGTGCCACCACAAGTTCTGCGATTTTCAAGAATCTTAGCAGCCTTAATAGTAGTAGCATATACGATTGGCGCATCAAATCTAATTGTTCAGTTAATAGCAGTAATTTTTATCAGGCCAATTTTACAACCTTATGTAACTTACCGAGCAATTTATCGACAAGTAATCTAACAGCAACCAGTGTAACCCTTATCTGGACAGCTGCCTCAGGAGCTTCAACTTATACCATTGAATACAAACTTTCTTCTGCTTCAACATGGATAGGTACTAGCACAGCAAGTACGAATTCATTTAGCTTATCTGGTCTTTCATCTGGGCTTTCATATGATTGGCGAGTTAAATCTAATTGCACTCTCAATGGTAGTTCATTTGTGCAATCAACTTTCACCACAAACTGCCCAAGTCCTATAAATCTCAACAGCAGCAGTATCACTTCTAGCTCTGCGAACATTGCTTGGACAGCGGTATCAGGTGCTTCAAATTATCTAGTGGAATTTAAACTGAGTAGTAGTTCTAGTTGGTCAGGAACCACCACTACAGCCAACACATCTTTATCCTTAAGCAGTTTAGCTGCAGGAACAAACTACGACTGGCGTGTTAAAGCCAATTGTACGGCAAATGGAAGTTCGTTTGCGCAATCATCATTTTCAACCTCTTCATCGTGCTCGTCACCAATAAATCTAGCGAGTAGTAGTATTTCAAAAAATGGAGCAACATTGAGTTGGTCAGCCGTTTCTGGAGCAACCAACTACACCTTTGAATTTAAATTAAGTTCATCTTCTTCATGGGCTGGTGCCACAACACTTACCACAACAAGTTATAATTTAAGTGGACTATCTTCAGGTTTAGACTACGATTGGAGAGTTAAAACAACTTGTACTTCCGGAAGTAGTTCCTATTCGCAGGGGTCTTTTAGCACCACATGCGACAATCCTATTTCATTGGCAATAAATAATATAGTTCCTAGATCTGCTGCGGTTACTTGGTCGAATGTTTCAGGTGCAGTAAGTTACACAACTGAATACAAGTTGTTATCAGCCTCCGTATGGACTGGGACAAAAACGGTTTCGACAAATAGAGATACGTTTATTTTATCACCAGGATTTACTTATAATTGGCGCGTAAGTTCAAATTGTACCGGTGGCGTTAGTGCATTTACACAAGCTTCTTTTACCTCACCTTGCGTTGATATAACTGGTTTAACAGAAAGCAATATTAGCGGCAATAGTGCAGTTATTAGTTGGTCTGCCGTATCCGGAGTTATAGGATATTCTTACGAATACAAACCATCAACTTCATCAACTTGGAGTGGACTCGTTAATACATCCTCTAACAGCATTAATCTCACTGGATTATCTAGCGGATTAAGTTATGATTGGAGAGTACGTTCGCGGTGCACTGCCAATAATAGTGCATTTAGTCAATCCGGTTTTTCAACTACCTCGTCTTGTTCAGTTCCAGGAAGTTTGTCTAGTGCAAATATTTCAACGAATGGTGTAACTTTAAATTGGTCTACTGTTTCTGGTGCATCCGGTTACACAATTGAATACAAGCTATCAACATCATCTAGCTGGTCAGGTTCTACAACATCCTCAACCAACACATTGTCTTTAACAGGATTAACTGCTGGTTCAAATTATGATTGGCGAGTTCAAAGCAATTGCAGCGGAGGTAATAGCAGTTTTGTTCAATCAAATTTCACAACATCTTGTCCTGTTGCAACAGGACTTACAACCTCTAATTTGACATCGAATAGTGCAACAGTAACTTGGAGTGCCGTATCAGGTGCTACATCATATACCGTAGAGTATAAATTATCGACCGCTTCTAGTTGGACTGTTGCATCCACACTATCTAGCAATTCCTTATTAATTTCTTCTTTGCTTTCTGGTTCAACTTACGATTGGCGATTACAAACCAATTGCTCAACAGGCAACAGTAGTTATTCACAGTCTAGTTTTACAACAAATTGCGCCAATCCAACTGGTTTAAGTAGCAGTAATATAACAAATAACAGTGCTACAATAAGTTGGAATAGCATCACAGGAGCAACAAGTTATACCATTGATTATAAACTTTCATCCGCTTCAACATGGATAAGTGCTTCTTCAACTTCAAGCACTTCAATGGTGCTAACTACTTTAACCTCAGGAGCAAGTTATGTTTGGAGAATTCAAACAAATTGCAGTGCTGGCAATAGTTCATTTATCCAGGCTGCGTTTACAACTAATTGCCCAACACCTACCAATTTGAGTTCAAGTAACTTAACTTCTTCGAGTGTTAATCTAAATTGGACGTCTGCTTCTGGGGCAAATTCATACAGTATTGAATTTAAATTAGCTACAGATTCAACATGGACTGGTACTTCAACTTCAGGAAATTCAATTACACTTTCAGGACTTTCATCTGGTTTGGATTATGATTGGAGAATAAAAACAAATTGCGGATCTTCAAATAGTTCATTTGTTCAAAATGCATTTACAACCGATTGTCCAATAGCGAACAATTTGTCTGTAAGCAATATTTTAACGAATAGTGTAAAAATTAAATGGTCAGCCGCTTCAGGTTCGAAAAGCTATTCGTATCAGTATAAGTTAAGTTCAGATACCATTTGGAACAATCCATTAAATTCAACAGACACCACACAAACTTTAAGTGGTTTATCGTCTGGTGCTTCATACGATTGGCGAGTTAAAACCAATTGCAAAAATATAAATAGCAATTTTGGCCAATCATCTTTTACAACAAATTGTCCTCAATGCGATAGTATTAAGATTACTAATACTACTTCAAATAGTGCAAATTTAGAATGGACACCTGCACCTGGAGTTTCAAGCTACACCTTTGAATATAAGACAACAGCAGATACTGTTTGGTCATACACCTCTACTATTTATGATACAACCAAAACATTAAATGGATTAAGTTCTGGGACCTCTTACGATTGCAGAGTAAAATCACTTTGTCTATCAGGTGGAAGTAATTTTGTTCAAAATAACTTTACCACACCTTGCCCTATAGCTAAAAATGCATCATCTTCGAACATATCTACCAGCAGTGCATTTATAAGTTGGGATGCCGCAAACGGAGCAACAGGTTACACCATTGAATATAAGGAAATGACATCCTCAACTTGGTTAGGATTTTTCGACACAAGCGCTACTAATTTCACACTTACCGGCCTTACGCCCAGCACAACTTATAATTGGAGAGTAAAAACTCTTTGCCGTTCGGGTAATAGCAATTATTTACAAGCAAGTTTTACAACAACATGTGGTAATCCTGGCAGTGTAACAACAAGCAGTATAAGTGCCAGTGGAGCATATTTATCTTGGTCTGCAAATTCAGGTAATTTGAGCTATGATGTCGAATACAAATTAGCGTCAAGTTCAACTTGGTCAGCAACAGCAAACACTACATCAACAAATTTCACTTTAAACGGCCTAACATCAAATTCCATTTACGACTGGCAGGTTAAAGGGAGATGCGCTGCTAATAACAGCAACTTTATTCAGGAAGGATTTACTACTCTTTCAACTTGTGCTTCTCCATCCAACCTATCTGTATCAAATATTTCCTCAAGCGGAGCAACGCTTAGCTGGTCAGCTTCTACCGGTGCTGTAACGTATTCGGTTGAATACAAACTTTCTTCTTCATCTACTTGGAATGCTTTAACAGGAATAACTTCAACAACTACAACAATTTCAAGTCTTTCAGCCGGTTCAAATTACGATTGGAAGGTTCAAGCTATTTGTACCTCCGGTGCTGGTTCATTCGTTCAGTCTAGTTTCTTAACAGCCTGTAATACACCATCCGGTTTAAGCACCACAGGAGTAAGTTCCTCAGGTGCTACCATTAAATGGAATTCAGTTTCTGGGGCAACTGGCTATAGCTTTGAATATAAACTATTAGCTTCTTCCACTTGGACAGATAGTGGATTTAGCACATCTAACTCTGTAACATTAAGCGGATTAAACTTTGGTATTACTTATGTTTGGCGTGTTAAAACCAATTGTTCCGCAAATAATAGTTCTATCGCTCAGGCTGGGTTTACCACGCTTTGTGTTGAACCAACTGGTGCAACAACAAATTCAATATCAAACAATAAAGCTACCATTACTTGGAATGCCATTTCAGGTACTTTTGGTTATACTGTTGAGTATAAGTTAGCTAGCACTTCAACTTGGACTTCTATAGGGTCAATTTCCGCTAATTCTTACACCATAACTGGTTTGGCAACAGCTACGAATTACGATTGGCGCGTAAGAAGCAGATGCACTGCGAATAACAGCAACTTTTTGCAATCAAATTTTTCAACCTCTTGTAATCCTCCCACCAATTTAAATGTTTCAGGTTTAACTTATAATTCTGCCACAATTAATTGGACAGCTGCTTCTGGAGTTTCAGGCTATACCGTAGAATACAAACTAGCATCAGCTTCTAATTGGTCTGGAACAACCACAACCACTTCAACATCCTTTAGTTTAAGTGCATTACAGGCAGGTTCTAATTATATTTTTAGGGTGAAATCAAACTGTTCTACTGCTGGCAATTTTGAGGAAATAAACCTCACAACCCAATGTATTGAACCAAGTAATGGTGTTGTAAATATCTCAAAGAGTAACGTTGTGAAATTTAGCTGGAATGCCGTGCCGGCTGTTTTGTCCTATAAATTAGAACGCAAAATTAGCACCTCAAGCACTTGGACCACTAATTCTATTTCTTCGGATACTTCTCAAAATATAAGCGGACTTAGCGCTGGCAAGTATGATTGGAGAGTTTCGAGTAATTGCAGTTTGGATACGGTTGGTTACTTAATTTCAGACTTTATCCTCTATTGTAGTTCTTCTGCTTCAAGTGCCAATAACGAATATATAAAACATGTTGGTTTAGGAAGTATTTCTAGAACTTCAGGAAATGATAGTGGTTATTACAATGGCTCATCATTAAGTACCTCGGTAAAACCAGGAAATCAGTATACCGTTACTTTTGCCCCGGGATTTTCGGGAACCAAGAGCAACGAAAACTGGAACTTTTATATTGACTTTAACCGAAATGGTTCTTTTTCTGACACTGGTGAACTTATTGTTCAAAAACAGAGTACTGATACCGGAAAAATTACGGCCAATTTTACGATTCCAACAACCGCTTCACTTGGACTTACAAGAATGCGAGTATCCATGAAAAACGGAGGTTATGCATCTTCTCCTTGCGCAAGTTTTGGAAATGGGGAGGTTGAAGACTATTCACTTTTTATTACAAACACACCTTCGGCTCCTGTAACTGTGAAAAAAGTTCAAGATGAAGAACCTTTATTAAGTGTTCATCCAATACCAACTCAAAATATTCTTAATTACGTCTATACTTTAAATAAATCTTGTAATCATATTAACATCTGTGTTTCAGATATTTTAGGTCAAAAAGTTTATAATAAAAATGAAGATGGATTGGAAGGTAAATATTCTGAAACCTTAGATGTAAGCCATTTGAGTAATGGAATCTATTTTTTAACGCTAACAACAAACAATGAAACTCAAGTGCAAAAATTCTTGATTTCTCGATAGCTTTGCTATTTGAATCATTCATTAATACTCTTTTAAAAATGTTTTCTAAACTTCAAGTACAAACATTTTTAGAAAGCGCTAATTCTGATCTATAGATTCTTAATTCATTTAACTTTCTTTAATAGTTAGCTGGTAACATAATGAATACTTAATTTTGCTCCATGAATTTTTCAGGGTATAACTATTCAAGGGAAGAGCTGAAAAACATTTACAAAGCCCTTGTAAAGCCAAGAATTATCGAGGAAAAAATGCTCATCTTGCTAAGGCAAGGTAAAGTAGGCAAGTGGTTTAGTGGAATTGGTCAGGAAGCTATTTCAGTTGGCGCTGCTTTAGCTTTAGAATCTGATGAATACATTTTACCATTACACCGAAACTTAGGTATTTTTACCACGCGTCAAATTCCGTTTGCAAAACTGTTTGCGCAATGGCAAGGCAAAAAATCAGGCTTTACAAAAGGTCGCGATCGCTCATTTCACTTTGGAACCAACGAATTTCATATTGTAGGCATGATTTCGCATCTAGGAGCTATGCTTGGTGTTGCCGATGGAATTGCAGTTGCCGAAAAATTGGGCCAAACCAGAAAATGTGTTTTAGTTTTTAGCGGAGACGGTGGCGCTAGTGAAGGCGACTTTCATGAAGCGTTAAACGTGGCTGCCGTTTGGGACCTGCCTGTTATTTTTTTAATTGAAAATAATGGCTATGGTTTATCAACTCCCAGCAATGAGCAATTCCGACAAAAACATTTTATTGACAAAGGAATTGGTTATGGAATGCAAACCAAACAAGTTGATGGAAACAATATTTTGGAGGTGTTAACCGCAGTAAAAGAAATTGCGGAAGAAATTAGAATCAATCCAAAGCCATACTTGCTTGAATGTTTAACCTTTCGAATGAGGGGTCATGAAGAGGCAAGTGGCAACAAATACGTACCTCAACAATTATTTGAAGAGTGGGGGAAAAAAGATCCAATCAAAAACTTCGAAAAATATCTTTTAGAAAATGCACTTATAAATGGTACGGAAATTGAAACCATCCGCAATCAAATAAAAGAAGAAATTGAAAAAGGTTTAAATGATGTATTTGAACAGCCTGAAATTGTAGCGGATATTGAGGAAGAATTAAAAGATGTTTACGCTGAATACCTTTTCAAAGAAAATAAACCGGCTACGGAAAACAAAACTGAAAAACGCTTAATTGATGCGATCAGCGACGGGTTGAAACAAAGTATGGAAAAGCACGATAATTTGGTACTGATGGGTCAAGATATTGCTGAATATGGCGGTGTTTTTAAAATTACCGATGGCTTTGTTAATATTTTTGGTAAAGGTAGAGTGCGCAATACCCCAATATGTGAATCAGCCATAATTGGTGCTGCTTATGGTTTGGCAATAAGGGGTAAAAAAGCAATGGTTGAAATGCAATTTGCCGATTTTGTAAGTTGTGGTTTTAATCAAATTGTAAATAATTTAGCTAAAAGTCACTATCGGTGGCAACAGCCTGCCGACGTTGTGGTTCGAATGCCAACCGGCGCAGGTACAGGTGCTGGACCGTTTCATTCTCAAAGTAATGAAGCTTGGTTTTTTAAAGTTCCAGGTTTAAAAATCGTTTACCCAAGTAATCCTTATGATGCAAAAGGGCTTTTATGTGAGGCCTTTAACGACCCCAATCCTGTTTTGTTTTTTGAACACAAACATCTTTACCGCAGTATAAAAGAATTGGTACCGGATGACTATTATACCTTGCCATTTGGTGTGGCTAAAACAATTTCGGAAGGCGATGAAATCAGCATAATCACTTACGGATGGGCCGTTCATTGGGCTATAGAGGCCGTTGCTGAAAGCAATATTTCTGCACAAATTATTGATTTACGAACATTGGTACCCCTAGATGAAACAGCCATAATTGAAGCTGTCAAAAAAACGGGCAAAGTTTTGATTGTGCATGAAGATACAATTACCAGTGGAATAGGTGCCGAAATTGCAGCTTGGATATCAGAACATTGTTTTGAGTATTTGGATGCCCCTGTTAAGCGTATTGGAAGTTTGGATACACCAGTTCCAATGGCCTTGGATTTGGAAGAAAACTTTTTAGGTAAAAAGCGTTTAATAGATGCCATGAAATCACTAGCTGCATATTAAACATTTTAGAATAGTTATTGAAGATATGTTAAGTAAGCGCGTACTCATCCTCACCTATTATTGGCCTCCAAGCGGTGGCGGCGGCGTACAACGTTGGATGTATTTTGCGTTGTATTTAAAAGAATTGGGCTATAACCCAACGGTTATTACTGTGCACCCACTCAAAGCTTCTTATCCCCTTATTGACAAAACTCAATTAGAAATGGTTAAGGACCTTGATGTGATTTATACTAACACCTTAGAACCATTAAAATTTTATTCACTTTTAAAATCCGGCAAAAGCAATACAGAAATACCTTACGGAAACCTTGGAGAAAACAAGGGTGGCTTTTTCAGTAAAGTTATGGCGTTTGTTCGAGCTAATTTTTTTATTCCGGATGCTCGCCGTGGTTGGGTTCCTTTTGCCAAAGGTGCAGCGATACAGATTTTAAAAAAAGAAAAAATCGATTGGCTAGTTACAACAGGTCCACCACATTCTACACACCTTGCAGGATTATATTTATCCGAAAAATTTAAGGTTAAATGGTTGGCAGATTTTAGAGATCCTTGGTCAGAAATTTACTTTTTGAAAACAAATTTTCGATTTGAATTTGCTAAGAAAAAAGATCTAAAATTTGAAAATGCAGTTTTAAATAAAGCTAATTTAATAACCACTGTTGGTCCCGGGATGGCCAATTTGCTTCAAAAAAAGATGGAAGACCCTAAAAAATTGCATATTCTTTTTAATGGCTACGACAAAGCGATGTTTGAAACCATTGAAAATCGTTTCCTCAAAAATGCATTATTCAATATTTCACATATTGGATTATTAGGCGATACCCAGAGGTTTGAAAGTTTTATAGAAGCATTAAAAGCATCCAAATTGAATGCTCGTCAAGTTCAAATAAATTTAGCCGGCACTGTGCATCCAGTGCATTTAGAAAAGTTAAAAACAGAATTGGCAGGCTTTCAAGTTGTTCACGAAACTTTTTTGCCTCGAAAAAAAGCACTTGAATTAATGAAAAACAGTGACTTGCTATTACTCTGTCCACCTATGGTTGGCGAAACCAGATTGATTGTGAGCACTAAAACAATGGAATATCTTGCAGCGGGAGTGCCGGTTTTGGGAATTGGTGATCCTGAAAGCGATGCTGCTAATTTGGTAAAACAACAGTCTATATCAGCATTTCTTGATCCAAACGATATCTCTGGAGTATCAAATTTTCTTATTAAATCTTTTGAAAAGTGGAAATCGAACGAAACCTTAGTAAACGATTTTGACCCTGAACCATATAGCCGATTTGCTGTTAGTAAACAGTTGGTAGACATTTTATTTCCCAAAGTATAATTTCAGATGCTCTGAAAAAGTTTCGGTAAATTTTGAATAGAGGTTTAGAATAAGTTATACTAGCTCCTAATTCAATTAATGTAAGACCCTAATGTGTTCGTGAAATATTTATCCCCTCAAAGCATAGGAATGAAGAAAAGTGCATTTGCAACCAAAGTGTTTGCAGGACTTGGTTTATTTTTGAGTAGGCGCAAATTATAAAGAAAGAGTCGGACAATGACACTTAGGTTTAAAATGACAATATGAATAGAATTGCATTCAAAACAGATTTCGATCATATGCCTTAAAAACTTTATTTTTGGAGCGATAATTGTAAAAACATATTTCGTTTAATAAAACAACTTTTTAAATCATGAGAATTTTAAAACCTATTTTTGCGGCATTATTTTTAATTGCCTTTACATTGGAATCAACAGCACAAAATCAAGATGGCATGTATGCCAAAATTACTACCAATCGTGGTATTATTTTAATCAGTCTATTCTTCAAAGAAGCCCCCTTAACTGTTTGCAATTTTGTAGGATTAGCCGAAGGAAAAATAAACAACACGGCTAAGCCTGCAGGTGAGCCGTATTATGATGGAATTAAGTTTCACCGTGTTATTAGTAAATTAAACGGTGATGGTCAAGATTTTATGATTCAGACTGGTGATCCACTAGGAAATGGAACTGGTGGACCTGGATATAATTTCCCTGATGAATTTGCTCCCGGCTTAAAGCATGAAACGCCAGGTTACCTATCAATGGCTAATTCAGGGCCTGCTACCAATGGTAGTCAGTTTTTTATCACAATTGTACCTACACCTTGGTTAGATGGTAAGCACGCTATTTTTGGAAGAGTTATTGAAGGTCAGAACATTGTTGACTCAACCCATCAAGGTGATGTAATGCAAAAAGTTCAAATCATTCGAAAAGGTAAAGATGCCGAAAATTTCGCAGGCGACCAGGCTCATTTTGAGAAATTAAAAGCAGGCTTGAAGAAAAAGGCTGATGAAGCAATTGCGAACGCGAGTATGGAATTTAGCGCCTGGGTAAAGAAAAACTACCCTTCTGCTAAAAAAACGGCAAGTGGCTTATATTACATTATCGAAAAAGAAGGTACCGGCACTTTAGCTTCCCCTGGAAAAAATGTTTCAGTACATTACAAAGGTCAGTTCTTAGATGGCAAAGTGTTTGATGAATCCTACCAACGAGGAGAACCCATTACTTTTCAATTAGGTGTTGGCAAGGTAATAAAAGGTTGGGATGAAGGCATCGCCCTAATGAAAGTTGGATCCAAATTTAAATTGCTCATTCCTTATCAATTGGCTTATGGCGAAAAAGGATATCCGGGTGAAATTCCTGCCAAAGCGAATCTCGTTTTTGATACCGAATTAATTTCAATTCAATAATTTATTTAGAACTTTTATCAAAAACCCATAGGTCAAAACTTATGGGTTTTTTTGTTCCTTAGCCGCTAAAATAGTATGTTTGAATTTTAGGTAGCTGCAATGAAATAGCAGGTTAAACGAACAGAAATAATATTAAAAAACAGAATGGAGAAACGTGCAATCATATTAGCTGGAGGTCAAGGTACCCGTTTAAAACCTTATACAATCGTATTGCCCAAACCACTAGTACCGGTTGGGTCGTTACCAATCATGGAAATATTGTTAAATCAATTAAAGGCCTCTGGGTTCACTCATATAACTATAGCTGTAAATCATTTGGCAGAAATAATTATGGCTTACTTTCAAGACGGTAAAAAGTGGAATTTAAAAATCGATTATTCAATTGAAGACAAACCATTAAGCACAATGGGGCCTTTAAAGTTAATAGACAATTTACCTGAGAATTTTCTAATTATGAATGGTGATATTTTAACTGACCTTGACTTCAATGAGTTTATGCAAAAACATCTAGACGGAAAACACCTGTTTTCAATTTCATCCTTTATACGCACAGACAAAAGTGAATATGGTGTTTTAAAAGTAAATGATGAACATATTTTAACTGAATTTCAGGAAAAACCTTCGCATTCGTTTCACGTGAGCATGGGTATTTATGCAGTTAATAAAAAAGTATTGGAATACATCCCTAGAGATACATTTTTTGGGTTTGATAATTTGATGTACAAATTACTTGAAAAAAAGCAAGCGGTCAATGTAATACCACATGCCGGTGTTTGGCTTGATATTGGCCGGCCGGCAGATTATCAATTAGCAATTGACACCTTCGAAACCAATCCTAAACAGTTTATACAATGAATCTACTAATTACTGGAAGCAATGGCTTTGTTGGCAAAAGCCTTACTGCCTATCTTGGTAGTCATTACAAACAATTCAAAATATTTGGATGGGAAAGATCTTTTGGCAAGTTAAATCAGGAACATTTCACCCATCAATACGGTAACTATACAAAAATTGACAAGCTTATTCACTTGGCTTGCAATAACAAAGTTGTTGAAAGCTGGGATTTACCATATGATTACCACATCGAAAACACAGAGTTAACCTTAGATGCTCTAGAATTTTGCAAAACACATCAAAGCTCCATGATCTATATAAGTTCATATATGTATGGCAATGCAGAAAAGCTTCCTATTGGTGAAGATGCACCTCTAAAATTCAATAATCCTTATGCATTTAGTAAATACGCTTCTGAAAATTTGTGCAAGTTTTATTCTAACAATCATCATCTCGAGATTGTGGTTGTGAGGCCTTTTAATATTTATGGTCCGGGCCAAAGCCCTTATTTTTTAATTCCAAAAATCGGCTTACAAATAAAAGATTATAAAAATCTTGAAATCACTATTCAGAACTTGAATACGCGTCGTGATTTTATATATATAGACGATTTAAACGAATCACTTATGAAAATATTAATTTCAAAGTTTGAATTTGAAATATTTAATATTGGTGCAGGTTTTTCAGTATCTGTAAAAGAAATAATTGAAGAATTAAGTCAAATTTCGGGCATTCATAAAAAAATTATCTCTCCTGAAATATACAGAAAAAATGAAATAATGGATGTTGTAGCGGATATTGGCAAAGCTAGAAGGCTGTTAAATTGGATTCCTTCGACCACTTTGAGACAAGGATTAGAACTCGTATATAATTCCCTCTAGAATTACATTATGTATAAAAAGAGAAGCCCTATAGAATTCTCTTTTAAATATGAGATTCATACAGGGCCTTAGCTATCCTTATGATTGGGACTAAAAGGCCAATTTAACTTAAGCTTTTTTAACGTTGATTGCTGATGGACCTTTTCGACCTACTTCTACTTCATAGGTAACTTGGTCGCCTTCAGAAATTTGGTCAATTATGCCTGTGGCGTGTACAAATACTTCTTGGCCATTTTCATTGTTTTTAATGAAGCCGTAGCCTTTTGAAGCATTAAAAAATTTTACTGTTCCTGTGTTCATTGATAATAAATTTAAATAATTGTAAAAAAGTTAAAGTTACAAAAATACATTTTAATGGAAATAATACTTTAAAATAATAAGTTAAATAAAGCTTGGATAATGTGATTGGTTAAATAAATTTTTGTCAAATTACAACGAACCCTAAATTTTTGTGCTCTTTAAGAAAAACATTTTGAGTTGCTATATTTACAATTTGCATTTAATAAAGATGAACGATTTTCGAATTTTTATTAAATATATTAAACACTATGGAACCGGATCATGACCATGACCACCCCAAGGATTGCAACGAATAATGCGATTTACAGAAAGATAAAAACCTTTAAACAAACCGTATTTTAAAAATGCTTCTTTTGCATATTGGGAGCAAGAGGGAGTGTATCTACAAGAAGCTGGAAGAAAAGGTGATATTGCTTTTTGATAAATCCAAATCAAAGCTAAAAACGGATAACCTAGAAGCTTAAGAAACCCTCGAACTAAATTCATTGAATATGAGTTGAATTTTTTGATTGATACCTTCTAAATCGGGCATTACATCAGAATTAAACATCAAGCAACATGCATACTGACGTCCTGATCCATTTACAATACTTTGATAAAATGAGGGCTTTTGTAGACGATAAGCTTCCTTCAAAAGGCGCTTTATTCGATTGCGATCATGGGCCTTTTTAAACTTTCTTGTGGGCACAGAAAACATAATTTGAGCTGGAAATTTCGACTTAAGTTCATTTTTTACAAAAATAAAAGAGAGGGGAAATTTTGAAATCATTTCGCCCTCTCTGTTAAAAATTTTATCAATTAACTTACGACTTATAAGACGTTCATGTTTAGACAACGTATATAAACCTGCCATTGCAGAATGGCTAAAAAGTTCTATTGAAACTTATGACGGCCTTCGTCAGAAACAGAAAGTTTCTTACGACCTTTAGCTCGACGAGCTGCCAATATCTTACGACCATTTTTGGTAGCCATACGTGTTCTGAAACCGTGTTTGTTTCTTCTTTTTCTATTCGATGGTTGAAATGTCCTCTTCATTTGTGTGCTTTTTAAAAGGGAGCGCAAAACTAAGATAAATTTCTTTAAAAGCAAAACTGAATATTTAGTTTTTTAGAAGAAAGTTAAATTATGCCTTTTTTAAATAAATAGGGCTTGCTAAAAAAGTTCGGTGTGCGTTCAATTCTAAGGAAGCAAGGTGAAAATGCGCCTTTCGCAGTTAGAGCTAATGCAGGCGAAGTAGCGAATGTGCAATGAACTAATACCAATTATACAAAATAAATAGTCCGATTTTAATATTCTGGCCAATGAACTATTATTTTGTTATATAGGCATTTACCTTTGTAAATTTAATAAATAGCTTTGGGTTATTTATTACAATAGTTATGTAGTAGAAGATTCAAAAAATACAACTACTTGATTTACAACGTTCATCTATTCAATATAGTTTTTCAAAAAACTATTTGTCTATGATGTCGGAATTTTAAAAGTTGGGTTTAATCCAGATTTAGAAATGCCTGATATGATTTTATATTAGCACCAATTCTTGAAAAGGCATTCGACCAGGCCTATAAAAATGAAAATAAATTGCTGATCAAATTGTTATCAATTTATCAAAGAATTGATTTACAAATTGAAGATTAGATAATGCCCATAAAAAACAAACATAAATCAATTATCCAGTTCTTAATCGAATCTGCAATTTCTGCTGCGGATTTTGGGTTTAAGTATTAATATATTGATTATTATACTATTGTATAATTTTCAGCAGGCCCTAAATAGCATCAAACCTTCCCAATAATTGAAAGCTATTGGCCGAATTACCTGAATAATCAGAGGTTTTTATATATCTATATGATAAGTATGAAAACAACACACCTAAAAATCATTTGATAATAGGCAATTTCCTTGTATCTAGTTTGCCGAGGTATGAAATTATTCGATTAAATATTTATTTAAATTTTCTTTTGCGTAATTCTGGGTTTAATATTAGCTCATTCTAGACTTCTTGAACATTGTATTTACATTTCTAATATATTTAAAGAAGTGGTTAATTCTATTTAGTCTGTTAAATGGATTTTTGATAGCTTGAATAGGTTTGAGACCTCATTTTTTATTTAAAAATTTAACAATTGACCACTTTTAAAGTCAATTCAAAGAAAAGAGTTTAAAACTTGTTGAAACATTAAAGCAACTTTCAGAACAAATTTTTTGAATTTTAAATTTAATATATTATAAAATTATTTGATTTTTTAAAGAATACTATTATTATTGTACCAGTATTATTAAAAAATACTCAACTAAATTCCGGTTCGTTTCTTGATTTAAAGCCAAAACAAAACTAAAACTCATTAAAAACTAACATTTTGAATATGGATTCCAGAAAATTTTACTACAAATCAATTCTTAAAGTATTTGCATCAACTATCTTATCAACATTTTTCTATTTTAATTCGTCAGCCCAAACCAATATTTTTCAATTGATGGAACGCACGGATTTGAAAATTGATAGCATTGAAAAAATCGCTTCTCAGCATTTTGCAACTGTTGGAACTGGAAAAGGTTCTGGCTTCAAACAATATCAAAGATGGCTTTACGAAAGAAAGTTCCATATTGATAAGCAAGGCAACTACATTACACCAAATGAAGAAGATGATAAGTTTTTAAATTTTGTAAGTACTCAAAAATATAACAAAACAAGTTCGAGCACATGGACAGAATTGGGTCCAAGAACTTGGAGTTATTCCAATGGTTGGAATCCGGGGATTGGTAGAATCACATCGGTTGCTTTGCACCCCGCCGACACCACCAAAATATATGTATCATCACCTGGTGGAGGAATATGGAAAAGCACCAATAGTGGCAAGGATTGGATTTCATTAACAGACAATACAAATTCTAGTTGGATGAATATCACTCATATTAATATTGACCCTAACAATCAAAATATTATTTATGCCGGCCAAGCATCAGGTGGTGTTATTAAATCTACCAATTCGGGTGCTACGTGGAGCCCAACTTCGAGCGGACCCACCAACCCGAGAAAGATATTAGTACATCCAGGCAACTCTAACATACTTTTAGCTACAGCAGCTAGCGGAATCCATCGATCGGCAAATGCAGGTGCATCATGGACAAGAGTATGCACAACCACAATGGAAGATTTAGAATTCAACCCTTACGATGCTAATATTATGTATGCCTCAACCACTTCCGGCACAAGCTGTGTGTGGCGCTCGAACGATAATGGATTAAACTGGACTCCAATAGGATCTAACAGTGGAATTACCACCGCTGGAAGAACCTTGTTGGCTGTATCACCTAATAACCCCGCAGTTGTGTATGCTGTTCAAGCCAGCGGAAATCTTTTTGGAAAATTTTACAAATCAACCGACACGGGCAAAACCTATACAGCTTTAATTACAGGCAGCGCGGCCTCTGGCACAAACTTTTTTGGCTACGAAATTGATGGCAAAGGAACAACCGGCCAAGCAACCTACGACATGGCAATTTGTGTAAACCCAAACAATGCCAACGAAGTACATATTGCAGGAATTATTGCGTGGAAGTCAACCAATGGAGGGCTTACGTTTAAAGCCGAAACTGAATGGTATTACCCAAACACAACCGGATACAATCATGCTGACATCCATGCTTTGGAATGGGTTGGTAAATCTATCTATTCTGGAAGTGATGGAGGTATTTATAAAAGTGTTGATCGTGGAGACAATTGGCTAGACCTATCGGTTGGTCTTGGAATTCGTCAAGTTTATCGAATCGCATGTTCACCAACCAATTCTAATGTAATTGCACTAGGTGCCCAGGACAACGGCACTTCCATGCGACAAAGTACTGGTGTTTGGAAAGATTGGCTTGGCGCTGACGGAATGGATTGTATGATTAGCCCAACTGATGCCAATGTAGCATTCGGGACAGTTCAATTTGGAGAAATGTATAAAACATCGAATGCAGGATCAACTATTAAATACGTTAGTAATCCTTCTAAAGGTAACTGGATCACACCACTTGCCATGCACCCAAGAAGTCATGATACCATTTATGCAGGATGGAATGGTGTTTGGAGATCAAATAACAGTGGTACCAGTTGGACAAAAATTTCTGGAACGGCAATCTCTGCGAATATTGAAGCTTTAGCTCTTTCTCCATCAAACGTTAATTATATTTACGCCTCCGTTGGCAGTACGTTGTATAGAACTAGCAATGCCGGTATTTCATGGACTTCAGTGACCGTTCCGGCGCCTATTACCTCTATTTGCGTAAGCCCCAATAGCCCGCAAAAAATTTGGATAACTTGCAATAATACCGTTTCCAAAGTTTTCACATCTACCAATATGGGAACAAACCTTACCGATCTTTCATCCGGATTGCCAAATATGTCAGCTAGATCTGTTGTTGTTGACGATAAATCTTGGGAAGGAATTTATGTTGGAATGAATATCGGAGTATATTACAGAGACAATATTAGTAAAACATGGGTATTGCATGGAACAAGCCTTCCCTTTGTGGCTATTAATGAAGTAGAGATTCAAAAATCATCAAAAAAACTCCGAATTGCTACCTATGGACGAGGTGTATGGGAATGTAATTTGCAAGATCCTACCTATTGCTTTGCTGTTGAAACTACCGATTCTTCAAATATTTTAGACAACGCTGCAACGCTTCTTTGGCCTTCAGTAAAAGGAGCTTCAGGTTACATAATTGAATATAAGACTTCCACTTCAATTTCATGGACTGACCGTTTAGCAACTGCCGACACCTTACTTAAATTAACAGGATTGTTGCCCAATACAGATTATAATTGGAGAATTAAAACCCAATGTTTATCTGATAGCAGCTCGAATGTTTCAGCAATTTTTTCAACTATGGCAAATTGTAATGCACCAACCAATCTCACAACAACTAATGTTTCTACAAGTGGTGTAACTTTAAATTGGACAAGCGTTACCGAAGCCTCGAGCTATACAGTTGAATTTAAAACCAGCTCCTCTTCCAGCTGGACCGGCACAACGACTTTGACAGGAAATTCTCTAACTTTAACAGGACTAGCTGTAGGAACTAATTACGATTGGAATATAAAAACGAATTGTTCATGGGGAAGCAGCAACCTTGTTTTAAGTGGCTTTACCACTTTATCAAATTGTTTTGCTCCTACTAATCCCACTAGAGACTCTATAACCAACAAGGGTGCAAAGGTAAAATGGACGCATGTTACGGGCTCATTGGGCTACACCGTTGAATATAAACTACTAAGTTCTTCTACTTGGACCTTTGCTGGTAAAAGCACAACTAATTCCTATAATATTACCGGATTAATCTCCGGAATAACCTACAATTGGCGTGTTCAGAACAATTGCAACGGTAACAACAGCACCTATTTGCAAAGCTCTTTTACTACTAATTGCACAGAAACAAGCAATATAACTGCAAGTAATTTAACACCTACAAGTGCAACCATGTCTTGGGAAGCGGCGTCTGATGCGATTAACTACCTTGTCGAATATAAACTTGCCACTTCATCTACCTATATTGTTTTGGGATTTGTGACTAAGCCTATCTATTACCTTTCAAATCTTAAAGCAGACACAGAATACGAGTTTAGAGTTAGAACCCGATGTACAGCAAATAACAGTGCCTATGTGGTTCGAAATTTCAAAACCAATGTTGGTTGCCTTGCTCCTAGTTCACTTACCGTTGATAAAATTACAAACGATAGCGCCACTCTAAACTGGTCTAAGGAAACCGATGCCACAAGTTACACAGTCGAATATAAAGCTGCAAGTTCTTTAAACTGGACGGGAACTTTAACCACTAGTAACTTAAGCTATGCAATAGCTTCTCTTACGGCAGGAATAAAATATGACTGGCAAATAAAATCAAGTTGCCCCATTGGAATTAGTTCCTTTGCTCAATCATCTTTTGAAACAAGTTGCAATCTACCAAGCAACCCTGTTGTAAGTAACGAAACAATAAATGGTGTTACTTTAAACTGGGATGCCGCTTACGGAGCCACCAATTATATTGTTGAATTCAAACCAACAACTTCCGCTAAATGGCTAATTTCTAAACCAATTACCACAACTTTCTTGGTACTGTATGAATTAAATTCTGGTATCAAATACGATTGGCGTGTTCGCACAAATTGTTATGCCAAAACCCCAGCTTATCTTGAATCAACTTTTACAACTATATGTGTTGCTCCTCTTCAACTAAAAAACAGCTCTGTCTTGTTTAATGGTGCTACTCTTGAGTGGCTTAAACTTCCACCTGCTAAATCCTTTACCTTTGAATACAAGCATTCCTCTGATTCAATATGGAACACAATTTTCGATATCACAAATGCCAGTTATTCAGTTTCTGATTTGCTTTCCGGTAATAAATACAATTGGCGAGTAAAAACAGTTTGTGCAGAATACGAAAGCGAATATACAAGTTCTGAGCTTACGACACTTTGTATTGAACCAGAACAAGCCTCAGAGTCTAATTTAACTTCAACTTCTGCTGATTTAAGTTGGAATGCCGTGAATGGAGCAAAAAATTATCAGGTGCAATATCAATTAGCTACCGATAATCATTGGACATCGCTTTCATCGAGTACCTCAACACAAATCAATTTGACGAATTTAACAGCAGGGTTATATAATTGGAGAGTTTCTGCGAATTGCCCTGAAAGTTCTTCGGATAATTTAAATTCTAATTTTATCCTTTATTGCGGCTCTCAAAGCGATGGAAATGTAGACGAATACATTCGATTTGTGAATCTTGGATCCATTAGTAGATCTTCCTTGAATGACAACGGCTATTATTATGGTTTAAATTTGAATACCATTCTATACCCCGGAACCGATTATTTATTAAGTTTCGCCGCAGGTTTTGTTTCGGATCAAAAAACCGAATACTGGAATATTTTTATTGATTATAACCGCAATGGACTATTTACAGAAAGTAACGAACTTATTGGTCAATATAAAACTGTAGACAGCTCTCTTTCAAATTTAACTTTTACAGTACCTTCAGTTGTTGAACATGGAAAAACTCGTATGCGAATAAGCATGAAACATGACGATTACCCGATGCCATGCAATTATTTTGCTAATGGTGAAGTTGAAGATTATTCGATAACCCTTAGCACTATGCCAATGGCTCCGCCAAAAATCAATGCAGGTGAGAGTATTTCCAATCTAAAAGTATATCCTGTTCCATCCAGTGATTATCTATTTTACTCCTATGCATTAAACCAGACAACGACTAATTTAGACTTACAAGTTACTGATTTGACAGGAAAAAAAATATTCAATAAAAAATATACCGAAGTTGAAGGAACTCATACGGATAAACTTGACGTTAGTAAATATTCACCGGGAATTTATTTCTTAAGCATTAAAACAGCTAACGGTCTAAAGGTAAGCAAGTTTATGGTTACCGGAAAATAATTAATAGCAATACGAATCAAAAAAGCCATCTCAAATTATTTTGAGATGGCTTTTTGCATCTGGAAACTTTCTATTATCGAATCTCAGCGCCTTTCACAGCAATGTTAGCAGGGCTGACAAAAACCAACTTACCTTCTTCGTTTTCAGTCATTAGTATCATACCTTGACTTTCAATACCTCGTAATTTTCGCGGTTCTAAATTGGCTAACAAACACACTTGCTTTCCAATAATATCTTCGGGCTTAAAGTCAAGAGCGATGCCACTAACCACAGTTCGGGTACCTATGCCGGTATCTAAAGTTAATTTTAAAAGCTTGTCTGCTTTTTCAACTTTTTCTGCAGAAATAATGGTAGCAACGCGAATATCAATTTTGGAAAAATCGTCAAAAGTGATATTAGGTTTAATAGGTTCTAAGCTTTTTTCGACTGGTGGTTCGGGCTTGGTTAGGTTAAGTTTGGCTTGATCGGCGAGTTTATTTAATTGCGCTTCAATTTGACTATCTTCTATTTTTGAAAATAATAAGGTTGGTTCATTCAATATTGTTCCAGACAATATTTGAGAATCTTTATCGGAATTAAGCAAATCAAATAATTTCTGAGATGTTAAAGGCAAAAAAGGTATAGCTGAAACAGCAAAAGCATGGGTTAAAATTAAGCAAGTATGCAAAATTTCACCTACCCGCCTTTCATCGGTTTTTATGACATGCCATGGTTCTTGATCGGTGATGTATTTATTTCCTAAGCGTGCAATGCCCATCAATTCGAACTGTGCTTCGCGAAACTTAAATTCCGAAGCTAACAAATCAACTTTTGCTTGAAGTATTTTAACTTCATCAATCAGTGCTATATCATTCGCATTGCTAGGATTATATGCCTGAACTTTTCCTACGAAATATTTATGGGAAAGAACCAGCACCCGATTTACAAAATTGCCAAGAATTGCTGCTAATTCATTGTTGACTCTGGCTTGAAAATCTTTCCAAGTAAAATCTGAATCTTTAGTTTCGGGAGCAATACTGTTTAATACGTAACGAAGTTCATCCTGTTTCCCCGGAAAATCTTCCAAATACTCGTTTAGCCAAATAGCATGATTGCGACTCGTACTAATTTTTTCGCCTTCAAGATTCAAAAATTCATTGGCAGGCACTTGTTGAGGCAAAATATAACCCCCATGCGCATGCAACATGGCCGGAAAAATAATGCAATGAAAGACAATATTATCCTTGCCAATAAAGTGAACGAGTGACGTTTCCGGATCTTTCCAATATTTCTCCCAATCGTTAGGAAACAATTCACGGGTAGCAGAAATATAGCCGATTGGTGCATCAAACCAAACATAAAGCACTTTGTTATCTGCGCCTTCAACCGGAACTTTTACGCCCCAGTCTAAATCTCTAGTCATGGCACGGGGCTGCAAGCCATCGTTGAGCCAACTTTTACATTGTCCTAAAACATTTGATTTCCAGTTTGGTTTAGAAGCAATAAAATCATTTAAAAACTCTTTCTGTATTTTATCTAAAGGCAAAAACCAGTTCTTGGTATCTCGCAGCACTGGAACGTTTCCACTCAGGGCTGAAACCGGGTTAATTAATTCACTCGGACTTAGTGTTGATCCACAGCGTTCGCATTGATCGCCATACGCTTTATCGTTGCCACATTTTGGGCAGATACCTGTAATATAACGGTCGGCTAAAAATTGATTTTCTTGTTCATCGAAGTATTGCTCAGTAATTTTTTCGGTAAAAATACCCTTATCATAAAGGTTTCTAAAAAAATCGGAAGAAGTTTGATGATGAATTTTATTAGTAGTTCTGGAAAAAATATCAAAACTGATACCGAAATCTGCAAATGAATTTTTGATAATTGTGTAATATCGGTCAACGACTTCTTGAGGGGTAATGGCTTCTTTGCGAGCTTTGATTGTAATTGGCACCCCATGTTCATCGGTTCCGCAAATAAAAGCTACCTCTCGGCCTTTGCTTCTTAGCCATCTTACATAAATATCTGCCGGCAAATAAGCCCCGGCGAGGTGGCCAATATGCACAGGTCCATTGGCGTATGGCAAGGCAGCGGTAACGGTATATCGTTTGGGATTGGTCATAAAATAACGGCAAAATTAAGCTAATTTCGCCCTTGAATTTTAACAGCTTTCGCACTACGAATTTATCCAAAGCCGGTTGTTAATTTAAGAGGTATTTTGTAAAAGAAATTAAAGCACCTTTCACCATAAAAAACTATCACGCTTAATTAAAAATAAAACCCGTTTAAAAATAAATATGAATTCTGAAGAAAATTTCTTTGCTCATGAAACCGCCATTGTAGATGAAGGTTGTACAATAGGTGCTGGCACAAAAGTCTGGCACTTTAGTCATATTATGTCTAATTGCACCATTGGCGAAGGCTGCAACTTTGGCCAAAATGTAGTTGTTTCACCTGGGGTGGTTTTAGGTAATAATGTAAAAGTTCAGAATAACGTTAGTATTTACACCGGAGTAACTTGCGATAATGATGTTTTTTTGGGACCAAGCATGGTGTTTACCAATGTTATTAATCCCCGAAGCGCTATTAATCGTCGCGATCAATATGCAAAAACGCATGTTGGCCAAGGTGCAAGTATAGGGGCAAATGCCACCATTGTTTGTGGGCATAATATTGGAAAATTTGCCTTCATAGGTGCCGGTGCTGTGGTTACAAAAAATGTTCCAGATTTTGCTTTGTTGGTTGGTAATCCTGCGCGACAAATAGGCTGGATAGGTGAATACGGCCACCGTTTAGATTTTAACGAAGATGGAATAGCCATTTGTTCGGAGAGCTTACAAGAATACAAACTTCAAAACGGTTTTGTAACGCGAATCAAATAACCTAAGAAACCACATATTTTGTTTTCGTTTAACCTAAGATTCTATCATCGTAAAATCAGATTGCATGCGTAAATCAAACATTTTAGTAACAGGCGGACTCGGTTTTATTGGAAGCCATACGGTTGTTGAATTAATTAATACGGGATATAATCCAGTTATCATTGACAATTTAAGCAATACAAGTCTTGGTGTGCTTGATGGAATTGAACGCATTACGTCACAAAGACCCGTTTGTTATACCGAAGACATTCAAAACACAGCTTTAGTTGAAAAAGTGCTGCGTGAAAACAATATCCACGCAGTGATACATTTTGCAGCTTTTAAATCGGTAGGCGAATCGGTTCAAAAACCTTTAGCCTATTATCGGAACAATATCGGCGGATTAATTTCTTTGCTGTCTGCCATGGAAAAAACCGGAATCCGTGATATCGTATTTTCGTCGAGTTGCACTGTTTATGGGCAACCCGAACACTTACCAGTAATGGAAGATAGTCCTGTTCAAAAAGCAGAATCGCCATACGGTAATACAAAAAAAATTGGGGAAGACATTTTATTCGATCATTCCAAAGCCAACCAAATAAAATGTGTTTCGCTACGCTATTTTAATCCCGCAGGGGCACATCCAAGTTCTTTGATTGGCGAATTGCCTTTAGGGGTTCCCAATTATTTAGTTCCTTATATCACTCAAACAGCAGCAGGCTGGCGTAACCAATTAACCGTTTTTGGAAACGATTATAATACAATGGATGGCACCTGCATTCGCGATTATTTACATGTGGTTGATTTGGCTTTGGCACATTTAAAAGCCTTAGATTATTTAAACCAAATGGATTCAAATTACGATACTTTTAACATTGGTACCGGCAAGGGAAGTACGGTGCTTGAAGTAATAAATTCGTTTGAAGCAGTTAGCCATCAAAAGTTAAATTATACCATCGGGAATCGTCGCCCGGGTGATGTGGAAAAAGTGTGGGCCCATTGCCAAAAAGCTAATGAAACATTAGGTTGGAAAGCTGCGGCTAGTTTACAACAAATGATGCTTGACGCTTGGAACTGGCAATTAACCCTCGATAAACCAGTTTGAGAATTTTCAGGTATCTGTTTAAAAATATTTAATCAATGTCGTTAATTGTAACCTTATACGTGCCAGAAGGCATCGTGATAGCCGGCGATAGCCGTTTAACCCTTAATTGGAGTGAGGGCTTCAACAATAAAGAACATCGGCATTCGGTGGCTATGTCGGATTCGAATACTAAAATATTCTCTATCAACCATAAATTTGGGCTTGGCACTTTTGGAGCTGCCGACATTCATGGTATTCCGATAGCTGGTTTTATTAATCAGTTTACAGAAGAAATGGTAAAGCCTGAAACTGAAATTGCCGAAATGCCTCAGTTATTGCTCAATTTTTTTGGAGCAAAATTCAGTTTTCCAGACATCAACTTTTACCTCATTGGTTATCAAATAGAAGAAGGGATTTCAAGTCCACATGTTTATCATATTCATGTTGCCGGAAATACATTTAGCCGAAAAAACCTAGTAACAGGGCAATTATCACACGGTGCCACATGGGGAGGAGAAATAGAAATTTTATCGAGATTATTGAATTCAGCTCGATTGAAGCAGGATGAAACATGGGTGGATTTTGCAGACACCCCAATTCCTTGGAATTATATGACTTTGCAAGACGCAATTGATTTTTCGGTTTTTGCAGTTAGAACAACCATTGAAACCATGCGCTTTCAACAAAAGGAAAAAACGGTAGGCGGGCCAATTGATATTTTGGTTGTAAAACCAAATGAAGCACCAATTTGGATTAATAAAAAGGAGTTGAATTTTAGGTTAGTTTAGGTCAGCGTTTTTTTAGGTATTTTTGATTAATTGAAGGATTCAAAAATTTATATTTAGTTAGGCATGCTAAAAAACACCTCAATTCAATCTAATACTTCACTCTAAAATAGAATTTCTTTTCGTCTTAAAGAAATTTTTAAAAAAAATTATTGTAACTACTCATCACGCAATAATATTCAAATGTTGAATAAAAGGGTCAAACTGCATGTTTCGATTAATAAGTAGTAAATAAGATAGGTTAAAGTAAGGATTAAAGAGTATTTCTTTGCTCTATCCAACCAACTGTCACCATACCTGTATCAGAACACATTGCCCTAAAGTAATCTGCTTATGAGTTAAAGGAGTTAACCAAAACAGTGAATGAATTACGATTAGAGTCTTATAGGTCTGTATCCCCACCGACCAATAAACTTAATAAATTACATCCTACGGTTTCGGTCGGTGTCTCCACCGACCGAAACAAATGGTTGCAGTGGCGGATGAAGTTATAAAATATAGACCAGAATTTTGCCAGCTATGTGGCCAAAAGTTGGAGAGTTCGGAAGCACTATTAGTAAATAGGAAGCAAGAAATAGATATTCCGTCTATTGTACCCAAAGTTATAGAGCATCAATCCTATAGTTGTAATTGTAAAGAATGTGGATACCTAACAACATCACAATTACCCGCGCATCTGCCTGCCAATATACAATACGGGGCGACTTATATTGCTTTGATTAGGTACTTATCAACGCGTCAATACATATCTTACAATAGGATAGCCGAGGTAATGAAAGATATATTCAATACCCCACTTAGCGAAGGTACGATTGACAATATATTGCAACGTTTATCTCAAAAGGCACAGGGTGTATATGAACAAATAAGGCAGCGCGTAGGACAATCCGAAGTGGTTGGTGGTGATGAAACAGGGGTCAAAATAAATGGTGACAAAGGCTGGTTAGTTACCTTTCAAACCAAAGCACTTACCTACATTACCGTATCTTTTAGCCGGGGATTTAACACCATACAAGCCTCGTTTGAAAATGGCTTTCCAGAATCCGTTTATCTTACCGATTGCTTACCAGCACAACTAAAAACCAAGGCCAAAGCCCACCAGATTTGTTTGGCTCATTTGCGGCGTGAACTCAATAATTTTATGGACTGCTTTCAATGCGATTGGTCAAAACAGCTCAAGGAACTGTTTAATCATGCTTTGGAACTCAAAAAACAGTTGCAACCCAATGAATATTTTGAAAATAAACAAGTAAAAAACTTAGAGTGCCAACTTGATTTACTTTTAAAAACAGACTTGGCCAACAAAAACAAAAAAGTTCAAACGTTTATAAAAAGGCTCAACAGAAACCATAATGCCATTTTTACTTTTTTACATCACCCCAAAGTACCTCCAGATAATAACTCTTCCGAACAAGCAATAAGAAATGCGAAGATTAAAATGAAAATATCCAGCCAGTTTAAGACCATCAATGGAGCAAATTGCTTTGCCATCCTAAGGTCGGTCATTGATACTGCCATTAAATCAAACCAAAACGTTTTGAATGCTTTTAATAACTTAGCTTATAATACTACTGAGTAGTTACAAAATATTGCATCTATTTTTTAGTTTTGAGTTGCTGCTCATCGCTCATGCACTTCTGCAGCGGCTGCGACTTGAGGTATGCTATATTATAACTTCATATTGCCCCCGCGCATGTCATATACACTAAACTTTTTAAGTAAGCCCGGTTAAGAAATTTCTATTCCCGTTTTTTCTACTTCGTAGTCCAACAATCTTCATCTATTGAAAATTCTTTCAGTTTACACAAATGTTTATTGGTAGGCTTGATTTGCTAAAAGCATATTCATTTATTTGGCCTCATTATGAAAGAGTTGGTCATTAATTTTTAAATTTCTGTTAAACGTTTCAAAACAAAATTACCCCCAAAGTGTTTAATCATTTTAATAATACATTAAACAATAAATATTCATGTCAAACAATTAATTCAAAAAAAATGAAAAAATTAAATCACAAATCATTTCTAATGTCGGCAGTATTAACGCTTTTTGCTGCCCAAACATTTGGCCAATCAGCCCAATTACAGGTAATTCATAATTCCTCAGATCCTAATGCAGCAAAAGTTGATGTTTATGTAAACGGAATTCTAACTCTCGACGATTTTGCTTTTCGCAAAGCGACACCCTTTTTAACATGGACAGCAGGAATAAACCTAAATATTGGTGTTGCACCGGGCAATAGCACTTCAGTAAACGATACACTCAAAAATTTTTCAGTTACCCTAGCAAGTGGAAACCGTTATATTGCAATTGTAAATGGCGTTTTAAATCCAATAAACTTTGCTTCAAATCCTGATGGGAAGTCTACAGGACTTACCTTGTTTTTGAAAAATAATATCCGTGATAAATCAAATGGCGGCGATGTTGATTTTGTGGCAGTGCACGGCTCATCTGACGCCCCAAAGGTTGATGTGATAGCAAGAACTGTTGCCACCTTGGTGAATGATGCATCTTATGGCGATATTACAAGTTATATTTCTGTTCGGCCCTCTAAATATGTTTTGGATGTTACACCTGCTGCAGGTTCGCCAATTGTTGCTTCATTTGAAGCTGACTTATCATCGCTCGGTGGTGGAAGTGCAGTTGTATTTGCTTCTGGATTTTTAACTCCTTCAACGAATCAAAACGGACCTTCATTTGGTTTGTTTGCAGCTTTGGCAAACGGAGCAGTTGTTGCCTTTCCTTCAACAAATCAGGCGCGCTTACAAGTTATTCACAATGCTGCTGACCCATCTGCAGCAAGTGTTGATGTATATGTGAACGGAGCCAAATTGCTTGACAATTTTGCTTTCCGCAATGCAACACCTTATATTTTTGTTCCCGCAGGTATCGTTTTAAATATTGGTATTGCTGCAGGAACGAGCACATCGGTAAATGATACCTTGAAAAATTTCGCCATGACCTTACAAAATGGTAACAGTTATGTTGCTATTGCGAATGGAGTATTAAATTCTGCAAACTTTGCGGTAAATCCTGACGGAAAATCAACAGCATTCACTTTATTCATAAAAGATCAAATGCGCGAAACTGCTAATAAATTATCAGAAGTAGATTTACGCGTAGTGCATGGAGCAACTGATGCACCAACGGTTGATATTTTAGCAGGCACAAGTCCTTTGGTAAACGATGCCCAATACACCAATATCACATCCTATTTAAGCGTTCCACCTAGTTCTTATATTTTAAATATTACACCTGGAAATGATAACAGTAATATTGTAGCGAGTTTCGCGGTTAATCTTTCAACATTGGGAGGTGGTGCTGCCGTTGTTGTTGCCTCCGGTTTTTTAAATCCTGCGATTAATCAAAATGGCTCTGCCTTTGCATTATTGGGTGTTTTGCCTGATGGAACCGTACTTCTTTTCAACAATTCAACATCCGGTATTAGAGCAAAAAACGAAGCTAAATTTAATATTTATCCAAATCCAGCAAATGATTATGTCCAAATTAATTTTGCAGGTAATACCACAAAATCTTCTTTACTCACAATTTCTAACAATTTAAGCCAAGAAGTGAAAAGCGAAATTATTCCAACTGGAATTTCTAGTTATACTCTTAAAATTTCAGATTTACCAAAAGGAGTGTATTTTATAAATTCAACTGATGGAAAGAGTGTTTCAAATCAAAAGCTAATTATAAAGTAAATAATACGTTTTTTAAAAAGTTAATTGAAGGGAACTACTTTGGCAGTTCCCTTTACATTTATCAAAAATTTCGAATTAGAAAATTAAGAAGATATTTATTGGAATATTACCTCTTTTACAAAAATGTTAGTCATAAGTATAAAACACAACACAAACAACGGAAATAGCAATTGGAATAATAATATTAATTGGTTACTTTCTCTTCCTAAAGTATGCAAAGAAAAAGTCTGACAGGTTTCTAAAATGCTATGACGGTATACAAGAAAATACAGCAAAAGAAGCGAACGCAACCATAAATAAGTACTTACAGGAATTTTCAGATGAACCAACAGACTGCTTGGATCGTAAAATATTTGATTTTCTTAGCCAAAACCAAGCATATATAATTTTAACATTCATAGATAATAAAGACCCTAATAACATCAAGAGTTCTAGCCTAACGAACTCCATAAATTTCAGGAAAATTTAAATTGCAACATAGGAGCGTTTACTGATTTTGATGCTATGAGAAGTTATGTCGGTAACTATATTTCAACAGAAATAATTCTAATAGGTGACTTTATTAAGTTATGTTGCGACTGTAACATTACATCCATAACCTTAAAATTCACGCTGCCAAATCCTTTCAGACTAGTTTCAAAGTAATGAATAGAATAATTTTTAAAATAGTAGCGAATAGTCTTTCATTTATTGGGAGAAAAACTGGACTGACATACAATGAAATAAATATAATCGTATATTACTTTGGAATTCCATTTTCTTGGTTGTGCCTACTAGACATGCTTTTCAACTTTCATTACTTAAAGATAGCCTTTGTAATTTTTACATTGGGTTTCATTGTTGGTTGCAGAAATTTTAAAACATATTCAGACTGGTTATTTAACAAATCAGTTTCGTTTTTGAAATATTTCAATAAATATGGTAGTAATTATGTTGCATCTTCTGTTTGGATTTGTGTATCGTTGCCAATAGTTATTTATGCCATTCTTATATTCTTGATTATAAAATAAATGTATGAAAGTAGCAAGATTAACAAAGGACAGAAAACCAACCGCTAACACGATATAAGAAATCATGGCTTGTTTGCTATCTAGGCAAAGTCTCGTTTTCCAAGTATATTTGTGTTTAGGTGAAAGTTTCGTAACTCCGATGCCGCCAAGCTTCTTAAACCGAAATCGATAATCTAATTTCAATTTTCTGGCGGTAAACCATTCTATTTTTATATCTGCATTTACGATGGTATGATTTCATACCTCGGCAAACCCATCTAAACTTTAAGACTGCAACTTACTAATTCCGAAGGGATGACATGATTATTAAAAAATACCCATGGCCCATCCAAATCCTGAAGGGGTAATATTATTCATACAATCAAACAAATTTTGCGAGTATAAAGCCACTCCTTTGAGGTTTGTTTTGATTATAATAACGTAAGCACTTCGGACTCTTACAAACCTCTTTACGTAATGAAAAATGCGCTGAAACGCATACCTATAGAAGATTTTAAAGGATGCAATATCTGAAAATAAATCAAGTGGGTAATCAGAGATTAAATACATTTAAAAATCGCATAAATCGACGACAAGTTTGGTACACGAAGAGGCTGCGTTAGGGGGAGAAGCGGTTATCCTTTTTGAGAGGTACGAACAAAAAGATAAGAGCGGAGCACCCGACCCTTTAGGGTAACGCCCAAATCAAAAAAAACTAATTGATTAAGAGACGGCGATTAATGGTCTTTATGATCTTTGCCTTCGTGGTGGCAAATTTCTACAATTTGATGGAATCGATCGTGGAGTTTAGCCAATGACTTTTTAATTTGTGCGTCGGTTCCTTTATTTTTTATTAATTTATCAAGCGCAACCGATTCTTTATAAAGTAATTTAAGTTTTTTCTTGATGGATTTTTTATTAAACTCTAACGGCGGCGTGCTATTCACCCATTCCTTGGCCTTCAAAACCAGTTCGCCGCTGCGTGTTTTAATGGGTTCTAAATTACCCTCTTCGGAAGGATGAAAGGTGGTTGACATGACGGCGTGAAAAGCATCTTTTTCGAGCCATTTGGTTTGTGCAAACGATTTAGTTCCTAAGGAAACTGCAAACAATACCAGCAAAAGGGCACTCATAATTTTTTTCATATTCACTTTTATTACAATTTTGAATTACAAAAATACCTGTTTTATTCATGACATGAACATACCCTTAGAACCCAAGTTTTCGAAATTTGTGTGAAGTATGTATATTCGTAAGTATGAATCGTATTGTTTTTCTATTCACTCTGCTTTTGGCAGTTCATGGGTTTTCTCAAGTCAAGGAGGAATCGAGACAAAATTCTGTTCCGAAATACATTTCGAGACAAAAGGATTTTTATGAAAAACGCGTGGCAGCAGGTGGTGAAACTAATTTGGCAAAGGCTTTTTATCACGCCAGCCTTGAACGTCGAAAATTTGAAACTGCGCGCTTGTTTAAAAAAAGCAATGCTTGGACACCAAAAGGCCCTTTTGGAACCGATGTGTTAGCAGGAATTGGCCGCGTAAACGACATTGTTTTTGACCCGATAGATACAGCAGTTTATTATATCTGTGTGGGGCAAGGAGGTATATGGAAAACGAGAAATTCGGGCGCTAGTTGGACTAACGTATCCGGCGATTTGCCTATTTTAAGAACGTCTTCTTTGGCTATTGACCCTAATAACCCCTATGTGATGTATGTTGCTTTGGGCGACTATGCCTATTTAGGACATAATTTATATGCCAATGGAAGTAAGCGAAATAGTCATTATGGCTTGGGAATCTATAAAACCACGGATGGTGGAATTAGCTGGAAACCAACTGGGTTAAGTTTTGAACTTACCGATTACGAAGGCTCCTTGATAAACCGAATTATACTAAATCCAACCAATTCGAGCAAACTACTGGCGGTAGGTCAAAAAGGGTCTTTTTATTCGGAAGACGATGGTGCTAATTGGCAACAAACAGATTCCAATATATTTTGGGATATGGAAATTGATCCTTTGCGGCCAAATAGAATTTATGCAACAACCGGTTACATTAGTTCCTATAAAATAGGTAGTGCAAGCATTTTAATTTCTAATAATTTTGGTTTAACCTGGACTCAAAGCAAAGTTCCATTTAAAAGCAAAGGATCTGTTCAACGCATTGAAATTGCTCAATCTCCTTCGGACCCCGCCTATTTATATGCCGTGGCTTGCGATGTTGGGAGCCTCGGCTTAAGTGATGGATTTTATGGATTTTACCAAAGTACGGATACTGGAAAAACTTGGTTTACAAAAAAAGATAGTAGTTATCAATACAATATGCTTGGCTGGGAATTTGACAATACACCCGGAGGGCAAGGCAGGTATGATTTAGCTTTGGTTGTCGATCGAAAAAATAAGCAAAAAGTGAGCTTAGGGGGTGTTAATGTTTGGACTACCGATGATGGGGGAAAAAGCTTTTTGCCGAGTACTTTTTGGCAACTAAACTATCAAAATAAAAGTTTGCATGCCGATGTTCATGCCTTAAGACAGCATCCGGGTGGCCGAATTTTTGCTTGCCACGACGGGGGTGTTTCTTCTACCAAAGCAATGATTGGTGATAATCCGGTGGAACTTACTAAGGGAGATATTGTTTCTACCCAATGGGAACATTTTACTAGTGGCTTAAATATCACTTCCTTTTACCGGTTAAGTGTAAATTCAGAATTTGGAAACCAGATTATTGCAGGTGCGCAAGATAATTCCACGAGCACGTCTAAGAATGGCAGGTGGTTCAATCTTACGGGTGGTGATGGCATGGAGAGTACTTATCACGACGATAATACGTATGTTTATACGTCTTCGCAATACGGAACTATTTTCCGATTTAATTATGATCAAACCAATTCGGAATTTTTATTTGACGACCGTTTAGTTTTACCTAATGAGCAAGGCGAATGGACAACCCCTTTTATTTCTAATGGTATGAATTTATTAGTTGGCTATGGAAATTTATACGAATTTGATAATTTTAGTCCTTATGGTACCCAACTTTCAACTTTTTCTATAATGCAAGGTTTCAATTACCCTAAACCAATTTCGGCACTTGCGCTTTCCAATAGTGCAAATTTTAAAAATGTTTATTTATCAAAGCGAAGCTACCCGTTAAGCAACATAAGGGGTGAAGTGTGGGTTTATAAATACTTGACTACTTGGGAAAATATTTCCGGGAATTTGCCTTTGCAAAATTATCCTTCGTATCTATATACTTTGAATTCGGCCGGCAATGAGGTTTGGATTACATTTTCGAGTTTTGAGGCAGGTAAAAAAGTTTACTACAGTTCGGATGAAGGTAAAAATTGGACCAACATTTCCTACAATTTGCCAAACATACCGGCAAACTGTGTGGTAGTTCAAGACGATAGAACCCGCAATATTTATGTGGGAACCGATCATGGTGTGTATTATTTAAACCCAACCTTAAAAGAGTGGGTACTTTATTCAGAAGGTTTGCCAAATGTGATTGTATCAGAGCTGGAAATTCATCCAAAAACATCCCGTTTATTGGCAGCAACATTCGGGGCGGGTGTTTGGGAAGTTTCATTGGCTTCTATTGATTCAACGGCGGCTATATCCAAACTGGATTTAAACGATCCAGCGCTTATACTCAGTCCAAATCCAGCAAAAGACCAACTTACCATTCATTTAATAGGTTTAAGGAGCTGGACTTATTCCTTGCAAATAATTGATATCACTGGAAAGGAAGTTTTTAAAAAATCGTTGAATGGTGCAAAGCCTCAAATTTCTGAATCGTTGAATATTAGCCATTTGTTGCAGGGGGAGTATTTTGTTATTATTGAATCGAATGGCAAACGGCAAGTTGCTCGTTTTATAAAGGAGTAAAATTTCACTTTCCCCCCTTAGCCTTAAAGTGTTTAATACCTTTGGCCGTTGCTTGATAAGAATAATCACGCATGTGATCGGTATCATACATAAATCCCGCTTTGCTTCTATTTTGATGCGGAAATTTTGCCACTACCAGCTTATGTTGAATGAGATATTTTAAAACATCAGCAACAACCCCGGGCACTGCCAAGCTTTTACACTCTGTTAAAATATTATCAAAAGTTTCTTCAAAAATTAATTTTTCAAGCACTTCAGATTCTAATACGTCAAGTTCCATTATTTTAATTTGAATAATTTCCAGCCATTTTTGGAAGCAATAAAAGTTAGGGTGTTTTGTGTTTCTGGATACATTTTAAAAAACTTCAATTCGTCTTTAACCAATAGGGCTTCCGTTAAAAATAATTTCTGTTTCACGTAAGCCAAAGTATGATCGTTTATGCGGTAACCACGGCGTTGAAAAAAGTATAATAATACATTTGGATTGAGATCGAAAGCAACCACAACTTTATCGTTTTGTGTTACCTTGTTTTCGTTAAGCCAATTGGGCATAGATTTAAATTCTTGGGGTTCAAAAAACGTTTGATACCAATAACTGCCGGGGGTAAAACGCATTCGTATTCCATTTTTAGCATCAATAAATCCTAAAGCACAAACACCCATAACAAGTACATAGGCTAAAATTGGCTTGATTTTGAACAATGCCGAATAACCAAAAACCATAAAAAAAAGTGCAAAAGGCAATAAGGTTATCAGGTAATAATCGTGGTAGCGAAACTGTCCGGCCATTAGTAAATAAAAACCCACAACACCTAATAAAGAAATATAGACAAAGGGTTTCGCAATTGTTTTTTCTTTTAGGAAAACAGCAGCAATACTACCAAATAAAATAAAGCCCCATTGCACTAATGAATACGTTTGGGAAAACCAGTTTTGATAAAAAATATCAAACCAATTTTGCAATTCGGCAAAGCTTGCCGGTAAAGCTAAATTCATTAAAAAATAGGAACCTCCGACCTGCTTTTCGAGCCAAAAACAATAGATATACCAGACTGCAACTGTTAGAAAAACGACTATGCTAGTATATACAAATGCCAAATTTGCCCGTTTTCTAAAAAACAAAAGCAAGGTGGAAAGTAAAATAGCTATTACAAAAATGAGGGATGTTATTTTGACGAGGCAGGCCAAGGCTGCAAAAATGGTAAAATAGATGAGACGGGAGTTGGAATGTTCGGAATTGTAAATCATCCATTGACGCAATGCGAGTAACATAAAAGACAAGGAGGCCGTATCGGGTAAAAAATTTGCGCTATAAAAAGATAGGATACTGCTAAAATACCATGTAAAAACAATGAGTAAGGCACCAAAAAAATCATTCAACCATCGGTAAATCATGTCAAAGGCCGCCCAAAGTCCTAAACCAATTAAGCACCACATTATCCATCGATACCAAGCGGAGTTAAATCCAAATATTTTATAAAAAACAGCAGCAGTGTAATTCACTATCGGAAATTCACAGGGTGTAATTCCATCCTTGGTGCCGGTTTCCATAACCCGAGGTTCAAAAAAGCACATACTAACACGTGCATAATTTAATGCAATGCTAGCCCTATCGGCCTGCGCCCCTTGATGAATGCTTAAGGGCGGCAACCAAATTATTTTATGAAATTCGAAGGCAAAAGAAACAGCAAACCAAGCTGCTAAAAACAGCCAATTTCGAAAACGTATGCCGTTTTGCATCTTTTAATGTAAAATTAATGTTTTTTTATACTTTTTAATATGGCTGGAGGAATAGCATCTTTATGTACAAATACACTAACCGTTTTTAACTTCACATAATTTTCGGACATGTACACATACCCATTGATTCCATAAGATTTTCCCCATGAATTTTTAGTAACGTAATAGCGTTTTCCAATTTGATCGATGGCCATTCCAGTTATGTGCATCAGATGATCATCGGTGGTTTCGTGACTATCGAAAGTTACTTGTCTTAATTCCTGAGTAGGCACGTTTTCTGTAGGTAAGGTATCACCAATAAGTTCTCCTTTTTTTAGCAAAATTGCTGATCCTGTTTTGCGCGAAAAACCTGTTTCACTAACATCACCGTCCCATTCAACCGTAAAACCTTTATTAATTGAATATTCCATCAATTCCATCATCTGTTCGATAGGCAAGTTAAAATAGTTGCCACGCGAAAAGTTATCGGGAATTTCTAAACTAAATTCGGTGTAAAAAGGATGGTGGGTATAACTGGTAAAACCGATGTAATCGTCGGTATTAATGCCAAAAGTAGCGGCAAAACTTTGGGCAGAGTACATGGCATTTTCGTAGGTAAACAAGGCTGGACAAACCCCTAGATGCTTGTCGAGAACTCGCTCAAAGTGCTCTTTCCAATGGGGTTCTATAATTTCTTTGGCCAAAACAGAATCTAGGTAGTTTTTGAGTTCTTTTTCTAATTCGGTATGATTATGAGTTTTACCATTGATTTTGCCGGAGTATATTTCTTCGGGCATTAATCCGTAAACCTTCATGGCGTGCAATTGATCGTGAGCAAGCGCACCCTGACTAAAATTTGCTTTACCATGGTAGCGAAGGTAACTTTCCGCTTTTTCGAGGTATATTTTTCGTACCACAAACATTTCCGACAAATCGATATTTTTACCTTTTTTGCGCAATATTTCTGATTCGATGAATGAACTAGCACTATAACTCCAGCAAGTTCCTGTGTTATCCTGACTTTTAACTTCGGTTGCTTCGTTGTTTTTAACCACTTTAAATCGAAAGGGTCCTGAAATTTGGGCATTTGTGTATTGAACCAAACTTAAAAAGGTTAATGAGAGGAGGATTTTTTTCATATTTTTATGTATTCGTATTTTATAGAAATAGTAAATATATTTGTAATGTTTCGGTTGTTATGCTTCGTCAAATGGTTTAACTCTGGCTAGCGCATTTACAAAGTAATACCTTTTATTTATTAGATTAAGACATCGAAATCTTTTTCTTTCCAATGGACCTTTGCGAAATGTTTTATTTCCATCGAGTACAAAAATTTGGTTTTCAGATAGGTCTTCTAAATTGGATAAACCATCTTCTGGTTGATGATCCTGCAATGCCTTAAGCAAGGTTACATCAGCACAACTAGAAGCAGCAGGATTTTGCATATAATTACTTAAAGCATGCATTACATTTGGAGGAAACACATGATGGCTTAAAAAGGGTTTCATTTGCTCTTTAAAGTGCTCTTTCCATTCTTTTCCGTGAGGGGCCACCTTATTTTGGTGTTGATTCCAACAGGTAAGATGTGCCACTTCGTGAACAAAGGTAATAAGAAAAGAAAATTGATTTAAACTCTTATTCAACGTTATACGATGACCTTTCCCATTCATTGGCGGACGGTAATCGCCTAATTTGGTTGCGCGGTGTTTGGTAACGGTTATATGTACCTTGTTAATAATTATCATTTCGGCCACTAGCATTTCGGTGCCGAAAGGCAAAAATGGCTTTACTTGCTGTGACAATGTTACGATATGCGCTTGCATTTAACGATTATAATCTTTCTTTGGGATAATAAAATTTTAGAATGAATTACGAAATCTAAGTATTCAAATATTAATCTAAAATAACTAATCAGAAACTTAAAAAGTTCCGGCATCTTTGTTCAACACCACTTGCAACACTGTTTTACCAACCGCATTTAAGGTTTGTTTGTCAATTGCACTCATATTATCATTATGGGTATGCCAATACTTTGCAAAACCTGATGATGAATTTGGGTCGTATTCAATAATATCAATCGTTGGAATTTTTGCATCATAACTGACATATACGTGATCATCGGTAATTCCATCTTTGGTATAATTGATAAAATAGTTCCCAAAATTAAGTAAACTGGCTGTTTGCCAAACCTGTCCCAGAAAATTATTATCAAATCGAATCGACATGCCTTCACGAGCAAATAGGGCGTTTTTACCACCCACCATATCCAAAAGAATTCCGTTCTTGGCTTTGTATTCAGGTATATGGGTGTGTTTTGACCAATACTGAGAACCTAAACACCAAGTATTTGTAACTTCGCTTTCGTTTGCACCACCGTCTTCTAAGTCAAAAAATAAAATATCAATGCCTAAAGTAGGCCTTTGAGCGTGCAATTGTCGTGCTATTTCAAGCAAAACTGCTACTCCACTTGCCCCGTCCGAAGCACCATCTGAAGGTGTTGTAGGGCTAATCGGATCTTGATCGGCCCACGGGCGTGTGTCCCAATGGGCGCAAAGCAACAATCTATCAGCATTTTTAGGATTAATAGTCCCCACAATATTGGTTCCTTTCCAATCTTCTCCTTTATAATTTTTTGAAATAAAATTTTGAATATAAACCGTATCCGACCATTTTTTAAGTTGCCTAATCAACCATTGGGCGCACTTTTCATGAGCATCCGAATTCGGTACGCGTGGCCCAAAATCAACTTGTGCTTGCACAAATTGGTAAGCAGTATCCATATTGAAGTTATTAGGCAAAGCTGCTTTAGTTGAATCCCTGGTATTTTGGTCATCTGGATCTTCTTTAGGACCCGCGCATGACGTTACTGCAAACACAGTGTAAAGGCAAATTAGTTTAAGTAATAATCGCATTGTTTGTAATTTAGTTAGTATTTATAGTATATGTGGTTCCTTCTTTTCCATCTTTTATTTCGAATCCGGCTTCCAATAATTGCTTACGGATAGTGTCGGCTTTTTGATAATCCTTAGCAGCTTTTGCTTCGTTGCGCATGTATAAAACAATTTGCATTAAATCATCTATTTGCGATTTTCCAACTGCAACGCGTTCATTAAGCATACCGAACACATCAAAAAGAATGGTATTTACCAAGTCTTTGAGTTTTTCTAAATCTTCGGCGTTTAAACTAGCAGTTCCATCGTTAATTTTGTTAATCCATGTGGCGGCTTCAAACAAATACGCAAAAGATATAGGCGTGTTAAAATCTTCATTTAGAGCATCGTAAATTTTTTGTTGCAAGTTATTTACGTCGAAATCAGAATGAGAACCCGGATTCAGTTTTTGCAAAAGTTCAACAGCATTCATTAACCGACTCAAACCTTTTTCAGCAGCTTTTAGGGCTTCATTACTAAAATCAAGCGTACCGCGATAATGTGCTTGAAGTATAAAAAACTTTAAAGTCATAGGACTATATGCCTGCTCTAACAAATCATGCGAACCATCAAAAAGTTCGGTGATAAGCACTCCGTTATTGAGTGATTTGGCCATTTTTTGACTATTGATGGTTATCATATTGTGATGCATCCAATATTTGGCAGGATTGGCATGATTGCAAGCTGTACTTTGGGCAATTTCACTTTCGTGGTGTGGAAACAGCAAATCCATTCCACCGCCATGAATATCAAATATTTTTCCCAAATACTTAGAACTCATCGCGCTGCACTCAATATGCCATCCAGGAAAACCTTGTCCCCAAGGGGAAGGCCATTGCATAATATGTTCGGCTGAAGCGTTTTTCCAAAGCGCAAAATCATTGGCATTTCGCTTTTGTTCCTGCCCTTCAAGTCCGCGTCGCGCTTCGCCGGCACCTGCAAACAAATCTTCAAGAATTCGGCCTGAAAGTTTACCGTAATCATTGGTTTCGGCATATTTAAGAACATCAAAATAGACCGAACCATTAACTTCGTAAGCGAAACCGTTTTTAATGATTTTCTCAATCATTTCAATTTGTTCAATGATATGTCCTGAGGCTCGTGGCTCAATCGAAGGCCGCTTAACATTGAGTAAATCGATGCAATGATGATAGGCATCGGTATAATGTTGCGCAATTTCCATAGGTTCAAGTTGCTCAATCTTGGCGCGCTTCGCTATTTTGTCTTCGCCTTCATCGGCATCATTCACCAAATGCCCAACATCGGTTATATTTCGCACAAAACGAACTTTGTAACCCAAGTGCAGCAAGTAACGATGAATAACGTCAAAAACAACAGGACCTCGAGCATGCCCGAGGTGAGGATAACCATAAACCGTTGGGCCGCACAAGTATAAGCCTACAAAAGGTGCTTTAATCGGTTCAAAATTTTCTATTTCTCCGGATAAGGTATTGTAAACTTTTAATTGGGCAGACATATCACGCAAAAATACTTCAATTTTTTGTGTGGCGAAACGAGGCATTTAAGATAGTATTGAACATTGCTAAAATATGTAATTCCAAAATAATTTTTCGATATATCTGGATATCAATCAATTCATATACTCAGGTAATTTATATTACATTTGCCATCCCAATTATTTAACTATGATGTTGTTTGATTTTGAAAAACCGATTGAAGAACTGCAGAAGCAGATAGAAAAGGCCAAAGAAACCCAATCCAAAGGAAAGGTAAACATGTTAGACACCATTGAACAACTCGAAACCAAAGTTCAAGAGTTGCGCAAAACAATTTACGATGACTTAAACGGCTGGCAAAAAGTTCAACTGAGCCGTCACCCTGACCGCCCCTATTCTTTAGATTATATCGAAGGGGTTTTTAAAGATTTCATTGAACTTCATGGTGATCGCAATGTTGCCGATGATAAAGCCATGATTGGTGGTTTAGCTAAATTAGACAATCAGCCAGTCATGATTATTGGTCATCAGAAAGGTAGAAATACCAAACAACGCCAAATGCGAAATTTCGGAATGCCCAATCCCGAAGGGTATCGCAAAGCCTTGAGATTAATGCGCTTAGCCGAAAAATTTAATATTCCTGTAATAACCCTTATTGACACACCCGGTGCCTCGCCAGGATTAGAAGCAGAAGAACGCGGGCAAGGAGAAGCTATTGCTCGTAATTTATTAGAAATGTCCGTATTAAAAGTTCCTATTATCTGCGTTGTTATTGGTGAAGGTGCAAGTGGCGGAGCTTTGGGAATTGGAGTTGGCGACCGTGTAGTAATGCTCGAATACACTTGGTACTCAGTTATTTCTCCCGAATCCTGCTCATCCATTCTTTGGCGCAGTTGGGATTTTAAAGAAAAGGCAGCGATAGCGCTTAAACTTACATCATCAGACATGCTTGAGATGGGTTTAATTGATAAAGTAATTAAAGAACCATTAGGCGGCGCGCATAACGACCCAGAATTGATGTACAAAACACTCAAAACCGAGTTAAAAAAAATGCTTAAGGAGTTAATTGATGTAGATAAGGATAAAATGATTAACGACCGCGTCGAAAAATTTTCGAACATGGGCGTATATATTGAAGGTTAATTGATTCAGACCTCCTGACCTCTTCTCAAAAGAGGTTACTCAGTTTTTATAAACAAGTCTTAATTGTGTACCGGGATAATTGGTTTGTGTTTGGTTGAGTTCAGATAGTAATTCCAGTATAGCCTGGTTAAATCTATTTGCATTTAGCCCTGCTATTTTTACTGTGAGTGTTTTGTTTTGATAATCAGGTATTATATCTGCCGGGGTATTAAATAGTTGCTCAATCAACATTCTACACTCTTGTTTATCTCTGTTAAAATGTGGTGATATTGTTTGTACCATTGCTGTTTCGGCACTTTAACTTATCATTTTAATCATATTGATATAATGTTTATGCTCAGGTTTTAATTGGTTATACCTTTTGTCATGGGGCATTTCAGATAATTTGACTTTGGTGGGTATGTGTTTTCGTTGTTCCAATAATATTTTTTCTTCCTGACTCATAAGTTTAATTTTATCTATGTAAGTTTTTTGTTTGAGAGAGTATGTTGGTACTTTGTCTATTGTATCGGCTATAATTTCATCTATTTGATTGGCTAAATCGGCTTGAACCCTTCGTTTTTTTTCCTTTTCTTCTTGATTGTTTGATTGACTTATCTGTACAGAGGATTGGTTATTTCTATTTGATTATTTAATGCCTGTATTCCATATTGCCATATTCTGTCAAAGTCAAAATCCTGAATCAGATATCTAAAAAAATTCTCCTGACTCCATCTGCTAAACATCTTACCTGCAATGGTAGATATATCTAAACTATCAGGGTGTGTTGTGATAATGGATGTTTGATGATCGCCTTCGTTTAGTTGCCGTACTTCCCTAAAATTGTAGCCACCGAGCTGAACAGGTTTTTCGCAAAGAAGCATCGTTACTTTATTTTGTATAACAGTAATTTCATGTTCTTTAAAGTCTTCTATAGCCCATTTATCCTCAACGTTTTTACGATATGTTATAACTGCTATTCTATGGGTTTGCCATAACCAATTGAAGAAGGATGGGTGATAGGCTTCTCTATCAAAGACGAGTGTAAACACTTCTTTGTTTTAATGCTTACGTTTGTCCATTAAATGGTCTATGATCTTTTCCCTGATGACTTGCTCCAGCTTTTCTGTTAATTCTCCTGTAACCACTAAATACGGTAATCCATCAGAATCATTGACCCAATACTCTGTGGTAGCGCTTAAGCATAATTTTTGTCTGGATACATACTTTGCAGGTAACCTAGCCAAGCTACCATAATAAATTCTCACATGACCATCTATATAGAAGAAAAAAGCATCATCCTCTGTGCCCAACCATTGATCCATTAATTTCTTATTCCACTGTGTTGCCTTACTTTGACTTACTATCAGGTCGATTTTTTTCCGTAAGCACTTTACCTCCGGTACTCTGTCCAACCCAATTAAAGCACCCAATTCCCCCACACGGTGTTGTTTGAGTTGTTCAGGATTTTTAATTCTGCATAATGCCATGATAGCTAAGGTGAGCATGATACTTTCCATGCCATAGTATCCTTTGGGTAAATCTTCATACACATCCTTATAACTCAAAAGACCTTGCGCTACTAAAGATGGTATGGCGCAGAGAACTCCGCCATGTTCTATGGATTGATGATGTTTAAAAACCGGCTCCTGATGTGTCAGCAGTCCCTGTGAAGCGAAAATTCTTTCTATCTCATTAGTGGTCGCTACCCCTAATGCACTTGACTGATTTAAATCATCTCGTTCATTAAACGTAATGCCTGCTCCTGTTACAGGTCGCTCTGGCTTTGTGCTGTTTTTTTTTAAGCCGACCCGTTTGAATAGCGTAGCGTATAGTACCTTCTCTAATACCCTCTTGCTTAGAAATTGAGTTATTTGATTGGCCTTTATCTAACTTGCTTTGTACGCGCTTTAACAATTCACCACGCATTTTGTGAGATTTATTTTCGCTACCCCCTTCCATAAAAAATGCTTGCTCGCCACCTTTGCGGTATCTTGCTAATTGCTTACGAACACTATCATCAGGAATACCAAAACACCTCGCTACTTCACTTGAGCGGCATAAGCCTTACTCAATAAAATTACAGGTAACCGCACGAAAAACCGCAAGATTGTCTTTATCATGACTATATATCGGTAGTCCGTTTGCAATATACTGAACAAGGCCGTCGCGTTCTATCACACCCAATGATAAAGATATCATCCTGGCTTCTTTGGGGAAAATGGGTAACATTAATTGCATCCCGAAAAATAAAAAATAATGATTTATATTTGCGAATCAACTGTTATAAGCCACTAATTATAGGGCAGGGGTCAGGAGGTCTTAAATTGGTAAACGTTAAGTTTAAATTTTCAAATATGAACTAACTTCTAACCATCTAACTATCCAAAATCCAACCGTCTAAATTCTAAATGGCCAAAATCCAACCGTCTAACATCCATCCATCAATCCAACCTCAAATACTTCAAACTCCCTGGACCTTCATTAAATATTAAATCCAAAATACTTAATTGCGGCATAAAACCATGCCTTTTTTCAAATACCTGAAAATAGGGTTCTTCATGCTCTGAAAACACAGTATTTAAAGTTTCAATAGAATGCATGTCTAGAATTACTCGTGTATCCGATTTTAATATTTTGAAAAGAGTGTGTAAGGCTTCCAAATTTAACTCTGCCAATACCGAAAATTTCTTTTGAAATAACGGTTCAAAATGATGTGCGTAAAACTCAAAGAATGGCGCTTTGCGATAAGCTGTTTCTATGCTTCGCCAATGTTTTAATTGCCAGTTCTCACTATTATCAAGCTTTACCAAACAAACACTCGCATAATTACCCGGATGAATAACCGGAATACTTATTAACTGCCTGTTATTGGGACCGGCAATTTCAAAACGGCTTCTTGGTGTTTGTTTCTTATAACGTTCGCCGATAGATAGTATAACTTCTGTTTTTGATAACACCTGTCGCATATAATTTACCGAAGGCAAAAAATACAACGGATACAACTTAGTTACATTTTCCATGGTTTAACCTCCAATGTATCCATACATTCTTTATATAACTGATGCACAGATTTATTTAAAATTGCATGCTTAAAATCAGGAATTATTTCGTTGAGCAATGTAAGCACGAATCCTCGATGATGCATAAGTAAATGAGGTATACACAAATCTGGTTCTTCAACAATTTCTTCTCCGTAAAAAATAATATCAATATCTATTTCACGTTCATTCCAGCGATTTCGCTTTCGTCTGCCTATTTCCCTTTCAATAAGTTTTACGATGCCAAGAACTTTTAACGGGGTTTCTTTCGTTTCATATACGAGAGCCATATTCAAAAAATCAGGTTGTGATGCAATGCCCCAAGCTTTAGTTTCATAAATCCCTGATTGTTTCAAAACCTCACCAAATTTTACCGAAAGTGCTAAAATAGCTTTTTGTAAATATTCGAAACGATTGCCCAAATTGCTTCCCAAATGCAAAACAAGTAAGTTTTTTCTCAAGAATATAAGTTAAGCTTTAAGTGAAATAGTTTTTTTTATTTTGGCTACTAAGGATACCTTATGATTAAACACCCATAACTTTTGCCCCAAGAAATTTATTACCACACTTAATCCGGTTGCAAATAAAAAGGCAGAATCTTTTACCTTAAAAATTGGAACCAATTCATCCGGCCAAGTAAGGGCCCATTTATTTCCCAAAATATTAACAATAAACGATACGCCATACAAGGCAAAAAATCTTGCAAGCCTGCGATTACTGCGGTTTTTCTGCTTCCATGTAAACCGCTTGTTCATGTAATAGGTGTAAAAAGAGCCGCACAAAAACCCGGCCGATTTTGCCATATCCGCACTGTTAAACGTTAGAAAATAGTTTTTAAAGATGTTGCTTGCTGCGCATCCAGGACAAATCCATTCCAATACATAATTGTAAACAACAAAATCAACCGCTACGGCTGAACAACCTATTATAAAGAAGGTTTCAAACTGTTTTAAAGTATCTTTCACTTAAGAATTAGAATTCTCAAAATTAAGGCAATTATTTTCAATTTCAACAGGCATACCAAATATCAAAGGCAAATTTAATTTTAAATGACCAGCATCAAACCCAAAATATAAAGGAATATTTAAATCGTGTGTATGTTCATAGATAATTTCTTCAGTATTTTTCCCAAACGAAATGGCCGAATCGTGCATATCATTCATGTGCCCAAGTATTATTCCCTTTAGATTTTTTAACTTTCCGGCACGCTTCAAACACACCATCATTCGGTCAAGATGATAAAAATATTCATCCAAGTCTTCTAAAAAAAGAATGCAATTGTCGGTCTTCAATTCCGATACCGAACCCATAATGGAATAAATAACTGATAAATTACCACCAATGAGTTTACCCGAACAATTTCCAGGCCCATTCATAGTATTTTCTGGCAATGTATAATTCGGTAAATTGCCTTTTAGTACATCAAACATTGCAACAAACGATTGCACCACATCTGGCAAACTATCGCTTTTTAGAAAAGCCGGCATAGCCGCGTGCAAAGTTGGAATGTTCAATAAGCAATTTACATGCGAATGAATAACCGTAAAATCGCTAAAACCTATAAGCCACTTTGGATGCTCTTGAAACTTCGTAAAATCGAGTTTATCAATTATTCTGCCAGTTCCGTAGCCTCCACGCACCGATAAAATCGCTTTAATACATGGGTCATCCAGCCAATATTGGAAGTCGGCAGCTCGTAAATCATCAGAACCACCATACTGATTTTGTACCGCAAATAAATTAGGTGTGTAAATTACTTCTAAGTCGGCTTGGTTTACCAACTTAATAAAAGGCTCTAAATCTTGAAGTGTGGTTTTTCGGGCAGGTGCAATCAGAGCAATTTTATCACCCGGTATCAAAAATTCAGGCAAAACAACCTTAGTCTGCAAAGCTTATCGATTAAAATGGTTTAAATCCTATCCAGAGAGCGGATACTGGTTTAAAATTTACTCATTTTATCAGCCATTTCAACTGCTTTGTAAGTATTTACAATGCCTCTTGAAACACATAATGTTTTAAACTTCGTTGTCTTTTTTGTTCCTGGAATATACACTTTGCCCTTAACTTTATAAGTCGATTTCATCAAAATGGTTCTAACTTGATCGGCAGTAAGGTCAGGGAAATACGAACGAATTAAAGCTGCAACACCAGCAGTACAAGGCGATGCCATGCTTGTGCCATCAAACGAGGCATACTTTGAACCAGGCGTTGTTGAATAAATGCTTACACCCGGTGCAAATACATCCACACTGATTTTACCGTAATTAGAAAAATCGGCTGTTCTTGCCTTTCCAGTTTGCCATGACGAAGCTCCAACTTCAACCCAATTTAACATGCGCTTGTTATCACTAGCCATTATTGGATTTGGGTAATTAACACCTTCGTCTAAATTTTTTGCATCGTTTCCAGCTCCATGCACCAACAACACATCCTTCAACTCTGCATATCTTACCGCATCATCAACCAAAGTCTTGTTCCAGTTATATCCTTTGCCAAAACTCATGTTAATCACTTTTGCTCCATTGTCAACTGCATAGCGAATTGAATTGGCAACGTCTTTATCACGCTCGTCACCGTCAGGTACGCAGCGAACCGACATAATCCTTACGTTGTTGGCAACACCTTTTATTCCAATGTTATTATCGCGTTGTGCACCAATTATGCCAGCTACATGCGTTCCATGAGATGCATCCGGACCGGTTACATCATTGTTTCCATAAACACGCTCTGTTTCATCTTCATAATTATCTCCTACAATACTTCTTGGGTCAAAATCAACATTATACGAATAATTTGCCTGTCCATCGTAATAATCATAAGCACCTTTTAATTCTGCTTTTAAGTCGCTGTATTTTATGCCCGTTTCAAGATATACCATAAACTTGCTTAACATATTGGCTTCCTGAGCACCTACAGGTTTATAATTTTTAAGATCTTCAAGGGTTATGTCTTCGCCTTTACCAATAGCCTTTTCAATTGATTCAAAGCGCTTCATCGATTTCGACAAATTTTCAAACATGGTTTTTGACTCAATACTCTTTTGTAAAAACTCAACTTTTATTTTCAAGTATTCGTCGTAGCCTTTTTTATCCTCAGCCGACATTTTAGACTCATCCATATTGTCGTACTTCTTACTCAATTTTTTGTATAAACGAGTTACTTCTAAGCAGTCCTTTTCAACGTTCTTTCCGTCTTTGCCACCAATAAAATTCCATCCAAAAATATCATCAACATAACCATTTTTATCATCATCAATATTATTCCCTGGAATTTCATCTTCATTCACCCACATAATATTTTTCAAATCTTCATGGTCCTCATCAACTCCGCTGTCAAGCACTCCAACAATTACCGTTGTTGATGTTTTGTTCACCAATAGTTTAGTGTAAGACTTTTCTGTACTTACTCCAAGCATTTTATCCTGCTTGATATCAAGGTTAAACCAATTTTCAGGAGCCTGCTTTTGACCAAAAGCCAATTGAGTGGCAGCTATAAATACAAGCGTCGAAATAAATTTTTTATTAAACATAATTTTTTTAAAGCATCAAAACTCACTAATTAATTTTACAATTGCACAAGGTTTAGACAAATATTAACTTTATCCCTATTAAATTAATATAAAACTATATTGAAATACTAAAAAAGCTGTTTTATGCCCCCCACAGAAAATTTAAAACTCATCACTTACCAGCAAGGTTTACTTTTTGTGCTGTTCCCAATTTGTATTATTGTGGCCATGCTTTATGGATGGAGTGCATTTTCTATTTTAACCCGTCGCAATGGTTTAAACAGCAACATGTATTTGTATGTAAACATGAGTCGCAACACGTATTTATACTATAATTTATTTGTGTTTGTCGTATCCTCGGTATCCATCTTTTATCAACTCTATTTTGCAGTGAAACTAAAATTAACAGCCCTCAATTATACCTTCTGGGCTACAATTATTCTCTTGATTGCTTTAATTGCTTTCGAAAGTTACCTGCAATCACGAAACTTAGGAAAACCATAAACGAAATTGCTCATCTATTTTCTTTGGGCGTGTCCTTTCAGGTCGGGCTTTTCATTGCAAGTCCTCGCTGCGCTGTGGGCTTTCCATTGCAATCCCTCACGCAATCGTTTACACCAAAACTTTTCGTTAGCATTACAACCTCCTTACCATGATTTATCTTAAAGTGGCCATTTCTGAATCATGATTAAAAGTTGAAAATTGTTTTGGTTTAGGAGTTTTTATCAGGTGCAATAAATGTTGCTTTAGGCGGTTTAGAAACTTCATCAGGACTAAAATATATAGTGTTAACCCCGATTTAGAAATGCCCGACAAGGTTTTGTATTTGTACCAATTCTTTTAAAGACTTTGCAACTTTTAAACCTGAAACTATGTAATTTCCGTTTCCATTAGAGAAATTATCAAAATATAATTTGCTCCCCATTTGTATGGTGAACCTCTTTTTCCTTTACTCCAAAATAGTAACCCGTATTGCGCTGCTTTGGCCCTCAAATTCAATGGTCATATAATAGGTGCCAACATTCAGTTTTCGCAAATCTATTGCTTCGATGGTATTAAAAATATAGTCAGTATAAACTTCCCTCCCTAAAACATCGCTTACACTAATTTTCGCTTCGCCATTAAGTCCACGCACATAAAATATTCCTGTTTTAGATGGATTTGGATAAATCGAAATTCGAGTCTTTAGCATTCTCCAAAGCCCAACTTGCTTTTTAAACAGCACAGAATCCGAATCATTGCTGCAATTTGAATCATTCGTAACCTTCACATAGTAATAACCATCTTTTGTAGGCGTAAATACACTGAGTTTTTGGCCCACAATGTCTCTGTTTTTATTCATCCATTGATTACCTTTGGCTGCATTCGAAACTAAATCATCACCCAAAACAGAAATAAGCGGTTTAATTGGAGATGAATTTACTCTTATTTTAGTGCTTATAGAATCACGACAACCAAAATAATTAACAACACGATACTCTATGGTATAAAGGCCTTTTCCTCGGGCAGCCGGATCAAAATTGGCGGCAACCACATCATCAACATAATACCTACCACTGTCTGCCGGTGTTGCTCCGCTTACAGTAAGAACTTTTTCATTATCATAAACTCGCTCAAAGGGTGCAATACTCACTTTTGGATTCTCAGAAATATAAACCATCGTTGAATCCTTTATTCTACAATTATGCTGATCGTTAAGAGTGTATAGAACTTTAGTATATTTTAAAGAGGCGAACGCAGGATAAAAGGTTTGCCCAACAACTACAGCGCAAGTTATGGTGCCCCCGTTCGGATAAATCGAAACTGGAAATGGCACTTCATTTTGACAAGCTGAAACTTCGGCTTTCACCGAAATGCTATCGAGCTTAAAAATTTCAATATCAAAAGATGCTTTGCTCAATCAGGCTTTCCCATTGGTATTGGAATAGGTAATTAAGTGCTTGCCTACATCCACATTCATTGGGTAAAACGTGTTAGAAATTACACCTTTTCCTGTATATGTTCCACCACTTGGTGTCATATAATTTAAAATAAAGGGATCTATTTCCGTGCAAATAGCAGAATGTGCTGCAATATTTATTTTTGCTGTATCAATTAAGGTTGCATTGATTGATACCTTGCTTGTGCAGCCAGCCGCTGTAGTGACCAAATAATATAAAATATGCTTGCCGGCTCCAACCAGTTTAGGTTGGAAGTAACCACCTGCCGTAACTTTTTTTCCGGAGAAATAGCCACCTGTTGGCAAACCCTCTGGCAACTTAATACTATCGCTATTTTCACATGTGGCAAGCGTGTATAACCAACTTACACTTGGCCGCTTATCCGTAATTTCATTGGTTTTACTCATAAAGGTACAACTAGTTCCCTTTCGCTGCAATTGAACTTTATATCTGCCTACGGAACCAACAAACTGTGTTTTTTTATTCTTACCCTGCCATAAATTCCCATCTCGATACCAAGCAAATTGAAACGAATCGTTTGAAGATGCACCCAGTAAAATGCTATCGCTTTCGCAAAGCCAAGGGTTGGCTCCAAGTACTGAAATTAGTTTATTCGAATCGGTTTCATATAGAGACATTACAAATTCACCTTTTGCTTGATTAAATACCGCCAAGGAATCTGAATTATTATACAACTTGCCCGAAGCATAATTCCATAAACCGCTGTTACCAATAACTTTAGTAAGCATATTAATGCCATACATTTTAGCACCCGCAGCCTTTTTTAGTTTCGCAAAATTGTAATTAATATCAAAATTCATCGATTTATTTTCGTCGTGATAAACCCCAAAATAATGTCTAGAATCTAAGGTTCCAACCACGTTTTTACCTAACCCTTGTCCGGTAGTATCGTAATTTAAGTAGGCATGCACGTAAGCCAGACTTCCATTTATATTTTTAATTTCAAATATATCGCCCTAATTACTTGTTAAACTCAAGCTTTTGCCGCCATAAACATAAACGCTTGTATCGCCAATGGCTGCGCCAGAATTTACCCAAACAGGACCATTGGTTAAAGTGGCGTTATCGGCATTGGTAGATTTATCATTGGCAGTAACACCGGTATTTTCATCCAATTTCCAATAGACTGCTAATTTTTTAAATTGGGGATGCAATGCCGTAACTTTTCGGCACATCCAATCACGTATTTCAACTTTGCTTAAAGCAATTTCCCAAACACGCACTTCATCAATTTGACCTTTAAATAAACGCGTTCCACCAACGCTGTATGCCAAGTCACCAATTTCAGGATTAAGTCCGGTCGAAGTACTAATAGAACCAGTGTATAAGGTATTACCTTCTAAATTCCCATTGACGTAAACATTGATAGAATCTCCGGTAAATATACCGGCAACATGATACCATATCCCGGTTTTCATCACCGAACCACTCACAACATCAATCTAGGTGTCAGATGCATTGGCAATATTGAAGGAAAGTTTACCATTATCACCGCAACGAAGCACATAACCTTTGTTTCCGGTTGACCAACCATGTTTACAAAGAATAGAATTGGCAAAAGAGGTACTTCCATAAAAATCGACCTTTATCCATGCTTCAACGGTAATTTTTGCCGAAGGATTTAAAGCAGAAATATCAGGAATATTAATGTAATCATCCGTCCCGTCGAAATCAACAGCGGTGTATGAGCCCGGTTTTTGAGCTAGTGCAGGAATAATTTGCATGATAATCGCAATCGTTGTCGATAGTATTTTTTTCTCATAACTAAACTAACTAACAAATCTAATCAAATGGGTCCAAATATCAATTGAAGGTTTAAAGAACCAGAATTCCTGATTGAGTTTGGGAAAAAAGGATTTTGAATTTTTTCTTATCGGGCGGTGTCTTCAATGACCGAAAGTAAATTGCAATTCCATAATCAAACACACAATTTCGATACTGTGTTTTTGATTGAGTTAAAATAAATGTCTCTTGCGTGATTAATTCTCAAAGCTATACCTTTGGAAAAATTCTTTTATGAGCGACAATTTCAGTATTCCTTACGGTAAAAATACCGAGGTTGGCAATCTATTCATGGTTAACGATATCAGCATGTATTATGAAAGCTATGGAAATGGAGATTCATTATTGTTAATTCATGGAAATGGTTCTTCGATAGCAAGTATGGGTTGTCAAATTGATTTTTTTAAAACAAAATTTAGGGTTGTTGCTGCCGATAGTCGTGGGCATGGAAATACCGATTTAAACACCGATAATTTGAGTTATGAGCAAATGGCTGATGATTGGATTGCGCTAATTGAAAAGCTTGAATTAACCAATATTAATTTATTTGGCTGGAGTGATGGAGGCATTATTGGATTGCTTATAGCAATCAAAAAACCAAACTTAGTAAAAAGATTAGCTATTATGGGAGCCAATGTAAAACCACAATTCGAAGCCTTAATAAAATTAGAAGGATTTATGATTGAGAGGGCAATTACTGAGGCGCAACAAAAAGTAATTGCAGGCCATAATCCGGTATTTTGGCAACGCAAATTGATGCAATTAAGTTTATTAATAGACCAGCCTAATATTGCTTTGTCAGAACTTAACAAAATCAAGAGCGAGGTATTGGTAATGGCCGGTGAAAAAGATTCGGTAAAGGAATCGCATACCCTCCAAATTCATCAGAATATTCCAGGTTCTGAACTTTGCATTTTCCAAAAGGGAACTCATTTTATGCCTATTGAATCGCCGTTAATTTTTAATAAACGATTGGAGGATTTTTTAGCAAAATGAGCTATTAATATCTAAGTTATAAGAATCGTGTGTTTGGTTTAGGCATAATTTTTGGATAGATTTTTTGAGGAATACACTTTAAAATTATGGCTTAAGATTTAAATTTCTAACATCGGTTACGAGTTAAAAATATCGTCAAATTTAAACAATACAATACCTTATCTTTGTTAACCCAATTAATCAATAAAAGATTCAAAGATTCGAACTACTTGATTTAGTTGGGTTTAATCCCGATTCAGAAATTGTTATCAATTCGTTAAAGAATTGATTTATAATTTCTTAATTGAATCTGCAATTTCTATTTCGGATTTTGGGTTAATCAAGTTTTGCCATATTTAAATTTAATCCCAAATTAGCAATGAATCTTCCTCCAAAGAAAGTGCCAGAAATAGAACCACCCAAGGAACCGAGTATTTCTCCAAGCATTCCTGAAATTTTGCCTCAACCAGAAAAAGAAAATCCTCCATTGGTTAGCCCAGAGTTTCCTGATTATGAGCCATTGCCTGATAATGCTCCATTTAACTGAAAAGTAGAATTGAAGGGTTTTAAAACAGCCTTAGCAATGTTTTCAAAAAGAAGAAAAATTTTTTCAGTAGTTCAATCGACTTTGAAATTCTATTTTGGAGCAAAGAAATATTTGTTATAGAGCAAGTAAAGCGTAATATCAGGTTTACAATTCTTAATAAGTTTAATGAAAAAAATATTGTTATTCCATTTCCTCAAACCGATATTCATATAAAAACAAACAATGCAAGTTCATAAAGCAAAAAAATTAGGCCAACTAGCTGCCACAGCTATTTGTGGAAATGATATCACCTCTTCATGTTTATATGTTTCTGCCTTGGCAATATTGTATGCAGGGCAGTATGCTTGGATATCGCTTTTAATGGTTGCTGTAGTACTTTACCTGTTTAGGAAAATTTACAATGAGGCCGTTGGGGCTTTACCTCTCAATGGGGGTGCTTACAATATACTATTAAATACTACTTCAAAAAGCAATGCTTCAACTGCTGCATGCCTTACCATCTTATCTTATATGGCTACCGCTGTAATATCGGCTAGTGAAGCCATACATTATCTGCACACTTTGTTTCATACTATTCCTATTTTTTGGGCGACTTTGGCTTTATTGGCTTTTTTTATGTTTCTAATTATGTTAGGGATAAGCGAATCGGCAGGGGTAGCTATATTCATTTTTATCCTGCATTTAGTGTCTATGTTCATTCTTATTGTTAGTGCAGTTTGGTTTGTTTCTATTCACGGTTTGCAAATAATTACGGAAAATTTCCATTTGCCAGTTAAGGGAAGTATTCCAATGGCCTTATTTTTAGGATTTAGTGTGGCTATGCTTGGTATTTCAGGCTTTGAAAGTTCAGCAAATTTTGTTGAAGAACAGGAACCGGGAGTTTTTAGAAAAACACTTAGAAATATGTGGTTGGCTGTAAGCATTATCAATCCACTAATGGCATTGGCAATAATTGCTGTTATTCCTATTGAAAGTGTAGGCGAACATAAAGAAGCTTTGCTTTCTCACTTAGGGCAAACTACTGGTGGAATTTCTCTTTCAACATTAATTTCTGTGGATGCAGCTTTAGTGCTTAGCGGAGCAGTGCTTACTTCCTTTATCGGCGTTTCTGGATTAATGAAACGGATGTCTTTGGATAGAATTTTACCTCAAGCATTGCTTAAAGAAAACAGTAAAGGTAGTTCAACCAGAATTTTGTTTTTATTTTTTCTATTATGCGCCTCTGTTTTATTCATTACAAATGGAAAATTGGGTCCACTAGCAGGGGTTTATACCATCTCATTTTTATTGGTAATGGTCTATTTTGGGTATGGGAATTTTCTACTAAAAGTAAAACGAGCCAAGTTGCCTAGACCTGAACAATCAAAGCCTTATTTAGTTGCTCTAGCTATTATCTCTATATTAGTGGCATTATATGGTAACATTTCAATAAATCCTGGATACTTAGTTATATTTATCCAATATTTTTTGCCTGCCATAGTCATCTTTTGGCTTCTACTAAATCGTAAGGTAGTTATGCAAAATATACTTATTATTATAAAAAGTGTTTTTGATACTTTTAAAGATAAGGTTCAGAATATTGAAAATTTAATTACGCGAAAAATAAACACTCTATCCCATCAGGAATTTGTATATTTTTCTAAAGGTGATGATATTTCCTTATTAAATAAAGTAATACAATATGTTCAGGAAAATGAAATAACCACCAAATTAAAAATTGTTACGGTTTCTAATGAAAGAGTTTATGCCACTCCTGAATTTCTAACTGATTTCAATACACTTGACAGAGTTTACCCAGATATACATTTAGAGTTTACACAACTTGTGGGAACCTTTGGTCCTGAACTAATTAATGAATTATCAGTAAAATGGAAAATACCGACTAATTTTATGTTTATCAGTTCACCAAGCGATAGGTTTGCTTACAGGGTTTCGGAACTTAACGGAGTTAGGTTAATTATGTAAAACGAGTAATTATAACAAACTAATCAATTGAAGATTCAAAGAATCGAAGTATTTAGTTTATCCCGATTAGGAAATTAATATCAATTTACCGTAGAATTTATTGTCAAATCGAAGATTCGAAAATGCCCCTAAAAAACAAATTCAAATTAATTATCACATTCTTATTCGAATCTGCAATTTCTATTGCGGATTTTGGGTTTAATAAACCCTACCTATTTCTTAATTAAAAAAACTTGCCCCCCTACATTGGTCTTCAATTGAAGTCTTAGATCGGAGTTATCATACGTTGTGCAAGTAGGCAAAATGTTCATTAATTTCAAAGCAAACTCCGAATCACAGCAAGCTTTTGTGCATGCACCTGTTTGAAAAACAACTTGTTGGTTATGCTCGAATTTAGCAGAACCTCCACATGTATTTATATCTAAATGGATGGAATAACTTTTATTTTCTGACAAAGTTAAAACATAAGAATTGGACGGAAACCTCCAAGTTGAATCTGTATGAACACGGATTTTCTCCACAGTCCAATCACCATTAAGCATGGCCTTTTCATCTTTTGAACAACTACTTATACCTGTAAAAAGCCAAAACGAGACCAATGTCATTATGTTCAAAAATAGTTTTCTGATTTTAGTTTCTTTAATTACTGAATTCATTACAAAATTTTTATTTCTCAAAGAACGATAAATACTTTTGAATGATGTGCTCTTTTTATTCACGCCATAAAAAAGCCTTATAAACTGAATATTTATAAGGCTTTTGTTGACTCAATCGGACAGAGTTCGAACTTTTTGAGCTTTGATTTATCGGCAATAATTGAGTTCTATAGACTTGTCAGTTAAATTTTTCTTGATCAGTTGCATTAGAATATACCGAGATAAGACAGTGATGGTTTTAGTGAACAGGATTGGGAAAGGAGAAAACACCGTATTTTAATGATAGTTGAATTCATTTAAACTTCTCAAGCTAACTTTAAAAAAAATGATAATTTATATAATACTCCCCAAATGAATGATGTGCTCTATTAAACCAATAGTTTAAAAACTTAAGTAAGTTCTTTTCTTTTTTTCTTTTTTTTCTTTTTTGGTTCTTTTTTCTTTGTTAATAAGTGCCTGTTTTGTGCATAAAGCTGCCAGCCCTTTTGTGCCTTGTATTTTCAAATCCCAGTTATACACCCAACCAATGTTAAATATATTTTGGTGTTGATATCATAATTGTTATGCTGCCTTGGCCTTAATTATTTGCAAATACATATCGTTAGGCTTTCGCTTGGTTGTGTGATGAATCTTCGCGCTATAATGGCCATGTGTTCTTGCACACCCTTGTAAAGCTCTTATCCGTTCTCGCATGGGTTAAGGTAAATGTAATCATACTTAATACTTTTCCAAAACCTCTCAATCTATATATTGTCGGTTGCTCTTGCTTTGCCATCCATGGATATTTGTATGCCAAGTTTTTCCAGGTGTTCAATCCAAAGAGCACTGGTATACTGTGAACCTTGATCGCTATTGATAATTTCTGGTATTGCGCATTTTTCAATTGCATCATCCAAAACACTCTTACACTACTCCGCATCCATAGAGTTACTTACACCCCATGCGAGTACTTAACGGCTATATACGTCGACTATAGCCGTTAGATACATAAAGCCTTCACTCATATATAAGTGATATCTGTGTACCAGACTTGATTAGGCCTATCAACTTTCAAGCCTCTAAGCAAATAGGGTTTGATATACTCTCTAAGACCCATCTTAGTGAGGTTTTTTCTTCGGTAAATAGTTTCTCTACCCATCAACTTAATTAGTCGCCTTAAACGCTTTAGCCCTATAATAAAACCCTTATCTCTGAGCAAATAAACCATAGATAAAACCCCTTCTGTGGGGTGATTGATTAAATGTTCATCCATAATCCGCATCATTTTTATATTCTCAGCATTTTCGCCTACTGTAGTATAGTAAAGCTGACTACGACTTATTGATAGTAAGTTACACTGACGGCGTATTGATAACTTAGGAGTATCGGGCTTAACCATGTGAACTCTGGCACTCATACTCCCAGTCTCTTTTAAATTATTTTTTAAAAAATCATTCTCTACCGTGAGTTGCAATATTTGTGAATAAAGATTCTCAATATTAACCGGATCAGAACCATCAGATTCCAACGATGTCTTTTTAAAAACCGTTGAAATATTTGATAAAAATTCCGATTTCCACTTAGAGATTACAACAGAACTTGCCTCATGTTTTTTGGATAATTCTGCTAAAGTTAGTTGTTCCTTGACCGCTTCTAAGGCCTCCCTCGCCTTGAATTCAGGCGTAGATTTGCGTCGTGTTTGTTTTGGAAAAATATGTAGTAAAATTAAATGTTTTTTTAACTTAACTACTGGTCCTGATTTTAGGGAGTATTATACTCATTTCAAAGAAAATAACCATCTGCCTCTCAAAGCATTTTTAAAATGTGACAAATACCAAAAGCCATTGACGAGCTATATGGTACAGAAGAAAAAGCTGTATTGCTATAGATGCAGGACAATCGGTTGCAGATGCAATATCAGAAATCAACAAATTCATAACGCATTCCGAATTCTTTTGAAAAATATACCATTAGGACTGAACTCCAAGAACCTCTCTAATATCAACTAAATGAAACCTTCAACCGAATATCGAAAGAACATGCGGATAATGAACATATTTTAAAAGCAAGACTGGTTGAGGTTAATAAAAAGATCGACACCACAGAGGAGAATTACTATGCCCTAAATAAAATTGATACTCAAACCTTTCAAAAATTCAATGACAGATTTGCAAATGAAAAGTCAGTTATAGTTTCAGAATTGGAGAAATGTGCGTTGGGGAGTTCTAACCTTGATTAGGGAATCAAAACAGCGGTTGAATTGTCCTCTCAAATCGCGTCAATATGGGATTCTGCGGATGCAATGGTCAAAGAAAAATTACAAAGATTGTTATTCCCTGATGGAATATACTATAATCGCGAAAAAGACACAGTTCGAGCCGAAAGAGTGAATGGAGTTTTTCAGCTAATCGCCCAATTAACGGGCAGTTTCGATATAAAAGAAACAGGACAAACCCGAAATATTTCAGATTTGTCCTGTTCAGTGGAGTTGCGGGGAGTCGAACCCCGGTCCGGCGAAGGAATTAAATGCGCTTTCTACACGTTTATCTATAATTGTTTTTCGTACACAAGCCGGTTTACAGAGGACCAACCTATATCTTAGCCAGCATAATAATCCTTTGGGTTGGCTGACATGGCCCTGAGATTCCCGGTCAATTCGACCACCTTGAGCCCCGCCGGTCCGGAAATAGGCAGGAAGATGGATGGTATTACGCTAATCCTAGATTAGGCAGCCATTGCGAAGTTATTTTCGCCGTTTGTGTTTTGAACCTTCTGATTTAAGAGCTACTGGTACAAGTCTCTACATGCTTACACTCCAATTGCACAACCCGTCAAATCCGGTCAACCCCAATTGGTAATATAATGCAAAGTTACGTTTTTTGGCACAATAAATCTTGAATACTTTGTTTATTAATTGCCTCCTAAACTACTTTTTGGTATTCTTGGATGCATTACTTTTCGCCATAAAACCGGTATAGTTGCTACAAAAAACATACCGGCATAGCCGGAAGGCAGTTTCGGCGATTTAATATGACTATTTAAAGTATGAAATGGTTTACTGGCATAAAAATGGTGATCGGCATGCCGGGTTAAATCAACCAATATAAAGCGACTAATGAATTTATCCGAATCCCAACTATGCTCCTCAGTGGCTCTTTGATTTTCGGCACGCACTAATCCGTAATGCTCCAGGTAATTTACATATTCGAGCATGAAATTTGCCAAAACACATTGGGTTATCCACGCCAATACAGCCCAATAACCCAAACCAAAATAGAGTATTGTCAACATAACCAATTGAAGCAGCATCTGTCGAACCACATAATTGCCAAGCGAATATCTTCCCAATTTTAATTTTTGTAAACGCTCGGCTTCTAAATCCAAAGAGCAAATAAATTGCCCCTTTGCCGAACGAACAAAAAACATATAAAGCGATTCTCCTAAGCGCGCTGTAGCATGATCTTTTGGTGTTGCTACCCATTTATGATGAACCCGTAAATGATCCACAAAAAAGTAAAGGTTACCGGCTGTAAATAACAGATATTTCCCAAAGGCTTGTTCTATTTTGTTCTTTTGATGAATAAATTCATGCGCTATAACGATAGCTGAAGCCCCGGAATTTAAGCCATTACTTAAAGCAGCGGTTAATATCCAAACTCCACTTAATAAATTATTAGATATGCCATAAAACAAACTTATTAAGGCCGCTGTTTGGAAAGCTAAATGAAGAAATAAAATAATCTTTGGTAAAATAGCCTGCTTTTGGGAATGTTTGTTGGAGTAATTTGAAGGTGTTATCCATTCAAGGGCACCTAAAACGACTAAGGTAAAAAATAAATTTAATAGCGAAAAATAACCTCCTTGAAGGTTGCCATAAATAACAAGTAATGCTGGACATAACCCAAATAGATAGAATAGGTTTCTAAAATTACCCGACATAAATTTAAAACTTAACTACTCGCCTAGTTTAGATTCTTCCATCTTCTGTTCCCACTTCGCTTTCATAGAATCAGCACGCTCCTGGTCAGTTTTTTGCATAATTTCAACTTCTTCTATTTCCGTTTTCTCTTCATTGCTCAATTTTTCTTCAGTTTTTGGTGTTTTATCTTGACAAGACAGCAATATAAGGATTGGGAATAAAAGGATTAAAATAATTTTTTTCATTCCTCAAATATAGAAGAATATGGCTCAATCTTTTAAGCCAAATGAATTAGAAGATAATTCGCAATTACGTTTTTTTCGGCTATTGATTAACAAAATGGGCAAACTAAGCAAAAAGTGTAAAAGTTAGCTTTAATCCTGATTTAGAAATTGTTATCATTTCGTCAAAGATTTGATTTATAAATTCTATATAGAATTTTAATTTCTATTGCGAATTTTGGGTTAAAGTGGACTTCATTTCCAAAACAAAAAAAGACCATAATAAAAAAGGTCGCCCATTGGACGACCTTTTTTTAAGAAAATCTTAAGACTACTTCTTAGTAGTAGTGTCAACAGTGATTGAGTCAGTTGATGGAGCTGGAGGAGTCATGGTATCAACCATTTCTGTCTCAGCGTTCTGAATTGAATCAGTGTTCTCAGCTTCTTTCTCAGCGTTGTTACAAGCTACAAATCCAAAAGTAGCGATGATAGCGAAAATTGCAATAAATTTTTTCATTTTTGTGTGTTATTTTTCAGTTAAACGCCGCAAAAATAGTTATTGTGTTTTATTAAAGCAAGTAATATTTTATTTTTTTCTGAAAAAGATAAATAAGGGCACTCCTTTGAAGTCAAAATTTTCGCGGAGTCTATTCTCTAAAAAGCGCTTATAGCTTTCTCCAACGTACTGTGGCAGGTTACAAAAGAAAGCAAAACAAACCTTTTTTGTAGGCAATTGAGTAATATATTTTATTTTAACATACTTGCCTTTGGTTGCTGGAGGAGGCGTTTTTTCGATAATTGGCAATAACAAATCATTTAATTTAGAAGTTTGAATTCGTTTAGACATGTTATCGTAAACTTCCAACGCCATTTCCATGGCTTTAAAAATTCTCTGTTTGGTTAATGCGGAAATAAAAATTATTGGCACATCAGTAAACGGGGCAATCTTGCGCAAGATTTGTTCAGTATACGTCTTGGCCGTATTGGTGCCTTTTTCTTCAACCAAGTCCCATTTATTAACCACAATAACAATGCCTTTGCCATTTTTTTGAGCTAGATGGAATAAGTTTACATCCTGACTTTCTAAACCGTCTTTAGCGTCAATTAAAAGCATCACAACGTCAGTATCTTCGATGGCCTTGATGCTGCGCATTACGCTGTAGAATTCAATATCCTCATTAACCTTCCCCTTTTTACGGATTCCGGCGGTATCAATCAAAACAAATTCTTTCCCAAAATAATTATAATGGGTATTAATACTGTCGCGTGTGGTGCCTGGTATATCTGTAACAATGTTTCTTTCAACCCCCAATAAAGCATTACACAACGAACTTTTGCCAACATTAGGTCTTCCAACCAATGCAATTTTAGGCAAAGCTGTAGCGTCCGATTCTGGCTCTACCGGTAATATTTTTACTATTTCATCCAAAAGCTCGCCTGTTCCAAAACCTGAAATAGAAGCAATCGGAAAAATCTCATCAAAACCTAAACCAAAAAACTCATGTTGGTTATCCATCCGTTTATTGCTATCGGTTTTATTAACTGCAACAAATACCGGCTTATTGGCTTTACGAATTACTAAACTAAATTCTTTATCAGCATCGGTAATTCCGGCTGTTCCATCTACCATAAATACCAAGGCATCGGCTTCCTTAATTGCAATCAAAACCTGTGATGCAATTTCCTTTTCAAAAATATCTTTGGTATCACTCACAAATCCACCGGTATCCACTACCACAAATTCGTGCCCAGTCCATTCACATCGTCCATAATGTCTATCGCGGGTTACACCACTCATATCATCTACGATGGCCTTTCTATCACCAACCAAACGGTTAAATAAGGTTGACTTACCAACGTTTGGTCGTCCAACTATTGCTACAATACTCATTCTTTTTTACTGTTATTTTTAATGGCTTTTTGTTGCCATCCATTGAATTTACTCGGTATATCCGAATCGTTTTAATTCTTGTTCACTATTTCGCCAATTGTTTTTAACTTTTACAAAGACATCCAAAAACACCGGTTTTTCTAAAAATTTCTCCATGTCTTTTCGCGCCTCACTAGCAACTTTTTTTAATGCTAATCCTCCTTTTCCAATCAGGATTGCCTTTTGCGAATCGCGCTCTACATAAATTAATGCACTAATTCGAATCAATTTTTCCTCTTCTTTAAAATTATCAATTTTAACTTCTACCGAATAAGGGATTTCCTTTTCGTAATGAAACAAGATTTTTTCGCGAATAAACTCGGCAAGGAAGAATCGAGTATTTCGATCGCTTATTTCATCGTCGGGATAATAAGCCGGATGCTCCGGCGACAACTCAACTAAAAAGTTTACTAATATCGACTTATTAAATGGATGCAAGGCTGAAAAAGGAACTACTCCATAAAAGAAGCCCGAAGCCTTCCAGTATTCTGTTTTTTCACTGATTTGAAACTCATTCAACAAATCAACCTTGTTCAAAATCATTATTTTCTTGCCGTCAAAATGATTCAAAATATCAGCAACTTCTGGCGAAAGTTGTTCTTCGGCTTGATCGTGCACCAATAGCAACAAGTCGGCATCCTCTAAACTCTCTTTCATTGAGTCCATCATAGCAATTTGCATTTTGTACTTGGGCTCTATAATTCCGGGGGTATCTGAAAAAACCAATTGATAATCGTCGGTACTTATAAAACCTTTGATGCGATGCCTAGTCGTTTGTGCCTTTGGTGATACAATGCAAAAATGCTGGCCCATTAAGGCATTGATAAAGGTTGATTTACCTGCGTTGGGTTTCCCGATAATGGATATAAATGCGGCCTTATGCATGAGAGCGTAACTTTGGAAGGTGAGACCTTTTGACTTTGAAATTGGTATTGATAAAAAATCCCAACCCGTGTTATCGAATTGGGATGATTGAACTTAGTTGCGGGGACAGGACTCGAACCTGCGACCTTCGGGTTATGAGCCCGACGAGCTACCACTGCTCCACCCCACGATTTTTGTGAGTGCAAAGGTAACAATTTTTTTTACTTAAGCAAATAGATTGTTTAAGCTATTCCGCCAAACATACTTCCTACCAAATCTTTGAACTGAACACCTGTATTTATTGAGTTCTTGCTAAGTTTTGAATGTTCTGATAATCCAAATAGAATAAATTCCATCCATAAATATTTTTCAGATTTGGAAACTTCAGGCATATAATTCTCTACAAACTCTACCAAACCATCTACTTTTTCTAAAGCTTGTTCATATACTTTATTCTTACTTTGGTTTTGAATATCCAATTCATTGCCTTGTTCAAACCAAGCTGTGATATGTTTGTAAAGATTGGTGGTATCCTGGCCCTTCTTCTTTAATTTTTCTAACGGGGGGCAATGTTTATCAAACAGAGTGCGAATTGCTTTTCCTATAAGCGTTTGTGCCACATTATATGGACCTTCCTGCTCGCCTTCATAAACCATTTCTATTTTACCGGTAATGGCCGGAATTACGCCTTCAAAGTCAGCAATTCTAATCATGGTAGTTTTATCGCCACTTAAAATCGCTCTTCTTTCGGCTGTGCTAACCAAATTTTCGAATGCCGAAATGCTCAACCTGGCTGAAACACCACTTTTAGCATCAACATATTCGCTTTTTCGAGCTTCCACAACCATTTGCTCTATAAGGTTTAACACTAATTCAGGAACTTCTATCGTGTTTTTTTGTTGTTCACTCAATTTAGCCTCTTGTAAGGTAATGGCTTTAGCAATTTCAAGGGATTTAGGATAATGAGTAAGTATTTGACTTCCTATTCGGTCCTTTAGCGGTGTTATTATGCTACCACGATTGGTATAATCTTCAGGATTAGCTGTAAAAATAAACTGAATATCCAAAGGTAAACGCAACTTAAAGCCGCGAATTTGAATATCGCCCTCTTGCAAAATATTGAATAAGGAGACCTGGATTCGAGGCTGTAAATCGGGTAATTCATTGATAACAAAAATACAGCGATTACTTCTCGGCACCAATCCATAATGAATAACTTGTTCATCAGCATACGATAATTTTAAATTAAATGCTTTCACCGGATCGATATCTCCAATCAAATCGGCTACTGAAACATCAGGAGTTGCCAATTTTTCTACAAAACGCTCCTTGCGATGTATCCATGTAATTGGAGTATCATCACCCATGCTTTTTACTTTTTCCCTTGCAAAATGACTTACTGGGTTAAACGGGTCGTCGTTAATTTCAGAGCCTTCAATCACCGGAATCCATTCATCCAAAAGATTTACCATACTTCTGGCAATACGTGTTTTTGCTTGACCACGTAGTCCCAACAAATTTATATTGTGCCCAGAAAGAATGGCTCTTTCAATATCCGGAATAACAGTTTCTTCATAACCATGTATATTTTCAAATACGGTATTTCCTGATTGTAAAGCAAGCAGCAGATTGTAACGAAGTTCTTGCTTAATGGTTCTGGATTTGTATCCTGAGTCTTTTAAAGAAGCAATAGTTGTTGGTTTGGAAGTCATTTTTTGTAAAATTTTGTTGTGTTCGGAATTCTGGTATTGGATTATAATTTCTTGGTCCTGTTTCCTTCAAAATCCTTGAAGATGATATCACCCAATCCTTTTAGACCTGTAAAAAAAGCACGGCCATTATTGGTTTGGGTAAATTCATCTACGAAACTTTGCAGATAAGGATCGCGGGCAATCATAAAGGTGGTGATGGGAATTTTTAGCCTACGGCAAATGGCAGCTTCATTCAGGCATTTATTAACTATTTTCCTATCCAATCCAAAACTGTTCATATAATATCCTCCTGCTTCTTTTAAGCAAGACGGTTTACCATCGGTAATCATAAATATTTGTTTGTTTTGGTTTTTTCGGCGTCTTAATAAATCTTGAGCCAGCCGCAAACCAGCAACGGTATTGGTATGATATGGACCTACTTTTAAATAAGGTAAATCTTTAATTTCTATTTGCCAGGCATCGTTTCCAAAAACAATAATATCAAGGGTGTCTTTAGGATATTTTGTTTTTATAAGTTCCGCTAATGCCATAGCCACTTTTTTGGCAGGAGTAATGCGGTCTTCGCCATACAATATCATGGAGTGGGAAATATCAATCATCAAAACGGTGCTGGTTTGTGAGGTATGTTCCCGTTCTGTTACCATCAAATCGTCTTCGGTAATTTGATTATGGCCTCCCATTAATTGGGTATAGGCGTTTTTCATGGTTTCAGATACTGCAATTTGGTTTATACTATCGCCAAATTGAAAAGGTCTAATTTCTCCCGTACTTTCATCTCCTTTTCCAGCATAAACGGTTCGGTGGTTTCCATTTTGGGCTTTTTTTAATTTACCAAACACTTCTTCTAAAGCTTTTTGTCTAATAGATTGTTCGGTTTTGCTTGTAATTATTATCTCGCCATTTTCAGGATTTTCTTTAATAAAGCCTTTTTCTTTGAGGTCCTTTATAAAATCGCCCATGCCATAATTACTGTCCGTAATTTTATGCTCACGATCTAGCTGATTCATCCAATCCATTGCCTCTGGCAAATCTCCTGCTGTATAATTTAGCAGTTCGCGAAAAAGATCGAAAAGTCGGTCAAAATCCGTTTGACCTGTTTTTTTTAAGAATTTTGAAAACCTAAATCCCGACATCGTATGCAAAAGTAAACATACCAATGCACGCTTTGTTTAGAAATATTTCAAATAATGATGATTTTTTGTAGGAATATTGCAATGATTATTTCTATCACTTCACAACTGCCAACATAATCTGCACATGTTTCGATTAATAAAAATAATCTTCATTTTTCTTTTTGTAATCGCAGCCTTGTATTTTGGCGCGTCGTTGTTTATACCAGCTAAGTACACTATTGAAAGAAGTGAAACCCTTAACGCTCCGGTGGATATTATATTTGAACATGTTTCGCATTTTAAATATTGGGAAAAATGGAGTCCTTGGAAGGAAAAAGATCCTGAAATGAAAACGCTTTTTGGGCAAAAGGACGGAAAAAAAGGATCGTATTGGTTGTGGAAAAGCTCTAGCGGAGATGGAAGAATGACTTCCACCAATATTATTGATCAAAAGCAGATAAACTATCATTTAACGTATTCAAAACCGTATCCTTCTGAATCGGATGGGGTAATGAAATTGGAACCGGAAGGCAATATGACCAAAGTAACTTGGACGATGGAAGGCTCTAATCCTTTTCATTTGCGGGTGCTAAACCTTTTAATGGACAAAAAAATTGGTCCAGATTTTGAGAAAGGTCTCCAATTGTTAAAAGCTATCACTGAAAAGGAGGCAACCATTTTTCAAAACGAATATTTTGGTTATAGAATTAAAGAAACGCGGTTTAGTGGCAGCAAGATTGGTTTTGTGAGAAAAACAGTGCCATTTGACGAAATGGATGAATTTTTCAAAAAGAACTATTTCAAAATAAAAGAAGAAGCAATCCAATGCAACTTCAGAATAGATGGTGAACCCTTGGCTCTTTTTTACCGTTGGGATTACACCAACAGTTTGGCCAATATTGCTGCAGCCATTCCAATTATGGGTGATTCGACTTTAGGCATCGAATTTGAAATGATGCAATTACAGCCTCAAAAATCATTGCTTTTAAATTATTACGGGGGTTATAAAAGCAGCACGAACGCTTATAAAGCACTCGACAATTACGTTCGTAATAAAAAGTTGAGAACACAAAAACCGGTTATCGAAGAATATATTATTGGTCCAAAGCAACAACGCGATTCCAGTAAATGGTTTACGAAAATTTGGTATTTGCTCGAATAATAGTTCTACTTCAAGTCAATTAAAAAAAACTTTTAGTTTTAGCAATATTAATTTTAAAGCACTTACGTTTTATAAGCCATGCTTAAATTCAAATCTCCCGTTCTGAAACTTGTTTTTTTTTGCTTATTGATTTTTATTAATTTGAAAGAATTTTCACAGCAGATTTTTAGCATAGCCAATAAAAAAGGGTACATTAATCCATTAGGAGACACAGTGTACAATGCCAATTTGTATCCAATATGGATGGATACCGAAAAACCTAGGCGCTATTACAATAATTTGAATCAAGGTTGGGGCTTAATCAATATGTCTGGTGCAGGAATCATTGAACCAAAGTACACCTCTTTAGTTCGAGAGTCTGGCTTTTATATTGCCGCTATTCAAAACACCTTTGGACTTTTGGATAAGAATGGAAAAATCCGAATTCCATTTATTTATGAAAATGGAGTAAACTATCTTATTACTCTAAAGAACATTGGCTGGTAAAACAGAATCGATTATTCGGCATTGTTAATTCAAGTGGCAATATTTTGGCGCCAACCCAATACAAAGGAATCTACCATGGTTATTCTGGTCAGCGCTTTGTATTGTATATCAAAGATTCAGAAGGTTTTAGATGGCAATGGTCATGAAAAAGTTCCATTTGAATACAGCTACATTGAACCGTTTCAGAACTTCGCTTATGACTTGGTTAAAGTAAATATTAAAAAAAAACAGCTTATATTTCGTATCACAGCAACCAAATAAAAATACCACCGATTTACAAAGAGTTGTCTAATTTTGTGAAAGACACTTTTTATGATGCCTTAATTTGGGCGTGAGATTCGTTTGGCAAATGGGGCGTGATTGATTCGAATAATCAGTTAAAAGTACCTTTTGTTTATGCGAAACAAGGTCTTTTTTTTTACAAAGCATTAGCCGTAGTTAATCGAAGCCAATACGAAGGTTTGATAGATAATTCCGGCAAAATAAGACTTTCTTTAATTTACAACTTTCTGGAGGGCGTGTTTTGTGATGATTATATGTATTATGAGCGCAGTCATAAAAGCGGATACATTCGAACAGATTTCAAAAAATATCCGAGAAAGAAATACAACTTGAAGGTAATAATAGCTACTAAATTTGTGAAAGATGCCCCTAAAGTCATCAATAGGATTGCTTTGAACACTAATACAATTTTGCCTAAAACCTTACTAAAAAAGAGTTTGTTGGCACTCTTATATCGTCATTCAAAAATAAAGAGCGCGTGCAGCATCGAAGAGCATTTGGTATACTATGGTTTACCCGATGCGTTTTTGGGGAATTTTATGGAAGGAGAAAACTTAGATTTGCTGAAGAAGGAATTCATCTTTCCAATAATTTCATCAGAAATATTGCGGTATAATGTTTGGCTTTGGGTTTTACCTTATTATAAAAAATGCTTTTCGTTTCTGCCGAAGGCACACCAACTAGCCTATAAGCGAATCCTAAAATTATTGAAAGCTTATATGGGTCGTTTTAATAAAAGCAAAGTAGAGCAACATTTAAAAGAAAATAAAAATTACTTTGAAAGAGATACTTGGGAACGCAATTTGAAACCTTCATAACTTATTGATCGAAAAATTTCTTCCGCTGTAGACCGATTAATTGTTTATCATCATCTTATTTCTGAAGAAGATGCTCTAACTTGGGTAAATAAAATATCGGATGAAGTGCAAACATGGTAAGTTAAATCCGTATTACCCCGCCCAGCTCTCCCTGTCCAAACTCCTATACTGAATCGCTTCGGCCAAATGTTCTACTTTTATTTCATCACTTGCGGCTAAATCGGCAATGGTTCTGCTCACTTTCAATATACGATCGTAAGCTCTGGCACTCAGATTTAAACGCTGCATGGCAGTCTTTAAAAGGGTTTGTCCAATTTTATTAATGACACAAAGTTCCATTACCATATTGGTTGGCATCATGGCATTGCTATAAATTCCTTCGGTTTTTTCGAATCTATTTTTTTGAAAATCGCGTGCCTGAAGAACGCGTTCTCGCACCTTTTTGCTACTTTCGTTACTAGTTCTTCGGATTGCTAATTCATCAAAGGACACTGGTGTAACTTCAATGTGAATATCGATTCGATCGAGCAGAGGACCCGAAATTTTACTCAAATACCTTTGCACCACACCCGGCCCGCAAACACAATCCTTTTCAGGATGATTGTAATAACCACATGGACAAGGGTTCATACTGGCTACTAACATAAAACTAGCAGGATACTCCACTGCAAAACGGGCTCTTGAAATAGTCACTTTTCGCTCTTCAAGTGGTTGACGCATAACTTCCAAAACCGTTCGTTTAAATTCGGGCAATTCATCTAAAAATAAAACGCCATTATGTGCTAAGGATATTTCTCCGGGTTGCGGAATTCCTCCACCGCCTACAAGTGCAACATCACTTATGGTATGGTGTGGGCTCCTAAAGGGGCGGTTACTTACCAAGGATGCATTGTCGCCCAATTTTCCTGCCACCGAATGAATTTTGGTTGTTTCTAAAGCTTCATGCAGCGTCATGGGCGGCAAAATGGTAGGCAATCGCTTGGCTAACATAGTTTTGCCGGCGCCGGGCGGACCAATTAAGATTATATTATGCCCACCTGCTGCCGCAATTTCCATGGCTCGTTTAATGTTTTCCTGCCCTTGTACATCCGAAAAGTCAACTGCAAAAAGTCCAGTTTGGTGTTCATAGTCGCCGCGTGGATCTGCTGTGGCTCTTTCAATGGTCTCATCGCCATTTAAAAAACCAACCAATTGCGACAAATTTTCAACGCCATAAACTTCAAGATCCTTAACAATTGCGGCCTCTTTTGCATTGTGTTTGGGCAAAATAATACCGGTGTATTGATCCTTTAATGCTTGAATTGCCATTGGCAAAGCGCCTTTTATCGGTAGCACTCCGCCATCAAGTGACAGTTCACCCATAATTATAAATTGTTCGAGTTTATCACTACTCATTTGACCGGATGCCGCTAAAATTCCGGAAGCAATAGGTAAATCATAAGCTGAACCTTCTTTGCGAATATCGGCAGGTGCCATATTTACAACCACTCGCTGACGTGGCATTTTAAAACCGTTATTTTTTAAAGCAGTTTCTATTCTAAACTGACTTTCTTTTACAGCATTATCAGGCAAGCCAACCATGAAATACTTCATCTGTCCTTGTCCGATATTTACTTCAACTGTTATTCTATGGGCATTTACACCATATACAGCGCTGCCGTAGGTTTTTACCAACATCGTACAAAAATAAAGCTATATAGACTTGATGAACAGGCATATTTTATTCTGAAAATATTCTTGATGTGGATATAATTTTCCTTAAGGATAGGGTATTCCTTTAAAAAAAAGGAATTCCTCTGTTAAAAAAATCTTTATTTCTTGCGACCGACAAAGCGAATAACAGAACCGGTTCCGTTGTGAAATAATCCTTCGTTCAATTCGATTACTTTTTCTTCAAGTTCAATAGTATCAAAGTTGGCAAAATCAGCTTTAATTTCATCGAGTGAAAACAGCATATCATAATCTTTCGGACCCCCAACCTTATCATTTTTTTCGAGGTATTGAAGGTGATTTTTGCTGAATGCTTCAAAAATCACATATCCACCTTTCTTAAGATACTGGTTGAGTGAAATATGAATTTGCGATTTAAGGTTTGCTGGAAAATGGGCGTAAATTAAAGCGATTGCGTCAAATTGTTCATTTTTGAAATTCAGAGTTTGCAATTCACCAACTTGAAAATCTATATCAACCTTTTCAGATTCAGCCAATCGCTCGGCTTTCTTTTTTCCTTCAATACTAATATCAAATGCCGAGGCAATCCAGCCAAGTTTGGCAGCAAAAACGGCATTTCTACCTTCTCCTTCGGCTGGAAAAAGGATGTTACCTGGTTTGAACTTTAGTAATTGCTCTTTTAAAAAGTTGTTGGGCGAAATACCATAGGCAAATTCTTCTTGCCCAAATCGTTCATTCCATCTATCAACCCAAGGTTCGTTCATCGGCGTTGTATCTAAAAGTGAATTTTTAAGTCTTCCTGTAATCATTTTATGATGGCAATTGCAATAAAAAGGAAAGGCAACCACATATTCATTTAAATTATAATCGAAGGTAATAGAATCTCCTTTGGATAATTTATTTATAACAACAATGGTTTTGCCTAATACCTTACAAGTTGGATTGCAATCGTGATTAATAAATTGACCAATTTCATCAAATATATGTTCGTTTGGTTTAATTTGTATGGATTCGCGAGTCGGACTGTTTAATACCTCTCCACGAAGTTTCAAAACAATATCATTTGCTTCTAGTTGGTTTTCACCAACATACACTAAATCTCGGAAACTATTAGAATTAGTTATTACCTCCAATTTTGGGTTCACATCGGTTTTGTTTTTAATCATAAGTTTTGAAAATATTCAACAATTAAAAGCTTCCTATATTCTCGACAGCAAATATATTTATTTAGTTTGATTCTAAATAATAAAATTTATAACGATATTTTTAGAGGGTAAACACAAATAAATTGGCGAATGTGTTACAGGTTTCCTTGCCTCTATGGAGCTATTGACTTGATTTAAGAATCCGTGAATGACTTTTTCTTAAAATCAAAGGTAATCTGGAAAAGTTAATTTTGAATTAAATAACTTAACATTTAGGCGTTTATGAAATTTTTTAAAGACCAAATATTTAAATATCAAATATTTGAATCTGTAAAACACAAATGTTTATATCTGATTTAGTGCTTAAAATAGCTCCCTTTTCACTTCTTTCTTGCCACCGTAATTCCGTCGCGAATTGGTAATAGTACTTTTTCAAATTGAGTATCATCAGCTACTAATTCGTTAAATAAATGAACAGCCTTAGTGTCGTGATCATTTTGGATGGCTATTGAATCTAAAACTTTACCACTCCAAAGCACATTATCGGCTATTAACAATCCACCAGACCTTAAACTATCTTTTACCAATGCAAAATAATTCGGGTAATTTTCTTTATCCGCATCAACAAAAACCATATCAAACACTTTCTTGCTTAAAAGTTCAGGAATAATTTGAAGTGCATTACCAATATGTAAATTTACTTTTCCGGATACACCAGCTTGTTCAAAATTTGAGAGTATGGGGTCTCTTAATTCTTCATCTATTTCAATAGTATCTAAAACACTACCTGCTTGCAATGCAATGGCTATACAGATTGCAGAATACCCGGTATATGTACCAATTTCGAGCACATGTTTTGGATTAACCAATTGGGTTAAAAGTTTTAAAAATGTCCCTTCCAAGTGCCCCGACAACATGCGCGAATTAATTTGTGTTAAATGGGTTCTTTTAGAAATCAAACTAAGAACCTCAGATTCTTTAGAACTATATTGCTCACAATATGCTTGTAAATCTTTACTAATAAAGTTCATAGTTACTTAATATCGATTAAAGATTCTATCATTTTGTGATCGGAAGTAAAATTTTTGGATGTGAGATAATTATACGAAACCATCGATGTATCGTGCATAATATAATCGATTCTCATTGAAGGCAAGGGGCCAACATAGGTTCCACCTAATCCATCACCGCTTTCCAAAAAACAATCTTTCATGCCCGGAATTAAGGTATGATAAGCGAACGACTGAGGGGTATCGTTAAAATCGCCACACAAAATAGTTGGGTTTTTATTTGAAATCATGCTCTCTTTTAACATGATGGCTTGTTCGCCGCGTTTAATAAAGGCTGTTTTTAAACTTTCAAAAATATTTTTTGAAACCTTAATCGCACTGTCTTTGTCTTCCCCAATTTTTCGCATCAAATCATAATCTGTTCTAGCCAATTTTAGAGATTGAAGATGCACATTATAAACCCTTATTATTTTATCGTTAAATTTAATATCTGCAAACAAACACAAGTTACTCGCATTTTTTCCAAAATCTAAATCACCATAATTAATGAGTTTGTACTTTGAAAAAATAATAATTCCATACCTCGAATTTATCTGCTTTCTTTTTAACTGTCTGAAGTAATAATACTTCAAACCTGTAATTCGTTTAATTTCATCGATAGCCACCGAATTATTAATTCTCAAATTAAAAAACTCTTGAATACATAACACATCCGGATCCTTTTCAACTATTTTTTCTACAAATTTATCAAAGAAATTCTGATCATCGTATCGCCCAAAGAGTTTAACATTGCATGAAACAACTTTGAGTGTTCCGACCCTATCCGGTGATGCTTCCGCCCCTAGAGTCCAAATTTTGTTAACACTTTCGATGGATAATACAAGAACAGCCAAGCTAAACACAAAACGAAGCTTTTTTTGAACTGCCCAATAAATCACAAAAAACACGTTAATGAGAATTAAAACTGGATGCGCTAAGCCAAAAAAAGCAACCGGCCAAAAAACAGATGGATTAATATAAGGTGCTAGCAAGGCAAGCAGCAAGCCCACAATTGCTAAATAATTTAAATATTTAAATATGATGTTTAAAACTAACAAGGACGCAAAGTTTAAGTAAGAAATTTGTTAATCAAAATAACGTTATGCACGATTTCCTTTTGCATAATGCCTCGATTTTTACTCACTGGCTCTAAAAAGCATTTCTTTTTCTTCTTTGGTTAAACTGTCATAACCAGAGTGAGAAATTTTATCTAAAATAGCGTCAATTTCATTCTGGTTGGGTTTAGAATTCCGCTTTTCATGTTTGGTGTTTGCCTTTTTGGTTTCTGAATTGGAATAGACTTTTTCGCGATAAATTTTGGTTTCATCTACTTTGGAGGTCTTTGGAATAATTTTATTGAGACCATTAAAAAATTTAAGAAAAGGATTATTAACAGCTCCTTTCACATAAAGAATATAAAACATTCCAAAAAACGCACCACCTAGGTGGGCAATACCACCTCCTGGATTACTAGATGGAATACCTGTGATATCGATTAGAATTAAGGCCAATGCTAACCATTTAAGTTTTAGTCGGAATACGCCAAACAACAGTACCTCGTATTGAGGCAATAAGGTTGCTGCGGCGGCGGTAACAGCCATCACACTTCCGGAAGCTCCTACCAAAAAGCCGAAAGATTTAGCTGTAGCGAAAACAGGAAATACATTATAGCTAATTAAAAATACAAGTGCGCCTAAAACACCACCCCCTAAATACGTTATATAAACCTTACGAGAGCCTAAAAAATCTTGAAGAATACCCCCCATAAAAAAGAACATGAGCATATTAAACAAAATATGAAAGATGCCTACGTGCATAAATTGATAGGTAATGGGCGTCCATAATCGTTTAACAAACAAACCCGCATCGCCTGGAACATTTAAGTAGTTTATGGCAACTTCTGCAGCATCTGAAAGATTAAAAAAAAATAAAATAAGCCTAAAGAGTGAAGCAGCCGCAAAAAGCAAAAGATTTATTAATAGCAAACGATTTACGGCAGACCTATTGTCGAGCAACTTAAATTTTATTTCATCCCAAAGAGTCATATTTTCAAATTCTATTTATTTAAACCTCAAAATCTATGCCATGAAAAGTAGCAAAAAAAAGGTTGTTACTTAGAAGAACGATTTTCTGTCTGTTTTGTTCCAATAAAAAACCAAAATAACGCCAAAAATCAATCCACCTACATGCGCAAAATGCGCAATACCCTGACCTTGATTCGCAATTCCAAGGTAAAGTTCGACAATTCCGTAACCAATTGCTAAATATTTTGCTTTAATTGGAAAGGGAATGAACATTAAATATAGTTCTGTATTCGGAAAAATCATTGCAAATGCTGCTAATAAGCCCATAATGGCACCTGAAGCGCCAATTGTAACCTTTCTGTAAATATCGAGAACCTCTGCTGGAATTTCATCAATATTGCCCAAAGGGGATATAAAACCTGTAGATTGATACACTGTAAATGCATCGATTGAAAACATGAAAATAGCTGATCCTGCCACACAAAAAAGGTAAAAAAATAAAAACCTTTTTTCACCCCAAATTTGTTCAAGTCGGCTACCAAAGATATACAAGCCAAACATATTTAGCAATAAATGCATTATTCCCCCATGCATAAATTGATACGAGAAAATTTGAAATGGACGAAAATATGGACTGTCTAAATAATGCAAGCCAAGCAGGTTGGTTAAGTCGATACCACTTCTTCCAAATATAAAAGTGGCTATAAAAACCCCTACATTGATATAGAGAATATTTTTACTTACAATTGGCATAGGAGCCATATCACCAAAACGCATGGTTAAAACTAGTTAAAATTAAGTGTTAGAAATAATGGTTTTACTCTGATTATTAATTATGGAAACCTGCTGAGCTAAGGCTTCCGTTATTTTTATAAGTTGTTCGGTGGCTGGATTATTTTCGTTAAATGGATTAACCCCAGCATCAGCCTTTGAACGCAAATTTTCAAAAATTGGAATATGTCCTATAACAGGCACATCGAATTCTTTGGAAAGAATATCGGCACCTCCTTCTCCAAAAATAAAATACTTTTTATCAGGAGCATCTGCCGGAACAAACCAACTCATATTTTCAACCAAACCTATTAAAGGAGCAGTAACACCTTGAGTTCTGAACATACTCATAGCTCTGCGGCAATCTGCTATAGCCATATCTTGCGGTGTGGTTACCATTAAAACCCCAGTAAGTGGTAAAAGTTGCGTTAAGGTTAAATGAATATCACCAGTTCCGGGCGGCAAATCGATAATTAGATAATCCAATTCGCCCCAAAGCGAATCGTTTACAAACTGCTTAAATGCCGAAGAAATCATTGGTCCACGCCAAACAACAGGTTGGTTTTCGCGAATCATAAAACCGATAGATAAGACTTTAATTCCATCTTTCATAGCCGGAATCATTTTTCCATTTTCTGAAACTTCCACTTGATGCCCTTTCAAACCTAACATCATGGGAATGGATGGCCCATAAATATCGGCATCCAAAATACCAACTTTGGCGCCCAAATGCGAAAGTCCGTAAGCTAAATTGGCAGCTACAGTGCTTTTTCCTACGCCACCTTTTCCGGAACCGACAGCGATAATATTTTTTACTAGCGGCAAGGTTTCGCTTTTATCGCGTTTGGTTGTAACTCGCGAACTCATGGTAATTTTTACATCTTCAGCCTCCTTGATAAAATGCCGTATAGCATTGTTACAAGCGCGTTCAATCATTTCCTTCATGGGGCAGGCCGGAGTGGTTAGTTCAACAGTAAATGCTACCTTTTTTCCATCAATTTCAATATCCTTAACCATGCCAAGCGTCACAATATCTTTGTGAAGATCAGGGTCATCAACATGGCTTAAGGCTTGTAATACATCTTTAGCTGTTATTTCGTTCATTTTCTTTCCTTTTAAATAAATAACCTATTCTACCAAAAAATCGTTTTTCAAACGCGTAAAAAAACTTAAACTTTCCAAAAACAAAGCCATAAAGCAGCAATAAAATATTGTAAAAAATTAAGATTGCAACTACATACAGTATGCCACGCAAAAACCTTGGTTCAATATCACGGATTCCTAAAGCGTTGAAAATAGGGTTTTTAATATACAACGACGTGAATCCTGTGCAAGTAAATACTGCCAAAATGATCAAAACATCCAAGGCAGATTTCACCCCCCAACGATGTCTTAATTTTTCGATAAAATTCATTAATACAAAGGTAAGTCAAATAGTCTGAACCAATGAGTAATGACGTAAAAATCATTTTAATCTGAACTGAAATCTGAACCTCTTGATTTAATTGCAATTGTGATGATGTAATTAATGCTAACGTTTATTTTAAACTCAAGTGAGGATAAGAAAATCGAATCTAAAATAAAGTAGAATTAAGAATCCTCGTTTTGAGGGCCTTAAACCAAGTTAAAAAACTTTTTTCAGGGCCCTGAGGCTTGAATTGGCAACCAAAGCGTGAGGGATTGCAACGGCTAGCCCGCAGCATAGCGAGGACTAATAGTGCAAAGCCCGACCTGAAAGGGCACGCCCAAATTTTCTTTCTGTATATAAATCCGTTGTTGATGGTATTTGATTGCTTGTAAAATCTTTTTTATTTGTTTTAGTTTGAATTTGTGTTGAAGCCAGTTAGTTTGTTGTTTTTTTCGGTTGTTTTATTTACGCAGGGCCATGCTCAAAATCGTTTTTTTGCGCAAGCAGTTATCGATACTCTTGCCTCTGAATGGTTTGCAGGAAGGGGATATATAGCCAATGGCGACCGTAAAGCGGCCACCTATATTTCAGAACAATTTACAAAATTAGGCGTTAAGGTATTTCCAAACCATACGCATTTTTATAGCTTCTCGTTTCCTGTTAATACGTTTCCGGGCGCTTGCAGTGTTAAGATTAATGGAAAACTATTAGTTGCAGGCCAAGATTACATTGTTAAACCGGGCTGCCGTTCAATTCATAAAACATTTAAAATTAAACCGGTACCAAATTCAACTTCGTACCCGGTTCAATCCAAAAAAACGGCGTTATTGTTTGACACCTCTTACAAATTCGACAAAACGGATTATTTGAACTTCCATCATTTTAATTTAAAAATTAGCTTACAAAAAAAGTTGACTTGGAGTGTTTCTACTGAACAAGATGAAACACCAGGATTGGATATTTTAAAAACTGCTTTTCCTGTTAATGCCAATAAAATAAAGGTAAACATTGATGCAAAAATGATTAATCACGAAGCTGTAAATGTACTTGGTTATATTGAAGGATCTAAAGTAAAAGACACTTTTATTGTGTTAACGGCTCATTACGATCATTTGGGCAAAATGGGCAAAGCCTTGTTTCCGGGTGCTAATGATAATGCTAGTGGGATAGCTATGATGCTGGATATGGCGACCTTTTTCAGCAAAAATCCTTGTAAATATTCAATCGCATTTATTGCTTTTGCAGGCGAGGAGGCAGGACTTATTGGGAGTAAAGCTTATACGGATAACCCATGGTCAGAGATTCCTTTGAGCAAGATGAAATTTTTGGTAAATCTTGATTTGATGGGAAGTGGAGAAAAGGGTATGGCTGTTGTAAATGCTACTATTTTTCCAGAGTATTTTAATAAACTTAAATTGGCCAATGAAACCAATCATTATTTATCAGGGTTTAAAAGTCGTGGAAAGGCTGCCAATAGCGATCATTATTGGTTTACTGAGCGCGGGGTAAAGGGATTTTTCTTTTACTTAATGGGTGATTACAACCACTATCACGATATACTGGATAACCGCGAAAATTTAAAGCTAGGGCCGTATTACGATAAATCGTTTCGCCTAATCAGAGATTTTATCTTACTGATTTAGAATTTTAAATGACAGCGGCAACCATTGCTATAATAGCCTCTTGGTTTAGAGCTTCTGCGTGTTGCACTGCAAGAAGAAGCTACAAAAATTCCTAGAATACCTATAATCAATACAAGTTTTAGACGTTTCATCATTTTTAAAACGACACAAAGGTGTTATTATTATTTTGTTAAATCAAACATTTCTTAAAAACCGAATCGAATTTGAATTTTCAATTACGGATTTTAGAAATAATTTATTCTCAACTAAGCGTGTAAAATTCTGTTTTTTCGTAAGTATGGCTGCGAATAATACCAGCAGAAATCAGATTGACCAATATCCTTGAGGCCCTGTAACGACTAATATTTAACATCTTGGTGTACTGCTTAAGTGTGATTCGTTCGTTATTAGACAAAAATTCTAAGAGTGCCTTCTCTTTACTTGAATAATTAATTAGTGTACCATTGGTTTCATTTTGCCTTCTCAACACATCAACTACTATTTTACTTGCCAACAAACTTTTATCATTTACCCGAATATAAACCCACCAATTTCCCTCTTCATCTTTAGAATAATAGGGTTTGTCTTTGCCTTGATGAACTCTACATTCAATAATGAGTTTGCCTTCAATTTCCCATTCTTCTAAATCAATTTTTACTTCAGGCTTACAATAAAAAGAAGCTGCCAAATCTAACATGTATTTTTCATCTTCACTTTTTACACCGGCTACAGTTTTGTTATCGCGGATTCCAACAAGCAAGGTTCCTCCTTTGTGATTAGCAAAAGCGCACATCGTCTTGGCAATTTTTGAAGCGTTGGAAATGGTTTGCTTAAAATCAAGCGTATCATCCTCGCCTTTAATAAGCATTTTTAGGATATGGGGTTGCATGTTGTTTACCCTTGCGATTCATGTGCAAGTTATAAATTGTTAACATACCATTCGAAAATTTGTTTAACATGTTTTGCACGCTCCGTTTCGGTTTACTATGCCAACGTACGTAAAACGATATTATCCGGATATATATTTCTTTAATATTGCGTTATGGAATTTTTAGATATTTACATCACTAACTAAAAACAACACTTGATTTCAGCCAAAACACATCCAAAGTTTAACCTTTTTATGAATTTTATTCAGAAGTTGAATATTAATATTCTTCTGTTCATAACTATGATCACGGCTTACAGGCAAAGAGTTTCAAGTATATTATTAATCAATAAACACCCTTATTACTATGAATGTTTTTAAATTATCTCTTTCTTTCCTTTTCGTTTTTGTTAGTACACTTTGTTTCTCACAGGTAAATGACAAATCTAAAAATTTGTCTTCAGTAGCAAATTCAGAGCAACGACAAAAAATCTATCTTCAAACCGACCGAACCTTTATCGGCATTAACGAAACTATCTTTTTGACGGCTTATGTTCTTAATGCCGATTCTTATAAATTAACCGATAGTAGCAAAATTTTGTATGTAGAAGTTTGGGACGGTCAAAATCAGGTACAAAAACGTTTAAAATTTCCAATTACCAAAGGAATAGCAAAAGGACACGTAAACTTTGGAAACATTGGTGGCAACTATAAAATTAAAGTATTTACAGCTTGGATGCTTCAACACGGGGATGCTGATATTTTTAACAAAGAAATAACCGTTCAAGACATAATTTATCCAAATTTACTTTTAAAAGCAGAGCTCACAAAAAAAACGTATATCCCCGGCGATACACTTGTTGCAGAATGCGAAGTAAAAGAATTAACACAAAATCCACTTGCCAATAGCAAAGTTTCAATTCAGCTTTATTTGGCTGGAGAACTTTACCTTGAAACCCCTTTCTTTTTAAACAAGAACGGGAAGTTCAATATAAAAATGATTTTGCCAAAGGATAAAACCTACGATAATGCCAGTATCAATATGGTGGTTCGGTATAAAGGAAGCAATGAATCGTTGAGTAAAAGTGTGCCATTGAGTATGGGTAATCCAGACTTACAATTTCTACCCGAAGGTGGTTATTATACAGCCGGCCTTAAGAGTACAATTGCATTTAAATCACTTGATAAATATGGCAAGCCGGCAGAAATTGAAGGATATATTGTGGATGATAATGGCAAACGCATCTTACCCTTTAAGAGTTTTCACCAAGGTATGGGCAAATTTGAATTTACAGCAGAGTCTGGAAAAAGCTACTTTGCTCAAATTACCAAACCTTTTATTAGCATTTACCCAATAAAGCTTCCTGAACCTAATGGCCCCGGCATGAATTTATCTTTAACAAAAGATGCCAATAGTTTATTTATTTTACTTAACTCCTTGCAGGTTCAAACGGTTTCTGTAATCCTTCGCATGCGAGATACAATTTATCAAACTAGGTTAAAGCAACTCATCAAAGGCGAGAACACTCTAGAATTTTCAACAGAGAAATTACCCATGGGTATCGTTCAAATAACGGTTTTTGGGCAAAATGGCATTCCGTTATTAGAACGTTTAGTATTTGTAAATAAGCAACGAAAAATTACCTTAGAAGTTAAAACCAAAAAAACTCAATACGGCCCTCGCGATAAGGTAGTGATGTATTTGAAGGCAAGTGATGAAAAAGGAAATCCGGTACTGGGCAATTACAGTTTAGCGGTAATTGACGAAAATCAATACACGTTTGCCAACGACAAACAAGGACATATTTTATCGCAACTTTACCTTAGTTCTGAACTTAAAGGCAAGGTTGAAGAACCCGATTTTTATTTTGATGCGAGCAAGCCAAATGCCGACGAAGGATTGGATTTGCTTATGCTTACCCAAGGTTGGCGAAGAATAAATTGGAAACAGATTGAACAATATCAAGAACCGGTAGCTTCTAAGTTTAAATATGAAAAATTGGTTTATGCGGGAAACATAAGTAAACTGAATTATGATACGCGAACCAGTGTTAAAAACACCTGGATAAAGTTTAAAAATACGGGGCAAACCATGTTTGTAAAAGAAGATGGACGATTTGAGTTTGCTGTAAATAATTTGATCAAAGAACCTATAAAATTCAAAATAAATAAAATAGCTTACACAGAAGAATTTTCGTTTAATCAACCTCCTAAGATTAATGAAAATGATAGTTTACAAGCCCTATTTAACAATGGTACTTACCCAAACAAGCAGAAAGAAACTCCAACAATTTCGAAAGCCACAAAAAAGGTGGTAAAAGAAGTGAGCGATGAAATGTTAAATGCCGCTTTACGAAACAAAGATAAAATAGCCTTGACTCAGTGGGATATTTCATTGGCAGAAAGTAGGAATGTGTCGAACATCGAAAAGAGTATGGCTTTTATGGGTTCGAGTTCAAAAGCCTTGAGTGACTTTGCAACATCTAATCAATGGAATTTTAAAGACCCTAGCGGGCAGGGCCTGATGTGGGTAAACTCGGGTTTTACAGGCAACAGCGCCCCTTATTATGCCTTTAATGTAAATTTGGATTACAGCACCATAAACTATTCGAGTTATACTGAATTTTATGTACCCCAATATGCCAATGCGCGCGAATCGTATACCATGACCGACAAACGCTCAACCATTTTTTGGAAAACCATTGAACTAACCAATTCGAATGGTTTGGATACCTTTTCGTTTTACACGGGCGATGAAGCTAAAGCCTTTATTGCCATTGCCGAAGGAATTAGCAATACCGGAATGGCTGGTAGAGGTGAAGGGAAATTTTTTACCATACGCCCCCTTCAATGTCGAATCAAAATGCCTTCGGTTCTGCAACAAGGCGACAAAGCATTAATACCGTTACTGATTGAAAACAACACGGATGAAGCATCGCAGGTAAGTCTCAAAATTTATATAACCCAAGAAAACGAATTTTCAGGTGTCGAAGATCTGCCTTCATTTAGCGATACCGCATGGATTCCCGGTAAAAACTTCAAAAATCTGGTTATTCCAATATTAGTAAATATTACGGCGGCATTTGTTAACTTTCGAATCGTTATTGATGGAGAACGCTACCGACATGTTGAGCAATTTAAAGTGAAAGTAATCCCAAAAGGTTACCCGGTTAAATTGACTTACTCCTCTTCCACATTAAAGAAAAATTTCACCTTTTCGTATCTAAACACAGTTAAAAATAGCGCCACACTTACTTTTGTTGCGCACCCAACTCTGCTAAGCGATTTACTTGCGGCAACTACTAAAATGTTTCGTCAGCCCGGCGGATGCTTTGAACAGGTTTCAAGCAGTAATTATCCCAACTTGGTAGCCCTTAAATTTTTGGAACTTTCGGGTTATGATCAAGGCAATATTAAACAAACCGTATTAGGTTACTTGCAAAGTGGTTATAGCCAATTGGCCAAATACGAAACCAGCTTGGGTGGATTTGAATGGTTTGGCCACACACCGCCTCATGAAGGACTTACGGCTTATGGATTGATGCAACTTACCGAAATGAAAGCATACATTGACGTTGATGAAGAGTTGCTTTCTCGAACCAAAAAGTGGTTAATGTCGCGTAGCAATGGCAATGGAGGTTTCAACTTGGATCCCGGAAAATACGACCAGTTTAAAGGTGCCCCTGAAAAGATTAGCAATGCCTATATCACTTGGGCGTTAAGTGAAATAGGAGAACCAAACCTAGATGCTTATATAAAACATGTACAGAAGGATTTAGAAACATTTGACGCTTACCGAGCGGCGCTTTTAGCCAATACGCTTATCAATGTAGGCCGAATTTGGGATGCCGAATTGGTGCTAAACGGCCTACTGGAACATTTTAAAAAGGGTGATTACCAAACCATAACCGCTCAAACCTCGATTACAAGTTCGCAAGGTAAAAATTTAAGAACCGAAGTGCTGTCATTAACCGCCATTGCGCTTTCTAAACTTCAAAATAATGGTAACTATGGTGAAGAATTTAATACCCTTATTTTTAAAATTTTAGAGAAAAGAGGACCGTATGGTTTTGGAAGCACCCAAGCTACCATCCTTGCATATAAAGCCCTTTATGCTTTTATTAAAACAAAGAATGAAAAACCCGGTGTTGCCAATATAAAACTCACGGTGAATTCACAAACGTTTCAATCCGCTTTTTCTGAAAGTAGAATGGCAGCTTTAAACATTTCAATTCCCGAATCGGCCTTGGTTGAAGGCGACAATTATGTAAGTATAGAAATTTCTGGAAGTAACTTTTTGCCGTGGGAATTTGGTGGAGAGTGGATGAGTTTGGTTCCAGATTCGGATTCGGCATGTAAAATAAAATTAGCAACCAATTATTCGGTTTCTCAGGTTAAGGTGGGTAATATTGTTCAGCTCAATGCCACAGTAAGAAATTCTCAAAAAACAGTTTTACCACAATCTATTGCTATTTTAAATATTCCTGCAGGTTTGTCGCTTATTCCTGAACAACTTAAAGAATTATCAGACAAAAAAGTGTTTGATTACTTTGAAGTAAAAGATCATACATTAGTGCTTTATTTTCTACAAATGGCACCCGCAGAAACTCGTAAAGTTAGTATTAATTTAAAAGCCGAATTGCCCGGAACTTATAGCAGTGCAGCGCATTCGGCGTATGTATATTATACCAATGATTTAGTAGATTGGCAAAAAGGAAATGAAATAGAAATAATTGAATAATATAAATCTGTTTATAAAAGTTAGGCTTAAATTGACGCAATAAAAAGGAAAAACAGAATGGTTTATGGATAAGCAACTTCGAATACTATTTTTACTACTTTGGTTATTACCAAATAGATTAATAGCTCAACAGAGTTTTGATAATTTAATTTATTGGACTCAGAAAAAGATGCTGAGAACTGATATGCCAATTACTTTGAATGGAGTGTATTTTGGAAACGATTTGGCCAAAAATTTAATTTATAACAGTCCCGTTTTTAAAAATTACGCGATTGTTTACAAACCATTTTCCGGCACCTTACCTTTTGGTTCGGAAGGTGCACAAGGACAAATGATTTTATATTCCTATTTGAATAAAGAACAGAGTATAAAATTTTCAGGATCTAGTATTGGAGAGGCTAATATTAAAGGACAGACCTATTATTTATTGAAAAAAAAACATCAGATTATCTTAAAGGGAAACATTTACAATCAATCGTTTTCATCAGACCGAAACAAAGATAAATCCTTGGATTTACCTTACCGCATCAACTCGCATTTTTCGGTTACTTCTAATTTCAGGTTAAAAAAAAAGACACTTCAGATTATTTTACTAAATCTTAACAACCGCGAACAATCGGGGCTTGATATCGCAAAAAATTTGGGAAATAAATATTCCACAAGCGATTCACTTTCACCCTTTACAACATTTCAAAACCAAACATTAAGTACTTTCAATACTTTTTTTACGACACCTTTAAAGGTTAAGAAATTTTGGATATACGCTCAAGATATTTCATCGAGCTTTCAATTCAAACATTACCGAGAGTCGTCCATTTTAGGTATAAATCCTTATCAAGCTCAACAAACTTCTTATTTAGTTTCAAGTACTTGGAACGGCTCCTATTTAAAAGGATTTAAATCGGCGGTAATAGCAACCTTGAAGCACAATACCGCAAACGAGAAACTACATAATATCGAATATAATCGTCTCGAAAATTCGGCGGCTTTAGGATTTGAATTAGATAAATACTGGAAAAAAGGCGGCATGCGCAACAACCGTGTATGGAAAAATCATATACACTCCCAATGGCGAACAGAGTATAATAGCCTTGTAGGTTGGATTAACTCCCCCGGATTGCGTTTTGACAAAGATTTTAAGATCCTTTTAGTGGCCACTGTGTATGAAAAAAATCAACGATTGCCTTTCAGCCTTTCAGAGAACAGAGATTGGTTAATGAGCAACCGAAAACTTGTTTTGGATAAGCCTAAACTAGAACAATCGGATAAATTCGGATTGGTTTTAGACAACTTCAAGCTTAAACTTAGGCGCCAAAATTGGCAATGTCAGGCCAATATTTATTATATCCTTACCAAAAACAAATGGGTGGCAGAATTAAATCATGAAACTAATGAAATAAAACTTTACAGCAATCCAAACCTTGTAAGCGACAAACAGTTTTATTTTCAGCTTAGCAGTCCGTCCAATAACAAAATTTACAATCTTTTTATGAGTTACCGTTATGATGATATTCGCAATACAAAATCCGGCAATAATAAAAGCACGATGCTGATACCAGCCCATACGGCAATATTTAATTTTAATCTAATGCTTCCACATAATTTTTTCATGAACAATTCTCAATTTAATATTTTCAGAAACTTGAATTTTAATTTATCAGAGATGATACTTGGTTCTCAAAAAACTGCATTTAACAATAGAACATCAACTCTGTTTCTTACAAATTTGAGTTTAGAATTTACCCGACAACTGTTTAGTTTTAAAGAAATCTATACACCTAGAGAACACTTTTTTTATTCATTAGGTATTGAAAATTTGTTTAACCAAACACAAAATTCCCTATTGCTAGGATTAGATCAGAACTCTAGCTTTAAGGGATTTAACAGTTATGGACCAACAATTGGTAGACGGTTTACCTTTAGTATTCGCTTTAAGATTATGAGTAAAGGTAGTTAGGTATTGATTTTAAGTTTACCTAATTTACCAAAAATCTAAATTGGAAAATTTGTTAAAAAAATTTATTTTTGTCTTACTTATAACAAAAAAGATGGTGTTCATTTCAAAACTTTTTCTCTTCATCCTCTTAATATCTGGATTTCAAATTTTTGCTCAGAAAATAACAATCAATAATCCTGGAGGAAAGTTAATTTATCTTGATGACGATAACGAAATCAAAATCCGTATAGCCGGTTATGATAGTAGTAAGGTTATTGCTTTATGCAGTAAGTTGCAAATACTTAATGGCGAGCATGGAAACTACCAAATTCATGCCGAAAAGCTTAGTATTGGCGATGTTGTAAGTCTTCAGATTTATTTAGAAAAAAAAGAAGGCAATTATTTATTGGGAGAAAGAATCTTTACAGTTGTCCGTAAAAACGATTTAGAAACCGGTCTTGGCATTTTTCGAAACGGAGACATGATTAGTATAAAACAACTCAGCGATTTATCTGAAGTAAGTGTTTTAGACAACCCAATTAAAAAAGAGTTAAGTTTTAAAATTGTCAGCCAAACGTGTTTGCTCGAATTTCAAAATGGAGAATCCGCTCTTTTCTTGCTTACAAGTAATAAAATTTCGACAGACTTAAATGAAGGATTTCAAAAACTTAAACCCGGCGATAAGGTAACTTTTTATAATATTGCTTTACTTAATGGTGAAGGTATTTCTAAAACCGGAAGTCGAATCCATCTTACAGTAACAAATGCTAACAGAAACGAGATACGTGAGATAAAAAACAAGTCATTAAAGACTAAAGATGAGTTATTAAAAATAGAAACCTTTAGTATTCAAAGTTTTGAGTCTTTAAGCGCTTCCGAAGAAAATCAAATCATCCGTTATTCGATTGCTTTCGTTCCAAAGAAAGGTGAAGCAGAATTTATGCAATCTAACGGAAATCTATTCTCTCCTTGCATGAAAGAAAGGATTGAAACCATATTAAAACCAGGTGATAAAATTTTAATTGATGAAATTTATTTCACCCGAAAAGACGGAAGTCAAGGTAAATGTCCGGCAATAGCGATTGCGGTGTTATAGGTTTTGTGAAGGTTTGTTAAATTGGCATGAACGGCTTTTTATGAGTTGTTAGATGAAGTTGTTTAGGGCCCTCTAAAAATAATACAACATTATAATAATCAATAAATTTACTTTAAGTTATGTCACATATTTGCATAGTTTCGCCAATGTTAGTACAACCGTTCAACAAAAAACAGACGACTAAAAACGAGAGGAAAATAAACAATTTTGGCAGTTTCCCATCAACATAGAAACGATATTACAAGCGGACAGCGATTAAGCCGACACTCATTATAGACCCTATGCTTGTTATTTTTTTTGACCGCACTTTTTTAAAAACAATTATAACCAGCCGCATACCGAAAGCTTTCGGAAGCACATTTGGTTTTGCCCCAACCACACTAGCCGACACAGAAATAAAACCAAAAGAGCCGTTTTTTTGCCAACGTACTGACAATAATTCATATTTTGTACAAATGAATTTGAATAATTAAATGATTGATAAAAAGACGCTTTCTGAACGCGATATATGCACAAAGTTTATTACTACTGCGGTTGAGAAATCGGGTTGGAATAGACTGACACAGCTATTGGAAGAAGTTTCGTTCACAGACGAAAAAATATATGTTAGAGGCAAACTGACAGCCAGAGGAAATCAAAAACGTGCCGACTACATTCTGTATTACAAGCCGAATATTCCAATTGCAATCATTGAAGCAAAAGACAACAAACATTCTGTTTGTTCTGGAATTCAACAAGCTTTGGACTCTGCTCAAATACTTGATATTCCTTGTGTTTTTAGTAGCAACGGTGAAGGCTTTTTATTTCACGACCGAATCACAACAGACGGAAACATTGAAACCAAAATTGGCTTAGACGACTTCCCCACTCCCGAACAACTTTGGGAGAAATACAAAAAATACAAAGAATTAGCACTCATCAAACCCGAAGAAATTCCTTTTGAAATTCCTTAGAATTGGGTCTGGTGTAGGTTGAAAAATACTTGTGATGCTATTATTGATTGCCCTCATTCAACTTCTCACTATATTGATATTGACACAAGATTTTATGGGATTGACACCAACTGCTTAAATGAAAAAGCAGAAATGACTCGATTGCGCTCAATGTCCCAAGAAAGCTATGAACAAAGAATAAAAAGATTGGTTCCCGAAGCAGAAGATATTGTTTACGCAAGAGAAGGTTCAATTGGTTTGGCAACATTTATTCCGCCAAATAAAAATATATGTTTAGGTCAAAGAGTTATGCTTTTTAGATCATCAAAAGCTATTTCGCCTTTATATTTAAAATATGCAGTGACTGATATTGGATATAAAAATCGTTTACTCGCAAAGCACAGAGGTATGGATGCAAAGCACGTAAATATTAAAGATATAGTTGAATCATTAATTCCCCTTCCCCCCTTAACCGAACAAATCCGCATCGTTCAAACATTAGTTAAACTATTGCAATACTGCAATAACTTAGCATTAAGTATAAAACAAAGTGAATCACAAAATGAAATATTATCGCAACAAGTTTTGAGAGAAGCGTTAAAGTAAGAACCAGTTGAAGCGTGAATAAAACCAATGGGAAATTCTGACTCTACTGTAAATGGCACATTTTATGCGAAAGATAATAGACCATGCCGCAGAGTGCTTTATTTAAGGATGAATGAAAAGATAAGCACTCCATATTTATTAGTAATAATGATGAATCCAGGGGCTTTTCATCCACATGGAACTAAAGACTATGCTGAAATTACTAAGGATTGCTGTAAAAAAACATTCCAACTGTTCCTTTACAAAACTCAATTTAAAATAATGTATTTTATGACGGCTAATAGTTTAAGGAATGCTTGTATTATTAATCTCTCATAGGTTTATTAGAAATAACTGGCCAAGACTTGTTCAACTCACATTCTTGTGTTTTGACAATAACTGTAATAAAATTTCAGACAGGGATTTTATAGTTAAACCAGAAGGGTTTAATATTCCAACTGACACTTCAAATATTCACGGAATTTCAATAGAAAAGGGATTCAAAGAAGGACAATCTATTTCTACTGTTCTGCAACAGTTTAATTCTCTAATTGGGCAAGCAAGTTATCTCGATGCTCATAATATGTCTTTTAATGAAAAAATTGTTGGTTTAGAATTTTTGAGAAATGGAATGCAAAATAGTATTCCTTAAAAAATAAAATCTGCACAATGGAAAAGTCAGCAAATTTCTGTGCAATAGACGGACCTTACGGTTATAAGTAGGCTAAATTTTCTGAATTGCATTATAAACTTTTTAAGACATGTTTTGATGAAGCTCACAATGCAGCGGTTGATATTACCGCGCCTGCAAAATGCTTTTGGGAATTGAAAAGACTTGGCAAAAGATAGACTAACGGTAAGAACACTATCACCTAACAACAGGGGCTGTTGCCAAAGCTTTGACCGGGACGGGTGCACAACCCTTTCCAAAACACAAAAGTTCAATTTTTAGAGAAAAAAACGACTTCATTAGAGGCTAATGGAACTGCGCCCTTATAATGTAGTCTTCCTCTTTTTTGGGACCATTCAAAAATAAATTTTTAATAGTATTTTCATAATTCAAATGTTCAAACGTATTCATTTTTTCTTCAGATTGGGATACTTTCGAAAGCGATGATATGAATGGATTGTTTGGATCCTTCGCTTCCTTTTTCGAACAAGCAAATGATGCGCTGAAAGGAGTTCGAACAAAGCATTATATCGTGCTAAAGCATATCAGAAAACCAAATAAATAGCAACCAACTTAATCTTTTAAATCAGCATTTGAAACGCTACTTTTTCCTATTTTTCAAATATATTTCAGCCCTAAATTAAATTAAAATGTGTGATTTATGTAACTTTTACATAAAATCGTGTAACTCCTTCATTTTCAAGTTGCGTAAGATTGTACGAAATGACGAGGGAAGACACTTCAGAACTAGAAATTTCCTTATTATTAGAGGCTATTTACCAAAAATACGGATATGATTTCAGGCAGTATTCCAGAGCCCACATCAATCGCAGGATTAGGAACAGGATGGCACTGTCCAGATTAGAAGATGTTTCTCATATTCAATCGAAAGTGTTGAAAGATGAAATATTTGCTTCTGAACTTTTACAGGATTTGTCAATCACTGTAACCGAGATGTTTCGTGATCAGGATTTCTACAAGTCGTTACGTGAAAATGTAATACCAGTATTAAAAACCTACCCCTTTATAAAAATATGGCATGCTGGATGTGCAACAGGTGAAGAAGCATATTCAATGGCAATCATTTTGCAGGAAGAAGGTTTGTATGATAGAACAACAATTTATGCTACCGATTTTAATCAGCAAGCTTTAAACAGAGCAAAAGAAGGAATATTTTCAAATTTAGTGATGAAAGAATATACCGCCAAGTATCAACTTTCGGGAGGAAAAGAACCTTTTTCAAGTTATTATACTTCCAGTCATGATGATATTATCATGAATCAATCACTAAAAAAAAATATTGTATGGGCTAACCATAATTTGGTTACCGATAGTGTGTTTGCAGAGGTACATCTGATATTATGCAGAAACGTACTCATCTATTTTGATAAGAGTTTGCAAAACAAAGTGCAAAAACTTTTTTATGACAGCCTCATTAATAGTGGTATTTTATGTTTGGGTAATAAAGAAGGTATACGGTTTACTGAATTTCACGAAAAATATAGTGAATTGGATATAAAGCAACGGATATTTAAAAAGAAATATTGAAAAATGCAATATGAAGCCATTGCAATAGGCGTTTCTTCAGGCGGCATGAATGCTTTGAAATTTATTTTTTCTACATTGCCTGCTAGTTTTAGCATACCAATTATTTTAGTGCAGCATATCAGCGCGTATTCCGATAACGAATGGATAAAACTTTTAAATAAAAAGAGCAATCTTAATATAAAAGAAGCGGATGAAAAAGAAAAAATTGCCAGCGGAAATGTTTACATCGCCCCAGCAAATTATCATTTGCTGATTGAGAACGATAAGACCTTTTCGCTTACAATTGATGAACGCGTAAATTTTGCAAGACCATCCATAGATGTATTGTTTGAATCGGCAGCAGAGGCTTATAAAAACAAATTGATTGGTGTAGTATTAACAGGTTCGAATAATGACGGGGCAAAAGGGTTAAGGCGAATAAAAGAATGTGGAGGCATGGCAATTATTCAAGATCCGGAAACAGCCGAATCCCCAAACATGCCAGCATCAGCAATTGCAGCCTGCCTGTCCGGCAGGCAAGCAGTTCAACCAGATTATATTGTATCCTTAGAGAAAATAGTGCAGTTACTAATAAAAATATCACAAACCAATGACGATGGCTATCGGGACAAATAAAAAAAAATATGACACTTGATAGAAAAATATTAACTGGTTTTATAGCTTGCGCTGTAATACTTTTCGGAGTTGGAATTTTCTCTTATAAAAACAGTGTTAAATTTATCGCTTCCAATACTTTGGTAGATCAAACCAACAAGGTGTTGAATGAATTCAGCCAAATTCTAATTGCCATCACTGATGCAGAAACAGGCAGTCGGGGGTATGTCATTACAGGCGATAATGCTTATTTAGAACCTTTCACAAATGCTGAAAAATCCATTGAAGATCATATTAATAAAGTAAGGGAGTTAACAAAAGACTATATCGTTCAGCAAAATATTACGGAACTTGAAAAAGAAATAAAAATACGTTTCACTTATTTAAACAGCGGTATTGCTATTCGCAAAGGGGGATTCGAAAAAGCGAGGGAATTTGTGGCCTCTGGAATTGGAAAAGAATCACAAGATAAAATACGAGAAATAATTGGTAGTTTACAAAAACTAGAACTTACCTTACTTGCCGAAAGAAAGCAATCCAGTGAGGACGATGCCAACAATTTTAATTTGGTTTTTGTCATTTTAATGGTCATCATTATTCTCGTACTTATTATTGTTTATAGCATAGTTACATCAAATTTAAAAACACTTAAAAAAGCTGAGGCAGAAACTGCTAGCAAAAATTGGCTACTTACTGGTAACACCGAACTTAACGAAAAACTAATTGGAGATAAAAGCTTAGAAGAGCTGGCAAACAACACCATTAGTTTTTTATGCACTTATCTGAAAGCACAAATAGGTGCAGTTTATCTATTTAATAAAAAAGAAAGTGCGTTAATATTAAACGGACGATACGCTTTTTCTTCGGCTACCGATACCAAAGAAAGATTTATGCTGCATGAAGGGCTAATTGGCCAAGCAGCGCAGGAACAAAAACAAATTTCTTTAACAGATATAGCAGAAGAAAATATTCGTATTACATCATCTGTTCTAAATGAAAGACCAAAACAGTTACTCATTACCCCATTTTTGTTTGAAGGTAAAACAATGGGCGTCATAGAAATTGGAAGGCTTACTGATTTCAACGAAACGGAAAAAGAATTTATCGATACTTCTATGAACAGTATCGCTATTGCAGTAAATACGGCTTTTAATCAGGAAGCACTGCGAGAATTATTAAAAAAGATTCAAGCCCAAAATGGCGAAATGGAAATATCAGCACTGGAAATAGAGCAGCAACTAGATTCTCTGAATCAAGCCGCCATTCTTTCTATTGCCGATGTAAATGGAGATATCATCTATGCGAATGATAATTTCTGTAAAATTTCAAAATACTCAATGGAGGAATTATTAGGGAAAAACCATCGTGTTTTGAAATCGGGAAAACAACCTGAAGGATTATTTATTGGTATGTGGAAAGCGATTAGTGGCGGTAGAACATGGAAGGGCGAAATAATAAATAAAGCTAAGGACGGGACATTTTATTGGGTAGATACAACAATTACTCCTTTTAAAGGTATAGATGGGAAAATAGAGAAATATGTCGCAATCCGATTTGACATTACCAATACTAAAAATCAAATGGAGGAACTGGCCAAGCAAGGTGAAGAACTTCAGACCCAGCAAGAAGAGCTGAAACAAATGAATGAAGAACTTGAAGAACAGGCGCAAAACTTAAAGCAGCAGCAAGAGGAATTGCAAATGACCAATGAGGAATTAGAAGAACAAACACAATCATTGGAGGCAAAAAATTTGGAAGTTGAAGCTTCAAAAAACGATATTGAACAAAAAACAAAACAACTGGAAATAAGTAGCAAGTATAAATCGGAGTTCCTAGCCAACATGTCGCATGAATTAAGAACACCGTTAAACAGTTTGTTAATCCTTTCTAAAGATTTATCTGAAAACAGAAATAATAATTTGGATGGTGTACAGGTAGAAAGTGCAGAAATAATTTTTAAAAGTGGTTGTGATTTGCTTGTATTAATCAACGAGGTGCTTGACCTATCTAAAATTGAAGCCGGGAAAATGTCCTTAAATATTGAACCCTTATCACTGAAAAATTTTTCAGATGAACTCATTCGCGAATTTAAGCATCATTCTGAGCAAAAAGGTTTGAAGCTAAATTCAAAATTAGATAAAGAACTACCTGAATTCATTCGCACGGATTCACAACGGTTAAATCAAATATTAAAAAATCTTTTATCAAACGCCATAAAATTTACGGAGAAAGGAAGTGTAAGTATTAGCATTGACAGAAACTCAGAAAGCACAGTAATTATTTCAATTACTGATACAGGAATTGGAATTGTGGAAGACAAACAACAGGATATATTTGAAGCTTTCCAACAAGCTGAAGGGGGAACATCCAGAAAATATGGCGGCACAGGTTTAGGTCTCTCAATTTCACGGGAGCTTGCAAAATTATTAGGTGGTGAAATTAAACTGAGTAGTAAATTAAATGAAGGGTCTGTTTTCTCTCTTATTATTCCATTAGAAATAGTTCAAGAGCAAGAACTTGTAGACACAAACACTAACAAAAACTATCTGGAAAACAAATCCACTTTGTTTAAACCACGCTTGTTAAATGAATCTAAATATCTTAATTATCCTAGTATAAAAGATGACAGAGAAACAATAACTGGTGATGATAAAATAGTGCTTATTATTGAAGATGATTTGAAATTTGCTGCAATAATTTTAAAGCAAGCCAACAAAAAAGGATTTAAATGCTTATCGGCAGCAACGGGAGAAGATGGTTTAGCACTTGCATTAAAACACAATCCGCAAGCCATTATTCTCGATATGATTTTGCCGGGCATTAACGGACATTCTGTATTGCTTGAATTAAAAGCAAACCCTGCCTTAAGGCACATCCCAGTTCATATTATTTCGGCTAAAGAACGTTCGTTGGAACCAATCAGAGAAGGAGCGGTTGAGTACTTAATGAAACCAGTGGCTAAAGAAGATTTAGAAGAAGCATTTAATAAAATTGAAAATTTTATTAATAGGAAAATGAAAAACTTATTGATTATTGAAGACAATGAAAATTCAAGGAAGGCAATGCGCATAATCATTGGCAATGGCGATGTAAAATGCTTTGAAGCGGCAACAGGCATAGAGGCTTTAACTCTATATCAGGTGAATCAAATTGATTGCATCATATTGGATATTGGTTTGCCGGACATGAGCGGATTTGACCTTATTCATAAATTGAAAAAAACCGTGCCTGTCGGCAGGCAGGTAAAAGACCACAATCTTCCACCAATTATTGTATATACTGGCAAGGAACTTACAAAAGAAGAAAACGATGAGCTTGAAAAATATGCGGAGAGCATCATTATAAAAGGAGTAAAGTCGGAAGAACGATTGCTGGATGAAACAGCTCTTTTTCTGCACAGAACAATAAGTAATTTACCGAAATCAAAACAAGTAATCATAACTAATCTGTATGATAAAGAATCCGTATTTCATTCAAAAAAAATATTGTTAGTAGATGATGATATGCGAAATTTATTTGCTTTATCAAAAATATTAATAGAACGAGGAATGAATATAATAAAAGCAGAAAACGGAAAAAATGCATTGGAGATGCTTAATATTGACCCTGCTATTGATTTGGTTTTAATGGATATCATGATGCCAGAAATGGACGGATACGAAGCAATGAAACAAATTAGATCTCAGGGCAGATTCATGCACTTACCAATAATTGCACTCACAGCAAAAGCCATGAAAGACGATAGACAAAAATGTATTGATGCGGGTGCTAACGACTATATTACTAAGCCTATCGAAGTGGAAAGATTGTTATCCCTAATGCGAGTGTGGTTAAGTAAATAAAGCGATAATGAATTTTTTATTTAAAACAACTGTAATAATTAATAAGTAATGAGAATAATTTTTAATATAAATGAAAGCAAATAGTCCTGTTAAAATTTTATTAGTTGATGATCTTCCAGAAAACCTGTTCGCATTAGAATTAATTCTATCTAATAGCAATTACAGATGCGAAAAAGCAAATTCCGGCAATGAAGCATTAAAAATCCTGTTGCATGAACGAGATTTCGCAATCGTATTAATGGATGTGCAAATGCCAGATATGGATGGTTTTGAAACTGTTGAATTAATTCGGGAAATTGAAACACATAAACATCTTCCAATCATTTTTTTAACTGCTAGCATGGATAATTCTATGCATATTTTTAAAGGATATCAGGCTGGGGCTGTTGATTACATGATTAAACCGCTTAATCCAGAAATATTAAAAACGAAGGTGGCGGTTTTTGTGGATTTATTTCTAAAATCACATGAATTATTAGTAGAAAATGATAAGAAAAAAAAGCAGGCAGAGGAGTTAAGAATTGCAAATAAAGAGTTGCTATTTCAAAATGAAGAAAAAGAGAAGAGAGCAGCAGAATTGGTTATTGCAAATAAGGAGCTGGCTTTTCAAAATGAAGAGAAAGTAAAACGCGCAGATGAATTAATAATTGCCAATAAAGAGCTTGCCTTTCAAGACAAAGAGAAAGAAAAACGGGCCAATGAATTAATCATTGCTAACAAAGAACTTGTCTTTCAAAACGAAGAAAAGGAAAAACGGGCTAATGAATTAATCATTGCCAACAAAGAACTTATATTTCAAAACGAAGAAAAGGGAAAACGTGCAGATGAATTAATCATTGCCAATTTAGAACTAGTATTTCAAGACCAAGAAAAAGGAAAACGTGCACACGAATTAATTGTTGCCAACAAAGAACTTGTATTTCAAAACGAAGAGAAGGAAAAACGTGCGGCTGAATTAATCATTGCCAACAAAGAACTAGTATTTCAAAGCGAAGAGAAAAAAAAACGTGCTGCTGAGTTGGTGATTGCTGACATTGAACTTGATTTTCAAAACAAAGAGAAAGAAAAACGGGAAATTGCAAATAAAGAATTGGAAGCATTCAGCATTTCTTTAAAAGAAGCAAGATTGGTTGCGGAGTTGGCAACATTAAAAGCAGAAGGTGCAAAAGGTTTAGCCGAGAGTGCTTTACAATCCAAACAACAATTTTTATCGAATATGAGCCATGAAATCCGTACACCTATGAATGCAATTCTTGGATTTACAAAGGTGCTATTGAAAACAGATATAGTCCCAAAGCAAAAAGAATATTTGGATGCTATAAAAGTCAGTAGTGATGGATTACTTGTGCTAATAAATGATATTTTGGATTTAGCAAAAACAGATGCAGGAAAAATGATATTTGAAGAAAAACCTTTCAAAATAGAATTCTCAATATCAACAATGCATCAGGTGTTTGATTTAAAGCTAAAAGAAAAGAATTTAGAGTTAGTTAAAGAATACGATAACAAAATTCCAGTTGTGTTATTAGGCGATGCAGCACGTTTGCACCAAATTCTTTTAAACCTTTTGGGTAATGCCATAAAGTTTACAGCAAAAGGAAAAATTACCGTAGCTGTTCGTTTATTGCATGAAGATAAAAAGAAAGCAACCATTGAGTTTGCAATTACCGACACAGGAACAGGAATACCAGAGGACCAATTAGAATTCATTTTTGAAAACTTTCAGCAGGCAACAAGTTCCACTTCAAGCACATTTGGAGGCACAGGATTAGGACTTGCTATATGCAAACAATTAGTAGAAAAACAGGGTGGAAGTATTTTAGTAAAAAGTAAGGTGGATGAAGGTTCTACTTTTAGTTTCACTTTAAGTTTTCAAAAAAGCGACGTAGAAATTAAAAAAGCAAGCGGAGAGGGAGAATTGGACAAAGAAATTAAAGACATAAAAATATTAGTGGTTGAAGACATTAAACTCAATCAATTATTGATGAAAACAATTTTAGATGACTTCAAATTCAAATATGACATTGCGGACAATGGAAAAATTGCGATTGAAAAACTTCAAACAGAAACATACGATATTATTTTGATGGACTTGCAGATGCCCGAAATGAATGGGTTTGAAGCCACAGAATATATTCGCAATACGATGAAATCAAATATTCCAATCATTGCTTTAACAGCCGATGTGACCACAGTGGATGTAGAAAAATGCAAAGCAGTTGGCATGAACGACTATGTTTCAAAACCTCTTGACGAAAGAATACTACACATTAAAATTATTGAATTATTAAAGCATTAGACCTACGACAAATGCTTGGGCGGACAGGAGGTTAGCACATAACTTGGCAGTCATTGTGAGCTTGACCCAAAATACCCTTTTAGGCTTGCTAAATTTCTTTTCTTTCACTAATTGAATCCTAAACGTTTCGGTCGGTGAAGACATCAACCGATAAAGCAACGTTTTGATTGGTTCAATTATACTATTTTTGCCAGGCAGTGCTTGTGATAATCTCATGGATAGCTGGGTTTGAATACACTATCTTATGTCAAATTATTATTTGCACTGCTTTTTAAATCAGAATCTTTTCAACCTATATCCGTTAACAACACTCTCTCGAAGCCTTAACCTGTCGGCTATGCCCCTTCTCAAAGAGGGGAATCCCTTCGAACCAAGAATTTAAGACATTGAAACCTTCTTAATAAGACAAATAAAGATAAATATTTTAGTCCTGATGAAATTTCTAAACCGTCTAAAGCAACATTTATTGCACTTGATAAAAACTCCTGAACCAAAACAAGGTTACTTACTCCCCAACTTTTAGTGATGATCCAATAAAATTCTCTCCTCTAAAAAAATAAACGAACTATTTGCTTCTGATATTTGATAAAAATCTTACTAGAAAATTGAAGACGGATTTTCCAAGACATAACGTATTCAAACTATGGCAACGTGGCTGGAATGGATTGAAGTATGGAGTGCTGCTCCAAAAACTACCTGAGAATAATTTTTCATTAACACCTCTTATATTTTTTTAATTGTAATCATAAAGACTTCAAAACATTAAAGTAATGGAGTATAGTAAATAACATTTTGAGATTAGATAAATACTAAAATAAAAATTATCCGCTTCCATGTAAGCCTAGATTGCGCCATAGAATATATTTTCAGTTCTTGAATCCCCTAAAATTTTCTAATACATTATCTGGTTTTGAACTAAAATTAGTTGGCTATCCCTACTCCGACCTGTAAACCAATAAACTCATCTGAGTCTGATTAAAAATTTCACTGGCTAATTCATGCAATTGTTTTGCGGTAATTTCCTCAATTTCAGCCAATACTTTTTCTAAAGGTTCTACTTCACCAAAATCAAGCAAGCTACGACCCATCATTAACATTAAGCCTTGATTGCTTTCTTCCGAAATAATCATTTGTCCCTTAAATTGGGTTTTGTAAAGCTCGAGTTGGTTGACTGAGAAAGGTTTGGCAGCAAATTTTGATAATTCGCGCTTTACAATTTTTAACGACTTGGCCAAATTTTCTGAATCGGCCGTCCATTGAACATAAAACAAACCTGTATCTGAATAATAATTGTACGAAGCATCAACTCCATAAGTTAGTCCGTATTTTTCGCGAAGCGATATATTTAAAATAGAATTAAGTGCCGGACCGCCCAACATATTGGATAAAAGCATAGCCGTTGTTCTACGCTTATCGAACATATTGCAAGCCAAATTTCCGTAAACCACATGGCATTGATGGTGTGCGGTAGTTTTTTCGAGTACAAAGGGTTTGTAAGTAACAGGAGCTACACGCACCACTTTTTCTTCTTTTAAAGGCTTTGAACTAAAGGCACTTTCGCACCAAGATTTAATTTTAAATAACGAAAGAGGCCCAGAATACGAAACCACCATTTGACCGTGATTATGTAACTTGTTAACGAAACGCATTAAATCATTGCGAGAATAATTAAGTAAATCTTTTTTATGTCCAAGGATATTATTACCCAAAGGATGTTCAGCAAAAACGCGCTCATAAAATTCGTCAACAATCATTTCTTCGGGACTATCGGCATACATGTCAATTTCATCAACAATAACCTTTTTTTCTTTTTCCAATTCGGCTTCTGGAAACACAGAATGCAATGAAATATCTGCCAATAAATCAATGGCCATACGAGCTTTATCACTTATCAGCGAAGCGTAAAGACAGGTTTTTTCTTTGGTAGTAAAGGCATTCATTTCGCCACCAACCATTTCGATGCTATTGAGAACTTGGCGCCAATTGCGTTTTTCGGTTCCCTTAAAAAGCATGTGTTCGAGCAAATGAGCTAAGCCAATTTCGTCTTCATTTTCGTCGCGACTGCCCGTATTAAAGGTAACTCCAATATGCGATAAACGGGTAGAAAGCACCTGTTTGTAAACGAGCTGTATTCCTTTTGAAATTTCTTGAATGATAAAACTCACACTTAGTTGGTTTTGAAAACAGTGATGATTATGTTTAATTAAAAAGCGTTAGAGGGTTTGATTTTTAAGTTCAAGAATCGCCTGATTATATTCAGCAACGATGGCCTTTACAATTTCGGCGGCGGGTTTTATTTCCTTTATATAAGCGCTAATTTGCCCGATTTCTAGTTCTCCTTCTTCCAAATCACCTTCAAACATTCCACTTTTAGCTCTTCCTCTTCCTAACAATTCAGCAATTTCCTCTTTGCTTGCTCCATTAAGTTCGGCTTGCTTTATGTCTTGATAAAATTTGTTTTTTAATAAACGCACTGGCGTTAATTGTTTAAGCGATAATTCGGTACTTCCATCGGTGGCTTGAAGAATGGCGGACTTAAAATTTTGGTGACCCGAAGATTCATCACTCAAAACAAACCGACTGCCTATCTGAACACCTTCAGCCCCCAAAGCTATCATGGCGAGCATGGACCGACCAGTTCCAATTCCTCCGGCAGCAATTACCGGAATTTGTACAGCTTTTACAATTTGAGGAATTAAACAGAGTGTGGTAGTTTCTTCACGACCATTATGCCCACCGGCCTCAAAACCTTCGGCTACAATTGCATCCACGCCGCAGGCTTCGCATTTTTTTGCAAATTTTTCGTTTGCAATTACATGCACCACGGTAATTCTATGGTCTTTTAAATGGGAAGTGTAAGTTGAAGGATTACCGGCTGAAGTAAACACAATTTTAACCCCTTCTTCAATACATATTGCAATGTGTTTATCAATATCGGGATACAATAATGGAACATTTACGGCAAACGGTTTATTGGTGGCCGCTTTGCATTTTTGAATATGTTGTCGCAATATTTCTGGATACATACTTCCCGAGCCAATAATACCAAGCCCTCCGGCATTGCTCACTGCAGAAGCTAGTTCCCAGCCACTGCACCAAATCATACCTGCTTGGATGATTGGATATTGAATATTAAATAGTTTGGTGATTCTGTTTTGCATCAATACGTTTTATAAGCTGCCAGATGTTAGTTCCACAATTCAATCATGCAAAACGAAATGCTTTGATCAAAAAGAATTAAGATTTTATTATTAAAACCTATGAAGTCAACAAATTACAAAAATGGAATTTTTACAACAACTGCTTTTAATTCCTTGCCGCGTATTTCAACAAAAATTTCAGTTCCTTGCTTTGAATATTCTGCTTTTACGTACCCCAAACCAATAGGCTTATTTAAAGATGGACTTTGGGTTCCGCTGGTAACTTCACCAATTTCATTTCCCTTACCATCTGTAATTTTATAATATTGACGAGGGATACCACGATCGACCAAATCAAACCCAACCAGTTTTTTTGTCGGCTTATTGTCCTTGATTGCCTTATGAAATTGCCAATTGGTAAATTCCTTTTCAAACTTGGTTATCCAACCTAAACCGGCTTCAATTGGTGAAGTTTCGTCATTGATATCATGACCATATAAACAAAACCCTTTTTCAAGTCTTAAAGTATCTCTAGCACCTAAACCGCAAGGAATAATATTAAATTCTTTACCAGCTTCTAGTATGGCGTTCCAGAAATACTCGGCATCTTCGTTCATCATATAGATTTCGAACCCACCGGCACCAGTATAACCTGTATTTGAAATAATGGTATTGGATTTTCCGCACATAGTTCCAATTTTAAACGTGTAATATTCCATTTCTGAAAGATTAATCTCCGTTAATTTCTGCAAAACCTTGATGGCATCAGGACCTTGAATAGCCAACAAACTCATGGAATCGCTCATATTCACCATTTCGACACCACCGGTATTGTTTTTACTTATCCAATCCCAGTCTTTATCAATATTGCCTGCATTTACTACTAGGTAATATTCTTCTTCTGTATATCGGTAAACCAATAAATCATCTACAATGCCTCCGGTATCGTTTGGCAAGCAACTGTATTGAATTTTACCATCGGTTAATTTAGAAACATCATTGCTGGTAACGCGTTGCAAAAGATCTAATACTCCTGTACCTTTAAGCCTAAATTCACCCATATGGGAAACATCAAACATTCCTACTCCGTTGCGAACAGCATGGTGTTCGGGCAATAAGCCACTATATTGCACCGGCATATTAAACCCGGCAAAAGGAACCATTTTTCCGCCTAAGGCAATATGTACATTGTTTAAAGGCACTAATTTTAAAGACTGTGAATCTGACATACTATATATTTTGGGGCGAAGATAATTCAATTTCGGTTTTGCGTGAAGTTTAAAATACAGAAGTAAAGGAATTTCAAAGTGATTAACCACTTCTGCAACCTTAATTGGTGTCTAATTCTCAATTTCAACAAAAATTAACCTATAATCTGTTGAAAAGTGATTTACCTTTGTTCTTAGTATTGATTATGAAAAAATATCTTGTTTTAGTTTTCCTGTTCGTGTTTTTAAATTCAGCTTTGCATGCTCAGATGCAAACCAAATCGGTTTCTATTTTTAAAAACAATAAATCATTTTTTATTAAAAGCGGCACAGTAAACCCTGTTAATTATCAATATGTTTTTGGGGAAGAAACACCCCGTGCCTTGTTTGGAACCCTATGGTTTCAAAGCTCGGGTTCAGGAATTAAACAAGTTAGCAGCAATGAACAAAACATTGAAAAATCGAGTATTCCGGCATCAAATTACGAAATTTTAAAGGCAAATATTAACGAAAGAGTTACCCTTTTTTTAAGCGCAACCGAATCTGTTGAAGGTCAAATTGAATCCTTTTCTAAAGATTTTGATGAAGAATCTAAAACGTATTTTGTTCCAACATTTGTTACCTTAAAATCAGTTAGTTCAGGATTCGTAACTGTTAAAATCGAGAATATAACACGAATTTCTTATTACCGTACTCCCGTTAATTTGGTAAAAACCTTAACTAAGAAAAAGGTTATTTCTGTTGAGTTCAACGAAAACAAACCTAATCAAACACTAAATATGATGTATTTGGAAGACGGCTTAGGTTGGAGTCCAAATTACTTAATAGAACTTACCTCCGACACCAAGGGCATCCTAACTTTACAAGCCCAAGTAAAAAACGATGCTGAAGATATAAAAAACACAGATTTAAGTTTTGTGGCTGGAGTTGCCAATTTTAAAAACACGAACACCTTGGCTTGGTTAGTTGATTTTTTACCTGGAATTTATGGCGATTACGTTACCCCGGATGAAACTCAGTTTTCAAATTCAACAATAGCTAATAAATCGATGGAATCGGATGAAGAGCCACCTTCTACCTCGGGTGATGGCGTTGATGGGGAAGCTACCGAAGATTTATACTTTTATAACCTTAAAAACATCACCTTGCCTAAAGGCTCTCGTTCACAAATAGAACTCTTTAAGGCCGAAGTGGCACTTGAACATACTTACGAAGTAAGAATTACCGATATGAATGCTTATAGCATCGAGAATTATGTATTTCCGGTTTATGGTACCGAAGACAATACTGCCAAAACGTTTCACTCCGTAAAAATGGTCAATCAAACTAAATATCCTTGGACTTCGGGACTCTGTTTTGTGGTTAATAAGGAAAATGGCAATAGCAAACCTTTAAGTCAGGATGTGTTAACTTACACACCAATGAAAGGGGTTGTAAGTTTAAAAATTACTGAGAGCCCAGATATAAAGGTTGAACATTCCGAAAAAGAAATTGATCGAAAAACCGCAGTTAGACGAAACCTTGCAATTCAGTACGATTTAATTACTGTTGAAGCTGAAATTAAAATCAATAATTACAAAAGCAAAGCTGTGAAAATGAACGTGAAACGCCTATTATTAGGAGAGTTATTAAAAACTTCGACCGATTGGAAACTGAGTGAAAAAATAAATTATAACAGTTCAATAAATAAATCAACAGATGTAACTTGGACAACACCCGTAAAAGCCGGTGGAGAATTAATCATAAAATATAGTTATAAGCTAATTGTGAGAGCAAATTAAGAAGGCTCACTTTTTATTTTATGAAAAATCATGAAAAGGTATTTTTGAGTCTCGATTTATTAAACGATGCTTACCTTCATTCGCACCACTTCCGAAAACCTTGACTTCCAAAATTTAGTCATCAAATTAGACGCCGACTTAAAAATCGGCGACGGCTTAGAACATAATTTTTATTCTTAATTTAATAAAATTAACAGTTTAAACTATGTAATAGTTGCCCTTGAATCGGGCATGTAAGTTGGTTGCGGGGCAATAAAACATTATTCGAAATAACATATAGAAATTAAGCGCATATTTGTTCAAGATCACCAACGAGGAAAAGGTATTGCGAGTGAAATTTAAAATCATTTAGAGTTTTGGGCCAAGGAATTCAAATACCTGAACTGTATTTTAGAAACCGGAATAAAACAAACAGAAGCCATTCCACATATTATAAAAATGGATAACGTATCATTCAAAATTACGGGCAATATGCCCATGCCGAAAACAGTGTTTGTTTTGAAAAACACTTGTAAATATGCTAATCAAAGATTTTTATTATAATCCCAAATTAGTTTTGGGCATCTCTAAAAACCTATTGTTAACATAATCAATTGAATGTTAATAACATAAGATTGTTTTTTTCGTTAATTTTAACTCAATTTAGCTTCAAAATTAACAAGGATGAAAAACATAAACCCTCTCGGACTATTTGATGATCATTTTTTATTGGAAAAGCTGACCAAACTTGGAGATCCACTACAGAAACTTGCAAAATATATTGATTGGAAAGTATTTGAATCTTGTATAAATAAGGCGTTTATGGAAGAAGTTAGAGATTTGTCCAAAGGTGGACGTCCCCCGTTTGATAAACTTTTGTTGTTCAAATCTTTACTTATACAAAGCTTATACAACCTCTCTGATGATCAATTGGAATACCAAATAAATGACAGGGCGAGCTTTAAACGTTTTCTGGGGTTAAAGAAAAGTGATAAAGTTCCTGATAGTAAAACATTTTGGTCGTTCAGGGAACAACTCATAGGGAAGAATGTTATCCATGGTTTATTCAAAACCTTTAATGAAAACTTAGATGCGGCAGGAGTTTTTGCCAATGAAGGTAAAATGGTTGATGCCAGTTTTGTGGAAGTTCCCCGTCAACGCAATACCCGTGACGAGAATAAACATATTAAAGAAAAAGGCACAGTGACAGAGCAATGGAAAGGTAAACCAAACAAAATAGCAAGAAAAGATATTGAAGCTAGATGGACAAAGAAGAATAACACCACTTTTTATGGATACAAAAACCATATAAAAGCGGATGCAAAGACGAAACTAATCGAAGAATTTTTAGTTACAGATGCTTCTGTGCATGATTCACAAGCTACAGAGCAATTGTTGACGGAGAAAGATAAGGGACAACCGCTGTATGCTGATAGTGCTTATACCGGTGAAGAACAGGAAAAAGTTTACAAAACCAAAGGGGTAATCAGCAAGATAAATGAGAAAGGTTACCGTAACAACCCCCTAACAGAAGATCAAAAAGCCAACAATAAGCAGAAGTCCAAAACACGGGCAAGAGTAGAGCATGTGTTTGGGTTTGTTGAAAACAGTATGAATGGTTCAATTATCAGAACTATAGGAATTGCAAGGGCTAAAGCGAAGATTGGTTTGATGAATTTGACCTACAATATTTGTCGTTGCGCACAGTTAAAAATAGTAGTTTCTATGGGATAAGTACGCCTATATTGCAAATATTTAAATTTTAAAGTATTGATATACATATAATCAAAAAATTACAGGCAGGGGGAATAGGTTTTTAGAAAACCGAATTTTAAATTTGAATATAAATAGAGTATCAAAAAACAGTTATTAGAGATGCCCTTATTTTAAAATATTAATGATGCGAATATTAAAATTTTACTTTTTAGTTATTATAATCTTATTTTTCAAGTCATCATTTAGTCAAGTGTCGAAAGTTGCTGTTTTTTATAATACGGGTAAGATATATCATGATATTAGCCAATTCCCATATCACCAAACTGATTTTTTTGGAGGAATAAATACAGGTTTAGAATTTAATATTCATAAAAAGTGGAACGTTGGAATAATGTATACTCATTTTTATATGCATAGACAATTGCAATGGCAGTTAAGGCAAGAGAGAACATATACTTTGATTACGGATAATTTATTTTCATTCTATATTAATAAGATTCAAAAAATTGGTAAAAAATTAGAGTGGCAAGGAGGTTTCGAACCTACTCTTAGATTTGCTCATGTATACTGGGCAGACGAATGGACACAAGGTGGGGTGGAAACTGTTATACTTAGGGGAGGGTTTTATAAAAGAAAGGAAATTGGGTTCAAACTTTCGACAGCAATTCGATACTTTCCGTTAAAAAATGATAGGTTTTATATTGATATTTATGCTAAAAGAAGTTTTTTTCAAAATACACCAAATTTTTCTCAGCTTGGCTTGGGTGTAGGATATGCATTCTATAAGAAAAAGCAGTAATAAATTCTGGTTATTAAGAATTATCTTAAAAGGAAATAGCCAGTATGTTTCATTATATCGTATTAAAAAACAGGATTTAAAAGTTGAGGATAATATAATTTATCAAATCATGAATATTATTGATGGTTCATGCTCGGAATATATTGTATCCATTAAGGTTGAAAAAGTTTAAAAAGGAATGAATTGGGAATAAATTCGTGTTCATTCGTGTCTAAATTTCTTTAACTCCTTCTATTTCAAAAATTAAATTTTCTCCATACACCATAGCCGGAGTTTGGTAGCCGGCTTTGAAATTACCACTCAATACTTTTTTTGCAATTAATACACTTGCTATGGCAGTAAGGGTATATCCATCGGGGGTTTGTAGTTTATAAGTAAGTGATTTTCCTTTTTGATTTTTCACTTCAGCCCACACAAGTGTATAAGCATTTTTTCGTTGTTCTTCGTCAGGGCCGGCAGGTTTGGAATCTATTTTTTGCTGAATGTATTTTCTAATAAATTTGGTTCGAAGCAACCAATTTATCAATCCTTGAAATTTCAATAATTTATAAATCCATGGCTTCATACTTATAAATGATTCGATATTTGGAATACCCGTGCTTTCATAAGCTGTGCTCACATCGCCCCAGGGAATGCTAATGGTGAATAAATTTTTCACTCCAAAATCAACCCACATTCCATTTTTTCCAAAGTCTACCGGAATCAATTTTCCGTTTTCACGCCTCAATGATTTTTCACCCAAACGGCTTGCAACCGTTGAAGCCGTGCCATGCGATACGCCACCACCAATGGTGGCAAAAGCGATTTTTAAACCAATTGCATCTGGCATTTGTTTTTTTAATTTTACGGCCATGCAATCGGTAGGTACCACATCAAATCCAGTTCCCGACATCAGCATAATTCCCGCATCTATGGCTTTATTGTCAAATGTTTTTATAAGTTCAAAAACCTTAATATCGCCGTTTATATCCAAATAATGGATTTTAGCTTCTATGCACGCTTCTACCATTTGCGGAGCGGTATTTATAAATGGGCCTGCCGCATTTATCAAAATATCACCTTCTTTTAAAAAAGCTACCAAAGTATCATGATTATTTATATCAATTGCCTGGTATGGATAACCGGTTTTTTCAGATTGAGATTTTAGTCTATCATTATTTCGGCCCGCCAATAAAATATCTAGATTTTTTGATAAACTTTCTTCAACAATAAGTTTTCCTGTGTAGCCATAAGAACCGTAAATAATGATTTGATATTTTTTCATTGGGAGTTCAAATATTATAAAATTTTTGACACGAAGACACAAAGGCGCAAAATTTCACAAAATTATTTTGTGTTTATTGGTGTATCGGTTATTTTGTGGCAAATTGGATATAAAAAAGCCCCTGAAATGAAATCCAGAGGCTTGCTATTTCTTGAAAACTTTTCCATCTCGCCTATGGCCAGACCAAAACTTTGGAAAAGTTAATTGTTCTAAGCTAAAACGATAATCTTGTTTTTTAAGAACTCAACAATACCACCATTAATTGCAAAATCTTCCGTTCCTTCGGCTGTTTTAACCGAAATTACGCCTTTTTCAAGGCTTGAAATCACATTGGCGTGATTATTCAGCGTTTCGAAGCGACCACCTGATCCAGGAAATTTAACCGAAATGGCTTCCCCTAAAAACAAGGATTTATCGGGTGTTATAATTTCTATTTGCATGTTATTTTGCTGATTCAGCTAACAATTTTTCACCCTTTGCAATTGCATCTTCAATGGTTCCAACTAAGTTGAAAGCTGCTTCTGGATATTGATCCACTTCGCCATTCAAAATCATATTGAAGCCTTTTATTGTATCGTTAATGTCTACTAAAACACCTTTCAAACCTGTAAACTGCTCAGCCACAAAGAAAGGCTGTGACAAGAAACGTTGAATACGACGAGCGCGGTGTACGGCTAATTTATCATCTTCAGATAATTCGTCCATACCAAGGATGGCAATTATATCTTGCAATTCTTTATAACGCTGTAAAAGTTGTTTGACATTTTGAGCACAATCATAATGAGCATCACCCAAAATGTCGCGGCTAAGGATACGTGAAGTAGAATCTAACGGATCAACCGCAGGATAAATACCTAACTCTGCAATTTTACGACTTAATACCGTTGTGGCATCTAAGTGAGCAAACGTTGTTGCTGGTGCAGGGTCAGTTAAGTCATCAGCAGGTACATAAACCGCCTGAACTGAAGTAATAGAACCACGAGTGGTTGAAGTAATACGTTCTTGCATTACACCCATCTCCGTTGCAAGGGTTGGTTGGTACCCTACCGCTGAAGGCATACGACCTAACAATGCCGATACCTCAGAACCTGCCTGAGTGAAACGGAAAATATTATCGATAAAGAAAAGGATATCTTTTCCACCGCTTTGCTCATCACCATCACGGAAATATTCAGCAATTGCCAAACCCGACAAAGCTACACGTGCACGGGCTCCTGGAGGTTCGTTCATTTGTCCGAAAACCAGAGTGGCTTGCGATTTCTCTAATTCTTTTTTATCTACTTTGCTCAAATCCCAACCGCCTGCTTCCATGCTATGTTGAAATTCTTCGCCATATTTTATAACACCTGATTCAATCATCTCACGTAATAAGTCATTACCTTCACGGGTTCTTTCACCAACCCCAGCAAATACTGACATTCCTTCGTAAGCCTTTGCAATGTTATTGATAAGTTCCATAATCAAAACCGTTTTACCAACACCTGCACCTCCAAATAATCCAATTTTACCACCTTTGGCGTAAGGCTCTAATAAATCAATTACTTTGATACCAGTATATAACGGCTCTGATTGCGTTGATAATTTATCGTAAGTTGGAGCCTCTTGGTGAATCCCTCTTCCTTGACTATTATCCAAGGCACCTATCCCATCAATTGCCTCACCTACTACGTTTAATAAACGACCGCGGATTGATTCGCCGATTGGCATTTTAATTACATCTTCGGTATCGTTAACTTCCATGCCTCGAAGCAATCCTTCGGTAGAATCCATGGCAATGGCACGAACAAGATTTTCACCTAAATGCTGTTGTACCTCAAGCACAATGCGGGCTCCGTCGTCGCGGGTTACGTATAAGGCATCGTAAATACTTGGAAGTTTTGAACCCTCTCCTTCGAAACTTACATCCACAACTGGACCTATAATTTGAACTATTTTTCCTTTATTTGACATCTATCAGGATATATTTGAATTTTGCCGCGAAAGTAAGATTTAAAACTAAAAAATAAAAGGAATAGTTTAAAGGAATTTTTAATTTTAGTTTAAATTTGCCTGTATCCCAAGCCTGATGTAACTTTCAATAAAGTATTTTCTCTATTAACAGCACTTTATTCAATGATTCTTTTGGTTTAATTTTGCTAAAAAAGGAACTAAACATTTTACAAACACTCACGTACTTTTATACATAATCCTTCGTTAATTTTTCATGTTGAATAAAATTCCAAAAAAATCTTGCCTGGCATTTTCCGCAATTGCCCTAATTTTAATTTCTGGAATCTATGTTTTTTATTCAATCTCGAAAAAATCACGAACAAATCCTAGCAAGGAAGTCATCGATTCAAGCTTTGCACTTCCTATCGCCCCTTTACACTTTCCGACTATTCTTGTAAAATACACACCTTCGGATACCGAATCGGTTCCTCTTAAATTGAGCATTCTTAAAGTGGATGTTCACATAATAGGTAACCTAGTTCAAACCACCATGGAAATGGTATTTTACAATGATTTCAGGCGCGATTTAGAGGGGCAATTCTATTTCCCTCTTGCCGAGGGGCAATCGGTAAATCGTTTTGCCATGCAGGTTGGCGACGAAATTCGAGAAGGTGTTGTTGTGGGTAAAACCAAAGGACGAACTGCCTTTGAAAGTGTGGTTCGCAAAGGTATTGACCCTGGCTTGCTCGAATGGAGCCAAGGAAACAATTTCAAAGCCCGAATTTTTCCAATTACAGCCAAAGGTTTCAAAAAAATTATCATCGGTTTTACCCATGAACTTTTAGTAACCTCAAACACCTTTATGTACTGGCAACCCTTGGCATTTAAAGACCCCATAGATCAATTTGAAATAAAAGTTCGGGTTGAGCAAGTCGAAAACAAACCCATTGAACGCGACCAAAATGGAGCTCCTTTAGATTTTAAAAAACAAAACACAGATTGGGTTAACGAAACAAAACTCGAAAACTATTTGGCCAACAAGCCCATTGCCTTCGAAATTCCGGCCTCGGAATTAGTCAACAAAGTGTTTATTGAAGAAATACCCAATACGGATAGTTCCTACTTCTATGTTTGCTTGAAACCTCAAAAATTCGAACGAACAAAACAGACTCCCGAAAAAATTGCAGTGGTTTGGGATATTTCTGCATCGGCCAAAAACCGCAATATAAAAAAGGAGCTAAAAATTATTGAACAGTATGCAAATTACCTAAAAAACGTTGAAATTGAACTTATTCCTTTTGCGAATGAGACTTTTCAGTCAGAAATATTTAAGATAACAAATGGCAATTGCAGCGAACTCATTGCAAAAATGCAAAAACTGGTATTCGACGGAGGCACCCAATTGGGATGTTTGAATTTCAATAAAAGCAAAGTCGATGAAATACTTCTGTTTACCGACGGTATTTCCAATTTTGGAAAACAGGAGGTCCAATTTTCTAAAACGCCGGTTTATACTTTTTTATCCTCATCGGTGGCTGATAATTCCTTTCTTAAATTCGCTGCGCAATCTACGAATGGACAATTTATTAATACGCTTGGACAAGATGTTTCTGAGATTATAAAAAGTTTGAAAAACGAAGCTTACCGCTTTAAAAGTTCAAAAATTGAATCTGGCAATATTTCGGAACTTTTTCCAGCTATGCCAACCGATTTTAACCGAAACTTTTCTATTGCAGGAAAAATTAAAGGCAAAATCGCTAAACTTAATCTGCATTTCGGTTATGGTTCTGAGAATCACAAAGAATATCCTTTAGAATTAACCAAAACACAAAGCATTAAAACCGCTGCTATTCGCAAAATTTGGGCTCAAAAAAAACTAGAATTTTTGGACATGTTTCCCAAAAAAAACGAGACCGAAATAACCAAATTAGGAATTAAGTATGGAATGATAACTCGTTACACCTCTTTGCTTGTATTAGACCGGCTCGAAGATTATATTGAACACGAGATTACGCCACCTTCGGGAACCTTGCGAGAGCAATACTTAGCACAAATTGCAAAATCAAAGTCCAAAGAATTACTGACAAATAAAACTCATCTCGAAGAAATCGCAATGCTCTTTGAGCAAAAAAAGGCTTGGTGGAATAAATGGTTTCCTTGGCCTGAAAAAAAGAAAAAAAACCGACAGGAAACCATAATAGTGCCAAATTCTGCTGACTTAGATACCTCGGTCATGACCGACATTGTATCAAATGAATCTACTTCCGATAGGAATGCGACAGTAAATTCTTGGGTTTTTGAAAACGGTACAAGCATTGAATCTGGTGGTTACAATTTCACTAGTGCCAATTCGGGCAGCTATTCTGTTACCCTCAGCAATAATGCTAACCCAGTAAATCTTTCTGATCCGAACGTTGACGCCGAAATCAACATCAACAAATGGGAACCCGATGCAGCTTATATAAAACCTTTAAAAGCTGCCGGAAAAAGCCGCCTTTACCAAACTTATCTTGATTTACGCTCAAAAAACAGCAATACGCCGGCCTTCTATTTTGATGTGTCGGATATAATGATACAAGAAGGCTTGCCCGTGGAGGCCTTGCGAGTACTTTCGAATGTTGCAGAACTCGAACTCGAAAACCATGAGCTACTTCGCACTTTGGCCCATCGTCTTCAGCAATTAAAAAAATACGATCTTGCCATCGAAACGTTTAAATCCGTGCTAGAAATCAGAGAAGAGGAACCTCAATCCTATCGAGATTTAGGTTTGGTGTACGCGGACAACAAACAATACCAGCAAGCCATCGATATGCTTTGCCAAGTTATAAACCACAAATGGGACTCACGTTTTCCCGAAATTGAATTAGTCGCTATTAACGAGGCAAATACCATTATTGCCAAATCAAAAACTAAACTAAACCTTGAATTACTGGACAAACGTTTTCGGCAAAATCTACCAACCGATATGCGGGTTATTATTGATTGGGACAGTGATAATTGCGATATGGACTTATGGGTTACAGACCCAAGCGGTGAAAAAACATTTTACTCACACCCTCTTTCTACGATTGGAGGCCTCATTTCACGCGACTTTACCAGTGGATATGGCCCCGAAGAATTTTTAATTAAACGGGCCATGCCGGGAAAATACAAAATTCAGGTTGACTATTACGGTTCATCGCGACAAACAGTAAGTGGACCAACCACTGTTAAAGCCAAGCTAATTAGTAATTTTGGGCGCAAACAAGAAAAATGCCAAGAAATTACCATTCGTTTAAAAACAACCAAAGAAATAATAGATATTGGTGAAATGGTTTTTTAAACATTTTAAATCATAAAAAAAATTTAAAATAGGTATCGTATTTTTTAGAATCATTCATTAATTTTGCACCACAAGTCAGTACGACCAGCTCCCTTTTAATCCCCCAGGGCAGGAATGCAGCAAGGGTAGGAGGTTGTAGCGGTGCGATACTGGCTTGTTTTGTTTTAAAAGAGGTTTACATTTTAAGTTCTAAAACCTATTTTTGCGCTCTACTTAAATGAAAACATTACAATTTCGAGAGGCTCTTCGTGAAGCCATGGAAGAGGAAATGCGACTAGATCCCAAAATATTTTTAATGGGTGAAGAAGTTGCCGAATACAACGGTGCTTATAAAGTTAGTCAGGGAATGCTGGATGAATTTGGCCCCAAGAGGGTAATCGACACTCCTATTGCCGAACTTGGTTTTGCAGGCATTGCAGTTGGTGCTGCCATGAATGGCTTGCGTCCGATTGTTGAATTTATGACCTTTAATTTTTCACTAGTAGCTATCGATCAGATTATTAATGCTGCAGCCAAAATGCTTTCCATGAGTGGAGGAAATTTTGGAATTCCTATGGTTTTTAGAGGCCCAACTGGAAGTGCCGGTCAGTTAGGGGCTCAACACTCTCAAAACTTCGAAAATTGGTATGCCAATTGTCCAGGATTAAAAGTAGTTGTACCTTCAAATCCTGCAGATGCCAAAGGATTGCTTAAATCAGCTATTCGCGATAATGATCCTATTATTTTTATGGAATCAGAACAAATGTACGGCCTTAAAGGGGAAGTTCCCGAAGGCGAATACTTAATTCCAATCGGAAAAGCCAACGTGGTAAAAGAAGGAACCGATGTAACTTTGGTTACTTTTGGAAAAATGATGCGCGTAGCCGAACAAGCTATTACCGAGCTTGAAAGCAGTGGAATTAGCGTGGAATTAATCGATTTGCGAACCGTTCGACCTATTGATTACGATACCTTGCTCGAATCCGTTAAAAAAACCAATCGCATGGTTGTACTTGAAGAGGCTTGGCCTTTGGCGAGCATCAGCAGCGAAATAGCTTACTGGATGCAACGCTACGCTTTTGATTATTTGGATGCGCCTATTAATCGCGTAACCACTCGTGATACCCCATTGCCTTACGCCCCTACCCTAGTTGAAGCCTTTTTGCCCAACGCAAAACGTGTGGTAGATGCCGTAAATGCAGTGATGTACAAATAATTTTCAAAGATTTACGTACCCATAACCTACCTTTTCTGAAATATTAGTTTATTATTTCAATTGTTCCTCTGCGGTATTCAAAACCGAAATCACGAACTATCCCCAAATTTAATAAGTAAAAAGAGTAACATCAAAACCCTGAAAGGGTAACATTATCCTGACAAATTTTTTCTTAGTGTATCGAATAATATAACCCATTTGGGGTTAATATTCGACATGGGTATTTTTCAGAATTTTTTATTTAAATTTTTTATTGCATAATTTGTCATTCTAAGCATCTATATTTGTTTTATGAAAAAGCTTATCCTCATACTATTTTGCGGCCTACTTGCCACTTTTGCAAATGCACAAATTACAAAAAAAACAGAAAAATTAAACCTTGGAATCCTCTTTAATTATGGTTTGCCAAAGCAAGACAAGGTAGATATTGCCTCCATCATTCGTGTTAGTTACCCCATTATAAAAAAGGTTTCGGTTGGGGCCGAATTTAATTATACCATGCGCTACGGTAAATACATCAATGCAGATTATGCGGGCGGCATCCTTTTTGGAAAAGTTAATCCATTTTTAGGTTTCACTACTGAGCTCGGGTATTCTTACTCTATAGTAGCAAGTAGTAGTCGAAGATGTTCAAATACCAAAGGCTTATTCGCTGCTTTTGGCTATGAATCCAAAATCAATGCCCATTGGAGCGTTGATTTTCAATACCGAATTTTACCTACCAAATTAATGGAAAATCAAGTCATTAATTCCAAAATATTCCTAATTGGAACTACGTATCGGTTTTTGAGTAAATCTTTATAATTAAAATATGGTATCAATAACGCCTAACCTTACAATAATCTAAATTACAAACAAATACGCTCTTAATAAATAACGTTTCAGGATATATTTAATTTTTTTTATTATTGGTAAGTTGTATATATTTGTATAACTATTATTATAAACCTTTAACAATTTAACAACTTATGATTAAATCAATTTTTACTTTATTGTGTTTGTTTTTACTTTCAATTTCGGCCATAAATGCTCAAATATGGAAGGCACAAAACCCTGCCTTCCCGAAGCCCACGCAAGGTTGGCGAATTACGATGGTAGATGAAAAAGTAGCTTGGACTTTTGGCTACACTTTAGACTCAATGATACCTGCTGGTGAATTTGATTGGACTGAAAATGATTATTCATTTAGCAGAACCATCGATGGAGGTAATCTATGGACTACTGGTAAATTTCCGGATGGTGTTTCTGGATTTTTGTCTAATTTAGCTGCTGTAAGCGCTAATGAAGCTTGGCTTTCTTATAATGATTACGATGATGGAAGTAAAATATTTCATACCACCGATGGTGGAGTTACCTGGAATGAACCAAGTTTAATTGTAGATTCATGGGTGAATGCAATACATTTTTTTGATTCCAAGAATGGAGTGATTCTGGCTGATCCAATAGGTGCTACATATACCATTTTTACAACTCAGGATGGTGGAACAAACTGGCGTCAAGTTGATTCCGCAAAAATCCCTGTTATTTTAGATACTGACGAAGCAGGTATGACTGCTTCCTTTGCGGAAATTGGCAATAAAATTTGGTTCAGCACTACAAATAATCGTATTTACTATTCAAAAGACAAAGGACTTACCTGGGCAGTTTGGGAAAGCCCAAAGAATGCAAGAGGCGATGGTCATCAACTTGAAGTGGATGATAATGACAATGTTTATTTTTCGTATACCATTTCTGGTGACTCTACAACTAATTTTACCGATTCATTTATGTTGTATAGAAGAGGTGGCATTGAGCCTGCCTGGACAAATATAACACCGGTGGATCATGAAAATTATATCATAGGATTAAGCAGAATACCCGGCACCCCAAGTATAATCATGAATATTTCGGTTATAAATGAAACCCGACTTAGCACAGATAAAGGGGTAAGTTGGAAAACAATCGATACAAGTTTTAATAAAGGATATATAGAGTTTTTTAATCCAAAAGCAGGCTATAGTTGTGAAATGCCAAAGGATTACGATCATCCGTCTAAAAATGTTTTTCGTTATATAGGATCACCTTTAACCGGAATATTAAATCCCGGCATTGTTGATTTTTCGCTAACAATGAGTCCAAATCCTTTTGCCGACAGATTGGAGATAAAGCTAAAAAGCCCTAATGCAGAAGATTATTGGATTTTAATTAACGATATACAGGGTAAACTAATTCAGAAAATTGAAGTGAATAGAACAAAGGAACACATAGAAATTATTGACACAAAAAACCTGAATAGCGGAACCTATATAATTACCGTTAGCAATAGCTCGGGTATGTTGGCCGAAAAATTGATAAAACTATAATATTCAACCGTTAATGTTGAAAAATTACTTTAATGAAAGCTCATGCCATTAAAGTTAATGACATGCATTAATTAGAGCATTTAATGACTATTGTTGGTAACCGCTGATCCTTTTGGCTCAAATGCCCGCGTTAGGGGGTGAAGCGGTTATCCTTTTTGTGAGGAACGAGCAAAAAGATAAGAGCGGAACACCCGACCCACAGGGTAACGCCCAAAAAATCAGAAAAAAATAAATCTTGGACTGCAAAATTTCTCTTTTCCATTTCAAGTCATATTAACTATTTTCGTTTAGTTTATGATAGTTGTATTTTCACTTTGATTACGTTTTTTGCCAGATAAGAACTACCCAGCCACCACTATTTGGCCATGTATTATACTGCGCAACATGGAGTTAAAACAAAACGCTAAGCTTTTAAATCGAGAGCGAATTCACTTAATACAACAGAAAGGAATGCTGCTTATTTTTTTCTATATCGTCTATTTTGATGAGTATTTAATAAATCGAATTAAAGGTGAAAACCATCTCGATGCCTACTTTTATATTCCTTCTTAACGCGAAGCCTATTTTCATGGGTCAAATATAAATTACCTGAAAACCAGAAGACTACAGGCAAACTCTCGAAAGGAAACTTAACATCGCGACAGATGTAGCTCTTTTAAATCCTTTGCAACTGTGAATGACCTATAACGAAGAATAAAATATTTTGATTAGATATGCATTTAAGGAAACCAAACACTATCCAAATAATGGCATTACCTTTACACGATGACAAAACCACGCTTAACCGCTTTGTTAATAGGCGCAACCGGTGCCACAGGCCATGAATTATTGCAACAACTTTTAAAAGATGAACATTACGAATGTGTCAAGATTTTTATCCGAAAAGACCTACCACTTGAGCATGAAAAATTACAAAAACATCTTGTAAATTTTGACCAAATTGACTCCTGGAAAAATAATCTGACCGGCGATGTTTTGTTTTCGATGCTTGGTACCACCATAAAAATTGCAGGCAGCAAAGACAATCAATTCAAAATCGATTACACCTATCAGTTTGAAGTTGCTAAATTCGCAAAAGAAAATGGTGTTAAAACTTATGTTTTAATTTCTGCCGCAAATGCCAACGCCCGCTCGTCTCAGTTCTACTCAAAAATTAAAGGCCAATTAGAAAGCGATGTGATTGCGCTAAACTTCGAGGAAACTCATATTTTTCAACCGGGTATTCTAGATAGAAAAACCAATGATAACCGGATGTTTGAGACTTTAGCTGTTAAATTAATAGATGGATTTAACGCCCTCGGTTTACTTTGCAATTACAAACCTATGCCTGTATTTACTTTAGCCAAAGCCATGCGGACTGTTGTTGAAAGCAGCGAAAAAGGCAAACTAAACTATTACAAACTTTCTGAAATATTTAAGTTGGCGTAATGCTGACAGAGACCTTATGAACATCAACCGTAAGACAAGAAATAATAAATGAATGACAACTACACTAAACGACTTTCAAAACTGACTGCAATTTTGACACAACTGCAAACGAAACTACTTTTAACTGCTATGATGAAGGCAACACACTTGAACCCGACCAATGCCAAAGATTATTTTCACTCAATTGTCTGAACTGTGATTTATTTGATTTACATGATGATTATGATTTTGAAATTCAAAGAAGATTTTATGAAATATTCCGCACTTATCAAATAGGCATTATTGAAGAAAACCGACAACGTAACCACAGTTTCTTTGATGAAGAAGTAGACAAATTAGAAAAGTGAGATGAAGATGTATGAAACAGCATTAAGTTTGAAATAAAGGAACTGGATTAGGAAATTAAAACCCGAAAAACAGACGCCCGTAAATTATTAAATTTAGAGCAGAAAGTTAAAGAGCAACGCATCGAAAGAGACTTTGAAAAGAAGCTGGCTGAGAAGGGATACAACCATTATCAAAACGAAGATGATATTGAGCACCGCAAGGACAATTTATTAGATGAAGTGGAACAAAGATTAAAACAGCAAACAACAGAGCAAGTCCTTTTTAGCATTAGGTGGGGCGTAGCTTAAAACTTATTGAAATGAGAAAAATACGATACTAAAACTGAACAAAACATTTGAAGAATATGCCCATGAGCAAGAAGGTGTAGAATTTTGGCTTGCCAGTGAATTGCAAGAGTTGTAAGGATATGCCGATTGGCGTAATTTTTTAAATGCAGTTGACAAAGCGAAGGAAAGTTGCAAAACTGCGGGTGAAGCCGTTTTGGATCATTTCGTTGACCTCACCAAAACGATACCAATACCCTAGGGAGTAAGCAAAGATATACCCGACTTTATGTTTACCCGATATGCTTGTTACCTCATTGCCAAAAATGGCGACCCAAAGAAGGAGCAGATTGCATTTGCTCAAAGCTATTTCGCTTTGCAAACCAGAAAGCAGGAATTGCAGGAAGAACGAGTTCAACTTATGGAAAAGTTGACTGCAAGAGAAAAATTAGCTGCTTCAGAAACGGAACTATCCAAAAACATCTACGAAAGAGGGGGTTAATAATAAAGGTTTTGCCAATATAAGAAACAAAGGCGATTGGGCTTTGTTTGCTGGTAATAACACCTCTGCAATGAAGCGCGAATTGGACATTCCCGAAAATCGTCCTTTAGCTGATTTTTGCCGAATATTACCAATACGGCAAAACAGTTAGCCACAGAAATCACCAACTTTAATGTAAAGAAAAACGACGTTAAAGGTAGAACTAGAATTACAGGAGAGCATGTAAAAAACAATCAGGATGTTAGGTTATTATTAGGTAAGAGTAGCATAAGGCCCGAAGCCCTGCCATCCGAAGTGGACATCAAAAAGCTTGAACGCAGAGTAAAAACTTTGGATAAAGAAATTGCCAAAAAGAAACTGAAAGGAAAAAATGATACAGAAGAATAATCAGATCCTATAAATCAAGGTTCAGACAAATTAATACAAATGGTAAAGCAATTACAAAAACTCGAACTCACCAAGATAGGCAAGGGTAACGAACCCATGCTAAAACCTGGCATATTAATAGAAGACCCTGATAAATCGTAATGGCTCAACAAAGAAAAAGGGGCAGCACCACCTTGGCACAAAAGTCTGAACCATGATTGTATATTCCAGAATACTCATGCAGTAAAAATCGCTACCTTCACCAAGTGCCAAACCGATATAACGGAAAGCGTTTCCCAACTAATTTTTTTATCAAACCTATCAATTTTAATTGCAAATAGTTGTTTGAAAAGTTAATATTGTTGCGCTAAAAATGAATGAAAAATTGGAAACTAAAAATCACAAAATCTTTAAATCCTTTATGAAAAAGCTATTTTCACTCACTTTTTTATGCCTTCTCAATTTCTCCCTTTACAGTCAGGATAATTTAAATCAGGATCTTAAACAGGCAAAAAAACATTATCAGAAGGGAAATTATGGCAGTTCAATGCAAACTCTTCGACAGCTACGTTTAGTTGCTAAGAAAACTGACACAGCATTTTACACCGAAGTGGTTAATGGATTATGCTTTTCACTATATTTCAATTTACACAAAATGGTGTTAGTCGAAACTAATTGGGATAGCGTTATTAAATTGTCAAACGAGTATTTAAATGTTGTAAAGGTTGATTCAATTTTTGCAAACCCTGAATTACAAAGTAAAAAGTATTGGATTTATAAAGATTTACTTGTTGCTCATCATGGTTTAGGGAATCATAAAGATGCCGAAGAATATAGAAAAATTCTTTATTCATCCAAAAATCAAGGACTTCTCCCGGATGGACTAAATGAGTATTTCAACTTTGAAAAATTTGTTTTCAACGACCTAAACGTATGGGCTTACGAATGGTTTACTGAGTTAGGTGATAAAGAAACTGAAGGAAGTTTTTCGAAACACGTTTATTATATTTATTCCAAAGATTCCAAGGGCAAAGATAAAGAACAGCTTTTTACTTTGGAAACCGTAAAAGTTCATAAACTGCAAGCCGAACAAGCCGACTTTGTTCTTACCAAAAGAATTTACAAAAAAGATTCGGAAAAGAGCGAAACGATGTGGACTTATCAATTCAAAAATCCAGTTGATTTTACTGAGTTACACAACGCAATTCTTGAATATCTTAAAGGCAATACAGAACCTGATGCTAAAATGAAAATAAAGAGATGAGGGAACATTTACTCATTGGCGATATGGGCGTTGCCGTATATTTCTAATTTAGAAAAGCTTTGAATATATGCTAATTCTCCAATCCTCCAAAACTAAAATACCATTGCACAAAAAACCTAATCCGTTTTTACATTAATGATATAAACATCTTCATCGTCGCGTTTCATCAGGTATTTTTCACGAGCCAAACGCTCCAAATTGTCAGGATTGTCAATCAACGCATCCTTCTGAATTTTCAAAATTTCGTTTTGATTCGTATAAAACTTCCTGCGCGCCTCGAGTTGATTTACTTCCTTGGTAAATTTTCGCTGTGACAAAAAACTGTTCTGATCAAAAAAAATCATCCAGGCTGCAAAAATCAACAAGGTTAGCAAGTATTTGTTCTTAAATAACTTTAACATCATTCAAATATAAGCATTCCAAACAATAAAATTAAAAACGGTTTCCACACCAACCTATCAAATTAGACATGCAATATTAATTTGTTCTTGAACTTTTTGTTTTTATTTTGGGGGTTGCCCTTTGGGCCGGGCTATCCGCTTCAAATCCTCGTCCCGAAAAAAATCGGGACTGCGGGTTTTCCGCTTCTATCCCTAACCCAGAACTCGTAACAGTGCAAACCTTGTAACTCATTTAGGATTTCTTTTGTTTCTGTCAGAAGCTTGAAAATGTTTATGGAACAGGTTTTTTGGTGGAACAGCCTTAGGTTCTTTAATAAATCTTTGGCATTTTCAACACCTTTAAAGGAGTCTATTCATTGGTTGTGATTACTGAACAACATCATCAGGAAGCGCTACTTTCTTAAATGGATTTCTTTCCTTCCATTCCTCACCTAAATTTTTGACAAACCAGGTATTAAAAAACGAAAAGGCCAAACACGGTATACCACTTTTTAAATACAAATAATTATGCACCTCAACGGGCTGGGCGCCTACAGAAGCTTTAGCTACCCGAGCGGTTCTGCCAAGTTCAAGACGATTAACTCGGTTTTTAATACCCAGTTCAACGCCGTCATACAAAATATTAAAGTACAGGCAATGGGTTTCATTAAAGTTGTAATCCAATCCGATATAATGAATTTCCATACTTTTATCGGGGTAGAAAATATGACTGCTAAACGCAAGCATTTCCCCATTTAAATAGTAGGCTTTAAACACAAAATTGTCACCATGCCGCCTTTTCATTTGCGCAAAATAGTTGGCGTTAACAAAACCAATCCGCAGGGCTTGCTTTAAGGCAACGTTTTGGTATAAGCGGGTTATGCAATCGGCTTGTGTTTTAATTGCTTCAAAACTTAGTTCCTTCGAATCAACTTTGGCTTTTGAATTACGTATTTTTTGAAAACGTTGTCTGTATTTTTTATCAAGGCTTGCCTTGTAATCTTCCAGCGAATACCAATTCTCTCTCAATTCAAGTTCCATTGTTACATCATCATGGTATGATCGGAATTTACCGGTATTATTGAGTTTACTAAGGCAATCCTTTAAAATAATTCCGCAAAACTTAGAATGACCCTTATTGGAATTCAAATACTCCATTAGTAATTCAAAAACCAAGGATGCATCTGTATCTTCGCTAAAATAAAATCCTGGAAAGTGAATTCGAAATAAATTACCGCAAATTAACACATCGCTAAATTGATTATTAACAATTTTTTTTAACCATCCAAGTCCTGGCTTGTCAATCGAGGTGCCATCGAAATGGGCATTCCTAATTCTTAAATGTTGTAAATAAACAACCCCTTTAAGGATATTTTTATTTTGTACCAAAAGGTACTTAAAAACCATATCATCAAGTTTGGCAAGCTCCAGAACTTCTAAATTTCCACTTTTTAAAGAATGATTTTCAGGCAAAAAAGCATCCCATAATGGGCTGATATCACCAATGCTATCGTATTCGGTGAGGGTGAGCTTACTTTGCTTGGAGGTGCAGTGCGAAATCAATTATATCCTTCTTAAAGTTTAACAAAGCTATGCATTTATGGTTTGTATATTAAAGTAACCTTAGACTAAAAAACACAATCTTTCGGTAAATCAATATGATCAATTGCTTTCTAGTATCTTTTAAAACCTCGAAACTCGGCTATGACAGTATGGAGTTCCTCCACCTTTTTCATAATACTGTTGGTGGTAATCTTCGGCCGGCCAAAAAATGGTTGCTTTTATGAGTTGAGTTGCTACTTTAAAACCCTTTTTATTTAGCAAATCAATCAATTTCTCGGTAGTTGCTTTTTGAGAATCATCCAAATAAAAAACTGCCGACAAATATTGAGAGCCAACATCATTACCTTGCCCATCGGCTTGCGTAGGGTCGTGAATTTCGAAAAACAAACGCGCTAATTCTTCGTAACTTATTTTTGAAGGATCGTAAGTTACCTCCAAAGCTTCATAATGCCCTGTAACGTGGTTACAAACCTCGCGATACGTCGGATTTTCTTTGGTTCCCCCGGTATAACCTACTTGGGTTTTAAGGACACCTTTAGCCTTCTGAAAATAATATTCCACACCCCAAAAGCATCCTCCAGCAAAAATTGCTTTCTGAGTTGTAACAGTGTCGCTATTTTCTTTAAATATCATAGAAATCGAGTTTACACAATGACGGGTATCTTTCTCCGTAAAACCTTCACCATAAAACACATGCCCCAAATGACCATTGCAGTTTGCACAAATAATTTCGGTACGACGGCCATCAGCATCTTTTACTTTTTTTACCGCTCCTTTTATTTCATCATCAAAACTCGGCCATCCGCACCCAGAGTGAAATTTAGAATCGGACGTATACAAGGCGGCATTACATTGTTTACAGTAATAAGTTCCTTTTTTAAAGTTGTCGGTGTATTCACCTACAAAAGGACTTTCGGTCCCTTTATTGAGAATAACTCTTTGTTCTTGCGGGGTAAGTGGATTTAATATCATTGGCGAATCGTTTTCAGTTATTGGTTTATCAGCCATTGAACGGCTGCTGCAATTTTCTAGTCCGGCTAACAATAAAAAGCTAATCAGCCCTATTAATGCTGACTTTTTAAGTACAATCGACGTTATTTTATAAAACATGAAGTAGTATATGATAAGGAGTATAGGTTAACAGGTTTTAAAATCAAGTCGAATTGTATAATGTGCAACAGTAGATGCAATTGTTATATAAACAAACTAGGTTGAATAAAGTTACGTATTATTTTTGTTTATAGATTTTAGAGATTCAATTTCACCTCAATTTGGCTTGGCTCTATCAAGTAATTTTCTTCCATACTCTGGCAAAATAACATTTTTCAAATAGAATATTTTGCTAACAATTTAGCCAGAGACCAGATGACCCATTACTATTAAGATGCAAGCCATAGCAGAGATTGAAGGTTAAAGAAACCTTCTCTATTTAAAAGGTTTTACTATTACGATGAGAAATACTTTATTTAAGGTTTAGCAATATTGGCAGACACTGCCTCGCTTAAAGCATTTTCAATTTTTGATTTCGTATTGCAGCTGTAGTAGGTAAATCCGCCAGCAACCAAACTAATTAATATAAATATTGCCATGGTTTTTAGGTAAGTTTTCATTGATATACTTTTATTTTCTCTATTAAGAGATGCTTTGAAATGCTTTTGATATTAATTCACAGGCCAGCTTATAATTCATTTGGAATCAATTTTAGCCACCTACTTTGGGAGGAACAAAGGTGTAAATATTCATAAATGTTCGCATTACAAATCCAAAAGTGAATATTACATATATCCCATATTGAGAAGGAACACAGGCGAAAAACAGTACAGTTCTTCTGCCAATAAAATCATCGACAATTGCCTTTTTAAAAACATGGGAAATGTAAATTATAGCCAAAAATGCTTAAAGACTTAAATGCTATTTATTGTAAAAAAAGAATACATTTGTTAACTATTCACCAAGTATTTTTGTTGGTTTAGCTAGTGCAAATTATAAACTATAGAATATGAAGGGTTTTTAGGAAGAGGTGTTGTATTATAAAAAAAAGACCTTAGCTGATGATCAAAAAAATTATGGATATAAAAAAGACAATCCTAATCCTATTAATACTTTTGTTACTTGGACAGAAAGGATATTCTCAAATTGGATATTCAGGAAAAGTTGAAACAGGATATCTGAAGTTTATAGCTAATA
>Ga0209181_10000118_pt1 | contig 135242 bp, 128 predicted proteins | sample MAT05_FD_187208 | JGI IMG/M metagenome (GOLD analysis project Ga0209181, IMG submission 187208) | Freshwater microbial communities from Lake Fryxell liftoff mats and glacier meltwater in Antarctica - MAT-05 (SPAdes) (version 2) | ecosystem: Environmental > Aquatic > Freshwater > Ice > Liftoff...
TGGAAGAATTGCGAAGGATTACTACGAACGAGCGAAGCGAAAATCAGAATTTGTGCGATTCGCCTGATTTTGCGAAGAATCGCTTAACTGCAAACAGGTTCTATATCAGCTTCGGTTGCGTGGCGCTGCATGTCGGGCGAAGCATACCCTTGGGGAAGCAAGCTACGGACAAAGGCTTTAGCACTCAATCAGGGCCATTTACCGTAATGCTAAGTGCAAAGCACACGCTACGCGAACGCCCCTACATTTGATCTATTGTATGTTACTAAATCCACGATCCTAAATTATTCTGCCCATGACCTATTTCGCAGAACGGGGGCATTTGCTCACTGAACAAGTCAACCCCAACAGCATCCACCTCGACCAGTTAACCTCCCTAGAGTTAGTGGATTTGTTCAACCAGGAGGACGTGCAAGTATTGCGATCGATCGCAGCAGCGCGGGTTGAATTGGCCATGGCGATCGATCGAACGGCTGAAGCTTTGCGTCAGGGTGGGCGCTTGTTCTACATCGGCGCAGGGACGAGTGGGCGCTTGGGAGTCTTGGATGCTGCGGAGTGTCCACCCACCTTTTGCACCCCACCAGAATTGGTGCAGGGGATCATTGCGGGGGGAGCCGCAGCCCTAGTTCGTAGTTCTGAAGGGCTGGAAGACCGGGCGGAGGATGGAGCAGCGATCGTCCAGGATCTGGTCACGGCGAAAGATGTCGTTGTTGGCATTACGGCGGGTGGCACGACTCCCTACGTGCAAGGGGCCCTCCACGCCGCCCAGAAACAGGGCGCAACCACAATCTTCATCGCCTGTGTACCCGTGGAGCAAGTCATCGCCGATGTTGATATTGACATCCGCTTGCTAGTGGGGCCGGAAGTGCTGGCCGGTTCGACACGCCTCAAAGCTGGCACCGTGACGAAATTAGCGCTGAATATTCTTTCCACCAGTGTTATGGTGAAGCTGGGCAAAGTCTACGGCAATCGCATGGTGGATGTGGCAGTTACCAATACTAAACTGTACGATCGCGCCCTTCAGATTGTGCAAGATTTGGCTAATGTGAACCGGGAAGTAGCGAGTGAGTTATTGGAAGCCAGTGGGCGATCGGTCAAATTATCCCTCCTCATGCATTGGACAGGCTTAAGCCGAGAAGCTGGGGTAAAGCTGCTAGCCACCCATAATGGACATCTGAGACAAGCAGTTTTGAGTTGTTCAACCCACTCAACCCTAAAATTTGAATGATGGCTTAGCCCTAACCTCATTGCCTACAATAGAGGCCAAGTTCTGGTTTAATTCTATGACGCTTGCCCAGCACCCTTATCCTCCCACCGACCTCCTCAGTGATGAACCGCCCTTGGAAAGCTCCCTTCACTTAAAGCAAATTCTGTTGCTCTTGAGTTGTCTGGAGTGGTTTTGGCGAGAGCGACAGGATTTTTTTGCCGCAGGCAACCTCAGCATCTATTACGACTTGGATGACCCCAAGCTCAGACGGTTTCGGGGCCCCGATTTCTTTGTGGTGCTAAACACCGATCGCCGGGAGCGCCTCAGTTGGATGGTTTGGGAAGAAGACAACAAGTATCCCAATGTGATTGTGGAAATTTTGTCTAAGAAAACGGCGGCGATCGATCGCAACCAGAAAAAGCAGCTATACCAAGATACGTTTAAGACCCCGGAATACTTTTGGTTCCATCCCAGAACCTTGGAGTTTATGGGACTAAGCCTAGAAGCGGGTACCTACACTGAAATCACTGCAACCTCACAGGGCTGGCGATGGAGCCAGGAATTAGAGCTATATCTGGGTGTGCAGGATACAAAGCTCCGCTATTTCACGCCAGATGGGGTGATGGTGCCGACGTTCCTAGAAGAAACGGCTAGGCAGGAGCAAGTCATTGCAGCCGCACAGCTACGCGCTGAGCAAGAAACCCTACGCGCCGATCGGTTGGTCGCTCGCTTAAGAGAATTGGGGATCGATCCAGATCAATGAAGCGGTACGCTGATTGTGGTTCTACGGTAGACTTATCTACTGCATCCCTTAGTCTGAGTCTTGGGGAATCGCAAGTCCGCAAAGGTTGGTTTTATGACAATTTTAATTTTGCTAATCGCGCTGGGAGTGCTGGGGTGGGGATTCTACCGCGCCAAACCTTTCGGTAAGGTGGGGATGTTAGCCTGGTCGCAATCTGCTGTGCTGATGGTGCCGTGGCTGGGCTTTTTTGGGCTATTCGCTGCCGGAATTTATCTTAACCTAGCTCAGTTGCTACTCATGTTCGTGGCTTCCACCGGGCTTTATATTTTCCTGGGGAGACAACTACGCACCGTTAGTCAAGACCCTGCCTTTATCCAGCCCACTAGCACCGCCGCACATTCCCCAGATCCAGTAGAGTCGCAGGCTGAGAAACCGATCGCCCAACCCGTGGAACTACCGAAGCCTGACACCTTAGCCATTCCTGAGCCTGACCTGAAGCTCATTCAAAGTATTTTCGGCGTGGATACCTTCTTTGCGACAGAGACGATTCCCTACCAAGAAGGGGCAATTTTTAAGGGCAACTTACGGGGAGGAGTCGAGCCTGTATTTTCGCGGTTGTCCTCCAATCTGCAAGAGCGGCTGGAGGGACGCTATCGCTTGTTTTTGGTGGAGAATCCCGATGGCAAGCCCGTCGTCATTGTGCTTCCTAGCAGCAGTGATCCCCGCCCAACGACTGTGCCGCAGTTGCTGGTTGCGATCGGACTCTTCGTGGCCACGATCGCCGCCAGTCTGGAAACCGCTGGATTGCTGATGGGATTTGACTTTTTCAACACACCCACCCGTTGGCGAGAAGTCATGCCGATCGCTCTGGGCATCTTGGCAATTTTGGGCACCCACGAAATGGGGCACCGCTGGTTAGCGCAACGGCACAACGTCCGCCTCAGTCCTCCCTTCTTCATTCCCACCTGGCAAATTGGCTCCTTCGGCGCACTGACTCGCTTTGAGTCCCTAGTGCCCAGCCGCAAAGTCCTCTTCGATGTCGCCTTCGCTGGCCCTGCTGCGGGTGGAGCCTTGTCGTTAGTGATGTTGCTGGTGGGATTATTACTCTCCCATCCTGGTAGCGTGTTTCAGATTCCGTCCCAGTTCTTTCAGGGATCGGTGCTGGTGGGATCATTGGCCCGCATTGTCTTGGGTGATGCGTTGCAATCGCCCCTCGTTGATGTTCACCCCCTGACGATCGTGGGTTGGCTGGGTCTCGTCATCACCGCCCTGAACCTAATGCCTGCGGGTCAACTAGATGGGGGACGAATTGTGCAAGCCATTTATGGCCGCAAAACTGCCCAGCGTAGCACTTTGGCAACCTTTGTTGTGTTGGCGATCGCCTCCCTGGTCAATCCCTTGGCGCTTTACTGGGCGGTCATCATCTTGGTGCTGCAACGGGACTTAGAGCGTCCTAGCCTCAACGACATTTCTGAGCCAGATGACACCCGTGCCGCCCTCGGACTCCTGGTTTTATTCCTAATGATTGCCATTCTTCTCCCCCTGACCCCCAGCCTCGCGGGTCGCCTTGGCATCGGCAGTTAACAGAGATCCTGCTTGCAAACCCAGTTCTCTCTCCTCTTTCTAATTCATATGCAACTTTCCCGAACCGCCCACCCTTCGGGAAGCAAGCTACACCCCAACCCCTCTCCCAAAAGGGGAGAGGGGCTAAGATTTGGATCGGCTCCCCTTCTCCCACTGGGAGAAGGGGCTGGGGGATGAGGGCAGACTTTAATAAGTTGCACATCGCCTCTTTCTGTATTTCCGTACCTCTGTGGTTCAACCTTCCTTATTTCCTCCAACCATGAATCTACCTGATTGGAATCATCTCGCCGATCGCTCCCTCGCTGGCGACCTCCTGACCCGTGAACAGTCGCGATCGGTACTCTCTGCCCCAGACGAGGTGTTGTTAGAGCAGCTTGCCGCCGCCTATCGAGTCCGACGGCACTACTGGGGCAATCGCGTGCGCCTCCATTTTCTGGTGAACGCCCAAAGTGGTCTATGTCCAGAAGATTGTCACTATTGCTCCCAATCCAAAATCTCTACGGCTGAGATTGAAAAGTATCCGCTGCTGTCCCAGGAGAAAATTTTGGCAGCGGCGGGACGAGCCGTGGAATTACAGGCAGGCACTTTCTGCATGGTGATTTCTGGACGATCGCCCTCCGAGTCAACCTTCAGCAAAATTCTTGACACGGTGCAAGCGGTGAAGGCCCAGTACAACCTCAAAATTTGTGCCTGTTTAGGACTGTTGAACGCCGACCAGACCCAGCGCCTGGCCAAAGCAGGAGTCGATCGCGTCAACCACAACCTCAACACCTCCGAAGCATTTCACCCTGAGATCTGTACCACCCACGAGTTTGGCGATCGAGTCTCCACAGTCGAACACGTCAAAGCTGCGGGGATCACCACCTGTTCCGGCGGCATCTTAGGCATGGGAGAATCCGACGACGACGTGATTGATTTAGCCCTTTCCCTTCGCCAATTAGAGGTGACCAGTGTGCCCGTCAACTTCCTGATCCCCATTCCCGGTGTACCGCTCCAAAAACCCCACCAACTCACTCCCCAGCGGTGCCTGCGAATCCTGTGCCTCTTTCGCCTCCTGCTTCCCAGTCAAGAAATTCGCATCGCTGGCGGACGGGAAGTCCATTTACGATCGCTCCAACCCCTGGGGCTGTACCCGGCCAACTCCATCTTTGTCGGAGACTACCTCACCACCCCCGGACAAGCCGCCCACCAAGACTGGGACATGATCCGCGACGCTGGCTTCACCCTAGAAACCCCAAACGGCTCCCCCTTACTAGAACTCGAAGTCACAGCTTAGTCCCCCCCCTCACCACCCCCTTACCCTTCTACCCCTCTACTCTTCCACCCCCTCCCTCACCCCCAAATGCAAATCCGCCGCCGACCGCCCCACCTGGCATCTACCATGCTCAATATGCGCTACGAGGTCGCCGCCGATGATGCCAAACCCCAGCACATTCTCGAAGAAATCGTTTGGCAAAAGGACATTGAAGTTGCCAAGATGCGGGGACGGGTGCCATTGGCAGACTTGCAACGTCAGGCGTTGACTGCTCCAGCCCCCAGAGACTTCGTGGCGGCTCTCCAAGACAGCAAAACTCAGCCAGCGGTGATTGCAGAAGTTAAAAAAGCGTCGCCCAGTAAGGGAGTGATTCGGGCTGATTTTGACCCCGTGACGATCGCCCAATCCTATCAACACGGTGGCGCAAGTTGCTTGTCAGTTTTGACCGATGAGAAATTCTTTCAGGGCAGTTTTGATTATCTCCAGCAAATTCGGGCCGCCGTTGACCTGCCCCTCCTCTGCAAGGACTTTCTGATTTATCCTTACCAGATCTATTTGGCACGAGTTCGTGGTGCGGATGCCGTGTTGCTGATTGCGGCTATCCTCAATAACCAGGATTTGCAATACTTTCTGAAAATCATCCACGCAGTTGGCATGACTGCCCTGATTGAAGTCCACACCCTGGAAGAATTAGACCGGGTGCTGACCCTGGAAGGCGTGACCCTGATTGGCATCAACAACCGTAATTTGGAGGATTTCTCTGTTGACTTGCAAACCACCCATCAGCTTTTGGCAGCCCGCTACGAGTCACTAACCGCGCAGAATATTCTGTGTGTCAGTGAATCGGGACTCCAAACTGCGGCTGACTTAAAGGCGATCGTCGCAGCGGGAGCTAGAGCAGTGCTGATTGGAGAATCCTTAATGCGGCAACCTGATCCGGGAGCGGCTCTAAAGGAACTACTGCTAGGAATTAGTGCTTGATCGACAACATCCTCAAGAAAGATATTGCTGACTTAAGGTCTATTCCTTTAGGTAGATCTTTATTTAAATCACTGTTTAGATCACTTTCTTCAAGTGTCAAAACTGATAGGGTTTTGAATAATTAATTCGACGACTGAGCTAAATTATTTCGTGGAACTTAGTGTTCTATCAAGAAAATTTTGAGGGGTCGAAGACCCTCAAAATTTAACTCCAACTAACCTCTCAGCTTTCAGCTACCCGTCAATTAATGATTAACAGACTACTAGCTTGATCTGAGGCAGAGGTTTGGGAATAGTAGTATGGCACCGCCAAGCCATCTTCCCAGCCGATCGCCCATCAGCCTTCCCCCACTTGCCAAGCCATCCTTGCATCCACACCTTACCGAGGTCAACCAGCTTTCATGGAGCCGATCCCCCTACCCTCCCACATTCACTACGAGCTACTCCTTCAACTCCTAGAGCGCCAGACAATGTTTGCCCTTAAACAAAAGTCGCCGCAGCAGGAACAGGCCCACCAACTGATCAGCACCCTGCGTAAAGCCTTAACTCAACAGAAGCAGCTAGAAGAGAGTTGTGAACGGGCGAGATTGCCGATCGACTACCGCTGGTCACTCAACAGCGCTAGCTTGGAAACCCTGGCATCTCCTATGCTGCCCCTGGATGAGGAATCAAAGTACCTATCTCCATAACAATACTTCGGACAAATTTTGAGCAGATTTTAAGGCTCAAACCCTGATTCAACCGTGGGCGGGATCTTATTTTCAAAGTCAGGAGCAGAGCTAACTTTGAAAAAATAGCTCAATCCTGGAACTGCAAGCCCTGCAAGCCCTGTAGAATCGTTCAACAAACTGTCCGGACTATTGCATAAGGGACTTGCGTGAAAATAAAGTACTAATAAACCGAGTTTCGACTGCGCTCAACTCTCGACGGTTGAGGGTTGAGCGCACTTGTGCTGAGCGCCGTCGAAGTAGTCGAAACCCGTCTGAGTGGGACACTATTAACCCGCAGATCCCTAAGTGGGATGCACTGGAATTACGGACTTGCGGTTAAAGGACATACCGATCGTAGAAGGCGCTAGCAGTAGCGTCATGCATCCAAACCTACAGATTTGGTACTTCATGTTGACGCAGGTTCCCAATCAGTCATGCATCACAAATTAGTGGAAATCGCTTGGACAGGGCAGGTAGGAATGCACTGTTCACAGACAATGCAGCGCGATCGAGTGAAGGTTAACTTAAAGGATTGCGGGTCAAGGGTGAGGGCTTCTGTGGGACACACCCCCGTACACAACCCACAATGAACACAGGCTTCTTCATCGATCAGGATTTCCCGATTCGCCAGGGAAACGCCAATGTCTTGGGAGCGCATCCAGTCGATCGCTGCATCCAATTGGTCAATGTCGCCGGACAACTCAGCCACAATTTTGCCAACTTGATTAGGGGCAACCTGGGCCCGAATGATATTAGCCGCCACATTGAAATCCTTCGCCAATCGATACGTAACTGGGCTTTGGATGTAGCGCTTCGGAAAGGTTAGGGTTACCCGCTTCTTCACGATCTTGTTAAATTGGGGTTTAGGTCTCTCTCCTCAATCATATATGACGCAAAATTTACCCAAGGCTACGATTCCTCAATCCTCGGATTTCCCCGCGCCTTCAGGGAGTCGGCTCAAGAACTTTTTAATCGTCCTAGTGGCAGTGTTGCTCACCGTTGCGCTGTTTCTGGGGTTACGCACACAAACCACAGCCGTTTCTTTGACGACAATCGCTGAGCGATCGGTGCCCCTGGAACTTGCTTTGAAAAACGGCAAACCGACCCTGATGGAGTTCTACGCCAACTGGTGTAGCAGTTGTCAAGCGATGGCACCCGATATCGCTGCCCTAGAGAAGCAATACGGAACACAAGTCAATTTCGTGATGCTGAATGTGGACAACAACAAGTGGTTGCCAGAAATTCTGCACTACCGAGTAGATGGTATTCCGCACTTTATCTTTATGGGCAAGGGAGGAGACGCAGTTGCCAGCGCGATCGGAGAACAACCCCGCACCGTGATGGCAGCTAATTTGGATGCGCTCCTTGCCAATACATCCCTGCCCCATGCTAAGGCGATCGGTCAAACATCCACCTTCACAAGTCCTGTAGCTCCCGCTAGAGGCGATGATCCCCGTAGTCACGGAAGCCAAGTTGTAAACTAATTTTTTTCTGTCTTGAATGATTGATTTTGGCTGAATGATTTGGGCTGGAAATCTTAGTTCCATCCCTGCCATTCATTCAGTAAACTTCAGGTATAAATATTAAAAGTATGGAGTCCTGAAGCGTGCAACAACCAAGGTGGGGCATCGTTAACGTAACATTGCCAATCAGTTCTTAAGAAATTTCTGAGCAAGATGTTACCTCTGTAGGGGCGAAGCATCCGGTAAACAAGCCCTTGAATCGACAGAAGATCATTGCCCGGATGCTAAGTGCAAAGCACACGCTACGCGAACGCCCTTCCGCTGCCTGGCATACATTTTTCTGGAAATCTCAAGATTCCAACTAGTGACTAATTAACAGGTTGCAGTTTGCGTCGATCGCCATTGAATAGTGACTCTAGTATTAGTGAATTCGATCGGTTTGATCTCGTAGGGTTTTGCGGGATTTCTATAAAATGACTTCCCAATCATTGCGTTAAGACACTGACTCGTTAGCGGGATTAGCCATGACATTTTCTGAATTTAAGACAAGTTTGTATTTGGGGCATCTGTAATGGCACACTGGGCAATTCTCATTGGCATCAATCAGTATCAGTTCTTGCAACCGCTGAGCTTTGCTCAACAGGATGCACAGGCTTTGCGAAACTTCCTGGTGAGTGAAGCTGGGTTTTCTGCTGACCATTGTGTTCTGTTGACGGACACATCGCCAAATGTGCAAAATCGCTCCACCCAGCCCACCAAGAGCAACATTCAAGGATGGATTGAGGAGATGTGTCGCACCCAACTGCAAACTGGAGACCTGCTCTGGTGCTTTTTTAGTGGTCATGCTGTGTGTGAGCAAGGGCACGACTACCTGATGCCCCTCGATGGTGACCCCGATAATGTGGGTGCAACCGGACTTGCCATCCGATCGCTCTTTGAAAACTTCAAGACTGCCCCCAATTCCACTGTGCTGACTTTGCTGGATATGAACCGCAATCAAATGGGTCAAACTGAGAACAATTTAGGGGCCCAAACCCTAGAGCTAGCTAAGGAATTGGAAATCGCCACCATCCTCTCCTGTGCAGTCAATGAGGTATCCCACGAAAGCCCCAGAATTCGCAACGGCTTTTTCACCGCCGCCTTGCTAGAGGGGTTACGCAACCACGAGTGCAGTACCATTGGCACCCTGAGTAAATACCTCAGCGATGCCCTACCCCAGTTGTGTGAGCATTACTGGCAAGTTCGCCAGCACCCAGAAGCGGTTTTGCCCACCTTGGAATCAGGCTTTGAGCTAATCTTGCCCCAAGCTCCTGTGCGGACGATCGCCCCTGCCCCAGCCAAGTCCCAAACTCAACCACCCGTCCAGCCTTCCACGTCTACTCGTAATGGCAGTACTGCTACTGCTATCCCAACGACAATCCCAACGACATCACAGGCTGTTCCCCCATCGTCTCAGTCCTCTCCTCAATCGACGACGATAACTCCTACCCCTCAGGAACAATCTGATTCCCTCTCCCCGACAGATGGGCAACCCTATGGGAGTCTCCTCAGTCAATTCGTGGGGAATCCAAACTTTGTCCGTCCTGTGGCTCCTACGGATACGCCTCGGACTGAACCATCTCATGCTCAGGATGTCAATGCTCATACTCAAGGTGTCAATACTCAGATTCAGCCTCCAGATTCAATCCAGCCTGAACCACCCCCTACCCCCCCTCGAAAACCTGTAATGACTTTCAAAGAGCCAGCGACGATTCCTCCCGATGACACTAGCGCTTCAGACATTCCCGATGACCTCTTTTGGCGGAGGTTACTTGTGCGGGGAGCGCTGGGAGCTTCAGTGCTGCTCTTGGGAGTGTTTGTTTTTAACCCAGATATGTTTGCTAAGCAATCTTCCCCCAAACCGACCCCATCTGGTGTGAATTCAACGATCGCACCCACACCTAATCCCTTAACCCCTGGTTCACCAACGCCAATTCTGGCACCGATCAATCCTTTGAATGCCCCAACGTCCCAGCAACTCCAAAGTCGTGGACTTTTGGATGAAGCCCGTGCCAAGTTGACCTTCAATCAGGCGACTCCCTTTGCGGAGGCAATTAGGCAAGCGCGTCAGGTGAAAAAAGGCGATCCTTCCTACACTCAAGCGCTTCAAGATATCGATCGCTGGAGTTTGGTTATGTTGGATTTGGCAGAGGGACGGGCAAAACGGGGGAGGTTTGAGACAGCCATCAAAACTGCGAACCTGCTGGAGGGCAACAGTGCCGCGAATCAGCCAGCAGCCTTGGCAGAAGAGCGCCCTGAAATTCGAGCTAGGGCGCGGGAGCTAGCAAATAATTGGGAAATCAAACGGCGACAACAGCAGATGAATGGTCAAATTATTACGAATGCTCAGCAATTGATTAGAGCAAAGCAGGCTTCTTCCTACCACCAAGCGATCGGTGCCCTGAGAAAAATTCCACCCAATCAACCAGGCTACCTGCGCTCCCAGGAATTGACTACCCTGTGGAGTGCAGAAATGCTCCGCATGGCAAAGGAACGCGCGGCTCAAGGCAACTTTCGTGATGCGATCAGAGCCGCTGACCTTGTGCCAGCCAATGCTCCCAACTACACTGCTGCCAAAGAGTCGATCGCCCTCTGGCGCAATCGCGTTCCCCAGTAACAATAGTCCGGACAGTTTGTTGAACGATTCTACAGGGCTTGCAGGGCTTGCAGTTCCAGGATTGAGCTATTTTTTCAAAGTTAGCTCTGCTCCTGACTTTGAAAATAAGATCCCGCCCACGGTTGAATCAGGGTTTGAGCCTTAAAATCTGCTCAAAATTTGTCCGAAGTATTGCAGTAAGGGATTTGCAATAATTGTATTTCCTATTCCTATGAGGTGTGTCCAAGGGGCTTAAGACCAGAGTTATGCGTTATGGCATTCGCCTACGCTTAACGCACCCTACAGTGGCTTAAACCTTTTTAGTCCCTATATCATCTGAATTACGAATGAATTACGAATAATGAGAGCCATGATAAAACCCCAAATTTTAGAAGCGATCACACAGATGCCAAATGTGGAACGGCTAGAGGTGATTGAATTTGCCTTGCAGTTATTGCGAAAAGACATGGAGAAGCCAGAAAAGCTGACCTTAAGTGCGGCGGCTGAAATTATGCGTCCCTTTTATGCAGAAGTCGGTGATCTGACTGAGTTTGTTGATACATGTAGGGAAGACTTTTACGACTATGCGGAGAAGCCAGATCTGGCTCTATAGTGCCGATCCAACCGTTGGCGATGAAATTGGTAAAACTCGCCCTTGTGTGATTGTCAGTAATGATGCGATCGGGGTTCTCCGGTTGAAAGTTGTTGTGCCGATCACGGGATGGAATGACGCATTTGTTCAGGTTCCCTGGATGGTCAGGGTTGAACCTACACCAGAAAATGGGTTAAGTAAACTGTCAGCCGTAGATGCGTTTCAGGTACGTTCTGTTTCTCAGCAAAGGTTGATTAAGCAAGTGGGAATGCTTGATGATGAAACAATGCAAGAAATTAGTTACGCTCTGTCCGTTGTTTTAAGCATTAATTACTGAATGTAGAATGTGTTGGCGGCAGAATAACTCATCAGTAACAGAGTTATGTTATGGGGTTTGTATTTTATTTGAAGCCCATAAGTTGCGTGATTTAGTCATTAGGGATGTTTTCTCGACCATATTTTAATGTGGTTGCCATCCAGATTAATTCCTTGAAAAAGCGATCGAGTCGTCTCACATAGGCCTCATCCAAAAGCTTGCCCGTCTCATTAAAAATATTTTGGACGCTAGAAAAATTGCCGTCATAGAAGATGGTAACGAGTCCCAGTTCCCGCATTACAGGGAGTAGATTTTGAATCACGCGGGTGCCGCCGAAGGGGCCGGCAGAAACTCCACAGATGCCAACCGCCTTATGGATATATTCTTTCAAACACGTATCAAGAACATGCTTCAACAGTCCTGGGTAGCCGTGGTTGTATTCAGGCACCACGATGATCAGCCCATCAGCCCGTGTCACGGTTGCCGCGAACTCAGGATTCTTAATTGCTTCACCTGCATCATCCGTCGGCATTGGTATCTGACGCAGGTCAATCAGTTCGGTCTCAACGCCTGGATATTTAGCCATTTGTTCTACGACAAATTTGGACACAAACTCGCTCTTCGCTCCTTGGCGAACCGTGCCTAGCAGCACAGGAATAAACAATGGCGTTTCTGAAGTCATGGTGGCTCGTCCTCAGTTATTTCACTTCATCAGTATTTCACGATCGCCAGTCCCGTGAAATCTGTCTAATTTGGCATTGACCTACTAGTAGTCTGTCAATCATTAATTGACGGGTAGCTGAAAGCCGGGAGGTTAGTGGGAGTTAAATTTTGAGGGATCGAAGACCCTCAAAATTTTCTTGACAGAACACTAGGCGGCATGGGGTTGCAACGATCGCCCGCCCTACCCCGTCAGTCAGCGTCCATCGCCAAATTCATCCTACTTGATAGAAAATAACGGTACTCTAGTAGGGCACCGAGGAACGGTAAAATCTGAATTAATGTCCTTACTGATCCCCGACTGCTCCAGTTAGGGGGAGAACACTATGCCTGATCTGCTCAGTCCCACGTCTGTTTTAGAAGTTTTGCGCCCAGTTCAGGACCCTGAACTGCGGAAGAGCCTGGTGGAATTAAATATGATTCGCAATGTCCAGGTGGCAGCGGGCAAGGTCAGCTTTACGTTGGTGCTGACTACGCCTGCTTGTCCGTTGCGAGAGTTTATTGTAGAGGATTGTCAGCGGGCCGTTCGATCGCTGCCTGGGGTAGAAACCGTTGATGTTGAGGTGACTGCTGAAACGCCGCAACAGAAGTCGTTACCCGATCGCACAGGCATTGCTGGAATTAAAAACATTGTCGCCATTTCCAGCGGCAAGGGCGGCGTGGGGAAAAGCACGATCGCCGTGAATGTCGCGGTCTCCCTGGCCCAAGCCGGTGCCAAAGTCGGGTTGATTGATGCCGATATTTACGGTCCCAATACCCCAACCATGCTGGGTCTGGCTGACACAGCGCTGATGGTTCGCAAAGGGCCCAATGGCGAAGATATTTTGGAGCCAGCCTTTAATCATGGCGTGAAGCTCGTGTCCATGGGATTTTTGATCAAACCCGACCAACCCGTGATGTGGCGGGGTCCAATGCTCAATGGGATCATTCGGCAATTTCTCTATCAAACCGAATGGGGTGATTTAGATTACTTAATTGTGGATCTGCCTCCTGGGACTGGCGACGCGCAGCTTACCTTGGCGCAAGCGGTGCCAATGGCGGGAGCCGTGATTGTCACCACCCCCCAGACTGTGGCGTTGCAAGATTCTCGCCGGGGACTCAAAATGTTTCAGAGTCTCCAAGTGCCAGTGCTGGGGATCGTGGAAAATATGAGCTACTTCATTCCCCCAGATTTACCCGATCGCCACTACGATATTTTTGGTTCCGGAGGTGGCGAGAAGACTGCGAAGGAATTGGGAGTGCCGCTGTTGGGCTGCGTCCCCCTAGAGATCTCGCTGCGAGAGGGCGGTGACTCTGGGCTACCGATCGTAGTGGCGGCTCCAGACTCTGCCTCAGCCAAGGCCATCTGGGCGATCGCGCAACAGATCGCAGCAAAGGTGTCGATCGCGGCCCTAACGTAAGCCCTAAACAATCAAGGTAATTGCTCAACCTAGGAAAAGTGAGGGTTTCAGCTATTTTGCTACCGTATGAAATAGCTTGAAAGACCAATTTTCGTGCTTTTTCTCGTCAAAAGCGATCAAAAGTAGTAGATAAAAGGTCTGCGACCCCTGATTCTTCTAGGTTGAGCAATTACCAATCAAGCTACACGCAAACATAAGCATCAATGATATTGCAAAAATCTCTACTGGCTCGGTTGCGTTGGAAGGCTCTCATCCAGCCTTGGCAAGATATTGATTGGTGGCTCCTCGTGTTGCCGATCGGCTTGACCTCGCTTGGCGGCGTTATGATTCGCAGCGCTGAGCTAAACATGGGGTGGACGGATTGGTGGGATCATTTGATCGTGGGTGGAGTAGGACTGGTTCTCGCCTTGCTCATTGCCCGCTGGCGCTATGACAATCTGTTGCAATGGCAATGGATTTGGACGATTTACGGGCTGACCAATCTGTCCCTCCTCGCCGTGTTTTTTACGGGCACCTCGGCCCTGGGGGCCCAGCGCTGGATTGCGCTCGGGGGTGGCATCTATTTGCAACCTTCGGAATTTGCCAAATTGGGCACAATCATCACCTTGGCGGCTGTTTTGCACAGCAAAACAGCCGCCACCATCCCCGCTGTCCTGCGGGCCCTGGCCATCACCGCCGTGCCTTGGACGCTGGTGTTCATTCAGCCCGATTTGGGCACCTCCCTGGTTTTTGGAGCCATCACCCTGGGCATGTTGTACTGGGGCAACGCTAATCCTGGATGGATTGTGCTGATGGTTTCTCCGATCGTTTCTGCGATCTTGTTCAATGTTTTTCTGTCGGGGCAGATGCTGGCAGTGGGTCTGGTGTGGCTCATCCTGCTGGGAGTTATCGCGTGGCGCACCCTTCCTTGGAGTTGGCTAGGAGCCTTTGGTGCGATCGTCGGCAACTTGGTCGCAGGGGAGCTAGGCCATTTGCTGTGGGGATTGCTGAAGCCCTACCAGAAGGCACGTTTAGTCCTATTTCTCAATCCTGACCAAGATCCATTGGGAGGGGGCTATCACCTAATTCAGTCTCGCATCGCCATTGGAGCCGGAGAGCTTTTAGGGCGGGGCTTGAATAAAGGAACCCAGACCCAACTGAATTTCATTCCTGAGCAGCATACTGATTTCATCTTCTCCGCGATCGGAGAAGAACTGGGTTTCGTTGGCTGCGTAGTTGTTCTGGGAGTCTTTTGGATCATTTGCTTGCGGCTAGTCATCATTGCTCAAAATGCCAAGGATAACTTTGGGTCTCTACTGACGATCGGTGTTCTCTCCATGCTGGTGTTTCAGGTCGTCATCAACATCGGCATGACGATCGGCTTATCGCCCGTAACCGGCATTCCCCTCCCCTGGGTTAGCTATGGACGCGCGGCAATGTTGACTAACTTCCTCTCCCTCGGGCTAGTGCTGTCCGTCGTCAACCACCGCCAGCGCAAGAGCTTCAAGGATTAACCCCTGTTTACACGCTAGATTTAAGTGATGACGCTCTCTAGTGTTCTGTCAAGAAAATTTTGAGGGGTCGAAGACCCTCAAAATTTAACTCCGACTAACCTCCCGGCTTTCAGCTACCCGTCAATGTAATGATTGACAGACTACTAATTTTGACGGATGCCACTGGGAAAATCAGGATCTAGCAATTGCTCTACTGTGTAATCACAATCCTCTGGAAAATTTTTGTAATCCAATGGGGTTTCGCGCACAACCAGATCTAAACCCGATTCATAGGCATCGGCAGCAGCCTCTGCTGAATAAGGTTGCAGGCTAGGGTTTTCTTGTAAAAGGCGCAAAATTTCTCGCCGTTGCTCTCGAATTGTTGCCTGCCAGCTTTTGCTCCGCTTTTCAGATTGATAGTCCCACTTCAGGAGATGCCCAATTAAAATACCAAGCCGATTTCGCAATTCCTGCCGTTGCTGTTTCCCCAATGATTCGATTTCCTCCGCCAAGTTGACAACATCTAAGTCCTTGAAATTGCCCACTTTGAGCAACTTAGACTGCTCTAAAGTCCAAGCATAAAAATCAGTTTCATAGAGATTGGATGGCATAGCGTCCTCTTTCATCGATCGCCTGTGAATCACCTGATCTTGGGAGTACCATGAACAAAACACGCAATTCCCTGGTAATTCATGGCTTGGGTTTTATCTACATTATCAATAATCCCAATCCTTCCTAAAGTTCTCTGCAACAAGAGGCTCAAGCCCATTGCCTGAAAGGGGTTGATTCTGTTTAAGCACAAATCAAACTGGTATAAGCTGTTAGCTATCAATCTTTGTGTAAACCAACTCTACTTTCCCAAAACCTATGATTCTTCCTGGCGCAGCAGTTAAGGTCACTAATCCTGTAGACACCTACTACGAATTTCAAGGCTTAGTGCAACGAGTGACCGATGGCAAAGCTGCCGTGCTATTTGAGGGCGGCAACTGGGATAAGCTTGTCACCTTTCGTCTCTCAGAGTTGGAACTTGTAGATGCAACCGCAGGCCGCAAAAAAGGCAAATAGTCTCCTATCAACACTTCGGATTTTTGTGGAGGTGCTGGAAACCCTGTTGTACAACCAGTGTAGACCCTCACCGTTCGGCTGAGCGCTCACGTCGAAGCCTAAATCCCTCTCCCAAGAGGGGAGAGGGACTTCAATCCGGTTCCCCTTCTCCCAGAACGGGAGAAGGGGTTGGGGATGAGGGCTAGCGATCGCAAAAATGTCCAGACTATTGCTCCTATCCCTGATTCATCTCCTGCGTATGCGTCTTCCTCTCCCCCAATTCACGGCTCAAAATCGCCACCCCGACCACATTGCGGAGGTGATTGAGACAGCGACGACGGAATTTTTGGCCCAGTGTCTTGACCCAGAGGCGCTGAGTTTCCCCGTGATGCCGCCCTTTGGCAGTTGGGTGAAATCTCTGGATGAAGAGTCGGGGAACCAGGTTTACGCCGTGGTTTATCATGCGACCACCAGCCCGATCGACTCAGTGCATCGAGCGAGGGCGCTGGGGCTGTCCTTGGAGGACCTGCGGGAGCAGCAACCGCAAATTTTTGCCATGCTGAAAACAGAGTTTCGGGCAGCGATCGTCGGCTTTCAAGCGCCCCAACCGGGAACCAATGGCTCTCGCCCCCGCACTACTCCCATTTACCAACATCTGCCACCCCGCCCGCCCCAAATCCACCAGGCCGTGTACCGATGTCAGTCCGATGAGGTCATTGACTTCACGGAAAAGTTGGATTTTCTACGCACCTTGCTGGAGGTTGGTGGAGCGCCCGTCGATGCCCTGACGGCGGCCACTATCCGCGAGGTCTACCAGTTGCGGAAGCTCGATCGTGCCTGGTTGGTGGCCGCTGGGCGTACCCTCAGTGTCTTAATCAAGGATGACTACGATCGCCTCCGCATCATCCTCAGCCAGATTCATCCCTAACCTGTACTGTCAGAGGGACACTTTAAAAACTATGTGGAACCCCAACGACTACGCCCAGAACTCAAATAATCAGTTGCAATGGGCGCAGGAGTTGCGACAGCGCCTCACGCTGCAAGGACACGAGTCTGTGTTGGATGTGGGATGTGGTGATGGCAAAATTACGGCTGATTTTGCAGCGGCATTGTCCCAGGGCAGAGTCGTTGGTGTAGATAGCTCGGCTGAAATGATCGCCTATGCGACCCGCAGCTACCCATCAGCGCAATACCCCAATCTTATCTTTGCTTGCATGGATGCCCGCGCCTTGGAGTTCGATCTCTCCTTCGATGCGGTCTTCTCCAATGCCGCGCTCCATTGGGTCGATGACCATCGGGCATTTCTCAACGGGGCAAACCGCGCCCTCCACGCCAACGGCAGGTTGGTCATCTCCTGCGGCGGACAGGGTAATGCGGCTGAGGTGTTGCAGGTTTTCTCAACCATGGCAACCGTGGAACCGTGGGGCCGTTACTTGCCGAATTTCCACAATCCCTATTTCTTCTGTGGAACCCAGGATTATGAAGTCTGGTTGAGGGATGCAGAATTCACCATCGATCGCCTGGAATTGGTGCCCAAAGACATGACCCATCCTGGAAAAGCAGGACTGGCAAATTGGATACGCACGACCTGGATGCCCGTCACCTACAGCATCCCAGAGCTAGAGCGAGAGTCCTTTATTGCCGATTTCGTCGATGGTTATTTGGCTCAAATTCCCCTAGACGCGATCGGACTGGCCCATGTGGCGATGGTGAGGCTAGAAGTTGAAGCGTCTAAGAACTAGGGTAGGCAATGGGAGCCGATCGCTTCACCATCTGAATAAAACCTTGAACAAGATAAACAGAATACCAATTAGCAGTCCTATCAAGATAATTATGGCTAGAACCAAAACCACGATGTCATAGATCTGGTCAAGTAAGGTTATTGGGATCAACTGCTTGACCATTCCCACACAGCGGATCTTTACCTGACCGACTGAAATCTCTGTCTTCGTGTACTCGTCGTATCCCGGCGATCGATAAAAATTGACAGCAGTCAGAGATGAAAAAACCCTTAGGCTCTTTACCTCACGCTGCAACGCTTCTTGCTCGATCACAACCATCAACTGCCGGCCAATTCCCTGCCGCTCAAAGTTTGGATGCACAAAAATTGCATCAATCCTCTTTACTACTACATTTAAGGTAGCGAACCCCACAATTTGTCCTTCATACTCAGCGACAAAGGCGATCGTGCCTGCACGAGGAGGAATTAGCTGACTCTTGACCAGCGCCTCTATTTCTGTCACGTTGTAGTCTCTGGCGTTGAGGGTGCGAATCGATTTCTCTTGGAGTTCGAGCAGCAGATCAACTTCGTCTACTTTAAGCAGGCGAATTTGAACGGGAAGTTGGGGTTTCAACGGCTCGTATGCCATGGCGCGGGTGTCGAGTGGAAAACTGGGCGAGGGTTTACAGATAGCTCATGGACAAACGCACGAGTCGCCTGGAGTGGCAATGGGATGGAATTTTCCTGGCGATTTCTTAGCCGTGAGAGCCGATCGCCTTCCCCTCTCTCTTCACTAAAATTTTGCCCCTAGCATCCACACTTAAATCCACTCCAGGCGTAAAACCGCGCTGAATAAATTGCCTGTAAAGCGCCACAGAAGCCAGATCTCGAATTTCTTGCATCACGTCTGCGGGAACCAGATCGGCCACAGCCCAACTCACCAACTCAGGATCAAAACTAATCAGCCGTTCTAACGTAATCAGCATCACTCCAGCTAGCTCAGTTGACGAAGACTGAATTCTGATATAGGTCATCAAGTCCTGACAAATTTCTGTATTCCGGGCCCGAATTGCCATAGTCAGCTTGGCGATTTCCTGCTCCAACGTCCAAGAATTTAGGTTTCCCACTCGATCGCATCTCCCAAGGGTGTTCGCTCATTATGCCCAGAGGAGAGACCAAATCTACCGCTAGATAGATGTAACATTCTGTAATACTCAATCTCCTCCAGGAACGTAAAGCAAGCGCCAACTTCCATCCACCTTGGCAAACACAACATGGTACTCCAGAGGCGTGTAGACATAGCGATTGGCAACAAAGCCCAGTTTCTGGTCGGATAAAATGACTGGAGTCCAGCCATTAATGGGATCGTAGTTTTTGCCTTGCTGAGCTAAGGCAATGCTCTGTTGGGTGAGCGCTTTGTGGTCTACTTCCACCAACTCATCCGATAGCGTTCCGATGATCTGGCTCTTGGCGCTGGGTTGGGCACGCACATTCACTCCCTGCCCCACCACAACCGCTTGTCCTGCGGCTTCAGGAGCTTTCTCCTGGCTAGCGGGGTACTGGGTAGACAATTGCTGCGCGATGTTGGAGCAAGTCCAGGTTGGGGTCTGGGGCGGCAGGTTGGGGTCTTGGGATGGCGCACCAGGGCCACACCCGTTGGCGATCGATTTCTCCAACAGTCCCCAAAATTCCGCCTGGGGATTTTCCAGCTTCAACTCTGCAATGGGAGTCACAGCACCGAAGCCCAGGGTGATTCCCTCTGACGGCAGCAGCGATCGGACAAACTTGACATCCCGCCCTTGCACCGCTTGCCGGAGGCGCTGACGAAACTCAAAAAATTCACTCCCTGGTTTCACGCCATCAACCAACACCACCCGCTTGGGGGGAGCGATCGGCTCAAGAGACACAGGTTCGATCGCCTTAGCCGTTGGAGATGGCTTAGGGGAGACTGCCACTACCGTGGGAACTGGACTGGGGATCGGTGACGCAAGGGGCACCGGAGCCGGGGTGATTGAGGCGATCGGCTCCTCGCGCCCCGTCGAATGATTTTTTTGACCGACAACGGCTAGACTAACTCCGGCAATGGCTCCAGAGATGACCAACCCGCCCACAATCCAATAAAGTTTCTGCATCGCTCACTCACTTTCATCACATCAAGTCATGGTCAGAACTTACACGATCGTGTTGTTCTCTGCCAGTTCTACCTTACTCGCAGAAGTCAGACCATATTACAGTTCATCAGGGGATTTGCCCTGAGTTCAACTTACGTCTAGTCACACGCAAATGTCGGGAGGTGGGTTTTTCGCCATTTTGCATCTGCTTTGCGATCGGTTTGCAGTTCCAGCACCCGAATGCCTGATTGGGGTAAGGGATTGAGGCGTTGAATAAAGTGTTGCCAGGAGGCGATCGGCTCGTGGTCAACGCCATAGGTGGCGCAGAGTTGGGCGAAATTGATGTGCTGGGGCGTGGCGAAAAATTCCTCAAAGGGCGGCTCAAATTGGGCGATCGGCAACATTTCAAAAATGCCACCGCCATTGTTATTGATGAGGACGATCGTGAGATGACCCTTGAATTTTTGTCTCAATAAAAAGCCATTGGTGTCGTGCAACAGCGCCAGATCCCCGGTCAGCAAGACGCTAGGCTGGTTACCGTGGGCAATGCCGATCGCTGTCGAGAGGGTGCCATCGATCCCATTGGCTCCCCGGTTGAAGTAGGGTCGCACCGCCAAATTCCCCGGCTTCCAGAACCACTCCACATCCCGCACTGACATGCTGCTGGCAATAAATAACGGGGTGCCGGGGGGCAAATGTTGAGAGAGAAGCCAGGCAGCTTTGCCCTCAAAGAGGGAGTGCAGGTCGTTCATTGTTTGGTCAATGCGATCCCGGACGCGGGTTTCGATCGCCTGCCACTGGCTCAGGTAAGGAGTTTGCTGGGAGGACGTTTGAACTAAACCTAAATGTTCGACGAGGGGGCCGATCGCAGTTCGCAAATGGGTGGTGTGACCGTGAAGAGAATCGAGGTTGTGATGGCTGGCTTCAATCACCCATTGTCTGGGTTGAGTTGCCTCTAACCACAGCCGCAGTTCCTTACTAGTGGGCATCTCCCCCAAACGAATCACCACCTTGGGAGCCAATTGCTCAGCCAGTAGCGGGTTCCGCAACACCGCGTCATAGGTGGACACCAGATTGGAATTCAGGTCAGCATAATTTCGCAGGGGAGACAAACCCTCCGCCAGCACCGGGAACCCTAGCACCTGGGACAATTGAGCAACAGCTTGGCAATAGGCTGCGGGTGCCTGGGGTTGGGACAGCCCAGCGATGATGAGGACCCGATCGGTCGATCGCCACGCCTCAAAACACGAGTCAATCGAGACAGGGATAGGTGGAGCCGCAGCACTGAGGGGTTCGATCGCGGCAAAGAAGCGCTCTAGGTCAAACGTTGCGGCTTGGGCTTGGACGGTGGGATCAGCTAGGGGAGGCAGGGGATCACGGAAGGGCAGATTCAAATGCACCACGCCGGGAACAGGCAGCAGGGTCCGCTCCCAGGCATGAACACAGGTTTGCCGCAGGTAGGCGAGCATTGCCTCCTCGACTGAAGGGATGGCCAGTTCAGCGTACCAATGAGGAAAGGTGCCAAATAGCTTTTGCTGATCGATCGTTTGACCCGCGTTGCAATGGCGCAATTCTGGTGGGCGATCGGCCGTCAGCACCAACAGTGGGACACGGCTCTCTGTCGCTTCGATCACAGCAGGATAAAAATTTGCGCCAGCGGTGCCAGAGGTGCAAACCAGGGCGATCGGCAGCCCCGATTGTTTGGCTAAACCCAAGGCAAAAAAGGCGGCCGATCGCTCATCTAAAACGGGGATCGCGCTAATGGCAAGGTTTTGAGCAAAGGCAACAGCAAGGGGAGCCGATCGGGAACCAGGACAAATGACAGCGATCGTCAGTCCTAGTCGCTGGAGGGTTTCCACGAGGACTGATGCCCAGACGGAATTGGTGTTGCTGAAGTTAATGGGCACAGAGTTAAGGGCAACTTTTATCTCTATACTGCTTTTAACATGTGGTAGGCAATCAGAAGTTGCGTAAGGGCAAGGGGATGGCTCTGAAGCGTCTCTCCCGTCGTGCCGATTAACGTACCCATTTCAGAGTTACCCTCTCGGCTGCAAAAGGATAAAAGGTTAGGCGACTCGTCGCAAATCACCTTTTCCAACTCACGCACTTGTTCATTGTTAGCGTGGCCATCCACTTCCAACACATCAACGGGTTTGTTCATGTCGCGATCGAGTCCCAACCGAATGGCGGGTTTAACATTGGAACTGCTCTGAGCCAGAACTTGGGTGAAATCAGGGTGGGGGATCGTCGGTCTGAGGACTAGCCGCACATTGAGGTGAGAGTTGGTTTCCTCCACTTGATCCCGTGGTGGATAAAAACTAACGATGAGATCTGCCCAGCGCCGTTGAGGACGAATATAGGCATCAGAATCCGGCTCCCGTTTTTCCAGTTCTGCCCTGACTTGCGCTTCCGTGTAGCCCCGCTTCAAGATATCCCGCTTGATTTTCCACTTGGCTCGCAGCGACTCTGGAGGAGCCAAGTAAACTTTCACGTCGTAGCAATCACGAGCGCCCCGTGTGGCATAGCCCAATAACCCTTCGACGATGACAAACTTACTTGGCTTGACGTAGTGGGGCGGCTCAAAGGTGCCTGTTTTGTGGCTATAGATTGGTTTGAGGATGGGTTGTCCTGTCCGCAAAAGCGATAGATGCTGCTGCATGATATCGAGGTAGTTGCAGTCGGGGTGCAGGGCGGTGATCCCAATCTCGGCGCGTTGCTTGCGATCGTACCGGTGGTAGTCATCGGTACAAATTATCGTCACATTTTCTTCCCCTAGTAAATGCGCCAATCCTCTCGTCAGCGTTGTTTTACCCGCTGCGCTATCACCCACAATGCCAAGAATAATTGGACGAGACATGCTTCCTCTCAGGCAAAAACAACCCTAACAACAAGTGCTTTACGGCAGGTCTAGAGCGTTATAATCAGCGGTCGATCTAGCTAATCACATTCCACTCAAGGATTTACATCTCTAACAATACCGATTCGTTTATTTTAGAGTGCCTCAGACAACAGCGCGAAAGTATTGCAGATCACGTAAAGAAAGTTTGCTTTCCTAATACCCAAGATGGGGATCATCCTTCGTGATTTACAAAATGCCCGAGGAGCAGCGATCTCAGTCCCAGCAATAAGTTTTTCTATATGATTTCTATATAAATCGTCAATACATTGCACCAGATAGCCCGATCGCGTTATCTCCAAACTTTGTCAAAATTTCCGCACAATCACGACAAGACCCCGAATTCTTGAAGAATCCGGGGTCTGTCATTAACAATACTTCGGACAGTTTTTGTAGAGGTTCTGGAAACCCTGTTGTACAGCCGGTATAGACCCTCACCCTAAATCCCTCTCCCAAGAGGCTTGTCATTACCAACATTTTTGAGAAATCGAAGATTTCTCAAAAATGTGAATTCTAAACCTCTTAGAAGTCCCAAATTGTCGCCCGAACCGCCCCCCTGCCCCCCAATTCTGGGGGGTTCTGAGATCGAAGTCCCCCAGAATTGGGGCCTTAAAGCCTTTCAGGCATGCATGAAAAGGGGGCAAGTGCAAGGTCTAGAGCATTTGTCAGACATTCTCTAAGCCTTTTAAGAGATGTTGGTAATGACAAGCCCAAGAGGGGAGAGGGACTTCAATCCGGCTCCCCTTCTCCCGTTCTGGGAGAAGGGGTTGGGGGATGAGGGCTAGCGATCGAAAACATGTCCGAACTATTGTCATTAAGGAACTTGCAGATAAATAATGTGCCAGTGCAACGGTGGAGGTTTTCTCAGAAATCTCCTAATGCAGACTGGCAGAAGTAAGTGGGTAGCACTCAAAACTCAAAACTATCCCCCTAACTGGTCAGAAACTGCTGCCAAGCTGCACTAGGCTCTGTCTATCTAAAATTGCCTGGGTTCAAGCGAGGAGCATTGCTCCGAGCAGGGACATCACCACGAAGCATGGCACCCGTACCGCCGTCAGCTCGATCGAGGAACGGACGTAGGTTAATATTTCCAGAGGACGCAAGGGAGCGTGAACCACCGCTGCCCAAAACTTGATTGCCGAGGTTAATGAGGTCACCGACAGCCCCTGAATTGCGGCTACCCGAACCCGTGTAGGTATTGACTCCCTGAGTTTGCTGTCCACTATCTGCAACCGTTAAATTTTGGAAAACCCGATCGCGCGTTGCCATAGGGTCTTGTCCACGAGGCACCGTCAACACAATCCGACACCCCGCAGCTTTTTCCGTCGTCACACAAATCGTGTTGTAGCCGTTCTCCACCGCTGTCTGCATCTCCACTAACCCATCGGGGCGATAGGATTCTAAGCGACGGCTAATTTCATTACAGCGACGATCGGAGGACCAGCCTCCACCCATGGCTCCCGGAGTTGCCCACGCATAGCTCTGTCCCGGTTGGCTCTCTGGGAAATACATCACTGTGTACTGACCATTCACCATCTGACAAGCAAATCGAGTCTGGCTTGCTGTCGTCGTTGTCGTAGTATCGCGATCGGTTGTAGAGGGTCCTGTGGGAAATGTGGTCTGCCCATAAGCATTTCCACCTAGCATTAACATAACTAAACCAACCGATAGACCGATACCTCTAGTCACAGCAGCGAAAGGAATTTTGGGTTGTAGCAACATAATGAGACTCTCCTGAAATTACAGATTAATAGCTTTTGAAATTACAGATTCATGACCTTGGATAAAATTGAGAATTTCACGCGTGACCTCATAGTTGAATTCTTCCCACAACTACAGCGATCGTTCCTCATGCACCCAGACCGCATCCCTAACGTCTGAATCACGTCTGAATCTAGTAAATATTGATAGTTCAGACCTCGATCGGCCCCCAAAAGTTCCCATGTAATTGATAATTGTCAATAATTAGTTGTTAATTATTTATGAAGCGCCGCCAAATTCTAAACCGATTGCTCCAAGCTGGTGCGGTGGCAGGACTAGGGGCGATCGGCATTAAAGTGCTTCCAGGACTCATGAGTAAACCTGTCAAAGCAATTTTTGCCTTGGACTTACGCGAGTCCAGCACTCCTCTGCCTGAGCATTTGCTGACCCCCTTGAGCGAGTTCTACGTCCAGTCCTATGCCGTTGCTCCCACTGTTGATGTCGCAGCTTGGAACCTGAAAGTTACTGGAGCAGTGGCGACTCCGCTCACTCTGACCCTTGCAGACGTGATGAGCGCCCCGCAAGAGACGTTTTATCTGACGATGGAGTGTATTGGCAATCCCGCAGGCGGCAATTTGATTGGGAACGCCGAGTGGACGGGCACACCACTGTTGCCGTTTCTCCAACGAGCCGGGGTGCAGCCCGAAGCTGTGGAATTTGTCCTGCGCGGGGCGGATGGCTACAGAACTACACTGCCCGTGGCCGATGTGATGCGTCCCGATGTGAGATTGGTGCATCTGATGAATGGACAGCCCCTTTCTAAGGAGCATGGCTATCCCCTACGAATTTTGGTGCCTGGACACTTTGGGCAAAAGCAGCCGAAGTGGTTGACGGGCATTGAAGCGATCGTCTCTTCTCAAAAGGGCTATTGGGAACGATGGGGCTGGTCAAACACAGCCTTGATTCCCACCCATGCCCTCTCGCGACAACTGCAACAAACTAGGGTGTGGAACGGTCGATACCAAGTCAGCTTTCCTAAAACTGGCGAAGCAGGGTGGGGCAATGGGGTTTTAATTGCGGGGGTTGCCCTGGATGGCTCTGCCCCCATTCAGCGCATTTCTGTGAGTCTTGATGGGGGCAATACGTGGAATCTAGCGGAACAAAGCCATCCCACTTCCCCCCACGAGTGGACGATCTGGCGTTTGGCATGGCGACCTGAACAACCAGGACGATATATTCTTCTAGCAAGGGCAGAGTCGAACCGCTCGCCCCACCCACTCTTTGGCGATTCGATCCAACCCTTAGACGACCCAATATCCAGAGACGGCAGCAGCGGCATTCTCAAGATCCAAGTTGATCTAGAAGCTTGAGTGCTGTCACGTTTTGCTTGTTAAGCTTTTACGTAACTACTCAGGCTGCTAACTCAATGTCGAGCCGCCCTCATCCCCCAGCCCCTTCTCCCCAGGGAGAAGGGGAGCCGGATTGAAGTCCCTCTCCCTAGGGAGAGGGATTTAGGCTTCGACGTGAGCGCTCAGCCGAACGGTGAGGGTAGGCTGAGTAGTTACGCTTTTACTCGTTAATCAAGTATTCTGCCTGAAACTCTGCTAATATAGATCACTACCACAATGGAGAGGTGGCTGAGTGGTCGAAAGCGGCAGATTGCTAATCTGTTGTAGGTTTTAGGACTTACCGAGGGTTCGAATCCCTCCCTCTCCGTAGATAATTTTACAAATTAGGCTCTTAGGGATGGCAGTGGCGATCGATTTCCATTGCCTAAATGTCAAGCTAGATCAGACGTATAAGACTACCTGATCTTTGAATAGGTGTACTAAGTTAGTGAATCCTCTTGCCTAGATTTACTTCTGCGGCTATCATTGGTACAAATAAACTACAAAGCTGAGAATCTGTTGGAAATACGGATGACACAGTTCTGCGAGGCATGTGATCAACACAGTAGGACGTTGCCAAGGGTGAGGGGTTTCCATGTCTAGCCAATGGACAACTGAGCAAGTATTAGCCCTGGCACCGGATGCAGCTTCAGCCAAAAATGGCCGGGGGCTGGCAACTCGGCGCAAGTGGGTCTCCTTGGGGAGCCAGGGAACCGTGCTGTGGGGCGAGTGCCAAGGCAGTGGCAAAGACCCCTACCGAACGCAAATTGATTTGAGTGAACCCGCCTTTCGCTGTAGCTGTCCTAGCCGCAAGTTTCCCTGCAAACATGGTTTGGGGCTGTTTTTGCTGTTGGCAGAGCAGCCGGGGGAAATTGGGGCAGCGGAGCCGCCGGACTGGGTGGCGGATTGGTTAGCCAGCCGATCGCAACGGGCAGAAAAGCAGGCAGAAAAGCAGGTAGAAAAGCAGACAAAACTCCAGGAACAAGCAACTGACCCGATCGCCCAGGCAAAACGAGGGGCGGAACGACAGCGAAAGGTTAGCGGTGGAATGCAAGAATTGCGCCTGTGGTTGGACGATCGGGTGCGCCAAGGATTGGCAACTCTGCCCCAGGAACCCTATCAATTTTGGGATACGATCGCGGCGCGGATGGTGGATGCCCAGGCTCCAGGTCTGGCGAGGCATTTGCGAGATTTAGCGGGAACGGTACACTCCGGCCCAGGCTGGATCGATCGCGTGCTGGAGCAATTTGGGCAATTGTATTTACTCATCGAAGGCTTTGAACGCCTTGAAACCTTGCCAGCAGCGGTGCAAGCCGATCTCCGCACCCAGATTGGCTGGTCGCTGAACCAGGACGAGGTGCTGACAGGAGCAGGGCAGGCAGATCTGTGGTTAGTGGTGGGGCAGCGCACCGAAGCCGAAGACCGTCTGAAAGTACGGCGAACCTGGTTGCATGGGCTTGCCAGTGCCACCTCTGCCCTGCTGCTTGACTTTGCCCATGGCAACCAGCCCTTCGAGCAGAGCCTTTTACCCGGCACTTGCCTGGAAGCAGAGGTGGTGTTTTATCCCAGTGCCTACCCTCAGCGTGCCCTCATCAAAACCCGCCAAGAAGCTGCGTTGCTCTCCAAACCTCCCCTGGGCGCTGAATCAATTGGGGCGGCGATCGGCACCTATAGCCAGGCGTTGGCGAGTTGTCCCTGGATCGAACGGTTTCCCCTGCTGCTGCAAGCCGTTATTCCCCGAAAGGAGGAGGCTGGCTGGCTCCTTCAAGATCACCAAGGGGCAACATTGCCTTTTTCTCCCCGGTTGGACTCCACTCAGGGCTGGCAACTTTGCGCCTTGAGTGGTGGCCATCCCCTTGCTGTGTTTGGCGAGTGGGATGGCACCTCTCTATTTCCCTTAAGCGTATGGGTGGAGGACTCATTCTATGGCTTTGGTTGATTCTCCTTGGCGGGCGATCGTCTCCACCGCCCTAGTTGGCACGGAGCAACAAGTGTTTCAACTGCCGATCGCCCCTGGCAATCTGGGACACCTGCTGGCTCAACTCAACGATAAACCGACTGGAACGGCCCTGCTTTCCGCTGCGGCAACCGTGGCATTACATCAACGTGTCGGTTGGCTTCCCGAAGTGCGATCGGTGCCCACCTCGGAACCCTGCCCCTCCAGTGACCTGCCCCGGTGCAGCCCCCATGCCGCCCGCTACTTGCAGCAAACACTCCAGGATCAATATCCTGAGGTTTTGCCAGAGTGGTTGGCGCTGGCTGCGAATGCCGGACAGCGCGTCCCAGAAATGCATCTCCCCGCCCTGCTGGATAAAGGACGGCAACAACGGGAGTTGCGGGCAGCGATTTTGCCAGTCTTGGGACAGCGGGGACAGTGGCTGGCGGCTCAGAATCCCGATTGGAGTTACGCTGTGGCCTTCACAACCGCAGCAGATTGGGAAACCGGCACGTCAGCAGCACGGCTCCTCTACCTGCAAGACCTGCGCTCCCATGCCCCCGATCGGGCGCGAGACTTGCTGCAAACAACCTGGAAGCAGGAATCAGCCCCCGATCGGGCTAAGTTTCTCGCATCTTTTCGCACGGGGCTGACCATGGCAGATGAGCTATTTTTGGAGCAGGTGTTAGACGATCGCAGCAAAGAGGTGCGCCGAATTGCGGCCAATTTACTCGCAAGGCTGATTGATTCTCGCCTCTGCCAGCGGATGCTCCACCGGATTGCGTCCTATATAACTTTCAAAAAAGCCGCAGGTCGTCTCTGTGCCTTCGAGGTTGCCCTACCAGAAACCTGTGACGCTGAAATGCAGCGAGACGGTATTGACCCTCAACCGCGAACGGGGCTGGGAGAACGTTCCTGGTGGTTGCAGCAAATCGTGAGTGCCACCCCCCTAGCCTTTTGGGAACAACCAGACCTAATCGGCATTGCAGACCTAGTTAGAACTGCTGAACTGAGCGAGTGGAACGGGATTTTTTTAGATGGATGGCTTGTGGCAACCGGACGACAACGGCATCCCCAATGGGCACAAGCATTGTCTGGTCACACCAGCAACAGCGCAAGTGATGAAATGCAAGGGCTTTTGCAGGTACTGTTGCCAGAGCACCGAGAAGCCTGTGTCCTGAGACTTATCCAAACTCAAAAAGATATGAACGAGTTTTTCTTCTGGAATGTACTATTGGCATTTGCCCAGGATCGATCGCCTTGGAGTGATGAACTGACCGAGATATTTCTATCCGGGGTATCCCAATATTTATCAGCAAGTCAGGTGCCTCGCTATTGGGAGTTCAACAGGATATTCCACGATATATTCCTGTGTATTCCACCAAGATTTTTACCGGAATTATTAACCCTGCATTCTGCTGCAAACAGTTCCCCATTTGAAGAACTGCTTCACCAGAGCCTGCCCCTTTTGCAGTTTCGGCAAGATATGATGCAAGCCTTTGCCAGGGGGGAGGGAACATAGGAAATCGGGAAAGCATATCTGGCGATCGTTCTAAGGAGATTTCTAGAAAAGTTTATACCAGGCACCTGAAGGGCGAAGCATCCGGGCAATGACCTTCTGGTCGATTCAAGGCTCTGTCTGCCGGATGCTAAGTGCAAAGCACACGCTACGCGAACGCCCCTACAGGGGTAACATCTTTCTCGAAAATCTCCTAAAGTCACACCCATCACAAAGCAACAACCAAAGCAACACCTATGGCAACGACAAAATCCAAATCTCAAAATCCTAACTCCCAACCCACTTCCAACTCCCAACCAGCCCCTAACTCCTTCCTGCGCGAACATGCCGAACAGCAGTTTCGCCAGGAACTAGAGGAACTGGCAAAGGTAGATAGCCGCCAGCGTCCCCCGAATTGGCAACTATCCCCTTGGGCAGTATCCTGTTATCTTCTGGGGGGCACCTTGGATAACGGGTTTGAGGTCTCTGCCAAATACATCGGCAATCGGCGCTTGATCGAAGTGGCGATCGCGACCCTTGCCACCGATCGCGCCCTGCTGCTCTATGGGGTTCCTGGCACCGCCAAGTCCTGGGTTTCCGAACATCTGGCCGCCGCCATTGCCGGAGACTCCACCATGCTGATCCAGGGAACCGCCGGCATCAGCGAAGAAGCCATTCGCTACGGCTGGAACTACGCTCGACTCCTGGCAGATGGCCCATCCATGGATGCGCTGGTGACTAGCCCCATGATGCGGGCCATGATCGATGGCAAAATCGCCCGTGTTGAAGAACTGACGCGCATTCCGTCCGATGTGCAAGATACGCTGATTACGGTTCTATCAGAAAAGACGTTGCCCATTCCTGAGCTAAATACCGAAGTTCAGGCGACCAAGGGGTTTAATGTGATTGCTACGGCGAATAATCGCGATCGGGGGGTCAATGAACTTTCCAGCGCCCTCAAACGCCGCTTTAATACCGTAATTTTGCCCGTTCCTAGCACGATCGAGGAAGAAGTGAGCATTGTGCAACAGCGAGTGGCCAGCCTGGGACGCGCCTTGGAACTACCGGCAGAAGTGCCTGCCCTCCAGGAAATCCAACGGGTTGTCACCATCTTTCGAGAACTCCGCAACGGGATGACGATCGATGGCAAAACCAAACTAAAATCCCCCACAGGCACCCTCAGCCCCGCCGAAGCCATTTCAGTGATGAATAGCGGTATGTCCCTCTCAGCCCATTTTGGCGATGGTTCCATGACCGCCAGCGACCTGATTTCTAGTCTAGTTGGAGCCGTTGTCAAAGACCCTGTGCAAGATCAAGTGGTTTGGAAAGAATATCTAGAAACCGTTGTGAAAGAACGGGATGGTTGGAAAGACCTCTATCGAGCAAGCCGGGAGATGGAATGACACAAGAATTAGACGAGCATGACTTTCGTTAGTGTGGATTGTTTTGAGTTTTGAGTTTTGAGTTGGTAGAAACGTGAGATTATCTCATACCCATCCGAACCCCCTCACCCTAGCCCTCTCCCGAAGGAGAGGGAACAAAACCTGGATCGGCTCCCCTCGCCCTCTGGGAGAGGGGTTGGGGGTGAGAGGCTGATATAAATCTCAGGCGACTACCTTTGAGTTTTGAGTGCTACTCACTTACTTCTGTCAGCCTGCACTAGGGAATATACCAAAGACCATCTTCACCCTTGATCTGTAACTCCAGCATCCCTTGCTAAATTGTCACCCCGGATAGAAATTGCCCAAGAGTTGCACGACCTCACGCCTTAATGAGCAGCGGGATTATACCAATTCAGTTCTCTTTCCAACAAATCACATGCCCTACGTCACACCTTAACCACAGGAGGAAAATAAACTATGTCGCCCTCCACCCCTCAACCTCCAGCCCCTAACTCCCAGGTTCACATCTTTGGTATCCGCCATCACGGCCCCGGCTCAGCCCGCAGTCTTTGTCGAGCCTTGGCCCAACTCCAGCCTGACATCGTGCTGGTTGAGGGCCCACCGGATGCAGAAGCGGTCTTGCCCCTGCTAGGGAATGCCCAGATGCGTCCACCTGTCGCGTTGTTGGTTTATGTGCCCGATAATCTCCAACAGGCTGCCTACTATCCCTTTGCCGTGTTTTCTCCAGAGTGGCAGGCTATTCACTATGGGCTGACTCAGCAGATTCCAGTCCGGTTTATGGATTTGCCCCAGAGCCATCGATTTGCCATGGATCTATCTGCCCTAGAACCAGGAGATGGGGGAAAGGACAAAGAAGTGGAGGGTGAGGCAGAAATAGAGGCTGAGGAGCAGGGAGTACAGGAAGAGGGTGCAAGCGAATTGGACGCTGGCAACCCAGACTTGGAGCCTCCATCCAATCCTCAATTTTCAACTTCTAACCCCTACCACGACCCCCTAAGCTTTTTGGCTGAGGCAGCGGGGTACAACGACGGTGAGCGCTGGTGGGAGCATCTGGTTGAGCAACGGCAGGACAGCACGGAGTTGTTTGCTGCGATTCTGGAAGCCATGACGGTGCTGCGATCGACGATCGACTCTCCCCAACCCCCCGTTCCCCATCCTCATTTTCGGCTCGAAGCCCATCGAGAAGCCTACATGCGAAAGACAATCCGCGAGGCAGAGAAACAGGGCTTTCAACGCATTGCTGTCGTCTGTGGTGCTTGGCACGCCCCCGCCTTGGCAACCATGCCTCCAGCTAAGGAAGATACCGCCCTGCTGAAAGGACTCCCCAAGGTCAAAGTTGAAGCGACCTGGGTGCCCTGGACCTATGGACGCTTGGCGATGAGCAGTGGCTATGGAGCGGGAATCGAGTCTCCTGGGTGGTATCAGCATTTGTGGGACATGGGGGGCAAGAAACGAGGGAAGGGGAAGGGCGATCGGGAAATCGGCCGGGAAATTGGCAGCGGGGAACCAACCGTTAATCCAACCTCCAGTGCTTCGCCAACGTCTATCCATTGGATGACTAAAGTGGCACGATTGTTGCGAAAGCAGGATTTGGATGCCTCCTCTGCCAGTGTGATCGAGGCGGTGCGATTGGCAGAAACCTTGGCTGCGCTGCGCGATCGGCCCCTACCTGGGTTACCCGAACTGAATGAAGCGACCCAGACAGTGCTGTGTTTCGGTGATGCGTTGCCCATGCAACTCATCCACCAGCAGCTAATCGTGGGCGAACGGTTGGGGCGGGTTCCTGCAGAAACCCCCATGATTCCGCTCCAACAGGATTTGCAGCGGCAGCAGAAACGCTTACGGCTAAAGGCGGACGCAACAGAAACCGTTCTGAACCTGGATTTACGTAAACCGATGGATCTAGACCGATCGCACCTGTTGCATCGGCTGACCCTGCTAAAACTGCCCTGGGGCAAGCCGCAGTCCACAGGCAACACCAAGGGCACCTTCCGCGAAACCTGGCACCTACGCTGGCAACCAGAGTTTGTCCTGAGCCTCATTGAAGCGGGAGTCTGGGGCAACACGATCGAAACGGCGGCGGCAACCTGGGTCTGCGATCGGGCCAACCAGGCAAACCTCCCCGATTTGACAAAGCTGATCGATCAAACTCTGCTGGCCAATCTCCCCCAGGCGATCGGACATTTGATGACCCGTCTGGAATCTGAGGCAGCCCTAGCCAGCGACATGGCGCATTTGATGCAAGCCCTACCGCCCTTGGTGAACGTGATGCGATATGGCACGGTGCGCCAATTTGAAACGGCGATCGTGGGGCATGTGGTGACGGGGCTGATTACCCGCATTTGCATCGGGTTGCCCATTGCCGCCGCATCCCTAGACGATGATGCTGCCACCCAAATGTATCAACAGGTGATCGGGGTACACGGCGCGATCGGGCTACTCCAAGATCCAGAATCCCTAGCCATGTGGCATCAGGTTCTGACCCAACTGGCAGACCAACAAGGACTGCATGGGCTAGTAGCCGGACGTTGCTGTCGGTTGCTATTTGACGCAAACCTATTCCAGCCAGAGGATACAGCCCAGCGGCTAGGATTCGCCCTCTCCACCGCCAGCGAACCCACCCAAGCCGCCGCGTGGATTGAAGGATTTCTGGCAGGAAGCGGACTATTGCTGTTGCACAATCCAGCCCTTTGGCAAGTCCTAGACGACTGGTTAACCCAGTTGCCCCCTGATCCATTTACCGCAATTCTTCCCCTGCTGCGCCGCACCTTTTCTACCTTTGCCGCCCCGGAACGTCGCCAAATGGGAGAACGTGTCCGACAGCAAGGAGATTGGGGAGTTGGGCTGGCAGGTGGAGAGAAGCGGGGTGAATTTGATGGCGATCGGGCCGACACGGTTCTTCCCCTCCTCGCCCAACTCCTCGGTATTTCTTGAGGAGATTTCTGACAAATTTGAAAAGGTACGAATTGTTGCCTGAACCGCCCCCCAGCCCCCTTCCTGGGATGCCCAAAGGGCTATAGTCTGGGGGGTTCTGAGATCGAAGTCCTCCAGAATTATTGGCTCAAAGCCTCTCAGGCACACTAGAAAAGGTGGCAAGTGCAAAGGGGTGCATCCCATTTTTGCAACCGCCCGATCCACCCTCACCCTAAATTCCTCTCCCTAGGGAGAGGGACTTTGAATTCCGGCTCCCTTCTCCCCCTTGTCATTACCAACATTTTTGAACAATCTTCGATTGTTCAAAAATGTGAATTCTAAACCTCTCAGAAGGCCTAAATTGTCGCCCGAACCGCCCCCCAGCCCCCAATTCTGGGGGGTCCTGAGATCGAAGTCCCTCAGAATTCGGTTCTTAAAGCCTTTCAGGCATATATGAAAAGGGGGCAAGTGCAAGGTCTAGGGCATTTGTCAGACACTCTCTAAGCTTTTTAAGAGATGTTGGTAATGACAAGCTAGGGAGAGGGACTTTGAATTCCGGCTCCCTTCTCCCCAGGGAGAAGGGTTGGGGATGTAGCTTGCTTCCCGAAGGGTGGGCGGATCGGAGATCTGCCAAAGCTGAGATGTACCCAGTGCAAAGTCTCTAGTGCAGATTGGCAGAAGTAAGTGAGCAGCACTCCAAGCTCCAAGCTCCAACCTCCAAGCTCTAACCTTCAACCTCCAAGCTCCAAACTCCAAGTTCCAACCTCAAAGCTCAAAACTCAAAACTCCACCTCAAAACTCAAAACTTAAAACTCCACCTCAAAACTCAAAACTCCAAGCTCAAAACTCAAAACTCAAAACTATTTATGCTCCACCATGTTTCTATTCGCACAGCCAACATTCATCGATCGATCGCCTTTTACGAGCAACTCGGATTCACCGTGCAAGAGCGCTTCACCACTGGCTATACCCTGGCGTGCTGGATGACCGGTTTGGGTGGGCGCATTGAACTGATCCAAATTCCCGAACCCCATCCCGCTCCTGATGCTTTTGGGGATGAACACTATACTGGCTACTATCACCTCTCCTTCGATCTCACCCAAGTAGCTGCCGATTTGCCCGCTTGGTTAGCAGAATTGCAGACGCGTTTTGCCCATGCCGCAGCAACTCATCCAGACCAGGTGCAACCGCTGAAGGTCCTGCTGGAACCCACCCAGCAAGCGATCGGAGATGCCGTGTACGAAGTAGCATTTATCGCCGATGCCGATGGCTTGCCCCTAGAGTTTTTACGAAATATGGGAAAACTAAGTCAGTGACGATCGCCCCTGAAATGTGATTAAGAGAAGTGTGATTGAGAGAAATGCGCTTGTGAAGCGTGACGTTTGAGACGAATGACTAACACTTGGTGACTGATGCAGAAGGAACGGGCTGAGCCATTTCCAGATAACTGGACCTATTTAAAAGCAGAGCTTCACTGGCTAGACCGAGTATTGATGCTAGCAGTGGCACGGCAGCGGAAGGATGTGAAGGAAGTCGAACGGGTGTCCCAAACGCGGGCCGATCGCGTCACCAGCCATTGGTGGAAGGGCATTATCTTCTTGGAAGAAGAAGCATCCTACGACGATTGCGCCCTCCGCAAAGTCCCCCCTCCCCGTGAGGCAGGCGTAAAAGTGGGCTTTCAGCAGCAACTCGAAGCGCGCATTGAGGGGAGCCACGAACGGGGGATTCACCTGAGCTTACCCAGTCTACGATCGCGCCTCAACCTGAGTTTTTTTGAAAAAAACCTGCTCCTCATGGGTCTGGCTCCAGAGGTGAACCGTCGCTATGCCCGCATCTACAGCTACTTGCAGAGCGGCGAAGTCCCCAATGAAGTGCGGTCGATCACTGAATCGCTCCGTTCCTTGCAGACAGCCGGGTTGCTACGGGGTCAAACCGATCTACCCACGGTGGATTTAGTGTTGCGGATTTTGTGCCGCAACGATGCCGAGTGGCGAGAGGGACGGACTGCCCTCACCACCAGTCCGTTAATCCAGCACCATTTATTGGAGGTGTTTGAACCAGAGGAACCGTTTTTAGCGCGTCACCTTAAACTGAGTGATGGCTTAGTGAATTATCTGTTAGCCGAAAAGCCATCCCCTCAAGGATTGGAAGCTCTGCTACCCAATCGATCGCCAATAGTGCTAGCACTCCAGCCGACATCACTCCTTCAAGAACAACCAGTCTCAAAGCAAGATCTGACCGATTTGCTTAGCCTAAATCGCCTCGCTGAACCGTGGTCTCGCCTAATTTTGCCCCCAACGCTCATTGAGGCATTGCAGCATCTTTGCCAGCGAGTTTGGCTAGGGGAAAAAGTTGAGGCATTGGGGGCAGCCGACCAGCCGATCGCCCCAGCTAAACTTGGTTCTGTGGTGTTGCTTTCCGGGGCACCGGGCACAGGCAAAACAACTGCGGCGGCAACCGTTGCCCAGGCGCTGCATACCCCTCTGGTTTGGGTTGATTTAGCCCAGATCAGCGTTGAGGATTACGCGGGTTTGCTGCAAGAGATTGAGTCCCGATCGCCCGCTGTCCTGCTGCTGAAATCGGCTCAGGTCTGGTTTGGGCGCTCCTCATCGCTCTCCCCCGCTCTGTTGCATCGGTTCCTCAACCAGCGTTCCCTGACGCGGAGTCTCACGTTTTTGAGTGTGCGCTTTCCCCAATCGGTGCGGCGGTGGCAGCGCCAGTTTGACCGCGTGCTGGAATTGGCGTTGCCCCAGCAGGACGATCGCCTCCGGCTATGGCACCAAGCTTTCCCGCCCCACGTCGCCCTAGACTCGGCGATCGACTGGGAAGCTCTGGCACAGTGGCCCTTGAACGGGGGCGAAATTCAGACGATCGCCCAAGCCGCCCTGCTGCTTGCCTTGGAAACCTCACCAGAGATCACAGTCCAGCCTAGACACATTCTCCAAGCCTGGTTCCAAGAGTCCAAACACTTAGATGTACGAAGTTTGGATCTGAAACGGGGAAAGGTGGAGTAACGATCGCTTTACTTTAGGAGATTTCCGAGAAAGATGTTACCCCTGTAGGGGCGAAGCATCCGGCAGATAGAGCCTTGAATCGACCAGAAGGTCATTGCCCGGATGCTTCGCCCTTCCGGTGCCTGGTATAAACTTTTCTAGAAATTTCCTTACAGGTAAAGCATTACTGAGATAGAACTGCTTGCTCAAATTCAGCTTGATTGGCATAAATCTCAAAGACGCGATTCATGCTTGTCAACTCAAACAGCATCCCAACCTGATTATTGACGGAGCAAATACACAATTTCCCGCCGGACAATCGCACTGTCTTCAGCGCCGAAACCAGGGCACCCAAGCCAGAACTGTCCATAAAGGTCAGTCCTTGCAAATCAATGAGTACTGTCTTTGCCCCTTCAGCCACCGCATCACTAATTTCGCGGCGTAGCTGACTCGCTTTGGTGCCATCCAGCGTTCCGGTGGGTTGAAAAATCTTGACGTGCTCCATAGGTTACTCCTCTCGCCCTGTGAACAGCATACTAGAGTACCGGATAAATGGATTTAAACCCAGGATGAACGGAAGTTGCGAGGGCGGGTTTTTGGGGAGTGGGCGATCGGACTTGGCGATGACCAGTGACTTTGCATTCACGGTAATTAACTGTCTCGAACAATGTATTGACAATGTAAATACGTCTTGTTTACACTGCAAAGCATGAACGTGTTTTTCATACTGAACGGCATCACTTTTGTTTGGGATGATGAGAAGGCACGGAGGAATCCTGGTAAGCACGAAGGCATCACATTCCAACAAGCTGCCGAGGTATTCTTCGATCCCTTTCTCGTGGTGGTTGATGCGAGTCGCAATGATGAGGCACGAGACGCAGTAATTGGATTGGACACAAGATGGAACATGTTGTATGTGGTTCACATCGAACGTGAGGAAGGTGTGATTCGGATTATTTCTGCCCGCAAAGCAACCCGACAGGAGCGAGAAGACTATGAAGCTTGAAGCACTAAAAAAGCGATTAGACAGAAATCGTCCCATGATTAGTGTGACGATCCGCATTCCCGATGATGTGGTGGAAGACTTAAAGCGGATCGCTCCATTGTTGGGGTTTTCAGGCTATCAACCGCTGATTCGAGCTTACATTGGTCAGGGGCTGCGCTCTGATTTAGAGCGATTCGAGGGCGAAACTATGACGGCGTTAATTGCCAGTTTGAAGCGTCGGGGTGTCAGCGAGGACACGCTGAATGAAGCATTGAGTGAAGTAGTGGGTAGCAATTAATTAAGCGATTCCGAAGTTATTCATCATTATATGCTCTACCAAAAAGTGGTTTTACGACCATTCGGCGTAATAATACCTCTTGCCGTGGGAACAGATTTGTTAACCCAGTGAATAAAATCTATAACTGTAATCCGTGCCGGAACCCTCACAGAAACCAACTTTGAATTGCCCTTTTCAGTAGTTTCATCTGTAATTATCTTAAATATCTTACCTTTCGTTATACCACCAGAGTATTTAAGCCCAGCAATTTCCTCAACAGTTAGATTTGGAAGTCCCAACTTGTGTCCACAACGAATACGAACGTAATAGTCTAGAATCTTGTGAACTTCTTCGTCCTGCTACCTTCACTCTTTTTAGACTTGTCTGCTTTGATCAATTCTGGAACTTCTATCTCAGAGAAAGCACTTGAACCTAAGCTTCTTAACCCAAAGCATCTCGTGCGATCGCGCTCGTTGATTTCAAACGTAAAAAACTCAATGTCTAATTTATTGAATTGTTTGTCAATCCAGTTGTGTTTATGAAAACTGGGAGTAACAGCTATCAAACGGACGGGTTTTTCGTATTTAATGTGAGCCTCCAAAGGTTTTTTCTCTAGCAAGTTCGCATAGTATCGAGTTAGTTGTTGAACTACATACCTATCTTCACCATTCTTGAGTTCTATAATGACTAATCCACCCAGAGTATCTATAGCAAGAATGTCACAAACCTCACCGTTTACCATGTATTGCCGCCTAAGTCCTTCAAGTTGAAACAACGACTTCAAATGAACCCAAACGAAGTCTTCTAAAGCAGCTTCACTAACAAATTCCCAGGTTTTTCCTTGCTTTTTCAACATTGTGATGACTGGCAATAACGGCAATTCTACTTTAAGCGTAATAGAGCATGAGATGAACTCGATCGCTGTATAATAGTGAATTTAGCTGGCTCGGACAGGACACAGATATTCGTTGGCTCAGAGGCGTAAAATGGTGAGAGTAACGAGGAATTTAGCCATGAGTGTTGTTGTTCCCGACGAAATTTTAACCGTAACTCGCATGACTGAGTCTGAAATGCGTCAAGAAATCGCGGTCATGCTCTTTCAACGCGAGAAACTTACCCTTGCTCAAGCCGGTCGATTTGCGGGAATGTATAGGGTTGCATTTCAACATCTACTTGCTAGTCGATGCATTCCGGTACATTACGGGGTGGAAGATTTTGAGCAGGACATCCAAAACCTACGAGAGAGGGGCAGATTGTGATTATTGTCAGTGATATATCACCGATCAACTAACTCCTACAGAAAAAACGATCGTGAACATTACAAAAGTCTGCGTGATTGATATTAGGTTGGTGCCCCTAAGTCAGCTAGCGCTCGACAGTACCTTCGCACGAAATCCCAGCCCAATGCACGTTTCATGCTGGTTTTCGATCGCCTCCCAAACATTGCCAGGGCTGAAGTTAGAGGGTTAGACTTGCGAATGAAGAGCAAGGGGATAAGGCGGTGCTAGAAATAGGACAGGTGTTGCACGATCGCTACCAACTTCAGCGCCAGCTAGGGCACAATGCAGCGCGACAAACTTGGCTCGCTACAGATTTAAGGGCGATCGACTCTGAGAATCACGAAGTTGTCGTCAAATTGCTAGCTGTGGGAGGGCAGGTGCAATGGGATGACTTGAAACTGTTTGAACGCGAAGCCCAAGTTCTGCAACAACTGGATCATCCCCGTATTCCCCAGTACCACGACTACTTCTCGATCGACGACAAATCCTTGTGGTTTGGGCTTGTGCAGGAATATATACCCGGCGCTTCCTTACGGCAGCTATTGGATGAAGGGCGCAGGTTTGATGAAGATGAAGTGCGGCAAATTGCGGTCAATCTTCTACACATCCTGACCTACTTACACGAACTCAGCCCGACCGTGTTGCACCGCGATATCAAGCCCAGCAACTTGATGTTGGGGGAGGATGATTATATTTACTTGGTGGATTTTGGAGCCGTGCAATCCAAGACGGCGGCGGAAGGTGCAACCTTTACGGTGGTGGGAACCTACGGCTACGCCCCGATGGAACAGTTTGGCGGTCGCGCTGTCCCTGCTTCCGATCTCTATGCGTTGGGTGCAACGCTGATCCATCTGGTGACGGGCACTGCCCCAGCGGATTTGCCCCAGGAGGATTTGCGAATTCAGTTTAGCCACTTGGTCAGTCTGTCACCGGATCTTGTGCGCTGGCTAGAACAGTTAACTGAACCGTCCCCTAATCGGCGGTTTAGTACGGCAGATGGGGCATTGGAGGCTCTAAAAATTGGGTCTACCCTGATGCCAGTTCGCGGGATGCAACAGCCTGTTCACAGTCGGGTGCAAATTAGCCGATCGTCCCAGGAGTTAGTGATTCAGATTCCTGGGCCGAAATGGACTTCTGCTAAGACGAAATGGACTTCTGCTAAGACGTTTTGGTTAGGTGCCCTGATCCTATTCATGGTCAGCACTCTCGTTCAGTTCCCTTTTTTAGCCGTCCTCTTGATGATTTCATCTCCGATCCTATTTTGGATGGTACTTGAGCTGATCCACAACTTTTCCCAGGGCTACCGAGTGATCTTTAATCGCCGTAATTTCACCCTGGAGCAGTGCTCATTTGGCTTTTATTTTGGTCGTAGGGAAGGTCATACTTCAGCTATTTTGGATGTTTTTCAGAGTGTGACCGAGGTCAGAAAACGCGGGCTGGTCGTTGTAGGAACGATATTCATAGAAAAGGAAATGGTCACGATTCAAACGGCCCAACACCAGCACTCGCGCTACTCGTTTGGCATGGGACTGCTGAGTGCGATCGAGTGTCATTGGTTAGCTCAGGAAATTAAGTCCTGGTTGGGTCTGAAATAAGTTTGGCTTGCCGTAGCCTGTCGCCCCCCACGGTGCAACAACATAGGCTCCAAAATGAGCGGGCCAAAATGATAAGGCCGATCGCACCTGTCCGAGGGTAGGGGCGAAGCATTGGGCAGATGACCTCTACATGGGTCAGAAAATCTTTGAGCCAATGCTTCGCCCGCAGCGCCACGCCCCACAGCCCAGAATGATCAGGGCGATCGAATTTGTTTAAGTGTCATAGCCTGTGTATTCCTACCCCCCAGGCGATATCTCTCGAAAGGGCAGAGCATTGGGACGATGACCTTTGCCCGGGTCAAAAAATCTTTGACCCAATGCCTTGCCCCTACCGGGACAATAGGTGAATTTTAGGTTCCGATCGCCCCCGCTGCATTAACCAGAGCCAGCAGCATCCCCGCCTGTTCCTGACCGTTCACCGCTAGCTCACTGTGGCACAGTGTCACTCGCTCCCCCGTGCGTCCCAGGAGATCCAGCAGCACCCGTCGCAGCCGTTGTTCCAGCATTTCCAGGGTGTCAGCCTCCGTCCAAGCGCGCCCCGACCAGCTTTTGAGAAATAGAGGTGCGCCGAACAGCCCCTCGCCCCCGGTTAGCCAGCGCTCCGACCCCACATCTAGCCACAACTGCCAGCGATGGGCCCGCCGACTGGAGCAATATTGAAAGATGGTGGACAGGGTTACAGCCTGGTTCACGGCTCCCAAGGGACGCACAGGGTAAGGGTCAGCGGTAATGGTGCCGCCCCGCAGCAGTTGGATGAATTGCCCCACCGTGGTTGAAGCAGAGGCATCCGTTCGATCGCCCTGGCTGCGATCGCTTTGGCGAAGGCGTGCATCCACCTGCCAATATTGTTGGGCGGTTTCAATCAGTTCCCGCAACGCCGCCAGTTGATCGTAGGGTAAATAATTGCCATTCCAGAGAAATTGCTGAATGGCGCGGTCTAGAATCGTGAGCGGCGTAAGAATCAGTCGCTGGGATTGCTGAAGTTGCTGAACCTCCAACCACTGCAAAATTCCTTCATAGGCCGTTGTCGCCTGGTATCCCAACCGATCCCAGCGGGGAAACGCCGTCACAGGCAACAGGCGCGGCCGATCGGGGTGCGGCTCAAAACAATAGTCTGCCAGTAGTCCTGCCCGTACAGGGTCGATGGCGGTGGAGGAGTGGAGGAGTGGAGGAGTGGGGGAGTGGGGGAATGAAGGAGTGGGGATTTCGGGTTTTTGGCTCAGGATCACGAGCATTTCGGCAATGGCTTCGCGATCGATCGATCGCCCCAAACCGGGGTAGACCAAAGCCAGCAACGTGAGCAGGGCCCGCACCATGGGCGAACTGACGAGGGGGCGCTGGTCATTGAGGGGTTCGCTGGCAATGCCTTTAGCAGCAAGGATTTCGGTGAGGGTGTAACGGGCAATGGCATCCAATCCGGGGGCAATGACGGCAATGTCCTGCGGCTGAATCTGTTCGTCTTGCACGGCTTGGATAATGACCTCAGCGGTGCGGCGCAAAATCTGGGCCCGTGAGGTTTCTTGAATCGATCGCATCGGTTCCGGTAACTGAAATAGGAAAATTGGATTGCTGACTAATTCCACCACTGCCTCCCCCACCGTATCTGCGAGGCAACCACCGGGGCAATGGGTCAGGGTTTCCACCGCACAGCGGGTTGCCAACCCTGCCCAGTAGGCGGGGTCAGCGCCCAGTCCCTGCCGAATGCCACCGTTAGGGTTGTGGGTAAACAAGCCGGCCGCGCCGCTGTCGAGGAGTTGTTCAAACACATCGCGGACGATCGCTGGATACTCATCCACATCATCGGCTAACACGCCTCGATAGCGCTGGGTGAGGTACTGTTGATAGGTGGCATGGGGCAGCAGGTCGCGCCAGTAAAGCTCTGTGAGAATGCCGTAGGTGAGTAGCCCCCGATCGAGACACCACGATCGCCACTCCAGCGCCAACCGACCCACCAAGCCCCAAAGCGGTTCCTGCTCTGGTAATCCTTGTTCCAAAAGAATCGTAATGTCTGCGATCGGGATGCCACCAAAAGCCGCCAGTTGCATTAAATCCAAAATGCGTCGCACCAGCCGATATTCTCCTACCCCCGCTTGGTCTAGCACCTCTGGCGTGAGCGCCGATCGCCAAAGCCGAGTCGCCAGTTCTTGCTCATTTTCAGGACGTAAGCGAATGGGAAACTGGGCGTTCAACCCTAACTGCTGAGCCACGAGTGGAAAGAACAGGGTGACTTCATTTTCAAAAAAAGCCAAGGGTGTGGTGGAACGAACCGGATAGCGCTCTTGAATCGCGGCCAAAATCCGATCGGTCAACTCCAAACGATTGTCTCCATTGGCGGCAAATACCAAAATCGCCCCAGCGGTCTGCTGCAAATTCGTTTGCCTCAGCCCCGCTTCCACGCTGCTGCTGCCCCGCTTCTTGGGCACGGGCACCGATCGCTTCTCTGGAATATCCAACCCAGATTGCAAAAACACACTAAATTGCTCCACCAAGCGCGTGGTCTTGCCGGTGCGCGTGGTGCCGCTGACCCAAACTGAAGCCGGAATGGTCATAGCTGATTTTCAGGAGACAGCAGACTGGTTTTCAGCCATTCTGCCCTAAACAGGCTCTGAATGGAACCCCTCGACCTACCGCCCACACCAACCAGTGCCACCTACTTTCGCCCCAGCATCACTGTAGACTTCGATGCCCTAACCCAGCGCGATAAGCTAGAACTAGCCGCAGAACTCATTCACACCGTTTTGCAAGAAACATAATCTGGAGGCACCCTGATGGAATTAGAGCAAGATAGTCTTTTGCACGCAGCCGAAGCGCGACTACCACACCTCTTACCCGATCGCCCTTCCGTTTTGAGTGAGAAGAAGACTAAAATAATATTGATGCTTACTAAGCTAACTACAAGTTCTATGTTGACCTACGAAGAAGTTTTGAACTTAGCGCACTGCCTTACTGCTGATGAGCAGTATCGTCTCTTGGAAGCCCTATCTGGACTTGTCCATTATTCTGCTGAGGTTGAAGGTGAAGACGAGATAGTTTTTGCTCAAGAGATTGCCGAAAGTGATATTGCTTGGCAGGCTTACCAAAGTAGACAAGATCCAGGTCTATCATCAGAAGAATTGAAATTGCGGTTATTTGGGAAAACCATTGGATAGCTGGGAATATGTTGTGTTGAAACCTGCTCAACGCTATTTAGAACGAATGCAACTGGACGATCAGGTGCGAATTGTTAATGCTCTAGATGCTCTAATTTCAAATTCGGAAACCCTGGATATCAAACCTCTAAAAGGTCGTCCTGAATCTCGGATACGAGTTGGAAAATATCGAGTCTTATTTATAGAAGACTTTGAAAGCAAAACTTATGTTATAACCACGATCGCTTCTCGTGGCGAAGTCTATAAGTAGAAAGCCCGATCGCCCTCTCATGTTGAGTAAGAGGGCGATCGTCCACGGGAGGTTTCTAGTGTGAAAAAAGCATTTTCCCACTAGAAACCTCGAAGAGCGCGTGAAACAACCTGTTCTAAATCATCACACTCTGCAACCAGTCGGGAAATGACTCTATTAAAGTAGTCAACATTGATGAGGCTCATCTCAGCGTTGTGCATAATTGAGTAAGTCTTTCGCCCTTCAATTTCCTCGACACACCAGAAGCCAACTTTATACTCACTGTTCTTACAGAGCAATAAGGTGGACAACCATCCTGGCACATCTTCAATGCTGGAGTATTTCAGTCCACTCGGAACGGAAAATTCAAGGGTGCTTTGATAGGAGATGATAAAGAGCGTTTGAGTGTTGCCAGAGTTAGCATTAAACTTTAGAACTGCACGCCGATCATTAATATTGTTGATTGACCAACCCAGATGGTTGCAGTATTTTTGAATCGTCCCGCGAAAATTAGACCCGGAAAATAAATCAAGATCGATCGCCATTTTGTACTCCAGCTACAAAAGAGTGAGTTAATCGAGGGGTATGGTTATATGCACCCCTCATTTCTACGAACTTTGAAATCTAACTGTGATTGCCTTTTCCATGCCGTCCACTGACTTCGTAACAAACAGTGCAAACTATTGCTGTTTGAATAGCGTTGCTCCAGACCCAGCCGACAGGACGAGAACTAGCAACTTCAGGATCGGAAATGTGATGAAAGGAAACTTGCAGGTCTCTTTCAACAGAGACCATTTCTGTAGGAAGAGGGACAAAATTACCTGTTTCAGAATCATGCATATGTGGCATGAAAACGCCAAGACCGTACTCGGACAGCTTCTTCAGCATCTCTTGAACTTCAGGTTGGGCGATCGCTTGTTGAGCTTTTTCAATCATCGGTTGCATCTTGACTACCTTGCTATAGAATAAATTTAATTTGGTCTCAGGGTTACCAGCGTGGTTTTTCGCCTTTGTTGGATTGAAGGTGAATCGTTCAATCATTTGTTGCAACAAGGCTCAGCAACCAGCTTCACTACTGTCCAATAGTGAATCCCTTGCCTTTACACTTCTGGCACGTCGCCTCTCTCACAGCGCCAGGCGGTTTAACCTTGCCTGTCCCACCACAAGACGTACACTTCCGCTCCATTCTCTCCTTCGGATTTTCTTTGTCTCTTGGATTTTCGTTTCCCTTCGGTTTTTCGCTAGACATGTATTTCCTCAATAGTTGGCAGTACGACAAACTAAATTTGAGCGCTAGATTTCCTCTTCGTAAGATTGACCGCCTTGACTAAAAGCTCCATCGGTCTCAATGTTGCTCTTGACATTTTTGCACTGCGATCGAATCTCATCTTCAAACCAGCCGAGCATTCCCAGCTGATTACCTTTAGCTGTGGCAGTAATACCGCTCTTCAAATCCGCTAGGGATAAACGGGTACGATTACAGAGATGGAGCAACTTAGTTGTTTCATCTGATTGAACATTGCCATCACCAATGAGAGGAATATTCATGATGTTCTGCTTACGAGCAACTTGCTCTTCCTCTGGGGTTAAGGTGACTTTGACGGTTGTCTCATAGTAAGCACCACCAAACATACCCTTCTTCTCTTGCCGATCGACTGATAGTTTCATGCTTGTCCTCTAGCTAAAATCTTGCAACAGCTCTAAACATTGCCCAAAAGAGAACAAGGATACAAAGTGGCGGATAGCACCACCAGACGATTTCCCATTGTGCAGGTACCTTGTTCTGAAATTTTAGAAATAGATAAGACAAACCGAGGAAAAAGAAACCTGCAAAACATAGTCCTAAGGCGTAAGCCACAGTGAACAAAAGTCCTTGTCCTCCGGTAATCAACATGGAGAATAAAAGGGAAGAGAGAAGCCATCCAATAAGGTACTTCGGCTGAAAAAACCTTTCTTGAAGCATGAGGTGTCTCCTGAGAATTTACAACTTCCTATGAACTGTGAACATATCAAGCACCTGGGTTCAGTTACTTTCCTGCGGAGCTATCAACGTAATCTACTTGGTTGCAGTCGAGGCATTTGTAGTAAGTTCTTTCAACAGTGCCACTACTTCCGCGCTTCTCTGACCTCTCAAACTCCATTTTGGTGCTTCCACAGCGTCCACAAATGACTTCACCGTACTCGCCTCTCTTAGCCATTTCCCAATTACTCCTTGTAAATCTGAATAATGCAGTAGCTTGGCAACTTCACCTTCTACCGATAGAAAATTGAATTTAGTCTAAAATCACCAACGTGGTTTTTCGCCCTTGCTGGATTGAACATGAACAGGATCAAACATCCCTTTGGCAAGAGCCAGCATCTTTTGGTAGCTCATGTAGTCGTTACCAGTAATTGATTCGTGCAACTGCCTTCTCTCATCTTTAGTGAGACTTAAGGCGGAGACAACTTGGTCAACCTTCTTCTGAGCCGATTCACGGTTCTCCTTTTCGCGCTTCTTTTCTTCGTCTTCATCCTCTTTTCGGTTTGCCATGCTGTCCTCCAGTTCACTCGGCGTTCTTGTCCTAACAAGAATATATAGTATCTACTGGTTTTTGCAGTTGAGTGTTTTTACGGAAAAACTTAAGATTTTCGTGTAAGTTACAGGATTTTCATGTATGGCGTTTTCGCTTGGCAAGCGACTCAAGGCAACTCGTGAGATGCTTAGACTTACTCAGGAGCAAGTGATTGAGCAGCTAGAGAACCGCTTTGAGATTGAGATCAGCCAGCAGACGCTCTCCACCATTGAGACAGGAAAACGCAAAGTGGATGCAGAGCGCGAACTTCCTGCATTTGCAGCCATTTATGGGAGAGCGATCGACTACTTCTACGAATCCCTCGACCTACCGCCCACACCAACCAGTGCCACCTACTTTCGCCCCAGCATCACCGTAGATTTTGATGCCCTGACCCAGCGCGATAAGCTAGAACTAGCCGCAGAACTCATTCACACCGTTTTGCAAGAAACTTAGAGTCAGGACACATCAAATGACGATCGACCAAACCGAAGTTAAATTCACGATCGAGATTAGCGACATCTCTGAAGCGGCTCAATTTCAGGCAGAACATAAAGCGCGAGAAGCCTACATCATGGAATTATTGCGGCAGCATCACCTCAGTGCCGGACGAGCCGCAGAACTATTAAGTCTCGATCGCTGGCAACTCTTAGACTTAATGACTATCTATCAGATTTCTCCCTTTCCTGAACAGACCCAAGCAGAGTTAGAGCACGAGGTGGGTGAAACTCTCAAACTGTTGGAGAGCGGCGATCGGTGATCATCATCTCTGACACCTCACCGCTAAGCGAACTGGCAAAAATTGGGCAAGTCACCTTGTGGAACTGTTCTATGTTATTTAATCCATAATCCCACGAATCAATTTCCCAAAAAAAGGGATGAGCAGTTTATTCTACTCATCCCCACCGAAGACATTCTTGACTGTGCTTGGATACTATTTGCCTAGTTTCAAGTTCTCGATTCCTTGGGTCACCTTCATGGAGTCAATTCGATCGCCCTGTTGGATTTTGTCAACAACTTCCATGCCCTGAGTCACGTAACCAAATACGGCATAACTCCCATCCAAGAAGTTGACATCTGCCAAAGTAATGTAGAACTGTGCCGAGGCAGAATCTGGAAACTGGGAACGCGCCATCGCCACCGCGCCCCGCGTGTGCTTCAGTTTAGGAGATGCTGAGATCCCTGCATCCCTAAAGGTTTGGCTATAGATGGGCGCAGTTGCTCCTTCTGGCTTGATTTCTAGGGGAACGTAACGGGCAGCTTTGGTCGTCGGGTCAATGAAATTACCTGTGCCCAACTGTCCTACCGGAACGTTGGAGTCTTTCCCCTGTGGATCTCCCCCTTGCACGACAAAGGGGTCAGGTTCACGCACCACACGATGGAACACCAATCCGTCATACACACCGCGCTTAACCAAATCCACAAAGTTCCCAGCGGTAACTGGGGCATCTGTGCCATCAATTTCCATGGTGACAGTTCCACCTTTCACCAACATCTCAACCGTAGCCTTACCCGCCAACTGGGGCAATCCACTGAACTGTGAGGTGGATGGAGATGTGGGGGTTTGAGGCGAAGGGGAGGGAGTGGACTCGATCGCCGCTGGTGAGGCAGAGGAAATAGGTGTCGAGCTAGCTGAGGGTTGTTGTGATATACATCCGCTGAGTATAAACATACCCGCCACTAAAACTGACACTAGCCAAGGTCGAATTTTAATCCGCATCGCAATCACCTGTGTAATGAACGTAAGTTAGAGCTAATCATCATCTCATAGGATAGCGTTCCCGCAGGGTGAATTAGGAATAAATCGAGGACTCACGCCCGGACTTGTGAAACAGGGAGCTTAAGCCTCTTGTTAGCTCCTTACTAGTGCAGCTTGGCAGAAGTTTCTAACCAGTTAGATAGTTTTGAGTTTTGAGTTTTGAGTGCTGCTCAGTTATTTCTACCAGCCTGCACTAGGGTGAGATTGTCTATTTGTAACCACTCAGCCCACCCTCACCGTTCGGCTGAGCGCTCACGTCGAAGCCTAAATCCCTCTCCCTGGGGAGAGGGACTTCAATCTGGCTCCCCTTCTCCAACTGGGAGAAGGGGCTGGGGGATGAGGGCGGCTCGACATTGAGTTAGTGGTCTGAGTAGTTACGTCTATTTTTAATTCTGATGGCATAAGTCCTAGAATAGACGGGTTGCTAGCATTCAAGCCCAGATATCAGGTCATGTAACGGCTGCAAAGTATCTTTTGGGTAAACTAGGTGCAAAACCGTGGGGCTGAAATGGACAGAGACTTACCGCCTGCACTAGAACCTTTTTGGAGGAGCATCCAGCAAACGACAAAACCTTTTGTGAAGATTACCCGCCACCCCGATCGCGCGATCGGCATGGTTGATAGCAAGCTTGGCGGCGTGCCCTACTTGCCTTACGCCTGCAACTATCCCATCGACGACAACGGTTGTCCTCTCTTATTTATTGCCCAAATCAACCTTGCTGAAGTGCCACCCTTGGAGCATTATCCAACAGTAGGCATTTTGCAGTTTTTTCTCACTAGCGTCAATGCCCAAGACTGCACTGTGAGATATTTCCCCAATCCTGACCCTAGTCCTGAGGAGTATATCAGTGAAGCAGACCTTCTGGTGCTGATGGAGATGGGTTATCCTACGAGACCCTTGGAGCATCAGCATCCCATTACTCGCCCTGGCAGGCTCCAATTTGAACTAAAAACTGCGCCCCCTGATGTGACGGATTACCATTTTGAGCGGTGTTTTGCCAACGATCGCCCCCTTTTGGATGATGCCACCGTATACCGAGCCTATACTCGATACACCGACCCTGCGCGGTGTCATAAGCTAGGAGGCTATGGTCGGTTTGTCCAGGTTGATCCCCGATCGGCTCTGTGGAGAGATCCTGGATTTATCGAATTTGAGCCAATTTTACAACTGACCAGTGACACAGAGAACTTCGGATGCTGTTGGTATGATTGTCAGGAGATTTGTTTTTTTGTGCATCCTGAAGACCTAAAACAGCGAGATTTTTCGCGAATTCGGTATTATCTATGTCCTTGAGATTCGGTAGGTCATGAAATTTGAGGACTTTTGGTATGTTGTTGCCCTCAGCTACCAGCTTCAAACTCATACAGTGTTATCTAGATCGCTCTTGGGTGAGTGGCTGGCGGTATTTCGGGGTGAAGATGGGCAGCCTGTAGCCCTGCGCGATCGGTGTATGCACCGCAATAGCCGACTGTCATGTGGGAAAGTCCATCAGGGAAAACTCCAATGTCCCTACCACGGCTGGGTTTATAACCAAGAGGGTCGAGTCGTGGCAGTTCCCGCTGAGGGAAAAAACTTTAAGCTGAGTCAGTCTCGCCAAGCGAAACGGTATGCCACACGCGAACAGGATGGCTATGTTTATGTGCGGCTGGCTGATCCGGCTGAGGAGGAGTTTGAGCCGTTTCCGATGCCCCACTACAGAGAGTTGGGATGGGAGACAGTGCGGGTGATCAATCGCTTTCAAAACACAGTAACGAACTGTGTCGAGAATTTCATCGATATTCCCCACACTGTCTCAGTGCATCCAGGTGTCTTTCGGACTGCCCATCAACAAAAGCTAGAGATGACCGTGGAGCGATGCAACGGCTCTACCGTTGTGGAATATCGAAATGAGACGACTAATTTAGGCTGGTATAGTCGCTTTTTGAACAAAACGGGAACTGAGATCAAACATACGGATAGCTTTCACATGCCTAATGTAACGAGTGTGGAGTATGTTTCGGGCCCCGATCGTCATTGTTTGATCACGAGTCAGTCCATTCCTGAAACCGAGAATTCCACTTTGGTATATACCGATATCACCTTTAACTACGGCATATGGAACCTAATTGCCCGGCCGTTTGTTTGGTGGACAGCCCAACACATTATTGGTCAGGATGTGAAGATTTTGGGAATTCAAGGGGAAACGATCGCCAAGTATGGGGCCCAGTTTGCCAATACTCCAGCGGATACGATTCATGTCTTTGTGGAATCGATTCGTGGCGCAATTGCTGCTGGAGAAGATCCTCGAAATCTGCCCAATAAGTCCATTCAGGTCACCTTTTGGGTGTGAAATGCCATGTCATCTCAGAAAATGTTTGTAAACATAAATTGCGCCCCGATCCGCCCCCTTTTCATATATGCCTGAGAGGCTTTAAGGCCCAAATTCTGGAGGACTTTGAATAAAAATGGCCTGTAAGCCCCCCAGAATTGGGGGGTTGGGGGGCGAGTGCAAGACTATACGCTAATTTACAAACACTTTCTCAGGTTTGATATTGGTCAGGATTGGTAATATTCACACTTCAATGGGGTATGGGGGAAATGGTTCGAGGTGGAGATACGATCGTCTTTTTGGCGTTTGCAGGACTCATGGGACTAACGATCGCCCATCCATCCAGCCGGGCTGAACTGTGGGCTAAAAGCTGGAAGGATTGGCTATTAGATGGATTGGGATTATGGGTTCAAGGAATTCTCATTCCCCTGTTGCAAGTTACGGTCATCTACCAACTGGTGCATGTTTTGCTCCCACAGCAGCAGGGATGTTTGCATATGTCAGCGATCGTCACTTTTTTGCTCAGCTTTGTGGTTGTGGATTATCTCTATTATTGGAACCATCGGTGGCTGCATTCCCGGCTTTGGCCAATCCATCAGGTGCATCATACCTTGACGGTTATGGACGTGCTAAGCACCTCACGAAACACCCTCTGGTCTAGCTTTTTCATTGTTTACTTATGGGTTCATACTCTGTTCCTTTACCTGCTCCATGACCCAACCGCCTACCTGATCGGCGTGAGCCTCACCTCAGCGTTAGATTTATGGCGACATAGCCAATTTAGACTCAGCGGCTCATTCTACCGCTGGCTCTCACCCTGGCTCATCATGCCCCAACACCATGCCCTGCACCACGCTAGGGAGGTGGGCGATCGTTGCCATGGTGTAAACTTTGGCGCAAACTTCACCCTTTGGGATCGCCTCCACGGAACATACCGTGCAAGCAAGATATCAGAGGGTGCCCTGTCCCCAAGTCGCCTAGAGTTAGGCTATGAAACCAACCTAACCCTCTTCCAGAAGCTACTTTACCCGTTTGGCAACCTTAAAAATAGAAATTAAACAAGGTTGAGATGGGAAGCCGATCGGCTTAAACGATCGGGTGTCTCGCTTGCTTGGAGCCGATCGGGACACCCACATCACCACTCATTTACTGACTGCACGTACAACCTGGATGCCCACAGCCAGCACCAGCGGGATGCCCATTAGCACAGGCATCGCCACAGTAGTGTTTGCCCTCTTTTTGAATCGCTGATTCCAGAGAGACAATGCAAAGGCACGATTCACAAGCACATTTCATTTGAGTTACGGTGGTCATGGTAGTTACCTAATTCAACATCCTCATTCTACAACACATGAACAGGTATTCACATATTCATGTGTTAAGTTTTATCTGTACCCAACAGTAAAAGTCATTTCAAGAAGCAACCAAGTGTTATGGCAATTCCTGCAATTCAGTGGTATCCCGGTCACATCGCCAAGGCAGAAAAATCGCTGCTAGCGCAACTCAAGCGGGTGGATGTGGTGCTGGAAGTCCGGGATGCCCGCATTCCCCTGGCAACCCAGCACCCCCACGTTGCTGAGTGGATTTTCGGCAAGAACAAAGTGCTGGTGTTGAACCGCATTGACATGATTCCCGCTGAGGCTAGACATGCGTGGACGGAGTGGTTTCGAGCGGGGGGAGAGGAGCCATATTTCACTGATGCCCAGCATGGCAAGGGGATTGAAGCGGTGGCAGCGGCGGCCCAGGAGGCAGGCTTGCAGATGAATCAACGGCGAAGCGATCGAGGCATGTTGCCGCGTCCAGTGCGGGCCGTGGTCATCGGCTTCCCCAATGTGGGAAAATCGGCTCTGATTAATCGGCTCTTGAATCGGCGAGTGGTGGACAGTGCCAGGCGGGCTGGCGTAACGCGGCAGTTACGCTGGGTGAGAATTTCTGACCAGATTGAATTATTGGACGCTCCAGGCGTGTTGCCCCTAAAACTTCATGACCAAGAAGCAGCGCTGAAGCTAGCAATCTGTGATGATATTGGCGAGGCATCCTACGATAACCAGCGGGTGGCCGCAACTCTTGTGGATTTGCTGCAACAGTTACAGGCAGGCCGATCGCTGGAATCTCGTTATGGGTTAGCCCTGGGTGACATGAGCGGGGAAGCCTACCTGCAAACTCTGGCGGCTCAGCGCTACAAAGCCGACCATGAGCGGACAGCCTGTCAACTGCTCAACGATTTTCGGAAGGGTGTGCTGGGGCCGATCGCCCTAGAATTGCCCCACGGGTAAGCCGGGAATGAATTCCCTACAGGCAGCAGTTTTCTTGATTGCAGCATGGGGCCCGATCGCCCGTTGCCATGAGACCTGTTTCTACTTGAATGGTGGCGTGGTCAACTCGCTGGGACGGCGGCGCACCAACCAACTAGCACCCCATGCCAGCAGCAACCCCAAAACATCACTCAAGTTATGCCCAGCATCGGCTAGTAAGGCAAGGGAGTGAGACAAAAAACCGTAAACCACCTCGACCACCTCGAACCCTGAGTTAAGCAGGACACCGATCGCAAAGGCGCGATCGTATTTTTGTAATGGGTGGGAATGGTGATGATGCGTCATCGCTTCAGCCTAAAATGGATAGGAGTTTGCTTAAAGTATATCTGAACGTCTGTTCAAGTGTGCAATACAAAACCCATGCGACTCCCGCAACGTAACTACTTGAACTCTTGCCGAAAGTCGAACAGCCCTCATCCCCTAGCCCCTTCTCCCAAGCAGGAAGAAGGGGAACCGAACCCAAGTCTTAGCCCCTCTCCCTCTCTGGGAGAGGGGTTGGGGCTTCGACGTGAGCGTTCAGCCGAACGGTGAGGGCAGTCTGAGTAGTTACCCCGCAACTCTTTTAGCACCTTACGAAATCCATGCTTCTAAAAAGTAGGGCGTCCAGGAATAGAACATTGACCCTTGATGCAGCCGAAAAAGAGATCTATTTACCCCAATTAGTGCAGTTATCTCAGGCAACGGAAATCGCTGAGATTGAGAATAAAATCATTCACCAAGACTTAGGAGAAATTCTGGATTGGTTGCCAGAAAACTTTGTCGATTTACTATTTATTGATCCTCCCTATAACCTGACGAAATCTTTTAATTCCACAACATTTACCGAGCGATCGATCGCCGATTATCAAATTTGGTTGGAGTCCTGGTTCTCTAAACTGATTAAAGTTTTGAAACCCACTGCATCGGTTTACATTTGCAGTGATTGGCGATCGTCCACCGCCATCCATCTGATTGCTGAGAAATATTTAACTGTGCAGAATCGCATCACCTGGGAGCGCGAAAAGGGCAGAGGTGCAAAACAAAATTGGAAGAATTGTGCTGAAGATATCTGGTTTTGCACAGTTTCCGATCGCTATACCTTTAATCTAGAAGCTGTTAAGATCAAACGCCGAGTCATTGCCCCCTACACCGATGCATCTGGCATCCCCAAAGATTGGGAAAAAATGCAGCATGGCAACTACCGAATGACCCATCCGTCTAATCTCTGGACTGATTTAACCGTTCCCTTTTGGTCGATGCCAGAAAACACCGATCATCCCACTCAAAAGCCAGAGAAACTATTAGCGAAAATCATCTTGGCGAGTTCCCATCCTAATGATTTGGTGTTCGATCCTTTCCTGGGTTCAGGCACAACCTCCGTCGTGGCCAAAAAGTTAGGCAGGCGATATGTGGGTGTTGAATTTGATGCAGACTACTGTTGTCTAGCCGCAAAACGACTGTCGATCGCCGCATCCAACTCTGCCATCCAAGGCTACAGCGACGGCATCTTCTGGGAACGAAATTCTGACAAAAGATAGTTTTTCATTGCTCGTCCCATCACTCCCCCACTCCCGCCTATTATGGGATCAGCCCCAAACATAAAGCAGTCATGAATCCTGAGCCAAAGCCAATCCCTGCATCCGCACAGAACAGCCTTGATTTTGCTGAGCCACTGCCTCAGACACTGGAATTCTTGGAGCCACTAGAGTCTGCATCAGAAACACCTGTGATGGAATCTGCCGTTGCACCTGTGATGGAAGCGATCGAGGCGGCTGACCCATCGGTGGAAGTGACCGTGCGGGAGGCTACGATCGCCGCTGGCATTCTGCTCAAAAAACTAACTGCCATCAACCTGGGCGACATTGATGACCAGGATCTTCGCCCCGCCCGAATTCAAGTTGGTTTAGCCTTCGTAGGCTTTGGGGCGCTGATGTTGATCTTCCTATTGCTTTACCTCAACAACCAACAACCAGACCTCACCGCCGCAGAGCGAATTCAACACCATTGGTATGAATACGTTTGGTTCCTGGGGCTAGGCGTTGCTGGCTTGTTCATGCTGGGTCGAGAATCCATGCGTTCGCCCCTCTCACAGCCCCATGAAGAGGACTAGGGCAGCTTGGCAGAAGTTTCTAACCCGTTAGGGGGATTGTTTTGAGTTTTGAGTTTTGAGTTTTGAGTGCTGCTCAGTTATTTCTACTAGCCTGCACTAGACATAAATTCCTGAATTGACTAGAAATTATTGTCTGAATGTTAAGTGTAAGCACACACTACGCGAACCCCTCTCTGAAGCTATTTAGGAGCTATCTAACTGTATGAGATGGATGGAACTATTCTGGTTCGCCAATGCCCCCTTCGTCGCTATAGTTGGTCGGTGGAGAAGTGACAGCATACAATAAGCTAGCCATTTCATTGCTCTCTCCTCCTCCCAGCCATGAGCGATCGTCAACCCCACCCCCTTCTGCCCACCCCGACTGGACTGCTGCAAATTCCTGAGCAAGCCGTGACTGCTGAGAATCCGGCAGATCCATCAGCGGGATCAGAGGCGCCCCCTGTATTCTTCTCCCTCATTGTGCCGACCTACAACGAAGGGAAAAACGTGGAGAATCTGGTCAAAATTTTGAGTGATCTGCTCACAGGTCAAGTGCCCGGTGGCTATGAGTTAATTTTGGTGGACGACGATAGCCCCGATCGCACGTGGGAAATCGCCCACTCCCTCACTGCCACCTATCCACAACTCCAAGTGATGCGCCGCGAAAACGAGCGCGGCTTGTCAACGGCTGTGATTCGCGGCTGGCAGGCGGCACGGGGCGAGATTTTGGGCGTAATTGATGGGGATTTGCAGCATCCCCCAGAGGTGTTGTTGCAATTGTTGGCGGCGATCGAGCAAGGGGCAGACTTAGCCGTGGCCAGTCGCCATGTCGGTGGGGGAGGTGTTAGCACCTGGAGTTTGTTGCGACGTGTTCTCTCCCGTGGGGCGCAATTGATTGGGCTGCTGATCCTGCCGGGCGTGGTGGGGCGCGTCTCTGATCCCATGAGTGGCTATTTTTTGGTGCGCCGATCGTCGATCGCCCAACGCCAACTCAGTCCCCTTGGCTACAAAATTCTGATCGAAGTCCTAGGACGGGGCAAAATTCGCCAACTCACCGAAGTGGGCTACGTCTTCCGAGAGCGCGTGGAAGGGGAAAGCAAAGTCACGCGCAAACAGTACATTGATTACCTGCGGCACCTCGTCAAGCTCCGGCTGTCGCTGGGTTTGGGGCGGTTCCTGCGCTTCGGCACGGTCGGGTTCACTGGTTTGTTCGTCGATCTCTCTATCTTTCGGATTCTGCGCGTCGGTTCCCAGTTATGGTTTCCCACTTTGGGCATTCCCGCAGAACTGGCCAGCGCCATCTCTGGTGAAATGGGCATTATCAATAATTTCTTTTGGAATGACCTCTGGACTTTTGGCGACATCTCCCGACAACAACGCGGCAGGAAGCAGCGGCTGAAGCGGTTTTTGAAATTTAACCTGATTTGCTTAATAGGCTTGGCGCTGAATACGCTAATTTTTAGCGCGCTGTTTCGGGTGTTTCACGTCAATGAAATTGTGGCGAAGTTAATTGCTATTGCGATCGTCACCTTTTGGAACTTCTGGATCAACCTCAAACTCAGTTGGCGGGTGACTGAAGTGAAGTAGATACTGGCGTTTCCTATCCTAAATTGCTAGGCTGGCACTCCCTTTTCTAAAAATTGCCTTACTTGATCCGGTGCTTTCGCTTCACAAAATAGGCCGATGACACATCTGAAACAGTAATAATTCTGTGGCTTAACTTGTGCAATCCTAAATACTCGTGAACCGCTAAAGCACAGCCATCCCAGGAGTAGTAATCATCAATAATGACGATTCCACCCTCGGAAACTAGGGGGTAAAGATTTTCAAGACAGACCTTTGTGGACTCATACCAATCTCCATCTAAGCGAAGCAGCGAAATCTTTGAGTCAGAGTTGTTTTGAGCAAAGTGGGGAATTGTTTGGTCAAACCAGCCTTTGTGAAACTGGATATTTTGCTCTGCGATCCCAAGAGTGGCAAAATTCTGTTGCACCAGTTCTAACGATGCTGCACAGTTGTCGTAATAAGTAGGGCTATTGACGCTGGACTGCCATAGCAATGCTAAGGGCCCATCTTCTGGTTTGGCTGGTGGCAGTCCTTCATAGCTGTCAAACATATGCATTAGGCGCTGTTTAGCAGGTTGTAACGCCAGATTTGCCAGCACCATTGCGGCTGAACACCCCCCCTGCCATACACCACACTCCACAAAATCTCCTTCCACATTGTTATCGACAATGTGTTTGACCGCATTCACTATAAATCCAACGGCTCCCTCAGGAACCATTGTGTAGGGACGAACTTGGGTCACAACTTCGGTGACGATCGCTTCAAATTCGCTTTGTGCTTCCGTGCTTTGTGCGTCCATAAAGTCTTTTGGCTTTACTCAATACTTCGGATTTTTGTGGAGGTGCTGGAAACCTTGTTGTACAACCAGTATAGACCCCCACCCTAAATCCCTCTCCCCAGAGGGGAGAGGGACTTCAATCCGGCTCCCCTTCTCCCGTTCTGGGAGAAGGGGTTGGGGGATGAGGGCTAGCGATCGCAAAAATGTCCGAACTATTTTTTACTATCAGGTACAAAAATTCTGAATGTACAAGAACTCTGAATCTAGTCAGACTTGTAGCCCCGATCGTCGCCATTCCAGCTTAAAATACTTGGGTTATTAGCCGTGGATTTGTGACTCATGCAGTTTGCCAAGCGTTTAGAGCAGATTCCTCCTTACCTGTTTGCGGAAATCGATCGCAAACGCGATGAAATGGTCGCCAAGGGAGTGGACATCATCAACATGGGCGTAGGAGATCCCGATCGCCCCACCCCTGACCACATCGTCAAAGCCATGCATGAGGGCATCGACGATCCGTCCACCCACAACTACCCCCCCTACCAAGGCACCCAGGACTATCGGGAAGCAGTGGCGGCGTGGATGGAGCGCAGGTTTGGGGTCACCGGGCTGAATCCCGCCACAGAAGTGGTGTCCTCGATCGGTTCCAAGGAAGCCATCCACAACACCTTTCTTGCCTTTGTTGATCCGGGAGACTATACGCTGATTTCCGATCCGGGCTATCCCGTGTATCGCACCTCCACAATCTTTGCTGGCGGCACCCCTCACTCCATACCTCTCTTGCCGGAACGGGGATTTCTACCTGACTTGGCAGCCATTCCAGAAGAGATAGCGCGCAAAGCCAAGCTCCTGTGGATCAACTATCCCAACAACCCCACCGGGGGACTGGCAACCCTGGAGTTTTTTGCGGAGTTAGTGGACTACTGCAAACGCTTCGACATCTTGCTCTGCCACGATCACGCCTATTCTGAAATGGCCTATGACGGGTACAAGCCTCCCAGCGTTTTACAAGTTCCTGGTGCCAAAGATATTGCGATCGAATTCCATAGCCTGTCTAAGTCCTACAACATGACGGGCTGGCGAGTTGGTTTTGTAGTGGGCAACGCTCAGGGCATCAAAGGGTTGGGGCAGGTCAAAACCAATGTGGACTCTGGGGTGTTCAAAGCCATTCAACGGGCGGCGATCGCTGGGCTGTCCACCACCGAATCGGAACTTCAAGCTGTCATGTCCGTTTACCAAAAACGCCGCGACATTATCGTCAAAGGACTACAATCTCTGGGCTGGCAAATTCAGGCTCCCAAAGCTACTCTCTACGTGTGGGCCCCGGTTCCCAAAGGATTCACTTCGGCTGAGTTCGTCACCTTGCTCCTGGAAAAATGCGGCATCATTGTGCCCCCCGGCAATGGTTACGGGGCAGCGGGGGAAGGCTTTTTCCGCATTGCCCTCACCGTTCCTGACGATCGGATGCATGAAGCCATTCAACGCATGACCGACGCAGGCATTCGCTACGCTTGAAACGAATTAGGATAGCTCTGCCAGAGTTGCCTAATAAATTGGTGAATCTGTTGCTGAGCAATGCGAATGGTGTCGTTATGGGGCTGCAACTCATAAAGTTGCGCCAAGAGCGGCACCACATCCGTGTCGAGAGCAGCCTGAAACAGGTGGAGAGGAAAGAGCAGATCTGACCCATACCGCAGGTCATGCAGGAGGGGCATTAAAGGGGAGTCCACATCTGGCAACGCTAAACCAGTTATGTCCTGGCAATCATGGGACTGAAGCCCCTCAGCCAGGACAAGCATCAGCGGTCGCACCCAGCACATGTGGCGCAGTTCTACAAGCTGAATCACTTCGGCATATAACCTGTTGCCTTCGTGTTCTAAATAGACAACTTGACGGGGACGAAAGTCGAGACTGGAATCCACGGATGCTGGCTGCATGGCTGAATGACAGAGTATCCCTTTATTCTAGAAGTCAGTTCTTTTCCTCTACAGTGGGACATCATGGATATCTAGATGTAGGTAATGTGCAACTTAAAGTCTGCCCTCATCCCCCAGCCCCTTCTCCCAGCAGGGGCTTGTCATTACCAACATCTCTTAAAAAGCTTAGAGAGTGTCTGACAAATGCTTCAGACCTTGCACTTTCCCCCTGAATCCCCCAATTCTGGGGGACTTCAATCTCAGAACCCCCCAGAATTGGGGGGCAGGGGGGCGGTTCGGGCGACAATTTGGGCCTTCTGAGAGGTTTAGAATTCACATTTTTGAGAAATCGAAGATTTCTCAAAAATGTTGGTAATGACAAGCAGCAGGGGAGAGGGGGAGCCAATCTAGGTCTTAGCCCCTCTCCCAGCAGGGGAGAGGGGTTGGGGCTTCGACGTGAGCGCTCAGCCGAACGGTGAGGGCGGTTCAGGAAAGTTGCACATCGCCTTAGATGTGGAAAATAGGCAGTGTGCAACTCAGAAGATGTTCGGGAAAAATGCCATCTCTGTAGGGACAAAGCATCCGGTGGATAAGCCCTTGAACCGACTAGAAGGTCATTGCCCGGATGCTAAGTGCAAAGTACACGCTACGCGAACGCCCTTCCGGTACCTGGCATAACCTTTTCTGAAAATCTCCTACCCTCGGCTCACACGCTGGGCTGTGCGGAGAATCTGTCCAGCCAGGATTGCCGCCCCAAAGCCGTTATCGATATTCACCACACCAATGCCAACGGCACAGGAATTTAGCATCGTCAGCAATGGCGCAAGCCCGTTGAAACTAGCTCCATAGCCCACACTGGTTGGCACAGCAATCACCGGGCAATCTGCCAATCCGGCAACCACACTGGGCAATGCGCCTTCCATGCCCGCGATCACAATCATCACATCTGCCTCAGCAATGACGTGGCGATGGGTGAGCAGACGATGAATGCCAGCCACGCCCACATCCCAGAGCCGCTTCACCCGAAATCCAGATAGTTCAGCAGTGACGGCAGCTTCCTCAGCCACGGGGAGGTCGGCAGTGCCTGCGGTTAATAGCAAAATCGCACCGGGGTGCTGCTCTGGTGGGGCAACGTTGCCACGCAGGGCACAAATTCTGGCTCCAGCATAATAGGTTACATCGGGAACCTTTGCCTGTAGCTGGGTGTAAACGGCTGGCTCAATTCGGGTGGCCATCACCATTGGGCTACGATCGCGCATCGACTCCATAATCTGAGCAATCTGGTCAGCCGTTTTGCCTGGGCCCCAAATCGCCTCTGGAAACCCCGTCCTCAGCGATCGATGGTGATCGACATTCGCAAAATCCCCAACGGGTTCAAAATCCAGGTGCTTCAGTTTATCCAACGCCAGATCAGGACTCACAGCACCTTGAGCAACTGCCTCTAGTAAAAATTTGAGCGCTTCAGCATTCATAGTGTTTTCGCAATAAGTGGTTTTGCAATAGAGTTCTACCATAGAATTTTACTGTGGTGATTCGTCATTCGCCATGCTTCGTCCACTCAAAACTTCACACTAATTTCAAATCGTTATCATTATCCGTGGTTGATTATTCCCTAAATATGCCCTGTCAACGCAAAACCAACTTCTATCCCCCTTGTCCTGCTTGTGATTACCAGTATCTCAGGACAAGCTGACACAACCGACCTTCCAGAGTTTGATCTGTTCTCAAGAATGTTGGTAATGGTCAGCTTGTCCTGAGTCATTGCTTGCTTCCCCCGTCCCCGACTCACCTATTTTTAAGCTACTGTGACAGAGAAAGGACTTTGTATGCCATGCAACCAAATGAGTCGCTAGAAAGTTTACTTGACCCTAAACCCGTCGAACCTAAAACCACTGGCAAGGATGCAGGCTTGGCTCCGCTGTTGCTGACTGTGGTGGAATTAGTGCGGCAACTGATGGAGGCTCAGGTGATTCGCCGCATGGAAGCGGGGCTGCTCGATGACAATGCCCTAGACCGAGCGGCGGAGAGTCTCAGCAAATTGGAAGAGCAAGTGGTGAAATTGTGCGATGTGTTTGAAATCGATCCCGCTGACTTGAATGTTGATTTGGGCGAGATCGGTACCTTACTACCAAAGTCAAGCGGCTATTATCCAGGGGAAAATTCCGCAAATCCATCTATCCTAGAGTTGCTCGATCGCCTCTTGCACACAGGAATTGTCCTGGAAGGAAGTGTCGATTTAGGGCTGGCTCAACTCAGTTTAATCCATGCCAAGTTACAGCTTGTGTTAACGTCTCGGCCCTTGGACTCTAAACCTGCTCAGCCCAGACTCATCAAAAATGAGACTGTCGATAAAACTATTGAAGGAGCAAAAGCTTGAGTTTTGTTGCCCTAACTCGCTCAGGCAAGGGGCTTAAGTCCCTTGTTTCCGAGGTTTAGAACTGGCGATCGTTCAACTTATTTTTGACAAGATGCTGAAGCATTTGAGGGTTTAGCGATGAGTTACGGATTTTACTTGTATGGCATCTTCCCGCTTCCTGGCCCCCAAGGTATCCAGAGCCAAGGATTGGATCGTCAGCCCGTTCTGGCGCACGTTCATGATGGGTTTGTGTTTCTATACTCTGAAGCTCAACAAGAGCGATATTTAGCCAGTCGCCGCAACTTGTTGGATCACGAAAAAGTGCTAGAGCAGTCGATGCAAGCGGGGCATCGGGTGCTGTTGCCGCTTCAGTTTGGCTTGATTGTGGAAGATTGGCAAACCGTCACCGAGCAGTTGACCCAGCCCCATAGTGACAAGTTGAACGGTTTGTTTGACAAGCTATCGGGGCGACGGGAGGTCAGCATCAAAGTATTTTGGGATGCGGCGGCTGAGTTGCAGGCATTGATGCAGGAAAATGAGGACTTGCAACGGGAGCGCGATCAGCTAGAAGGGAAGACTCTAAGTATGGATCAGGTGGTGCGGATTGGGCAGAGCATTGAGCAATCGATGGCTGGGCGGCAAAAGGATATTACCGACACCTTTCGGGCTGTCCTGGAACCATTAGCTGTGGAAGTGCTGGAAAATCCGCCCCTGACCGAGGCAATGATTTACAACACTGCGTATTTGATTTCGTGGGAAGAGGAACCTGTGTTTAGCGATCGGGTCGAAGCGCTGGATCAGCAATTTGAAGGTCGCCTACGCATTCGCTACAACAACTTCACTGCGCCCTACAGTTTCGCTCAACTTAATCCCTAACCCAGGTCTGTCCATGTTTTTCGACTTACTACTAGCCCCAGTGCTTGGCCCGATTTCTGGCATTGTTTGGATTGGCAAACAACTCCAAGAGCGCGTTGATACAGAGTTGGACGATCGAGATAACCTCAGCAAAAAACTCCTCGCCCTTCAGCTTGCCTTTGACATGGGCGACATCGCCGAAGCTGACTTTGAGGCCCAGGAAGAGGAGTTACTCTTGGCGATGCAAGAGATGGATGATCAGGCTAGGGCAGAAGCAGCAGAGGCAGCGCTCTACGATGACGGGGTAGATGAGGTGGCGTAGTGCAGCTTGGCAGAAGTTTCTGAGCAGTTAGGGAATTGTTTTGAGTTTTGAGTTTTGAGTTTTGAGTGCTGCTCAGTTAGTTCTACTAGCCTGCACTAATGTTCTGCCAAGAAAATTTTGAGGGGTCGAAGACCCTCAAAATTTAACTCCAACTAACCTCCTGACTTTCAGCTACTCGTCAATTAATTATTGACGAGTAGCTGAGGAGATTTCCGAGAAAGATGTTACCCCTGTAGGGGCGAAGCATCCGGCAGACAGAGCCTTGAATCGACCAGAAGGTCATTGCCCGGATGCTAAGTGCAAAGCACACGCTACGCGAACGCCCTTCCGGTGCCTAGTATAAACTTTTCTAGAAATCTCCTAAATTCATAATCCTTAGTATTACTCCTCAAACTGAGTCACGCGACGGAGGTTGAGGACATCGCTGAGCTTTCTGACCTGACTGAAAACCCGATCGAGTTGTTGGTGGTCGCAGATATCGATCCCCAAATTGATCACAGCAGTTTGATCCGGGTAAGTTTTCACATTGGCTTGGCGCACATTAACGGCGCTATCACTGAGGCGGGACAAAATATCTTTGAGAATCCCGACACGATCGATCGTTTCAATCAGAATTTCGACGGGATAGGTTTGGGGGCGGCCGTCTTGACGAATGTGAGGATTCCAACTGACAGGCACCAACCGATCGCCCGCCACCTGCTCCACATTCTGGCAACCCTGTTGATGAATTGAAATGCCGCGATTACTGCGAGTCACCACCCCAATAATCGGTTCACCAGGCACCGCGCAACAACAGCCTGCAAGGTGATACAGCAACCCTTCCACCCCTAAAATCGGCGACTTTCCAGGCGTGGGGGCGGGACGGCTAGCAGGCAACAGCAGGGGAACGACCGTGCCAGATTCAGCCGTTTCCTTCGCCTTCACCACATCGCGCAGGCGGTTCAGCACCACTGTCACCGTCACTTCGCCATAGCCCAAGGCGGCTAGCAAATCATCGACACTGTGGTAGTTACATCGCTCTGCCACCGCCCGAATTGGCTCCGACTTCAGGAACGCTTCAAAGCCAGATTTGCCGATTTCCCGCTCTAGCATTTCTCGCCCTCTTGCGAGATTTTCGTCGCGGTGCGATCGTTTATACCATTGGCGAATGCGGTTTCTCGCTCCGCCCGTCATCACAAAATTCAGCCAATCCAAATTGGGGTGGGAATGCTTGTGGGTAATAATTTCCACAATATCGCCATTGCGGAGGGGCGTATCCAAACTCACCATGCGGCCATTGACCTTGGCTCCCGCGCAATGGTTGCCCACCTCGGTGTGGATGCGATAGGCAAAGTCCACAGGAGTCGATCGGGGGCTGAGGGGCACCACATCTCCCCCCGGCGTAAAGACATAAACTTCCCCTTCAAACAAGTTTTCCCGAATGCTTTCCAGATACTCCTGCGCGTCCTTCAGGTCATATTGCCAGTCCAGTAATTGTCGCAACCAGGTAAACTTTTCGTCTGTAGAAGACATCTGGGTGTTGCTAGACCCCCCCGTCTCCTTATATTTCCAGTGGGCAGCGATCCCGTACTCTGCGACGTGGTGCATTTCCAGGGTGCGGATTTGCACTTCCATCGGCCGGCCTGTCAATCCCAGAACGATCGTATGAAGAGATTGATAGCGGTTGGGTTTGGGAAGACCGATGTAATCCTTGAAGCGACCCGGCAGAGGGCGGAAGACATCATGCACAACCGCAAGGGCGCGATAACAATCATCATTGGAATGGACAATAATCCGAATGGCGGCAATATCGAAGATTTCATGGAATTCCTTTTGCTGCCGCTGCATCTTCTCGCAAATGCCGTAGAGATGTTTGGGGCGACCACTGACATCGGTGTAGCGGATGCCAATTTGGTTTAATCGTTCTCGCAGCATCTCCGCTGCTTTGGCTAATATTTCTTCGCGATCGGTGCGTTTCTCAGCCACCAAGCCCTGGATTTCGCGGTAGGACTCTGGCTCCAAGTATTTGAACGCCAAATCTTCCAATTCCCATTTGAAGCGTCCGATCCCCAGCCGATTCGCTAGGGGAGCAAAGATGTCTCGCGTTTCCTGGGCAATGGCCCGGCGTTTTTCTTCGGATAAATGCTCCAGCGTTCGCATGTTATGCAGGCGATCGGCCAACTTCACCACAATGACGCGAATATCCTGAGCCATAGCCAAAAACATGCGCCGGAAGTTCTCTGCTTGGCGCTCAGTTTTGCTGGAAAAGTTAAACTTGGAGAGCTTCGTCACCCCTTCCACCAGCAGCCGCACTTCAGGGCCAAAACGCTGTTCCAGTTCATCGGCCGTCACTGCCGTATCTTCCACCACATCATGGAGAAACCCCGCCGCAATCATGGCACTGCCGCCCCCCAAGTCTCGCAGCAGTCCCGCCACAGCTACGGGGTGCATAATGTATGGCTCGCCTGAAGCCCGATTTTGCCCCTCGTGTAGATTGTAAGCGAACTCAAAGGCGCGACAGATTAAGTCGTTATCAGTGGGCAGTGGAGTGTTCGATTTAGAATCAGGCGATCGGCGCTCAATCAAACAGTCCTGAAGCCAGTCGGGGATCGTGAAACTCGGTTGGTAGATGGGAGCCGCTACGTTCATGCTACAGAGGGTGGAAAGGTTTGAGGACAGGGATGATTCAGAAAATATAGAAAATATAAATATCAAAAATATAAATAGTAGGTGATGTGCAACTTAAAGTCTGCCCTCATCCCCCAGCCCCTTCTCTCAATAGGGGAGAAGGGGAGCCGATCCAGGTCTTAGCCCCTCTCCCAGCAGGGGAGAGGGGTTGGAGTGAGGGCGGTTCGGGAAAGTTGCACATTGCCTAAATATCAAAAATTAAATATCAGAAATGACAATGGAGCCAAATGAGTGGCTTGGCTCCATTGCCGATCGGTTTTAAGAGTGTGAAGAAAAGAGTGTGAAAAAAAGGTTCTGCGCGGGTGTCGATTCGCTTAGGGCTGATTCTACTGGATTTAGTGTGCTAAAGGATACTAAAAATTCAAGAATACTGGGAATTCGATCGCCGAATCATCCAGGTAAGATGCTGGAGATACTGTAGGTGGTTCAATCATGAACTAGCGTCTCTTGAGAGTTTTGCGGCTAGCTTAGGATTAATTTGTGGGTGGATCAGTCACGAAGGAGATGATCTTCGATCGCCACTGGTGCCTAGAAATCTGAAATCAGGCGAAATTGCCTTGCTTCTGAGAGAGTGGGAGTTATATCCCTATTCCTTCATGATACCCATTAGTAAATCTTAGTGTCTTTAAATTTACAAAACCCTCCTAAAGGGTGATTGGTGATGGGGAGATGGGAGAGTGCGACGATAGGAATAGAACATAAGAACTTTGTGAAACCAGAGCATGACGAATTCTTCCTATCCCAAACGCTATCCCCAACGCGATGATGCCATCTTGGGCGGGCAAGCGGTTGCTCCGATCGGCGGCGCTGTCTTGGGGGGATTGGCGGGAGTTCAGGCGAGAGTGCATAGTCCCCTCGTCAGTCAACGCGTCAGGGCGCTGTCCGAAGCCCTGAAATATGGTGAGGCAGGGTTGGACGTGATTATCAATGCCGTGCGAGTCCAAGGGGGACGATCGCAGCGACGGGCTTATTTTTTACTGCGGAACCAAGCCCATCCCAAAGCCAAGCAAGTCTTACAGGACATCAGCCCTTTTACTCTGTTCAATGCCAACAACACAGGGGCAGTGCTGAACAAGGTGTTCTGTCTTGCCATCAGTCCCGATGGACAAACTCTAATTAGTGGAGGCAGTGGAGCGCGACAAAATAGTGGGATTCGCATGTGGAACCTGGAAACGGGGCGACGATCGACCCTAGTAAAATCTGGTGCTACCCGATCGATCGCCCTCAGTGCCAATGGTCAGACCCTCATCACCGGTGGATTGAATGGCGCGGTGCAGGTGTGGGATTTATCCACAGGAGCATCAATTTCCACGTTGCAGGGGCATGGCGGTGAGGTGTTGTCGATCGCCCTGAGTCCCGATGGCGAAACCCTGGCCACCAGCGGCAACAGTTGGGATCAGACGATCAGAATTTGGCACCTGCCAACGGGAGAACTGCGCCACACCTTGCGGGGCTATGGAGGCGAAATCGCCGCTGTAGTCATTGATCCCAGCGGTGAAACCTTGGTCAGTAGCAGCCACGACCACACCATTCGCCTGTGGAATCCGCGCACAGGTGAGCAACTCACTCAGCTTTTTGGGCATACTGCTTCAGTTAACTGCCTTGCCCTCAGTGCCGATGGCCGTACCCTGATCAGTGGCAGCTATGACAGTACCCTCAAATTTTGGGATCTGCACACAGGGCGGCTGTTGCGAACCAATGCGGGCCAGAGTCGTGGGGTGACGGCGTTGACCGTGAGTCCAGAGGGATGGATTGCCAGTGGCAGCCACGATCGCACGATCAAACTCTGGGATCGCACGGGAGCGCTCTTGTCCACCTTAGAAGGACACACAGGCACAATTTTTGCCCTAGCGTTTGTACCAGACAGTCAGATGTTAGTCAGTTGCAGTGCCGATCGCACCCTGCGATTATGGACACTACCAGAATAATTCTCTTCCACCCTTCCACCCTTCACCCTCCACCCCTTCCACCCTTCACCCTTCCACCCTTCCACCCTTCACCCTTCCACCCTTCCACCCTTCCACCCTTCCACCCTTCCACCCTTCCATGTCCCACGATTCACCCCAACCCGATGATGTCGTTCTAGGAGGACGCGCCCCTGCTCCCGTCGATGGCGTGATCTTGGGAGGATTGGCCGGGGTGAAGCGCCGTCTGGCTAGCGTCGATGAATCGATTCAGTTGGCGGCTTTGGCTGATGCTATGAAATACGGAGATGCCGGGATCGATTTGGTAATTGACGCGCTCACCGATCCCTCAGAGCGGGTGTGGAAGAAAGCGGATAATCTGCTGCGATCGATCGATACCCCTGAAGTCAAGGAGGCATTGAGCCTATCGGAAATGCGGGCGCTAGCTGGGGTGAAGCGTCGGCTAGCCAACCCAAATGAAGACTTGAGAATTAGCGCCCTTTCGGAAGCCATGAAGCACGGCCCTGAAGGAATTGGTGTCGTCATCGCGGCTCTGAGAGATCCGTCAGAGCGGGTTTGGAAAACGGCCAATGCCCTGCTGCGGACGGTGCCCGATCCCAGAGTAAAACAGGTATTGGCGCTGTTCTCGGCAGTGGGGATCAAATACACGGGGTTATCAGAATTACTGGCGGCGGGATGCTGGCTGGAAGCAGATTTCCAGACAAAGGAGGCTCTATACCAGATCTTTGGTCTTAACCCGCTACAGCAGTTTCGGGAGGCTTTAGTTGACAGATTGCCCTGTGAAGATTTGCAGATTATCGATCGCCTCTGGATGAAGCATAGTCATGGGCGGTTTGGCTTTAGTGTGCAAAAGGCAATCTGGAGCCAGTGTGCTGCCAGTCGTTGGGAAAAGGCGGAGGCGTGGATTCTGTTTGGCGATCGGGTGGGGTGGCGATCGAATTTGCCCTGGAATCAAAATCATTGGAAGCAGCAGGATGAAATTACCTTCAACCTCCACGCACCTGCGGGTCATTTGCCCTATTTGGGCGACACCTTTGGCATCTTTACGATCGAAGCACTCTCAGCCCGACTGACAGCATGTGGAATTCATTAAAGGATTTGCAGGTTGATAGCCTACCCGATCACATTTCAACTCAATCCCCAACCTCGATCGGTAATCCTGACCTACCAATTACCCCAACTTCGTACTATTCAAAATGACTAGCATCCATGACAATAGCTATTAACGGTTGACCCTTCACTGCTAGCCAAACTGCTATGACGCTGCGTTCTTTCTTTAAAGTCTTAATTGCTGGCACCTTGGCGCTGCTGTTGGTTGGAGTGGGCGGATTTTCCTGGATTACCGCCAATAATCCCCTAAAGCTCTTAAGCAGAGCATCTCAGGCAAACCCGATCGCCGCCATGTTTGTCTCAAAGCAGGCAACGGTTATGGTGTCGCTGCTGGTCAACCCCGATCGCCTGGAACAGTTTCGGCAAATCATGGCTCCCCCAGGCAAACGGCGACAGTCGCGGGCAGAAGTGGAGCAACTCAAGCAGAGTTTGTTGCTCACCACCGATTTAGATTATCGGCGTGATATTCAGCCCTGGCTGGGGGATGAAGTGACCCTAGCGGTGACGACTCCTGACATCGATCGCAATGATGCCAACGGTCAACAGCCTGGTTATTTGGTGGCAGCAGCGACCCGTGACCCCGATCGCGCCAAGGAGTTTTTGCAATTGTTTTGGCAGCGGCGATCGATCGCTGGGGCAGAGTTGACCTTTGAGCAATACAAGGGTGCGCAGTTAATCTCTAGCAAGGCGACCCAAGTGCCGGGTGGCAAAGCTGAAGCAACCAGTGAGACGCGCTATCCGGCTGCCTTTGCCACTGCTGTCGTGGGCGATCGATTCCTGCTCTTTGCCAACCACCCCAAAGTTTTGCGCGATGCTATCAACAATGTGCAAGCCAGTGACCTGAACTTGACCAGTTCCAGCGTTTACCAACGATCGCTACAGCAGGTGGTCAATAACCGCATCGGTTTCGTTTTCCTCAATCTTTCGCAGCCCATGCCAAACGGGGATCAGCCTGTTAATCCAGTTAAATCTGCTTATGAAGGATTAGCCGTGGGATTGTCCCTAAGCCGTGAAGGATTATTGGCAGACTCCGCCCTCCTCACCGCAGCTAATCAGCCGATCGCAGCAGCTACAACGCTTGCAAATACTCCCCTAGCTCAACCGCTTCAAGCCTTGCAGTATCTCCCCACCGGAACTCCTCTAGCCCTTACCGGAGTGGATTTGAGCCATTGGAGCAACTCATCAGCCGATCCCAGCACTGCTTTCCTGCTCCAATGGATTAAACCCTCGATCGCTGCTCTCCAGACTCAGTGGGGCATTGACTTATCCCAGGATGTCTTCAGTTGGGTGAATGGAGAATACGCCTTGGGAACGATCGTCACCAGTAACCCATCTAACCTTGGCACGCTGGATCAGTCCCCTCCCCTCAAAACCGATTGGGTATTTGTTGTAGAACGTTCTCCTGAAGCGGTGGAGGGGATCGCCCATTTGGATGCGATCGGCACCCAACAGGGTTTGAGCATCGGCACCCTTCCCATTGGCAACCAGCAGGTGTCTGCCTGGACACGGCTCCAAGCCCCAGCAGCTTCTGCCACTCTCAACGCTCAAGTTCAGGCAGTGCATACAACCGTCGGCAACTACGAGGTGTTTGCCACATCCGTCGCGGCGATGGAAACAGCCTTGCAAGCAACACAAACCCCCTTAGGAAGCAGTGCCGCCTTTCAAGCAGCCATGGCTCCCCTCCCCAAATCTGGTCAAGGCTACCTCTACTTGAATTGGCAGACGAGTCAACCCCTGCTGGAACAGCAATTCCCCTTCCTGAAATTAGTGGAACTGGCGGGGCAGCCGCTGTTCACCCATCTCCGATCGCTCACCCTCACGCGCTACGACACCACCCCCACTGTCCAACGCGACAAGCTCTTCGTTCGCCTGGGATCATTCCCCCAAGGCTGAAGTGAGGGATTTAGTTAATACCGAATTCGGGGATCAACGTAGGCATTCAAAATATCGATCGCAATACTGGCAACAACAACGATCGCCGCAAAAAATACCACAATTCCCTGCACCGTTGGGTAGTCCCGCAGGGCAATGGCTTCGTATAGCCGATTCGCCAACCCAGACCAGGAAAACGTCACCTCAGTTAAAATTGCCCCACCCAACAGCGCCGCGAAGGTCAGTCCCAGCACCGTGATGACTGGAATCAAAGCATTCTTTAGAGCATGGGCGAATAAAATTCGAGTTTCTGAAATGCCCCGCGCCCGTGCTGCTTCGACATAATCCGCCTTGAGAGTTTGCTTTAAATTGACCCGCACCATCCGCTCAAAAATGCCGCTAAGGAGAATGCCCAATGTCAAACTGGGTAGGGCTAAATAGTGCAGGGCAGTCAAGAAGCCACCCAAGTCACCACTGAGTAAGCTGTCTACGGTGTAAAGCCCAGTGCTGTAGAGCCGATCGCCCACCTGTAGCCCATCGGGGATCGAGCGATTGATGGGAAAGCGTGTCCCCAGAGGAAACCAGCGGAGTTGTACCGCAAACACCAATTGCAGCAGCATTCCCAACCAGAACAACGGAATTGCATAGGTAATGATGCCAAATAAGCGACCGCCGACATCAAACACAGTCCCCGGACGGGAGGCGGAAAGAATCCCCACACTCACCCCCACCAGGAGCGCGATCGTCATACTGAAAACTGCCAACTCCACGGTTGCAGGAAAATATTGCTGAATAATCTCCCAGACTTTTTGTCCTCGGCTGGTGAGAGAGGTGCCCAAATCCAGACTCAGTAACTGATGTAGGTAATGCAGATATTGCCGCCATAGGGGATCTGCCAACCCCAGTTGCAATCGCAGTGCCACCTTTGCACTCTCTGGGGCCCGTGGCCCCAAAATCACATCCACCGGGTCGCCCGGTGTCGCCCTCAACAACAAAAACACAACAGATGTAATAACCCACAACATCAGCGGAGCCAACAAGAGCCGCATAAAAATGTAGTAACGAAGGGCGCTGGAACGAGACATAAAATCAATAGCTAACGAGCAAACTAGACTAGCATCCCTTGCAAAAAAGCTGCTAAGGAGATTTCCGAGAAAGATGTTACCCATGTAGGGGCGAAGCATCCGGGCCATGACCTTCTGGTTGATTCAAGGGCTTGTCTGCCGGATGCTTCGCCCTTCCGGTGCCTGGTATAAACTTTTCTAGAAATCTCCTAATGACTCACGAGGGAATGTTTCGCTGTGTAGGGGTAAAATTTCCTCGAAAATTTCCGTACCTTCAATTGAGTGCGAAAATGGGTATTATCAAAACCCGCCCGATCGCCCTCGACAACATACTTTTGCCACCAGGGATACCAGACAAAACCAGTCTCATTCCACCCTACTTGCCCTTGCGTGGCAAAGTCCTAGTCGCTGGAGGTGGAGTAGGCACTACCTCCTGACTAGGCGGTTGCAACTGCTCCTGAGATAACCCTGCCTGGGACAGAAACGCAATGATATCAGCGGTAATTCCTTCATCGGCTGGGTTAGCAGCACGAGCCGTCCCAAAGGTCGCCAAAGCATCGTACCAGAACCCATACTGAGCATAGACCACAGCCCGGGCCCGCTCTGAAGCTGCTACCTTTAGTTGCCGAATCGTTGGTGCAGATGGGGTGACTCGCTCAACCCACGACTGAATGTAGGGACGCTCCAGGTAAGGGTCAGCCGCATTACACACCAGACTCACCGCCCAGCGATATTTTTTGCCGATCGCCAACTCCGGCTGCTCCTCCGGCAACTGAAATTGCACAATCCCTTGCTGCTGGATGTCCACCCGTTGGACAAATAGCGGTTCTGCAATTCCCGGCACTGTCAAAGCAAACTCCACAGGCACCGTAGGCATTTCAGACATATACCAAAAGAACACAGGACGACCCGCCGCAGTTTGTCCAATGTGATCCTTCGGTACTAAAAGTTTAATGGGCAGTGCTTGGGGGAAGGCATCTTTGGCATTGGGATCAGTTTGGCAGCCCTGCAACTTACCCGTGCGGACTCCCTGAGTAGGAGTTATGCCCTTGGGAGGCACATAGCTGGAATTGGGTCGCGCCACCGCTAGCAATGTCTGGCTCAGCGGTGCAGAATTCATGGCACTAGGAAGCGAGTTAAAACTATACAGGTGGGCGATCGTCACTGCCATCAACACATAATTCATTATCCCTCTCCCTACGCTTCACAACCAGAATAAAGCAACAGGGACTCACCCGCTTCAAGGTTCCAAGTTTAAATTACTTTGGTTCCGCAACCGGACTGAATCAGCGTGGGATGGCAATCCCTCTGCCTGAGCTAAAATATCGATCGCCCCAGCAACTTTGCTCAATGCAGTGGGTGAATAGTGAATCAAGCTGGAATGTTTCATAAACGTTTCCACCCCCAAAGCCGAAGCGTAGCGGGCTGAACCTGACGTGGGTAGCGTGTGATTTGGCCCCGCCAGATAATCTCCGATCGCCTCTGGCGTTGAGCAGCCTAGAAAAATGGCTCCGGCGTGACGAATTTTTTCCAACAATCCCCAGGGATCAGCTACTTCCAATTCCAAATGCTCTGGGGCAAACTCATTAGACAATTCCGCTGCCGTTGCCAGGGAATCGACCACCACAATCAACCCATAGTGGGCGATCGATTTCTCAGTCAACGTGCGCCGGGGATGATCAACCAATTGCTGCTCTACTTCAGCCAACACCTTACGGGCAATCACCGAATCATTCGTGAGCAAAATTGCCGCCGCCATTGGGTCATGTTCCGCTTGGGCCAGCAAGTCTGCTGCCACATGGGTGGGATTAGCACTGGCATCGGCAATGATTAGTACCTCCGAGGGCCCCGCGAGGGAATCGATCCCCACCGTCCCAAACACCAATTTCTTCGCCAACGTCACATAAATATTGCCAGGGCCCGTAATCACGTCCACCTTGGGAATGGTCTCGGTTCCATAGGCTAGGGCAGCGATCGCCTGCGCCCCACCCACTCGATAAATTTCCTCAACTCCCGCTTCCTGCGCTGCCACAAGTACGGCAGGATTCACCGTTTTTTCGGGCCCCGGAGGCGTGACCATGACGATGCGCGGCACCTTAGCCACCTTGGCAGGAATCGCATTCATCAGCACTGTGCTGGGGTAAGCCGCCCGTCCGCCTGGAATGTACAGCCCAGCCCGGTCTACAGGGGTGTAACGCTTGCCCAGCACTACGTCATCTTCACCAAACTGCACCCAACTCTTGGGGACACGCTGGCGGTGGAATGCTTCAATTTTTTGGCACGCTAACTGAATCGCGTTTAGTAAATCTTTGGAGACCTGCTGATAGGCTGCATCTAGCTCAGAGCCACTGACCCGCAAGTCCTCCGCCCTCAAAGTTTGTTGGTCAAACTCTGCCGTGTAGTGCAAAACAGCCCGATCGCCTTGGCGCTTAACGGTTTGAAGCACTTCTCGCACCGTTGCTTCCTTGTGGACAACCTGGTCGTCATGAGTCCGATCGCAGATGCGTCGCAGTTCCGCTTGGGCTTCAGCTTGCTGAGTGATAATTCGCAGCATGGAGTCGAAATGCCTGATCGTGAAGAGGGAATTGCCCATTCCGAGGACAGACGGTCTAGAACTTAAGGCTTCTAATCTAGCTGTTTCAGCCTAGCTGCCCGTACTCGTCACTCTAGCTTAACCTGGATTTTTCTAGGATTGGGAGGGCCAGGGGATAGATGATAAATTCTGGTCACTTATTACGATTTTGAAAAACCCCGCAAAATTTTTTGGTAATTTCGCCATTCCTTCTGTACAATTGGAGACTGCCTAACTTATATACAGTGTTGTAGTAGAAGAATCGTGGGAAATATTAAGTCAGCGATCAAGCGCGCTCAGGTTTCAGAAAGAAATCGGCTGCGGAACAAAGCTTATAAGTCAGCCGTTAGAACTTTGATGAAGAAATGTCTAGTTGCTGTGGACAGCTTCGGGGCTGACCCAGCACCAGAGAAAATGCAAGAGGTTCAGCGTCATTTAGCTAATGCCTATAGCAAAATTGATAAGGCGGTCAAGCGGGGAGTCCTTCACCCCAATACAGGCGGGCGCAAAAAATCTCGCTTGGCGAGGGCACTCAAGCGCTACGATCCGGCTCCCACAACCGCAACGGCTCCAGTTACAGAAGCCGCAGTCCTTGCGTCTCCAGAAGCTGATCCTGAAGCCCCACCCGTTCCCACTGAATAGTTAGAAAAGCTCCAGCCTGCCCTTCCGCCAACCAAACTCTTGTTTCTGATCCGTTCTTGGTTAGACGTTTATGCAGTTGATTGATACCCATGTCCACATCAACTTTGATGTCTTTCAGCCAGAGTTGGAAGCCGTTGCTCAGCGCTGGCGAGAGGCTGGGGTCGTGCGGTTGGTGCATTCCTGCGTTGAACCCTCAGAGTTTGGTGGCATCCAGTCCCTAGCCGATCGGTTTTCCGAATTGTCCTTCGCTGTGGGTCTGCATCCGCTAGATGCCGACAAATGGACGGATGAGTCTGCCAACCAGATTTTGTCCTTGGCAAAGTCCGACAACCGAGTCGTGGCGATCGGGGAAACAGGCTTGGACTTTTACAAGGCTGATAATCAACGGCAACAGGAACAGGCATTCGGCGGTCAACTGACGATCGCTCACCAGCTAGGGCTACCAGTGATTATCCACTGTCGAGATGCAGCCGCTGCCATGTGGGACTTTTTACAAAGGTTCGCCCAAGAGCATAGGATTTCTGCTTTCAAAGGAGTGATGCATTGCTGGGGCGGCACCCCCGAAGAAACTCAGTGGTTTCTCGATCTGGGCTTCTACATTAGTTTCAGCGGGACGGTGACCTTCAAGAATGCCACCACCATTCAAGCCTCTGCCCAAATGGTGCCGATCGATCGCCTCCTCGTGGAAACAGACTGTCCATTTCTGGCTCCCGTCCCCAAACGTGGAGAACGCCGAAATGAACCTGCCTACGTGCGCTATGTGGCCGATCGCGTTGCCCAACTCCGCGAGATTTCCCTCGATACCCTCGCCGACGCAACAACGCAAAACGCCAATCGCCTCTTCCAATTTCTGGACGTAGTTTAAAGGGCTAAAGCTCACTGAAACCTCTTGAATGAGTGGTTTCGAGTCATCAACTCTTCAATGAGTGCCAGTGACGTGCCTGAAAATGCACAAATTGGCTTCGTTTTCAACTTGCTTAACATAACTTGTTGAGGAAGTCATCCCAGACCCATTTACATACGTCATAATGTATAGGAATGTATAGGAGCTTGAATCAAAAAGTCCATATTGGGTTACGCCTACGAGTTGCTCTTCCCCTCAATACATCCCAAATTTGCTCACCCCCTTTGCCCAATCTTTGCCTTGAAACTCTGAATTTTTAGATCGAGTCCTTCTGAAGGGCTTGCTTTTCTGTTGACATATTTTTGTGAATCGACTATACTTCGGAACTCGCGCTGGGCGTGACTCCGAGAAGACGTATGACTAGAGGAGACGCATGATTAATCTGACCCATACTGCACCCGCTTTCACGTTACCAGACCTAGTGGAAATTCAGCGGGCGAGTTTCCGTTGGTTCCTAGAAGAAGGGCTGATTGAAGAACTGGAGAGCTTTTCGCCGATTACCGACTACACCGGCAAGTTAGAGCTTCACTTCTTAGGCAGCAACTACAAACTCAAGCGTCCTAAATACGACGTGGATGAATCCAAGCGGCGGGATGGCACCTATGCTGTACAAATGTATGTTCCCACTCGGCTCATTAATAAGGAGAGTGGCGAGATCAAGGAACAAGAGGTGTTCATTGGCGACCTGCCGTTGATGACCGATCGCGGTACTTTCATCATCAACGGCGCAGAACGGGTCATCGTCAACCAGATCGTGCGGAGTCCTGGCGTATACTACAAGTCCGAAACCGACAAAAACGGTCGTCGCACCTACAACGCTAGCCTCATTCCCAACCGGGGAGCATGGCTGAAGTTTGAAACCGACAAAAATGACTTGGTGTGGGTTCGGATTGATAAAACACGCAAGCTGTCTGCCCAAGTGCTGTTGAAGTCTCTGGGCCTAACGGATAACGAAATTTTTGATGCCTTGCGTCACCCCGAATACTTCCAGAAGACGATCGAAAAAGAAGGGCAGTTTACCGAAGAAGAAGCCCTAATGGAGCTTTACCGCAAGCTGCGTCCTGGTGAGCCTCCCACGGTTTCCGGGGGTCAGCAGTTGTTGGATTCTCGCTTCTTTGACCCCAAACGTTATGACTTGGGACGGGTGGGCCGCTACAAGCTGAACAAGAAGCTGCGGCTGACTGTGCCTGAGGCAACGCGAGTGCTGACGGCTCAAGACATTTTGGCGGCGATCGACTACCTAATTAACCTGGAATTTGACATCGGCAACATCGATGACATTGATCACTTGGGCAATCGTCGTGTGCGGTCTGTGGGTGAATTGCTCCAGAACCAAGTGCGGGTTGGTCTCAATCGCCTAGAGCGGATTATTCGAGAACGGATGACGGTTTCTGATTCTGATTCTTTGACCCCAGCTTCTTTGGTGAACCCGAAGCCCTTGGTTGCAGCGATTAAGGAATTCTTTGGCTCCTCCCAACTGTCCCAGTTTATGGATCAAACCAATCCTCTGGCAGAGTTGACCCACAAGCGCCGCTTAAGTGCCCTTGGCCCGGGCGGTTTAACCCGTGAACGCGCTGGCTTTGCGGTGCGGGATATTCACCCCTCTCACTACGGACGCATTTGCCCGATCGAAACTCCTGAAGGCCCGAACGCTGGACTCATTGGCTCTTTGGCCACCCATGCTCGCGTCAACTCCTACGGCTTTGTGGAAACTCCTTACTACTTCGTGGAAAATGGGCGCGTTCTGAAAGACCAAGTGCCGGTTTACATGACCGCCGATGAAGAAGATGACCTCCGGGTGGCTCCAGGAGATCTGTCGATGGATGAGAACGGTTACATTTTGGGCAATTCCGTGCCCGTCCGTTATCGCCAGGATTTCACCACTACGACTCCTGATCAGGTGGATTGCGTGGCGGTTTCTCCTGTGCAGATCATCTCAGTGGCTGCGTCGCTGATTCCGTTCTTGGAGCATGATGACGCAAACCGTGCCCTCATGGGATCAAACATGCAACGGCAGGCGGTTCCCCTCTTGCGCCCAGAGCGGCCCTTGGTGGGAACTGGCTTGGAAGCGCAAGCAGCCCGTGACTCTGGAATGGTAGTCGTGTCCCGCACCGATGGCGAAGTGACCTATGTGGCTGCCGATCGCATCCGGGTGAGGGAAAACCCCCAAGGACGGGAAATTGAATACACGTTGCAGAAATACCAGCGCTCTAATCAAGACACCTGCTTAAACCAGCGGCCGATCGTGTTTGTGGGCGATCGGGTGGTGGCAGGTCAAATCCTGGCCGATGGTTCTGCCACGGAAGGGGGAGAACTGGCCCTGGGACAAAATGTCCTCGTGGTCTACATGCCGTGGGAAGGCTACAACTACGAAGATGCCATCTTGATCAGCGAACGCTTGGTCTACGACGACATTTACACCTCAATCCACGTTGAAAAATACGAAATTGAGGCTCGGCAAACCAAACTTGGACCTGAAGAAATCACCCGTGAAATTCCCAACGTCGGTGAAGATTCCCTCCGGCAATTGGATGAGGAAGGGATTATTCGCGTCGGAGCTTGGGTAGATGCAGGGGATATTCTCGTCGGGAAGGTGACTCCCAAGGGTGAGTCAGACCAACCTCCAGAAGAAAAACTGTTGCGCGCCATTTTTGGTGAAAAAGCCAGAGATGTCCGCGACAACTCCCTGCGAGTACCCAACGGTGAGAAGGGGCGTGTGGTAGATGTGCGCCGCTTTACCCGCGAACAGGGAGATGAATTGCCTCCGGGTGCCAACATGGTCGTTCGCATCTATGTGGCTCAAAAGCGCAAAATCCAGGTGGGCGACAAAATGGCGGGTCGCCACGGTAACAAAGGCATCATCTCGCGTATTCTGTCGCCAGAAGATATGCCCTACTTGCCCGATGGCACCCCTGTCGATATTGTCCTCAATCCCTTGGGAGTTCCTTCCCGGATGAATGTGGGACAGGTGTTCGAGTGTCTTTTGGCGTGGGCTGGCGAGAACATGGATCTGCGCTTCAAAATCATTCCCTTTGATGAGATGCACGGATCAGAAAAATCTCGGGAAACCGTCCACGGTAAGTTGCTGGAAGCCCGCGAAATCATGGATAAGGAGTGGCTCTTCAATCCAGATAATCCAGGCAAGATTCAGGTATTTGATGGACGAACTGGGGAGCCATTCGATCGCCCTGTCACGGTGGGCAAAGCCTACATGCTGAAACTGGTGCATCTTGTTGACGATAAGATTCACGCCCGTTCCACTGGCCCTTACTCCCTGGTGACTCAACAACCCTTGGGTGGCAAGGCTCAGCAGGGCGGTCAGCGGTTTGGTGAAATGGAGGTGTGGGCCTTGGAGGCGTTTGGAGCCGCCTACACCTTGCAGGAGTTGCTCACGGTCAAGTCCGATGACATGCAGGGACGCAATGAAGCGCTCAATGCGATCGTCAAGGGCAAGTCCATTCCCCGTCCCGGTACGCCTGAATCCTTTAAGGTGCTGATGCGAGAGTTGCAGTCCCTCTGTTTGGACGTTGCGGTTCACAAAGTCGAAACGAAGGAGGATGGCATGAACAAGGATGTCGAAGTTGACTTGATGGCGGATGTCAGTAGCCGTCGCGCTCCCTCCCGCCCCACCTATGAATCGATTTCGAGAGATGAGTTTGTTGAGGAAGAGGACTAGGGGTCTGTTAAGTATTACTTTTTGCGTCGAAATCAGTAAGGTAGCGATTACCTTGCTGATGCCAAACTCATTAATCAAACACTGACAAACCACTAGAGTTTGCGATCGAGGCTGGGGAACCCCCTTCCCTAGCCTGTCCCCCACCTCAATTTATTTTTGCCACACTGCATAAGGAAATTTGCGCGATGCCTAAGCTAGAACAGCGGTTTGACTATGTCAAGATTGGTCTCGCCTCACCAGAGCGGATTCGTCAGTGGGGAGAGCGGACATTACCCAACGGGCAAGTGGTGGGTGAAGTCACCAAACCGGAGACGATCAACTACCGGACGTTGAAGCCAGAAATGGATGGGCTTTTCTGCGAACGGATTTTTGGCCCCGCCAAGGATTGGGAATGTCATTGCGGTAAATACAAGCGAGTGCGCCATCGCGGGATCGTTTGTGAGCGTTGCGGCGTGGAAGTCACCGAGTCACGGGTGCGCCGCCACCGCATGGGCTACATCAAACTGGCGGCTCCCGTCGCCCACGTTTGGTATCTCAAAGGGATTCCCAGTTATATGGCGATTCTCCTAGATATGCCGTTGCGGGATGTAGAACAGATCGTCTATTTCAATGCCTATGTAGTGTTAAATGCAGGCAATGCGGAAAACTTAACCTACAAGCAACTGCTGACGGAAGACCAATGGATTGAGATTGAAGACCAAATCTACAGTGAGGACTCCCAACTGACTGGAGTCGAGGTGGGGATTGGAGCGGAGGCTTTGCAGCGCTTGCTCCAAGACATTGATTTGGGCAAAGAGACAGAGCAACTGCGGGAGGAAATCGCTACTTCCAAGGGTCAGAAACGCGCCAAGTTAATTAAGCGGTTACGGGTTGTAGACAACTTTATTGCGACTGGCTCCAATCCTGATTGGATGGTCTTGTCCGTCGTGCCCGTGATTCCCCCCGATTTGCGCCCCATGGTGCAGTTGGATGGGGGACGCTTTGCCACCTCTGACTTGAATGACCTCTATCGCCGCGTCATTAACCGCAACAATCGCCTGGCCCGCCTCCAGGAGATTTTGGCTCCTGAAATCATCGTGCGGAACGAGAAGCGGATGTTGCAAGAAGCGGTGGATGCGCTGATTGATAATGGCCGTCGCGGTCGTACCGTGGTGGGTGCCAACAATCGGCCTCTGAAGTCGCTCTCAGACATTATTGAGGGGAAGCAGGGACGATTCCGGCAGAACTTGCTGGGTAAGCGGGTTGACTATTCGGGACGATCGGTCATTGTGGTGGGTCCCAAGCTCAAGATCCATCAGTGTGGTTTGCCGAGGGAAATGGCGATCGAACTCTTCCAACCGTTCGTGATTCACCGCCTGATTCGGCAAGGGTTGGTCAACAACATCAAAGCTGCCAAGAAGTTGATTCAACGGGGCGATCCCAGCGTTTGGGAAGTGTTGCAGGATGTGATTGAGGGACACCCCGTCATGCTCAACCGCGCTCCTACCCTGCATCGATTGGGGATTCAAGCCTTTGAACCCATTCTGGTGGATGGACGCGCGATTCAACTGCATCCCCTCGTATGTCCGGCGTTCAACGCTGACTTCGACGGTGACCAGATGGCGGTTCATGTCCCCCTCTCCATAGAATCTCAAGCAGAAGCCCGGTTGCTGATGCTGGCTTCCAACAATATCATGTCTCCAGCCACGGGTCGCCCGATTATTACACCTAGTCAAGATATGGTTTTGGGTTGTTACTACTTAACGACTGAAAATCTACTGGGTCAAAATGGGGCGGGAACCTACTTTGGTCATATGGATGACGTGATCATCGCCTATGAGCAAAAGCAGGTCGATCTCCATGCTTACATCTGGGTGCGCTTTGATGGGGAGGTAGAGTCGGATGAGCCAGAGGCAGAGCCAGAGGTGCTAGCCGCGCCAGAAAGCACAACCCGGATTTATTCTGGGGTGCGATCGGGGAATCCCTTGCGTCGTGTGAGAGAGGATGCCGAGGGGAACCTCATCACGCAATACATTCGCACCACACCGGGTCGAATCATTTATAACCGGACGATTCTCCAAGCGTTAGTGGGTTGACGTGAAAAAGATGGAAGGTGTAGGGGCGAAATACTCGTCTCTACACCCTTTTTTCTCAGTATTTGCAGGGACTTAGCAATGGAACAGAGAGCCATGATGACAGACCAGTTGACCAAGCAGCCCGATAAAGCTATTTTTCGTAATCGCGTGATTGATAAGGGTCAGCTTAAAAAGTTGATCTCCTGGGCATTTACCCGCTACGGGACTGCCCGCACTGCTCAGATGGCAGATTTGCTCAAGGATTTAGGCTTCCGTTATGCCACGAAAGCCGGGGTTTCCATTAGTGTGGATGACCTCCAGATTCCAGCCAAAAAGCAGGAATTATTGCGTGGCGCTGAGGAAGAGATTAAGGCGACAGAAATGCGCTATACCCGTGGCGAAATTACCGAAGTGGAGCGCTTCCAAAAGGTGATTGACACCTGGAATAGCACGAGCGAGGAACTGAAGGATGAAGTGGTGCGCCACTTTAGAGCCAATGACCCGCTGAACTCTGTCTACATGATGGCATTTTCTGGGGCACGGGGAAATATTTCCCAGGTGCGTCAGTTGGTGGGAATGCGGGGTTTGATGGCGAATCCCCAGGGTGAAATTATTGACTTGCCCATTAAAACAAATTTCCGTGAAGGATTAACTGTCACCGAGTATATTATTTCCTCCTACGGTGCCCGGAAGGGACTCGTAGACACGGCGCTACGGACGGCTGACTCTGGGTATTTGACACGTCGCTTGGTGGATGTATCCCAGGATGTGATTATTCGCGAGTTGGACTGTGGCACGTTGCGGGGTATTCCCGCTCGGAGCATGATGGACGACGATCGCGTCCTGATTGCCCTCAAAGATCGGTTGCTGGGACGGGTGCTATCGGAAGATGCCCTCCACCCCCAAACCGGAGAAGTGGTTGTAGCGCGTAATCAGGACATTTCCGATGAGTTGGCCAATGCCATTGCCAAGGCAGGAATTGATCAAGTGATGGTTCGATCGCCCCTAACCTGCGAAGCGGCGCGATCGGTTTGCCAACACTGCTACGGCTGGAGCCTGGCCCACGCCCACATGGTAGACATGGGGGAAGCGGTGGGGATCATTGCTGCACAGTCGATCGGAGAACCTGGAACCCAGTTGACGATGCGGACGTTCCACACTGGCGGGGTGTTCACGGGAGAACTGGCCCGTCAAGAACGGGCGAAGTACGATGGAGTGATTCGCTATGCCAAAAAAGGTATCCGATCGCGCCCCTTCCGCACCCGCCACGGGGAAGATGCCCAGGTGATGGAATCAAACGCTGAGATTAATCTAGAGTCTAGCGATCGGAAGGAAGCCTTCTCCATCTCCCAAGGTTCGATTCTGTTTGTGCAGAATGGGGAGCGGGTGAAAAAAGACCAGATTCTCGCCGAGGTGCCTTTGGCAGGACGGACTCGTCGCACCACGGAGAAAGCAACCAAGGACGTGGCTACGGACTTGGCAGGCGAAGTTATGTTTGCTGATATCATTCCTGAAGAGAAGAAAGACCGTCAAGGCAACACCACTCGGATTGCCCAGCGGGGCGGACTGGTGTGGATTCTTTCTGGCGAGGTCTACAATCTGCTTCCCGGTGCAGAACCGACGGTGAAGAATGGCGATCAGGTAGAAGCGGGGAGCGTCTTAGCGGAAACCAAACTGGTCACTGAGCATGGTGGCGTAGTGCGTCTGAGCCAAGAAAATACCAGCGGTGCCGCTCTGTCTGAGACGGGCAAAGGGGGACGGGAGATTGAAATCATCACGGCCTCGGTGATCCTCGACCAGGCGAAAGTCCATGTCGAAAGTCATCAGGGACGGGATCAGTACATTGTTGAAACGACCAATAATCAGCGCTTTTTCCTCAAAACCACCCCTGGCACGAAGGTGATCAACAATCAAGTGATTGCCGAACTAGACGACCACAGCTACCACACCCAAAGTGGCGGCATCATCAAGTACTCAGGCGTGGAAGTGTCCAAAAAGGGCAAGGCGAAGCAGGGGTATGAAGTGGTGCAAGGCGGCACGCTGCTGTGGATTCCTGAAGAGGCCCACGAGGTCAACAAGGATATTTCCTTGCTCTTAGTCGAGGATGGTCAGTACGTGGAAGCGGGTACTGAAGTGGTGAAGGATATCTTCTGTCAAAGCAATGGCATTGTGGAAGTGATCCAGAAAAATGACATTCTCCGGGAGATTGTGGTGAAGCCTGGGGATCTGCACATGATCGATGGGCCACCTGGCGACGGCATCACGAAGGAGGGTAGTTTGTTCAATCCTGGACAGGAAGTTCTGCCTGGCTTGGTTCCGAGTGAACTGCGCTTTGTGGAATATGTGGAAACTCCCGAAGGGCCAGCCGTCCTGTTGCGCCCTGTGACAGAGTTTACTGTTCCTGACGAACCCCCGGCTCCCAGTCAGGAATCAACCAGTGAGTCGATCGGCCGCGCCATTAAGCTCCGAGCTGTCCAACGCCTGTCCTACAAGGATGGGGAACGGGTGAAATCCGTGGAGGGGTTGGAACTGCTGCGGACACAACTGGTGCTGGAAATCGATCGCGAAGCTCCTCAATTGGCTGCCGATATTGAATTGGTGCCCGATGAAACGGAGGAGGGCATTATGCGCTTGCAACTGGTGATTTTGGAGTCGTTGGTGATTCGGCGCGACATTGCCGCAGACACCACCCAGGGCAGCACCCACACCCGTTTGCTGGTGAGCGATGGGGAACAAATTGAACCCGGTGCCGTGGTCGCGCGGACTGAGATTCAATGCAAGGAAGCCGGAGAAGTCCGGGGAGTCCGGGATGAGAATGAAGCGGTGCGCCGAATTCTGGTGGTCACCAAAGCTGACCAAATGACGATCGAAACCCGCAGAAAGACTCCAACCGTCAAGGTGGGCGATCTGGTCGTGGCAGGGAAGGATACGATCGCCTCGGATATGCTGGCTCCTGAATCGGGGCAGGTTGTAGAAGTGGGCGACAACTCTGTGTTAATGCGGGTTGCCCGTCCCTATCGGGTTTCTCCTGGCGCTGTGTTGCACATCGACAACAGCGACCTCGTGCAGCGGGGTGACCACTTAGTGCTACTGGTGTTTGAGCGGACGAAGACCGGAGATATCATCCAGGGTTTGCCCCGGATTGAAGAACTGCTGGAAGCCCGGAAACCCAAGGAAGCCTGTGTGCTAGCTGAGCGGCCAGGTGTCGTGCAGGTGGTCTATGGCGATGACGACTCTGTAGAGGTGAAGGTGATTGAATCCGACGGGGTGATCACCGAGTACTCACTAAATTCTGGACAGAATTTGATTGTCTCTGACGGTCAGGAGGTCGAAGCTGCCGAAGCGTTGACTGACGGCCCCTCAAATCCCCACGAAATCTTGGAAATCTTCTTCAAAGTGAACCGAGAAACGCTAGGGGTGCATGATGCGTCGTTGGTGAGCTTGCAGAAGGTACAAACTTTCTTGGTGAATGAGGTGCAATCGGTGTACCAATCCCAGGGGGTCGATATTTCCGACAAACACATTGAAGTGATTGTGCGGCAGATGACTTCTAAGGCGCGGGTGGATGATGGAGGCGACACCACGATGCTGCCGGGGGAACTGGTGGAAATCTATCAGGTGCAACGGTTTAATGAAACCATCTCGATTACCGGGGGCGCTCCGGCTGAGTACACGCCAGTGATGCTGGGAATTACGAAGGCTTCGTTGAACACCGATAGCTTTATTTCAGCCGCCAGTTTCCAAGAAACAACGCGGGTGCTGACGGAGGCAGCGATCGAAGGCAAGTCCGATTGGTTGCGCGGTCTAAAGGAAAACGTGATCATCGGTCGCCTGATTCCAGCAGGGACTGGCTTCAATGCTTACGAGGAAGCCAATACTCCCGATGTTGATCTCTCCTACGAAGGAACAGGAATGTTCGATGAGGAAGGTGACCTGAGTGATGTGGTGTTGGACGATCGCACTGCCCGCAGCTATGGCTTAGAGAACTTCGACGATCGCCCTGGTTTCGCCATTGTGAAGGAGGAGCCTGTGGACATCCCCGCAGCAGCTATCATTCTGGATGACGACGAACTGATTGACGATGGCTTCGGCACTCATGACAATGTAGTAGACGACGTGGTAGACGACGTAGTAGACGACGAAGACGACGACGCGGATGATGACGACATCGACGAGGACGAAGACGAGTAACCTCGAAGTCAACCTCTAATAAAAAAGGGTTCCATCTCAGAAGAGACAGAACCCTTTTTTCTTGGTTACACCAGGACTACAGCATTTTAAGCGGATGCCTGCTAGAGATATTTATCACAACGTTGTCAAAACCGCTCTAGTCAAAGATGGCTGGACGGTTACTCATGATCCTTTCAGAATTCGTCTTGCTAAAAATAAAAACTTATTTGTTGACTTGGGGGCAGAACGGCTGATTGCTGCCGAGTGAGGGTTAGAGAAAATCGCTGTGGAAATCAAGAGCTTTACTCGCGAATCCGATATGAAAGATTTAGAGGAAGCGTTGGGGCAGTTTGTTTTGTATGCACGTCTACTAATTCGCCATGCGCCTGAACGTACCCTCTATCTTGCAGTATCAGAAGAATTCCGAAGAAGTGTATTTGAAGAAGAAGCGGGTCAAGTTTTGATTGAAGATGGATTGATTCGACTCATGACATTTGAACCTAAAGAGGAGATTATTGTCCGATGGATTCCCTAGAAATAACCTATCAGACGATCGTGGAAAAAGTTTTGCATGAGTATGCAGAATACTTACGTCAGGATAGTAATGTACAAATCGAATTAGTATTCGATCGACCGCATGATCACTATCTACTAGTTGAAACGGGTTGGCAGAATAGCGATCGGGTTTATGGCACACTGCTTCACATTGACATCATTGACCACAAACTCTGGATTCAGCACGATGGCACAGAAGATGGAATCGTCAATGACCTGGTTGCCGCAGGTGTTCCAAAACAATCTATTGTCCTAGCATTTAGGTCGATCGAGCGGCGCAAGCTGACAGAATTTGCTGTCTCCTAAATTAGCTACAGAGAGGTCAACCGATCGATATTTTTGAGTATGTATATTCTATTTGAAACAAGTATTATTAGCTTTATCTCAACCTGCATCAATCACCTTAAATGCACTAACTCACGATCGAGCTTTCCGACTTATCTCCATCACCATTAATGCCTAAAACGATCGCCAAACCGGGTTACAAATCCCAGGCAGCAGACACCAGTATTGATGCAGACCTTCAGCAATTTAGCTTGTTGCGAAAGTGGAGCTTGGGCGATCGGTTGCAATTGAGCGCCAAACTTAGCCGCCACCTTAGAGCTTTGTGTTTAGCAGGCATCAAACAGCGGTGCCCCACAGGTTCAGCGTTGGAACGTCGCACCCAGTTCGATCGGGCAGTGTTGGCAGAAAAACTTCACCCAGGCTTTAGACCCAAACTAGTTGATGAAACGATGTGGATTCAGGATTCCATAGAACTAGCAGAGCAGCTTCACTCGATTCTGGAAGCGAACGCAATTCCTTACTACGTGGGGGGCGGGGTTGCAAGCTCAGCCCACGGTGAACCACGGGCGACACGGGATTTAGACCTAATTGTGCAGATTCAGCCAGAGGCATTGAGTGTGCTAGTGGAGATTTTGGAAGTTCATCATTTTTATTGCCCAGAAGGGGCCGTTGAAGAGATTAAGCAGGGCAGAAGCAGGATGTTGAATATCACCAACATCGAAACCTCAGCCAATGCAGACCTATTCATCATGGATGTGTCTCCCTTTGCCCAGTCGCAAATGGCCCGCCGATCGCTCATTTCGGTAGATGGAACCCACCAATTTTGGATATGCAGTGCCGAAGACACAGTGCTGCAAAAATTACTCTGGCGACGTAGCAGTCAATCGGAGCAGCAATGGCGGGATGTGTTGGGCGTATTAAAGGTGCAGGTTGACCATTTAGATTACAGCTATCTCGCGGAGTGGGCTGAGCAATTGGGCATTCTCGATGTCCTCTCTCAAGCATTTGTAGCAGCAGGGGTTTAACCTAATTCGATCGCAGTGCTGTTTCCATCAGAATCGCCTGACCACTCACAGCAGGACAATTCTCCCCAGGGTGTCGCTGAATATAACTGCCATCGGCTTGGAGATCCCAGGCGTACCGATTGTCTCCCATCATGATCCCCAGAATTTCTTGTAAGTCCTTAGCCAGTCCTGGATCTTCAATGGGGATCACCGCTTCCACCCGGCGATCGAGATTGCGGGTCATCCAATCTGCACTACCAATAAACACCTCTTCCTGACCTTGGTTGTGGAAATAGAAAATTCGCGAGTGTTCCAAAAAGCGGCCAACGATACTGACGACCCGAATCGTTTCGCTAACGTCAGGCACTCCAGGACGCAGGCAACAAATCCCGCGCACAATCAAGTCAATCACCACGCCAGCTTGGGATGCTTCATAAAGCGCCGCAATAATCTGGGGATCAACTAGGGCGTTCATCTTAGCCACAATCCGTCCTGAGGAACCTTGCCGGGCATGATCCACTTCGCGCTGAATTAGGGCAAGAATTCGATCGCGGAGATTCACTGGTGCCACCAGCAATTTCCGGTAGGACTGTTGCCGGGAGTAACCTGTTAAATAATTGAACAGATCGGTCAAATCTGCTCCCAACTCTTCACGGCAACTCAAGATGCCAACATCTGTATAAAATCGGGCGGTTTTGGAATTGTAGTTGCCGGTGCCAACATGGACGTAGCGGCGAATCTGCTTACCCTCCCGGCGCACAACCAACGTGATTTTGGTGTGTGTCTTGAGTCCAACCAGTCCATAAACCACATGCACGCCCACTTTCTCTAATTTCCGGGCCCAGTTGATATTATTCTCTTCATCAAAGCGCGCTTTTAATTCCACCAATGCTGCCACCTGTTTGCCATTTTCCGCAGCCGTGATCAGAGCATTCAAAATTGGTGAGTCTCCCGATGTGCGATACAGAGTCATTTTGATGGCTAAGACATCTGGGTCACTCGCCGCATGAATGATAAAGCGTTGTACTGAGGCGGAGAAAGATTGGTAAGGGTGGTGCAGCAGGACATCTTGCTTGCGGATAATTGAGAAAAAGTCCTCTTCATCATCAGCAGGAGTTCCCGCTCTTTCACTGACTCGCCGCAACTGTGGAGGGACGACGGGAGTCCAAGGAGCATCCTTTAAATCCGGCAAGGGCAAATCGAGCAAGGACATTAGGTCTCCCAGTCCCAATATGCCATCAACTTCGTACACATCCCGTTCCCCAAGCTCTAGCTCCCGTCTGAGCATTTCCCGCACTGGGGCAGGCATGGAAGCTTGCACTTCCATCCGCACCACAGACCCCCCGAAACGGCGCTTGCGGAGTTCTTGTTCGATCGCCCGCATCAGGTCGCCCGCTTCGTCTTCTTCCAGTTCTAGGTCAGCGTTGCGGGTGATCCGAAAGGGGTAGTACTCCTGGATATTCATTCCAGGGAAGAGAAATTCTAAGTTGTGGGCGATCGTCTGCTCCAAGGGCACCCCTACCCATACCGCAGGACTATCGGTGTCTTTGGGTGTGGGGCTGCCCATTTCTAGAGGCAAGGGTAAAAACCGGGGCAGCAGCTTCGGCACCTTGACCCGCGCAAAATGCTCTTCTTCCGTCTCAGCATCCTTCACCACCACGGCTAAGTTAAGGCTGAGGTTGGAAATGTAGGGAAAGGGATGACCGGGATCAACAGCCAAAGGCGTAAGTACGGGGAAAATTTGGGACTCGAAATATTGTTGTAGGTAAAGCCGTTGTTCCTGGTTCAGGTCGATGTAGTCGAGGATATGAATCCCGCGATCGGTGAGCAACGGGCGAATCACTTGCTCAAAATGTTGGTGCTGTTGCGCGACTAAGGGCGATAGTTTTTGACCGATTAAGTCCAACTGTTCCTGGGGAGTGCGCCCGTCAGGGGTAAGCTGGCTGACGTTTGCAGCTAATTGTTCCTTGATGGCAGCAACCCGCACCATAAAGTATTCGTCCAGGTTAGAGCTAAAAATACCCAAGAATTTGAGCCGTTCCAGTAATGGAGTGCGGGGGTCTAACGCCTCATGCAAAACCCGATAGTTAAACTCCAGCCAACTTCCTTCCCGACTGAAATAATACTGGGGATCACTCAGGCTAATTGAATTCGTGGTTTTCTTGGTTCTAGGCATGGCTTTAGGTTAGGGCAGCACAGCATTAACGAATCGGATCTGAAACCGGGACAAAAAGTCAGGGTGTGGCTCGGTAGGACATATTTGTAGCAGCATACCCCTCTACCGTGCTTAAAAGATGGTAGTACAGGATACATAGCCTCGGTCTCAATATTGCTTTGCCGATAAAATTCGCATAAAAAACAGCCACGATCGCCCGATCGCAGCTGTTTTTTACGGAAATAAAAGTTCAACAGGACTTCTGCACAGACTTGTAAAACAAGGGGCTTAAGCCCCTTGTTAGCGTGAAGTAACTTGAAACAACTTAGGCGGCCGCTAGATTTTGGGCGGCAAAGTCCCAGTTCACCATATGGTCAAGGAAGGCTTGAGCAAAGTCAGGACGACGATTCTGGTAATCGAGGTAGTAGGCATGTTCCCACACATCCATCGTCAGCAAAGCCTTTTGTCCGTGGGCGATCGGGTTTTCAGCGTTGGAGGTTTTGGTGACCTTCAGGGTGCCGTTGTCCAAAATCAGCCAAGCCCAACCACTGCCAAACTGAGTTACCCCAGCATTTTTGAATTCTTCTTTGAACTTCTCAAAACTGCCGAACGCTGTGTTGATCAAATCTGCGATCGGCCCTGTCGGAGTGCCACCACCACTGGGCTTCATGCTGTTCCAATAAAAGGTATGGTTCCAAACCTGAGCCGCGTTGTTAAACACACCCGCTTTGGCTGGATCTTTAAAGGTTGCTTGAATTACTTCTTCCAGTGATTTATCTGCTAACTCCGTATCCTGAACCATTTTATTGAGGTTCGTCACATAGCCAGCGTGGTGCTTGTCGTGGTGAAATTCAAAGGTTTGTGGCGACATAAATGGCACGAGGGCATTGTAGTCGTAGGGTAAAGCAGTAAGTTCAAATGCCATTGAATGAAATCCTCTCTAATTGCTTGGAGTCTGGTTATTGGGACGTACTTAGCGAAACAGCTAAACCTATTGACGAAATATATCTTTACAACTGGATCTTATCTCAAAAGCTGACTGTAGCAACACATACGGATTCATCAGTATCACTCTCTAGAGGAATGGAACGGCCCTTAAGGTGGCACCATAATATAGAGCAACTGTAAATATTTAAGTATCTGGAACTTATATGACTCGCTCAGCTTGCTTAATTTTCAACCCAGTTGCCGGACAGGGAAATCCAGAAGTAGACCTGGAAAGAATTAAAACCCTTTTGGAGCCTACGATCGCCCTTGATATTCACATGACAACGGAAGAAATAGATGCTGATCACCTCGCCCGTGAAGCCGTGAAACGGGGTGTGGAAGCCATCATTGCCTCTGGAGGCGATGGCACCCTGTCAGCCACCGCCGCCGCTTTGGTTGGCACTAATATTCCCTTTGGGGTCATTTCCCGTGGAACCGCGAACGCCTTTGCCAATGCCTTGGGCATTCCTGACACGATCGACGCAGCCTGTCAGGTTATTCTTCAAGGCAAAACTCAGGTGGTTGATGCCGCCTACTGCAATGGCAAACCAATGATTCTCTTGGCAGGGATTGGGTTTGAGGCAGAGGCCGTGGAGCAAGCGAGCCGCGAGTCAAAAAATCGCTTTGGCATGTTGGCCTATATTTTGGCAGGGGTGAGGCAACTGCAAAACTTGCAGACCTTTGAAGCCGAGATTGAGACAGAGGACAAGATTATTAGCGTGACAGCTACGGCAGTGACGATCGCCAATGCGGCTCCAAATACTTCAATTTTGGCTCAGGGGCCAGCGGGGGTTGTGTTTGATGATGGAGTTTTGGATGTCACGATCGTGGCTCCGGCAAATGTGGCAGGGGCGATCGCCGCCTCCTACAACTTGCTCAGAACGGCCTTCAGCGGGTTGGCCAGCCAACGGGATGACATTGGTTATCTGCGGGCGAAAAGTATTAAGGTCAAAACTGAGCCGCCGCAAAAAGTGGTGCTGGATGGCGAGATTATCGGGACAACTCCGATCGAGATAGAGTGCGTACCCGGTGGATTGACCGTGTTCGTTCCTACCGCTGAGGAAGAGGAAGAGGCTCTGTTGGAAAAGCTGGAAGGTCTACCTAACTTGGTCATTGAAGACAAAGTGATGAAGGCAAAGCCTGAAATTGAGGCTGAAGTCCTTATGGCTGGATAATAAGCCCTAAACTCCCTTCCTACAAATCAGTTTCGCCCTGAAAGGGTTTACTCAACAGATCTTTGAAAACTTCTTTGGCTGAAGCATCTTTGGAGCTTATTTCTCCTTGAGACTTAAGTTGTGGCTCTGTTTGACGTAGACGCTCCTCCATCTCATTCCGTAGCGCTTGCACTTCTTGGAGAATCATCTCGATCGTCACCTCATTTTTGAGGTTGACCTTGTAATCTGCCTCCGCACGGGCGCGGTCTCGGAGTCCTTCCCGATTCTGGCTCATCACAATCAACGGCCCTTGCAACGCCACCAATACCGCCAAAATCAGGTTAAAGAAGACATAAGGATAGGGATCAAAGGGATTGCCCAATAGATGTAGGGAATTGACGATCATCCACGTCACAGTCGATCCCAGGAGAATAATAATAAACGCCCAACTGCCATTGAGTTCAGCCACTTTATCGGCGATTCGATCGCTCCACGTCAGCGATCGTTCTATTTCCTCATCGACGTTTTTAGAAGTCCGTTGCGAAAGCAGGATATTTGTTTCCCGCAACCGCTCCGACATCGTGTGCAAAATTGCCAAAGCAGCGCGGGGCTGCAACCCAATGTAGGTCAGCAGCATATCTCGTGTTAGCTCCAGCAGATCCACATCGGTCACTGCGCGGGCACTGGCACTGCGCGGCTTGTCATCCACCAACGCCAACTCGCCAAAATACTCGCCCTGAGTCAAATCTTTGAGTGAAATCAGCCGGGATGCCTCTCCAGGCATGAAAATATTCACATGCCCCTTGACCACAATGTACATCGTGGTGCCGATATCACCTTGCTTGAAAATAATCTGACCCGCTTCGTATCTGTGTAAGCTGACTGTCCGAGCCAGGGTATTGAGATCTGGACCACTCAACCCTTTGAACAGGTCTATGCTCTGCAAAAGTGTGGCTCTGCTCATGAAGTTGCCAGTGGAGTTAGGAAGGACATCACAGAGAAACCAGCCATCTAATGGAGTAGCCCCGCTACCCACAACGGTTCAGATAAAATCTTGAGACATCCGATCGATGGGATACCCGATCGAGGGGATGGGAGGGTCGCAATCCCACAGAGTCCCAGGAGAATCGATCGCACATTGCTCTCGTTGACAAAGCCAAGGCTACATTATCCCATCCCAAGACTGGGTTTGGAAGAAACTCTTGAAGTCCTAAAGGATTGACAGTCCCAACTTGTTGCTGACAAGAGTTGCTGACAAGAGTAGCCTCTGACACTCGTTTTGCCTGCTAAAGAAACCCCAGAATGTCCAAGGGGCTGGAAACGCGATCGACGATTTTAGTGATCTATTGTCTCTACAGTTCAAAACTGGGGCGGGAGTTTTATGCAGGTAATTCAGTCACCTCTTAGCGACAGTATTCTCTAAAAACACCTTAATCTATTTCCCAAGACTGATGCCTAAGGGGAGGCATGATTCAGTCATTATTGATCCATCCATGATGTTAGTTGTGGGCGATCGTCTTCATCATCAATTCAGCTATTTTCATGTGACACTTCGAGAACAGACCCTAGTCTTACCAAGAGCTTGAATCCAAACGTTAAAACTAGGATATAGCAAGAGGGATTTGAGCTTACCTGTCATGGAGTTCCTTACCTCTAAGCTAGTTATAAGACTGCTCAACTGTCATGTAGCTGTGAAATAATAGGATTGAGATTCTAAAAACTCTTACTTCAAACTATTAGCGTTTTACAGTTGTAATTGACCTATCTTCTTTGGAACTTTTCATATTATTCCTCCGACTTTTAAGGTAGGAAGCTAACAGTAAACCCGACTCATTGAGGACAATGAAAATGAAATCTCTTAATCTACTTGCAGTTTCTGCCTTAGCAACTCTCACCCTGGTATCCGGCTTAATCTCTGCCAAATCTGCCTCTGCCCAACCCGCTGGGTTTGACGGGAGTTATGTTGGGGCTGGGGTTTCGGCTGGGGCAACCAGTGGCGGACAGGGCAACGACCCAGCGGCATTTGGTGGCAACATTCAGGGGCGGTTTGCCATTCCTCAAAGCCCAGTTTCGGTGCGGGGTGCCGTCCTTTGGACAGACCAAACCAGCGCCATTATGCCTATGCTCTCCTACGACGTACCTGTCAGCAATAACGCAAATGTGTACGTTGGTGGTGGCTACTCCTTCGTTGAATCTCCCGGCAAAAACACTCCCCTAGGAAACCGCAATTCCGTGGTCTTGACCGTTGGGGCAGAAGCCGAAGTTGTCAAAGATGTGGTGGTCTATGGCGATACGAAATTTGGGATTAATGCCTACCAAAATAGCCCTGCTTCTGCCCTGAGCTTCCAAGCGGGTGTAGGTTATCGCTTCTAATGGTGCAAGACAACGGTTGCCAAACAAACGTCGCGAAACAAAGTGCCAAGCGATCGGCCGATCGCTTGGCACCCAAAAAATTCCTCGACAAATCTCTACCCCCTAAAACCTCTTGTAACGTGAGTTACAGGAGGTTTTAGGTATTGAGCCAACGGGCAGCATCTTTGGCGTAATAGGTGAGAATCAAATCGGCTCCAGCCCGCTTAAACCCAGTCAGGGTTTCCATCACCACGCGCTCTTCGTCGATCCAGCCATTCAGGGCAGCAGCCTTGATCATGGCGTATTCTCCAGAGACGTTGTAAGCAGCAACGGGCAGATTTGTGGCTTCTTTCACCCGCCAAATGATATCCATGTAGGCGAGGGCAGGCTTGACCATGAGCATATCTGCGCCCTCAGCCATGTCGATCGCGATCTCCTTCAGGGCTTCTCGACCGTTGGCGGGGTCCATCTGGTAGGTGCGCCGATCGCCAAATTGGGGGGTAGAATCGGCGGCATCGCGGAAGGGGCCGTAGTAGGCAGAAGCATACTTAGCGGCATAGGACAAAATGGGAGTATCTTCGTAGCCTGCTTCATCTAGACCCGCTCTAATCGCTTGCACAAACCCATCCATCATCCCTGATGGCGCGATAATGTCGGCTCCGGCTTTCACCTGGGAAACCGCTGTTTTTTTGAGCAATTCTAAGGTGGGATCATTGAGGACACGTCCGGTCAAATCTCCCACTTGCAAGTAGCCGCAATGCCCGTGGGAGGTGTACTCGCAGAGGCACGTATCGGCGATGATGATCAGGTCAGGAACCGCTTCCTTTACAGCGGTGGCAGCGGTTTGCACAATGCCGTGATCATGCCAAGCGCCCGTTGCGTCAGTATCCTTGGTATCGGGAATGCCAAACAAAATAATGGCAGGAATGCCGAGGTTGTAGACTTCTTTCGCTTCTTCAACAATTTTATCCACGGAAAGCTGATAGACCCCTGGCATCGATCGCACTTCCTGGGAAAATCCGGTGCCGGGAACCGCAAATAGGGGATAAATTAAATCATTGGTCGTTAAAATCGTCTCTCGCACCATGCGGCGGAGTTGGGGATGGTTGCGGAGACGGCGGGGACGTTGGGTAGGAAACATGGAGCTTACAGGATTTTTTATCAGTTTAGGACGGGTTGGGAGTCCAAAACTCGCTCCTTAAGTAACGTTCTGTGTAGTGGTTTTTATAGAAGCACGATTTTTGCTGTCGGTATAAGGCTATTAACTGAATCATTGGCATTCCGCTGAAAAATCACCATGTTAGAAGAACTGGAATTATTATTGATTGAAAGTCTGGATGCTGCTGTACCGTGCCGGGTGTGCGGCGGGATGTCCTTGCCTAAATTTTCGCAACTTGTACTCGATCGTATAGAGGCCCACTATTACGAATGCTTAGAGTGTCAGACCCTACAGGTGATCAATCCAGACTGGCTAAATCAGGTTTATGTGCAGGATGATGCTGGGATTAGTGACTTGGATTTGGAGTTGGTACAGCGTTGTCTACAGCTTCGTCATCTGATACTAAATTGTTTTCAAGCTGGATTATTTCCTGGTCGCCGGGCGCTCGATTACGGAGCAGGTTCAGCCCTACTGGTTCGCTTACTACGAGATATAGGATTGGATGCTTATGGCTATGAACCCTATGTCAATCCGCTACATGCCCGCTCTTTTATGGTGTCAGACTTGGCTCCTCCTCCCTACGATTTGATTACAATGATTGAAGTTGTGGAGCATTTGGTGAACCCACAGGAGGTCTTGACCCAAGTTTCAGAGCTACTCTCACCAGGAGGCACCATTTTAATTTCAACAAGCCGCTACGATCCAGAGCGCCACGATCACACTTGGGCCTATCTTTGCCCAGCTATTGGTCAACACATTACATTTTACACCGATACAGCTTTTAAGTACCTAGCCGATAAATTGGGGCTGTCGCTCAGGTTCTTGAATGGTGGCTTGTGTCTGCTGACTAGCCGATCTTCCTCAGAGCAGTATCAGAGCTATTTGCAACAAGCAGTTCAAACCTATACTGAACAATGTCAAATTCTGGATCAAATGGGGTTAGGTTATGACTATTCCTACGCCGGGGCTGATGAAGAGCAAGTTCGGCAAAATTTGTTCTCGTAGACAAAGGCGTGGTTTGTCTACCCTTGTTCACAGAGGTTGCGGATTTTGCGGAGTGCAACTCCAATGAAAATCACCTTAGTAGGTATAAGTAAACTGGATTTTAGGATAGGGGCACAAATTTTTAAGCCTAAGTTTTAAGTAAGATTCCATGAATCAAATTGGATTCAATTTAGTCGCGATCGGCATTTTTTCAGTTACATTTTTCAGTTTGCTCGGCCCGTGGCTGCATATCTCGCCCGTGATTCCTGCTGTCACAACCTTTGCTGCGTTGGGATTGCTAACTCTCGATACCCTGACATGGCGGGGACAGGGCAGAGTTCTCCTACTAGACTGGTTTGCCCAGCAAGATAGCAGCCATCGGCAACGGGTGCTGCACCACGAAGCCGGACATTTTCTCGTTGCCTACTTACTAGAAATTCCAGTCACAGGATATACTCTGACCGCTTGGGATGCCCTGCAACAGCGTCAGACTGGACAAGGCGGAGTCAGCTTCGACTGCCAGGATTTGGACACAGAACTTCAGCAGGGTACCCTTTCCGCTCGGCTTCTAGACCGTTACTGTACGGTGTGGATGGCAGGTGTGGCAGCAGAAACTCTGATTTACGGAAGTGCTGAAGGGGGAGGGGACGATCGCCAGAAATTTCAAACTCTGTGGCAGCAGTTGCAGCGTCCCTTTGCAGAATGCCAACAAAAGCAACGTGAGTCAGTGTTGAAAGCGCAGGAATCGCTACGTGAGCATCAACCAGCTTACGAAGCTCTCGTTAAAGCAATGGGGCAAAGGCTAGAGGTATCTGAGTGTCTTAAAGCGATTCATTAACACTTATAAACTTCCAACTAAAAACTATCGTGAAGCTTTTTAGGGACGAGGCATCAAGATCAGGTTTCTTGAAATCATCAAAAAATTGTTTGCTGAATGCTTTGCCCCTATGTGTAGCTTGGCAACCAATACCTTTAATCGCCACCTACGTTGATATCAGTGCCGTGAATTTGGGCCCCAGTCAGGTTAACCTTGGCTAGCACTGCCCCCGCCACATCTGCATGATAGATCTGCGCTTGGCTGAAATTGACGCTGGTGAGATTCGCGTTTGTCAGACTAGCATTGGTGACCAAGGCTCCAGTTAAGTTGGCTCCTCGGAGATTCGCCCCGGTTAGATCTGCGCCTTCTAGGTTGGCGTTGGTGAGAATGGCTTGCTGCAAGTTGGCTCCCCGGAGGTCAGCCCCTAGCAGGTGGGCAGCGCTCAAGTTGGCTCCAGACAGATCACATCCTGCACAGGCTCCGGTTGACAGCAATTGCTTAATGTGGGCGGGGTTTGCTGCCATTGCTGGAATGGCTAGCGTGGTTGTGGTGATTAGGGTGACGATCGCAAAAATTCTTTTCATACGTCCCTCCAAGGGAGTTAGCAAACAATTCAGGTGCTTCTATGGACTAGCTTGCCTCAGCGAAAGTCTTTTTTCCTCATGCAACAGGAGGATTTCCGTTGAGGGATTGACTTGGCGCGGAATGCTTTCTCTAGCTACAATTTGCCCTCTGCTAATTTCGGCGCGCTAAGTTCGATCGTCTACCACAAAAAATAGCCTACCCAGCCCATACAGTACTGTTGCTCGATAGCGATAAAGCAGCAGGGTCAAAATAGGCACAACGAAACAACACGCCATGAACCAGCCTGCGACGACTGATAGATCAACCCGCAGATACTCAACGGCAATTCGCACAAAATCATTATCTAAGAGTCCGCCTTTGCCTTCTTCGTAATACTCCCGGAAGTCGGGATCGTAGATGAGTTGATAGGAAAATTTGATGTCGTAGGCGATGAAAAATAGCCCCAACATGGCATAAAGTGGGCGTTCTAACCCATAGCGACACCCGTAGCCACTGATAGCCCTATAGATAAAAACAATGGCAAACAGTAGCTCAAACCCATGACCCATAGAAATAAACAGAATTTCATGGAGAGCGGTGAAGGCACAGAAACTGTAGATAACAATGACAGCTAATAAAAATCTTAAGAATAAATAATTGTGACGGTAGTAGTAGTAGGCAAAACCAAATGCTCCGTAGGCGAGCAAAATAATAAGGTTGGAGCGTTCCATTTGCATCGTGACACCCCCACCATAGATAAAGTCAAAGGAGGGAATGGCGGGGTAACCGAAGATCCACGAAAAAAATGTGTGTCCCAGTTCGTGAACGATCGTTTTCAAAGGTTGCAACAGAAAGGCAGGTTGGCGGAGGGCAAAAATTAGAACTGTGAGAAAAAGTCCTGCACCTAGAGCCTTCCAGCCTTCTGCATCAATTTTTTGCACCGCCCGTTTGGGTGAACTATCTTCCACAATGACGATCGGAGTCGCAGGGTTGTAATGAGATTTAGGTGTTGGATAGGATGAGGAAATCGCATCAACGATCGCTATATCAAAGTCCTCCGTCCAATCAGGGAAATCTTCACCCTGCCGAATGGCAAACAGACTAACCGAGGTAATGGATTTGGGCTGTAAACGGGCAAGCTCAGCTTTTACCAACGCCGTGGAGGTGGCTTGGTGGGGAGTATCCAGGGACTCCAACATGACTTGTAGACAAGCTCCCTGACGGGTTGCCTTAGCCAAAATGCCTTGGGATTGCAGCCTCCGGTTAAGTAGGTGGACGATCGCCTCTGGATTGCCTTGTCTGGCTTGCTCCAGCAGATTGGGCTGAGTCATCAAAACACCTCATTTAGATAAATGGAAGGGGCTAAATAAAAACGATCGCCCTCAATGAAAAACGATCGTCCTATCACCCTAATTCTTCCCATCTAATCAGAGTTTGAGATCCCTGGCTAATCCATCGCCTCCCCTACTGACGCACTAATCACAACAATTTGCACGTCTAGTAGTCTGTCAATCATTAATTAACGTGTAGCTGAAAGCTGGGTGGTTAGTGGGAGTTAAATTTTGAGAGTCTTCGACCCCTCAAAATTTTCTTGACAGAACACTAATTAGTAGTCTGTCAATCATTAATTGACGGGTAGCTGAAAGCCGGGAGGTTAGTTGGAGTTAAATTTTGAGGGTCTTCGACCCCTCAAAATTTTCTTGACAGAACACTAGGGCTACAACGACCAGCAGTTGCGCTCAACAACTTCACTGCGACAATGTTTAATCACCGCCTGCTAGATAGTCGATGATTTGATCCTTGACAGCATCCTCCACATCACTCTCACTTACCCCCCCTTGCTCCCAAAGTTTGCTCGCTTGTTCGAGCTGAGCAGTGATCTCACCGTCTAGCTTGATTAGTTCACCTACTTCGCCTCCCACAATGGAGTCAAGGTTGTTTTTAAGATATTCCGTTGCCTGATAACTGCCATAGAGAGCAAGATACAGGAGTTTGTTTGTGGTGCTCATGTTTGAGCGAGCAACAGCAGCTAAGGTTTGGCTAATTTCCACTGGATCAACACCAAAAACCCTTGTCATTGCCCCTTGCCCGATCGAGGTGACTTGATCCCAAGCCCATGATCCCCATTCCGCTAGAGTACTCATGTAGCTTTGAGTTGCCTTGGCTTCCTCAAGTTTTTGTCTACGAAGCTGATTTCTATTTCCCTTTGTCCGGCGGCGCTCTGCTGCCCGCTCTGCTTTGCGTTTGTTAGAGCCTCTGAGTTGCACTACACCGGGCAAATTTTGGCTGGTTATAGACACCGATCGCCGTACCGCATCCCCAGTCTGCTGCACCACATGGGTCAACTCGTGGGCAATCAGTTCTTGTCCCCCACGGCTATTGGGATCATAAGCCCCTTGCCGAAAGTAAATATCCTGCCCCGTCGTAAATGCCTTGGCTTGAATCGATCGACTCAGGCGATCGGACTCCCCATCCGCGTGAATTTTCACACCACTAAAGTCTGCATTGAATGCCTGCTCCAGTGGTTGCCGCAGGGGACTATCAATCGCTTGTCCACTCCCCCGTGACTGTTGAATGGAGCGTTCCAAGTCTGGGGTCGCTGCCATGCCGCCATCAGTCTGAAGCTGGATCATTGGCTTGCGTCGTATTTCCGCAGGCTCTGGTGGCCCAATTTCCCATCGCAGGGTTGGCTTCAGTTTGCTCTCTGGTTTCCGCTGCACCTCCTCTTCATCCTCTGGAGTTTGCTGGCGTTGCACCGATTGTGGCGGAGCAGTCCTCACGGGTTCATTGATTTGCCTGACAACCTGTGCTGCAACGCGATCGGCTTCCTGTTCATATTTGTCTCCTGGCGCACCAATGGAGAGTTTGGGTTGAATCCGGGTTGGGTGGGGTTCGATCGACACGGTGGACAAACTATGTCCATGCTGAGAGATCTGGCTTAGTTGCTGCGACCAAAAGTCGCTCATTTTGGCTTGCAACGTCCCCAGATGAGCCTGCTCTTCTGGGGTACTTGATCCGTATCTCTGCTTAATTTCTAGTCTGGTTGCCTCAAGCTTATCTTGTTCAAGGTTCTGATTTTCCATCTCCACTAGTGTTGGAGATGGACCAGAATCCGGTTTGGTCTGAACTACGAAGGGACGGGATGCCAACTGAGGGGAGGTTGAGGCAACCGGAGAGTTCTGAGACTGAGATAATTCGGAGCGCTGGGTAGACATACACCTCTGCTTGTAAATTCTAGTGTGAATTACTACTTCGTACTTTACTGTTTGCTCGTTGCAAACCACTTTTAAACAGCTTAGACAGTTTTCACAAGTAAAGCTATCTACTTAGATAGAGGGCAAACGATGACAAAGCGCACCGAATGAATAAATTTGTAAACAATCATACGAAGCCTACTGACAAAAGTGGGCATTTTCGCAAACTCTAAGTGAGATTTTGCGCGATGTTGGTTTCGATATACAAACCTTTTTGATCATTTCCTTAGAGAACCCAGGTACGGACATCTCCCCTCTGATTGCCCCTGAGACCGATCGCGGAGGTTCATGGAAGACGATACATTAGAGAAGTGTCATGGGTTTTGGATTTCGATATGAAAAAACTATTTTCCTTTCTCAAGCCCCTCACTCGAATCCTGCTTGTCATCGGCTTAGTGCTTACCCTCTCCTTGGGGCAGGCAGATAACGCCCTTGCCGCCCGTAGCGGGGGTCGGATTGGAGGTGGCTCTTTTAGGTCGCCCAGTCGTGGCTATTCGTCTCCCAGCCGCACCTATCGCGCCCCCGCTGGTGGTGGTGGTTACTACCCAGGCGGCGGTGGATATTATCCAGGCGGTGGGGGTGGGGGTGGATTTGTGTTTCCCTTTTTCTTTGGCGGTGGTGGGGGCATCCTAGGCATCTTTGTGGCGCTTACGGTTGCTAGTTTTCTCCTGCAAAGCTTCCGTCAGATCAATGGCGGCGATGAATCAGACTTAGAATCCGGAAGCAACCCAACGGTTTCGATCGCCCAAGTTCAGGTTGGGTTACTCTCCAGCGCCCGTAGCTTGCAATCTGACTTAAACCGCATTGCCACCAGTGCCAACACGAACTCCACCGAAGGGCTAACTCAGGTGTTGCAAGAGACAACCTTAGCGCTGCTGCGCCACCCTGAGTATTGGGTCTACGCTGGCACAAACCTTCAGCAGACCCGGTTGGGAATCGCTGAAGCGCAGTTTAATCGCTTGGCATTGGCTGAACGCAGCAAATTTAGCGAAGAAACCCTCTCAAATGTCAATAGTCAGCTTCAGTTGAAGGCTATAAACAACGTGCCAAATAACGGCTCTGAGAGTTTGACTCTGAGTGAAGGCAATCCTTCATTGGTTGCTCAGTCAGTCTCAGAATCGGCTCCTGGTGAGTATCTGGTTGCAACGCTGGTTGTTGCTGCCCAAGGCAATTTGCAATTACCAACAGTTAACAACACAGACGATTTACGCCGTGCTCTGAGCCAGATTGGAGCCATTTCCAGCGATCGTCTTCTAGCTGTTGAAGTTCTCTGGTCTCCCCAAGATGGCGCTGATACGCTGACCGCTGACGACTTATTGAGCGATTACTCTGACTTAAAGCTCATCTAGTCGCCTTTACCCACTCAAATTTAGAAGCCTGTTTTAGTTCTCTCTGGAGACACTATGACAGGCTTTTAGCCTACTTGGGCATTCTGATTTTTGTGGATACCAAGTAACTAAGAAAATTCGTAACTACTCAGCCTACCCTCACCCTAAATCCCTCTCCCTGGGGAGAGGGACTTCAATCCGGCTCCCCTTCTCCCGCTCTGGGAGAAGGGGCTGGGGGATGAGAGCGGCTCGACATTGAGTTAACAGCCTGAGTAGTTACGAAAATTCACATCATTTCTTGCAAAGCTCTTAACACGTGTGCGGAGTTATTCTGTAATTTTAGATACAAATTTCATGACGAGATCACGAGAGTTTGCATGTTGTCTCTCACCTTGAAATTGATACATACGCTTTCAAGATTTGGCAGCATGGTGAAGAGATCTTAACGAGGTTAAATCATGCATTTTTACTGAAACCGTTTCTCTCAGAGATATGTAAAACTATTGGCATAGTTAACAAAAATAACACTGGAGTCAGTTTTATAATTTGGCAGGTTAAACCAAGAAATTGAAATAGGCAAATTGAATTAGCCGTTTATGATGTTATTGAGGTGCCACCTCAGCCCTCATGGTAAAGCCTGCTATATAAAATCGCTTACCTCCCACCCCCCCTTGCACACCTTAGAAGGAAGAATAGAGCTATGGGATTATTTGACCGGATTAGCCGAGTAGTCAGGGCAAATGTCAATGACATGGTTAGCAAAGCTGAGGACCCTGAAAAGATCCTAGAGCAAGCCATCATTGACATGCAGGAAGACCTGATTCAGCTTCGTCAGGCCGTTGCTAGTGCGATCGCCAGCCAGAAACGGACGCAACAGCAATATAACCAAAACCAAACTGAGGCAAACAACTGGCAACAACGGGCCCAGCTCGCGTTGCAGAAGGGTGATGAAAACTTAGCCCGTGAAGCCCTGACCCGCAAAAAAACCTACGGTGAAACTGCCAATACGCTGAAAACTCAGCTTGACCAGCAAGTTGCCCAAGTAGATACCCTGAAACGCAATCTAATTGCTGTAGAGGGCAAGATCTCTGAGGCCAAAACCAAAAAGGATATGCTCAAGGCGCGGGTTTCGGCTGCCAAGGCAAATGAGCAACTGCAATCGGCTGTGGGACAGATGAGCACAGGTAGTGCAATGTCTGCTTTTGAGCGGATGGAAGAAAAGGTTCTGCAACTGGAAGCCCGATCGCAAGCAGGAGCCGAGTTGGCAGGATCTACGCTGGAAAGCCAATTCGCTGCTCTGGAGTCTGGTAGCGGTGTGGATGATGAGTTGGCTGCGATGAAGGCTCAGCTTCTGGGGCCTTCCACACCTCAAAATCAGCCTCAGCTTGCTGGCTCTACTCAAGCTACTCCCGCTACTCCCGACAAAGTAGTTGATGCTGAACTAGAAGCTCTGAAGACGCAACTGGATCAACTTTAGAGTTCCAGATTGCTGCTCCCCCCATCAACACCGATTTGCCTAAAGTTTTGCGCTACACATGATGTAGCGCAAAACTTTATGAGTGGTTTTCCTAATCAACTCTTGGTATGGTGAGGTTGGATAGGCGGGTATTTAGTTTGGAGAGATGGCAGAGTGGTCGAATGCGTCTGACTTGAAATCAGATGAGCCTGCAAGGGTTCCGAGGGTTCAAATCCCCCTCTCTCCGTTCTTAACTTAGTGGATATTTGCAAGGGAAAGGAATAAGTGTTATTCCTTTCCCTTGCAAATATAGTGGCTACTAAAGTGTTTCACTAGCTGAGCTACAGAGATGCGATCGGCTATCGCTTTAAAAGCTGCTGCACAGTTTCTATTAATTCTGCGGGATGGAAGGGTTTGGCAATATAGGCATCTCCGCCTTGCTTCATCCCCCAATAGCGATCGAATTCTTCGTTCTTGGTAGAACACATAACCACAGGGATATCACGCCCCTGGGGATCAATCTTGACCCAATCTTTTTTAATCCAGCGGCAAAGTTCGTAGCCATTCATGCGTGGCATAACGATGTCCATCACCACTAAATCGGGCTGATTGGCCTTAATTTTCTCTATTGCATCAATACCATCACAGGCTTGAATCACGGTCAGCCCACTTTTTCTAAGTACGTCTGAAACCATTTCTCGCAGCATGGCACTGTCGTCCACAACTAGAACTGTACTCATGCCCCCACTTACTCTCCAGGTTGACACACTACGGGGATAAGGTAGCTTACCCCAAAACGCCTACAACATAATAAACAGGATATCCGGAAGATCACTCAATGTTACGACCTAACTTGAAATCCTCAGACAGTTGCCCTAAGAGGCACATTTTACAGACTTCCCGTGTCCCTAATCCATACATTGCACTAATTTATTGTCTCTAATTTGTTAGGAATCACTGCTTATATTCTTGCCCCTTGTCGATCTAACTACAGTATCCCCGATGGAGCAATTCTAAAATAAGAAGGCTTTTTAAGTACACTATGCACCGATGCAGCACGGGTTCAATTTTCTAGCATTTCTCAGTAACTCCTCGTAAACACACTTTTTCATCGTTAGTTTGGAAGAGCTACTGCTGGTAAGGCACTCATGCCTCTAGAGATGAATCTGAGTTTACAGGGAAATTGCAGAGTTACTGCTGATAGCTTATCACCTTCGTGAAGATTACAGGAGTAAGCCCGGTGGTTAATCTCCGCGTCGATTCAACAGTGAAGTTAAAATGGACTAGGATTGAATCTCTACTTTCAAGAAAATACAGATGTCCTGTGATTGGGTGAGTTTTATGCACTCTTATATTTCCGCATAGAAATACTTAGAAGGCTCGATTCGGTCTTGAGGATGATCAGTAAGATGGTGGGAAGCGTAAAAGATTCAGTTTATTTCAACATGTTTTAATATTATGGCTGCGGCGAACAGCTCTCCCGCGACTATTTCGTAACAAAACTCAAGGGTAATTTAAGTCAAAGATCATTCATCTACTAAATAAATCTTAAATGTTGGGAGTGGCACTGTGGGTAAAGGTTGCAGGGGTTTTTTGAATAGTTTGGTGCTGCTGACCACAGGTGCAGTTCTAATGTTGATTGTGGTTGCTTCAGCCAGTGCGTGGCGATCGAAGGGGCGCTGGTTGCAGGAGTTGGGTATGACGCTGAATCCGCCATCTCCTGCCCAAGTGGATGTGCGATCAGTTGTAATTCGGCAAGTCCAAGGAGCGAGCGATCTGACAACCGCCATCTTTACGATGGAAGCAGTGGTGCCCACAAGCAAAAATCAGGCGATCGGGGGATTTGTCTTGGGTCAAACTACGTTGCTTTACATTGCCAGGGGTGAGGTGCGAGCGGGTGTTAACTTGGGTGAACTTAAATCTGAAAATGTTCAGGTAACTGGAAATCAGATTCGCCTGCTGCTGCCTGCTCCTCGTATTCTTGATAGCAAAATTGATGTGACTCGCTCCACTGTTTATGACTACGATCGCGGCTTTTTGGGATTGGGCCCTGATGTGGCTCCTGAACTTCAAGCGCAGGCAGAACAGCAGGCATTACAAAAGATATTTTTAACAGCTTGCAATGAGGGAATATTAACCCAGGCCAATGAGCGGGCAAGGCTAGTCGTGACACAACTCCTAAGTACGTCTGGCTATAAGGACGTTACGGTGGACACGCAAGCCGTTCCTTTAGGTGCTTGTGCTGCACCCTCAACGGCATCGCTCGCACCGACTCCGGTAGCGCCGACGCTCCCCACTACGCCTTCGCCAGCGCCGACGATCGCCCCATCCCTAGCCCCCACTAATTAGCTAGAAATATCGCCTGAAATGAGACACAGGAACGGAGTACTTTGCCTTTGCATAAGCACCACCTAAAAGCGGGAGATCGGACTCGAACCGACGACATTCACCTTGGGAAGGTGACGTTCTACCACTGAACTACACCCGCGTTGCTGACAGCCATTATAGCTTTAACCCTTGGCTTGTAGGCAGCGAATTGCTTCCAGCATTCCCTTGGCTTTATTGAGCGTTTCCTCGTATTCTTTTGCAGGCTCTGAGTCTGCCACGAGTCCCGCCCCGGCTTGAACGCTGACTGTGTGTTTGCCGTTGCCCTGACTACGGACGATCATGGTGCGGATGGCGATCGCGCTGTTCAACTGTCCCTCGAAATCGTAGTAGCCGTAGGCTCCAGAGTAGGGACCCCGACGACAGGGTTCTAAGTGATGAATGATTTCCATCGCGCGAATTTTAGGCGCGCCGCTGACGGTACCAGCAGGGAAGGTGGCTTTGAGTAAGTCCCACGCCGTTTTATCTGTGGCTAATTCTCCAGACACGTTACTGGCAATGTGCATGACGTGGGAGTAGCGCTCAATGACCATGAGTTCATCAACGCTAACGGTGCCGACGCGACAGACTCGCCCCAGGTCGTTGCGTCCCAGATCTACCAACATTACATGCTCTGCCACTTCCTTGGGGTCTTGCAGCAGTTCTTCTGCTAGGGCGGCATCCTGAGCAGGTGTTTTGCCTCTAGGACGGGTTCCAGCGATCGGGCGCAGGGTGGCGATCGAGGGAGCCACAGGATCAACCGATCGCTCTGCCTTGACCATCACTTCTGGACTGGAGCCAATAATTTGCCAATTCTGGAAGTGGAAATAGGCCATGTAGGGCGAGGGATTAATCAATCTCAGGGAACGGTAGAGGGAAAAGGGATCACCTGCGTACTGTGTTGTCAGCCGTTGGGAGATCACAACTTGAAAAATGTCCCCTGCCTTGATATGTTCCTTGGCGGTTTCCACGCTTGTACAGAATTCGGCTTGGGAAGTGTTGCTGGTGTATTGCAGTGTAGATTCAGTGGTGCGATCCCAGGCTAACAGGGTGTCTTTTCCAGATAAGGGGAGTTGAAGTTTGCTAACCAGTTGGGTGATCCGATCGCCCGCTTGCTGATAAGCCTGCTCTAATGGGCAATCTCGCAAATCAGCATAGGCAACTGCCCAGATTTTGCGCTGTACCTGGTCAAAAATCAGCAAGCTATCCACTTGCATCCACAATCCATCAGGAAGATCATCTGTTTCTAGAGGATAAACGGGGACACATGGCTCGATCCAGCGAATTAGTTCATAGCCCCAGAATCCAAACAAGCCACCAATGCCGGGCGGTAATTGTGGAAGCTTAACGGGACGGTAAGGCTCCAGACAGTTCGCCAGAATGGTGAATGGGTCACCCTTAAAGGATTGAACAGTACCATTTCGTTGTGTTTGGGTTGTAGTATCGCCTCTAGTCTCCAATACCCAAAGGGGATCGCAGCCCAGGAAACTGTAGCGACCCAGTTGTCCTCCTTCGACAGATTCCAGCAAAAAGCTGTAGGGCTGCCCGGCACAGACTTTGTACCAGGCTGAGACAGGAGTTTCCAGATCTGCAACCCATTCTTGGTAAACCGGGACAAAATTACCCCGTTGAGCAAGGGCGGAGAACTGGTCGAAATCGGGAAAAATCATGACAGCTGAGAGCAATAAATAGTTGACAGTTAATGTAGCTGGGTTACTGTGGTCACTCTGGACAAGACTGATGGGAGCTGACTCGCTCCACAGATGACCTGCTGCAAATCAAGTGGACTGAAACTGACTCAGCACCTCTTCTTGGGATAAGTTGGGCAGATGGAGTAAGAACTGTGTGTAGTCTGCGGGGGGAAGATTGGCGATCGTTTCAACCACACCTGCCCACTGTTCATCCAAATCCCCGAAGCGTGCTTGCAATAGGCTTTGAACGGTAGAAAGCCGCTCTACATTAACCCCTTCCTGTCTACCTTCCTGTCTACCTTCCTGTCTACCTTCCTGCAAAATTTCTTCTCGCCATTGAAAATAGGCGGGTGATAGCTGCATAATCAACTCCTGGGTCTCTTCATCTAAACTCTCGCTGCTTTCTATGGTAATTCGCCAATTTGCCAGTAGCTCTAAGGTGTTTGAGCGCAACGGGTGGTTTTTGGGCAGAGCTACTAATTCATCAATGGCTTGCTGCTGAGTTTTCCCCTTTCCTAGCACTCGTAGCCACAGGGTTTCTGGAGTGCGGGGTAGCTGATTTAGGGCAACGATCGCACTTCTAAAAGCGGGATCAAGAAGGTAAACACCCGCCCCCCATGTGTCCTTTAGCTCAGCCCCAAACCCCTGTAACAAATTTTCTGAGGCTGAGGATGCCAGAATCCATAATCTTGGCAACTGATTCCCTGGAAGTTGCTCCTCGTTACGTCTTGCTTGCCGCTGGACTTCTGCTTGAGTAAGGAATAGCTTCAGCAGACAGTCTCGAACTTCGGTGAAGGAGGGTTGATTCCGAAAGGGTTCCAGGAGGCACGGGGTTGCAGCAAATTGACCCAGCAATCCCAGTGATTCTGTCGCTGCATAGGCTTAGGGGCTGGGAATGAATGAAACATCGATTTGTCTGGCTTCTCCAGGTACTTCCTTGCCAACATTGACCTCGCCGAGCGGTATGAGTAGCTCTGCCAAATACTGCTTAGAGAATTGATCGGCCGGGTTCGGGTCATTCGCTGCTCGTAGAAAGGTAAACGGGTACGAAAAACTGAATCAGTTCAAAAGCTAGCATTTGAATGAAGATGGGCTTGGCTGTTTTACAGCAGTTTTGTGAAACAACTTGTGGTTCTTTGGTCGCAAACTGCCGTAAGAAAATTCACTTGATTGAAAAAATAGCAAGCTTTAAGCGATCGAAACCCAGTTCACCACAAGACTAGTAATCTGTCAATAATTAATTGACGGGTAGCTGAAAGCCGGGGGGTTAGTTGGAGTTGAATTTTGAGGGTCTTCGACTCTCAAAATTTTCTTGACAGAACACTAGTCCCCGCACACTGCCCCCATAAACAAAATTCCCAGGACTAGCCTGGGAATGAGAGCTAAGACAGGAGTAAGGTCAAGAACGACTAAGCGTCGTAGGTTTGACGACCGCTGAACTTGATGCTGGCGGGTTCTGGGTTGCTACCAATGTTCCGATCGAGCTTGCCAACGAAGGGACGACCCGGATTGACCTTCTCAGGGAACACCCCATCCTTGGGGTGGAGGTATTGGATTTCGCCGTTAGGATAAATCCGATAAATCTTGTAATCGGTGATTTTGAACTTGGCGCGTAGTTGCTGACCGCCGAGGGCGATGCAGTATTCTTTACGAGCGAGATACAACAAATTCTCGCCTTGCCGCATGGTGGCAGCTCCACCAGTGGGCATTTCAAAAACTTGTTCCTTAGGGCTTGTCCAGGTAATGGCGTACTTCTCTTCGACTTCAGCTTTTGTGAGTAAGCCGCCTGTACTGCCACCGAAGAGAGGAGTTTGTCCAGTGAGGGTTTCTGCCATGGGTCATTTCCAGAATGTTTTATGGCATCCTATCATCGAGGCTGGGTGGTTCTGTCGGGATTGAAAAAACTGTTACAGTTCTTTAGGCTACAGTTCTTTGGGCTGAGGCAGTTCGCCCCACCCTGCGGTTTGTAGCTCCTGATTGTCGCCCACGATCGGGATCGTGAAGTGAAATTGGCTGCCTTGATCCCGACCTGCGGACTCTGCCCAAATTTCTCCCCCCAAGCCGTTGACGATTTGCCGACAAATGGCCAGCCCTAATCCTGTGCCGCCTGTGGTGCGTCTCAAGGCCCCTTCTTCCTGGTAGAAGCGATCGAACACGGTCTCTAACCGATTGGGTTCGATGCCCCTGCCTGTGTCAGTAATTGTCACCTCTACCATTTGGTCAGCGTTGGAGGTCGCTTGGATAGTTACCTGTCCTTCTGCCTCTGTGAATTTGCAGGCATTGTCTACGAGTTTAGACAGGAGTTCTACGAGCCATTCCCCATCGGCTTTGACCAAAGGAAGTTCGCTTGGCACCTGGGCCGTAATGTGAGGCAGCGCTCCACGAGACTGGTTGGCGCGAATACTACTGAGAGCCAAATCTACACATTCCTGAACAGGCAAGGACTCCAGATGCCACTTCACCCGACCACTTTCCAACCGAGAGAGGGTTAGGAAGTCTTGAACCAGCTTCCGCATTCGTTCCGCATCGGTGAGGGCAGTGTTCAGCATCACCTGACGCAATTCCACAGGCATATCGGGTTCACTAGCCAAGCATTCTAAGCAAACCTGAATGGTGGACAAGGGGGTTCGCAGTTCGTGCCCCGTGATGGCAACTAGGTTACTGCGGGTGCGATCGAGGGCTTCCAATTGCTGGTTCAAGTCTTCTAGGTTGGCATAAGATTCGGCTTGAATGAGAGCAACTCCCACCTGGGTGGCGATCGCATCCACCAAATCCAGTTCATCCTCTGCCCAGTGATGGGTCTCATTGCCACAGTGATGGAGTTCCACTACCCCCAGTAACCGTCCCTGGTACAACACGGGCACCATGAGCCAGGAACGAATGCCAGCAGTCATCCACAGGGGTGCCGCTGGTGTGAACTTTTTAGGTGCTAATAGCTTTAGTTGGTTTGGGGACAGGCGGGGATCGGTTTGGACATCTTCTACATAGAGACGCTCCTGGGTCTGAAGAATGTCTTGGAAGAGGGGATTATCTTGCAATGACCAGGCTTGACCCAGCAGGGATGGGACAGATGAGCCTAAAAACTCAAATTGAATGGTGGCGGCAGCATCGGCCTCCTTACAGCGGTAGAGGATGCAGCGACAGGCTTGCAACGCTTGCCCCAACTCGCGAACCGCAATGGTGAGAATCTCGTTGGGGTTGAGCGATCGACGAATAGCGGCGGTGATGGAGTTGACTAAACGCTCTTTGCGCTCTTGGGCGGCGATCGAGCGATAAGCCTTCAACAATTTGTATTGCCCCACTTGGAGGTAAGTAACCAGGCGATCGGCAAAGGGTCCGGGATCAACATTTTGGAAGCCTTGGGGTTTTTCGACTAAAAAGCGGGCTTTAGCATCCTGGATTTTAGTCGCCAATTCTGGACGGTAAGCCAAAATGCGATCGAGCAATAGATCGGCGGCTTGGCAACTGACTTGGCGATCGAAAGTCCAAACGCCCTCAAAGCGGCGCACCTGATCCATGGGCGGCATCGACTCGCCCTCTTCCCCTGCACTCTCTCGCTCCTGGCACACCAGGCATGTTGCATACTGGTCGCCGACCACAATCAGGTGCCACTCCCGACTCAGGGAATCGGTCGGGTCGAAGGCGATCGTTTCGTAATGGTCAGAACAATGAGTAAAACTGGTTTCAGGAGCAGCGAGGACATAAACCTGGTCACTGCGCTCAGAAATTCGCAGATAACGATGGGCTTCCTGCTGATAGAATCGCTCCCGCTGAAAGCTAGCAATCACGAGCTGAGAGTCGGCTCCTGCCAGCACTTGGTCTTCCATTGCATGGGAAAGGGCCGTGAGAGACGCTTTAAAGTAGATCTGCGATCGGAGATGGGGCAAGGCTTGCAGCAGGTCTTCCAGAACGGACACAGAGAGGCGCATCAATATTTTCTCCCATCCAATTTAGGAAAATCCCACGTCTGATAACACAGCCCTAGCAGACTATTGCAACAGTTATGCCTTAATTCTAAGCCCGAAGCGATCCAGTTATTCACGGCAGCTAGCCTGGTAATTGACGAACTTTCCCTTTTTTTCCGCTTAACTGAGGTCAATACTTCGGACAGTTTTTGTGGAGGTGCTGGAAACCCTGTTGTACAGCCAGTATAAACCCTCACCCTAAATCCCTCTCCCAAGAGGGGAGAGGGACTTCAATCCGGCTCCCCTTCTCCCGTTCTGGGAGAAGGGGCTGGGGGATGAGGGCTAGCTATCGCAAAAATGTCCGAACTATTGTGAGGTGAAACACTTTCTTAAGTACCTCTTGAACTAATATACATCTTCGACCAAAATGGACAGTCTGTGTCACTAGAGTTGTTCAGCTTGCACCGATCGCATGAGGGTTTCAGCTTGGGTGACGATCGCCTCCCAATTTCCAGTGGCAACAGCCGCCTCAGGAAACAAACTGCTGGAAAGACCAATGGCAGCGGCTCCAGCATCCAGAAATGACCTCGCATTCTCCACAGTTACCCCTCCGGTGGGAATTAATGGAATGCCTGCGAGGGGAGCTTGTAGGCTGCGAATGTAATTAACACCTCCCAGGGAGTGAACTGGAAACACCTTGACACTACTGGCCCCAGCTTGCCATGCTGCCACAATTTCCGTGGGAGACAGCGCCCCTGGAACGATCGGCACCCCCAAATTCACCGCGACTTGAATCAGGTGGGGATCACTGTGGGGGCTAAAGAGAAATTGTGCGCCACAGTCGATCGCTGCTTGCATCTGCTGCCAATCGAGCAAGGTACCCGCACCAATGACGCAATCGGGTAACTCGCCCCTGAGTTGCTCAATCAGTGTGGCAGCGCGATCGGTATTCCAGGTGATTTCAATGAGGCGCATTCCGCCACGGGCAACTGAGTGGGACATGTGTCGTCCTTGCTCCAGTTGGGTGGCACGAATGACAGCAATGGCGCGGTGTTGCTGAATGAGCGCTAACCACGATCGATCGTCGCATTTAAGCATGGAGTTCGTTGAAACTATCAAGGCAAAAGAATTAACCGTGAAGTGGGGGTGCGATCGGCTTCATATAACCCTAGATACATTTCTTAAGTATTAGACGTTACCCAAAATGGCAGAAGATCTACGTAAAGGTAGAGAGGAATACCAGCCGATTGTCCTATCAATGAACTAGGAACAAAACGTAATTCTAGCTGTTCCTTTAAGTAGGAGGGTGCATACCTCAATCAACATACTTATTGGGATAATCTTCGCCATGTCCTTCATCAACGTCTTACCCCGGCGACAGCGCTGGTGGTTTAGGTTCTGCACTTTTTTGTTTGGTTTAGGTCTCACAGGAGTTATTGGACTCTATGTTGTTCCCTCCACGGCCCAAAATTCCACCGTTCAAACTAAAGTGGCTCAAAATGCGGCAGTCAACCGGGCCACAATTATTGAGGTTTTAGAGGGTAACCAGATTTACATTCAAAATCGGTTGGCGAAAGTCCAAGACCAAGCCCGCACTGGAGAGTTGGTGAGAACTGGACGGACACGAGCAGAACTCAAATTTAATACAGGAGCAGTGGGACGGCTAGGATATAACGCCGTGATGACGATCGCGAATCAATGTGTGCAACTTCAGCAAGGGCGCGTTCTGGTGAATGGGGCTGTTAATGGTTGCACCAAGTCAGTAGTAGCAGGCGTGCGCGGCACCACCTATATTTTATCTACCGATGAGCAGGATCAGGAGCAAGTTCAGGTTTTAGAAGGGGAAGTGACCGTGAGCCGTCCTCGGATGTTGCGACCTGAGCAAGTGGTTCTTAAACCAGGACAGCGAGTGGTGCTGAACGCTCAGAAAAAGTTCGGACCCGTTGCCCAAATCACCCAGCAAGAGTTTGATAAAACCCTCAAAGGTGACTTGTTCAATGGATATCAGCAAAATCTGCCGGGCATCGACAAAATCAAGCGCTCCTACGAGCAACTTTACCCTGGAGCAACGTTCCCGATCGGTGCTTTGCTGCCCCAGAAGGGGTTGCAAGTACGCGAAGGTTGGACGACTAATTTGACACTGACTCGATCGCCCAGTGAAAGGACGATCGTCCTACAACTCGACGTTCTAGATAAACCAGCAACGACCTATGCCAATGCTGTCTATGTGCTAAATGCTTGGAGGGGCGATCGGTGGGTGCAAATCTACAGCAGTACAGGGGCGCGACTGATTAAAGATTCCCTGGGTACTAGAACCTTACCTCCAGAAGTGATCCCCATTAGCAAGCTGAAGCTCGGAGCTTTAGGCGAGAACGTCAACGTCTCAAACCTGAAGCTGCAAGCAGTAGTGTTGCTCCGCTACGACGTGCGAGGAGGACAACGGGATGCCAGAGTTCAATTTGAGCGCGTTCAAGATTACAAAGAGATTTCTAGCCGATCGTTGTGAAATTGTTTGTCCATCTGTGGAATGCAGAACGTGAGAAACCGGGGTTCTATCCAAGATTAATTCGATCGCCCCAAATTTTTGCAGAACCCCGGTTTCTAGCTGAGAAATTCGATCGCCCGTTACAACGAAAGAAGCTCCTTGGCTTTGTTCATGTTCATCACGAAAAAACAAAAAGGCCTCCTTTTGAGGTTCTTTTAGTACCTAGATTGAAGATTCAGGGAGTTATTCTTACAGAGGAGACATCCAATAAGGAGTGCTAACCCGTGACCCTCTTCAACAACCCGACCCGCCGCCAGGTTCTTCAGTATGGTGCTTTTGCAGGCGTAGGCATAGGTATCACCCTTTTGTTCAAAGATCTGCCTTCTCGTGCCTCTTCTCAGTCCTCCTCACCTGCCAATCAATCCTTCACACAAGACTTGGGCAACGGAGTTGATTTGGAGATGCTGTTTATTCCAGGGGGTACCTTTTTGATGGGTTCACCGGAAAGTGAGGCTAAACGAGAGAGTAATGAAGGCCCGCAGCATCAGGTAACGGTTCCGGCTTTTTTTATGGGTAAGTTTGAGGTGACCCAGCAGCAGTATCAGGCAGTGATGGGCAACAACCCATCCCATTTCAAGGGAGACGATCGTCCGGTTGAGCAAGTGTCTTGGGATGACGCAGTAGCGTTCTGCCAGAGCTTGTCTAACAGCGAAACATCTAAACAAAATGGGCGCACCTATCGCTTGCCCACGGAAGCGGAATGGGAATATGCCTGCCGCGCTGGGACTAAAACCCCGTTTTATTTTGGTGACACTATTTCTACTGATTGGACGAATTATGATGACACTTATGCCTACGGTGTGGGCAAAAATCGGCAGCAAACGACAGAGGTGAAGATGTTTAAGGCCCATGCCAATGCCTTTGGGCTTTGTGATATGCACGGAAATGTGTGGGAGTGGTGCGCGGATGACTGGAATGGTAGCTATGTAGACAAACCAAAGAATCCGAAGCAAAACGGCTCACTTATATGGTCATCTAGTGATGAAGCCTTGAAGCTCCAGCGCGGCGGTTCGTGGGTCAGTGCTTCCTGGATCTGTCGCTCTGCTAATCGCAACGGGTTCAGGCGCGACTTTCGTTACTACGATGTCGGTTTTCGCCTGGTTGTTGGGTTTGTTTCCAGGACTCTTTAACTTTACTCTCTTTCCCTTTTCTGAACTCCTCGCGCGCTCCGCGATCGAATTCTTTTGAGGTTTTGCCTGTTCCAAAAACCGGGGTTCTTTAGGAAATTGGGGTGTGAGCATTAATCCTAGACAGAACCCCGGTTTCTCATGCCCTGCATCCCACCAATGGAATCGGAGTTTTCAAGGAGATGCGATCGTCTCTACCCCAAGAAACTTCTCCGACTCATCTCAGATGCAGCATCAATTGAGTTAGTGATAAACGTCTTTTCTGTGACTAACTCCGTCGATAAAAATTATTTTCACATCGCGATCGAATTCATAAATCACTCGATAATCTCCAACTCGCAGTTTGAAGAAGCCTGAGAGATTAGCGGTCAAAGCTTGGGGTGTCAGTTCACCAAAGTTCTCAGCTAACCAGTCGATTTTGCTGATCACTCGTTCGCGCACCACTGGAGTTAAGCTCTCTAAGTCAGAAAATGCCTCTAGAGCATATTCAACTCTGTATTTCACCGATTCGTCAATCCCAGTTTCTGCCTCACTTCTGCGGCTGCCATACCTTGAACTCCCAGCTTCCGACGCTTTTGCGTTTCTAATAACTCCTGCTGGAATTGCTCTTTGACTGTTCTTCCTTGGTCTGGATCTGGCAAAAGCTCTTCTAATGCCTCCATGATTGTTCCTCGAATTACAGCTTTCAATTCATCGATCGTCAGATCTTTAACGTGCATACTAACTTCTATGTAATGAACACAACCCAAAGATGGCTGATAATTCAGTCTAATCCATTGATAGCAGTTCATTTGGGCAACACAGCACGTCTTGCCAGCGTCTCAAATTCCGATCCAAAACCTGGGGTTGTCGCAATTTGGGCGATCGGTCCTAGTCCAGAAACCGGGGTTCTTGCGACGATGGGGAGCGATCGAGTTAATCCTGGACAGAACCCCGGTTTCTCATACCTTGCATCCCCTAAGCAAAATCCCGGTTTCTTGATGCCTAATTTCCTGAAAAGGAAGACTTAAAAATCGGATTTTTTAACTTGAAACTTCAAACAAAGACCGAGGCAACCCTGAATGGCGAATAATGGACTGCAAAGTACCAATCCGAATTTCTGCATAATTTGGGACAGGAATCGTGATTGTTGCTGCTTCTGTCTGCTTTTGCATGATGATGTGGCTACCTCGTTGCCGCACCTGAACAAATCCATCCTTGGTCAAGATCTGACACACTTCTTGAGCAGAGAGAACCCGAAGCTTACCCAACCGCAATCTCCAATTGAGTAATGAAAATCTCGCCGTGGAGTCGATTCTCAACCTCACCGGCCGTTGCCGTCTCAAAAAACAGCTCTAATGCCTCCACCAAATTACGTTTCGCTTCCTCCACACTATTGCCCTGACTAGCGATGTCTAGCTCTGGGCATAATGAGACGTAGCCATCTCCTTCCCGCTCAATAATGCCTGTGAACTGGTGGATTCGTCTCATCCGCTTTGCTTCAACTCTGAACTTCTAAGCTCATCATAGATAGCAACCAAAGTTCTGGCGAAGCTGGTTGCGTAAAACCCTAAATTTCGCTCATCCCCACTTCAGAAACCGGGGTTCTGCAAAAATTTGGGGCGATCGAGTTAATCCTGGACAGAACCCTGGTTTCTTGTGCCCCGCATCCATAACGAGACCCTGGAGTTCTGCAACGGTCAGTGTTAAACGCGCTGAAGTGTAGCTGGGCGGTAATCAACAGGACGGACTTGATATTTGGCGAGATTAGCCAATTCTTGCAACTGACTAATGGCTTCTGCGCCTTCCAGTTTCATCAATTCCCGATCGTCGCGCATTTCTGTCCAAGTGATCCCGTAGTCTGAGACCAAAAAGCGAATGAGATGATTGTCCCCAAGGCTGACCATGAAGGAGGCACTGTTCATTTGACCCCCGCAGGTGTAGCAGGAAGCCATGTATCCTTGACGCTCTAGGACGATCGCCAGCGCTTGGAGATCCATGACGAGATCCTGTACGAATCGCTTGTGTTGTTCTGCTAGTCTGATAAACACGTTTCCCTCCGATCATCACGATGTAGTTTGGTCAAACCATCACTGCATTTAAAGAATTAGTTGAATTCTAAAAGACATTTGTAAAAGCAAGCCGTCGATTAAAATTCTCAGGGCTTAAATAATTTCTGAGTCCTTACATACTTACTAACGATGAATAAAAATCATCGATCTCAATTATGAATCAGAAATTGACTATTTTACTTCCTTATATATCGTGAACAAGACTAGCTGACTATAAACTTAGATGGGGTATTCTGCACAACAATTAAAATAGTTTTGCAGAAACTCTGGTTTTACAGCAACTTAATCTACATGCCACCATCCTAAGCCAGGGCCGATGAATCGAATCACGACCCAGCCAGCAATGAGGGCACCAATGCCAATCCACGCAGTTATATTACTCCATTTCACAAACTGTCGTGCCTGCACCTTGGTTACTGGCAGCCAAGAGGTCACATTTCCTTCTTTACCGTACTGGTCTCCCAGTGATTCTTTACGACGTTTTGCTTCGCCCATGTTCCTAGCAAGATATAAGTGTTAACGGGATTTCAATCCACAACCTGCGCCATGTGAATTAGCGTAAGTCGTTGTACCTATCGTAGCGCCGATAATAAATTATTGGTAAGATAATTCCTGAGTTCCTATTAGGATTTCTCATCATCGATCGATCGCTGTCCTAATGTTTGGGGAGTAGCCCATGGCTCAAGGCAGGCTGAGATCAAGGTAGTTGACCCGTGCTAAGGGACTGAGAGCCGATAGCACCTGTTGACCGTAGCTGCGGTGGATGATGCGGCTGTCTAGCACAGCGACGATGCCTTGACTGTCTCTGAGGGGGCCGATCGCCCGCTGCAACCGGCTGAGGGATTCGGGCAACAGGTACAGCCGAAACCAATCTTGGCGTAAATGTTTATAGTAAGCAACTCGACCCGCTACGAGGGGATTCTCTAGGGAAGGAATTGGTAAGGTGGCGATGACCAGGAGTTGGGGTGTGGGTAAAACGCCTTGCTGCTGTTGCCAGAACTCCCAGCCTGCCACCAGAATGCCATTGTCATCTAAGCAGGTTTTCTCCACTTGCACTCTGGAGCCAAATTCCGCAGCGAGAATGGCTCCCACCTGCGCTTTGAGCGGCACATCCCCAATTAAAACGACGCTCAACCCTTGGGCAACCGTGCCTTGCCCGAGGCCCCGATTGAGTAGGGATTGGATTTCTCGCAGCAGTGCGGGCTGAAATTGGGGCGTATTGGGGAGGGGTAGCCCGTCGGGTAGGTAAAGTTGAATCGTCTCACTGTGGCGATCGGGAGAGAACTTGAGACAGGTGAGGTCTCCTAAGCCCAAACGCTGCCGATAGATAGGGGCTTCTTGCTCCAGATCCAGGGCACTGCCGATGAGGACAACGGGTTGCTGAGACCAAACACTTTCCAGCATGGATGCCACATCCACGGGGCTACAGGATAGGGAAAAGTATCCCTGGCGACGGAGGATCGCTGCCCACAGTAAGGGCGACTCAGCCTGAAACTGGTGCCAAAAGTTAACCCAGGCGATGGGCAAATTGCAGGAACTAGCAGGGACTTGGGTGGAGGTCGATCGCAACAACTGCTCTAAAATTGCTTGCTCTGGCTCATTCAGCAAGTAGCTTTCGTAGGGGTTGATCGGATGCTGGAACAGAGCCTGGGTGAGTTGCACCCGCAGATCCCGAATCTGGTCTGCCTGCTGGGGACAGGACAGCATCAGGGCATCCCAATCGCCAGGGTGGATCTCCGCTGTTAGTTGCTGGTGAGTCCAAGTCTCTAAGTCATCTACACCATCGATGATGGTGGGAATGTGGGGAGGAAAGCGCCCCTGCTGAAAGAGCCGATCGCTCAACCAGGCTGCGGGGGTGGTGAGGAGAATGCCTTGGAAGGTGGATTTGGGAAATCGATCGCCCACCTGAACTGGTTTGGCAATGGGCATCCATTGCCGGAGTTGGGGAATTTCTACCATCAATAACCGCTGTTGAACAGCCTCAGTTGCCACAATGACTGCCGGCCCAGACCACATGAGAACGGGGAGCAGGTAGCTCAGGCGGTAGCGGCCATGGTAGCCGGTGGCGGGTACGCCTGTTTGAATCAACACGCTGCGCTCGATTCGTAGGGCCCGCGCCACTAAGCGACCCATCGTTAAATGATGGGGCCAGTACGGTTCGCCTTGTTCTCTGAGAAACGCGCGAAGGTGTTGATGGACTTCTACTTCAATCACAAATCTGGCAAAAATCTGGTTTAACGAGCGGTGTAAAGAGATGAAGGGCGCTGAGGTGCTGTGGAGGCTAGGACGATCGCATCATGTCTGTCCATGTTATCCAAGCATCTCCACCCATTATGGCTAGAGTTGGCTATTTGTGAATAGAGAGTATCGATCGCACTACACCAGGCTCAACCCAACCTACGCAGGTTAGTTAATCCACAATCCTAAGATGATCTAATTCTGAATTCTGACTACGTAAATATAGTACATGTATATCAGCGATCGAGGTAGTAGAAGCCACGAATGAAGTCGGCGATAATTCCCAGAGGTGGGAGGGCTGGCTGCGTGCCCCGAAAGGTGGATTCACTCAGATTGGGAATGCCGCCTAAACGCTTACCAAAGGTGGGGGACTGATAGATGCTCAGAGGCTGGTCATTGGAGTTGGTCAGCGTAATTTGGGTGGATGCTTGGAAAAAAGCACTAGTTGCCGCATCTAGTTTGACTTCATTGGCTTTCCCCACAATTTGTCCCAAGGTGGCGCTGATTTGCTGAAGCCGCTCTAGTTCTTTGGCGCTCAGGTCATCGGAGCCTCGAACTTGCACCAATCTCAGGAGGCTGACGACATTTTTTTGAATGGCGGCGGCATCGGCGAAGGGAAAAGCAATGATGTAGGTGTTGGAGAGGAGGCGATCGTCAATGTCAATATTAAAGGTGAGAGTAGTGCGGCGGCGACCAACCTCAATGCTAGGGGGCAACCCGATTTCAGGAAACATCTGCGCCAATTGCTTGTAGGTCAGCGCGAGGGACAGGTTAGCCTCCTGATCCAGCACGCAATCAACGACTATTTGAATAGTGGGAGATTTTTCTTTGAAAAACTTCGTGCTGCATTCCTCTGAGGCATAGAAGCGGTAAAGGTCGCTTCGATCGCCCGTCGGACTCAAATCAATCCATTCACAGGTGATCCCCTCGGTTTTTACCCCAAACCTAGACACACCATACACCTTAGCCCCAGTCAGGGTGGCTCCTGTCAAGTCTGCTCCCACCCAATCTGCCCCAATGAGGCTAGCCTGACTCAAATCGGCATACACCAAGCTAGTGTTTAGCAAATTGGCTTCACTGAGATCGGCGCGATTCAAATCTGCCCCACTCAATTTGGCGCTGCTCAGGTCGGCTCCGTTTAATTTTGCGCCGCTCAGGTCTGCCCAACGGAGGTTGGCTCGGCTCAGGTCAGCGCCTTGCAGGTCAGCATCTGTGAACTTTGTCTGCTTCAGTTCTGCATCCCTGAGATCGACACCCCGCAGATCGGCCCCAGACAAATCGGCCCCCTGTAAATTCGTTTGACTGAGAATCGCCGCAGTTAAAGACGCGCCTCGGAGATCGGCATTGACCAAGGTGGCACCGCTCAAGTTTGCCTGTCTCAGTTTGGCTTCTTTTAAGTTGGCCTCATTGAGATTCGCCTTCCGTAAATCAGATCCACTGAGGTCAGCTAGCACTAACTCTGCGCGAATCAGGGCTGCTTGAATCAGCACGGCACCACTGAGATCGGCACGAATCAGGTTCGCCACATTGAGAATGGCACCGCTCAGATTAGACTTGGCTAAGTTAGCCCCGCTTAGTCCTGTGACATTGAGCTTCGCTCGGCTCAGATTGGACTCGCTCAGGTTGGCTCCCCGCAGGTTCGCAACACTGAGGTTGGCTTTGCTGAAGTTAGCCTTGCTTAAGTTGGCACCCGTCAGGTTGGCTTCAGTAAGGTTCACTCCAATAAAGTCCCTTACTCCTGCGGCATAGCTGGTTAGGAGTTCCTCAACGTTCATCAGGATTCCTTGGCAGATGGTCTGATATGGACAACACTAAAAGATGCCACCGTCATTTACTATCATTCAGAATAAGTTTATTTTCTCTGCCCAAAAGCGGAACTAAGGTCATTCTCTTCAACTCTCATAAGGCTTTTCACTTTCACAACCAATTTAGGACTGCTATAAGAACTGATGTCTAGAGGTAATCCAATGAAAATTGGCATTGTAGGACTGGGTTTAATCGGAGGATCGATCGGGTTAGATCTGCGAGCCAAAGGATTTCCAGTTGTCGGTGTGAGCCGTCAAGCACACATCTGCCAAGAGGCAGTTAGACGGGGAGTGGTGGACAGTGCTGGTATAGATTTGAAGCTGTTAGCAACAACGGATTTGATTTTTATCTGTACACCCATAGGAGCGATCGTCCCCACCGTCAAACAGTTAGTTTCCCATCTAACAATTGACACGGTTTTAACAGATGTTGGGTCTGTCAAAACCGCAGTGGTTGAGGCGATCGCCCCTCTTTGGCAAAATTTTGTAGGCGGACATCCAATGGCTGGTCGAGCAGAAAGCGGATTAGATGCGGCGGAACCGAATATGTTCGCTGGGAAAGCCTATATATTAACACCTACCGATGCGACTCCTAGGGCGACGATCGAAGTTGTCCAACGGGCAATTTTTGCATTGGAAGCCAAATATTACCAATGCCGACCCGAAGACCACGACAGCGCTGTTGCTTGGATTTCCCATCTCCCTGTATTTAGCAGTGCTAGTTTGATTAGTGCTTGCCTCCAAGAGACTGATCCTAAAATCCTGGCTCTGGCTGAGGCATTTGCCAGTTCTGGGTTTCGGGATACGAGCCGTGTGGGTGGCGGCAGCCCTGAGTTGGGGATGATGATGGCGCAGTATAATCAGGTCGCCTTGCTGCGATCGCTCTCTGTGTACCGATCGCAACTGGATCAGGTGATTGCTGAAATTGAGCAAGCAAATTGGACTGCCCTAGAACAACGGCTGCAACAAACTCAAGTTGCCCGCCCTCAATTTCTGTCTTAAATAAAGGCTGCAAAATAGAGTCCATAAATCTTAAACTTTGTAAGGCGGCGGTTAGAGAATCGATCGCAACCTTGACAAAATAAAGGCATAGGATTTCTAAACCTAGCTAGTGCTGGCATCTACATACATTGGAGAACCGTTATGATGAGTTGGGATGTACTGGTGCTAAATGCTGATGGCGCACCAACTTCTCTCAGGGATGCAGGAGAAAACTGGACACCAAAGGCACTTGGCGACGCAGGCACTATTCGAGACATGGTTTCAAACTGCCTGCCTACGATCCACTGGAGCGCTCCAGACTGGGGGCGTTACATGGGAGACCAGTTCAACATTCAGTTTCACTTACCAGGATTACAAGCAGTCAACGCGTTTTCGCTTTATGTCCGTGGCACAGGCGATCCCCTCGGCGTGATTGTCCACGTCTGTAAAGCCAATGATTGGATTGCTTTTGACTATTCTGCTGGAGAAATGATCGATCTAGAAAACCCTTCTAGCACGAGTTGGAAGGAATTCCAAGACTATCGCGATCGGGTTTTTAGTACGTTGTAGAACAGAAAAGACGGCTTATGTGAGTTGGGATCTAAAACCACTGTCGCGCAAGCGTCTCGCTTGCCTACTAAATCTGGATGCAGGCTGGAAGCCTGCGCGACGACTGCTACCTGAACAACTCACATAATGCGTAAAAGTATAAATAAAATGGGCGGTATAGGATTTGAACCTATGGCCACCTGCTTGTAAGGCAGGCGCTCTACCACTGAGCTAACCGCCCAAGTCCTCTGGTGCAACAGGCTAACCATCGATCGCCCTTTAATCCCAGCTTGGATAGACTCGTATTCTAGCAGACTGGCTTTCCCTTGATACGATGCAGGGGTGGTTAATCTTAGTCCTTAATGCCTTCTGGTCGCACCCACGATCGCATCACCGTTTGGAGTGTGCCGCTCATTGCCAGTTGCACGGGCTTACTCACCCACAACCTCAATTTGACCCTCCTCGCGTCGGGCGGATTTCTCTTTGGGGGGCTGATGTTTGGCCCCGACCTAGACATTTACTCCAAACAGTACCAACGCTGGGGATGGCTGCGCTGGATTTGGCTCCCCTACCGGGGGCTATTGGTTCATCGATCGTTTTGGTCCCACGGTGCGATCGTGGGCACAGCTCTCCGGCTGCTTTACCTCACCCTTTGGCTACTGGCGATCGGCGGACTGGGGTTAGCCATTGCCACCCAGCTTGCCCTCGTAGAACCAAATTGGGCCGCTTTATACATGTGGCTAGGACGATCGCTCCAGCAACACGGGGCGGCAGTCATTGCGCTTTACCTGGGCATTGAGCTTGGGGCGATCAGCCATTCCGTGAGCGACTGGCTGGTATCGGCTTACAAACGATTAAAAAAGCACGGAGTGAGTGGCTTCAGGCAAAAGCTGGTTGCTAGGAAGCGATCGGCTAAGAAGAAAAAGCCGCAAAAGTTTGGGGATGGTTGAGCTAGTGGGTGGATGGGTGGATGGGTGGATGGGTGGATGGGTGAATGGGTGGATGGGTGAATGGGTGGATGAAATTAGGTAAGAGATGTGATCGCTGCTTAGTGACTTTTACCAACCTGCCCCACTGTCGCTTGGCTAAGAACAGTGGCAATTAAACTATCGATCAGGCGTTCTTCGCTCATCGCCATAATCTGTTTACCATGCATTACTTCTTGCACCAAAATAAATGCCCCCAGAGAGCCAAAGAAAATGCGGGACATTGCCTCTGGGTCAGCAATATGCAGTTCTGGATGGGACTCAAAGTATTGACTGAGATTGACATAGCCATACTGCATCACCGTGCGTGTATAGAGTTGGGCCAGTTCAGGGAACCGAGCCGATTCTGCGATCACCAATCTAAAAAAGGCGATGAACTCCGCGTCTCCCATTTTGGTTAGAAACGTCTCAGCCAATCGTCTCAGCAGCATAGCGGGTTCACCTTGCAAGGGTTCTGAACCAAACTCTACTCGAAAGCGATCGATCATCATGCGTTCAATTAAGGCCGTAAACAGTCCTTGCTTATCCTGAAAGTGACTGTAAATCGTCTGTTTTGACACGCCTGCTACCGCTGCCACCCTGTCCATGCTCGTGCCCGCATAGCCGTGTTCTAAAAAAACCGTCAGCGCCCCCTGCAATATTTGTTCACATTTGAGCTTGCGTGGCGGGGAACTTGTCGTTTCTGGGGAGGGTTCATGTTGAACCAATGGTTGGTCTGACATCTGCTCTAACATTTACGGACTGGTTGCTAGGGGACTGGTTACTAGGGGACTGGTTACTAAGGGACTGGTTACAAAAGATATGTCTTAAGGACTATTTGAAAGTTATCATAACGTCTTGTTTAATCATACTGAACGGTCTAGTATAATTACTATATCAGTTTGCAGTACGGCTATCTACTGGATGGCTATCTACTGAATATTTAATTGGTGGATCTATGACTCAATCCCTCTCGGAACCCAAACAACCTACCCCAGCGCCCACCCCAGTGCCCAATCCAGCGCCTACGGCTCCCAAGGTCGATCGCAAATCTAAATCCCGGCTCCTCTTGCCCATCGGGTTGCTTTTAGCGGGAATCATTGGGGGAACAACGTGGTTTATCTCATCCCGTCCCAAAGTCGGCCCCTTATCGGTCACCGGACGCATTGAAGGCTACGAGACAGATGTGGGAGCCAAGACGGGAGGACGCGTCAACCTAATCTCCGTCCGCGAAGGAGATGCAGTGCGAAAGGGGGATGTGATTGTCAAGATTGACGATGCTGAAATTCAGGCGCAATTGGGTGGCGCAGAAGCTCGAATTAACGCTGCAAGAGAGCAAGAGCGACAGGCACTATTGCAAATTAGCGTGGTTCAAAGCCAAATTCAGGAGGCGCAGCTTAATTTGCAGCAAGCTCAGGGGGATCAGCAATTCTCATTTTGAAACATTTGCACTAATTTCAGAGGTTTAACCGCGATTTTCGCCTAGATTCTTGAACGGTGGAATCGTTGTCTCAGCTAGTTAATTGGGTGGCAGCAATACATCTGCATTACAGGAATTTCCATAATGAGAATTGCTGCCTCGAAAGCCGCCTCATGGCTCTGGTCTGTTAAAGAAGTGAACCAGATTCTGCGAAATAAGCAATTGCTATTCCTATTGATATTTCCCCCCACCATTCAGATTTTAATCTATGGTTTTGCCCTAAATCCTGATGTCCATCACCTGAAGTTAGGCGTGGTAGATTACGCCCAAGTTTCTGCCAGTCGAGAACTAGTCTCAGTGATGACTAATAATCGAGTCTTCGACTTGAAACAGGTATTGCTGAGTGAGGAAAGTTTGAGTGAACAGGTGCGCCTGGGGAAACTAACTGCTGGCTTAGTCATTCCGCCAGAATTCAATCGCGATTTAGCTCAGGAACAACCCGCAGAAGTGCAGGTATTTATTGATAGCGTAGATGCAAATACGGCTGGAATTGCCAGTGGGTATGTAACCCAGATGGTGAGGCAATATAGCTTGAAGCTGCAACCAGAGCGAGTCACCCCAGTCATTAGTCCCCAAATCACCTTCCTCTATAATCCCGGTTTGACGAGTAGCTGGTTTTTTGTACCTGGTGTCTTGGGCGTAGTCCTCACATTGATTGGGTCACTTGTGTCTTCGGTGACAGTAGTGCGAGAAAAAGACACCGGCACTCTGGAGCAGTTGCTAATGACTCCGGCCGAAGGATGAGAGATTCTTCTAGCTAAAATTGTGCCCCTGTTTGTGTTGTTGATGGGGGATGTGGTACTGGCGCTGACCGTGGGACGCATCGTATTTCATGTTCCTTTTAGGGGCAGTTTTCCTTTGTTTATGGGACTATCTGGCTTGTATGTCTTCGTCGGGATTGGATTGGGGATTATGTTAGCTACCCTTTGTCGATCGCAGCAACAAGTCGTCCTCACCTCCTTCTTTTTCAATCTGCCCCTAATCCAACTATCTGGGGCGATCGCTCCCACAGAAGGAATGCCAACGTTCATCCAATACCTGTCCCGGCTAGACCCCCTACGTTACTACGTGGCGATCGTGCGCGGCATTATGCTCAAAGGCGTAGGACTAGAAGTCCTTTGGGGAGATGCCCTTGCCCTCGGTGCGTTCGCCACCATCCTCCTCACCATCAGCATCAGCCGATTTCGCAACCAGCTAAGCTAACCAGACTTGGAACCAGAAAGTAAGTTTCTGCTTAGAAGACTTTCAGGGAAAAGGTTGCCGCTGTATGGACTTTCGCGTAGCGTGTGCTTTGCACTTAGCATCCGGCAGACAGAGCTTTGAATCAACCAGCAGGTCATTGCCCAAATGCTTCGCCCTGACCTTTCCTGGTATAAACTTTTCTGAAAATTTCCTTGGGTAATCCGATCGATATAATACAAAAATCTTATTTGGATTGTGAACAAGATTTCCGTCAACCTACGCATCAAGTCAGGACTGAAAAAACTCCCCCGGATTTCATCCTGATGCCCTAGCCGAAGTTCTGTATCAGAGAAAAGAAGCTTTGATACGGAATGTTCCCAATGCGTACTTTTATCTCAACAAACATTTCATCCAACCTGCTCCTAGCTCTATTCGTAGTTGCTTTATCGGGTGCAGGTTCCTTGAATTTTCACCAACCTTCTCAATCCAACCTCTTTGGAGAAGTTGTTCAAAGCCAGCTTAATAAGTCCGGCAAACCCATTGCCCACCGGGGTAGTGGCAGACGAGATTTAGTAGCACCTATGAACTCTTCTTCAACATCGGGATTTAATCTACCAACCGAAGTATAAAGGCAAAAAGGATGCAGCGACTCCATTAGCTAACCTTTCCAGTGATTAATCGTTCTATTAGGGAACAACTCCATCATTTGCAACGTTAGTATTTTTTAGGTTCACGTCCTCGATTTGAACTTAAGAATGAGATTTCTAGGCAAAACGAGTCAATCACGGAACCCTTCATTGTCCGATCGCTAACAGTCATCCATAAGGGTTAACAGACAAAACGTTCCCTACTTCACTTAGCTAAGGGACTTCCAACTAATAAATCATTCCAAAGTTTGCGTAGGGGCGAAGCATTCGGTCAAAGGTTCTGATTGAGTTACAAAGACTTTCGCCCGAATGCTTCGCCCGTGCAAGGTTTATACGCGGGTACATTATTTATCTGCAAGTCCCTAATTTAGTTCTTTGAGCCGTAACTAACCTAGTTCAGTTTTATTTTTGGCACCTTCAGATTGTGTTTCCCTAAACCGATTATCAGATTAGCCATGAAATATTCAAGGGATTAGGGAACCAGCAGATGCTTAGAAATCACAACCGACCAGGGTTTAAACAACCTTTGAAGAGCTTACAAAAAAGAACGTGAAAGATTAACTACAATTGAACTTTCAGTACGTTTACTGGTTACACAAATCATCCACCCAGTATCTATCCAAAAAGACGTGACTCAAAAAGATGTAGGTCATAGTAGTTGAATAATTCTCTGACTCCAAGTATTGTTGAATCTAGGCAAGCTTCATCCTACTAACGACACAACTGCAACTAACGTAAGTAACTGCATGATTGACTGTAAATGTGTTTCAATCTCCTAGCTTTTACTCTTTAAATTTCACTGATAACCTTCATCTCCTTGGATGCCCCTAGTCCATTCCATGCATATTAGCTCTCTTAGAATATATTCGTCCTATGACTAATGACCTCGATCTGATCAAGCGACTCAGCCCCAGCGCCATGGATCAGATTATGCTTTATCTAGCCTTTAGTGCCATGAGAACAAGCGGGCATCGTCATGGTGCGTTTTTAGATGCAGCGGCAACCGCAGCTAAATGTGCAATTTATATGACCTATTTAGAGCAGGGACAAAACCTGAGAATGACAGGGCACTTGCATCACATTGAGCCAAAGCGGGTCAAAGTCATCGTCGAAGAAATTAGAGAAGCACTGACAGAAGGTAAATTACTGAAGATGCTCGGTTCCCAGGAACCGCGTTATCTCATCCAACTTCCCTACGTTTGGTTAGAGCAATATGCGTGGCAACCGGGACGATCGCGCATCCCTGGCACTAGCCTCACCTCCGAGGAAAAGCGGCAAATTGAGCAAAAGCTACCCCAAAACTTGCCCGATGCTCAATTGATCAATTCCTTCCAGTTCATGGATTTGATCGAGTTCCTGCACGCTCGCTCCCAGGAAGATTTGCCAGCCGATCGCTCCATGCCCTTAAGTGAAGCCTTAGCAGAACATATCAAGCGTCGCCTTATTTACTCTGGCACCGTCAGCCGCATTGATTCTCCCTGGGGAATGCCCTTCTACGCTCTCACCCGTGCTTTCTATTCCCCAGCCGATGAGGAAGAACGCACTTATATCATGGTGGAAGACACAGCGAGATACTTTCGCCTGATGAAAGACTGGGCAGATCAGCCCGCAACGAGCCAGCCCACTAGAGTCATGCGAGTGTTGGAAGAGTTGGATGTTGATCCCGATCGCATTCAGCAAGCCAAAGAAGAATTGGATGAAGTCATCCGTGCCTGGGCCGATCGATACCATCAAAGTGGCGGTCATCCCATGGTGGTGCAGATGGTATTTGGCACAAAAGGCAACGAGGCTTAAGGTTTTGTTGTCCTAAAACCAATCATTCTGGATTCAGGCTATTTTCTGCAATATTGGAGAAAATAGCCTGAAATTTTTGCATCAACCTTTTTACATCAGTCTAATCAGACCTGCTCAATTAGATTTCGCCGTAAGTGAAAGCGCCTTATAGCCACAAATAAATTTCGTCTTGCTAAGGAGATTTTCGAGAAAGATGTTACCCCGGTAGGGGCGAAGCATCCGGCAGGCAAGCTCTTGAATCGACCAGAAGGTCATTGCCCGGATGCTTCGCCCTTCCGGTGACTGGTATAAACCTTTCTGGAAATCTCCTAAGACGTTGCGAGTTTTGTAGTAACGTTACGCACTTAGCTACGAAGATCTAAAGATATTGCATTTTCATCAAACTTATAAGCAAAACGTATGACTTTGTTAAGAATAATCAAGGTTGAACTTATCAGATTCCTGATATATTTTTGGTTGTGTTCTCTTATAGACAGCATAGAGTAGGCGATCGGGGAGTAGTCCTGCAACTACAGTCACGGCTACAGCCTACGGTTTGTCTAGATTTGCTATCTCCAAGTTTTTTAATTTCCAGTATTTAGAGTCTTAAGCTTTAAGCTTTTAAGAAAAGATTCTAAGGAGATTTGGCTGTTAGAGACTCGCATCCACTCAATCCCACCCAAAGTTAATTCAAAGGCGATGTGCAACTTTCCCGAACCGCCCTCACCCCAACCCCTCTCCCAGCAGGGGAGAGGGGCTAAGATTTAGATCGGTTCCCCTTCTCCCCTAGGGAGAAGGGGCTAGGGGATGAGGGCAAACTTAAAGTTGTACACTGCCTATTTAATTAATTTGAGTGATTGTTCAGGTAAGGAAAAAGGAAGGAAGAATGTCTTACTCTCAAACTCAAACCCAGACGAAAAGTGGCTACAAAGCCGGGGTTCAAGATTACCGACTAACGTATTACACGCCCGACTATACACCCAAAGATACTGACATCTTGGCAGCCTTTCGCGTCACTCCTCAGCCTGGAGTTCCCCCAGAAGAAGCCGGAGCAGCAGTAGCCGCTGAATCGTCTACTGGTACTTGGACAACGGTGTGGACAGACTTGCTGACTGATCTCGATCGCTACAAAGGTCGTTGCTATGACATCGAACCCGTTCCTGGTGACGATAACCAGTTTATCTGCTACATTGCCTATCCCCTCGATCTATTTGAGGAAGGCTCTGTCACCAACATGCTGACCTCGATCGTTGGCAATGTGTTTGGGTTCAAAGCCCTGAAAGCCCTACGCTTAGAAGACCTCAGAATTCCCATTGCCTATTTGAAAACTTTCCAAGGGCCTCCCCACGGCATTCAAGTTGAGCGGGACAAGCTGAACAAGTACGGTCGTCCCCTACTCGGTTGCACCATCAAGCCGAAGTTGGGTCTTTCTGCCAAAAACTATGGTCGTGCCGTTTACGAATGTCTGCGCGGTGGTTTGGACTTCACCAAGGATGACGAGAACATCAACTCTCAACCCTTCCAGCGGTGGCGCGATCGGTTTACCTTCGTTGCTGAAGCCATCCACAAAGCTCAGGCAGAAACGGGCGAAATTAAAGGCCACTACCTGAACTGCACGGCTCCTACCTGCGAAGAAATGATGAAGCGGGCTGAGTACGCTAAAGAACTCAAAATGCCCATCATCATGCATGACTACTTGACTGCTGGATTCACTGCTAACACCACCCTGTCTCACTGGTGTCGTGACAATGGAATTCTGCTTCACATTCACCGCGCCATGCACGCTGTGATCGATCGCCAAAAGAACCACGGGGTTCACTTCCGCGTGCTTGCCAAGTGCCTCCGTATGTCCGGTGGTGACCACATCCATACTGGTACAGTAGTTGGTAAGTTGGAAGGCGACAAAGCAATCACCATGGGCTTTGTAGATTTGCTCCGTGAGAACTATGTCGAACAAGACAAGTCCCGTGGCATCTACTTCACCCAAGACTGGGCTTCCATGCCTGGGGTGATGGCCGTTGCCTCTGGCGGTATCCACATTTGGCACATGCCTGCACTAGTCGAAATCTTTGGAGATGACTCAGTGCTGCAATTCGGTGGTGGCACGTTGGGTCACCCTTGGGGCAATGCTCCTGGTGCTACAGCTAACCGGGTGGCTCTGGAAGCTTGCGTTCAAGCCCGTAACGAAGGTCGTAACCTGGCCCGTGAAGGCGGCGACATCATCCGCGAAGCGTGCAAATGGAGTCCTGAACTGGCTGCTGCCTGTGAACTGTGGAAGGAAATCAAGTTTGAGTTTGAAGCGGTAGACACAATCTAGAAAGGATGAGTTAGCCAGGATGAAGGATGGACTTGTTTATCCTTCATCCCCCAATTCCTTAGTAGGTGTCTGTTATGGACCTCAAACAGATTGCGAAAGACACGTCTAAGACGATGATCAGCTACCTGACCTATCAGGCAGTTCGCACAGTGCTATCTCAGCTTAGTGAAACGAATCCTCCCCTAGCACTGTGGCTACATCGCTTTTCCTCAACAGAAAAGATACAGGATGGAGAAGCATACATTCGATCGCTCTTTCTAGAGCAACAAGAACTGGCGTTTCGGATTTTAACTGTTCGAGAGCATATCGTCCAAGAGATTGCGGAATTCATTCCTGAAATGGTGCGAACCGGAATTCAGCAAGCCAACACGGATCATCGCCGTTACCACTTGGAGCGAATCACCCAAATGGGTTCCTCTAGTCTTCCCCAATCCGACCATCCTCCCGATTCAGAAGGCAAGAATTAATAGATTAAGTAGTGAAATTTATCACAGCCTAATACTTCAGTTCTTGCCTCCTCGTTCACTCATTACCCATTTTTAGAGAGAGTCATGAAAACTTTACCCAAAGTCCGCCACTTTGAAACCATGTCCTATTTGCCGCCCTTGACGGACGCGCAGATTGCGAAGCAAGTTCAATATATTTTGAACGAAGGCTACATTCCAGCGATCGAGTTCAACGAAACCTCTGAACCTACAGAATGCTACTGGACGATGTGGAAGTTGCCTTTGTTTAGCGCCACTGTGGTTCAGGATGTGATGAGCGAAGTGCAATCCTGCCGCTCTGATAATTCTAATTGCTATATTCGCGTGGTTGGTTTCGATAACATCAAGCAGTGTCAGATTCTGAGCTTCATGGTTTACAAGCCAAACCGTTAATGGCTATGGCTCATCCATAATTTGACTCAAATAATTTGATTCAAAGGTAGGCAGAAATGTCTACCTTCTTTTTTTGCCGTTGTGTTTTCCTAAGCAAGGCAATAGGTAAGGGACTTGCCACTCAACGATATACCGATCGTATACGTGCCAGGTCTAGAAGTTAGACTTTTAAGTCTGCGTATTACATCGGCGGTATGATAAAGCAATTCACTCCTAAATGGATGGGGCAGACCCCGATCGTATGCAGGCAAAGTTGACCTCACCGCCTTGAGCCGCTTCACCTGGGTCGCAACTGTGCAGCCCAGCGTGGAACTCCATCCCAACTACTTACAGTGGTTTTCGATCAAACCCGCCACAAAAGTAAATGACATGACTGGCTCTGGCTATAGCTTTCAACATTCCCGCCTATGGCACGATTGGTAGCAATCTGCTGTAAGCCTTTGCAATTACGGCACTATTGCCGCCTGAAGGTAGAAACGTGAGATTATCTCGTACCATCCGAACCCCCCTCACCCTAGCAGGGATGGTTTATTAAAGGTAGAAAAATGTTGGAAGCTCCATTCTCCCGTATTACTTTCCTATATTTTTGTGGGCAGCTAACGAGTTGATGATGGTTTCCGAGTTTTTATTTTTTGAATAAACTAGCCCTGCCTCGGGTGAGGGGGTTGGGATGGGTATGAGATAATCTCACGTTTCTACCAGCATTAGGTGTAGGAGCCAGTAATGAGAAATGCTCCAACTTGGAATCCATAAGGAGTATCTAAGCTAGGATTAATTGCAAATGCATCGCCATGTTGCAAAAGTATTGGGTAGTGTTCAATATGTAATGATAGAGAAGTAGAGTTGTTGCTATTCCGTTCCTATGCTTGTCTGCCCGATTTGTAGATCTTCTCAAACCGTGAATAATAGTCGCATCCACAACGGCAAACAACGGTTCAAATGCCAGGACTGCGGACGACAGTTCGTCAACACCCGACGAAAAAAGTGATCGACCAAGCGACTCAGGAGATCATTGACTGCTTGCTCTTGGAGCGCATCTCACTAGCTGGTATTGCCCGTGCAGTCCAGGTTCCAGGTGCAGCGATTCTTAGCCAGTCGCCTGAGCATCAAGCGAATCATCACAATGTAGATCATCCCCTCGTGATTTTCAGGTAAGCGTCCATAATCCCGTGCCAAGCTGCGGGCATTATCTAGCCCCGTCCAAGTTCGTTCAACAATCCAGCGCTTGGGTTCGACTTGAAAGCCTTTGACTGAGGCTGGACGCTGACTCACTTCCACCTCCACCCACCGCTGTTGCGTGGCGAAGTAGGATTGAACCATCGCCCCTAGCACCCCACGATATCCTTGGTCTACCAGCACTTTAGTCAAGCGCTCAAACATCTCCAACACCCAAATTAAGACCCCAGGAGCCGCTTTGACATCAGCCGTATTCACAGCGGTGACATAACATCCTAAGACCAATCCCAGACTATCAACGACAATCGTCCGCTTGCGTCCCTTCACCTTCTTGTTGCCGTCAAACCCGTGTTCTTGCCCCCTTTTTGTCCGAGTTTGACGGACTGACTATCCATAATGGCTAAGCTAAGTTCTGGCTCTCGTCCTGCCTCAACCCGGACTTGCTGCACCAGAACCTGATTAATTTGCTCCCAGATGCCCAGCTTGACCCACCGACGAAAGTAGCCATAAACCGTCTGCCACGCTGGAAAGTTAGCCGGAAGATTCCGCCACTTGATGCCATTATCCGCTCGGTAGAAAATCGCATTCACTACGGCTCGCTGGCTCACCGACCGGAGTTTGCCCACGGGTTTCTCACCGGGCAATAAGGGTTCTATCAATTGCCATTCGGCATCATTCACGTCGCTGTCATAGATAGGTTGGCTCATGGTCTGAAGCTGAAATCAACTACTTTTTTAGGTATCGCTCATCCCTCGCCTCATAGCGTTTCTGCTTCATACTTATTTACAAACACTTTCTCAGTACCAACATCAGGAAAAACTATGACAGTATAGAACCTATTTGACATTTTTGATGAAAGCTTTGCGGTTAGGGCATTTCAGCGAAAGTAGTCAATTTGCCGAAACCACCTTCTGCTAAGGGTTACAGGTTAGATCTCAAATGGGTTCTATATAGTAAGGGATCTGCGGGTTAATAGTGTCCAATTCAGATGGGTTTCGACTACTTCGACGGCGCTCAGCACAAGTGCGCTCAACCCTCAACCGTCGAGAGTTGAGCGCAGTCGAAACTCGGTTTATTGGTACTTTATTTTCACGCAAGTCCCTAACCATTGCCGAAACAGTTATTTAATTCGCCTAAAACTGTAGGGTTTTAGAGGTTCTAATAGCCTTTTTATGGTTTTTCCAAATAGTTTAATCTTTGGTGTGGAGGTGTCTTTATATTCTTCTGTTGCTTTATATTGTTTAGAATCGGGCATACCAAATTTATTCATTGTATATGCTGAAATAATAATTAAGTCGGGTGTTAAAGGTTGACTCCGTTGTTCTTCACCAAGTAGCTCTAGGTTGTTATGTGACGTAGCATTTCGATATCTTTTCCAGTAATTCACCTTGATAACTTCGTAATTAAGTGTTTTTTGATATCTATACAGCAAAGAGAAAAACTGACTATCCGTAGCTAAAATATCCTCCGAACTGATTTTGAAATTTGCTACTTCAGCATAGCTTTTATTCAAATTTGCATTCAAATAAATTAGTAGATCGCTACTTTCTAAGTAGAAGTGAAATATGGCTATAGCGATAATTAAAGTAGTTCCCAAGAATCGTGTTGTTTTGTTAGAAGATGAAGCTAAAGATCCATGAAATATTGGGCGACCTATAAAACTAAAGTGAAACCCTGTTAACAGGGGTGCTTTACTCAGGCTAAACCAAGTCATGAAGCCAACAAAATAAGAAAGTGCTGCTATCAGGGCTATTTCATTCTAAATAAGTTCATTAACGTGTTAAGACTAAAGCTATCGAGACGTTGAGCTTGAGCCATGTTCGAGAACCCATGATGACGATATAAATTGAGAGCGAAATTACGTGCCAGTG